>OLGD01000007.1_pt1 | contig 413882 bp, 388 predicted proteins | sample 1605311 | NCBI WGS metagenome assembly OLGD01 (sample SAMEA3888917, study PRJEB22519) | human gut metagenome | biome: human gut; feature: human-associated habitat; material: faeces | place: Denmark | collected 2010
TGCATGTGTTAGGCACGCCGCCAGCGTTCATCCTGAGCCAGGATCAAACTCTCTAAAATTTGTATCATATCCGCTTATGCGGCTACAATCAATTTCAGAGCTTGTTCTGCTCTTATCTTACCAAGAAACTTTCGTTTCCCGGAATTACTTTGTTGCGTCTTCTCAGACGCGAATCTCAGGGTTCCTTGTTTCTTTCGTTGTTTAATTTTCAAGGTACTCGGCACTTTTCTTTCCGTCCGGCTCTCGCTTTCGCGCTGTCCCGTCCCTCAAGTGCTCGACTATATTACCACTCCCAGCTCCGTTTGTCAACACCTTTTTCCAACTTTTTTGGTCTTTTTATCAACTTCTTTTACACTTATCCGGGCGTTTCGAGCTGCATATACAAAATAAGTGCCGGCAGAGCACAAAGATTGCTGCCGGCACTATATAATGTATATTATTCTTTGAGCTTTCCGAACATTATCGCTCCGGTAATTGCCGTTGCGGCAAGCGAAAGCACCGCAGTCAATATCTTATATCCTCTGCTCACTGTTCGTCCTTCTTTCCGTGCTCCGCGAGCAGACGCTGCTTCTCGTCCCAGAGTTTCTGTGAGAGGTCGACATAATAGTTATGCGGATTGTCGAATCTCAGAACCTCGTCCCAGAGGGTGTCGATCTGCTCGGTGCAGTGCTTCTTCACCTCATCAAGCGGCGGGCACTCGTAGACGCACTCGCCATCTTTGAAGAGCTGGACGGTCAGCGGCTTTGCAACATAGTTTTCGACTATCTTTCTCTTCCATGTGAAGTCGGGGTCGAAGAGTTCATAGGGCTTCGTATCGTCGACGACTTCGTTGTTGAGGGTCACGAGGTCGGCGATAGCCTTGCCGGTCTCGCGGTCGAAGAGTCTCCACGGCTTTTTGAAGCAGGGAGTCGATATTTTGGCGACATTGTCGCTTATCTTTATTCTCGGGCAGATCTTGCCGTCCTTCTCAACGGCACAGAGCTTGTACACTCCGCCGAGGACGGGGCTTGAAGAGGAGGTTATAAGTCTCTCGCCGACGCCGAAGGAGTCGACCTTTGCGCCCTGACCGATCATATCTCTGATGAGATACTCGTCAAGCGAGTTGGAGGCGACTATCGTGCAGTCCTCAAAGCCGGCTTCGTCGAGCATTTTACGCGCCTTGCGCGAAAGGTAGGCAATATCACCGCTGTCGAATCTGATGCCCTTGGGTCTGTAGCCTCTGGGCAGAAGCTCACGTTTGAACGCTTCGATAGCGTTGGGCACGCCGGACTTGAGCGCGTTATAGGTATCGACGAGCAGGACGCAGTTGTCCGGATACTCCCTGGCATAGGCGCAGAACGCCTCGAGCTCGGTATCAAAAAGCTGAACCCAGCTGTGTGCCATGGTGCCGAGCGCGGGCACGCCGAACATTATATCCGAAACGGCGCAGGCGGTTCCGGCGCATCCGCCGATATATGCTGCACGGGCGCCGTAAATAGCGGCATCAAAGCCCTGGGCGCGGCGCGAACCGAACTCCATTATCGGTCTGCCCTGCGCGGCGCGGACTATTCTGTTCGCCTTGGTGGCGATAAGGCTTTGATGATTGATGCACAGAAGCACCATCGTCTCCACGAACTGAGCCTGCATTATCGGTCCTTTGACGGTAACTATCGGCTCGCCGGGGAATATCGGAGTGCCTTCCGGGACAGCATAAACATCGCAGCTGAATTTGAAATCGGCAAGATAATCGAGAAATTCTTCAGAGAATCCCTTGCCGCGAAGATATTCGATATCCTCGGGCGTGAACTTGAGTCCCTTGAGATATTCACAGAGCTGTTCGATGCCCGCCATGATAACATATCCGCCGCCGTCGGGCACTTTGCGGAAGAACATGTCGAAATATGCGACGGTGTCCCCCATGCCGTTTTTGAGATAGCCGTTTGCCATCGTCATTTCGTAGAAATCGACGAGCATCGTCAGATTTCTTCCCTTTAACGAGTTGAGTGAATTCATGAGAAAGAGTCCTTTCGTTTTATCGTTTATAAACAACAAATAAACTTTTTATATTTTCCGGCGCAAATCCCTTTCGGAATCACGCTTTAGAATCGTGCTTATCCTTATTTTTTCTGAAAATGCCCCGATTTTTCACAGCAAATCAGCATTTTTATCAAATTATCATCTTTTATCATTAATTTTTTCGGAATGTGGCAATTCTCAATCAATTTGTAAATAAATTATAATTCCTGAAGAAAAACTCTTGCATTGTAATTTTTCGTATGATATAATAAAGCCAGTGAAAGCTTGAGCGGACAAAATTCCGCCGGATTTTACTATTGCCCGCCTAAATTGTAGGCGGAAGAATATAGGAGGTAGGAGTTATGAGAATCAGAAAGCAGGCGCTCGGAGACAGAAACATTGTCGGAGCAAAGATCGAGCAGAAGAGAAAGAGCATGGGTATGAAGCAGAAGGATTTGCTGACTCAGCTCCAGATCAAGGGCATCGACCTCAACGCATCGGGTCTTTCCAAGCTCGAAGGTCAGCTTCGCTATGTTACCGATTTTGAGCTCAAGGCTATCTCGGAAGTTCTCGGTATGTCTTACGAAGAGCTTCTCGGCTGAGATCACCTTTCTGAAAGAAAGAACTGTATTTCGATACAGTTCTTTCTTTTTTTGCTCATTTTTTCGCATTGAGGCGGACAACATATGCGACCGCCTCGCAGATGACGGATATCGACACGAAAACGCACATTGTTATCAGCGACCAGCGCAGATTGAGGCGGCCGAGCTGATTGAAATCGTAAAGCGCCTCAAGGAAGATGAGAAATACCGCCGCCTCTGCGGAGAGCAGTGCGGGGATATGTATCCCCTTTGCTATCTTTTTGGATATCAGCCCCGTAGTCAGCGCGACCATAGCGCATATCACGACGCAGATCGGCACTGCGTAGCTGTAATACCAGCTGATAAGTCCCTGCATTTTTGCGATATAAAGAAGATAGAGCGCGAGCACGACGAAGCAGATGCCTGCGGTCACGGGTGCGGGAGTCACGCGCAGAACGGGCAAAACGAGAAACACCCACGCAACGGCGATAGCGCCGAGGACATAGCCCGCCCAGAATTTATCGCCGGGGTTCAGGATATTGACGACGGTGCAGATCATCGCCGGGAACACCATGAACGCCGAGAAAATTACGGCATAGCTCTTTGCGGTCTTTGTCGCTTTTCCGAGATGAAGCTTCTTCTTGAAATCGGGTTTCTCCGCCTTTTCTTCAGCGCGCTCGCACGCGCCGCAGTTCGGGCAGACGCCGGTTTTCTCATCAACAACAGCTCCGCATTTTGTACAGAACATCGCGGCACCTCTTTTCAAGTGTATAATAGTGTTGTATACTGTTTCATAGTATCATAAAACAGCAAAAAAAACAATCCCGGGAGGCGACAAAATGAAAATACTGATAGACGCGGACGGCTGTCCGGTGGTTGACATATGCATAAAATCAGCAAAGCGGCACGGGATCGAATGCCTCATTCTCTGCGACACATCGCACATATTCGAGCGCGAGGGAGCAAAGACCGTGACGGTATCAAAGGGCGCTGACAGCGTCGACTTCAGGATAGTAAACCTACTCGAACGCGGGGACATTGTAGTCACGCAGGACTACGGACTCGCGGCGATGTGCCTTGCCCGCGGAGCGAGTGCGCTCAATCAGAACGGGCTGATATACACCCCCGACAACATAGATGCGCTTCTGAATTCGCGCTACGAGACGAAGAAGATCCGCATGGCGGGCGGCAGAATAAAAGGTCCGCAGAAACGCCGTCCGGAGCAGAACGAGGAATTTGAAAAGGCGATTGAAAAGATGATTGAGGGATGAATTGGCAAATTGGGATTTATTTATCACTTGAGCTATAGCAAAGTAAAAGTAAGTGACCAGCTGATTTTTATAATCAGACCTCCAATAGCTGCGCCGCAGTGTTTGATAAGCCAACGGAGACGAGCGAGGGAACGGCTTGCGAAGCAAGACGTACGAGCCCGTATTGTTTGAGCGAAGCGAGTTTACGGGCGAATGTGCCGAGCTGCCAACCGAGAGGCGCAAGCTAAGTACTGCGGCGCGGCGTTGCCGGGGTCTCGGGGTGAAACCCCGAGTTTGCTTTTCTTTTGCAGGCGTTTTCTTTTTCAAATAAAAAGAAAATGCCGAAACGCGGGTAGTGTATATCACTTAACTATGGTGCGACGCGAAGGTAGTAGCTAATTATCAACAATCCGCAATTACTATAAATTCGTATCGGCTGCGCCGATAGTGGACAGCCGCAAGGGCTGTCCCTACGAGGTACGCGGTCTAAAATTTGTGCGGATTTTTGAAAGGCGAACGAAGTTTGCGCCTACGGTCTGCAAAACGAGCTTTTTCGAAGATTTCATGCCGCTGTCGCGGCATCGGTGCGTCGAGTCGCCGCACCCTACAAAATGCGCGGCAATAAGATTGTGCAGATTTCGCGGGCGGATGGTATCCGCCCCTACATGATTGTGCTGATTTGTAATATTATGATGGCCGTTTGTCATCGGTATTTATACCTACAAACCCCAATTTATAAAGTGGCTTTAACGATACATTTCTGTACATTAAATTCGATATTACTTTGTTATATATAATCGAAAAAGGCACTTGCTTTTGCAAGTGCCTTTTTCTGGCGCAGAAGGAGAGACTCGAACTCTCGCGCCGGTTTCCCGACCTACGCCCTTAGCAGGGGCGCCTCGTCACCAACTTGAGTACTTCTGCATGGTAACTTATATTATAAAGTTTTGTTGTTGTCGCTGGCGGAGAGAGTGGGATTCGAACCCACGGTACGTTGCCGTACGACGGTTTTCAAGACCGTTCCGTTATAACCACTTCGGTATCTCTCCATAAAGCGTAAGTTATTCTAACATAAATCAAAGACCTTGTCAACGCTTTTTTGCGCGAATTTTTATTACAATATATTCTCCCGCCTCAGCAGAGCGTCAAGGCTCACGCCGAGAGTGTCGGCTATAGCGATGATCTCGATATCGGTCACGAAGCGTTTGCCGCACTCGATGCGCTGAACGGCGTTTTTGTCTATATCAAGCCCGGCAAGCTGGAGCGCATCGGCGAGCTGGCGCTGAGAGAGTCCCATATTTTTGCGCAGAAAGGCTACATTCTTTCCGCAGACATTGTTCAGCCCGTCTTTTGCTTTGTTGATGAACATAAAACAGCCTCCGAGACATTCAGTGCTTATTTAATATTATATTCCCTTGCCGCAAATATGTCAATCGTCGTTATATAAACATCTTCCCTCCCGCGGCAATTTATGATATGATTATCGCAGACAAAATGACGGAGGGAACACATGGACACAAAAGAACTGCTCGGCAGAGTCTGCGGGAACATAAATGATAACGAAATCTGCATTTATGACTGCGGTGACGGCACATATATGCGGCTGATTAAAAATGCATCGGAAACGGATTTTATAAAAATCTGCGGCGAGTGCGAGAGACTCGGCTACACGCTCTTTCAGCGCAATGACATTGAAGAAAACATCCACGCATCGTACCGCGGGGATATGCTCATCCACACATATTTCTGCCCGGCTGAAAAAATTCTGCGCGTCATATGCGACCCGTATTCCGTTGACTTCGAGCGCGAAGAGCCGAAATATGAGCGCAGATGCGGCAGCGCGCTGTGGCAGTTCGAGAACGATCATTCGTATATCGACTGCGGTATGTGCTATATCCTGCGCTGCGCGGACAACAGCTTTTTTATTATAGACGGCGGGCATTTTCTTCAGCCCAACGACCACAAGAGAATATACCGCTTTTTGCGCGAGCGCACGCTCGACGGCGAACGGGCTGTCATATCCGGCTGGTTCTTCAGCCACGCGCACGACGACCATGTGAGCCAGTTCGTTGATTTCATTCGCGAATACGGCTCGGCGGTCGATATTGAAAAGCTCTATTACAACGACGCGCCGATAGACCACCGCGATAATATGAGCTGGGGCGAGGCGAACAAAAAATACATAAGACGGTTTGAAGACTGTGCCCGCTCCTGCGGAATACCTACTGTAAAGCTGCACACGGGTCAGCGGTTCTTCGTGCGCAACCTACGCTTTGATGTGCTCTGCACTCAGGAGGATGTCTGGCCAAAGAGCCTCGAAAACTTCAACAACACCTCGTGCGCGCTCGCGCTCGAAGCGGACGGGACAAGAATAATCTTCCCCGGCGACGCCGCCGATGTCGAGAGCGACATAATGACGGCGCGCTACACCGCAAAAACGCTCGGCTGCGATATCATGCAGCAGTCCCACCACGGACACAGCGGCACGTCTCCCGAGTTCTATCAAATGGCGAACGCCAAGACCGTGATGTTCCCGATAACAAAGATAAAGTTCGACGAGGAATATCCGAAGCAGGAGGCGAACAGGGTCGCCTGCTCGATAGCGGAAGAATATTTCATCGCCTCGGACGGAACGGTCGAATTTCCCCTGCCCTACAAAGTCGGCAGCGCAAAAATTTATCCCGACGAGACCTTTGAAAACTTCGCCGCGATAAAAATGCTCTGGGGCTATGACTACCCCGACGAATACAAGAAGCAGCTCTTCGAAGAATTTCTCAAGCGCGGCGGTCTGCCCGCTCTCGACGAGATTGAAGCGTAATATGCAAAAAGATCCGCACCCGAAAAAGGTACGGATCTTTGATTTTTATCAGTAGCCTATCGCGACGGCGCCGAGCATCGCAAGCGCGGCGAGACCGAACTCCATAACAAACAGCTTCCACGACCAGCGCAGATATTTGCCGTAAGATATGCCGACCATGCCGATGGCGATGACCATTATTCCGCTCGTGGGATAGAGAATATTGCAGAAGCCGTCGCCCATTGTGAACGCGAGGACTATCGACTGCCTTGTCAGCCCGAGCAGATCGGCGAGCGGCAGGACTATCGGCATTATCAAAAACGCCTTTGCGGTGCCGGAGCCGACGATAAATTCGAGCGCGACGACGAAGAGGAATATCGCGAACAGCGCGCCCGTTTTGGACATCGACGAAGTGAGATTATACACATGATAGAGTATCGTGTGAATTATGTTGCCCTCCTGCAGGACATAGGTTATCGAGAGGATAGCCCAAATCATCGGCAGGCAGGGAGCTATAGTTTTGACTCCCTCGAGGAAGCCGCCGCCGAGAGCCTTGCCGCGGATACCCGCGATATATCCCGCCGAGATTCCGCCGACGGTGAAGAGAATAGCCATGCCGACGAGCGGAAGATTGTTTATCAGCTCTTTTACCGAGTCGCTTATCGCATCGACCTTTTGGAGCGCAAACGACACCGCAACTATAAGTAATACGCCGCCGACGCAGCCGACGAATGTCTTTGTCGCCTTTTTGAGCGCGGGGTTGTTGAGCGCCTCGTCGTCCACTTCCGCTCCGAAGCGCACGTGCAGCTCCTTGTCGCTCTCATAGCAAAGGGACTTCTCGGGATTCTTCTCTATCTTCTTGGCGTAAACTATTAAAAACAGCACGAGCGACGCATAGACGCAGACGAAGAACAGGACTCTGTATGCAAGGCCCGAGAACAGCGGCAGATCCGCCATCGTCTGAAGGATACCGACATTGAACGGGTTGAATGTCGCGGCGGTATAGCCAAAGGCTATCGACACCATGCTGATGCCGAGACCGACGAACGAGTCCCAGCCGAGTGCCAGCGATATCGCGACCGCGAGCGGTACGAGCGTCAGCGACTCTTCGAGCACGCCGACCACCGACGACATCATCATGCACACGAAAACTATGACCGCTAACAGAAGATACTTTTTCTTCTCAAACTTTCTGACGACCGAGGACATAATATATTTGAGCACGCCGCTGCGGTCGAGGATAAGAAATGTTCCGCCGATGAGAACAATGAACACAACGATTCCGATTCCCGTTGTTATCTGCGATGAAGTGAACACCATTATCGGCGCGAGGATTATCTTCCACCACGGCATCTTTCCCTCGTCTCCGGCGAACTCGTGATATGTGCCGTTTATGACCATGCCGCTGTCATCCATCTGATATTCGCCGCGCGGCACGACCTGAGTGAGCACGCCCGCGAGCAGCATAATAACGAGCAGAAGTGCGGTTATGCCGAACACGGTCTTTTTGTCGATTTGTATTCCGGTGCCTTTCTTTTCCGTCTGCACGGCGGATTCGGCGGGCGCCGTCTTTTGCTTTTTCATTTTTCGTTCCCTCTGTCTGACTGTTTGGAGCTTCCGTCCGGGTATAGTGGCATTATACTCCAGCGATGCATATTTATCAAGTATATTTGCATATTTATGCAAACGAATCTTTTTCGCTTCCACTGTGTTTTTTTGTAACTTCTTCCAAATAAATCAAAAGCTATTTTTTGTTTTATTCTTGTATTCCCCGCCGGTTTCTGATAACATTTAGCATGGAAACAAAAACCAATTCCGGAGGATATATAATGATAAGCTTTGACAGCAAAAACAAAACCTTCAAGCTTGACACGCCGAACACGAGCTATGTTATCGGAGTCGTCGACTTCGACCAGCTCGTCAACCTCTATTACGGCGACAAAATAGCGGACACCGAGGGACTTGGGGCGCGCTCATTCCGCCCGCGCTGTGCGTCGTTCAGCCCGCTGACGAGCGAATACAGCACCGACGCGCACGACTTTTCGCCCGACTGCGCGCCGATGGAATATGGCTGCAACGGCTGCGGCGATTTCAGAACGAGTGCGCTCTCGATAAGAAACGCCGACGGCAACACAGTCACCGATATGCGCTACGAGGGACACAGAATATATGCGGGCAAACCGTCCATCGATCCCCTGCCGGCGGTCTATCTCAACAGCGAAAGCGAAGCGGACACGCTCGAAATAGACATGGCGGACAAAGTGACCGGCATGCGCGTCACGCTCATATACACGGCTTTCAACTCGCTCGATGTTATCATACGCAGCGCGAGAATCGAGAATGCGTCAAATAGACCCGCGGACATTGACCGCGCGATGAGCATGTGCGTCGACCTGCCGGGAATGGACTACGATCTCATAACCCTCTACGGCAGGCACTGCAAAGAGCGTTCCGAGGAGCGCCGCCCGCTCGCCCACGGACTTCAGGGCATCGCGAGCAAGCGCGGAGTTTCAAGCCACTGCCAAAACCCATTTGCGGCTCTCGTCTCGAAGAATGCCGGCGAGGACAGCGGCGAGGCATACGGCTTCAATCTTGTTTACAGCGGCAACTTCGAGTTTTGCACCGAGTGCGACTATTCGGGCACTTCGCGCATACTCATGGGCATAAATCCGACAGATTTCACCTGGCATCTTGAGCCGGGCGAGAGCTTTCAGACTCCCGAGGCGGTCATGGTACACACGAGCAAGGGCATCGGCGAGATGAGCAGGATATACCACAAGCTCTATAACTTCAATCTCGTCCCCGGAAAATACAGGACAGAGAAGCGTCCTCTGCTGATAAACAGCTGGGAGGCGGCGTTCTTTGATTTTGACACGGACAAGCTTGTCTCGTTCGCGGAGCGCGCAAGGGAATTCGACATGGATATGCTCGTCATGGACGACGGCTGGTTTGGCAAGCGCGACAACGACCAAAACTCGCTGGGCGACTGGTTCGTAAACGAGAGCAAGCTCAAGGGCGGCCTGGGCAAGCTTATAGACAGAGTAAACGCTCTCGGGCTGAAATTTGGAATATGGTACGAGCCGGAGATGATCTCCCCCGACTCGGAGCTGTTCCGCGCCCACCCCGACTGGTGCGTCCATGTTCCGAACCGCAAGCCCTGCATAGGCAGGCATCAGTATGTTCTCGATATGTCCCGAAAAGATGTGCGCGACAACATTTTCGACCAGATGTACTCCGTGCTCTCGAAATATAAAATAGACTATATCAAATGGGATTTTAACCGCAACATTTCCGACGCGGGTTCCGCTCTGCTCCCCGCAGACAGGCAGGGCGAGTTCTTCCACCGCTTCATTCTCGGCACATACGAGCTCATGGGCAGGATACGCGACGCGTTCCCGGATATGCTCTTTGAAAACTGCTCGGGCGGCGGCGGGCGCTTCGACCCCGCGATGCTCGCATATTCTCAGCAGATCTGGGCGAGCGACAACACCGACCCCATCGAGCGGCTGACGATTCAGTTCGGCACCTCGATGTGCTACCCCGCCTCGACTATGGGCGCTCACGTCTCCGCCTGCGACAGGACGGATTACAAAGTAAAGGGCGACGTCGCGCTCTGGGGCACGTTCGGCTACGAGCTTGACCCGAATGAGCTGAGTGCAGAGGAGCGCGGGCAGGTAAAAAAGCAGGTTGACGAATACCACAAGTATTATAACCTCATTCACTCGGGCGACCTCTATCGGCTCAAAAGCCCCTACGAGGACGGATACAGATGCGCGTGGAGCTTCGTCGCCGAGGACAAGAGCGAAGCTCTTGCAACGGTCGTTACAATGCGCGCGCCCGAAATTCCGTTCTTCATTCTCAAATTCAGGGGACTCGACCCCGACAAGCACTATCTCTGCGACTTCGACGGCAGAGTTTACTCCGGCTCGAACCTCATGAATGCAGGACTCAATCTGACCCGCCCGACAGAAAGAACATATTCAAGTCTTAAAATATATCTTAAAGCACAATGAGTGAAATGGATAAAATAAATGGCGCAAACTGGATGAGCTCTCTTTGCTCCGACCTGCCGATAACCGCCATAAACATGCCCGGCACGCACGACAGCGCGACAAAATATGTCCGCTTTAAGCCGATATGCAACACGCAGAACTTAACAATAGAAGAGCAGCTGCAAATCGGCGTGCGGTATCTCGACATGCGCTTTGAGCTAAAAGACGGCAGAAAGCTCGTCGCCGTTCACAGCATCGCGGACTGCAAAAAAGAACGCGGCTTGAATTCCGCCGACCTCACCGCCGCAGATACTGTAAATATGTGCGAGAGCTTTCTCAAAGAGAACCCCGGCGAGACAATTCTGTTTCAGCTCAAGGAGGACGACGGCGACGCGGGCATCGCGCTGTTCGGCGAATTTTATGCGCAGTGCATCAGGGGCAGAGAAGAGCTTTGGTATCTCGAAAACCGCATACCCGCTCTCGGCGAAGTGCGCGGGAAGATAGTGCTGCTGCGCGTGGTAGGCGTTGACGCTTTGCACTTCGACGACAAGACCTGCGGAATCGATTTCAGCGCGTACCCGTATATCGGCAGCAGGGATATCCGCGATTTTCGCCGCCGCGATATAAAGAAGCTTGCGGGCGGCAAGACATACGCGCAGATGTATGTCCAGGATTCATACAAGCTCGGCGGAATCAAAAAATGGAAAGCCGTTACAGCTTTTCTTGAATCCGACCTTGACCCGAGGAATTTCAATATATGCCTGACGAGCTGCACGGGATTCATAACCCCGAAAGCCGGTTCGGCGTTCATCAACCGCCGACTCAAAGAATATAAATTTATATCTGGCAGGCACTACGGCATCGTCGCCGCGGACCACATATCCCCGGATATCTGCCGCGCCGTCTTTATGAGCAATTACGGCACAGAGCAGGCGTAAAGCGCAACTGTCTTTAGCTTTATGCGAATAGTTTTTACTTTTAAAATTCAATATTGACACTTCTCGTCATACCGCGGCAAAAGCTTGTGTTTTTTGCCGCGGTATTTTTGACACATTTTTTATATGCGAAAATATAAAATAATAATTGTGTCAAAACAGCCCGTACATAAATATTTGCGGCGCAATATCGAAAAAGAGAAGTGAAAAAAACATGGAGCGTTCAAAAGCCAAGGCGGACAAGTTCAGGTTCATAGACGAAGAAAAGCGGGAGAAAATTATTCTCTCGCTCAAATGTATATTTTCATGCGCAGTCGGGCTGCTGCTCGCGCGCGCGAAGATTTTCGGCAGCCTCTCGCCGCTCGGGCTCGCGTTTTCCGCTGCCGCCGGGTCATATGCGCTCGCGGCATCGGTCGGCGCGCTCGTCGGCTATCTGCTGTCCTTCTCGGGGACGGCGGGGATAAGATACATGGCGTGTGTCGCGGGAATCGCGCTGATAAACTTTTCCGTCAGCCGTCTGCGCGGAGAAAGCAGCGCGCGAAAAGTCGCGCCGATTGCCTCGGCTCTCTGCTGCGCTTCAACTGGCATAGCCGTTCTGCTCGTCGAGGGTTTTTCGCTAAACGGCATTGTGTCTTTTCTCGCCGACTGCGTTCTCGCGGGCGGGATGACATATTTTTTCTCGCGTTCGCTCGCGCTCATTGATAAAAGAAAAGAGACTCGGCGGCTCGGCAGGCGCGATATCATATGCGTCGCCATCTCCTGCTGTGCGGCACTTGCAGCGCTCGCGGAGTTTGATATCATGAACTTTCGCCCCGCCGGGACTGCGGCGGCGTTTATCGTCATGCTGCTGTGCTTCACTCTGCGCGAAGCGGGCGGCGCGTTCGGCGGCATATGCTCCGGAATAGCGCTCGCGGCGGCGTGCGGCGATCCCGCTCTCGGTACTGTGTATTCGGCGGCGGGGCTCTGCGCCGGGCTGTTTTATCAGTTCGGTCAGCTCGGGATATCCGCAGCATTCATCTGCATCTGCGGGATAAGCGCGGTCATCTCGCCAAACCCGCAGACGATAGCCGCGATAGCGGAGAGCGCGGCGGCGGCGCTGATATTCGTCCTCATTCCGCGCACGAAGCTCGAAAAGCTGCGCGACAGCTTCAGCCCCGCGCAGGAATATGCGCCGAGCGGCGAACGCGGTGAGCTGTGCAGGCGGCTCGGCGACGCAGAGAGCGCGCTCGAGAGCGTAGGTCAATGTATTGAACGGGTAGGCAAGAAGATAGACTCGGCGCGCCCCGACGAGCCGGAGATAATAACCGCGCGGGTAAAGCAGAGCGTCTGCGCCGCGTGCGGAAAGTGCGCCGGCAAAAATGAGAAGCTCCGCGAGCGGACTTTTTCGGACGCCGTGAAGATACTCCGCGAAGAGAATCACATAACATCAGCTGAACTCGGCACGGAGTTTTGCGCCGAGTGTCCGAAAGCTTCAGCGGTAGCAGAGAATTTCAACCGCGTTTTTGCAAGCAGCGTTGCGTCGGCGTGCGCGGCACAGAAAACTAACCAGCTCCGCCGCGCGGTCGCAGACAGCTTCGGCGCGATGGCGGATATCCTCGGCGAGATAGGCGCAGAGACGGCAAAGAGCGATATGTTCCTCCCCTCTCAGACCTCTGCCGCCTCTGATACGCTCGGCGGGCTCGGCATGAATGTCATATCCGCGTGCTGCAAGCGAGACAGCTCGGGGCATATAATACTCACGGCAAAAATCACCGAGCAGCCGGAGAACGCTGTTTTGCGCGAGGCGACAAACGCGCTTTCAAAAGAACTCGGTGCGACTCTGGCGCTCCCCGCGATACGCGATATTGAGAATGGTGTCGAGCTGACATTCAGCGAGAAGCCGCGATTTTGCTTTGAAATAGGCTCGGATCAGCGACCGGGTTCGGACGACGGCGACTGCGGCGACTGCTACGACTGCGTGGGACTCGAGGACGGGCGGAATGTGATAATTTTAAGCGACGGCATGGGGACGGGCAGGCGCGCCGCAGTTGACTCTGCTATGGCGACCGACCTTTTCGCGTCGCTCATCTGCTCCGGGCTATCCTGCGAAGCGGCGCTCAGAACGGTCAACACCGCGCTCATCGCCAAGAGCGAGGACGAGAGCCTTGCGACCCTCGACATAGCGTCGCTCGACCCGTATTCGGGCGAGATAAGCTTCTTCAAGGCCGGCGCGGCGCCCTGCTTCATAAAGCGCTCCGGGCGCACAGCGATACTCGAGCTGCCGTCGCTCCCGGCGGGCATACTCAGCCGCATCGGCTTTTCAAAGGCGGGCGCAGAGCTTCGCGAGGGCGACACCGTTGTCATGATATCAGACGGAGTGGCGGCGGACGGCAGCGAATGGATAACGAAGCTCATCCGCTCCTGGCGCGGGGACGCGCAGGGGCTCGCCGAGGAACTGACCGCCGCGGCACTCAGCCGCCGCAAGGGCAAAAAATCCGACGACATGACGGCGATATGCGTGCGCATCCACAGTGCGGACAGAATCGGGAATTGACAAAGCCTCCGCCATAATATATAATATTTGCGAAAACAAAATGGAGGTATAAATTATGATTTTAGCAGCTGTCGGTAAGAACGGCACAGGCAAGGATTTCTTCCTTGATTATGTTGCCCAGAAGTACGGCTTCCCGATGATCTCCATCGGCGATGTTGTCCGCGAGCTCGCAACTAAGGACGGCCTTGAGCTGACCCGCGACAATCTTCATGCTACCAGCAAGAAGTACATGGGCGAGTTCGGTCAGACCTTCTTCCCCGAGATGATCGTCAAGAAGATAAAGGAATCGGACGCTCCGAACTACCTTGTTTCCGGCATTCGTCCGCCCTCGGACATCGAGATTTTCCGCAAGGCTTTCGGCGATGATTTCATCCTTGTTGATGTTGTTATCAGCGACGACGAGGTTCGTTATCAGAGAATGATTGCCCGCGGCTCCGAGCGCGACGGCAAGAGCGTTGAGAAGCTCCGCGAGAACGATCTCCACGAGGAGGAGATATTCCACACCAGCGAGAGCGAGAAGATGGCAAACTATGTCATCAAGAACGACGGCGGCGTGGAGGACTTCTACGCGGCAGTCGACAACTTCTATGAGACTGTTCTCAAGCCGAAAATCGGCTGAGTAAAAGCCAAATAAAGCAAACGATCCTCCGTATGAGATATATCATACGGAGGATTTTTTGTCGGCATAGTAAAAAGCCTGCACAGCATAAACCGTGCAGGCTTTTCTGATGTAAAGATTGATTACTGCTGGGGAGCTCCAACAGGGCAAGCATCTGCGCAGGAACCGCACTCGGTGCAGAGATCTGCGTTGATCTCGAACTTGCCGTCGCCCTCAGAAATAGCTCCTACGGGGCACTCAGCCTCGCAAGCGCCGCAGGAAATGCAATCGTCGCTGATATGATAAGCCATTAGTCAATCCTCCTTACACATATTTCTCTTTAACATCGCACGCGGATATCCGCATACGCTGTACAATCATTGTATCACATTATATAGAAAAATCAAGAGTAAAATTATGTCCTCGTTTATTCTATTCCCTTGAGAGCCTCGAGCTCGGAGCGGTCGACCTTTATTTTGCCGTCCTTTATCGTCTTCACCTCGCGGCGATTGAACGAATGCGGTGCGGCATCGGGGCAGCGGTCGAGTCTGACCTTGAGCTGACCTGAGAGAAGATTGACTTCGACCACGATCCCCCTGCCCTCGGGGGTATCGACGAGCGCGCCCTGCTTCGGGGTTATCTTGAGCAGATACTCGTAGTTGTCCTGCTCATATTTTAGGCAGCACATGAGCCTGCCGCAGGTGCCGCTTATCTTGACGGGGTTGAGCGAGAGCCCCTGCTCCTTTGCCATCTTTATCGACACGGGCTGAAAATCGCCGATAAACGTGCTGCAGCAGAACGGTCTGCCGCACATGCCGAGACCGCCGAGCATCTTTGAACCGTCGCGCACGCCTATCTGACGAAGCTCTATCCTCGTGCGGAACACGCGGGCGAGATCCTTTACGAGCTCGCGGAAATCGACTCTGACATCGGAGGTGTAATAGAAAAGTATCTTCTTGCCGTCGAAGGCATATTCGACATTGACGAGCTTCATCATGTCGAGCCCGTGGTCGGATATCTTTTGCAGGCAGATATCAAAAGCTTCCTGCTCTTTTTTGCGGTTTTCCTCGACTATTTTCAGATCCGCATCCGTCGCGCGGCGCACAACGGATTTCAGGGGCTTGACTATCTCCTCGTCGCTGACCTCGCTGTTTTCGAGCGCAACTTCGCCGCACTCCATTCCGCGGACAGTCTCGACGATAACATGGTCGCCCTTTTCGAATTTATTATCGAGAGGGTCGAAATAATAGACTTTTCCGACCTCTCTGAATCTGACTCCTATGACCTGGGCCATTTATTTCATCCTTTCATCTGCCGGACGCCCTGCGCAGCTCGGCGCACATACGGGTAATAAGCAGAGTGTAATTTTCATTTCTTTCAAACGAAGCCGCCAAATCGTCAGCGCAGGTTATCATGCGCATGAGATTCGCAGTCGTAACATTCCCCGCGAGCTTCTGCGCCTCGGTTTTATATTCTTCGGGCGCTTCGACTCCGGATTTTATCAGCACCGCCGCGCGGAAAAATTCGGGCAGAACCTGCAAGACTGCTCTGAACAGCGTTTTATCCTTTTCAAATGCCGCTGTAGCCGCGAGCAGAGGATATTCATTAGCCTCCGGCACAGCCGCCGCAACAGCGCGCGCAGCTTCAAAAACGCCGCTGTCAACGCGCCTGCCGCCGCCCTGAGAAAAGACTGCGCAGCGGGACAAAACGGTCTGCAAGAACACATTCTTGTCATCCGTCAGCAGCAGAAAGCACACACCCTCCGGCGGCTCTTCGAGAACCTTGAGCAACGCGTTCTGCGCGGGGACAAGCATATTCTGCGCGTCTTTTAAGATATACACTTTTCTGTCCGCCTCATTTGCGACTATATAGGCATCCGAGCGTATCTCGCGGACTATCTCGACCTTGAAATTATTAGTTTTCGGGTCGGGCTCGAAAATTTTTATATCGGGATGAGAATCCGAGCGCGCCTTGAGGCAATTTATACACCTGCCGCAGGGCTTATCGTCCCCCGAGCACACCAGCGCGGCGGCGAGGGTCTTCGCAGTATCCATCAGGCGTTCGCTGTCCTCATCCTCGAGAATCGCGGCATGGGGAAAACGCCCTGAGTTCACAGAGGAACTCAGAGCCTTTTTCAGCGGCTCTGATATTTGCAAAGACTCGAATCCCATATGTTCTCCGACATTACAGCTTATAGAATTTATCCATGTTCACAACGAACACGGTAGCGCCGCCGACCGCGACCTGAACGGGCAGGGTCACGAAGCTCTCCGCATTATAAGCGGGAGCGGCGGTCATGAGCTGAGTGCGTCTGGAGCTGTTTTCCCTGAGTATCTCCATGACATCGTCAACGCGGCTGTCCTCAACGCCTATGAGCAGAGTGACATTGCCCGCGCTCAGAAATCCGCCCGTTGTCGACAGCTTCGTAGCGTCAAAACCGGCCTTTGTAAGCTCGCTCAAAACGTCATATGAGTCGTCGTTGCTGATTATCGCGATGATGAGTTTCATCGGAAGAGCTCCTTTCATATCTTACTCAATAATATTATAAAACATCTTAGATTATTTTACAACTTTTATATTGAAAATACCGTATCTGCGAAGTTCCTCTATCTCCCGCTCGCCGAGTATTTCTCCCGGCATTGCTGCGGGAATAGCAGGCGGGCACGGGCAATATGCCTCCGCCGCCGTCCGTCCGAGCGCAGAGTCGATATTTATATATTCGCACTCCGCGAGCAGAGCTTCGCGCGGTGTCATGCTGATACGCGGCAAAAATGCGTTGACTCCGATCGGAGTTTTGCCGCACGGCACGGCTTTTGAAAATATATCAGCAAGAGCTGAATCAAGTCTTTCAAAATCCTCTTCGGTATTCATGACGGACGGAATGAGAATTATCTTCCCGAGCCCCGCATATTCGGGCTCAATGCCGTGCGCACGCAGAAGCTCACCGACATCTGCACCGTCGAAGCCGAAATTTTGAACATCAAATGCTATGCGCGTCGGGTCGCACTCGCCTTCTGGCAGGATAAGTCCGAGCGAACGGCAAAGTTTCTTTGTTTTCTTTACCCTGCGGCTCAAACGGATAAATTCGTCCGCGTTGTTCTCAAGCCAGTCGCGCGCGAGATCCAATGATATCATTATCGGATAAGACGGGCTTGTTGAGCCGAAAAGAGCCATGGCGCGGCGAATCTCAGGCACAAAACTTTCGTCGCCGATCTGGAGCCATGCGCCGCCCGTCAGGACGGGCAGAGTCTTATGCGCGCTCTCGGCGCTCATTGCCGCTCCGAGAGCAAGCGGCGAGATATCTTTTTCCAAAAATTTCAGATGCGCTCCGTGGGCGCAGTCCACAAGCAGGGGCACCCCGAATTCGCGTGCCACAGCCGCTATCGATTTGACATCGCTGATAATGCCGAAATAATCTGGCGAAGTGATATATACCGCCTTTGCCTCGGGCGTTTTTTCGAGTGCGCGGCGCACACCTTCTGCGGTTATGCGCCCGGAGAACAGCTCGCCCGCGCTCGGATCCGGCAGGACCCACACGGGTTCGATGCCGAGCAGGGACATTGCGTTGACCGCGCTGCGGTGGACAACGCGCCCGCAGACGACTTTTCCGCCGTGCGGTGCGGCGGCTCTGAACATCGTCTGGATGCAGAGCGTACAGCCGCCGGCACTCATGAACGTCGCCGCAGAGCCGAACAGCTTTTGCGCCTGCGCCTCCGCGAGAGCCGTTGCTCCCTCGCCGTCAAAGAGGCTTCCGGTGTCCGGTATCTCCGTTATATCAAAATTCTGTATGCCGCCGAGCGCGGGGAATTTGCCTTTATGCGCGGGCATATGCATACTGACCTTTTGCTTTTTTGCGTGCGCCGTCACGGCGTCAAAAAGCGGAGCAGACATTTTTCACCTCAGAGTTTCGCTTCGTTGAGCATTATTCCGCCGGGCACGATATCGATCATGCCGTAGTGCCCGTCGCGTATGCTGCCGGGATTCATGATATAGAGCCCGTCGTCATAGCAAGTAACACCCGTGTGGGTATGGCCGTATAATACTATGTCGGCGCCCTCCTGCCTTGCGCGGAGAAGGAGCTCGTCCGTGCCGTATTTTACATGCTCGGCGTGACCGTGGGTGCAGTATATCTTTTTCCCGCCGAGGGTCACCACGCGCAGAAGCGGCAGACTGGAAGAAAAATCGCAGTTGCCCGCGACCTTTATTACATTCGGCAGGCTATGATAATAACTTTCGACCGTGTCGAGATCCCGCTCGCCGTCGCCGAGAAAAATCAGCGCCTCTGCTTCGGGATGCGCTTCGACCGCGTCGAGTATGCGCGAGGGCATACCGTGGGAATCGGAAAGAACAAGTATTCGCATTATTTCGCCCCGTTTTCAGGTCATAGACCCGTATAATGCCTGCGCGCCCGACAGGTTCTATGCGGGGAGCGCGTGCATAAGTTTATTATATATGAAAAAAGGTGGTTTTGCAATGAGCAATATTAACAGCTCCGGAAACATGACGCCCGAACAACTGATGAAGCTCGCCGCATCGTTCGGCGGCAAGGACGCCGCAGACCCCGAAAAGGCGATAAACGCGGTATCGAAGCAGCTCAGCGACGAGAAACGGCAGAAATTGAACGAAGTTCTCAGCGACAAATCGGCTCTCGAAAAGCTGCTTCAGAGCCCCGAAGCACAGCGGCTGATGAAGAAATTCGGAGTGGATAACAAGGGGTAAGCTATGGACAACATCGGCGACATACTCTCCTCTTTAAGCGACGAGGACATGAAGGCTCTCGGCGACGCGGCGCGCAGCCTGCTCGGCTCATCGGAGCAGGAGCAGGGTCAAAATGACAGCGACAGGGGCTTTTCCATGGATCCGGCGACGATGGCAAAGATAGCGCAGATAATGAGCGCGATGAACCGCCATGACAGCCGTTGCGACCTCATCGCCGCTCTGCGTCCCCTGCTCAGCGAGCCGCGCCGCCGCAGGGCGGACGACGCGATGCAGCTGATAAAGTTCATTGACCTTTTGCCGATGATAGAGGATCTCGGGAGGAAATAGGTATGCCCGCATATACGGAAAACGAGCTTGCGAGAATGCGCGAAAGGGCGATAGCGAGCGCCAGAGAGATGCAGAGGCGCGCGGCGATAAAGGGCGGCGAGCAGAGGCAGTGTAATCGTCCCAATCCTCCGCCAACCCATCCCGAGCCGCCTCCAAAACCGCCTGAGCGACCGCCGAAGCCGCCCGATAAGCCGCATGAAAAGCCAAAGCCACAGAGGCCGCCCGCTCCCCCGGTCGACGACGACAGGCTGCTGATAATCGCGCTGATAATAATTCTCTCGGCGGACGGGGCGGATATGCTGACGATATTCGCGCTGATGTATATCCTGATGTAATATATGTATTTGCCGCGGCGCATCTTGAAAAAAGCTCCGTTTTGGTTTAGAATAGAGGAAGTATGACAAAAACGGAGGAATGAACATGACATATTCATATACCACTCACGGCACCTGCTCAAGGCGAATCGACTTTGATCTCGACGACGACAACACCGTTCACAATGTTCGCTTCACAGGCGGCTGCAACGGCAACCTCGCGGGAATATCCTCAATAGTTGAGGGAATGGACGCGGAGGAAGTTATCGACAGGTTCGACGGCATCCGCTGCGGATTCAAGCAGACCTCATGCCCCGACCAGTTCGCGGAGGCTCTGCGAGAGGCTCTTGAAAAGAAGAACAGCAAATAAAATAAAAAACGAACGGGAGCGCATCGGATATCCGGTGCGCTCCCGCCGTCATTTGGAAAGGCAATAACTATTTTGGAGGATAGTATTGAGTGGTCGTCTAATCAATAAAGCCGACAGACTTGGCAGAATTTGTAAGGAATAAGGGAAAAGATGGAAAAGAGGGCCTGCCGCGTCTGTCGGTCTTTGGCTATATTATAACCGCCTTTTTCATTTTTTCAAACGGTCAAAAATTCAGTTTTGTGCCAAAAAATCTCACCTTTTGGAGAGTGTCGCATTTTGGGACACTTTTTGAATTTTGTCCAAAAGCAAAAGACTGCGAACAGCAATCCACTGTCCGCAGTCTTTTATTATTGAATCTTATTTCTTAAATATCTTTTTGTACCACGGGAGTGACTCGGTGGTGTCGGTCGTGGCGGTCGAAGCGCTGCTGCTCGAAGCGATGGGCGTGGTCTGATAGATGAACATGACGTTCGACTCGGTGCCCGCAGTCTTCTCGGTGTAGATATCATACGATGCACCGTAAGAAATCATCGACTGGAGCTTCGCGATAAGATCGTCGGCATCCTCGGCGAGCACGCCGTACTTCTGGAGCTTGCCTGCATAGTCGCCGGAATCGATGCTGTCGATGAGGTCGTTGAGCTTCTGGACATTCTCCTTGCTCATGAGCTTGGCGAGTCCGTTTATCAGCTCCTGATTGTCGTCAATAGTCTTCTGTATCTCGGAGAGCTGCTCGAGGGTCTTGGGCAGGTTGTTTATTGCCTTCTGAACCTCGGGGTCGGACATATCCTTTGAGAACTCCTCGATAAGAGGCAGGACATCGTTCATGTTCTCTGCTATCTCGGGCAGGTTCTTGAAGAACTTCTGGAGCACGGGGTTGTTGAGCAGGGTTATGACTTCCTTGAGCTCATTGGGGTCAAGGCTGTTGAAGAGCTTCTTGAACTTCGCGATGTTCTCTTCGGTCATATACTTGGGCAGAATCTCGAAGAGGACGCGGTTGTTCTGATAGAGCTCAACTGCCTCGTTCATCGTGTTGACGAGCTCGTTTATCTTCGTCTTGTTGGTCATAAGGTTCGTTATGACCTTGTTGGGATCCATGGAGTTGAGAGCCTTTTCAAGCTCTTTGAGCTGGCCGAGAGTGGTCTGGAGATCGTTCAGGCTGTCGGGCATCTTGAACTCCGTGCCGAGCATGGAGATCGGCACTGCCGCGAAGTACATATTGCCGAGCGAGAAGTTCTCAACTTCGGCGGAGAGGGTGAACTCGGTAGCGAAGTTCAGATCCTCGACATTGAGCTTGTCGAGTCCGAGAGTTTCGTTCATGCCGGGCATGCTGACAATAAGAGCGATTTCCTTTGTGCCGTCGCCGACGAGCTTGCCGTTTGTGAGAGTCATGTTCTGGAACTGACCCTCGGGAAGAATCATGCCTCCGACAACCGCGATGGGATTGTAGATCTTGACCTGCTTGCCGTTTATCTTCTCGGTCTTGTAGAGATTGTTTTCAACGGAGATCTTTATCTCGACCTTGCCGCTCTTGCCGGAAATCTTCTTGGCGGACATCTCTTTGCCGTCGAGGAAGTATTTGATGTTGATTTTTACAGGCAGCTCTTTGTTGCTCTTGCCGCTGTAATAGAGGTCGGTCGTGTCCATATGCCAGGTGATGCCGCCGTTTTCGCTGACGGGCTTGATGTTGCTCTTGACATTGGTGATGTTTTTCAGCGAGCTTGTGTCGCTGACCTTGACCTGACCCTTGTCGGTGTGGAGCCAGTCGGTGACGGTGATATCCTTGACATCGCCGCTGTTGTCCATGTTGACATACACGGTCTCGCTCTTCTTCACGGAGCCGGGCACATCGGTGTAATATACAGGCGCGGCCTGCTCATCGCCGGACGCCGAGGTAGTGTCGCCGTTGTCGCCGGTGCTCTTGCAGGCGCCCATGGTGAGTATGCTCGCCGCGAGAGTGAGGCAGAGCGCCGATTTGAGAATAAAGTTTTTCTTCATTTTATTGCCCTCCTTGTTCAAGCCTTTGCCTTGCGGCTCTTGCGCTCCTTTTTAACGCGGGGAACGCGCCAGCCGATGGATGTTTTATTGATAGCGCCTTCGCAGATGGCGAGGATGCCGGGAAGCATAACCATGATAACGAGTGCGCTGATAACGGAACCTCTTGCAAGCATGAGGCAGACACCCTTGACTATATCTATATCGCAGATACAGTAGACGCCGAATGTTGCGCTGAAGAACACGAGTGCGCTCTGGAATATCGAGCGGCTCGACTCCTTCGCGGCTATCTTGATAGCCTTGAGCTTATCGCCGCACTTCTGGAGTTCTTCTCTGAATCTCGTTGTCATGAGTATTGCGTAGTCGACCGTTGCACCCAGCTGCACGCAGCTGATGATAGTCGGCGCGATGAAGCATATCGTAGTGCCCGTCAGAGTCGAGATACTGATGTTGACCCAAATTGCAAGCTCTATCGACGCGACGAGTATCAGCGGTATCGACAGGGACTTGAAGACTATCGCGACAAGAATGAATATCGCGAGCATAGAGATAGCTCCGGTGACGACGAAGTCCTTTTCGGCGACGGTTATCAGGTCCTTGGTCAGGACTCCTTCGCCCGTCAGTATTCCGCCCTCGTCGTACTTCTTGACTATCGAGGTTATCTTTTCAATCTGCGCGTTCTCCTCGTCGGTCGCAGCCGAGTAAGAGGAGTTGAGCATCATGAGCTGTTTACCGTCCTGAACGCATATCTCTTTTATCGAATCCGGGAGCATTGCGCTCGGGATTGCCGTGCCGATGAAGCTGTTGAGCGAGAGGACATTCGTGACGCCCTCGACATTGTTGAGTTCGTTCGTCAGCGCGTTTATATTCGCTTCGGTTATCTTATCGTCAAGGATGATGAAGTGGGTCGTTGCCATGTTGAAGTCTTTCTTCATCGTATTGAGAGCGGATATTGACGGCAGATCCTGCGGGATCGCCTTATCCATGTTGTAATACTTCTTGACGTTGTTTTGCAGGAAGTAGGATGGGATGAAGAGCACGAGGAAGATTATCGCTATAACTCTTCTGTGTTTTATCGCGAAGTCGCTTATCTTATTGAACTTCGGCGCGAGGCTCTTATGTCTTGTCTTTTCAATGACATTGTCGAGCATGAGTATCAGCGAGGGCAGGAAAGTAACGACGGTGATAACACCGAGGATAACGCCCTTTGCCATGACAAGACCCATATCCTTGCCGAGCGTGAAGCTCATGAAGCACAGCGCGAGGAAGCCGAAAACGGTGGTCAGCGAGCTGCCCATAAGGGAGAGGAAGGTCGAATCGATTGCCGCAGCCATGGCGTCCTTCTTCGTGTCATGGTGCTTCTTCTCCTCCTCGAATCTGTCCATAAGGAAGACGGAGTAGTCGACCGTAACGCCAAGCTGGAGGATAGCGGCGATACTCTTCGTTATGAACGAAATCTCGCCGAAGATTATATTCGTGCCCATATTGTATATGACTGCGGTGCCGAGTGCGGCAAGAAGCACGAACGGGAGCACCCACGAGGTCATCGTGAACGACAGTGCTATAAGCGCGAGGGCGATGGCGATCACGACATAGAGCGGAGCCTGGCTGTTTGTCAGGTCTTTTGTGTCAACGGTTATCGCCGAAAGCCCGCTCAGGAGCATATTCTTGTTCATTATCTTGCGTATGGAAGCGATAGCGTCCATAGTCACCTGAGACGAGCCGGAGTTCTTATACTGAACCATTATCAGCGTCGAGCTGCCGTCCTGCGAATAGAAGACATTGGTCAGAACCTCGGGAAGAATCTCTTTCGGTATCGTCACATCCGCGATATCAGTGGCGCCGATAACGTTGCTGACGCCCTCGACCTGGCGGATCTGATCTTCGAGCTTCTGGATATCCTTGGGCTCAGTGTCTTTTACTATAATAAATGAACTCGCCGAATTGTGGAAAGTTTCATCGAGTATCTGCTCGCCCTGAACGGATTCAAGGTTCTCCGGCAGATATGACAGAATGTCATAGTTGACGCCCGTCAGGAAATATCCGATTATCGACGGGATTATCAGGATAAGACAAACTATCAGAACAGTTTTGGGATGGTAGGCTATCCACTTTGCTAACTTTTTAGATATCATATCCCTTTCCTCCTTATTATGCTAAAAGTTTGTTTGTCAGGCGCTGCATTCCGCTCTTTATTTCATCGAGCTTATACGGTTCGCCTTGGATCGCGCTGTCGTAGCTGACGGGCGCGAGCATCGAGACTAACATATATATGTTCATCTCGCTCTCGTATTCCGTGAAGCCGTGGCGCAGGAACAGCTTTACGAGGCTGTCGTATGCTTCCTTGAGCTCCGCTTCCCTGCCCTTGAGCATCAGGCGGTAGCACGAGGAGACGCGGTCTCTGATGAGGGGCAGGAACGCTTTGTTTTCATCGATATACATAAAAACGTTATCGAGAAAGGCGTTCACGCGCTCGGCGTCTTCAACCTGCCTGCCGGCGAGCTGCTGCCGCGTTTTAAAGAGCGCGGAATTGACGCACTCGGCGAGCTTTTTCAAAAAGAGCTGATCCATAAGGTCGTATTTATCTTTAAAGTACAGATAAAACGTACCTTTGGCAACGCCCGCCATTTTGACGACCTCATCTATCGTCGGAGGCTTGAGCGCGCTGCCGCTCGTAAAGAGCGAATGAGCCGCTTCCATAAGCTTCGACCGCTTCTCGGTCTTGTTTTCTTCAACCGTCGCCATGTGTTCACCTCCGAACTGACTGCCGGTCACTTTCTTTTGCGTGAGATACTTTACTACAAAAATGACCGTTAGTCAATCCCCGGAGACAAATCTTCATTTTTTGTTCACAAATCTCTACTTCTTGATTATTATAGCCAAATTTGAAAGCCATAATTTATGCACTTTGCACTAAAATTTAGCCTGCTATGCAATATAACGAGACCTAAAGAGGAATTACTGCCAAATCAAAAATCGCCGTGCGGTAAAAGTCTTTCGGCTTTCGCTGCGCGGCGAAATATAAGATATTATTTGTCGAAGAAAACGACCTTGTTCTCGTTTCCGCTCTCAAAAATGGCGTCAACAAGCTTGAGCAGTCTGCGCTGCTGGTCGTGCGTTATCAGCTGCTCTTCTTCTCCTCTGAGAGCAGCGAAGACGTTCTCATAGAACTGAGTCCAGCTCGAATCGACCTTGGGCAGCGGATAGTGCTTGATAGTATCGTCGGTTCTCGGAGCCATGGTCTTTGTCAGTCCGACGCCCGCGAGGATCGGCACTGCGTCGCGATTCTCCCAATCGGAGACCTTGACTATCTCGCCGTTGAGATCCCAGTCATTTATAACGGCGGAGCCGTTCTCGCCGAGGATATACCAACGCGGAAGCTCGATGAAGTTGCTCGTGGTGACCTCGACATACATCGAAAGGTCGCCCTCGAAGATAAGCGTGACTCTGAAGCCGTCGTCGCATTCCTCGTTGGTGACATTTGTCAGCTCTGCATAGACGGAGATGAGCTTTCTGCCCTCGCCGATGCGCAGCGCCTGGTCGAGCAGGTGGATGCCCCAATCGAGCACCATGCCGCCGCCGTGCGCCTTCTGGTTGCGCCAGTCGCCGGGGATACCGCGCGAGCCCTGAACGCGGGACTCGATGCGGAACACCTTGCCGAGTTCGTTATCCGCGAGGATCTTCTGGACGCACTTGAAGTCCGGATCCCAGCGTCTGTTCTGATGGACGGTGAAGAGCTTGCCGTACTTTTTGGACGCGGCTATCATCTCCTCGAGCTCCTCTTGGCTCAGCGCCACGGGCTTCTCGGAGATAACATTCTTGCCCGCCGCCATGGCGGCTATGGCTATTTCTTTATGTACATCGTTGGGCGTTGCAACGGTGACGAGGTCGATTCTATCGTCGGCGAGCAGTTCCTCGCGCGAAGAAAAAGCGTGAATGCCCTCAGCCTCAGCAGCCGCGCGCCTCTCGGGCTTGATATCATAGATGCCTATGAGTTCAGCCGTGTCTTTGAAATCGTCCGCGCAGGTCGACGCATGCCAGCTGCCCATTCCGCCGTAGCCTATAACGGCAAAACCTATCTTCTTATTCTTATCCATTGTTTTGTATACTCCCGATATAAATTTGTTTCGCGAAAAGTTTTATCACACCCACCATATATCGCCGGTGTTCTGGGTGATAAGGACATCCTTGAGGAAGTCGACCGCCTTTGAAAGGCCCTCGTCCTGGCTCATGAGGGAATCCTCATGCTCGATGCTGATAGCGTAGTCATAGCCGACCATGCGCAGGTTCGAGATCATATCCTTCCAATATGCGTAGTCGTTGCCGTAGCCGACGGAGCGGAATATCCACGAGCGGTGAATCTCGTCTGCATAGGGCTTGGTGTCAAGCACGCCGTTGACGGCGGTGTTGTACTTGTCGATTTTAGTATCCTTGGCATGGAAGTGGAATATCGCATCGCCGAGCGCTCTGATGCAGGCGACGGGATCCATGCCCTGCCAGATGAGGTGGCTCGGATCGAAGTTTGCGCCGAGTTCGGGACCGACTGCCTTGCGTATCTTGAGCATGCTCTCGGTGTTGTAGACGCAGAAGCCGGGATGAAGCTCGAAGGCTATCTTGTCGACGCCGTGCTCCTTGGCGAAAGCGACGGTCTTAGTCCAATAGGGAATGAGTACTTCGTTCCACTGCCACTCGAGTATCTCGGAGAAGTCGTTCGGCCAGGGGCAGACGACCCAGTTGGGATACTTCGCGTTCTCCTGGTCGCCGGGGCAGCCGGAGAAGGTGTTGATCTGATGAATACCGAGCTTCTCGGCGAGAAGGATGGTGTTCTTTATCGTCTTGTCGAACTCGGCGGCAATAGCCTTGTTCGGATGGACGGGGTTGCCGTGGCAGCTGAGTGCGCTTATCTCAAGGCCGCTGTCCGCGACGGTGGATTTGAAGGTGCTCAGAGCCGCAGGATCGGCGAGCAGGGTGTCGGGGTCGGCATGGGAGTTGCCGGGGTAACCGCCGCAGCCTATCTCGACCATCTCAATGCCCTTGGATTTGAAATACTTGAGAGCCTCTTCGAGCGGAAGATTGCCCAAAAGGCAGGTAAATACGCCTAACTTCATTTTTTATCTCTCCTTTAAAAATCAGATGATGGATTTAAGATATTTTATGCTCCTGCCGATGTCGTCAAGACCGTTCGGCACGGGATCATCGTTTTCAACTATCAGCCACTCGATGCCGATATCTTTTGCCGCGCGAACGACCTCGGGGATATCGCAGTTGCCCTCGCCGAGAGCCTTGGGAGTGTGGCCTATTCCGTCCTTGACATGGAGCTGAGCTATCCTGTCGCGGTTTTCGGTGATGAGCTTGTAGTTATCCTGGCCGGCGACGAAGCTCCAATAGGTGTCTATCTCGAGATGAGCGGCTTTCTTCAGCTCATCAAACGGAATAACGCCGTCGGAAATCGGCTCGAACTCCGAGCAGTGGTTGTGATAATAGACGCTCATGCCGATTTTTGCCGCCCGCTCGTCCGCCGCTTTCAGCTCGGCGCAGGTCGCCTTGAGCTCCTCGGGGGTCTCGTGGTCGGCGCCGCCCATGCCCATGGTCTTCATGCCGAGAGTGCGGCAGAACTCCGCAGTCTTGTCGAAGTTCTCGGGCGAGTAGCTCTCAATGGCGATGTGCGTACCGACGGCGACGAGCCCGGCGGAGTCGAGCGCCGCGCGCAGAGTCTCCGCATCAACGCCGAAATATCCGGCAAATTCAACGCCGTCATAGCCGAGCTCCTTGACGCGCGGAAGAATGGCGAGAAGATTTTCGCCGCTGCCTTTTATAATGTCGCGCAGGCTGTAAAGCTGAACTGCAATTTTCATGTTTCTTCTCCTGTTTGAGATAAAATTTAAAGTGTAAATTCACATTGGCACTGCTGTTCCGCGTGGGGCGTAGTGTATGCCGATACTCAAGCCCTTCGCGGGGCAGGCAATGTGCGGGATATGATTCAACGCATTTTGAGTAAGAGTGCGTGCAGTGTGAGTTTTTTGCGACCGCCGCGTATCGAGATACGCAAAGGAGCAAAAGGCTCACAATGTGCGTAATATGAATCAACCCATTTTGAATAAGATTGCGTGCAGTGGCTGTTCCGCGTGGGGCGTAGTGTATGTAGATACTCAAGCCCTACGCGGGACGGTCAATGCGCGTGATATTATTCAAAATAAAAAGGTTTGCCCTGCTTGGCGGATTCGTATATTCCTTCGAGTATCTGCGTTACAACGAGTGCCTGCTCCGGCTTGGTGCTGACCTCGGTGTCATTGATAATGGCGTTGATGAAGGCACGGGCTTCAAGCTCGGAGGGGTCGCTGGTCGCGCCCTCAAAGAATGCGGCTCCGCCGGCTTCAAAGTTCGGGGTCTCGATGCACTGGCGGCCGTATTTGACATAGTTCAAATGAAGTCCGCCGCGCATATCCGCGCCTGCCTTGTCGCCGCAAAGATATGTAACAGCCTCGTTGGGGTCGGCGATATTGAGCGCCCAGCTCGCTTCGACGGAGATGGTAGCGCCATTCTCCATGGTGACGAAGCCGAAAGCCGAATCCTCGACGGTGTACTGTGCGGGATCCCAATCGCCCCAGGCGTTGCCGGAACGCTCCTGATTGCCGAGCTTCTTATAGACATTGCCGACGACCATTTTGGGCTTGTAGTTGTTCATCATCCAGAGCGTAAGATCGAGCGCGTGGGTGCCGATATCGATAAGCGGACCGCCGCCCTGCTCATACTCGTTGAGGAAAACGCCCCATGTCGGAACAGCTCTGCGGCGCAGCGCGATAGCGCGTCCGTAATAGATATCGCCGAGATCGCCGTTGTCGCACGCCTCCTTGAGATAGAGCGAATCGGGTCTCCAGCGCTGCTGATAGCCGATAGTCAGCTTCTTGCCGGTGCGCTGTGCGGTCTCGTACATTTTCTTCGCCTCGGCATAAGTCTTTGCCATGGGCTTCTCGCACATGACATGCTTGCCCGCTTCGAGCGCGTCTATTGTGATGAACGAATGCGAGCGGTTCGGGGTGCAGACATGAACACTCTCGATGCTCTCATCCTCGAGCAGCTTTCTGTAATCCGTATAGACTTTTGCGCCCTCGACGCCGAATTCCTTTGCCGCCTTTACGGCTCTCTCCTCAATGATATCGCAGAAAGCTACCATCTCGGCCTCTTCGATTTTTTTGAGCGCGGGCATATGCTTGCCGTTGGCGATTCCGCCGCAGCCGATGATGCCTATTCTGACTTTTCTTCCCATATCGTTTCTCCTATCGTGTTCAAGATATATTATATATACCTTTATTATCAGTTTAATTATAAACAATTGAATAAATAGTTCAAGGCATATCGGCAGAATCTTTCGCGCCGCGGATGCCGAAATTTGAGCCGCAGATTTGGGCAAAGTTCACAAAATCAGAAAAACACTTTTCCCCGAAGTGTCGCACGAAACGAAAGTCTTAACAAAATTGATTCTGATTATTAAGACTCTGTTCACAGGGGCTTAACAAACCTCGGTTATCATAGGTTTGCACACAAGGGCAGGGAGCCGCACCCTGCAGTGTGCGGTGCCTGAGTTCGTCAGGCATCACCCCTCCTCAAACCAGATGCTAAAAGTTGCATCGAACCCCTCATTACGGAAGGACGTTCACTGAAAGGTGGACGTCTTTTCGTTTTTTATTTTTATATTTTTCATAAATTTTGCCTTGCGCATAAAGCGCGGCGGCGCGGTCAAAAATAGGAATGAAAAAACACCGTGACACCGCACGCGGAGAAACGAGGCAGATATGATAGACAATTCATTCAACAAAAAAAGCTTTTTCAGATCGAAGGGAATATACATTCTCGCAGCGCTCTGCATTCTTGCGGCGGGTGCGGGAGTATGGGGCGCGATGCGCGTGGCAAAAACGCCGACGGACAATAATTCGACGGAGCATTCTTCGAGGCAGTACAATATAGACTACTCCGTGCCGCAGGAGACGCTGACGCAGGCGAACAACCCCGTGAAGAATGTCCCCGACGACAGAACGACTGCGCCCGCGCAGACGACAAAAGAAAATGACAGCAAAAACACGCCATATACCGGCAGCTACGCTCTGCCGATGGGCACGGACATCCGCAAGGACTATAGCGCGGACGAAATGGTGAAAAACAAGACGACGAACGACTGGCGGGTTCACAACGGCATCGACTTCGGCGGCGCACAGGGCAACGATGTCATCGCGATACAGAACGGGCGCGTGGCAAAGGTCTACTCCGACCCGCTCTGGGGCAACGTGGTCGAAATCGACCACGGCAAGGGGCTCGTTGCACGATACTGCGGACTCTCGGACAAGAATCTGCCGAAAGCGGGCGACGAGGTCGAGCAGTTCGACCATATCGGCACACTCGACACAGTCCCGGTTGAAGCGGCGGACGGCGCCCACCTCCATTTTACCGTCGCGATAAACGGCAAGACCGTTGACCCGCTCGAAGCGATGAATAAATTGGGTCAGGGGGACAGCCAGAAAGCAGAGACGACTTCCGGCGAATAAATTCTGCCGTAAAAAACGCAAGCCACAGCAAAAAATTTTTTTCAAACAGTGCTGCTGAAAGCGGCATCGGGTTGTCTAGGTCGCCAACCCCTACGAGATTAAACCAAAAATCGGCATTATTCTTACGCTTATTGAAAATTCAACCTGCAAACTGCCGGGTCTGCGCATATATGCGGACCCGGTTTGTCTATTCTAACTCAAAAATACACATAAAAATTATGACTTTTGCAGATTGATTTTTGGCTATATTAGTTATATAATAATTAGGCTTTAATATGTTGCTCATACTGAGAAAAGAAAGGATTGATTAAAGAGTCATGAGTAAAAAGATCAAGGCTTTGCTCGCCGTTGTGCTCTGCGCGGCGATGCTTATAGCCGCGGCGTCGCCCGCTTTTGCGGCAGTCGACGACAACGGTGTTCTGCGCTTCAACAAAGACGGAAAGCTCAAGATAATGCAGATTTCCGACACGCAGGATATCGACATACCGAGAGAAGCCATGATAATGTTCATGGAAAAAGCTCTCGACGCAGAGAAGCCCGACCTCGTCGTATTTACAGGCGACCAGATAGCGGGCGGCAAAATCGAGACCGCAGAGGGAGTCTATGCCGGAATAAAGGCGATACTCAAGCCTGTCACGGACAGAGGCATCCCCTTCACCTTCGTTTTCGGCAACCACGATACCGATGAGGGCTGCCCCGTCAGCCGCGACGAGCAGCTTGCCTATTATCAGACGCTCCCCGGCTGCCTCGCATATGACGCAGTGCCCGAGATGTATGGCAGCGGCACGCACAACCTGCCCATCTACGCCTCCAAGGGAAACGACATAAAGTTCAACCTTTGGCTCTTTGATTCGAACGACTATGACAGAGAAAACGGCGGCTACGACTATGTCCATCAGGATCAGATAGACTGGTATGTAAAAACCAGCGAGGAGCTTGAGAAAAAGGCGGGTCACCTCGTTCCCTCCATCGCTTTCCAGCACATCATCGTTCCCGAGGTCGCGGAGCTTCTCGTTGATTCTCCGTTCAGCGGCGAGAACGCAATAAGCAAGGTCATCAACGGACAGAACAAGCTTCTCATGCTCAAGCCCGGCAAGGCTTCCGGCATGATGCTCGAGTTCCCCTGCCCGTCGAACACCAACTCCGGCGAGTTTGCTTCGTGGAAAAAGCGCGGCGATGTCATCGCGGCATCCTTCGGTCACGACCACATCAACAACTTCATCGGCAACGTTGACGGCATCGACCTTGTCATGTGCCCCGGCGTCACCTTCCAGTCCTACGGCAGATACATAACCAGAGCTGTCCGCATTTTCGAGCTTGACGAAAACGATCCGTGGAGCTACAACACTCACCTCTACAAGTACACCGACGCTTTTGGCTGGGGCCTTTACAGCTGGTACATCGGCGCGAAGTACGGCCAGTCGCCCGCCATGTGGATCCCGATCGCCCTTGCAGGCGTGCTCGGAGTTGCCGCAGGCGTCGGCACCATAGTGATGATAAACAACATCGTTATCGGCGCAACGGTCACGGCAGGAGTTATAGCGCTGATTTATTTCATAACGCATTCTCAGCAATAACGCCGTAATAATTTAAAACAGACAGTCCCCCGCGGAGCGAATCTGCGGGGGATTTTTCTGCATTGTAACTCTGCGTGCCGCATAAATTCTTTGTTGCAAATACACAAATCGAATTATGTATTTTTGTAATTTGTAACAAAAATGCATAATATTCCTAGATAGAATTATAATATTGGCAATTTGTGTTAGCATTGTGTTGCGATAAGTTCTCAACTAAAACTTTTATAAAAAATATCATTTCTGCACAGGAGGAGATTCCGATGGTTTAGTTTAGGGAGGCAAAACATATAGAACACATAATTAGAACACATAATATAGTAACACAGAAGGAGACTCAGTGTTATGAAAAGATTGATAAGCTTAGCTCTTTGCCTCGTTCTTATAACATCCCTCGCCGCCTGCGGTTCGAACAAAATAATGCGCTCCGAGTACATATTGAATTTCGACACAGGCAACTCCTACGCCTTTACAAGCAAATATCCGGATTTTCATGTATTTCGCGGCGACATAAAGCTCAAAAGTAAATACGGAGATGTTTCGATAACCCTTTGCTACTACAACGACATGGGATTCAACATAACATACTCCCTCAAAACGACAACGGCTCAAGCCGATGAAATCGAGGCAATGGCAAACGACGAAAATCACAGTCTGTATGCCAAAGTTACTCTCGGCAAAAAGGAATTGCCTATAGGCAGCTACGCGTATTTTATTCGTGAGAAAAGAGCTCCTTATCCTTATCCCAATCCCAACGGCGGTCCCGTCACATTTGACCTTAGCTCAAGCTACAACTACACCAAAAGGGTAAAGGCGGACAAAATACACTTTGAGTTTCTTGATGTTTCAACGGATATTCCGCTCTCCACAGTCAAGGGAGAACCCATTGACTCCGAGCGCGGTCAGGAATACTTAGAGCAGATGACCTCGCCGCATATGTCAACGCTACCGTGGAAATAAGCGACTCTCTGCCGAAAATATAAACCGAATAGATAATGTAATAAAGCTGTCCCCCGCAGAGCGAATCTGCGGGGGATTTTTCATGCCGTTAAAAAGCTGCTGTAAATGCATAGTGCGATTCATTCTTCACAAGTGCCGCAGTTCAGCCATTATTATCATAGCGTTACGGCGTCAGCCGCTTTCATATATATGAACTGCATTGACCGAACTGCGGTTGACTGCGGCTTGCAAAAGTCATCCGGCAAAGCTAAACGCCGCCGCAGAGAATATCTGCGGCGGCGCTGTTGTTGTTATTTTATTTCGCCTTTTCAAGCTCGCTTGCGGGGATTATTGCACCCTCGCCGGCGTTGAAGCGAATCGTGACAGTGTCGTTTCTGTTGAGGATAACGGCGGTTGTCGACTTGGAAGCGGCTATCGAATAATAGACATCGCCGCCCTCAAGCTTGATATAATAATATGTCTCGCCCGAGATGACCTGGGTGCGGATATCGGCTATCTTGCCGTTGACGGTCTGCACCTTTGTCTCGGAATCGCCCTGCGCATCAGGGTTATCCGCGGGATCGACGACCTGGTTCGCGTCGATATCGACATTGATGCCGTTCGCCTTGAGCTGGTCAACATACTTTGCAAGGCACTCGGCGAGGGTCTTGCCGTAGACCTTTATCTTCGTGTACTGCTTGACGTTGATGAGCGCGTAGCTCTGAATGATCTGAGAGCCGTCGTCTCTGACATCCTTGAGAGCCATGAAGTAGGTCGGCTCGCCGTCGATATTGAGCAGCAGCGGGAACGTTGCCGTGTAGCCTGCCGCCTTTATCTCATCGAGACCCTCTGCGGAAGCCTGCGCCGACTGCTCCTTTGCGCCCGCGACCGAATAATAAACAGCCTCTTTGGTGCGCTGGTTTATCATTATAAAGCCGGTTATAGACTGGTCGTTGGTGACTGATGTAACGCCCGTGTACATATAGACATCGTCGTTCTGGGCGATGTAGCTGTAATCCTCGGTGGTGACGTAGACATCTTCCTGGCCGAGAATCGAGTTCCAGAAGCCCTTCTGATATCTGCCGTAGTAGTTATACTGCTCGACGAGAAGGTCTGAGTCATAGACTCTGTCGATCCACTGATACTTGGCGTCGCTCTTGACGGTCTCTATCGGCACATATTCGCACTTGCCGTCAATTGCGTTGACTATCACGATTCCCTTGACATCGGTTCCGCCGAACAGGCCGATGGTCTTATCGACTCTCGCGCAGATCCAATAGGGATTGCCCTCATCGTCGATTTCAAACGAGCTCGAGCCGAACATATAGGTGGGATACTTCATTCTCAGATGGCGCTTGAGAAGTCTGCCGAAGTGCTCGGCGGGCGAATACTTGATGCCCGAATCGAGCTCCTTGAGGGTGGTAACTTCGTTCGCCATATCTATTACGATATATCCGGGGAGACCCTCGGTGCGGTTGGTGAGCCACTTGATGATATTTGAATACTGGAGCGGAACGACCCTGACGGGCGTGCCCTTGTAGTTTATCTGCGTATAGAGCGGATAGACCGAGAACTGCGAGACATAGCCTTTTTCCGCGAGTTTACCGAGCGCTCTGGGAGCGAGGGTAGCCGCGACGCCCTCATCGAGCTTCGGGATGTTGCTGAAGGACTCAGCATCCTGCTTGTCAATCTCATCGGCGAAGTTGCTGTCCGTGCGGACATCGATTATCTGACTGTAAGACGACGCTCTGAAGAACGGGCTCGAGACGAGATAGCCTATGCCCACCGTAAGCGCGATAACGCCGACGATAACGCCGGGGACTATCATCTGGCGCTTGAAATAGGGCAGATATTCGGGCTTCGAGAACACGCCGGTGAAAATCGCCGAGAACAGCGCATATGACGCGACGATTATCGCGAGGAAGCCGTAGAACTCATACGCCTTGAAGTTGAGCGGCGGCAGCATTATATAAAATGCAATGACCGCGGTTACCAGCGAGCAAAGCACGCTCAAAACTATCTTGAGCGCCGCTTTATCGGGAGGTATCACTATCTCCTTGGGGCCGCCTTTTTTTGAAAAATCCACTTTAATGGGATCCATTGATTCATCTCCTTTTAATAAAAGTGTTACATTGAATCATTATACAGTATTATTGACATAAATACAAGAACTATTTTCACTCATTCCGTCTTTTTGCATAAATCGACAATATTATTCCCTTTAGCTTTGACTTTAACTGCGGCCATATGGTATTATTAAGGTAATATTTGTCCGATTTTTTTCAAGAGGAGGAAATCACAATGTACCCTGATTTTTTTGACAGCGCCAAGCTCGTCGCACAGTATGACCCGGAAGTGGCGGACGCCATGGATCTCGAGCTCGGCAGACAGAGACGCAACATCGAGCTTATCGCCTCGGAGAACTTCGTCTCTCCCGCCGTTATGGCGGCAATGGGCAGCGTGCTGACCAACAAATACGCCGAGGGTTATCCCGGCAAGCGCTATTACGGCGGCTGCGAATATGTTGACATCGTTGAAAATCTCGCTATCGAGCGCGCAAAAGAGCTCTTCGGCGCGGACTGCGCCAACGTTCAGCCGCACTCGGGCGCGCAGGCTAACATGGCGGCATATTCCGCGCTCATAAATCCCGGCGACACAGTCATGGGCATGAGCCTCGCCCACGGCGGACATCTGACCCACGGCTCGCCCGTCAACGCGAGCGGCAAGCTCTACAAGTTCGTGCCCTACGGCGTGAACGACGACGGCTATATCGACTATGACGAGCTCGAAAAGACCGCCAAGGAGGTCTGCCCGAAGCTTATCGTCGCGGGCGCATCCGCTTATCCGCGTGTTATCGACTTCGAGCGCATCGGCGCTATAGCAAAATCGGTCGGCGCATATTTCATGGTAGACATGGCTCACATCGCGGGACTCGTCGCGGCGGGACTTCATCCCTCGCCCGTGCCCTATGCCGACGTTGTCACAACAACCACGCACAAGACCCTCAGAGGCCCCCGCGGCGGACTCATCCTCTCCAAGGCTGAGCTCGGCGCAGCTATAAACAAGGCTATTTTCCCCGGCAACCAGGGCGGTCCGCTCATGCACGTTATCGCGGGCAAGGCGGTCTGCTTCGGCGAGGCACTCAAGCCCGAGTTCAAGGACTATCAGCAGAGACTTCTCAACAACTGCAAGGCTCTTGCCGAGTCTCTGGCAAAGCGCGGAGTCAACCTCGTCTCCGGCGGCACCGACAACCACCTCATACTCCTCGACCTGCGCTCGCTCGGCGTAACGGGCAAGGATCTCGAGAAGAGACTTGACGAAGTCAACATCACGGCGAACAAGAACGCCATACCCAACGACCCCGAGACCCCGTTTGTCACAAGCGGTCTGCGCCTCGGAACGGCGGCCGCCACAACAAGAGGTCTTGACGAGAGCGACATGGACAAAATCGCAGAGTTCGTCTACCTCGCGGCGACCGACTTCGAAAACAGCGCCGACGCCATCCGCGCCGGAGTTGCGGAGATCTGTGCAAAGCACCCGCTCTACGAATAAAGACAAAAATCCTACCCGCAATACGAATAAAGACAGAAATCCTACCCGCAACGGGTAGGATTTCTATTTTTATACTCCAAGTATTTTCTTTATCTCGCTCATATGCGGCGCAAAATCGATGTTCTTTATCAGATGCGCGTCCGCGCCCATATTAAAGCATGAGCCGAGCTCTCTGCCGGTGTTCCACATTCTGCGGCTGAACTCCGTGTCTCCGTAAATATTGCCGATATTGAGCTCCCATGCGACTTTGTGTTCCTTCGCGAGGGTCATTATATCGCCGAGCTCGTTGTCGGTTATCGCTTTGCTGACAAGTGTTTTATCTTCAAACGCGCGGACATATCCGGCGGTCAGCGGATGGGCTATGCAGTCCGGCTTGCCGCTTTTTATAAGCGAGGTGACATTTTCCAGCGCGTGCTCGGCATATGCGCGCGGCGTGATTTCCGCCGCCTGCTCCCAGAAGTCGAGATGATAGTGGTTGCAGGAATAAAGCCTGTAATCGAGCGCGTTTCTGAGCTTATCGCCCTCGAGAGTTTTGCCGATACCGTATCCCGAAAGCTCCATTCCGTAGAGCACTCTGCACGGCTCGCCAAGCTTTTGTCCCTGCTCTCTGAGCGTTTCGAGTCTCCGCAGAGCCTCTTCGTCGTCGATATCGTCGTTATAATGATCGGTCAGGGCTATTGTCCTGTAGCCTATGCGTGCCGCCTCGGCGAAGATATTTTCGACTGTCATCTCGGGCTTCGCGCAGCGCGAAAACGAGGTGTGTATATGCAGATTGTCACGGGCGAGCTCATCGAGGTCGAAGCACGGGGCATGAATATACATATCAGCCCTCCGCGGCAGTCTGAGTCTCGGACTCTGCCGGAGCTTCGGTCTGCACCTCGCCCTGAGTCTCTGCGGGAAGAGTTGTATCCGCCTCGGTGGTCTTGGGCGCCGTTGTTGCGGCGGTCTCGGGCGCGTCGGTGTTCTGAATTGCGCTGATGAAATATCCGTCGCCGCTGACACGCAGGGTCACCTTGAGATATTTGCTCGGCGCGGGCTCAACATAGTTGCCCTTTGCGTCCTGCTCCCAACCGTCGCCGCTGATGCAGCCGACGGTGAGGATTATCGAATCGCCCTTCTTCTGCTGAGATATGACTCGCGGAATGAACGTCGGCATAACGCCGGTAAGCGGGACGATATAAGCCTGCTTCGCCTCGTCATAGGTGAAAGTATAGGTTCCGCCGTCAACGGTGCAGTGGACGGGTTTGACATCCGTGCCGAAGAGCTTCGCAAACTGCTTTTCGACATCCTTCTGCGGGACTATGACGCCGGAGACATCGCCCTCGGCGTACTCATACTGGTCTATATCGATATCGCTCTTCATCAGCGACCATATAGATGCATCTATCAGCTGGCTCATCTGCGCGCCGCTGACATCGTCAAACGGATCGGGGTCGTTCATTATGACGGGCGACAGGAACTGCTCATATTTCTCGAACTTGTCGCTGTTGTCCGTAAGGCTGCCGATTCCGCGCACGGCGAAGATTATCACCGTGACAAGACCGATAACGGCGAGGACAACTATCACTATGCCCAGCGGGAACGCCCATTTTTTCTTTTCCTGTGCCGATGTGTTAGTGCTCATGGAATTTCCTCCTTCAGCGTATCTGACCCGAGCCGTAGACAACATATTTTTCGCTCGTCAGATTATTCAGTCCCAGAGGTCCTCTCGCGTGGAGCTTCTGGGTGGATATGCCTATTTCCGCACCGAAGCCGAACTCGCCGCCGTCCGTAAAGCGGGTCGATGCATTGACATAGACCGCCGCCGAATCGACTTCGTTCAAAAACTTCTGCGCATTGAGATAGTTCTCGGTGATAATGCTCTCGCTGTGACCTGTGCTGTATTTCGCGATATGCGCTATCGCCTCATCGATATTATCTACCGTTTTTATGCTGATCTTGTAATCGAGATATTCTTTTCCCCAGTCCTCTTCTGTAGCAGGCTTTGCAAAATCGAGGACGGAGCAGACTATCTCATCGCCGAAAATCTCGACATTCTTCTCTTTGAGTCTGCCCGCCACAGCGACTATCGCCTCCTCGGCGACTGCTTTATGCACGAGCACGCTCTCGCAGGCGTTGCAGACGGACGGGCGCGAAGTCTTGGCATTAAAAACAATATTCGCCGCCATGTCGATATCCGCAAACTCGTCGATATATATGTGGCAGTTGCCGGAGCCTGTCTCGATAACAGGGACAGTCGAATTTTCAACTACGCTTTTTATGAGACCCGCTCCGCCGCGCGGAATGAGCACATCAACGAGCCCGTTCATCTTCATCAGCTCGTTTGCGCTCTCGCGCGAGGTATCTTCGATAAGATTCACGGTATCTGCGGGAAGTCCAGCTTTTTCTACCGCCGCACGCATGAGATTCGCCACGGCTTTGTTTGAATTTATCGCCTCTTTGCCTCCGCGCAGTATAACGGCGTTGCCCGCCTTGAGACAGAGGGCAGCGGCATCGGAAGTGACATTCGGTCTTGCCTCATATATTATGCCGATAACGCCGAGCGGCACGGTGACTTTTTCTATTCTGAGCCCGTTCGGTCTTGTCGAGCCGGAGAGGACTCTGCCGACGGGGTCGGGCATCGTCGCAACATCGTCAACACCCTTTGCCATGCCCTCTATGCGCTCTGCGGTGAGGGTCAGGCGGTCTATCATCGACTCGGTCATACCGTTTTCGCGCGCCGCCGCTATATCTGCGCGGTTCGCCTCCAATATGCTCTGCACATTTTCGCGAAGGGCTGATGAAATCTCTCTGAGTGCCGCTTCGCGCTTTGCTCCGCCGGCGCGTGCGAGCTCGCGCTGAGCTTCTTTTGCGCCTTTAGCTATTGATAAAACAGTTCCTGCGCCCATTATGTGCGCTCCTTCCGTTAAGCTTTCGCCTTGAAATAAGTTCCGGTCTGTCTGCCGTCGAGCAGTCTGTAGATATCCTCGGGCTGAGCGCCGTTCATAACGATGGTGTCTATCCCCGCCTCTGTCGCTATCTGCGCGGCGTGGAGCTTTGTCACCATGCCGCCCGTGCCGCGGGTGCTGCCCTTTGTGTCGGCTATCGCCATGAGCTCATCGCTTATCTCCTCGACAACTGGGATGAGATAGGCGTTCTCGTCCTCGCGCGGATTGCCGGAATAGAGTCCGTCAATGTCGCTTAAAATTATCAGCGCGTCGGCGTTGACGAGCTTTGCGACCATGGCGGAAAGAGTATCGTTATCGCCGAAGACTATTTCTTCGACCGCGATGCTGTCGTTTTCGTTTATAACCGGGATCGCGCCGAACTCGAAAAGCTTTTCAAAAGAGTTCGAGAGATTCGCCCTGCGCTCGTCGCTTTCAAAGTCGCTGCGGGTTATAAGCAGCTGACCTATCGTGTTGCCGTATTCGGAAAAGAGCTTGTCGTACATGAACATCAGCTCGCACTGACCGACCGTTGCGACCGCCTGGCGGCTCGGGATATCCTTGGGTCTTGCGGGAAGTCCGAGCTTTCCGACGCCGACGGCTATCGCCGCAGAGGTGACGAGCGCCACTTCTATGCCGGAATTTCTGAGATCTGAGATCACCTGCGCAAGCTTATCCATGCGCCTGAGATTTACTTTTCCCGTATCATATGTAAGCGTGGAGGTGCCGACCTTCACGACTATTCTCTGTGCATCCTTTATTCCCTTCATTGCGGACTGCCCCTCATAAAAATATTATTGTTAATTATATCATTATTTTTTGCCGCTGACAACCTTATTGTAGAACTTAGCTCCCGCCGTTCTGCCGACCGCGCATATGCACGCGTCGGAGAGAGACGAAAACGAACGCGCAAGCGAGCGTATCTCATCGATGCTCACGCCCCTTATTTTCTCCTCGAGCTCCTTTTCGCTTATCGCGCCGCCGAGCAGCAATTCGCCCGTGCCATAGCGCGCCGCGCGGGCAGAGTTTGATTCAAGGGACATTATAAGCCCCGAAAGATAGTGGTCGCGCGCGAGGTCAAGCTCTTCTTCTGTCACGGTGTCGGGAAACTCGTGCAGGACTTCCGCCGCGGTCAGAACAGCCTTTTTCTCCGATTCGCGCGACACGCCCATGCTCACGGCGAACACGCCAGCGCTCAGATACGACGACGCGCAGGCATCGACCGAATAGACGAGCCCCTGTTCTTCGCGCAGGCGGCGGAAGAGCCGCGACGACGCGGAGCCGCCGAGCATCGAGGCTATCAGTTGGCAGGCGAAGCGGCTGTCCGACCCGAGAGAGGGCGCGGAGAAGCCGATAACTATCTGATTCTGCTCCGTCTTTTTGTCGAAGATATGCACTCCGGGGCAAAAATCAGCCTTGGTCAAAGCCGGTATTGCGCTTTTGTTTGCGGGCGACGAGAAATAGCGTTTGCACAGCGCGATTATCTTATCCCGCTCGAATTTGCCGCAGAAGCAGGCTACTGTAGACGCGGGAGAATAAAATCTGTCCATATGCTTTCTCAGCATATCGGGAGTCATTGAATTGACCGAATCACGAGTACCGAGCACATTTTTGCCAAGCTTATGCTCCGGGAATGCCACAAGATAGAAAAGATCCGCGCAGAGATCGGCAGGGTTTGACTCATACATGGCGATCTCCTCGCACACGACTCCCTTTTCGAGCTCCAAGTCATCAGCATCGAGACGCGGCGAAGTCACCATATCGGCTATCAGCTCAAACGCCGCGGGCGCATCGGCAGAGAGGACGCGGGTATAAAAACATGTGCACTCTTTATCGGTATAAGCGTTGAGCTCGCCGCCCATTCTGTCGGATATCGAAGCGATATCCTCGGATGAATACAGGGCGCTGCCCTTGAACACCATGTGCTCGATAAAATGGGATATTCCCGCCGTGTCGTCGCTCTCATAGCATGAGCCGCTGCCGACCCACACGCCCATGGAGCAGCTTTTCGCTCTGCTGTCCTCGCTCAGGAGCAGACGAAAGCCGTTTTCAAATGTTATCTTTTCATATTCGGGCATAGATAAGACCTCGTAAATTGAAGATAGATTATATTATACTATTTAAATATGACTTTTTCAACTTCGGCAGACAGCAAAAAGCACTGCATACCGTTAGTGAGGTGTTCGTAGGTCGGCTTTATTTATATTACTGCAAGTGTATAGAAGTGTGCTATATTTCGGCTTTATAAATTGTGATTTGTCCATCACTCTAACCGTAGCAATGTAAAAGAAAGTGATCAGTTGACTTCTATAATCATGTTTTCCATAGCCGCACCGCAGTGTTTGATATCCAATTGAGACAGGCGGGCAACATCACCGAAGCGCCGCCGGTGGCGGATGAAGCGAGGCGATGTTGGCGAAAAACAAGGAGCATAGCGCCCGCTCCAAGGGCGATAGGCGACTATGTTTTGAGAGGGCTGAACGGCTTGCGAAGCAAGACGCACGAGCGCGCATTCGTTCAAGCTCCGGCGCGTTTGCGCGCGAATGTGCCGAGCAACTAATTGAGAGCCGCGAGCTATGTACTGCGGCGTGGCGTTGCCGGGGTCTCGGGGCGCAGCCCATAAAAAGGCGGGCACACATCGGTTTTGCGCAGCAAAACTGCTTGCACTTAAAAGTATTGGATTTTTGATGACAGGCAAGAAAAAGGCGCACAGGAATGCGCCCGCATTTCAAGCGCTTTTTTCGCAGCATGGCGCAAAAAGACTTACTTTTAAGCGATGCTTGCTTGCCTTTTTGTGGGCACAGTTTGCTTTTCTTTTGCAGGCGTTTTCTTTTTCAAATAAAAAGAAAATGCCGAAACGCGGGGAGTATATATCATTTAATTATAGTACATAGCGAAGGTAAAGAAAGATTTTTGCGAGAATTTCGTGCCGCTGTCGCGGCAGCGGTGCGTCGAGGTCGCCGCACCCTACAGGTTGCGCCTAATAGATTACAAATCTCCATTCACCAACCTGTTCTGTCATATTATGCAGCTTTATATATGCAAAAAGTCCCGGCAGACATTACTGCCGGGACTGATGCTGTTTTATAAAGTGTATTAAAGTTCCTGCTTCCTGCTGCCTATCTCCATCTGAGCCTTGGCAAGCTTTTCAAGGGCTTCAAGGTCGCCCATTGTGGCTTCCTTGGAAAGAGCCGCTCTTCTTTCGAGAAGCTCCTCATACATCTGCTCCTTCTTCTTGCCGTTCAGGTCATAGAAGAGCATCGGGACGATGCTGACGATACCGGTGAGGAACGGGACGATGGTGAACATTGCGAACAGACCGAACTTTGTGGAATCGGACTGCGCGGTACCTCTGACATAGAGTGTGAGGTCATAGCCTATAAGCTGCTTTATCCATGTGGAAATATAGTTGCTGACGATGCCCGAAAGCTTCTGGGCAAGACCCTGAGCGACGCTCGTCATACCCTCTGTACGGTAGCCGTTCTTCCACTCGCAGTAGTCCATAGCCTCGTTGTACATCTCGGTTGGGATTATGCGGCGCACGCCGTAGAAGATCATGAATATGGTCTCCCAGAGCGTCATTGCGATACCCATGACCCAGACATTCTTATAAAGTCCGTGCTTCTTGCCGCCGATGCAGCCGACCAAGAACACGGGGACAAGCAGTATTCCGGATATCTTGTCTCCTATAATATACAGGAAACGGCTCGAGAAATGCCGTCTGAACCACGGTACAGCCATATAGCTGAACGGATTGATAATAGCGCCGGGGATACCGGTGATAAGACCGAGGGAAGCAAAATTCAGAACGTCTATATAATAGTCCTGCTTGCTTCCGCCGACTGCAAATCCGCTGAGCATACTCGACAGCGTCATAAGCAAAATAGGCTTGTTGTTGATTATAGATTTGATACTCGCTTTAAGGCTCGGCGTCTCAACGGACTGCATGACACGTTCCTTACAGATAAGGAAGAACCACAGCGCGCCCGCGCCCGCGACTATAGCGGTAAACAGACCCATGGTAACGAATGTTCCGCGAAGGGTGAGCTTGACTTTGTTTCTGCCGATGAGGTCGAGCAGAATCGTCATTATCTGTTCCGGCAATTTTTCACCGAGCGCACCAGAGACGAAATCGGCAATCGTTATCAGTCGGGTTCGGTCAACGGGGTGCGGCGTTATCGTCGCCTGAATACCCTTCTGGGCTATCGCTCTGAATGTTCCTGCGCCCTCTCGCACGACCATCAGCGCGAGATATCCGATAAATTTCCAGATATCCTCCTGTCCTCTGCCCGAAAACAGTATGGGCAGCAGCCAATAAATACACGTTCCTATCGTTCCGGGAATACCGAGCGCAACGAGATAAGGCTTGAATTTTCCCCATCTTGTTCTCGTCTTGTCAACTATCGCACCGAAAAACACATCGTTGATAACGTCCCAGATACCGTTGATGACATTCGCTATACGCTGGAACCTCAGGCTGACCTGAAGGATGTTGGTGACGAATCTCTGCGAATACGCGTTGATATTGAAGCTCTGCGACATATCGTAGACGACATATGCAACCGTCTCTTTGGTTCCGACATAGCGTCTGTTCTGATAAACATATCCGCTATTTTCGGCATTACCGCCGGCTTGATTGCCGACCGCAGCGGTTTTTACTTCTTCTGCCAAAGCATTACCTCCTGTCTGCATTTTTTTACTTTTGAATCATAACATAATTTTTATGCAAATGCAACAGTTTTATTAAACATTGTTGCTCCAATGTGTATAAATTTTGAACTGTATATTTCTGTATACAAAAAGCGGGCACAAAAAATCCTCCGTACATTACATACGGAGGATAATTTCTATTTGTTATGAGGAAGTCTTTACAGCTCGCTCTTGCTGTTGCCGATCTCCATCTGAGCCTTTGCGAGTTTCTCGAGCGCTTCAAGGTCGCCGGAGGTTGCCTCCTTGGACATTGCGGCTCTTCTCTCAAGCAGCTCTTCGTACATCTTCTCCTTCTTCTTGTCGTTCAGATCATAGAAGAGCATCGGAATGATGCCGAGGGAGGTTGTGATGAACGGGATGATGGTGAACATTGCGAACAGACCGAACTTGGTGTTATCCGACTGCGCGGTGCCTCTTGTGTAGGCAGTCAGGTCGTAGCCGATAAGCTGCTTGATGAACAGCGCGATATAGCCACTGACGATGCTCGAAAGCTTCTGGGCAAGACCCTGGGCGACGCTCGTCATGCCTTCTGTACGGTAGCCGTTCTTCCATTCGCAGTAGTCCATTGCCTCGTTGTACATCTCGGTCGGGATGACCTTACGCACGCCGTAGAAAATCATGAACAGCGTCTCCCACAAGGTGAGGGCGATCGCCATGGGAACGACCTTCTTATAAAGTCCGTGCTTCTTGCCGCCGATGCAGCCGACGAGGAACACGGGCACGAGCAGGATATCGCCGACATATGTACCCATGATATACAGGAAGCGGCTCGAGAAGTGCCGTCTGAACCACGGAACTATCGCATAGCTTATGGGGTTGATTATCGAGCCGGGGATACCGGTAATAATATTGAGCGAAGCAAAGTTCAGAACATCGATAAGGTAGTCCGACTTGCTGCCGCCGACCGAGAAGCCGCTGAGCATCTTGGAAAGCGTCATAAGAAGTATCGGCTTGTTGTTGATTATCGACTTGATACCCGCCTTGATGCTCGGACGCTCGACGGACTGCATGACTCTCTCTTTACAGATAAAGAAGAACCACATAGCACCTGCGCCTGCGACAACGGCAGTGAAAATACCCATGCCGACAAAAGTACCTTGAAGAGTAAGCTTGATCTTATTTCTGCCGATAAGGTCAAGGAGAACGGTCATTATCTGCTCGGGCAGCTTCTCTCCGAGGAAGCCGGAGGCAAAGTTTGCAATAGTGATAATTCTCGTTCTGTCAACAGGGTGCGGGGTTATTGTAGACTGGATACCCTTCTGTGCGATATCGCGGAATGTTCCCGCGCCTTCACGCACGACCATGAGAAAAAGATATCCGATGAATTTCCAGATATCGTTCGGACCTCTGCCCGCAAATATGAGGGGCATGAGCCAATAAATGCACGTACCGATAGTGCCGGGGATACCGAGCGCAACGAGATAGGGCTTGAACTTGCCCCAGCGGGTTCTCGTCTTGTCAACTATCGCACCGAAAAGCACATCGTTGATAACGTCCCAAATACCGTTGATAACATTCGCTATTCGCTGCAGCTTCAGGCTGACCTGAAGGATGTTGGTGACGAATCTCTGCGAATACGCGTTGATATTGAAGCTCTGCGACATATCATAGACGACGTAAGCGACAGTCTCTTTCGTACCGACATAGCGTCTGTTCTGAAAGACGTATCCTGACGAATCTTCGCCGGATCCTGCCTGCGGATTGACCGCGGCTGTCTGTTCCTGTGCCAAAAGACGACCTCCTATTTAAAAAATCAAGCTTTTTGATTATAACACAGCTTTTGGCAAAAAGCAACAATTACCATACAAAAAGTTGTGATTTTGCACACAAAATTCGGCAAAAATGCCGTATACAGATTGTTTGAATAACATCTTTGTGTTATTATACATTATTATAAAGCGATAATTTGCGGGAGGTGCGGAAAAATGAAAAGCAAAAACGCGGGGTTATATATTCACATACCGTTCTGCCGCAGCAAGTGCCCCTACTGCGATTTTTATTCTCTGCGCCTTGACGAAAGCGCGGCGAATGTCTACACCGACACGCTCATACGTCGTATTCCCGCTCTTGCGGCAAAATATAACATAACTGCGGACACCGTTTATATTGGCGGCGGCACCCCGTCAGCGCTGGGAGCGGAGAGGCTCGGCAGAATTATCGGCGCGGCGAGGGAGTTTTCTTCTTCAGAATGCGAGACAACTGTTGAAATCAATCCGTTTGACGCGGCGAAAAAGAATCTTGATTTCGCCCTGCTCAGAGAATCGGGAGTCAACAGGATATCCATGGGTATGCAGTCGGCAAACGACGGCGAACGCCGCGCGCTCGGCAGACTCAGCGGCAGGGACGATGTTTCGCTCGCCGTAAAGCGCGCGCAGGACGCGGGGATAGATAATATTTCGCTCGATCTCATGCTTGCGGTACCCGGTCAGACGGTGAATTCGCTCAAGGACAGCATCGCTTTCTGCGCGGACGCGGGAGTGCACCATGTAAGCGCATATATATTAAAAATAGAAGAGGGCACGCGTTTTTATGAGAAATGCGGCGAGCTGACTCTGCCGGACGAAGATGCGACCTGCGAGCTGTATCTGACCGCGTGCGAGGAGCTCGAAAAGCGCGGATTCATGCAGTATGAGATATCGAACTTTGCAGAGCCCGGATACGAGAGCCGCCACAATCTGAAGTACTGGGACTGCGACGAATATCTCGGCATAGGTCCGGCGGCGCACTCGTTTATAGACGGCAGGAGATTCTTTTTCCCGCGCGATATAAAGAGCTTTATCGCGGGCTGCGAGCCCACAGACGACGGCGAAGGCGGGAGCTTTGAAGAATATCTTATGCTCCGTCTGCGGCTGAACAAAGGGCTTGTGTTTTCAGAAGCAGAAGAGCGGTTCGGGCACAGCGTGCCGGAGGATATGATCAAAAAATGCATTGAGTTTTCAAAATCCGGTCTGACGGTCTGCGACAGCGAGCACATCGCACTGACAAGGCAGGGTTTTCTCGTCTCAAACGCGGTTATATCCGAACTGATATAGGCAGTTGCAAAAATAGTCAAAAAGCCCTTGACGGCTATGGAAAAATTTTATATAATGTCCTTTGCAGCCGAATAATGAGTGGTGGAGTCTGTCATAATCCGTCAAATATGCGGATTATTTATTTGAGGTTGAAGCAATGCGGTTTTTGTGTTGCCATGCTTAAAATGAAGTGGCGGTTTCGCGCTCCAGTAGGGAGCGCGTTTTCTTTGGGGAAAAATCGGTCGCTGAGTGTTCGCTGCGAAAAAAATATTTTGGAGTGTGAAGCATGAGCAGTATCACTATAACCGCACTGGTGCTCTTCGCGGCGACGTATATTCTTATGATGGCGTTTCAGAAGATCCGTCCCTATGTCGCTGTTGCATCCGCAGTTATCTTCGTTGTCCTCGGCACTATTGCCGCATTCAAGCCCGATCTTTTCGGTGCGGACTTTTTCTCCCTCGGTTCGGGAAACTCTTTCAGCTATACTTTCAAAGCAGCTGTCGGCGAAATCGACTGGAACGTCATTATGATGATAGCCGGCACCATGGGCACCGTCTATCTCTTTATCGAGTCCAAGATGCCGCAGCTGATGAGTGACGTTCTTATATCGAAGATGCCCAATGTCAAGTGGGCTATCGTCTGCATGAGCCTTTTTGCGGGCATCGTCTCCGCGTTCGTTGACAATGTCGCTACCGTTCTTATGATAGCGCCCGTCGCACTTGCACTGTGCAAGAAGCTCAACATCTCCCCTGTCCCGAGCATTATCTGCATCGCCGTTTCGTCGAACCTCCAGGGTGCGGCGACTCTCGTCGGCGACACGACTTCAATTCTGCTCGCCAAGGCGGCTAACCTTGATTTCTCCGACTTCTTCGTTGACGAGGGCAAGCCCGGCATGTTCTGGGTCGTTGAGGCGGGTGCAATTGTCAGCGCGCTGATAATCCTCTTCATGTTCCGCAAGGAGAACGACAAGATACATATCAACGACCGCACAAAGGTTGAGGACAAGTTCCCGACCTTCCTGCTTATTGCGACTGTTGTCTGCCTCATCGCCGTTTCGTTCATTCCCTACAAGAGCAACGCGGCCGAGGGTCAGTTCTACAAGCCCGAGATAACCAACGGTCTTATCTGCATGTTCTTCTTCTTTGTCGGCATAATCCGCGAGCTGTTCCGCAAGAACACCGAGATAGTCAAAAACGCATTCAAAGAGATCGACTACTACACCATCATTCTTCTGACCGGTCTTTTCGTCGTCATCGGCGGCATAAAGAACGCGGGTGTTATTGATATCATCGGCAATGCCATATCGAAAGTCGGCGGAAGCTCCGGCAGCGTGTTCATCGTCTATACTGTCATAGTCTGGATGTCCGTCATTCTCTCGGCATTCATCGACAACATCCCCTACACCGCTACCATGCTCACCGTCATCCCGGTCATCGCCGTCAACCTCGGCATCGACCCGAAGATCATGTACTACGGTCTGCTCTGCGGCGCGACCCTCGGCGGCAACCTGACGCCGATCGGAGCATCCGCGAACATCGCGGGCATCGGCATCTTGCGCAAGGAGGGGCACGAGGTCAAGGCTACGACCTTCATGAAGTACGGCGTACCCTTCACCCTCGCGGCGGTCATAACGGGCTATCTTCTCATCTGGCTCATCTGGAAGCCGTAAAAAAATAAAATAAAAGCAAAAGTCCCGGTTCCGAAAGGAGCCGGGATAAATTTTTAGCCCGCCTGAATCGGCGGGCTTTGTTATTAAAGTACTTTCGAAAGGAAATCCTTGGCGCGGGGGCTCTGCGGATCGGCGAAGAACTTTTCGGGCGTGTTCTCCTCAACTATTTTGCCCTCGTCCATGAACACGAGCTTCGTGCCGACTTCGCGGGCGAAGCCCATCTCGTGGGTGACGACAACCATCGTCATACCCTCACGGGCGAGCTGCTTCATCAGGTCGAGAACCTCGCCGACCATCTCGGGGTCGAGGGCGCTCGTCGGCTCGTCGAAGAGGATAACCTCGGGGTTCATCGCGAGCGAGCGGACTATTGCGACTCGCTGCTTCTGGCCGCCGGAGAGGGTCGAGGGATAGACATCGGCTTTGTCCTCGAGTCCTATGCGCTCAAGCAGCTTGTGCGCGTTCTCCTCCGCCTCTTTCTTTATCTCCTTGACGGGGTGCACGGGCAGCTTATCCTTGTGGAACATATTGTGCACCACTGCCTTGCGTCTGTCCTTCTTGGCACAGAGCACGGGTGAGAGCATTATGTTCTCGATAACAGTCTTGTTGTTGAAAAGATTGAAATGCTGGAACACCATTCCCATCTTTCTGCGATGGATATTTATATCGACCTTGGGGTCGGCGATATCCACGCCCTCGAATATAATCTTGCCGGAGGTCGGATCCTCCATGCAGTTGAGGCAGCGCAGGAATGTGCTCTTTCCGGAGCCGGACGGGCCGATGACAACAACGATGTCGCCCTTGTTGATAGTCATGTTGATGCCCTTGAGGACTTCATTGTCCCCGAAGTTCTTTTTCAGGTCAATTACGTCTATCACTCTTCTTCAGGCTCCTTTCCATGATTTTTACAAGCAGGGTTATCAGGCAGACTATGACGATATAGATGAGCGCCATGGCGATATACGGCACCATGAACTCATAGCTGTTCGAGCCGATGTAGCTGAACGCGACATAGAGGTCGAGCGCGCCGACGAACGAGACGACCGAAGTCTCCTTAATAAGAGCGATGAACTCGTTGCCGAGGGTCGGGAGAATGTTCTTTATCGCCTGCGGGATGACTATGCGCATCATCGTGGTCGAGAAGCTCAATCCCACGCTTCTGCCACCCTCCATCTGACCGTCGTCAACGCTCTGTATACCGCTTCGCATTATCTCCGATATATACGCGCCGCTGTTGAGGCCGAAAACCGCTATCGCCACGCTGACCGACGGGAGATTGACGCCCATTATCGGCAGCACGACATAGTAGAATATAAGCAGCTGCACGACCATGGGGGTTCCTCTGAAGAGCGCGACATAGAATGCGCAGATGGCGTTGAGTATTCTCGGGAGGACTTTGTATTTCGGTATAACGCGCACGGTCGCTATCAGCGTACCGATGACAATACCGATTATAAGACCGAGAACGGCTATCTTGAGCGTATTCTGCAAGCCCTGCAGGACTTTTACATAGCCGTTGTAGTCTATGAGTATCTCGATAAACTTATCGATTTTCTTCGGTAAGCTTGCTATAAAATCGTTCATAGTTCTTTTCCTTTGTCCAAATACTTGCGCGGCAAAAAGCGCCGCAGACTAAAAGGAAGGCCGTTTCGACCGAAACAGCCTTCTTTCGTTATTTACATTTAAGCTCAGGCAACATCATTGATGGCCTTTGCGATGCTCGCGGCGGGAGCGGAGTCGATGATAACATAGTCAACGCCGCCGTTGATGAGATCCTGGACTGCAAGAGAACCGCTCTTATAAGCGACAGCCTTTGCCTTGAGTCCCGGGAATCCGAGATCTTCGCTGCCCTCAATGAAGGAGTTGCCGGTAGTGCCCTGCTGGCAGCCGATCTTCTTGTCCTCGGTGAGGCTGTTGAGGATAGCCTTGACATCGTCAGCGCTCTTGCAGGCGTCGAAGGTGGTGTCGGTGCCCTTGACTATGAGTCTCTGAGATGCCTCATAGTAAGCGTCGGAGAAGTTGACATACTCTTTACGGTCTTCGCTGATGGTAAGACCGGCCATTGCGATATCGCACTTGTGCTGGCCGACGGAAAGGCAGACAGCGTCGAAGTCCATGTTCTGGATAACGAGTTCTTTGCCGAGCTTCTTGGCGACATAAGCGGCTATCTCCATGTCGATGCCGTAGTAGTCATCGCCCTTCATGTACTCAAAGGGCTCGAAAGCGGCGTTGGTCGCAACGACGAGCTGATCCTTGCTCTCATCGAGAGCTGCGGACTTGACAGCTTCGGGAGTGCCGCCGCCGAAGTACTTGTCGCAGATAGCGGAGAATGTTCCGTCGCTCTTCATCTCTTTGATTATGTCGTTGACCTGGGTGAGCAGCTCGGGCTGGTTCTTGTCAACGCCGAAAGCGTACTGCTCGTTGGTCAGATCGTAGTCAATGACCTTGACTGCGGGTGCCTTTGTTGTATTGCCGTCGTCCTTGTTGCCGCCGCAGGCTGCGAACGCAGTGCAGATGCAGACAAGCGCAAGCACGAGAGCAATTATCTTCGTAAACTTTTTCATGATGTTTTCCTCCTGTTTGATTTGATGACTGTATTATAGCACCATATTTTCAAAATGCAAGGCTTTATTGAATATTTTTTCATGTTTTTGGCGTTTTTCTGCATTTTGACGGTAAATATGCATCTTTTTCATGCATAGTTGAATATTTTAGCCAACACATCCGCCGGAATGAAGCTGCGGCAGAAGTCGAGAAAATCCTGCGGAGGCGGAGCAGACAGGCGAATTTCTTCGCCCGAAGCCGGATGAATAAAATCACATTCGGCGCAGTGGAGCAGATGATGCCCTATTTCATTTTCCGGCGCGCCGTACATTGTGTCGCCCGCGAGGGGTGCGCCCATGGACGCGAAATGCACCCTTATCTGATGCGTTCTGCCGGTTTCGAGAGTGAGACTCAGCAGGCTGTATTCGTCGCTTGCATACAGGCTCTCCCAATGCGTTACCGCGCTCTCGCTCCCGGGCATATCGCCGCACGCGCGCAGAGTTTTCATCGGGTCGGGGCGGTAGATAGGCTTGTTTATTGTGCCGCTCCCCTCAAAGCGTCCGCGGACGACGGCTACATATCTTTTATTTATATTGCCCGAAAGGCGTGCCGCCGCATAGCGGTTCAGGGCGCAGACAACAACGCCCGATGTGCCTTTGTCGAGCCTGCCGACGCAGCGGAACACTGCGCTCTTCCCCTCACTTTGCAGATGCCCGGCGACTGCGTTTGCGAGCGTGTCGCCCTGATGGTTATGGGTCGGGTGCATCGCGAGAAATGGCGATTTGTTGACGGCGAGCAGATCGGCGTCCTCATATATTACATCTATATTTATATCCATCGGCTCGACCGTTTCGGTCTCGACGGGCAGAGTCACCGTAACAATATCGCCCGCGTGCAGGCGGTCTATTGTACGTAGCGTCTCGCCGCCGCGGGTTATGCCGCCGTCGATGCGCTTGAGCGAGCTTAACGCGCGCGCCGAAATTCCCGCGCAGCCGCGCAGGAAATAAAACGCTTTTTTACCCTCGTACTCCTTGGGCACGGTGAATTCAAGTTTTCTGTTCAAGCGCGACCTCCCGGAAATTATTTCGGCTTTCTGCCTGCCGCAAAAGGGTCTGCCCGTTTAGACGCAAAAAGCGTTAAAAGAGCGAAAATCAACTAAAATAAAGGTCATAATCTGCGCTGTCGGACGTGAATTATGACCTTTATATTTTCTTTGGTCTGCGCTGAATTCGACAGCCCCGGATCTTTTTATTTTTCCGCGCTCTCCCGCGCTATGCGTTCCTTCCAGCAGCGGTGGCACATCGCCTCATAGCGGTCGTTGCCGCCGAGGAGCACCTGCGAACCGCTCGTCACAACCTGTCCGTCCTCGCCTATTCTCGCGTTGACGGTCGCCTTTCTGCCGCAGCGGCAGATGGTCTTTATCTCGGTTATGGAATCCGCGACCTCGAACAGCCTGCGGCTTCCCGGGAAAACATTCGTCAGGAAATCGGTACGCAGCCCGAAGCAGAGCACCGGAATATCGCATTCGTCAACTATTCTGCGAAGCTGATCTATCTGGTCTTCTGTAAAAAACTGGCTCTCATCCGAAATAACGACATCCGCATCGCGGCATTTCTCGCCGAACATTTCATATATATCGTCCTGCGGGGATATCACCTGCGCCTTGGCGCTGAGTCCTATACGGGAATACACCGTGTCGGAGCCGTCGCGCGTGTCGATGCTCGGTTTTATCAGCCAGACCTTGCGATCCTTCTCTTCGTAGTTGAACTTGGTCATGAGCGCCTGAGCCGATTTTGACGAACCCATTGCGCCGTATTTGAAGTAGAGCTTCGCCATCAGTCGACCTTGACGGTCCAGCCGAACTCGTCGGGCAGTCTGCCCCACTGGATACCGGTGAGGGTATCATAGAGCTTCTGCGAGATCGGGCCGATCTTGCCGTCGTTGATTACCATGTGCTTGTCGCCGTACTTGAGCTCGCCGATGGGCGAAATAACAGCTGCTGTGCCCGAGCCGAAAGCCTCGTCGAACTTGCCCTCGTCATATGCCTTGACAAGCTCGCCGATTTCGATATCTCTCTCGGTGACTTTGTAGCCCATGTGGCGAAGAAGCTCGATGCAGGACTTTCTTGTGATACCGCCGAGGATGCAACCTCTGTCAAGGCTCGGGGTGATGACCTCGCCGTCAACGACAAAGAACACGTTCATCGCGCCGACCTCGTCGATATACTTTCTGTGAACGCCGTCGAGCCAGAGGACCTGAGCATAGCCCTGCTCCTCGGCGACTTCCTGCGCCTTCATGGATATAGCATAGTTTGCAGCAGCCTTTGTAAAGCCGGTGCCGCCGGTAACGGCGCGGACATAGTGCTCTTCAACGTAGATTTTAACGGGAGCGAGTCCGTTGTCGTAATATGCGCCGACGGGTGAAAGAATTATAACGAAAAGCAGATGCTTCGCCGGATGAACGCCCACCATGGGGTCAATGGCGAAGATGAACGGGCGAATGTAGAGGGAAGTACCCTCGCTGTGCGGCACCCAATCCTTGTCGACCTCGACAAGTGTCTTGATAGCCTCAACGCCGAATGCCTCGTCGATCTTCGGGATGCAGAGACGCTCGTTGGAGACATTGAGTCTCGCCATATTCTGATCGGGGCGGAAAAGACCGATGCTGCCGTCGGCTCTTCTGTATGCCTTGAGTCCCTCGAAGTCAGCCTGGCCGTAGTGCAGGCACATTGCCGCGGGATCAAGAGCTATAGGAGCATAGGGCACGATTCTCGGGTTGTGCCAGCCTTCGCCCTCGTCATAGTTCATAATAAACATATGGTCGGTAAATATCTTGCCGAAGCCGAGCTTTGTCTCGTCTGTGGGCTTTGCTTTAGGAGCGGTAGTACGCTCGATAGTTATCTTCTGCATAATAGCATCTCCTTTATCTTGAATACAGGTGTTGCACTTTAGAAGTACAATACCATTATTATATCACCGTTAAGTGCAATTTCAAGAGTTAAAGCGTTTAAATATTCGGGCAAAAACCGCTCTGTTTTCGTCAGAATACTATACGAAGTTGACAATCGCCGTATGTTTTGGTATCATATATTTGACTAATTTTATCATCAACACAACTGTGTTATCCCATATTTCGTAAAGGAAGGTCTTCAATGCCTAACACCGATAATTTATGCATGAGCTGCATGAAACCCATCGGCGACGCGAAGCAGTGCCCCTACTGCGGATACCATGCCGACTCGCCCCAGCTCTCCCCCTATCTCCCGATAAGAAGCGTTGTTGCAAACCGCTATCTCGTCGGCAAGGTGCTGGAGTTCAACGGCGACGGAGTCACCTATGCAGGATGGGACATGACCGAGCGCATAGCCGTCAAGGTCAGGGAATTTTTGCCCGACGCCATTTGCTCGCGCGAAAACGGCGAGACTCAGGTTCGGGTCATGCAGGGCTGCGAGCGCGCTTACACCGACTGCTACCAGAGCTTTCTTGAGCTGTGGCGCAAGCTCATGCGCCTTATGGGACTTTCTGCGCTCATAAGCGTGACTGATGTCGTTGAGGACAACGGCACCGCATACGCTATCTATGAATACACGGACGCCGTTCCGCTGAGAAAATACCTGCTCTCGACGAGCACGGGATATATTCCGTGGGAGCGCGCGAGGCAGATGTTCATGCCCGCGCTTTCGGCGCTCGGCACTCTGCACTCGGCGGGAATAATCCACCGCGGACTTTCGCCGCAGACCATTCTTGTAACGCCCGACGGCAAACTCAAGATATCCGGCTTCAGCATCTGGCAGGCACGCACGGCGCGCGGCGATCTGAACCCCGAGCTCTTCCCCGGCTACGCCGCGATAGAGCAGTACGGCTTCGAGGGTCAGCAGGGCGCATGGACGGATATATATGCCTTTGCGGCGGTGCTCTACCGCGCGCTTATCGGCACCGATCCGATAGTTGCCACGACCCGCGTTACGAACGACCGTCTGATGATACCGAGCAAATTCGCCGAGCAGCTCCCGGCATATGTCATAAACGCGCTGATAAACGCGCTTCAGATCCTGCCCGAGGACAGAACCCGCTCGGTCGAACAGTTCAGAGCAGAGCTCTCCGCCTCCCCGACCGCGGCATACGCGGGCGAGATTCAGGCGATGAGCGGCGACCGCTCGGTCGAACCCGCGCAGGGTGAAGCTGCTCCGGCAGCGCCGAAAAAGAAGAAGAGCGAGGCTCAGCCGTTTCTTATCGCAGTCGGCATAACGCTCGGAATCGGAATCATAATTTTCGCCATTCTCATGGCGACGGTATTCAGAGGCAGCTTCTCGAAGAAGGACGACACCGACCAGTCGAGCCTCAACGCATCGGTCACGGAGAGCACAAGCGCCGAGACGATAGTTGTTCCCGACTTCAAGAACCTCAGCTACGAGGCAATATCCAAGAATCCCGTCTGGGACGGCAAGTTCACTTTCAAGACGAAGTACGAATACAGCGACACCGTCAAGGAGGGCTATGTCATTTCGCAGAGCCTGCCCGAGCAGACCACTGTCGCGATAGGCAGCGAGATAGAGCTCGTCATCAGCAGCGGCAAAGAGAGCGTTGATGTCCCCGATGTGTTCGGCAAGAGCTACGCCGAAGCAAAGCAGATGCTGACGGACAGCGGTTTTGTCTGCACTGTCGCGGGCAACAACACAGAGGGCGTTGTTGTTTCGATGTCCGTTGAGCCCGGCTCAAAAGCCCCGAAGGGCACGCGCATCGAACTTACATTCTCGACCTCGAACGAGAACGATGTAACAAACTCGAATCAGAGCTCCGGCGGTTCGATACTCGACCGCCTGTTCGGCCAGTAAAATATTGCATAGAACAAAAAGCAGCCGCAACAGTTTCGTTGCGGTTGTTTTTGTATTTTGGGGCGTGCGGTCGCAAATACCGGAATTAGGCTATTGCGGCTCTTAATTCACAAAGTCCTCGCCTTTTTCCCGACATTGAGAAACATCAAGATTTATCTCCCCGCTGTTTTAGCAGACCGGGGCTTAGACTTTTCGGCACATTTTGCCGCCAAAAACCAAGCGTTGACAAGCAAAATTGTCGCGACCCAGGAGAGCGGGAACGCATGATAAAGCATGGGGAGCGTGCTGCCGGCAATAGCCGTCTCGCCGAAGCCGTTGACCGACACCTGCACAAAAATATTTGCTAGGCAAAACACCGCACCCTGTATCGCAGAGGGCAAGCCGGTTTTACTGCTCGAACACGGGGGCAAGACGGAAGTTTCCGACTTGCTGGGTTTATATCATGTTCACCCCGATATCCGATTCACGACCTGGGAGGATTTCGCCATCATGGCGATGGTAGAAAAGGGAGTGGGAATAAGCATACTGCCCGATTTGATATTAAGGCGCGTCCCGTACAAAATCGAAATACGCCCGCTGGAAGAGCCGTATTACCGCTCAGTCGGGCTCGCAATGAAAAACAGAAAAAACCTGACTCTCGCAGTTCAAAAATTTATCGAATATCTGCCGTTCAGGGAGACGGAGTAAACAGACTTATTATCTGAATAAAAATCAGCCGCAACAGTTTTTACTGCTGCGGCTGTTCGCTGTTTTATAAATATATTTTATTCCACGCTCTTCTTGCCGGTGATCTGCGGAACGCGGCCGATTATCAGCGCGACGATAGCGGTGATAATGATTTCGGGAATCATGTAGAGGCCGTTGTAGATAACGGAATAGAGGAGTGCCAGACCCTGACCGCTGAACTTCTCAAGAATCTTTGCGCCGAGGGCGAAGCCATCCTGCGAGAAGAACCACTCAGCCCATGTGCCGAAGAAGATGTAGCCGGAGATGATGTGGGCGAGATAGCGAAGCGAGAGAGCAACTATCGAGCCGACGCACAGAGATGCGGACGGATTCTTTATCTTGTTTCTGAAGATGCCGCCGAAACCGAGGACGGTGTAGGCGATTATGTAGTCGATGAGGCAGACGCAAATGGCTTTCCAGAGCACCATGTAGCTGTCGGAGCTGGGCATAAAGAACGCCGAAACGGTCTTGAAGCCGAGGAGCATCTGAACGACTGCATAGACAAAACCGGTGAGCAGACCCCACTTCGTGCCGTTGCGGTAAGCGGCGAGAACGATAGGCAGCATGCTGCAGATGGTGAATCCGCCGCCGAACGGGAGATTCAGGAACGGGATGAAGCTGCACACGACATTGAGCACGGTTGCGATGGCAATAAGTAGCGCGCACTCAACAAGAACTTTTGTGTTGCTTTTCTTGGCTGTTGACATAAGTTTTCCTCCAAAAATAAATTCAGCGTCTATGCGGTATGCACAGGCGCTGTCAGTTTATATAATATACAGCAACGAGGCTGTCTATTATCCTTCCTACGCCGGCATTATCCGGATCAGGTCAGAGGGTATCATCTCAGCCGCCCCAAAATAAGAACGGCACCCCTGGCTATTTGATTTTAATTATTTCTGTTCGTGCTGCTCCGCTTTTCCCTCGGGAGTGTCTCTGTAATACTGGGTCTTGGGATGCGGATGCTTTGTGGAATCCCAGAGCTCCTGAGCCACAGGCGCCCACTCGGCGGCGAACTTGTCACAGCGCGAGCAGAGGGTGTCGACATCCTCGGGCGCGAGCAGGTCGGTGGACTTGGCTCCCGTCTCCTTGACAATCTTTCTCAGGCACTGCGGGTTTTCAAGCATCGGGCACGGGCGCAGATGATTGTTGTTGAACGGCTGACCGTGCCAATATGCCTGGAAGAGAGGACGCTTGAGCGCCTCGATGAGTGTCTGTTCGCGGATGTTGGAGTCCGAGTAGTGTATGAACACACAGGGCTCGATATCGCCTGCGGAGTTGATGTGGAAATAGTTCCTGCCGCCGGCGATGCATCCGCCGACATATTCCGCGTCATTCTGGAAGTCGATGACGAACATGGGCTTTCCGGTCTTGCTGTTGCGCATTTTGCGCAGCCAGCGGTACATATGCGTGCGCTGCTCGGGTGTGGGGATAAGCTCCTCAACCGCGGCAGAGCCGACGGGCATATAGTTGAAATACCAAGCGAAGCGAACGCCCTTGGAGATCATCAGATCGACGAATTCATCGGAGGTGACTGCGTCGACATTCGCGCGGGTGTAGCACACGGAGATGCCGAACAGGCAGCCCTTGCTCTTGAGCAGATCCATCGCCTTCATGACATGGTCGTAGCTGCCCTCGCCGCGTCTTGCGTCATTGCTGTCTTTCGTGCCCTCGATGCTGATGGCGAGCGAGATATTTCCGACTCGCTTCATCTCTTCGCAAAACTCCTCGTCGACGAGGTCGGCGTTCGTATAGGAGAGGAACGCGCAGTCCGGATGAAGCTCGCAGAGCTTGATGAGATCTTTCTTCCTCAGGAGCGGCTCGCCGCCGGTGAACATATAGAAATGGGTGCCCATTGCGACGCCCTGGTTGACAATGCTGTTGAGCTCATCAAAAGTGAGGCTCTGCTTGTGGCCGTATTCCGCGCTCCAGCAGCCCTTGCACTTGCGGTTGCACGCGCTTGTCGGGTCGAGTAGAATGACCCACGGAATATTGCAGTGATATTTTTCGCGGTTTGCGCGAACGGTCTTTGTGCCGTTGACTCCCGCGCCCAGTCCGAGAGCGAGCATCATATTCATCAGAACATTGTCGTCGATCTCATCTATAAGCTTGAGCGCCAGCTGACGCCAGACATTCTCGGGGTCTTTCGCGCCCTCGCGGAAGCTGTCGAAGTTCTTCGCGGGGAAGATGTTGCCGACAAATCGCTCGGATCTGTCAACAAGCTTGACGAGGTTTGTATCAGGATCTTTCCTGACATATTTTATCATGCGGGACAGAACCGCTGAGGCTGCTGCTCGCTGAACCTTATCTTTGACCGTCATTTGTGCGGCTCCTTTCGTTTCGAAAATATCTTTAATACAAGTAGATAGTTTATCACAGCTTCAAAATAAAATCCACATCTAAAAGAAAAAAGCCGAAAAAGGTAATAAAGTTTTCGGTTTGTTCATAAAAGTGTTTCGGATTTTTTATTGAGGTTGCAAAAGTTGATTTTTGCGGATATACTATAGGATAGAAATTTTTGTTAGGGGAACCGATTTGAAGAAGTTTTTTAACGAGCACCGCGATGTGCTCATGCTCATTCTGCGCTGTGCCGTTGCGGCGGCGCTTTTGATTATCGCCGTTGTCAACTACGACAAGCTGACCAAAATCGATATGCGCGCCCTCGTTGCCGGCGCGGGCAGCACCGCCGCGGCGGTGGCTGTTATAATCGGTGTGTTTGCCGTCAAATCCGTGCTGTTTATAATACCCGCGTCGATGATATATATTTACGTCGGCATGGCGTTCCCGACCGCCTCGGCAATTGCGATAAATCTCGCGGGCATCGCGCTCGAGATAACCGTCACATATCTGCTCGGTTGGTTTCTCGGCGGCGAATATGTCGAAAAGCGGCTCAAGGGCAGCAAGGCGGGCGACAAGGTCCTCGCCCTCGGCGACGGAAAGAAGCTCTCGGCGCTCTTTCTCGTGCGCTTTCTGCCTGTGTTCCCGATCGATTTTGTCAGCCTTTTCCTCGGCGCAACGAAGCTGCCGTATTGGAAATACGCGCTGATATCGCTCGGCGGAATAATGCCGCGCGTCATACTTTTCACTATCCTCGGCGACGGCATATATGACTATATCCCGATGGATAAGATAGTGCTTGTCATCGTCTGCTGCATCCCCGCCGTGATAATCTGGTGGGTGATAAAATTCTTCCGCAGCAAAAAGAAAAACTCATCTGCCGGTTGAGCCGAATCCGCCCTCGCCGCGCTCCGTCTCGTCGAGGCTGTCGACTTCGACGGGCTGAGCCGGAATGACAGGCGCGAGCACGAGCTGAGCTATTCTCTCGCCGGGCTGTATAGTATAATCTTCGTTTGAAGTGTTAATGAGTCCCACGCATATCTCGCCGCGGTAGTCGCTGTCGATGACTCCGACTCCGTTCGAGAGCGAAATACCGTGCTTTATACCGAGTCCGCTGCGCGCATAGACGAATGCAGCGGTCTCGTTGTTTTCAATGGCGATTGCTATGCCGGTCGGTATAACCGTGCGCTCGCCTGCTTTGAGAACGACTTCGTTTTCCGTGCAGGCGCAAAGATCCAGTCCGGCGCTGCCGGAGGTCGCACGCTTCGGTATTATTGCGCCGGGGCGCATTTTTTTCATCTTGAGAGTGAGCATATTTTATCTCCTTTATTCAACTCCGCGATAGAGAAGTCCGCGCGTAAATTCGCCCTGCGGGGCGTCTCCCCTGCGGTAGCTTTCAAGTACTTTTTCACATTCTTCTTTTGTTTCGGTCGTGAACCACAGCAGCGAGAAGTCGGCGAACTCGAACTGCTCGCGCTTGTCGCTCTCGACTATCGGCACGCTGTTGAGCAAGGTTGAGGCAAACGGCGTACACTCGACTGGGAATGTCACGCCCATTCTGTCGGTCAAAGATCCATGCTTGCAGCATTTGTCGCAGGTCGTGCCGTTCTTGACCGGGCAGTTTCTCGTCTGCATCAGCGGCAGACGCCCGTAAGCGAACACGCCGCGCGGCAGTTTTCCGCCGAGCGAGGCGCACTGGGCAATTTTCAGCTCGGTGCTGAGTATGGCATCCGTGAAGCCGAGGCGCGCAAACTCGTCGAGCGAGAATGTGTTGAATATATTTGTGCCGGGCAGAGCGCAGAGCTTCATGCCCGCTTTTTTTGCTATCGCCGCGCCGTCGAGAGAGCAGACTGCGGCAAGGGATATTCCGTTTTTGCGCGCTTTGATAAGCGAATTGTAAACCGCATCGTCGCCGCCGAATATCGCGGCGGGAACTTCGACTGCGGGCTGTATCTTTTTGTCTTTGAGATACTTCACAGTCTCCTCGCCGACGCCCATCGGCAGTATCACGCGGCGCACATACGAGAGATCGGACGGTATCTGCGAAATACTTCTGACTCTGATTACATAGCCGCGGTTTTGAGAACGGCGGCGTCTGATTGAAATTTCCTGCGGATAAAACGGAATTTCAGAGCGCTCGGCAATCTTTTCTTCGAGCATCGCGAGAGCCTTTCTGCGAAGCGAGTTTATCTCGGACGCGCTCAAAAATATGTCATCTCCTATATCTGTTCCGACATCTCCGGCATAAAACTGAGTCGAGCCGCATTTGCGCAGCCGGGTTTCAATTTCTTCGCTTCCGACCGCTCTGTTCTGCGCTTTCTGCACGGCGTTTTCAGACTCCGCAAAGACGCTCTTGCCTGCGGCTTTGACCGCGAGGTATGCCTTTTCGCCGACCTGCGCCGACAGGTGCATATCGGCTCTTATCAGCGGCTGTTCGCCATCGTAGAGTGCGGCAAGCGGAGAGAGAACATCCTTTGCGGCGGTGACATCCTCTTTGCGACGCACGCCGAACATATCGCGCCCGAGAGCCCCGTTATAGTAGCCTGAGGTGAACCCGGAGCGGGAGAATATCGCGCCGAGCGTGTGCTCGTATTCGGCGGCGCTTTCGCCCGCGAGACTCTTTTTGCAGGCAGTCACTGCGGCGGCAACATATTCCGGCCGCTTCATGCGTCCCTCTATTTTGAACGAGAGAACGCCCATCTGCACGAGCTCCGGCAGATATTCTATCAAAGACATATCTTTAAGGCTCAGGTCGTGTCCCGTGCCGCCGTCGGCGGCAAACGGAAGCCTGCACGGCTGGGCGCATAAGCCCCTGTTGCCCGAGCGCGAGCCGAGCACCGCGCTGAGTTGGCACTGACCCGAAAGGCACATGCACAGCGCGCCGTGGACGAACATCTCGAGCTCTATCGGCGACTGCGCGGCTATTTTTTCTATCTCTTTTTTAGAGAGCTCCCTCGGCAGCACCGCGCGGCAAAAGCCCATGTCCGCGAGCATTTTTATTCCGTCGAGGGTCTGCACGGAAGTCTGTGTCGAGGCGTGCAGAGGCATATCGGGAGCCGCTTTGCGAATAAGCGAAGTGAGCCCGATATCCTGTAAAATAAGTGCGTCTGCTTTGATATCGCAGGCGCACCTGACGGCGTTCATCGCCGTTTCCATCTCATCGTCACGCACAAGGGTGTTGAGCGTGATATATACCTTGACCCCGCGCGCGTGGCAGTATTTGACCGCCTGCGCGAGTTCTTCATTGCTGAAATTTGCGGCGTTGCGGCGCGCGTTCAACTCCCATCCGCCGAGGTATACGGCGTCGGCTCCGCAGCGCACAGCTGCGGTCAGCGAATCAAACGAGCCAGCAGGCGCAAGTATCTCCGGCTTATTCATCTTTTGACCCGTGCTTCTTTTTGTATGCGGCGAGCTCTTTTGCAAGCCTGTCCGCCTCGCGTACGGCTATCTCGCGGTCGGTCTTGGCGCGCGCCGAATCCTCGAGATACTCCTGTATCTTCGAGCGCAGATTTTCCGCCGAAACGACGGCCTTTTTCTCCGAATCAGCAAATTCAAGCGCCGCGAGCACGGCAGCCTGAGTTACCGAAATGCGAGGATTCTGCTTGAGAATCGTGGATATTTTCTCATCGACTTCGTCGCCGAGTTCGATCATATACTTGCTGTCCTCATCCGAACCGATGATATATTCCGCCCCGCAAATGGTCAGTTTGACTTTGTTTTTCTCCATAACCATGGTCCTTTCTTCGTCGCTTTGCATACTTCTGATTTTATTATACAATAGAAGCTTCGGAGAATAAAGAACTTTTTGAAATTTTTGCGTCAAAAAAGCCCCGCCGATTATGGCGGGGCTTTGTACAGGACTTTCTATCAGTCCTCGTTCTCTTCCTTGATCTTTTCGACTATCTCGTCGGGGATCGCTTCGCCGTGGCGGACGACGAGGATGCAGAGGGTCGAGAGGATGAAGGCTATCGGGCAATAGTAGAACAGGGACATATATGTGCCGGTAAGCATACGGACGATACCGTAGATTATCGGGGTAGCTATCTGCGCGGAGAAGGTTGCGGTGTAATAATAGCCGGTGAATGTGCCGACCTTGTCGATGCCGCCGATCTCGAGCACGAGAGGCAGGGTGTTGACGGTGATGAACATATTCGCCGCGCCGCCCACAACGAGAGCTACCCAGATGAGCGCTCCGCTGAGTGCGTTAATGTGAAGTATCTCGGTCAGGAGATATGCGCCGAACGCAACGATGAATATGGCAAGTCCGCCGAGTATGGTCTTTTTGCGGCCGAACTTCTTGCCGAGCCAGCCCGCGGGGATGGCGGCGACTGCGGAGGCGGCGGCAAAGGCGGTGGTCATGATGGTTGCCTGAGCGGCGGTCTTATGAAGAATCTCATCGGCAAACAGCGCGAAGAAGGTTGAAATCGCGTTCGTGCCGCAGAAGAGGAAGAACAGACCCATGAGCATGAAGATGAGGCTTCTTCTCTCGCCGGAGGTGAGCTTCTCCTTCTTTCTTGCTTCTTTTTCTGCCTTTGCGGCTTCCTTTTCAGCCTTGCGTCTTGCCTCTGCGTCGGCGGCCTGGTTCATCTCGCCCTGAACCTTAATACGGCTGTCGGGCTCCTTGACAAAGAAGAGTATGACGAGCATACCGATTACCATAACGGCGGCGCCGAGTAGGAAAACGTAGGGGAAGGTGTTGAGCTCGTTGAACTCAGGAGACTTCGAGGAGATTCCCGTGGATGCGCAGTAGATAGCGGTGACGATAGTGCCGGCGAACAGGCCGAGCGCGCCGCCGATGCCGCCCATGAGGTTGATGACGGCGTTGCCTTCGGAGCGGATGTCACTGGGGGTCAGGTCGGGCATGAGCGCGACGACGGGAGCTCTCCAGAGCGACATGACGAAGACGAAGAGAATGATGAAGAGCATCGTCAGCGGAAGCGAACCGACTTTTATCGCGACTATCGGGATTATCGCAAAGAGGATAGCCGAGATAGGCGCGCCGAAGATGACGTACGGACGGCGCTTGCCGAAACGGGAATGGGTGTTATCGGAAAGCTTGCCGAAGGTCGGCTGGAAGATGACGCCGAAAATATTATCAAACGTCATGATGATACCGATGAACAGCGGGACAAGCGTTATGCCGCCTGCGGCGGTTGTAACATCCTCGCCGTTTGCCGCGGCGAACTCGGCGAGAGCCGGGAACGCGGCGTTGAGCTTTGCCGACCACGAGGTTATCGTGGCGCTGTTATTGAGCAGGTGGTTGAGTATCTTGGTTATGTAGGGATCGTAGATTGCCCATGCGATAGACGACGCAAGGAAACCGAATCCCGTGAGTATCGTGTGCGGATAGTGCAGCTTGCCGTTGGGCTTAGCACAGAAATACTGCTTCGCTTTTTCCATGTTTGGTTATAACCTCCTTAAATGCCGCGCGGCCGGTTCGTCATATGCGCGGTCTTAAACAGTGTAATTGTAACATATCTGTTCTGATTTGCAAATAGTTTTTTAAATTTATTGCATAAAAATATATTTTTATCTATTTATTTCAGGAAGCCGCTGACTATGACCTCTTCAGCTTCCTCTTCAGTCAGCCCGAAGGTCATGAGCTTTAAGAGCTGGTCGTTGTTTATGCGCCCGATAGCCGCCTCGTGGACTATCTGCGCGTCGGCGTCGTTGGCGGTTATCTCCGGGATGGAGCGTATCTTCGCCTTGTCCATGATTATCGAGTCGCACTGGACATGGGCGCGGCACTCCGTGTTGCCGACCGCTCTGGGATAGAACACCTGCTCGGAGTGATCCCTCGCGACGGAGCGGGAGACTATCTGCGCGCTCGAATTTTTGCCGTTTAAGTTCACGGTCATGTTCGAACGGGCTTTCTGGCTGCCGTGGGTGAGCAGGCGCTCGGTGATGACTATCTTGGCGTTCGCGTCGAGGGCGGCTTCAGTCTCGCGCAGAGTAGAGTCGACGCCCGCGAGCTGAATCATCTCCATATCGCAGTAAGAGCCCTCTTCCATGGTGACTTCGGTCACGGGGTTGAGTATTCTCTCGCCTGTGCCCTCGCCTTCGCCGTAGTGCTTCTCGACATATTTTACTTTTGCATTTTTGCCGATGAAGAAACGGTGGATGCCGTCGTGCTCGGTCTTTTCACCGCCGCAGTTGTGTATGCCGCAGCCCGCGACTATCAACACATCCGCGCCCTCGCCGACATAAAAATCGTTATATACCTTGTCGTTTATTCCGGTCTCGGTGATGATAACTGGGATATGCACCTCTTCGCCCTTTGTGAACGGCTTTATATATATGTCTATGCCCGGGTTTCCTTTTTTGGGCTCTATTGTTATATTTTCGCTCGACTGTCTCGCGATGCCCTGACCGTTCTTTCTGATGTTGAACGCGCCCGTCGGCATTGAATCCATGTCCGCTATCGTGTGCAGCAGCGACATATCGACTTTTTTGAGCAGCTCCTGCATATCATTCACCATCCTTTCTGTTGAAGTCGCAGCTCTCGTCAAGCTCGCCGAGCAGCTGCGGGAGAATCTCTTCCTTTGTGCCGCGCGTGCGAATCTTGCCCTTTTCGACGACTATCATCTCGTCGGCGAGCTGCATTATGCGCTCCTGATGCGAAATTACTATCACTGTTTCATATCTGTTCTTGCACATCGAGCGGAAGCTCTCGACAAGCATTGCGAAGCTCCACAGGTCAATTCCCGCCTCCGGCTCGTCGAATATTGCAAGGTCTACATTTCTCGCCATGAGCGTGGCAATTTCAACACGCTTGACTTCACCGCCTGAGAGCGACGCGTCAACCTCGCGGTTGAGATATTCACGCGAGCAGAGCCCTACGCTCGTCAGATATGCGCAGCAGGCGTCCTCGGGCAGCTCGCTGCCGTGGGCGAGGCTCAGAAGCCTGCGCACCGTGAGCCCTTTGAAACGCGGCGGCTGCTGAAAAGCGTAGCCGATGCCGAGCTTCGCGCGCTCGGTGATGCTCATATGAGTTATATCCGTTCCGTTATAGATTATCTGTCCCGCGGTCGGCTGCTCGATGCCCATAATGAGCTTTGCGAGCGTGGATTTTCCGCCGCCGTTCGGTCCTGTTATGACAACGAACTTGCCGTCGTCAAATGTGAGGCTGATATCGTCGATTATCTCAAGCTCGTCGTCCGCACTGCCGACCGAGAAGGAGACATTTTTCAGTTCAAGCATATTCTGCTTCCTTTCGCTTATTTATATGCAGGTTGATTATACAGATTTTTTATTGATATGACAAGATATTTTGCGCCGATATTTGCATATGATGCGCCGGTAATTTAAGCTTTGGCGTTATTTTATGAGTTTTTTGTAAACAAAGTCTGATTTTATTTGAATTTTTATAAGAAAGCTGATAAAATGAAGAGGTAATGCTACCGGACAAGGAGGTATCGGTTTGTCAGATAAAGAAAACCTGCAGCCGCTCGAAGAGAACGAGGCTGCCGAAAAGGAAGAAAAAAACTTTGAGTATGACAGAACGCTTTGCAGCCTTTGCCAGAAGAAGGCGCGCGAAGAGGGCAGCTATTACTGCGAGGACTGCCGTACCAAGATGATGAAGACGAAGATAAAGGGCGGTTCCGTAGTTGCCGCGGTGCTCTGCGTGATAGTTTCGCTGTTCGCGCTGATGCTCCTGGGCGCAAACGCCACGCAGATGGTCGGTCTGCTTGAGGCGGACTCCCTCTTGAACCAGGGCTATGTCAACGCCGCGCTCAACAAGGTGTCCCAGGCGAGCGAGGCAAACGCCTCTCTCAACGACAGCGACTTTATCTCGAACCTGTCGAAGACCCTCGGCAATCAGACGATATTCACCCTCGGCTACGGCGAGACCGCGATGACCGCGAAGATCTATGCAAAAGGCTACACCGAGATAGACGCGGGCGGATATGTTGTGAACACTCTCGGCGAGGACGCAGTGAAATCCGACCTGAGGCTGCTCGGTATGCGCAAGTTCGTCAAGGCATATAACGGCTACAACACCACGCAGGAGCAGGCATATTCGATTCTCCAGAACTATGCCAACGCCGAAGCGAAGGATATCCCCTACGACGATCTTATCAAGAAGCTTGACGCTCTCAAGGGTCAGGACGGAATTGAGGATCAGTATATCGAATACTACAAGTGCTATATCGCGATGATGGCGGACAAGAGCATCGACACCCAGCTCGAGTTCCTCCTGAAGATGGAAAAGGAATATCCCGCGGGTCTCATGATCTACGGTCCGACAATTGCGGATTACTACTATCGCTCGGGCGACTATGCGAAGTCCGTTGAATACGCCGACAAGATGATTGCAAAGAACCGCAACTACTCCTCCGCCTATGAGCAGAAGGTCATGGCTCTGCTCGCACAGGGCGACGCCGACGGCGCCGAGAAGGTCTGCGACCAGCTCGATACCGCCGAGAATGCGGCGGGAGTTGCAAGCGGCGATTACACATCGTACAGCCTGCGTGCCAACCTCTATTGGTACACCGGCAAATACGACGCGGCGATAAAGATATGCGAAGAGGGCATCGAGGCATCCGGCGGCGATTCGGATATCTACCGCAACGAGGCTATCGCCTATATGCTCAAGGGCGACTACGCAAAGGCTAACGAATGCGGAAAGAACGCATATCAGTTCTCCATGAACTACGGCGATCTGACGCTCGATATAATCAACACCGCGGCTCTTGCAGCGGGACTTGCAAAGGACGATGATACCTACAAGACGCTTCAGGATTATCTCAAGACCTACAACTACGAGATAAGCACGGTCGTCACGGACTGCCTTGCAGGCAAAAAGACCGTCGAGCAGGTCTTCATCACTGACGGAGGTGTCATCTCATGATTTCAACTGTTATCTATTTCATCGGCAAGGTGCTCACCTTCCCCGGCGCATATATAAAGGCTTTCTTTGAGCATCTTATCGCAAGAGCGTTCAGTATCCCCGTTGAGGATACAAAGTATCTCAGATTCACCGACGGCTGCGGCCATGTCGAGCATGACGCGATCGGCAGCAAGGCGAAGATATTCTTCTATTGCCTCCTGCCCGGTCTGTTCACTGCGATAATCGGCACGCCCATGCTCTATATGGGCTTTGCGGGTCTGTTCTTCTTCAAGATCCCCGCCGATTCGAGCACGATGCTCATGTTTATTGTCTATTGCATCCTGTTCTATCTCGGCTTCTCGCTGTGCGCGAACCAGTATCCGCTTATGGAGGATGCAATCGGTCTGTGGCACGCGCTCTACGGCAAGGACGGAGCGAACCTGTTCGTGAAGATCGTTCTCTTCATCCCGACCGTTCTTATTATAGCGGGCGCGTTCCTCGAGAGATACGCATTGAATATTCTTCTCATGGCAGGCACTGTTGCCTTCGCCGCACTGACAGCATAACAAAATAAATAAGCTGCCTCCGCACAGGTCACTCTCTGCGGGGGCGCTTTGCAATCGGAGAAACTTTTATGGAATATAATTTCAAACTTTGCGTCATTTGCACGGGCGATTCGGGCGCGGCGGAAAATCTCGCCTACTCGCTCATAACCTGCGGCGGCGTGCGCCTTGTAATCTGCGCAGAAAATGCGGATATCAAAAAATTCCCGACGGCGGAGAACAGCAGGATAGATTTTGCACCCTGCTCCGTTGAGTCAGTCAATTCCGTCCTCGCTTCGCCCGATGCCCCGCTTGTCATGTTCGCCGATGCCGGGACCACTTTTGCGCCCGGATTTGTCGAGCTGCTCGAAGATAAGGCGGTCGTTTTTAACGCTGCTGTCGAAGAGAAAAATTCGCCGCGCAAGCTCTATCGCGACGGATTCTCAGTCCACGAGGCGTTCTCGCCTGCAGTCGGCGTGAATTTTGTCATGCGTTCGGAAGTTGTAAGCGAGCACGGAATAAAGCTTTCATCTGCAAGCCCGGCGGGCTTCGCTGCGTTTGCCGCGCAGTATGCCGCATATGATAGTTTCGAGCCCATACACGAAGTGCTTCTCTACGGCACGAAGCCGATAGATTGGAACGCCGAAAGCTTTTATATCATTGCAAAGAGTGTTTCAATCAAAGGCGGGTTCTCCGCTCTGACGCTTCTGCTCTCGGCTTACTGCGGGCTTGACAAGACAGGAAAAGAAACCGAATTCGATGCGTTTTCAACTGCGGCAAAGCCGTTCTTTGAAAACGAAGCTTACAGCGCATATGCCCTCGCGGCTTTCGGCATTGATTCCGCTCTGTTAAAAGAGGGCTTCCGCGCCGGAGAGTTCGTCTCGGTGGGCACGAACGCCATGTACAAAGAAGTGACTCTGCCTATCCTCGCCGACGACGTTGTGCGCGATTTTTACGGCGGCAAGCTCAGCTTCGGTACTCTGCGCCGCTGCATTGCCGCGTGGCTCTATTTCAAGCTCTACCGCATGGGCGGAGCGGCGAAGAAGCTCGGCTGCAAAGTCTGCTCAAAACTCGCCGGGGGTGACCTGAATGTCTGATTTTCCATTCAGAGCCACAATACTCATCCCCGTCTACAATGTCGAAAAATATCTCGACGGCTGCATAAACTCGCTCAAAGAGCAGACTGAGCCGTTCGGGAATATGGAGATACTCCTGATAAACGACGGAAGCCGGGACGGCAGCGCGGATATCTGCCGCCGCTGGGCTGACGAATATGAGAATGTCCATTTCTACTCAAAAGAGAACGAGGGACTTTCAAAAACAAGAAACTTCGGTCTGCGCCATGCGCAGGGCAAGTATATCTTCTTCCTCGACTCCGACGACACTTTAGCGCCCGATACGGTCAAGAGCGTTGTCGACTATTTCGACACGGTCTATGACGAGGTGGATTTAGTCACCTACCGCATCACGCAGTATTTCAAAAATGCGCCGCCGGTCTATCATTTCAGATACCGCACGCTGACCCACACGGGCGTGTACGATTTAGACGACCCCAAAAACAGATTCATCACGCAGACGAACGTCAATATCTGCGTCAAGAATAATAAAAATAACGGCATTTTCTTCGACGAGTCGCCGAATTTCAGGCACGAGGACGAGAAATACTGCTGCGATATCCTGCGCCGCAAGATGAAAATAGGCTTTTGCCAAAAGGGCGAATACAGATATAATCGCGGCAACGAGAACAGCATTGTTTCAACCGTTTTCTCGCCCTATTATATATTTGAAACCTCCATGGCTTTCTACGAGGAATTATTCAACTCGTTCGGCGGCAGGGTTTCGCCGTATTTCCAGGGCATAGTTTTCAACGACCTGCGCTGGAAGCTCAAGGAGGACAAGCTCCTGCCCTATCACTATTCGCCCGAGGAGTTCGCGCGCGCAAACAGGCGCATTGATGCGCTGCTCAAACAAATGGACGAGGACACTATAATATTGCACCCGTCCGTCAATGAATATCATATCCACTACTGGCTCTCGCGCAAGCCGAATTGCCATCCGACGGTAATAGCAGATGACGGCAAGCTCAGCATTGCGGCGGACGGAAGAAAGATTTTTTCGGCGTCTTCGTTCCCGCTGATGATGAGAAAAATATTCGTCGAAAACGGAAAGGCGAGACTGCTCTCGTTTGTAAAATCCCCCGTGTTCTCGCATCTCGGGCGCGGCGAGTGGAAAGTAATAGCTTCTGTAGACGGCGAAAAACGCGAGCTTGAAACTTTCACCTCCGTTTTCAGCGCGCAGGATTCAGCAGTCAATGTTGTCGATTTCCCTGCGTTCTTCTGCGAATTTCCCGCAGACGGCAGACACGAGATAAAGTTCTTTATAAGCATACGCGGCAAAGAATATCCGACGAATCTTCTCGCCGAGCCGACCGCCGTGTTCAGCCGTAAAATACGCATGTATGTCCGAAACGGCGTGATGTTCACTCTGAATGGCAGGACACTCATCAGCAGAAGTGTTGACGAAAATGAGAAGTACCGTGCCGAGCGCGAGCAGAGCAAGAATTTCAAGGGCAATGTCAAAAAGCTGCGCAATGCCGCCATTGAATACCGCAGAGCGCACAAAGTCGAGCTCTACTATGACCTTCACACGGTCGACTTCGATAACGGCTATTATCAGTTCAAGAATGATATAAAGCACAACGACGGCGTTGAACGCTACTATATCTACAGCCGCGAATACAAGAATATCGACGAGCTGTTCACAAAAGATGAACAGGAGCATCTCGTGAAATTCGGCTCGGAGAAGCACAAACTGCTCTATCTCTCGGCGCGAGTGATATTCACGGCGTTCTACGGCGTGACCCCCGTTTCGCCGTTCGGCTCGGCGGCGGGCGAAGTGCCCTATGCCGATCTGCTCGATTTCAAAACTATCTATCTCCAGCATGGAGTGCTCCACGCCTCCCTGCGTTCGCAGAACTCGGTCGAACGTTGCCGCGCGGATAAAATCGTTATTTCCGCTCCGTTTGAAAAGCAGAATTACATGACGAACTATCACTACCCGGAGGACAATCTCATCCCGACTGGCATGGCGCGATACGACCATATCGACAGAAATAAAAAGGCGAAAAACAGGATTCTTTTTGCCCCGTCGTGGCGCAAATACCTGACTCAGGAGATAAACTCCTCGAAGTGGGAGCTGATAGACTCAAAGCTCAAAGGCTCCGACTATTTCAGGAATTTCTCACGTTTTCTTGAGAGCGAGGAACTGCATGAGCTGCTCGAAAAGACGGACACCTATCTCGATGTCAAGCTCCACCCGATAATCGCGGACGCCGAAGGACTGTTTGATATCAAGAGTCCGCGCGTCGTCATGGCGGGCGCGCATGTTGACATTGAGGACTACAAGATGTTCATAACGGACTTCTCGTCTTTCGTGTTCGACTTCGCTTATCTCTGCCGCCCGGTGCTCTATTTTGTGCCGGACTACGGACAGTTCAAGGCGGGCATGAACCACTACCGCGAGCTGGATTTACCGTTTGAAAAGGCATTCGGTCCGCTCGTCCTCGACCCGGACGGCGCGGTGGAGGAAATAAAGAAAGCCGCAGAAAACGGCTTTGAGCTCGAGAAAAAATACTCCAATCGCATGAAAAATTTTTATTATCCTCTTGAGGATTGTGCTGAGTCATTATATAATGAAGTCAGCTCGTGGAATTTTCTGTAAGAGGAGTATGACTTGCGTATAGTGGCGGGCGACCCGGAGCTTTCCGCGATATGACTCAGAGGCAAGAAATACAGCAAAAGAAAATCTGCATAAACAAAAACCGGACGCAGCAAAAAATACTGCGTCCGATTTTTATTTAATTTTTATCTTGCGGCAGTCCGCTTATTTTATATATCCGATAATAAAATGCGAACTCTTCTTGACGAAGTCGTCGAATCCGGACAGCTCGCGCGGATCGGGGCGGCTGTTACTGTAGTTATACACTCTGACGCCGCCGTTTTCCATGCTCTCGACCGCCACAGTGTGCAGCGACGACAGAAGCGGGCGCTTCGTCCAGAACGAGATTATTGCCGAGCCGGCTTTTGGAAATTCGCGCTTGAATCGCTCATAGTCCGTTATGCCGTGCTCGGACATACCGCGCTTTTGGAAATAGTGCCTGAGCATATACGGATTCGAGCCGAACAGTCCCATAAGCACCGAGCCTTTGGGGTATATCTCGAGCGCAAGATCCGCCATGTTCGTTTTCACGCCGTGCAGGCGCATATAGTTATAGACCGCGATTATCTCACAGCCGTTATACGACATCGGAAAAAGCCCGTAACGAAGCCGGCTGACCATGCCGAGCGCCTGACCGTTTATGAATCTGTCGGGCATCGGCATATTTTTATTGAATTTATAGTTCGGCTTTTCAAGCATAATCAGGCCTCCGTCATAAGACGCGACGCATCGGGCTTGGATATCCACATATCCTCCCACTTCTGCCCGGCGATGACCTCGAGGCGCTTCTTCTCTTCATCGTCGATGTCAATTTCGCCCTGCTCGTGCTTTTGCTTGATGAGAGCTTTTATCTGCTCATGGTCGCGCTTTGTCATGGTGTAGCGCCAGACGGTGATGAGGGTTATTATCGCGAATATTGTCGGCAGAATAGAGAAGTTCAGGCGCAGTCCCCAGATAGTGCGCGCGGGCTGCATTGACGGCGCGGTTATCTTCGGGTTATAACCGAACGCATCTATCGACGCGCCGACGATATACGCCATGAAGCTGTTTATCATCTTGCGGAACAGCGTATAGAAAGTTGATATCGTGCCCTCGCGGCGCTCGCCCGTTATCATCTCGTCAACATCGGTGACATCGGGCTGGATATTGACAATGAAGAAATCGGGACCGGAGAAGCCGAAGTTGTAGCATATCGAAGATATGACAATAATTATCGTTGAAATAATCGACGGCGTGTTCGGCGTTATGAATGAAGTAATAAACAGACCGACGACCATAAGCGGACCGAGAATCTTTCCGCACGACTGCTTGCCGAACTTCTTGATGAGCATATAGTTTATGGGCGTGCCCATGAATTCAGAGATGCCCGAGACTATAGTCATGGATATGAACAGGCTGTATTTATCGGCAACGCTGACCATGAAATACTGGTCGGTGATGCTGTAGAATCCGCGGCACATCATAAAGCACAGACTTATAAGAAAATACTGCCTGAACGCGCGGTTTTTAAAAACCTTTACATACTGGCTGACGATGAACTTTATGTTTATCGTCATCTTCGGCATATCCTTCGAGGACGGCTCGCTCGTATGGAAATAGCAGTAGACAAGCGGCCACGCGAAGAACACAGCGAGGATAAAGCCGATGAGCATATATTTATTCGTATCCGCGTGCGAGGGATTCGGCAGACTGCCGAGCGCCGTTCCGACATCGAACTCGCTCAATATGAGCGCGGTGAGTATGAACGAAGTCACCTGTCCGACGGAGTTCATCAGATATTCAATAAATAAGAACTGTGTTCGCTGAAAATAATTCGGCGCGACCATCGGCAGCATTGAAGTATGCGGCACGCTCGCTATGGTGAACGCGGTGCTGTAGAGCAGCGTTCCCGCGATGTACCAGAGCATTATATTGCGCGTGTTGCCGGTGTCCGATATTCCGAATGAGGTCCACTTCATGATATAAGCTATCATGAACGGGATGACCGCTATTAGCAGATATCTCCTGTGGCGTCCTGACTTTGCGCGGGTGTGGTCGCTGATAATACCCATTATCGGGTCGGTTATTGCGTCCCACATTCCGCCGATGAGCGAAATGAAACCCGCCTGCTTGGTGCTCAGCCCCTCGACATAGGTCAGATACTGCTGATGATACATGCTGATCGGATAGCCCGCTCCGCCGAGCATGATGTTTCCCGAGGTATAGCCCACGGCAGGCTTGAGGGTATCTTTCAAATCGCCCTCGATTCCCGCAATGTCTTTGAACCATTCGGAAAAAGTTCTTCTTTCTTTTTTCATTGTTGTCTCCCCTTTCGGCCATATAAGGGAATCGCGATATAACAACAGCCGCAGCTGAAAGTTACTTGAAAAGCTTCGTATGCCTGAGTGCCGAATAGAGCGGCAGTCCGAGCACGAGGCAGACTGCGAGTTCGCCCGCTCCGACTTCCAGAGCGGATATGGCGAATGCTGTGAGCTTGCCGCCCTCGACCGGGGTCAGCATCACTATCTCAAGTCCGACTATGACGGCGTTGAATATAACCGGCATAAGTGACGAGAGCACCGGGAGTTTTTTTATCTGCACATTTCTGAGCATACGCCCGGTTACCGCGCCGAGAAGAGTCGCCGCCGAGCCGAAGAGAACATCCCATATGCCCATCGGGCTCGAAATATTGCCTATGATACAGCCTATCGTCAGCCCCGGTATCGCAGCGGGGGTGAGAGTCGAGAGCACGGTCAGGGCTTCGGAGAGCCTGAACTGCACCGGGCCGTAAGCGAGTGAGAATGCGGCGCTGAGATATGTCGCCGCCGCATAGAGCGCAGCAATGACCGCGCTCTCCGTCAGGAATCGGACGGAAAGTTTTTTGTTTTTCATTTTTCTGCTCCTTTTTGCTGCCATGCAGCGCCTTTAGTTTTGTTCAGCATCGGGCACAATGCCTGTCGGGAAGGTCTCGAACCGACGATTAATTTATATCAAAGATATTTGGCGAGGTCTTTCATGCTGTCGACCACGACGCTCGCTTTAATATCCGAATTTTCATATTCCTCTCTCGTAGTCACGCCGCTGAGCACAAGCACGCTCGGTATGCCGTGGCTGGCACCTATCGCGATATCCGTCGCCAGGCGGTCGCCGATAAAAGCAATCTCATCGCGCGAGCAGGAGAGCATATGGGTTATATAATCTACAGTTGCGGTCATGGGCTTGCCCATAACAAGCGGGCGTTTGCCTGTCGATGCGGCGAAAAGCTCGATCATCGAGCCCGTGTCGGGCATGAAGCCGTCCGCGGTCGGGCAGTTGAGATCGGGGTGGGTCGCTATATACTCCGCGCCGTTTGCGATATACTTCGCAGCGTCCCAAAGCTTCTGATAGGTCAGCGTAGTATCAAAGCCGAGCACGACTATATCGGGGTCTTTTTCAACAAGATTGATGCCCGCAGCTTTGAAATCGCCGGTCAGTCGCTCGTTGCCGAGAAGATAGACGCTCTTGCCGGGGCGGTGTCGCTTGAGGAAGTCTATAGTGACATGGGACGAGATTATGACGCGCTTTTCGTCAACGGGAAAGCCCATCTTAGCGAGCTTATCCCTGCACGAGGCGACATTGTTCGACGAGTTGTTCGTGAAGAAATAGAAGTCTCTCCCGCTCTCGCGGACTTTTTTCAAAAATCCGTCTGCGCCGGGAATGATGTTTCCGTCGAGATAGAATGTTCCGTCCATGTCGACAATGAAATATTTTGTCTTTTCAAAGATGCTTTTTTCTGCCAAGGTTTCCACACACTTTCTCTCAAAGTCCTGTTTTCGGGACATAATATTTATAATTATATCATAGTACACCCGTGTTTTACAATATGTCTTTTTCGGCTGTCACAAGCCGTTTTCCGACATAACATAAAAAAGTGTGGCTTATTACTTTATAAAAATTTGACTTTTCTTTAAAATTTCAGTAAAAGTTTTATATTTACTATAGACTTTTTTCTTCAGATATTTTAAAATTATATTGTATAATGCGTCGGCTCAAAGCCGATGGGGACGGAGGATAAAGATATGCCAAACCAGAATCTCGAATTTGGAAACAGGCTCAAAACATTCAGAACGCTCAACGGTTTGACTCAGGGGGAAGTCGCCGAGGTGCTCAACCTCGACCGTTCGACCTACACCTACTACGAAAAAGGCCGCGTGCCGAATCTCGACACGCTCAACAAGCTCTCGAAAATTTTCAACGTATCCGTTGCCGAGCTTATCGGCGAACGCGATGACGGCGCGCTTGATGTTATCAAAAACGCAAGCCGCGAGCTCCACGTTGAGAGCATCTTTTTAAGACCCGATGAAAAACAGCTGATACTCAACCTTCGCCTTTGCTCCCCTGTGGAGAGGCAGAAAATTTTTGACAAGGTCAATCAGTATATCGAAAGAAAATCCAAATAAGGACATTTGATGGACAAATTCAAGCTCGAAAACCTCGGCTCGGGCATAACCGCAGTCATTTCGAAGGAACACGGATTCGGGACCGACGCTCTTCTGCTCGCCGACTTCGCGGCAGTGAGGGAGAATAACCGCTGCTGCGACATGGGCAGCGGCTGCGGGATAATCCCGCTGCTGTGGCTCAAAAAGAATATGAGCAGACCCGTTGCCGCAGTTGAGATAAGCGAGCAGGGCTGCGAGCAGATGAACAAGGCTGCCGGGATAAATTCTCTCGGCGGCCGTCTTGAGGTATATAACAAAGATTTACGAAATGTGCGCGAATTTCTTCCCGCGGGTGAATTTGATGTTGTGACAATGAATCCGCCCTACAAAGCCGAGGGCGCGGGAATAGTCAGCGCGGATGAAACGGCGGCGCGGGCGCGGCACGGACTGTGCTGCTCGCTCGATGATATGTGCGAAGCCGCCGCGTGGCTTTTGAAATTCGGCGGAAAATTCTGCGTGTGTCTGCGCCCGGAGCGGCTCTGCGAGCTGATGTGCAAAATGAGCGCCGCAGGCATTGAGCCTAAAAGACTCAGAACCGTTTCAAAGCGCGACGGATGCGCCCCGTGGCTCGTTCTCGTCGAGGGAAAGCGCGGCGGGAAGCCGGGCATGACGGTCGAGCCCCAGCTCAATATATATGACGGGGACGAATATTCGGAATACATGAAAATGCTCTACTCGGACTACGAGCGCGAGCGTGAAAATAACGACCCTGAAAGGAACAAGACTGATAAATGAGCGCTGTACTTTATGTTGTCGGCACGCCGATAGGCAATCTGGGCGACCTCTCTCCCCGCGCGATAGATGCGTTTGAAAACTGCGATTTCATCGCCGCGGAGGACACCAGAGTGACGCTGAAGCTTCTCAACTCGTTCGGGATAAAGAAGCCGATGATAAGCTATCACGAGCACAACAGATTCGAGATGAGCCCGAGAATAGTCGCGCGGCTGATGAACGGCGAGAGCTGCGTGCTCGTCACGGACGCCGGTATGCCCGCGATATCCGACCCCGGCGAGGATTTGGTGCGCATGTGCCACGAGCACGGGATAAAAGTCGAATCCGTGCCAGGACCGACCGCATTCGCAACGGCGATGGCGATATCCGGCATGCCCTCCGGAAGATTCACTTTTGAGGGTTTTCTGAGCGTCAACAAGGCGAGCCGCACCGAGCACATACAGAGCATAGTTAAAGAGCCGCGCACGATGATATTCTACGAAGCTCCGCACAAGATAGGCGCAACGCTCCGCGACCTCGCCGCCGCACTCGGCGACAGGGAAATTGCAATCGTCCGCGAGATAACCAAAATTCACGAAGAGGTTATCCGCACGACGCTCTGCGCCGCCGCCGAGAAATATGCGGACGGCGGACTCAAGGGCGAGATAGTGCTCATCATCGCGGGCGCAAAGCCCGAGGAAAAAGAGCAGATGGCCGTCGAGCAGGCAGTCGAAGAAGCGAAAAAATTCATAGCATCGGGCGACTCCGCCTCGGAGGCCGCGAAGAAGGCGGCGAAGCTCAGCGGGCACAAGAAGGGCGACATATATAAACTTTTGCAGGGAGAGAAAGACAATGGCTGAAGCACTCAGACAATACTGGTATCTTGGAATCGCGCTCATAGCGACTGTTATTTTAACTCTCTGGGTAATCAAAAAGGCGGCGCAGGCATCGAGTCGGGCGCACGCAGAACGCGAGGCGCAGATGAAAAAGCTCGAATACGAATCGGGCGTGCTTAAAGAGTTCTCCGAGCTCAGCGAAGAGAAGCTCCGCAATGCCGACAGCAAGCACGCTTTCGACGGCGTGGCGATGAACATACAGCGATATCTCGAAAAGCAGAGCAACATGAACGCGGCGTTCTCGGCACTCTCCGACAGTCAGAAGCAAATATACGCGCTCTATTATCTCATAGACGATTCTAAGAAAGGACTCAGCGAGTTTTTCAAATGCAACTCCGCTCCCCTGACCCCGGCGGCGCGCGAGGCGGTCGATTCGCTGTTCCCCGCAGACGCCGCAAAGGCTTTTGACAGCGAGTACCGCGCATATGACCCCGACGACGAGGACACTTCGCTCATCCCCGCCGAGATAGAGAAGAACGACGCCGAATATGCTGAGGCGATGCAGGATTTTGATTTTTATAAAGCGGCAGTCGAAATAATAATCGAAAATCTTAAAGACTTTTGCTGATTTACGACTTATTTTTACCCTCATGTAAAGTATAATAGTTTTGTGACGTCCGCGACGCGGATAATAATTATATTATAAACACAGGAGGAAACAGCATGGAATTCAAAGGCAGCAGAACTCAGGCAAATCTCATGGCGGCTTTCGCCGGAGAATCACAGGCACGGAACAAATACACATACTATGCATCAAAGGCGAAGAAAGACGGCTACGAGCAGATAGCCGCGATTTTCACCGAGACTGCGGACAACGAAAAGGAGCACGCGAAGATCTGGTTCAAGGAGCTGCACGACGGCGCAGTGCCCTCGACCATAGACAATCTGCGCGATGCGGCGGCAGGCGAAAACTACGAGTGGACCGAGATGTACAAAGAGTTCGCCGAGGTCGCCCGCGAAGAGGGATTCGACCGCATAGCTTCGCTCTTTGAGATGGTCGGCAAGATCGAGAAAGAGCACGAGGAGCGTTACAACACACTGCTCAAAAATCTCGAAGAGGGCATCGTCTTTGAACGCAGCGAAGAGGTTGTATGGGTCTGCCGCAACTGCGGACACATCCATGTCGGCAAATCCGCGCCGAAAGTATGCCCCACCTGCGCCCACCCGCAGTCGTATTTTGAAATCAAGAAGACAAATTATTGATAGTTCAGCGAAGCTCTGTCCGTTATCAAACGGGCAGAGTTTTTTATTTTTTGTCCGTTCAGAGCGGTCGAAATTAATAATACAAAAATTATAGGCTTTATTTGGTCATTTTTTACAAAAAATTTAGATCAAATACTATGGCCGCTTGAATAAAGTAGTCAAAAACCGCTTGAAAAAATCTATAATCGAGTGTATAATTTATTTAATAATACATCTTTTGAGGAAAGTGAGAATCTTAAATGCTTAATGAGAATATCCCGATGTACCTTTTCCATCAGGGTACAAACGCAAAAGCATATGAGTATCTCGGCTCACACCGCGACGAAGAGGATGAGAAATTTACCTATTTTCGCGTATGGGCTCCGCACGCCGTCGCCGTTTTTGTCGCCTGCGACAGAAACAACTGGACGGGAGAGGGCTTTGAGCTCAGCCGCATAAACGAACAGGGTCTCTGGGAGGGACACTTCGAGGGCTTCAAGGAATTTGACGCCTACAAGTATCTCATCATCGCGCAGGACGGCCGCAAGCTGATGAAATGCGACCCCTATGCATTCCACGCCGAGACGCGCCCCGGCACCGCCTCGAAGATATATGAGCTCGGCTCATTTGAGTGGACGGACGGCGCATGGATGAAAAAACGCCGCAGGAAGAATATATATGCCTCCCCGATGAATATATATGAGCTGCACGTCGGTTCGTGGCAGCGATATGCCGACGGCAACACGCTCCCTTACCGCGAGCTCGCGGACAGGCTCGTGCCCTATGTTGTCGACATGGGCTACACGCACGTGGAGCTGCTGCCGATAATGGAGCACCCGTTCGACGGCTCGTGGGGATATCAGGTCACCGGATACTTTGCGCCGACCTCACGCTACGGCACGCCGGACGACTTCATGTATTTTGTTAATAAATGCCACGAAAACGGCATAGGAGTTATATTGGACTGGGTCCCGGCGCATTTTCCGAAAGACGAATTCGGCCTCTACGAATTTGACGGAGAGGCCTGCTACGAATACGCCGACCCCAACAAGGGCGAACACAAGCAATGGGGCACGCGAGTTTTTGACTACGGCAGGACGGAAGTGCAGAGCTTCCTGATGTCGAGCGCGCTGTTCTGGCTCGAGGTCTACCACGTTGACGGACTGAGAGTCGACGCCGTTGCGTCCATGCTCTATCTCGACTACGGGCGCGAGGACGGCGAATGGAGTCCGAACACCTACGGCGGACGAGAGAATCTCGAAGCCGTGGCATTTATAAAAAAGCTCAACGAGACTATATTCGGAGAGCACGGCGACATCATGATGATAGCCGAGGAGAGCACCTCCTGGCCGATGGTGTCGAAGCCCGTCTATCTCGGCGGTCTCGGCTTCAACTTCAAATGGAACATGGGCTGGATGAACGACTGCCTGCGCTATTTCTCGCTCGACGGTCTGTTCAGGAAGTTCAATCACGACTGCCTGACCTTCTCGTTCTTCTATGCTTTCTCAGAGAATTTCGTGCTGCCTATCTCGCATGATGAGGTGGTTCACGGCAAATGCTCGCTGATAAGCAAGATGCCCGGTACATACGAAGAGAAGTTTGCGGGAGTCCGCTCGTTCCTTGCGTATATGATGGCGCACCCGGGCAAGAAGCTGCTCTTCATGGGTCAGGAGTTCGGTCAGTTCATCGAGTGGAACTACAAGCAGGAGCTCGACTGGCTGCTGCTCGACTACGATATGCACAGAAAGCTCAAGGAGTTTTCGCGCACGCTCAACCGCTTCTATAAGCGCAACCCCGCGATGTGGGAGATCGACTACAGCTGGGAGGGCTTCAGCTGGATATCCAGCGACGACAGCGCAAATTCCGTCATCGCCTTCCGCCGCATGGACAAAAAGGGCGACGAGCTGATAGCCGTCTGCAACTTCACCCCCGTCACGCGCGAAAACTACCGCATCGGAGTGCCGGACAAGGGCACTTACCGCATAGTCCTCAACACGGACAGCGTCGAGTTCGGCGGCAGCGGAACAAAGATGCAGAAAACCTACACGTCAAAACCGATCCCGATGCACTCGTTCGGGCAGAGCATTTCGCTCACGCTTCCGGGTCTGTCGGTCGTTTATCTGAAAAAACAAGGCAAGAAAGCTGATAACAAGGAGGAATAAACATGGCCAGAAAAACAGAATGTATCGCTATGCTGCTTGCAGGCGGTCAGGGCAGCAGGCTCGGTATTCTGACCAAGAACATGGCAAAACCCGCCGTTCCCTACGGCGGCAAGTACAGGATAATCGATTTTCCGCTGTCGAACTGCGTCAACTCCGGCATATACACCGTCGGCGTGCTCACGCAGTATCAGCCGCTTGAGCTCAACGACTATATCGGCAACGGTCAGCCGTGGGATCTCGACAGAGAGAACGGCGGCGTGCATATCCTCTCCCCCTATCAGCAGATAGAGGGCACCGAGTGGTACAAGAACACCGCAAACGCCATATATCAGAACATCAACTTCATCGACCGCTATTCGCCCGAATATGTTCTTATTCTCTCCGGCGACCACATCTATAAAATGGACTACTCCAAGATGCTCGCCTATCACAAAGAGAAGAACGCCGACTGCACCATCGCTTCCCTCGAAGTTCCGTGGGAGGAGGCTTCGCGCTTCGGTTTGATGTTCGTCAACGACGACGGCTCGATATCCGAGTTTGAAGAGAAGCCGAAGCATCCACGCAGCAACAAGGCTTCCATGGGCGTATACATATTCACCTGGAGCAAGCTTCGCCGCTATCTGCTCGAGGACGAGGCGAACCCCGCCTCCGGCAACGACTTCGGCCACGATCTTATCCCCGCCATGCACGCTGCGGGTGAGCGTCTTTTTGCCTATCAGTTCGACGGCTACTGGAAGGATGTCGGCACGATAGACAGCCTCTGGGAGGCAAACCTCGACCTGCTCAACCCCAAGGTCGATCTCGACCTGAGCGACCCGTCGTGGAAGATATATTCCCGCACCCCCACCGCCCCGCCGCACTATGTCTCGCCCGACGCAACGGTTCAGAACTCCATGGTGACCGAGGGCTGCGAGATTTCCGGCGATGTTGACTTCTCCGTTATCTTCGCGGATGTCACGATAGAAAAGGGCGCGGTAATAAGAGACTCGATAATCATGCCCGGCACGGTTATTAAATCCGGCGCGGTGGTTCAATATGCAATTGTCGCGGAGAACGCGGTGATTGAAGAGAACGCCGTTGTCGGTGAGCGTCCCGAGGCTATGGAAGATCTCGACAAATGGGGCGTCGCCGTTATCGGCAAGGGCGTCACGGTCAAAAAGGGCATGAAGATTGAGCCCAAGGCCATGTATGACGGAGAAAAGGAGGACGTTCGCAAATGAGAGCCAACAATGTTCTCGGCATAATCTATGCCAGCACCTATGACCAGTCGCTTCCCGAGCTTACAAATATGCGCACGATGGGCTCCGTCCCGTTCGGCGGAAGATACAGGCTCATAGATTTCCCGCTTTCAAATATGGTCAACTCCGGCATCTCCAAGGTCGGCGTTATAACTAAGAGCAACTACCGCTCGCTGATGGATCACCTCGGCACAGGCAAGCCGTGGGATCTTTCCCGCAAGCGCGAGGGTATGTTCATTCTGCCGCCGTTCAACTCCGCAGAGGATTCCGGCGGACTGTTTGCAAACAGAATTGACGCGCTTATCGGCTGTACGTCGTTCATATCGAGCTCGACTAACGAATATGTCCTGCTCTGCGACTGCAACACGATTTGCAATATTGATCTCAACCTGCTCTTTGACGCGCACGAGCAGAGCGGTGCGGATATCACCGCGGCATACTGCCGCGGCACCGTTCCCGCGCTGAGCAACACCATGACATTCGACCTCGACTCCGACGGACGCATAAAAGAAATCGCAATTTCTTCGACCGGCGGCGCTGAGGGCAACTATTCGCTCAATGTGTTCCTGCTCAAGAAGTCACTGCTCGAAAGACTTATCTCCCAGGCGGCGAGCATGCACTACACCGACTTCGAGCGCGATCTCATCCAGGCGAATGTCGGCGCGCTGAAAATCTGCGGCTACAAGACGGAGGGCTTTGTCGTCACTCTCGACTCGCTCAAGAGCTTCTATGACGCCAATATGGCTCTGCTCGACCTCGGCAACCGCTCCGAGCTGTTCTGCAGAGAGCGCCCGGTCTATACAAAGGTACGCGACGAGGTTCCGGCGATCTACGGACTCGGCGCAGATGTCAAAAACAGCCTCATTGCCGACGGCTGCAAGATAGAGGGCAAGGTTGAAAACAGCATTCTCTTCCGCGGCGTCACCATCGGCAAGGATGCGGTCGTCAAAAACTCCATCGTCATGCAGGGCGCGTATGTCGGCTCCGGCGCGACGCTCAACAGCGTGATAATGGATAAGATATCTATAATCAAACCCGACAAATCACTCTGCGGCACCGACACCTTCCCGGTATATGTCGGCAAGGGCATAGTGGTCTGATCGAAAGGGGACTGAAAAAATGAAAATCTTATATGCTGCAAGCGAAGCTCTTCCCTTCATGGCGAGCGGTGGGCTCGGCGACGTTGCCGGCTCTCTGCCCAAGGCACTGCGCAAGCGCCTTGTCGGCTGCCGTGTTGTCATGCCGCTCTACGGCGGAATAAAGCAGGAACTGCGCGATCAGATGCAGTTCATCACACATATCACCGTCCCCGTCTCGTGGCGCAGGCAGTACTGCGGCATCTTCGAGGCGAAGATAGACGGCGTTATATTCTATTTTATCGACAACGAGTATTATTTCAAGCGCGACGGCATCTACGGTCACTATGATGACGCAGAGCGTTTTGCATTCTTCTCACGCGCGGTACTTGAGATAATTCCGCACATCGACTTCAAGCCCAACATCATCCATACGAATGACTGGCAGACGGCTCTCGTCCCTGTCTACTACTCGACGATGTACGCAAACCGCGAGGGCTATGAGGGCATAAAGAACATATTCACCATCCACAACATCCAGTATCAGGGCGTCTACGGCAAAGAGATACTCGGCGACGTGTTCGGACTCGGCGAACAGCATGAGCAGCTGCTCGATTTCGGCGGCACGCTCAACCTGATGAAGGGTGCTATCGAATGCGCCGATGTCGTGACCACGGTCAGCCCGACCTACGCAGAGGAGATACTCGACCCCTGGTTCAGCCACGGACTCGATCCGATTCTGCGCGAGCGCCAGTATAAGCTCCACGGCATCCTCAACGGCATAGATACGGATATATATAACCCCGAGACCGATAAGGCGATTGCAAAGAACTTCTCCGCAAAAGACCCCGCGGGCAAAAAAGAGGACAAGGCAGACCTCCAGCGCGAGTTCTCCCTGCCCGTGCGCGACGATGTGCCAATAATCGGCATGGTATCGCGCCTTGTGTCGCACAAGGGTCTCGACCTCGTCAAAGCCGTCCTCGACGAGCTGCTGAGCACGACCGATGTTCAGCTCGTTGTGCTCGGCACAGGCGACTGGGAATATGAGAACTTCTTCCGCGAGATCGAAGCGCGTTACCCGGGAAAAGTCGGGCTGCGCATAGCATTCATCCCCGACCTCGCGCGCAAGATATATGCCGGATGCGACATGTTCCTCATGCCGTCGAAGAGCGAGCCGTGCGGCCTTTCGCAGATGCTCGCGCTCAGATATGGCACTCTCCCGATAGTCCGCGAAACCGGCGGACTCAAGGACAGCATCACCGACTCCGGCGACGGCGAGGGCAATGGCTTCACCTTCAAGAGCTACAATGCCCATGATATGCTCGGCGCGATCCGCAGAGCGTTGGGCGCGTATTCGGACAAGAAATACTGGGCTTCGCTCGTTGAACGCGCGCTCGAATGCGACAACAGCTGGGGACGCTCGGCGAGAGAATATATGCGTCTTTACAGAGAGACCATAGGCAAGTAACAAAAATTCAAGCGGAGGACCGCAGTGACCGCCGAAGTGACGGCACACCGTCGGTCCTCGTTTTTTACGGTGAAAAGATATGGTTATAAAATCAAACATGATTGACCGCCAGCTGCGCCCGATCGGCGAGGCTATCCGCTTCATCTGGCCGAGCTTCAGCGAGCGGAAGTTCAAATTCTGCAACTTCATTCTGAAAAACTTCGGGCGCGGCGCGGACGTTACGCCGTGGAAGATAAAGTGCGAGCAGATAAAGATTCCCCGCGCGGACGGGAGTGAGCTTCGGCTATGCGTATATTCACCGAGAAAGCGCGAGGGCGAAATGCCCGGGCTACTGTGGATTCACGGCGGCGGCTACGCCATGGGCATACCCGAGCAGGATCACGGCTTCGTGCGCTCGTTTGTCGGCGCAACAGGCTGCGTCATGGTCGTGCCGGACTACAAAAAATCGCTCTATGCCCCCTTTCCCGCCGCACTCGAGGACTGCTATCTCGCCCTGCTCTGGCTCAAGGAGAACGGCGAAAAATACGGCATGAGACGGGACAAGATATTCGTCGGCGGCAACAGCGCGGGCGGCGGAATGACCGCGGCGCTCACGCTCTACGCCCGCGACAGGGGCGAAGTGAACATAGCATTCCAGATGCCGCTCTATCCGATGCTCGATGACCGACCGACCGAGACTTCAAAAAACAACGACGCGCCCGTCTGGAACACGAAGTCGAACATAGCCGCGTGGAAGCTCTATTTGGGCGGCGACTACGGCACGGACAGAGTCTCGAAATACGCCGCGCCCGCGCGCGAGACGGACTTTTCCGGTCTGCCGCCGACGCTCACGTTCATTGGCAGCATAGACCCGTTTCTTGCGGAGACAAAGAGCTATGTCGAGGCGCTGCGCGCGGCGGGTGTTCCCGTTGAGTTCAGGATATTCGAGGGCGGATTCCACAGCTTCGATATATATTATTTTGCAAACATCGCCAAGGAGGCGAACAAATTCATCCGTGACGGCTTCAAATATGCGGCGGAGCACTACTGCGCGCCGCAGCCGGAGGATATATAAAAATTGAACAGCGGTCCGTGCCGCTGTCTTTTTTGCATAACAAAAACAGCGCCGCAGGGGCAAAACCTCTGCGGCGCTGAAATTAACTTTTGATCTCTTCAGGCTCAGCTCAGACGAGCTCGATGATGCACATCTCTGCTGCGTCTCCTCTGCGGGGACCTGTTTTGATTATGCGGGTATAACCGCCGTTAACGTCCTTATATTTGGGGGCGATATCCTCAAAGAGCTTCTTTGCAACATCTTCTTTGGTGATGTATGCCATGACTTTGCGCTTCGAGTGAAGTGAGTTGTCCTTAGCTATGGTGATCATCTTCTCGGCCATAGCGCGAACTTCCTTAGCCCTTGTAACGGTGGTTTCGATCCTGCCGTTCTCGAAGAGATATGTGACCATACCTCTGAGCATAGAAATACGGTGATCCGTAGTTCTGCCAAGTTTTCTGGTTCCGGGCATTTAATTCACACTCCTTTACCGTAGTGAGTCTTATTCCTCTTCCTTGCTGAGGCTCAGGCCCATGGATTTGAGCTTTGCGATAACCTCGTCAAGGGATTTTCTTCCGAGGTTGCGGACTTTCATCATGTCCTCCTCGGTCTTGCTGATCAGATCTTCAACAGTGTTAATGCCGGCTCTCTTCAAGCAATTGAAGGAACGCACAGACAGGTCAAGCTCCTCAATAGTCATCTCGAGGACTTTCTCCTTGGCATTGTCGCTCTTGACAACCATAATCTCTGTATCGTACGCCTCATCGGAGAGGTCGCCGAAGAGAGAGAGATGCTCGTTGAGGATCTTGGCTCCAAGGGAAACGGCTTCCATCGCGTGGATAGTGCCGTCGGTCCACACCTCAAGCGTGAGCTTGTCGAGGTCGGTAACATGACCTACGCGGGTGTTTTCGACTGTGTAGTTGACCTTTAACACGGGTGAATAGATCGAGTCAATGGCGATAACGCCTATAGTGGGCGGGAACTTCTCCTTATTGCGCTCGGCCGAATAATAGCCTCTGCCCTTGTCGCAGACGAGCTCCATGTGGACGTTCGCGCTGCTGTCAAGAGTGGCAATATGAAGATCCGGGTTGAGGATCTCAACCTCAGAATCCGTCTGAATGCTGCCTGCGGTGATCTCGCACTCGCCGGAAGCGTCTATATAGACAGTCTTCGGACCATCGCCGTGGATCTTGAGTATGACATCCTTGAGGTTGAGGACGATCTCCGTAACGTCTTCCTTGACGCCGGGAATCGTTGAAAACTCGTGCAGGATACCATCGATCTTAACGGAGATTATAGCATAGCCCGGAAGCGAAGAGAGCAGGACGCGGCGCAGGGAGTTACCGAGGGTCGTTCCGTAACCTCTCTCAAGGGGTTCTACGATAAACTTGCCGTAGGTTCCGTCGGGCGTAATGCCTTCTGTTTCGATCTTGGGCTTCTCGATTCCGATCATTCAAAACCCTCCTTTTTATAAAACGCGGCAAGGCCGCTGAAAGAGTATTGCTCAAAAACAAGCCGTTTAAGCTTAAGCGGCATTATTTCGAGTACAACTCGACGATAAGATGCTCTTCGACGGGAACCATGATCTGGTCTCTCTCGGGAAGGGCGATGACCTTAGCGGTGAGCTTATCAGCGTCAGCCTCGAGCCATGCGGGCACGGGACGAGCGGAATTGGTCTCAAGAACAGCCTTGATCTTGTCGCTCTCTCTGCTCTTCTCCTTGATCGAAACAACATCACCGGCCTTAAGAAGGTATGACGGGACGTCAACTTTCTTGCCGTTTACTTTATAATGGCCGTGAACAACGAGCTGTCTTGCTTCGGCTCTGGAGTTAGCCCAGCCGAGAAGATAAACTACATTGTCAAGTCTGCTCTCGCAGATACGAAGAAGGTTTTCACCGGTGACACCCTTCTTGCGCTCAGCCATGAGGAAATACTTGTGGAACTGGCCTTCCTGAATACCATAGTAACGCTTAGCCTGCTGCTTTGCTCTGAGCTGCAAACCGTATTCAGAGGTCTTCTTGCGGCTCTGGCCATGCTGACCGGGGGCATAAGAACGGCGCTCAAAAGCGCACTTGTTGCTGTAGCAGCGCTCACCCTTGAGGTAGAGCTTCTTGCCCTCGCGGCGGCACATCTTGCAGACCGCACCTGTATATCTTGCCATGTGTTACACCTCCTAAAATATTGGTTACACGCGCCTTCTCTTGGGCGGGCGGCAGCCGTTGTGGGGAATGGGAGTCGTGTCCTTTATCAGGGTGACTTCAAGACCCGCCGTCTGCAGCGCTCTTATAGCGGCTTCTCTGCCGGCTCCGGGGCCCTTAACATAAACCTCAACCGTCTTCATACCGTGCTCCATAGCAGCCTTGGCAGCTGTCTCTGCAGCAGTCTGAGCAGCAAAGGGAGTAGATTTTCTTGAGCCTCTGAAGCCCATTTCGCCGGCACTTGCCCAGGAAACAGCGTTGCCCTGAGTGTCGGTTATAGTGACGATGGTGTTGTTAAAGGTGGATTGGATATGGACTGCACCGCGCTCAATATTCTTGCGCTCCTTGCGCTTGCGGGTGCCTGTTGCTTTTTTGCCGGAAACTTTGGTAGCCATATTATCCCTCCTTGATTACTTCTTCTTGTTAGCAATGGTCTTCTTCGGACCCTTGCGTGTACGGGCATTGGTCTTGGAACGCTGGCCTCTAACCGGCAGACCCTTGCGGTGGCGGACACCGCGATAGCAGCCGATCTCGACGAGTCTCTTGATATCGAAAGCGGTCTCACGGCGAAGGTCACCCTCGACCTTACAGTGATGATCTATATACTCACGAAGCTTAGAGACGTCATCCTCGGACAGGTCCTTGACTCTTATATCGGGATTAACTCCTGTTGCGGCGATAATATCGCTTGCGGTTTTGCGACCGATACCGTAGATGTAGGTCAGAGCGATCTCGACTCTTTTCTCTCTAGGCAGGTCAACACCTGAAATACGCGCCATTTGTCAGTTGCACCTCCATTGAATGGTTTGCGTCATTAGCCCTGACGCTGCTTGTGCTTGGGATTTTCACAGATGACCATTACTTTTCCCTTGCGCTTGATGATCTTACACTTTTCACACATTTTTTTGACAGAAGGTCTGACTTTCATTAGAATACCCTCCTTTTACTTGGAACGCCATGTTATGCGGCCCTTCGTCAGGTCGTATGGCGACATTTCGACCGTGACCTTATCTCCCGGAAGAATGCGGATGTAGTTCATCCTGAGCTTACCGGAGATATGAGCCAATATCTGGTGGCCGTTTTCCAGCTCGACTGTGAAAGTCGCGTTGGGCAGGGCCTCTACTACCGTACCTTCAATCTCGATCATATCCTGCTTTGACATATACTGACCTCCCTACAATGATGCAGTCTCATCCTCAAGCCTTCTGAGCGCGCGGCGCAGGCGGCTGTCAAACGCCATATCCTCCTGCGTCAGACGCATCGGCGTCGGCTCGACGTGCTTAGGATTCTTGATTTTGGGTCTGAGGAGCTTGCGCTCCTTACCGTCGCAGACCTCGACGCCGCGCTGCGTGACAGCGGTGACTGCAAGCAGTCTGCCCTTGTCGCGTCCGGCCGTGGATCTTACGACGCAGCCTCGTTGAAAGCTCATCATCAATCCTCCGCTTAAAGCTGAGTCATTATCTTCGGCCCGTCAGCCGTGATGGCGACGGTGTGTTCGAAATGAGCTGAGAGTTTGCCGTCTTTGGTTCTGACAGTCCACCCGTCGGGTTGAGTACGGATAGCCGCAGAGCCCTGATTTATCATCGGTTCGATGGCAATAGTCATGCCGGGCAGCAGGCGAACGCCTCTTCCTGGCGTGCCGAAATTCGGTACGCTGGGATCCTCATGGAGATTTGCACCCACGCCATGCCCCGTATATTCGCGAACGACGGAGAAGCCGCGCTCCTCGCAGTAGCTCGCAATAGCGAAGCCTATATCGCCGAGTCTGCCGCCTGCGACAGCCTTTTTGATGCCTTCATAGAGGCTCTCTCTGGTCACGTCGCACAGCCGCTTCGCCTCGGGGGAAATGTCCCCGCAGGCGAAAGTGGCAGCGTTGTCGCCGGTATAGCCGTTTATCGAAGCGCCGAGGTCAATGCTGACTATATCGCCGCTTTTGATAACACGTCTGTGGCTGGGTATTCCGTGAATGATCTCATCGTTTATGGAAATGCATGCCGTAGCGGGGAACCCGTTGTAATTAAGGAACGTAGGCGTGGCCCCTGCTTTTAGAATATATTCGTGTGCGATCTTATCGATCTGAGCGGTAGTAACGCCCGGCTCGACAGCCTCGCCCGCCACTTTTAATGCTCCTGCAGATATTCTGCAAGCCTCTCTCATCAGCGAGAGCTCGTGACTTGTTTTGAGCACTATCATGCTTATCCTCCGTTTTTGCCGTTAGTTGCGGCAGGGCTTAATCAAGGAAGCCCTTGTAGTGACGCATCATCATCTGGCTCTCGAGCTGCTTGACAGTTTCAAGAGCAACACCGACAAGGATTATTATCGACGTACCGCCGAGCGAAACGTTCATACCGTCAGCATAAACCGTTGTCTTTGTAAGGATCAGCGTTGTAAGCTGCGAGAACACGATCGGGAAGATAGCGACGACACTCAGAAGGAGAGCTCCGAGAAGTGTGATTCTCGAAATGATCCTTGCAATGTAGTCCGATGTGGGTCTGCCGGTACGAATACCGGGGATCATACCGCCGTTCTTGGCGATGTTCTGGGACATCTCAATAGGATTGTACTGGATGCTCGAATAGAAATAGGCGAAAGCGATTATCAGTATGAAGTAGATAATGCCGTAAGCCCAGTGAGTCGAGGTGAACACCTTGAAGAAACCGGTCCAGAACTTGCTGTCTGCAAGCTTTGCAGACGGAATGAACATCTGGATGGTGGGCGGGATGGAAAGAATGGAACCCGCGAAGATGATGGGCATAACACCGGACATATTGACCTTTATCGGAATATGGGTGTTCTGGCCGCCGTACATCTTGCGGCCGACGACGCGCTTGGCGTACTGGACGGGAATGCGTCTCTCAGCGTTGTCCATCCACACGATGAATGCGACCATCAGAATAAGGATGACGCAGACGAAGGGTGAAAGGAAGTAGTAGACGCCGCCTCTTGACCAGTAGCTGCCGGTGCCCGAGCCGCCGAAGAGCTGGGTGATCAGAGCGGGGATTCTCGAAACGATACCTGCGAAAAGGATTATCGAGATACCGTTGCCGATGCCCTTGTCGTTGATCTGCTCACCGAGCCACATGATAAGCGCGGTACCTGCCGTGAAGCAAAGGATGATGACGATGGCCTGGAAGACCATTGCAAAGCCTGTGTAGGCGCTGCCGTCAGCAGCCTTTGAAAGGTATCCGGCGCTTCTGATATAGAAGTAGTATGCTACGCTCTGGATGATACCGAGAACAACAGTAACATATCTTGTGATGGAAGCAATCTTCTTCTGACCGTCCTCTTCCTTTGCCAGTCTCTCCAGAGGAGGAATAGCGACGCAGAGGAGCTGCATGATGATCGACGAGTTGATGTACGGGGTGATCGACAGAGCGAACAGAGTACCGTAGTTGAACGCGTCACCGGTCATCATTATCAGATAGTTCAGGAAGGTGCTGCCGTCCTGAACAAGATTGCCGCCCTCAATGAGGATGTTTGTGAACGGAACCGGAATAGCGGAGCCGACTCTGAAGATAAGAACAATCAGAGCGGTGAAGAGAATCTTCTTTCTGAGCTCCGGGATCTTCCATGCGTTGGCAAAAGTCTTGAACATTTTCAGATTACCTCTGCCTTTCCGCCCGCAGCCTCAATCTTAGCCTTGGCGGAAGCAGAAAAAGCATTAGCCTGAACTGTTAGCTTCTTCGTAAGTTCGCCCTGTCCTAAGACTTTGACGCCGTCGAGAGTCTTCTTGACAAGACCGGACTCGACGAGGGCTTCTATAGTTACGGTAGCGCCGTCCTCGAACTTGTCGTTGATAGCTGCTACGTTAACAGTTGCGATCTCTTTCGCAAAAATGTTGACAAAACCTCTTTTGGGGATTCTTCTCTGAAGGGGCATCTGGCCGCCTTCGAAACCGATGTGCGCGTTGCTTCCGCTTCTTGCCTTCTGGCCCTTGTGGCCTTTACCGGCGGTCTTACCCTGACCTGAAGCAGCGCCTCTGCCTATACGCTTACGCTCTTTGACAGAACCGGGTGCAGGTGAAAGCTCATGCAATTTCATCATTCAGCACCTCCTTGCTCGACTTCACTTGTCTCGACAAGGTGGGCAAGCTTTCTGATCTTGCCGCGGGTGGCAGCGTTGTCAGGCTGAACTGACTCGTCGCCGATCTTGTGGAGACCGAGTGCATAGGCGGTGGCAATCTGAGGTTTAGTACTTCCGATAAGGCTCTTGACGAGCTTTACGTTAATATCTGCCATTGTTGTCCACCCTCCTTAACCTAAAATTTCTTTTTCCGACTTGCCTCTTATAGCCGCAACTTCATCGACGTTGCGAAGCTGTGCAAGACCGTCAAGTGTTGCTCTGACGACGTTACAGGGGTTGTTGGATCTGAGAGCCTTAGCACGGATATCCTTGATGCCGACAGTCTCAACGACTGCACGGACAGGACCGCCGGCGATAACGCCGGTACCGGGTGCTGCGGGCTTGAGCAGGACGACGCCTGCGCCGAACTTACCTATAACCTCGTGGGGAATGGTTGTTCCCTTAAGTGAAACCTTCATCAGGTTCTTCTTCGCATCTTCGATACCCTTGCGGATGGCGTCCGGAACTTCGCCGGACTTGCCGAGACCGAAGCCGACGATTCCGTTGCCGTCACCGACGACTACGAGAGCGGCGAACTTGAATATACGGCCGCCCTTAACGGTTTTCGATACGCGGTTGATAGTGACAACTCTTTCAGTGAGTTCATATGCCGATGCATCAATCTTAGCCAAAAGTATCCTCCCTTTCCTTAGAAGTTGAGGCCGCCCTCACGGGCGCCTTCGGCCAGTTCCTGAACACGGCCGTGATAAACGTAGCCGCCGCGGTCGAAAACAACATCGGTTATTCCCTTTTCGGCTGCTCTCTTTGCCAGTGTGATGCCCACCTTGCGGGCTGCGGATTTATTTCCGCCGTAATCCTCAAAATCCTTCTCAACAGTAGAGGCTGAAACAAGGGTCTTGCCTGAAACATCGTCTATGATCTGAGCATAGATGTGCTGCAGGGAGCGGAATACATTAAGGCGGGGGCATTCTGCAGTTCCGGAGATCTTAGCACGCACTCTGGTGTGGCGCTTCTGTCTTGCTTTCTTGCTGTCCGGTCTGTTAACCATAACTTTTCACTCCTTAACCTAAACTTACTTACCGCCCTTGCCGGCCTTGCCTTCCTTGCGGCGGATATGCTCATCAACATACTTGATGCCTTTGCCCTTGTACGGCTCGGGGGGACGCTTCTCGCGAACTTCCGCTGCAAACTGGCCGACCTTCTGCTTGTCGGGACCGGAGATAACGATCTTGTTGGGCGCGGGAACCTCGATGGTGATACCGTCGATCTCGGCCACTCTGACCTGATGCGAGAAACCGATATTGAGAACAAGCTCCTTGCCCTCTTTAGCGGCACGGTAACCTACGCCGTTGATTTCAAGCTCCTTCTTGTAGCCCTCGCTGACGCCGGTCACCATGTTGGCGACGAGTGTGCGGGTAAGACCGTGAAGGGACTTGTTGAGCTTGGTGTCGTCGGGGCGCTTGACGTGAACGGTCGCGCCTTCGACTTCGACAGCCATATTGCTGTGCACGGTTCTGGTAAGCTCGCCTTTGGCACCCTTAACGGTGACAGTGCTGCCGTCCACCTGCACAGTAACCCCTGCGGGGATTGCGATGGGTTTGTTTCCTATGCGTGACATTTACAGCACCTCCTTACCAGATAAATGCAAGGACTTCGCCGCCGACATTGGCTTTGCGTGCATCCTTGTCCGTCATAATGCCCTTGCTTGTTGAGAGGATAGCGATGCCGAGACCCTTCATGACTCTGGGCATATCCTCGCAGTTGGTATATATACGCAGACCGGGCTTTGAAACTCTGCGCAGACCGGTTATAACCTGTGACTTGTTGGGGCCGTACTTGAGAGCGATCTCGATGACGCCCTGCTTGCCGTCGTCCTCAACCTTGAATCCCTTGATGTAACCCTCATCAAGAAGAATTTGAGCAATCGCCTTCTTCATATTGGATGCGGGAATCTTCACCGTATCATGCTTTGCGGAATTCGCATTGCGGATTCTTGTGAGCATATCGGCGATGGAATCAGTAATTTGCATACTGTTGAACCTCCTTTTGCAATTGCTCTTTTACCAGCTGGCCTTCTTGACGCCGGGGATCTGACCGGCATGAGCCAGCTCTCTGAAGCAGATGCGGCATACTCCGTATTTGCGAAGATAGGCGTGCGGTCTGCCGCAGATCTTACATCTGTTGTAAGCCCTTGAAGAATACTTAGCGGGTCTAGCCTGCTTAACCTTCATGGATGTTTTGGCCACCGTAATTCCTCCTTATTTTGCGAACGGAGCGCCCATGAGAGTGAGCAGCTCGCGTGCCTCTTCATCAGTATTAGCTGTCGTGACAAAGCAAATATCCATGCCTCTGACCTTGTCAATCTTGTCGTACTCGATCTCGGGGAATATCAGCTGTTCCTTGATACCCAGAGAATAGTTGCCTCTGCCGTCGAAAGAGTTCGGGTTGATACCTCTGAAGTCTCTGACGCGGGGAAGAGCGAGATTGAAGAACCTGTCAAGGAACTCATACATTCTGTCTCCCCTGAGGGTAACCTTGGCACCGATAACCATGCCTTCACGGAGCTTGAAGTTAGCGATCGACTTCTTCGCTCTGCACATCACGGGTCTCTGACCGGTGATCTGCATGAGGTCGGAGACGACGGAATCAAGAACCTTGGAGTTCTCTCTTGCCTCGCCGCAAGCGATGTTGACCACAATCTTGTCAAGCTTCGGGATCTGCATGACGCTCTTATACTCGAACTTCTTCATAAGAGCAGGTGCAACTTCGTTTATATAGGTCTCTTTTAACCTTGCTGCCATTGTCATGCTCCTCCCTTATTCGAATTCTGCAAGGCAGTCGCTCTTCTTGCATGTGCGGACTTTCTTGCCTTTTGCGTTGATCTTGCTGCCGGTTCTGGTGGGTCTGCCGCACTTGGGGCAAACGAGCTGAACCTTATCTGCATAAAGGGCGCTTTCAGCCTTGATGAGACCGCCGGCCTCACCCATCTTGCGGGGCTTAACGTGCTTCGTGACGATATTCACGCCCTCGACAATAACCTTACCCTCGGAAGGGCTGACCTGGAGGACCTTGCCTCTCTTGCCGCGGTACTTGCCGTTGATGACGACAACCTCGTCACCGGTCTTAACATGAACCTTATTACTCATCGTTGCACCTCCGCCTTAAAGCACTTCGGGAGCCAGAGAGAGAATCTTGAGATAATCTTTCTCGCGCAGCTCTCTCGCTACCGGTCCAAAGATACGAGTGCCTTTGGGATTTTTGTCTTCTTTGATGATAACAGCTGCATTCTCATCGAAGCGAATGTAGGTGCCGTCATCACGGCGAACTCCTTTTGCAGTACGAACTACGACTGCCTTAACGACCTCGCCTTTTTTAACTACGCCGCCGGGTGCTGCTTTTTTAACCGAAGCAACTATGACGTCGCCGATATTGGCATACCTCCTGCCGGAACCTCCGAGAACGCGAATGCACATAATCTCCTTCGCGCCGGTGTTGTCGGCAACCTTGAGGTAACTCTGTTGCTGTATCACAGTGTCTGCCTCCTTACTGTTACCAAAAAATTATTTAGCCTTCTCGATGATCTCAACTACGCGCCATCTCTTGTCCTTGGACATCGGGCGGGTCTCCATGACGAGGACACGGTCGCCGATTCCGCAGGTGTTGTTCTCATCATGAGCCTTGAGCTTGATGGTGCGGTTAACAATCTTCTTGTAAAGCGGATGCTTTACCCTATCCTTGATGGAGACGACAACAGTCTTATCCATCTTATCGCTGGTCACAATGCCAACGCGAGTTTTTCTGAGGTTTCTTTCCATAAGTGTTGACCTCCCTTTCATCACGAATTGGCGCCGTGAAGCTCGATATCGCGCTGAACTGTCTTAATGCGCGCTATGTCCTTCTTGACGGCACTGATTCGCATCGGGTTGTCGAGCTGGTTAACAGCCTGCTGGAAGCGCAGTTTGAAAAGCTCATCCTTTAACTCAAGCAGCTTAGCATCCAGCTCTTTGGCGGAAAGTTTTCTTATTTCACTGGCTTTCATTCCTGTTCACCACCCGTTTCTTCCTTAGTTACAAATTTGCACTTGATGGGGAGCTTGTGAGCAGCAAGACGCATAGCCTCTTCTGCGAGCTCCTTATCAACGCCGGCGATCTCAAACATGACTCTGCCGGGCTTAACAACGGCAACCCAATACTCGGGAGCACCTTTACCGGAACCCATTCGGGTTTCAGCGGGCTTCTTGGTTACCGGCTTGTCGGGGAAAATCTTTATCCAGACCTGACCGCCACGCTTGATGTAACGGGTCATTGCGATACGGGCTGCCTCGATCTGGTTAGCGGTGATCCAGGCGGGCTCGAGAGCTACGAGACCGAAATCGCCGTAAGAGACCTTGTTGCCTCTCATGGCCTTACCGGTCATTCTGCCTCTCTGTACCCTGCGGTGCTTAACTCTCTTGGGTAACAGCATTAGCGAGCTCCCCCTTCCTTGCGTGATGATCTTCTTCTGTTATTGCTGCTGCGGTTGTCATGAAGAACCTCACCCTTGTAGATCCAGACCTTGACACCGATGCGGCCGTAAGTGGTCTTGGCCTCAGCGAAGCCATAGTCGATGTCGGCTCTGATGGTCTGCAGCGGGATAGTACCCTCATGATACTGCTCTGTACGTGCTATTTCCGCACCGCCCAGACGGCCGGAAACCTGAGTCTTTATACCTCTTGCGCCAAGTCTCATAGTGCGTCCGATGGACTGCTTGAGAGCACGGCGGAAGGAAACTCTTCTTTCAAGCTGAGAAGCGATGTTCTCAGCGACGAGCTGAGCGTCAAGGTCGGGCTGCTTAACTTCAACGATGTTGAGCGAAACCTCTTTGCCGCCGAGCTTGCTCTCGCAGAGCTTCTTGAGCTTCTCTATCTCAGCGCCGCCCTTGCCTATAACCATGCCGGGCTTTGCGCAGAAAATGTTGATGTTGACTCTCTTGGAATTGCGCTCGATCTCGATCTTGGGCACGCCTGCCGGAGCAAGGAGCTCAAGGAGGAATTCACGCAGCTTGTGATCTTCAACGAGGGTATCGCCGAAATCCTTGGGATCTGCGTACCAGCGTGACTCCCAGTCTTTAATTACACCGATTCTAAGACCGGTGGGATTAATTTTCTGTCCCATTGTTTAACCTCCTCCTCGCTTATTCCGCTTCCTTGAGCACCAGGGTGATGTGCGACGTCTTCTTGTTGATTCTGAACGCTCTGCCCTGAGCTCTCGCTCTTATTCTCTTGAGGGTCGGTCCCTGACCTACAGTGCACTCGCTGATGTAAAGATTGGAAGTGTCCATGTTCTTGTTCTCAGCGTTCGCTATAGCGGACTTCAAAAGTTTAAGAAGCGGTTCACACGCAGCCTTGGGCGTGTGTTTGAGAATTGCCAGCGCTTTGTCTGCCGGCTGATTGCGGATAAGGTCGAGTACTATCTGAACCTTGCGGGGAGCAATGCGCACATAGTTTGCCTTAGCCACTGCCTGAGGCATTGTATTATCCTGCATTGTTACACACTCCTTTCGACTGATTATTTACCGTTATTTGTTGTTTTGGAACCCGCATGACCCTTGAAAGTTCTGGTCGGTGCGAATTCACCGAGTTTATGTCCAACCATATCCTCTGTTACATACACGGGGACATGCTTGCGTCCGTCATGAACAGCGAAGGTGTGGCCGACAAATTCGGGAAAGATTGTGGAGCTGCGGCTCCAGGTCTTGAGAACCTGCTTGTTGCCGGACTTGTTCATCTCCACGACTCTCTCGAGCAGTTTAGGCTGCACGAAAGGTCCTTTTTTAACGCTTCTGCCCATTATTTCTGCTCCTTTCTCGACTTACTTGCCGTTGCGGCGCTTCACGATAAGCTTATCGGAGGCCTTCTTGGTGTTTCTCGTCTTATAGCCGAGTGCGGGCTTGCCCCACGGAGTGCAGGGACCGGGTCTACCGATCGGGCTCTTGCCCTCACCGCCGCCGTGCGGGTGGTCGTTCGGGTTCATGACGGAGCCGCGGACGGTGGGTCTCCAGCCGAGGTGGCGGCTGCGGCCTGCCTTACCGATCTTGACATTCTCGTGGTCAACGTTGCCGACCTGGCCGACTGTTGCCATGCAGGAAGCGGGAACGTTTCTCAGCTCGCCCGAGGGCAGACGAAGAAGGGCGTATGCGCCTTCCTTAGCCATGAGCTGTGCGGAGTTGCCCGCCGCTCTTGCCAGCTGACCGCCTCTGCCGGGATAAAGCTCAACGTTGTGAACGAAAGTACCGGTGGGGATGTTGGTCAGGGGAAGTGCGTTGCCGACCTTGATGTCGGCATCGGGGCCTGCGACAACCGTGTCGCCCACTGCGAGGCCTGCGGGAGCGAGGATGTATCTCTTCTCGCCGTCGGCATACTCAAGCAGAGCTATATGAGCTGAACGGTTGGGATCGTACTCAAGTGTTTTAACAGTTGCAGAAACATCGAACTTATCGCGCTTGAAGTCGATTATACGATACTTTCTGCGGTTTCCGCCGCCGCGATGGCGAACGGTGATTCTGCCGTAGCTGTTGCGTCCGGAGTTCTTGGAGAGAGGAGCAAGAAGGCTTCTCTCGGGAGCAACCTTTGACAGCCCGGAGTAATCTGTGACCGACATGTTACGGCGACCGTTTGTTGTCGGCTTGTAAACTCTGATCGACATTTGGTTTCACTCTCCTCATAGCGGCTTTGCGGAGGTGTCGACCCTCCATACTTTACCGCCGGATTATTGGTTGATTATTACATCATGCCGTCGAAGAACTCGATGGTCTTGGAGTTCTCCGTAAGGGTCACTATAGCCTTTTTCCACGAGGAAGTGAATCCCTCGAAACGGCCGTAGCGGCGCTTCTTGCCGCGGCAGTTAACGGTGTTGACGCTCTTGACTTCGACCTTGAAGAGCTCTTCAACTGCCTTGGCGATCTCTATCTTGTTTGCGTCCTTGGCAACGGAGAAGGTGTACTTCTTGTCCGCTGTACCGAGCATGCTCTCCTCGGTGATGATAGGACGAAGGATGATGTCCTGTGCTATCTTGCTCATGCGTATACCTCCTCAATCTTCGATACGGCATCCTTGAGCACTACGAGAGAATCGCAGTTGAGGATATCGTAAACATTGAGTGTGCTGACAAGAGTGGTCTTGACGCCCTTGATGTTGCGAGCGCTTCTGTAGACGGTCTCGTTCTTCTCGGGAAGGACGATGAGAACCTTCTTACCGGTCTCAAGAGCCTTGAGAACGCTGACAACTTCCTTGGTCTTGATCTCGTTCATCTCAAGGCTGTCGAGGACGATAAGCTCCTCAGCTGCGACCTTGGAGGAAAGAGCAGACTTCATAGCGAGTCTTCTGACCTTCTTGTTGACTGTCTTGCCATACTCACGGGGCTTGGGGCCGAGTGCGATACCGCCGTGGGTCCACTGCGGGCTTCTGATTGAGCCCTGTCTTGCGCGGCCTGAACCCTTCTGTCTCCAGGGCTTCTTGCCGCCGCCTCTGACTTCAGCGCGTGTAAGGGTAGACTGAGTGCCCTGGCGCTGGTTTGCCAAATATGCTACCACGCAGAGGTGCATTGCCGAAGCGTTCGGGGTGATTGCGAAGATCGCGTCCGAAAGGGCAATGTCCGATACCTTCTTGCCGGTCTTGTCAAAAACTGAATAATTAGGCATTAAACTCTACTCCTTTCTTACACATTCTTAACGCTGTCTCTGATGAGAACGATGCCGCCCTTGGGGCCGGGGATGCCGCCCTTGATGGCGATAAGGTTGTTCTCAGCGTCGACCTTGACAATGTCAAGATTCTGGATAGTAACTCTCTCGTGGCCGAGGTGACCTGCGAGCTTCTTTCCCTTGTAAACTCTCGAGGGATCGCTGCACGCGCCGAGAGAACCGGCGTGTCTTGCGTTGGGGCCGGTACCGTGAGTCATCTTGAGTCTGGAGAAGTTCCATCTCTTGATGGCGCCTGCGGTGCCCTTACCTTTGCTTGTACCGACAACGTCAACGTGATCGCCAACAGCGAAAACGTCGGCCTTGAGGATATCGCCCACGTTGAGGCTCGACTGATCGTCAAGTCTGAACTCTCTGAGGGACTTCTTGGGGGCTGTGCCCGCCTTGTCGAAGTGACCCTTCATGGGCTTGTTGACTCTCTGAACTTTGACGTCGCCGAAGCCGAGCTGAACAGCTTCGTAGCCGTCGTTTTCAACAGTCTTCTTCATAACGACAGAGCAGGGGCCTGCCTCGACGACTGTTACGGGAACAACGTTTCCGTTTGCATCGAAGATCTGAGTCATGCCGATCTTCTTTCCGATGAGTGCTTTTTGCATAGTTCCTTTCTCCTCCTTTAGGTTATTGGTTGGCTCTCGCCAACTTGACCTGCGGCGTACATTATATCTGCGCTCTCACGCATATATATAATGTATTAGAGTATTAGAGTTTGATCTCTATATCCACGCCTGCGGGAAGCTCAAGACCGGTAAGAGCTTCAACAGTCTTTGCTGAAGGTCTGATGATGTCTATGAGCCTTTTGTGTGTACGCTGCTCAAACTGCTCGCGGGAGTCCTTGTACTTGTGGACTGCGCGAAGGACGGTAACGACTTCCTTCTCTGTCGGGAGCGGTACGGGACCTGAGACCTGAGCATCGGTTCTCTTTGCGGTCTCTACGATCTTCTCCGCCGCCTTGTCGACGAGGTTGTGGTCATAGCCCTTGAGTCTGATTCTGATTTTTCCCTTTGCTGCCATTGTTTGCGCCTCCTTAATGATTGGCGGGCATTGCTTCTTTTCTTTCAACGCCTCCGGGTGTTTCCTCGTTCTCCTTTTTAAAAACCGGAAAACGATATTTCCGGGTGTGAAGAAAGCAGATGCAATTACTGCTGCCTCAAGCGAAGGTGCGAGGGAAACGCACCCCGTGCGGCAGTCAGACCTGTTTCGCCCGGTTTTAAATCGGACATACTCCGCAGAAATTCCCCGTCTCAAAGGACGGCCACCTTCTGCATCATCGCATATCAGCAGATTGTGTTTCGGGCATACTTGCCCCACTTCCCACAATCATGCCTGATAATGATACCACACAAATCCTTGTATTGCAAGGGCTTTCGCAATATTTTTTCAAAAACTTGCGTGATGAAAATCAGCACTCTATATATGGATATTTTAGTCAAATTGCAGACAAGATAGAGGGATATAAAATAAAAAATTTTTTATTTTTCCCGCCGCAACCGGGCAAATATATAATGTAAGCTCCGGTTGACAGATTGCAAGCTCTGATATGTTGACTGGAATTTTGCTTTCGTGTAAAATACAAGTGCAATAAAAAATACGCTAAAGGAGAAATTCATGAACTTCCCCGAAAAACTGCAAAAGCTCAGAAAAGGGCGCGGCTGGTCGCAGGAGGAACTTGCGAACAGGATAACGGTCTCGCGGCAGGCGGTATCAAAATGGGAGCTCGGCACTGCCGTTCCGGACACGGACAACATAGTTCAGCTAAGCGAGCTTTTCGGCGTCACGACCGACTATCTTATAAAAGACAACCTCGACTGCGACGAGGACATCCCCGCAGTCGCCCGCACCGCCGCAAATGTCAGAAAGGCGGAGCAAAGCCGCCAGCTGCTCATCGCTGGAATAGTCACGCTTGTGCTCGGAGTTATCATAATCGGCGTGCTGCTGACTCTGTCGCAGGTCATTGAGTCTTATCAGAAAGTGACCTACGACCACGGTCCGATGATGGAGATGCTCCCCGACGGGACGACGCAGATATCCGAAGAACACCGCATGGCAACAACGCGCGTGCCGGTATACTCTTTCATTCCGTTCCTCAACACATACTATCTGCACTGGGTGCTCGTCATCGGCATCGGGCTTGTCATCGCAAGCATAGTCTGCTTTGCAAAATACAGACGGAAAATAAAAACAAAAAAGAAATCATAAAAACAGGGGGCTGCCGCTAAATGCGGCAGCCCTCAGTCTGTCGAAAAAGTCTGTCATTGCACGGACTCAAGGCTCCCCTGTGTAAGGGGAGCTGTCACGGCTAAGCCGTGACTGAGGGGTTGTTGTAATGAAAGTTCAAAATACTCAGCATTTTGAAAATTTTTCCCTTATTCAGAACAATCCCTCCGGCGCTTCGCGCCACCTCCCTTTACGCAAGGGAGGCTTTGATTTTTGCGAAACCACCAAAAATAGGTTTATCGGCACACTCGGGGCTGCCGCTAAATGCGGCAGCCCTCTCCGTCAAAGTCCGTATTTTTTCGCTATCTCGCCGTAGTTGTTTTCGAACCTCACGGCGTTTATTCCGACTTTCTCTGCCCCGCGCACATTCTCCTCGCGGTCGTCTATGAACAAACACTCCTCGGCTTTCAGCCCGTATTTATTGAGGATATATTCGTATATCCTCCTGTCGGGCTTAATGATGTGCAGGTCGCACGAGACGACCACGCCGTCGAAAAAGTCCATATCGTAAAAGCGCGGAAAATATTCATAGAAGCGCCCGCTCGCGTTTGAGAGGACATATATATTCTTCCCGCTCTCACGCATCGCGCGGCAGAACTCCGGTGCGCCGTCAATTCTGTTGAGAAAATCCGGCCAGTGCCGCTCGCACTTTTCGAGCGCGGCGTGATATTTTTCCGGCACGCGTGCTTTCGCCGCGGCGAGCATCTCGGCGTCGGTTATATTGCCCCTGTCGCCCTCGAGCCAATCTTCGCTCTCGAACAGCTCACGGCGGATAATTTTCTTTGACTCTTCGTTAGGGCAGAGCGCATCAAGCGGGCGGTTGACATCGTATTCAATGAGCACGTTGCCCATATCGAGAATTATGTTTTTTATCATTTTATTCTCCGTATCAAAAAACGCCGCCGACCCGTTTGAAATTCAGACAGGCGGCGGCTCTTCGTCTCTTATTTCGTCATGAAAAGTATTCCCATGCATCCGGGTCCGCAGTGGCTTGCGATGGTGCAGCCCGCGCAGCCGATGAGAACCTCCTTGAACGGGAGAATGCTCTTTATCAGCGCGGTGAGCTCCTTCACCTCGGCATCCGAAGCGCTCGACGAGGTCAGGAAAATGCGCGAGAGGTCGGCGTCGTCCTTGTGGGCGTTGAGCTCATCCTCGATATATTTTTTCTTGACGTCGAGTATCTTGCCGCGATACTTTCTCGCAACCCCGAGCTTGCCGTCCTTCATCTCGATGCACGGACGAATAGAGAGCAAGTTGGCTCCGAGCGCGGCAACGGTCGAGCAGCGGCCGCCCTTCTTCATATATTCGAGCTTGTCGAGCACAAAGCTCGTGCAGGTCTTTTTGTTCAAATCAACGGCGGCCTTCGCTATATCCTCCGCGCTCATGCCCTCATCGCGCATCTCGCAGGCTCTTATGACCTGGAGCGCGATACCGGAGCTCAGATGGCGCGAGTCGATGACATAAACTCCGTCCATTCCCTCCGCGGCGAGTCTCGCGTTCTGATGGGTCGAGGATATCTCGGAGCTCAGCGAGAAATGGACAACTTTCTTTCCCTCGTCGATAAAGGACTTGAAGAAGGCCTCATAGTCGCCTATCGGAATAGCCGAGGTCGTAGGCAGCTCGCCCGTCTCGTCGTAGTGCCTGAAAATATCGGGAGTGGTTATATCTATTCCGTCGCGGTATGATTTTCCTCCGAGATTAACATACAGCGGCAGTACACGTATATCATATCTTGTTTCAAGTTCTGCGTTCAGATCCGCAGGGCTGTCTGTGGTGATAACTACTTTACTGTTCATAGAACTTCTCCTTATACTCAAGTTAATCGGATTATATCATATCCGAGGTCAAATATCAACTTGTGTTGCAAATTAATTTATATTATAATGTGCATGATAATGGCGTTTAACGGGGTGATATATATGATGAGGGAAACGGGACGGCTGCTGCTCGGAATACAGGCACGCGCCCGCTTTGCGGCATATTCCGTATTCGGGCACAAAACGGACTGCGCCGCGGAAACTATCAAAAATCGGGACAGCTATATTCTCAAAAGCCCCGACGGCGCGCTCGAAGTAACTGTCTCGGGCGGCAGACTTACATATTCGGCGGCGGTCGGCGGAATTGCTGTAATCGAGCCGTCGGAGATAGGTCTGCTCGTTCAGGGCGGCAGAAATATCGGCGAAAATGTCACCCTCGGCGAGCCGAAAATCGAGTCCTGCGAAGAGACTTACCGCGACCTTGACACCGAGACGGATATAACCGACAGGCACATGAATTATATTATCCCCGTGCGCGCGAAAAAAATTATATACTCGCTCGAGGTGCGCATATGGAACGACGGCTTCGGCTTCCGACTGCTCTTCGGCGAGGAGACAGGGTTACTTATCAGCGACGAGCTGACGCAGTTCAACGTGCCCGGTGACACGGTTTGCAGATATCAGACCGACCTCAAGAAGATGCAGGGAAAGACGCTGACGCAAAAGACATCGGAGCTTTCGCAAAGCGAAGTTTTCTCATGCATGACCGCATTCGAGTTTCCCGGGAAAAGCATATATATAATGATAACCGAATCGGACATCGAGAACTACCCCGGCATGGCTCTGCGCTCGCTCGGCGCGGGCAAATTCAAAACGGAGCTGTGGGACACGGACAAGTTCTTTATAAAAGGCGGGAAAACTCCGTGGCGCATAGTCACCGTGTGCCGCTCGCTCGAGGAGCTCATTCACTGCCGCGTTATAACCCACGCCGCAGCGCCCGTGAATGACAAAGCATGCGAAAACGCCGACTGGATACGCCCGGGCAAGAGCGCGTGGTCGTATTTTATAGACGAGGAGCACAGCCGCCGCTTTGAAAAGGTAATGGAATTCAACACCCTCGCGCAGGAGGCGGGATATGAATACAACCTTGCGGACAACGGCTGGCGCGGTTGGGCAAAGACGGAACGCGGCGCGTTCAAAAAGGTCAAAGAGCTCGTTGACGACGCAGAAAAGCGCTCGGTCGGGATATGGCTCTGGCAGTCCGCCATGGACAAGGTGTGGTTCACTCCATACAGGCGCAGGTTCTTCAAAAAGTGTGAAAAGCTCGGGATAAAGGGCATAAAATTAGACCACATCGAGAGCGAGACACAGTTCATGACCGAATTTTACCGCCGCTTTGCACGCGAGGCGGCAGAGCACAAGCTCATGGTCATATACCACAACCCGCAGAAGCCGACGGGGCTGCGCCGTACATTCCCGAATGTGATGAGCATGGAGGCGATACGCGGACTTCAATGCAAGGCGGACGCGGACAACGATACGATTCTTCCATTTACAAGGATGCTCGGCGGCAACGCGGATTATACGCCGCTATGCTTCTCCGTGCCGAGATGCCTGAACGAAGTCAGCATCTGCCATATGCTCGCCTCGGCTGTAATATACAACTCGGCATTTTTCACCGTCAGCGAAGACCCGTCAATTCTCAAAGCGCACGGGCTCGACTCATTTGTCTCTCCCCTGCCGGTGGTCTGGAACGAGACGCATGTTCTCCCCGGCAGCAAGATAGGCGAGATTGTAATTTTCGCGCGGCGAAGCGGAAACAGATGGTACGCCGCCGTGTTTAACAGCTCTCAAGGCGAGCGAAAAATCAATCTGCCGTTCTCGTTTTTAAAAGACGGCGCGAAATACGAAGCCGAGATATACACGGACAATCTTACGGATCAGCGCGGGTATAACAAAGTGAAGATATCCGTCACGAGCGCCGACAGCGCGGATATAGCAATGTGCCCCTCCGGCGGATTTGCCGCTGTGTTCAGGGAGATATAAATTCGTTTGGGATTGCCTCAACTGCAATTTTATATAACAAAAGCCAAGCTGTGTTTTGCAGCTTGGCTTCTTTATTTTATTTATTCGCCGAATGGACAGAGCATATTTTTTACAGCAGGCAGACGCCCTGCGCTCTGAACGCATCGACGGTCTCCTGCGGCCAGATGGACGCCTGGACTTCACCGATATGCGCCTTTCTAAGGAAGAACATGCACATACGGGACTGGCCGATGCCGCCGCCCATAGTCAGCGGAAGATTGCCATTGAGCAGGTCACGCTGGAACGGGAGCTCGGCGCGCTCGGGGCAGCCTCTCTCTTCAAGCTGAGACGCGAGCGACTCGGCGTTGACGCGGATGCCCATGCTCGACAGCTCATATGCCATGTCGAGCAGAGGATAATACACGACGATATCGCCGTTGAGGCTCCAGTCGTCATAGTCCGGGGCGCGTCCGTCGTGGATGTCGCCGGAGCGGAGCTTGCCGCCGATCTGCATGATAAACACTGCACCCTTGTCGCGGGCAATTTCGGTCTCGCGCTGCTTGGGAGTCAGGTCTGGATACATATCCTCGAGCTCCTGCGTGGTGATGAACGATATCTCATCGGGCAGGAACTTGCCGACGAAATCATATTCCTCGGCAATATAGGTCTCCGTGTGGCGCAGGCTCCTGTAAATCGCGCGGACGGTTCTCTTGAGGGTATCGACATTGCGCTGCTCGGGAGTTATTATCTTCTCCCAGTCCCACTGGTCGACAAAGACGGAGTGGAGATTATCCGTATCCTCGTCGCGGCGTATGGCGTTCATATCCGCATAGAGACCTTCGCCGGGCTTGAAGCCGTAATCCTTGAGGGCGCGGCGCTTCCACTTCGCAAGCGACTGGACGATTTCAACATCGCTGTCCATGTCTTTTATATCGAACGCAACGGGGCGCTCGACGCCGTTCAATGTATCGTTGAGTCCGGAATCCGAGCGCACGAAAAGCGGCGCGGAGACACGGGTAAGATTGAGCTGGATAGCGAGATCCCTCTCGAAGAAATCCTTGACCTTTTTGATAGCCACCTGAGTCTGTCTGATATCGAGCAGGGGCTTATATCCTGCCGGAAGATAGCTTGAATCCATGTCATCACATCCCAAAATAAAAAACTAATATATATAATAGCATCATATCGCGCCTTGTGCAATAAAAATTTTGCACATTAAAGTAAAAAAGGACAGCCGATATGTGGCTGTCCTCTTGTATTTTCAGATATCGAGTCCGGGCACGTTGCCGGTCAGGAAGCGAACCAGCTGCCAGACAACTGTGCCGAAGACATTGCCGAAGCTCCGGCGATAGAAGTTATAGTCCACGCCGGAAGTCAGAATAACGGGTTCTGTGTTCTCACCGAGTCCGAGATTCTTGAGCAGAATCAGCATATGCCTTGCAAGCTCGACATTGCCCTTTGCGTTCGGGTGGACGCAGTCGTCCGCCAAAAGCTCGGTGTTATGCGAAATGACCGCGCTTGTGTCGAATATAACGACATCGTCGTGCTTTGCGGCGAATTTATTGAGCATGGCATTTATACGCGAAACCGCCTTGATAAACGGAATATGTCCGAGGCCCTTCCACGCGCAGTAGATATTATCGAATATCAGCGTTGCATCGGGATTTATCTCGCGGATGAGCGAATAGATAGTATTCAGATCGTCGTAGATGCCGTAGGCTATCTCGTCGAGCTTCTTGTCGTTTGTTCCGAACAGCGCGCCTATGGTTATCCAGACGACATCCTCGCTCGCAAGGTAGTTGTTCGATCCGATGCAGATGTTTATGACATCCGCCCATGCGATGCTTTCGCGGAACTCGTCAACGGTCTCGATCTTTCTGATAAGATCCTGCGTATCGTTTGCGACCTGAGCGAGGTTGCGGTAATTGTAGCCGTTGGTGTCGGCGACAATCTTGCCGTAGGCCGCGTCCTCTTTGTTCTCAACGCCGAAGCCCTCGGCTATCGAATCGCCGAGCACGAGAAAGTTGAGCTTGCCGCTGTCCTGCGGTGCGGCAAAAGCGAGGCACTGGAGCGACGCCGCTATCATGACGACGCAAAGCAGAACCGCTGCAATCTTTCTGAATTTTTTCATTTTTATCACCTTAAAGAGAAAACATAGTATTAATATAGAGAATACATTTTTTGACAGAAAAAGTCAAGAGGGTCAAGGGGAAAAGAGGAAAACATATGGGGAAATTGATTTGATTTTGTGCGATTGAGGTGGAGTGGATTGGTCATGAAAATCATTATGCGCTCCTGCAAGGGAAGCTGGCTCGGCAAAGCCGAGACTGAGAGGTCAGTTTTGCTTCACTCAAAGTGATAAGTAAAAGTGAAAACGAAGAAGCGCTCGATATTGGCGGATATCATCCGCCCGCAAAATTTGCTCAATCTTATTGCCGCGTGAGCGGCATGATATAAAATTATAAAATTCGCGCTCTACCTTCGCGTCATACAATAATCAAATATTTTATACTTCCCGCGTTTCGGCATTTCTTTTCTGTCTGAGAAAAGAAACGCCTGCAAAGAAAAGGCAGACTTGGGGTTTCACCCCGAGACCCAGGCAACGCCGCGCCGCAGCACTTAGCTTGCGGCTCTCAATTGGCAGCTCGGCACATTCGCCCGTAAACTCGCTCCGCTCAAACAGTACGGGCTCGTGCGTCTTGCTTCGCAAGCCGTTCCCTCGCCTATCTCTGTTAGTCCTCAAGCACTACGGCGCGGCTATTGGAGGCTTGATTATAAAAATTAGTTGAGTCACGCGCTTTTACTTTGCTATAGCTCAAGTAATAGGCAACTTCCAATTGTAGCCCACCACAATACAAAAAATTCACCCCGGAGTTATCCTCCGGGGTTTACTGTTAATTTTTTATATGATTCTCATTCTGACAACGCCGCTGACTGCGGTTATCCTTTCGCTGTCGGGGTTCGACGTATCGCAGACGAGATAGCCAAGTCCGTTTTTGGCTGCGCTGTTGAGCGATGTTATATTGCCGCCGAGCGCCGCGACGATGTTTTCGCGCACTCCCTCGCCGTCTTTGTAGATAACGCACACGCGCTTTTCAAACTCTGCGGGCGGCGTGAGTTCGGGCAGGTTGACGGAGTTTTTCACTTCGCCGCGCTCGATATAGCTTATAAGCTCGTCGGCAGCCATAACCGCGCAGTTGTCCTCGCTCTCGGGCGTGGAGGCACCAAGGTGCGGGATAGCTATAACTCCGGGCACGCCCAACTGTGCGTCGGTCGGGAAGTCCGTGGCGTATGCCGCGACTTTGCCGTCGGCGAGAGAAGCGAGTATATCATCGGAGTTCACAAGCTCGCCGCGCGCGAAATTGAGGATGCGCACGCCGTCTTTCATTTTGCCTATAGACTCCGCGTTTATAATATTTCTCGTGCTGTCGTTGCACGGGATGTGCAGGGTCAGGTAATCCGCCGCAGAGAAAACCGCCCCCATATCATCAACGGTCTCAACGCCGCTTATTTCGCTCCTGCCCTTTCTGTCGAAGCAGACGACTCTCATGCCGAGGTCGTGCGCCGCTTCGGCAACAAGCTTGCCTATCGCGCCCATGCCGACAACGCCCATGGTCTTGCCTTTTATCTCGGGACCTGCAAATGAGCTCTTGCCCTTTTCGACGAGCTTACCGACATTGCTACCTTCACCCTTTAGAGTCTTGCACCAGTCGATAGCATCTACGACTTTGCGCGAAGCGAGAAGAGCCGCGCAGATAACGAGCTCTTTTACTGCATTTGCGTTCGCTCCGGGCGTGTTGAATACTGCGATGCCCTGCTCCGAGCACTTATCGATCGGGATATTATTCACACCCGCTCCCGCGCGAGCGATTGCCAAAAGACCCGCTCCGAACTGCATCTCATGCATCGAAGCCGAGCGCACCATTATCGCCGCCGGATCTTCCGCATTGTCAGTGCAGATATATTTCGCGCTGTCAAAGCGGTCGGTTCCGCACTTTGCTATTTTATTTAGCGTTAATATCTCTTTCATCAGCCTCTCCCCCTCAGTTGTTCTTCTCGAACTCCTTCATGAAGTCAACAAGCTGCTCGACTCCCTCGACCGGCATGGCGTTGTAGATAGACGCACGCATTCCGCCGACCGAACGGTGTCCCTTGAGGTTGACAAATCCCGCCTCTGCCGCCTCGGAGACAAACTTCGCGTTGAGTTCGTCGCTCCCGGTGACAAAAGTCACGTTCATCAGCGAGCGGTCGCAGTGCCTGACGGGGTTCGAGAACATCTTGCTCGAATCGATGAAGTCGTAGAGAATCTTCGCCTTCGCTTCGTTTCTCTTCTTCATCTCCTCAAGTCCGCCGAGCTTCTCTATCCACTCGAGCACGAGCTTGCACATATATATCGACCAGCAGGGCGGCGTGTTATACATCGAGTCGTTGTCCGCCATATTCTTGTAGTCGAGCATCGCAGGCGTAATATCGCGTGATTTGCCGATAAGGTCCTTGCGCACTATGACAATAGTCAGTCCTGCGGGGGCGACATTCTTCTGCGCGCCGCCGTAGACAATACCGAACTTCGAGACATCGAGCGGCTCCGAGAGGAAACACGACGAAACATCAGCAACGAGCGGAACATCGCCTGTGTCGGGGATATACGGGAACTTCGTGCCGTAGATAGTGTTGTTCAGGCATATATATGCATAGTCCGCCTCGGGGTCAAAATCATCGCGGGTAACCTCGGGAATATAAGAGAAAGTCTTATCTTTCGAGGACGCGACAACTCTGATATCGCCGTATTTGCAAGCTTCTTTATACGCCTTGGTCGAGAACTGACCGGTGAGCATATAATCGGCCTTTCCGCTGCCGTTCAAAAGGTTGAGCGGAATCGCGGCAAACTGGGTCGAAGCTCCTCCCTGGAGGAACAGTATATCGTAATTATCGGGCACTGAAAGTACCGATCTGAACAGATTCTGCGCCTCATCCATGATTTCCTCAAAGACCTTTGAGCGGTGCGACATCTCCATAACGGACTGGCCGCTTCCGTGATAGTCCATTATCTCCGCTGCCGCGCGGCTGAGAACGCTCTCGGGCAGCATCGAGGGGCCTGCTGAAAAATTGAATACTCTTGCCATCTGGGTTTACCTCCTTTTCCGGCGCGCTGAAATATTCCGCGCCAAAGCCGAGAAAATTACCGGCTTTTTACCATTATATAACATAGTAAAAAGATAAGTCAATAAAATCGGAGCTTTACTGTTGAAAAATATATCTTCTGAATGTATAATTAGGATGACAGAAAAATCCATCAGATAACGAGGTATTTTCAAAATGTCAGTTCAGCAGAAAAAGAAGAAGAAAAACAATTCGAGACTTTACATTCTCATCGCGGCAGTATTGCTGCTCATCGTGATGATCGTCCTGATTGCCGTCAAATGCTCCGGCGGCAAGAAAAATCCGGACGCGGACAGCACGAGCGGCGAATCCTCATCGCAGTCACTCGAAGCGGCGGACATCGACCCGCTGACCGGACTCTCCGGCTTCAAGGCGCAGGGCAAACGCCCGATAGCGGTAGTTGTCAACAACTCGAAGCCCGCTCGCCCGCAGTGGGGTCTGTGCACCCCCGATATCGTGTTTGAGGGCGTGACGGAGGCGGGTATTACGAGAATGCTTTGGCTCTATTCCGACATAAACAAGATTCCCGACAAGGTCGGCTCGCTCAGAAGCGCAAGGCACGACTTCGTCGAGATAGCCGAGGGACTTGACGCAATATTCGTCCACTGGGGCGGCAGCAAATACGCCTATTCGGCGATAAGCGAGCGCAATGTCGACGACCTCGACGGGCGTTCATATCTCGGCAGATATTTCTTCCGCGACAAGGAGCGCACGAACGTAGCCATTGAGCACCGCGGATACACGACCCGCGAGGCGATTGACAAGGGTCTTACAAAGCTCGACATCCGCCGCGATATCAAATCCGGCTATCAGAATCCCTTTGCGTTTGTTTCCGAGAGCTCACCGCGCACTCCCGCTGGCGGCGCATGCTCGAGAATAGACATAGTTTTCTCGTCCTACTGCAACCACTCATTTACTTATTCGGCGCAGGACGGGCTCTATCTCAACAACATCAACGGCGCGCCGATGACCGACGCGGACGGCAAGCAGATGGCGGTCAAGAATGTTGTTATTCTCTACTGCCCGGTCTCGCTCATGGGCGACTCCTCCGGATGCGTTGACATGGATCTGACAGGCGGCAGCGGCGTTTATCTCTCGAACGGCGCATATGAGAACATAACCTGGAAAAAGGGCGGCCCGGACAGTATGCTCACCCTCTATTCGTCCGACGGCACCGAGCTCAAGCTCAACCCCGGTCAGAGCTACATCGGTCTTGTCCCCACCGACAAGCAGGCGAGCACAGTCATCGCATAAAATCAAATATAAACTCAAACGCCGCCGGCACAGCATAAAAGCTTACCGGCGGCGTTTTGGATTATCAGGACAGCTTATAATATTCAAAAATCGGGTGTGAGGTTTTCCCCGTTTTCTTGTGTAATAAGTGAAGGGCACAAAAGACGCTTTGCAGAAAGGAGAAAATCTATGGACAACGGTGCAAGTAGCTACCGCCGTTTCTGTAACGAAGGAGATGATAGCGGATTAGTTGAAATTATCGTCAACTACCGTGACGGGCTTATCTTATATTTGAACAGCTTTGTCGGAAACATACACATCGCCGAGGAATTGGCGGAGGATACGTTCGTCCTGCTCGGGACGAAAAAGCCGAAGGATAAAGGCACAAATTCTTTTAAAACCTGGCTCTACACCATCGGGCGGAATATCGCCATCAACCATCTGAGACGAAGGTCAAGATTTTCGCTCGTATCCGTTGACGACTGCTCGGAGCTCGAAAGCGAAGAGGAGAGCCTGGAGGCGGCTGTTATAAAAGAAGAACAGAAGATATCGGTGCATCGGGCGCTGAAAAAGCTCAAGCCCGAATATCATCAGGTTCTCTGGCTCATATATTTTGAGAATTTCAGCAATAAAGAAGCTGCGAAGATAATGGGAAAATCCGTTCACAACATCGAGACACTTGTCTACCGTGCCCGCAAATCACTTAAATCACAATTGGAAACGGAGGGTTTCACATATGAAAAGCTATGATGAAACTGTTGATTCTGTGTTCAACCGTATTGATAAATATAACAGCGAAAAGATACGCAGAAATAAGATAATCACAAAAGCTGTTGTCCCCGCCTGTTGTTTTTGTCTGATAGCGTTAGGCGGAATAGGGGCATGGAAAAGCGGATTGTTCAAATCCGGGACGCCCGGTGCCGTACCCGGTCAGCCTGTTACAAGTTATGACAACGCCGCAGTCTCGCCTGCCGAGAGTACTTCTCCCAACAGCGTCGGTTCAAAACGACTCTGCTTTGCCAATCAGATAAACGGAGTCAAAAGTGCGGTTCCGCTGTATCTCGACCCAGCAAAGCATTATACCGAGAATTGGAGCAATGCGGAAGTCACCGCCTATATGGGCGCCGACCTGTTCAATCTCGGCGCGGAGTACAAATATATCGGCAGCAGCAGCCACGCCGTCACTTTTTCTTCCGACGGAGCTATTGCAAGAGATGTTATAAATTTGAAATATCACTCCAAAGATGCCGATTTTACCATGAGCGCCAGCAAACTTGGCGCGCCCAACGACTGCATATATGCTTTAAACAGCAGCGAGATCACAAGCATCGGAGTCGGCGGCAAAAGCGTGGAGGTTCTGTTCGCGGCAACAGTCGGCAGCGATGCCGCCGCTCAGCCCGAAAAGCAAAATCTTATGGTCGCGGATTTCAGCTGCGGCGGGGTTTATTACAGGGTAACAGCAGAAAATATATCAATCAGCGATTTCTATAATATTGTATCAGCCATTGTGAAAAAATAAAATTACAGGAGGTATGCAGCTGGGCTGCGTACCTCCTGATTTTTATTTACACTCACACGAGATAGTGCTTTTTCGTGTCGTGATAGAGCTGAGTTATATCCTGGAGCACCTCGGTATGGGCGAAGCTCTTGTGATAGACTATATTCGTCTCGCGCGCCATGCTGAGGTTTTCTATCGGGACTATCGTCAGCTTCTTCTTGCGGACTTCCCTCAGGCACACGCTCTTTGCGAGTATAGATACGCCGAAGTCCTTCTGCACAAGGTCTTTTATCGTCGTGACGTTATCGACTTCGAGAATAACATTGAAGTCGTCTATCGACTCGTTGTGGCTCTCGAGCGTCGCTTCAAACAGCATTCGCGTTGCCGAAGTCGGAAGACGCAGGATGAGTCTCTCGCGGCGCAACTCGTTCAGCGTTATCATCGAGTGCTTTGCGAGCGGATTGTTGTTCGACATGATGCAAACGAGATAGTCCGTATCTATCATGACGGAATTGAGCGACGGATTCGACACTTTTCCGTCCGTTATTGCAAGATCGATCTCAAAATTGTCGAGCATATCATAAAGATTTTTTATAGTATCTGTAAAAACAGTAATGCTTACATTTGGATATTCGTTGCCGTAACGGGCGAGAACCTCGGTTGCAAATGTACTTTCGGAGGTGTGAGTCAAACCTATGCGCAGCTTCTTTATGTTGCGCTTGGAGTCCGCTATTTCCATGTGCATCTTCTGATCCATTGAAGTCAGAATACGCGCATAGCGAACCGCAATCTCCCCTTCCTGCGTCAATGTCAGCTCGCCTTTCTTGCGATTGAACAGCTTCGCACCGAGGGATTGTTCGAGCTGGCTTATCTGATGGCTGACCGCAGGCTGGGTCAGAGAGAGAGCTTCAGCCGCCCTTGTAAAGTTTTTCTGCTCCGCAACTGCTATCAAAGTTTCGGTTTTATTGTCTAACATATACTCACCATAAAAAAAGTTTTTGAAAATCAAAATTAAAATAATTTGATTTTATTACAGGTTGAGTATATCATATTATATAGTAAATCACAAGAGATATTAAAAAAACAAATTTGCAAAATTTATCGGTCGCCGGACGAAAAAGCTCTCCCGGCGGTTGCTTTTTTACTCTCTGAAAGGAAACGAGGAATAAGGGAAATTGATTAACTCACTCTACAAGACCTTCAACATCACCTCCCCCGTCGCGGGAATCATTATCTCGGTGGCTCTGATGCTGATAACGGGCTTTGCGATGACGCGCATCACAAAGCGGCTCCGGTTGCCGAACGTCACGGCGTACATACTCTCCGGCGTCCTGCTCGGGCCGTATGTATTGAATCTCGTGCCGCAGGACATCGTTGAGGGAATGGACTTTCTGAACGATATCGCTCTCGCGTTCATCGCATTCAGCACCGGCGAGTTCTTCCGCTTTTCGACTCTTAAAAAGAACGGCGGAAAAGTCGTTGTGATAACTGTGCTCGAAGCGTGCCTGGCGTCGATTATCGTTTTCATCGTGTCGTTCTTCATTCTCGGGCTGGATATCAACTTCTCGCTCGTGCTCGGCGCGCTCGCCTCGGCAACTGCGCCCGCGTCAACGGTCATGACGATACGCCAGACCCACGCAAAGGGCGACTTTGTTGACACCCTGCTCCAGGTCGTTGCGCTCGACGATGTCGTCGGACTCGTCGCATACAGCGCCGCAATATCTGTAGCGCTCGCGAACGCATCGGGTCATTTCAGCGCTGGCAGCGTATTGAAGCCCATCGGGCTCAACCTTCTCGTGTTCGCGATAGGCTGCCTGTTCGGACTGATATTGAAGCTCCTGCTTCAAAAGCGTTCGACGGACAACAGGCTGATAGTCTCCGTCGCGCTGCTGTTCTCGTTCTGCGGAATATGCACCCTGCTCGATGTCTCGCCGCTTCTCGGCTGCATGGCGATGGGCATGGTCTACATCAACCTTTCGGACGATGAGAGGCTGTTCAAGCAGCTCAACTATTTCAACCCGCCGATACTCCTGCTGTTCTTCGTGCGTTCGGGACTCAACTTCAATCTCAGCGCGCTCTTTGACAGCTCGTCATCCATCGGCCACGTGCCGCTGATAGTTGTCGGTGTGTGCTACTTCTTCACGCGAATCATCGGCAAATACGCCGGCGCGTTCCTCGGCTGTCTCATAACAAAGAAAAACCACCTTGTCCGCAACTACCTCGGCCTCGCGCTTATCCCGCAGGCGGGCGTTGCGATAGGTCTCGCCGCGATGGGTGCGCGAACGCTCGGCGGCGCGTCCGGCAGTGCGCTTGAAACGATAATACTTGCGTCGAGCGTCCTGTATGAGCTCATCGGCCCCGGCTGCGCGAAGCTCTCGCTCTACCTTTCAAAGTCCTATTCCAACAAGCTCGAAGATATAGTCGAAATCGCGGAGGACGGACATCAGAAGAGCAAGGTCGAGCTGCTCATAGAACGCATCCAGGCGATACAAAACGACCTGCCTAAGCATGAGAATCCCTACTACGAAGACGAGCAGGCATTCTCCGAAGCCGCAGACGAGCAGTATCTGCTCGCGGGCATGAGCATGGACAGAAGCAGAAAGAACAGGAGGAGAAGAAGATGAACGGAATAACCGCATTTGCCCTCTCGGACCCTATCGCCCGTCTGCTCGGCGAATGGTCAATGGAACTCAACACATATTCGATAATACTCAGGATAGCAGTGGCTGTCATATTCGCGTCAGTCATAGGCTGCGAGCGTTCGAGCAAGCGTCACTCGGCGGGACTGCGCACTTTCGTGCTCATCTCCTTTGCCTCGACTGTCTCGATGATACTCGACATATATCTCATGATGAGCTACTCGTTCAGCGTACCCGTGCTATCGGCGGCGACGATAATCGGCACCGCGATGGTCAGCGGCAACTCGATACTGTTCAGCTCCCGCAATCAGATAAAAGGACTGACGACCTCCGCCGGACTCTGGGCCTGCGGAATCCTCGGATTCACGATCGGCGCGGGGCTCTATACCGTGACCGTCATAGTCTATGTTTTCCTGCTCTGCATCCTCGCCTGCTTCCCGTCGCTTGAGATATACCTCAAGAACCGCTCGAACCACTTTGAGATCCACCTCGAGCTCAAGAGCAGCGAATATCTTCAGGACTTCGTCGCGGTCATCCGCCGCCTCGGGCTGAGAATAGACGACATCGAATCGAACCTCGCGTATGTCGGCTCGGGACTGAGCGTCTATACGATAACGATAACGATAAACAGCGCGGAGCTGAAAAAATACAAGACGCACAAAGAGATAATCGAAGCGCTGAGCTCGCTCGAATATATATATCATATTGAAGAGATGAGATAAAAAACCAGCCCGGAGCCAAAAATTGGCTCCGGGTTTTTATTTGCTGTATTCTATTATGTCCTCTATTCCGCATCCGAGCGCCGTGCATATTCTGTCGAGCACATCGCTGTCGTACCGTTTGACGCGGTTCTTATAATAGTTATCAATTATCTGATACTGTATTCCCGTCCGCTTGGCAAGCTCGTATCGGCTGATATTCAGTTTTTGCAAAGTCGTATCAAGCGTAAGTTTTATCATAGCAACAGTATCCCCTTTTTAAGTACATTTTATTAAGGATACATTCGCTTGACAATTCTCCTGTATAAGTATATATTTATATAAATATATACTTAGGTTGTGAATATTTTGGAGAAGCGTGTTGTCATCGCCGGGTGCAGAAATTACTTTGACTATGCTCAAGCTAAAAAATATATAGACCTATGCTTAAAAAACATCAGAAAACAATTTACTATAATAATCATTTCCGGCGGCTGTCGTGGAGCCGATATGATTGGACTGCGTTATGCCACAGAAAACAACATGACTTTTGAAGTTTACAACGCAGATTGGATTCACTTCGGAAAAGCTGCTGGACCTTTAAGGAATCGCCACATGGCAGAAGTATGTGATTATGTCATTTGCTTTTGGGACGGAAAAAGTAAAGGTACTTTTTCAATGATACAAGAAGCCAAAAAACTTAATAAACCGCTACGCATAAAATACATATAACAAACCGAGCGCCCGCATTTGCAGGCACTCGGTTTGAAACTCGGCAAAGTCCTCACCGCCGCAGCGTAATCTCCGAAGCGGGCTTTCGTAAAGTGAAATGTCTCGCCGTGCTCGACGTGAAATAATTCACTGCGTGAATTGTGAAATTTGATGCTTCGCATCAAGTGAAATGAAATAAATCCTCACCGCCGCAGCGATTTCACACGCTGCAGGCGTATTTCACGCCCGCAGGGCATTTCACAAATCCCGAAAGGGATTTATTTCGTTGAAAAAAGCACTTGCAAATGCAAGTGCTTTTTTCATGGTGGACACGCACGGACTCGAACCGTGGACCTCTTGCGTGTGAAGCAAGCGCTCTAACCAGCTGAGCTACGCGTCCTAAAAAATAAAGATGTCAGAATCCAGACCGAACGAATTTCTGATCTGCCGATTGCGACATCTGTTTGGTGGCTCTGGTGACCCGGACGAGAATCGAACTCGTGTTACCGCCGTGAAAGGGCGGTGTCTTAACCTCTTGACCACCGGGCCAAAATTGGTAGCGGCAGTTGGATTCGAACCAACGACACTCCGGGTATGAACCGAATGCTCTAGCCAACTGAGCTATGCCGCCATATGTGAGCCTCGTCAATCCGACAAGGCTTGATTATTATATTATATCGAAAGCGATTTGTCAATATATTTTTTGCAAAGTAGGACAAGATTTTCAAATTTTTCTTGAAATTTATTTCCCGGCTCACCGAAAATGACGGCAAGCCGGGAATTTATCATTCAAAAAACTCGTGTGTGCCCGCTCCGACTTCGTGCTTTTCTCCGCCGATAATGACCGAAGCGCTGTAGCCCTCGGGGACGGTGAAAATATATTTTATCCTGCCGTTCTCGCGTCTCCACTCGCTTGCAACGGTGCCGCGGCGCGTGTCAATCGAAGCCTTGACGAAGTCGAGCCGCCTGTCTGTCACGGGGCGGAAGATAATATGCTCGAAGCCCGGGCGGTCGGGGTCGGAGTTTATTCCCGCCGCCGCACCGTACATCCAGTCTGCGGCCGCGCCGTAGGCATAGTGATTGAACGAGTTCATGTCGGTGCTCCACATCGTGCCGTCGGGCTTTATACCGTCCCAGTGCTCCCAGACGGTCGTCGCGCCCTTGGAGATGGGATAGAGCCACGAGGGATATTCGCGACGAAGCAGAAGGTCATATGCCGTCTCGGCGTAGCCGTTGTCGCTGAGCGCATGGAGAAGATACGGCGTGCCGACAAAGCCGGTTTCAAGATGCCCGGCGCGCTTCACAAGCTCGTTTAATTGAGCGGCGGTCGCCGCCCTGTCGTCTGTGATATCAAAACAGAGCGCGAGCACACAGCCGGTCTGCGTGGCGTTTTTCACTCTGCCGTTTTCCATATATTCGCGCCTGAACGCCTTCGCCGCTTCTGCGGGAATATTCTCATATTCCGAAACATCTCTACCGAGCGCGTGTGCCGCCTTTATAAATAACTCGGTCGAATATTTGTAATACGCCGTGGCGATAAGCTCCTCGGGAGTCGCGCCCTTGTAGCTGCCCTCCGGGGAGTCGAGTCCGAGCCAGTCGCCGAAGTGGGAGCCGCCGGAGCGCCTGCCGTTTTCGCTGCGCTCGCGCATCCAGTCTATCCACGCTTTCATCGAATCGAACTGCTCCTCGAGTACTGCCTTGTCGCCGTAGGTTCTGTATATCTCCCACGGGCAGATGACCGCCGCGTCGCTCCACGCGCTCGAGCCGCCCATATCGTCGAATATATTCGGTACGACATGCGGCACGCAGCCGTCGCGTCCCTGGTCGGCGGCGAGATCGTGAAGCCACTTTTTAAAGAAGCGTTTAACATCGAAATTGAGGCTCGCCGTGCGGACAAATACCTGCGCGTCGCCCGTCCAGCCGAGGCGCTCGTCTCTCTGCGGGCAGTCGGTCGGGACATCGAGGAAATTGCTCTTCTGACCCCAGATTATATTTTTGAAAAGCTTGTTCACCGTCTCGTCCGAGCACTCGAAATAACCCGTCCTGCGGATATCCGAATGGACGACTACCGCCGTGAAATTCTCTTTTTTTATCTCATCCGGCCAGTTCTCAAGGCGGATATATCTAAAGCCGAAAAAGGTGAGTGCGCTTTTATATGTGTGCTCCTCGCCGTCACAGACAAATTTTATTTGCGCGTCCGCCGAGCGGTAGTTGGCGTTGTAGAAGTTGCCATCGCAGTCGAGAGTCTCGCCGTGGGAGATTGTCGCCTGCGCACCGGGAGTGCCTTTTATCCTGAACTCGACATAGCCCGTCATATTCTGCCCGAAGTCAATGACCGTCTCGCCCGCCGGGGTTTTTATTATCTGCAAGGCAGGCATCCGCTCATGCTCGACTATTTTTTCGCCCTCCTGCGGGATAAGCATATCCTTTTCGAGATCGACGCAGATGCAGTGCCTCGCGCTCCCCGCTTTGAAAGTCGCGTCGTAGATATCGCCGTCATATATATTTGTATATCTCAGCTTGCTCTCGCGCGCAGTCCACGAGCTGTCGGTGACGATGCTCTCCGCCGTGCCGTCGGCATAGACAATAGTCAGCTCGGCGATGAGCGCAGTGTCGCGGTAGCCCAAAAAGTCGCTGCCGTCGCGTTTGTTTGCGATGGCGCGCCAGCCCTGACCGACCGTCACCTCGAGCGAATTCTCGGTCTTCAGCAGATTTGTCACATCGTAGCTCTGCACCTGAAGCCTGTTTAAATAAGAAGTCCAGCCCGGAGCGAGGATAAAGTCGCCTACCCGCTCGCCGTTTAATTTTGCCTCATATACGCCGAGCGCAGTTATTTTCAATATTGCTTTTTCCGCTTTGGCGGCGCACCGAAAGTTTTTCAGATACACCGTGCCGCCGCGCAAATTCTTTTCGCACCCTTTTATCCATTCGCTTCTCTCAAGCATATTTTAGCAAATTCCTTTCGCCCTGCGACTCATACTTTTTTAAATCTCTGCATACATTTTATATGTGCTTATACCCGAAAGTCAAGTTATTTCCAGCCGTATGTTACAAAATTGTTATAATTTACAGCGTTGTTTTTCTTGACTTTTTGGTTGTTTTAGAGTAAACTGAAAATACTGTGAAACAATTTATTCACAAAATCAAGAAAAATGTTAAAAGGAGCACAACCAAATGAAGAGAATTCTTGCACTCATCATGGTTCTCGCTATGGTCTTCGCTTTTGCAGCTTGCAAGAGCAAGGATGACGGCGCGACCACAACCGATCCCTCCTCCGCAGGCGGAGAGGTCATCGACAACGGCGAAGGCTCTACTCCCGTAGACGCTTCCGCAGCCGACAGCACCGAGGCCGGCAGCAACGACGCTTCCGAAGTTTCCACCGACGCTTCCGGCAAGCCCGTCGAGGCTCCCTCGCAGGCAGCAGGCAGCCAGGGCGGCTCTCATGGCGGCAAAACCCCCGCAGCCGCTAAGACTGTTGCTGAGATAGTCGCTGACTATGTCAAGGCCCGCAAGGCTACCAAGCCCGCACCCGCAGGCAAGCAGACCATGGCTCTCGGCAACAACGGCAAGATCACCGGTGACGGCGGTTTAGGCGGACTCCTCAAAGTCGCTTCCCCCATCATCAACAACGTTCTTAAGAAAAACTCCACCGACACAGACTATGTTCCCGCTTCCAGCCACGCCGATCTCAAGGCGAGCGACGTCAAGTCCGCTAAGGCTATCGTCTCCGCAGACGGTAAGTACACCGACTACATCATCTATGTCAAGGATCAGACTGACGGCCCCAACGGCGACTCCCACAACGGCGGTCCTGTTGCTCGCGGTGTCGGAACCCTCGGCAGCATCGATGAGGCTCTCAACCAGCTCGGCGCAGAGTTCAAGAGCGGCAAAGAAAATGTTAAGCTCACCTACACCAACGCTTACATCTTCGCTCGCGTAGACAACAGCACCGGCAAGATCATCAACGGTACTTATCACTATCTCGTTAAGATCAACATAAGCGAGGCTGAGCTCAAGCTCGGTATCTCCGCTAAGGTCAAGAACATGTACGGCGAGGTTGACTACTTCGTTAGGATCGGCAACAACAAGCAGGGCTACAACGGCGCTAAGGGCTAAGCTCTAACAACCGAATAAAAATAAAGGCTCTCACCCAAACGGGCGGGAGCCTTTTTCATATGCAATGCAAAGAGCCGCGCCCGTTCGGGACGCGGCTGCCGTTATTCTGTTTTCATCAGGTCTTTTACGGTTATGCTGTCGAAGTATTCGTTCGTTATCTCTTCGAATCTGCGCCACATGCCGACGGTGCGGCAGCTGTCCGCGCGCTCGCACGGCTCATCGCAGGAGAGACACGCCACCGGCGCAAGGCTGCCCTCCGTAAGGCGCAGGATATCGCCGACAACGCACTGCTCCGGCGGTCTGCCAAGCCTGTAGCCGCCGCCCTTGCCGTGGACACCCTCAACGTAGCCGTCCTTTACAAGCAGAGCCATTATCTGCTCCATATATTTTTTTGAGATGCCCTGGCGCGCCGCGACATCCTTCATCGGGACAAGACCGCCGCTGTGCTCCGCAAGGTCAACAAGCACCCTCAGAGCGTAGCGTCCACGCGTTGATATCATCATAAATATTCCTCCGTTTCGCACTCAGCAGATCTCTCCGCCGCCGATAACCACATCTCCGTCATAGACGACGGCCGCCTGACCTTTGGTTATTGCCCGCTGCGGCTCGTCGAATGTTATATGCACTGTATTTTCGCCCGTGACGCGCACGGTCGCGGGCTGTTCCGCCTGCCTGTATCTGACCCTCGCGCTCGCGCGAAACTCCGCAGGTGGGGTATCAAAGGCAATAAAATTGAAATTCTTCGCGTCGAGTTCTCGGCTCATCAGGTCTTCATTGCTGCCGAGCACGACGCGGTTTTCTTTTGGCATCAGTGCGGTCACATATCTCGGCTCGCCCAAAGCTATTCCGAGTCCCTTGCGCTGACCGACAGTGTAGCCTATAAGTCCCCTGTGCTCACCGAGCACATTGCCGCTTTTGTCAACGAACTCGCCGCGCGGATAATCCCTGCCCGTAAACGAGCGGATAAATGAGGCGTAATCGCCGTCCGGCACGAAGCAGATATCCTGGCTGTCCGGCTTATCGGCGTTATAGAAGCCGAGCTTGCGCGCAAGCTCGCGCGTATGCATTTTCGTCATGCCGCCCAATGGAAACAGCGTATGCCGCAGCTCGTCCTGCGTCATTGAATAGAGCACATAGCTCTGGTCTTTCGTAGGGTCAACTGCCTTTTTTAGCAGGAATCTGCCGTTTTCTTCTTCGATTCGTGCATAGTGACCCGTGACAACATATTCGCAGCCGAGCTCTTTCGCGCGGCGATAGAGGCGGTCGAATTTCAGATATCTGTTGCAGTCTATGCAGGGGTTCGGGGTCGCACCGCGCTCATAGGCTTCAACAAAGCGGCGCATGACCTGCTCTTTGAAATCCGCGGTGAAATTAAAGATATAATACGACATCCCGAGCCTGTAGGCGACGCCGCGCGCATACTCCGTATCTTCGAGCGAGCAGCAGCTCTTTTCGCGGCTTACCCCTGCGTCCTCGTTATTAAAAAGCTTCATCGTCACGCCGATGCAGTCAAGCCCGCTTTCAATCGCGAGATAGGCGGCGACGGACGAATCCACTCCGCCGCTCATCGCGATGAGCGCCTTGCGGCGCGGGTTATCGGGGTTAAAGCTCATATTCTTCCTCTCAAAAAAGCCCGAAAGCCCCGGCGGAAGAGCCGGAGCCTATGGGAAATTATTTATCAGTCCTGAAAAAGCGGAGTCGACAGATAGCGGTCGCCTGTGTCGGGCAGGAGCACGACTATTGTCTTGCCCTCGTTCTCCGGGCGCTTTGCAAGCTCTATCGCTGCATAAGCGGCGGCGCCGGAGGATATACCGACCAACACGCCCTCGCTCTTGCCGATAAGCTTGCCGGCCTCGAATGCTGCCTCGTTGCTGACGGGGATTATCTCGTCATAGACCTTTGTGTCGAGCACATCGGGCACGAAGCCTGCGCCGATGCCCTGTATCTTATGCGCGCCCGCAACACCTGTCGAGAGCACTGCCGAGGTCTCGGGTTCAACTGCAACGATTTTTACGCCGGGCTTCTTGTCTTTTAAATACTCGCCGACGCCCGTGATGGTGCCGCCGGTGCCGACGCCTGCGACGAAGATATCAACCTCGCCATCGGTGTCTTCAAAAATCTCGGGACCCGTGGTCTCATAGTGAGCCTTGGGGTTCGAGGGGTTGACAAACTGACCGGGCACGAAGCTGTTCGGTATCTCTTTTGCGAGCTCGTCAGCCTTGGCTATCGCGCCCTTCATGCCCTTTGCGCCCTCGGTGAGCACAAGCTCGGCGCCGTATGCTTTCATCAGCTGGCGGCGCTCGACGGACATCGTCTCGGGCATAACGATAATTATGTGATATCCGCGCGCGGCGGCGACGGAGGCGAGACCGATGCCGGTGTTGCCGGAGGTCGGCTCAATAATAACAGAATCGGGGGTGAGTTTGCCCGCCGCCTCTGCGTCGTCGAGCATCTTTCTGGCGATTCTGTCTTTGACGGAACCTGCGGGATTGAAATACTCGAGCTTTGCGAGCACCTTCGCCTTGAGTCCATATTTCTTTTCAATGTGGGTCAGTTCGAGAAGAGGGGTCTTTCCTATAAGCTGGTCTGCTGAGGTATAAATCTTTGACATAATAAATTGCTCCTTTGAAGTTAGTTAGTTAAGATTTTGAGTTCAGCGGCGAAATAAAAAAGCCGGGGAGCTCCGATGAGTGTCCCCGGTCAAAAGCCGTTTTATCGGATCAGTTCAACGACCCGCATTTGGAGGACATATCGGAAAAAGACATGACGAAACACGCGCACTGACAACAGGCGCAGCTACAGCGGTTCATTCGGTTCATGGCGGTCTTTTTCATAACATTCTCTCCTTTCATACGCCTACCTCGGCGGTATGTTGGATACAATATAGCACATATTGCCTACCCTGTCAATAGGCAAATCAAAAATTTTTTAAAATCTCAAAGCCACTTCTTCCGGCGGAAGAATAGTATCAGCGCAACGAGCACAACGATACTCACGACAATTATCACAAGATATCCATATTCCCAGTTGAGCTCCGGCATGCCCGAAAAGTTCATGCCGTACCAGCCCGTGAGCAGTGTCAGCGGCAGGAAGATAACAGTCACAACCGTGAAGAGCTTCATCAGATCGTTCTGCTGGATAGACAGCTGCGCCTGATACTCCTCCTGAAGATGCTCGATAACATCGCGCAGGTTCTGCACCGTCTGGAGATAGCGGTCGGTGCGGTTCTTGAGAATGGCGAAGCGTTTCGCCGCAGAGTTCGAAAATACGGAATTGTCGTTCGCAGAAGCTTCGTCAAAAATCAAAGTCAGCTGCTCATAGTAGCGCTTTATTCTCAGCAGCTCGCGCCGCCAGGCAGACAGCTTTTCAAAAACATCCTTGCCGGACTCGCTCTTGAAAAGATAGACATTTTCGTATTCGTCTATTTCATTCTCGAGCCTCGAGAGGCAATCCATATCGCCGTTTAAAAGTCGGACGAAGAATCTGTAGAGCAGCTGCTCGGATCTGAGCTCCGGATTCTCCGCCGCGAGCCCGTCCATTATCTTCTTTGCCGTGTCGCCCGCCGCGCCCTCTGTGAAAATTATCAGATTCTCGCGGCTGACATAGGCGAGCATTTTATAGTCCTCGGTGCGCTCGCTGTGGACATCGTACCAGTCAAAGGCAAGGAAATCGAACTTTTCAAAGCTCTCGAAACTCTCTATCTCACCCTCGCGGACATATTCAAAAACCGACGGCTCCATATACTGCGCCGCCTTTGCCATATGTTCAAACGGAAGAACAAGCTGCATAATATAACCTCTTTCAATGTGTATTGATTATTTTCCGGAGTATGTCTTTATCCGCCGGGCAGAAGGCATAGTTTTTTATCTCCTGCGGCGTTATCCATTCGAGTCCGCAATGTTCGAGCAGCTGAGGCGTGCCCTCGGCTATTTTCGCATTGAACACGACGAGATGGACATATATATCGGGATACTGATGGTAGACATCGCAGAATTCGTCGCCGACCTCCACTGTTATACCGAGCTCCTCGCGGCATTCGCGAATGAGTGCCTGCTGATGCGTCTCGCCCGGTTCGAGCTTTCCGCCGACGAACTCCCATAAAAGGGCGTTGCCCTTGTTCGCAGGGCGGCGGCATATCATGAATCTGTCGCCCTGCCAGATGAGGGCGGCGGCAACCTGAGTCGTTTTCATATTTTTCTCCTTTTTATTTATCTGCCGGTCTGCGTATGAAAAACGCAGTCGATATCATCATCACAGCATACATCGCGAGCGCCGCATACGGGAACAGCCACGAGCCAAATTGACCCGCGAGCTGACCGAAAATGAACGGGATCAAAAATATGCTGATTGAAGAGAAGCCCATGAGCGTGCCTATCATCGACTGCGAGACGCTCTTGCCGAACACTTTCGGTATAAGATGAGTCATGCTCGGGAACAACGGCCCATTGCCGAGACCTATCATGAAAAGTCCCGCATATGTCGCCGCCATTAACAGCTTGAACATAATGAGCAGTATCGCCGCGAGGGTCACGCACTGGCCTATGACCATGACCTTTTTGCCCGAGAGCTTTATGCTCAGCAGCCCGGATAAGAATCTGGAATTCCGAGCCCGATATAGGCTATGAATATCACTGCCAGGAGCACAGTTGCCATAAACGCTCTCCGTTTCCCGGGAAATTGATATGAATAAATTATATCACACAAACACCTATTGTAAAAGAGCGTTTTCTTTTGTAAAAGAGCGTTTTCTTTGTATTTATTGTCATTGACACCGGAAGATTAAATCGGTATAATTTAATCATAACACACAAGGAGCTGTAAATATTATGGAAAAGAAGTACGCAATTCTTGTCGTTGATATGCTCAACGACTTCGTCACCGGCGCACTCAAGTGCGACAGAGGTCTTGCAATAGTCCCCAAGACCGCAGAACTGCTCAACGGCGCAAGAGAGAAGAACATACCGGTCATCTTCTGCAACGACGCTCATCTCAAGGGCATCGACCACGAGCTCAAGCTCTGGGGCGACCACGCGATAGCTGGCACCGAGGGCGCGAAAGTCATTCCCGAGCTCGGACTCTGCGAGAGCGACTATGTCGTTCCCAAGAGACGCTACAGCGGTTTCTTCCACACCGACCTTGACCTCCTGCTCCAGGAGCTCGGAGTCAACACCGTTGTTGTTACCGGACTGCACACCCATATGTGCGTTCGCCACACCTCCGCCGACGCTTATCAGCTCGGCTACGACATTGTTGTTATCAAAGACGCGACGAATTCCTTCACCGCCGAGGACTATGAGTACGGTCTGAAGTACCTCAAGGACACCTACGGCGCAGAGATCACCGACACCGACACTTTCCTCGCATCGCTGTAATCAACATAAGAACACGTCAACCCTCCGCCGGGATTGCCTGACGGAGGGTTTTGTTGTTGAAAATATTTATCTGAGTATTCTGCCGACTGCGTCTATCTCGTCCGAAGTGAGGCCCGCGGAGAGGAAATAGTCCTCGACCGAGCCGTAGCGGCGCGAGAGATATTCAAACACTGCGGTTATATTCTCCGACGGGGAGCCAAGATGCGACATGTCGCTCTCATGGACAAGCCCCGTTTTTCTCTCCATCTCGCGGCGGTAAAACGGTTCGAGATAGGTCGAGGAGATGCGGTAATCCGCAACGATATCCTCAAAATATACGCCTGTTAAATGCAGTATCAGCGCGGCGGTTATGCCGGTTCTGTCCTTGCCGAGGAAGCAGTGGAACATCGACGGGGCGTCTACGCGAGACAGCGCGGAGAACAGGCGTGCATAGTTGCCCTTGCACTCGTTGAGGCTCGTGACATACACCTCCGGCATCGACATCTCCATATGCGGCGAAGCGGGGTTTATTTCAAGCAATGAGAAATGATAATAATTCACTCCCGGATAATCGGCGAACTCCGACGGCATGGATATCGCCTCGGAATCGCCGCGCAGGTCGAAAACATTCTTTATCCCGTATTCGCGGAAGAACTCCATATCATTCGGCGTGGACGCGCGCGGTCTGCCGCAGCGCAGCAGCCTGCCGTATTTCGTGAAGCCGCCGCCCTTTATCGGATATCCTCCGAGGTCGCGGCAGTTCTGTATGTTTTCAAGAGGCATATGTCTGAAGCTTTCCATAGTCCGCCCTCCTCATAGATTCTATCTCTATTTTAATGCATTCTCAAATATTTTTCAACCGTGAAAACGCAGAAACGGACCGAAAAGCCTCAATTATTTTTCCCATTATATATTATTGTGGAAATAATACAGCGTTGTCGTCTGCGAATCGAAGAAGTAGACGTTGTAATAATCGTATTTTGAATAGGTTCCGTCGCCTATCGGCTTACCTTCGCGGTCGTAAATATAGAGATAGTCGCTCTCATCGATATCGTCGCGCGAAAAGCGGTAATTGTTCACAAGGTCGGCACCCTCGTCGCCGTCGCGCAGAGAGTCTATAACCTGCTCAAACTCATCTATATATCCGAGAAGTTCCGTCTTGCTCTCGGCGGTCACAGGCTTGAAATACTCGCTATCTTCGGGCTTCGCGCCGGGGAAAGGTGTATATCCCGAAGTCCGTCGAATCCCCGAAGCCCGCGCAGCTGCAGCGCTGCACCGACATCGCCTTTCCGAGCGAGGCTATGACCGTTTTCCACTGCGCCGCCATCTCTTTTCGGCTTATAAGAGTGCTGAGATGGGTGACGAGCAGACCGCAGGCGACTTTGAACAGCGCATCTGACACGCCGGCGTCGTCTATAATGGTCTTCGGGAAAATCCCGGTCGAAAAGCCGACGAGCATAAGTATCATGATGACAAGCACTGACGGGACCCAGCCCTTTGTCACCTTTGCCAGTATCTCCTAAATGGCGAAAACCAGCAGCAGCGCGGTGAACGCGCCGAAAGCCGAAACGATTATCGGACTCATTTTACATCTATCCACTCATTAAAACGGTATTAAAGGAACTTATCGAGCTCGCGCTCAACGTTCTCATATTTCTTGACCTTGGGCTCGCGGATAAGGTGTCCCCTCACCATGACCATCTTCACGTTGCGAAGAGTCTTGAGATCGTCGATCGGGTTCGCGTCGGTGACGATAAGATCGGCGCACTTGCCGGGCTCGACGGTGCCGGTGATATCATCAATATGCGCTATCTCCGCATTTCTCTTCGTTGCGGTGTAGAGTGCGAATTTATTCGACACGCCGCAGTACTTGTGGAAATAGACAAGCTCTCTCCACATATCGTAGTGAGTGATGAACGGGCAGCCGGTGTCGGTTCCGAGACCGACGGGGATACCGTTTGCAAGGCACTTCTTGGAGCAGTCGATTATGCCCTCAAAGACGACCTCGCCGTTGAACTGCGAAAGCTCGGTTGCGTGGCTGACGGAGCGATCAAACAGCGCATAGGGAAGCGCAGGAGAAAGGGTCGTTATGAGCGCCGCGTGCTTCTCCTTAAAGAGCGAGATTATCTCGTCATCCGCCTTTGCGCCGTGCTCGATGGTGTCGACGCCGTTTTCAAGCGCAACGCGTACGCCCTCGGGACTCTCAACATGGGCGGCGACCATAAGTCCGCGCTTGTGCGCCTCGTCGCAAGCCGCCTTGACATACTCGGGGGGCATCTTCAGCACGCCGGGCTCACCCTTGACCTTTGCATCAAGCACGCCGCCGGTTATCATGAGCTTTATCAGATCCGGCTTATCCTCGGCAATCTTCGCGACGAAGTCTCTCGCCTGCTCTGCACTCTCGGCGACATAGGCAAGCGAACCCGCCATGTGTCCGTCCGGGACGGAGACAGCCATGTTAGCCGCGAGTATTCTCGGACCGACGGTTTTTCCGGCGTTTATATCGTCGCGGATGCTCGAATCGGCGTTTTCAACTCCGCCGACGGTTCTGATGGTCGTAACGCCGCTGTTGAGCTGCATCTGAGCCGCGCTGCGGCAGACAGCCTTGATTATCTTGCGGAAAAGATTGTTGCTCGTCATGATTTTGACAAGCTTCTTCGGGTCGGATTCCTTCTTCTTCGGCTTTCCGCTCGAGGGAAGATGGATATGCATATTGATAAGGCCGGGCATTATGTACTTTCCGCCGAGGTCTATCTTCTCATATCCGGAGGTATCCGCGCCCGCGTCGACTATGGCGGTTATCTTCTCGCCGTCGACAAGAATAATTTTGCCGGACTGGGGCTCCATATCCTGAGTGCCGTCGAGAATAACGCCGTTTACGAATGCGTATTTCATTTCCGTTTCCTCCTTGAAATTACCTGCATTTCTCCCCCTGTCGGCGATTCGCCGAGGCGGATATTCATGCGGGAGTTATGCTTAGATTATAAAGCCTGCGCTTTGATTTTGCAAGCTTTTTCCGTTTAAGCCGCTGATAGTTTTCAATTTTTGTCACCAGTGAACGGAGAATGGGATATTTTAGCAAAATATTATGTTATCGTCATATAAAAAACCGCCGTATCCGAAGACACGGCGGTTTTTTGTTATGTTTTCTCTTACTGGATGAATCCGGCGACGGTGAGCATATACTCGCCGATCTGAGCGCCGAACTCGGGTGCGCCTTCCATGATAAGCTTGCCCTTCTTCGCGGAGTCAAGCATATCGTCAAGACCGAGCAGGATGCCCAGCGCGCTGTCGAGAGAATCAAAGCGGAGGGTGAAGAAAGGCATAGCTCTCTTGTAAACGCCTCTGCCGGCTCTCGATTTGCCCGCCTTTATGCGCAGATAAGCCGAAAGCTCATCGTGGCCGTTGACAGCCCACGCATAGACACGGTCGGGGCTCTTGAGCGCCCAATCGTGAACATCGGGATGGCCGAGCTTGTTGAGCTGGCTGATGCCGCTCGAAAGCAGATAGAAGTAGCACTTGACGAGCAGAGCCTTGGTATCCTCGTCCTCCGGGATGCCCTTTGCGGTAAGCAGAGAGGACATCTTCAGCAGCACTGCCATGAACGAGGCGAACAGGCCGGGATGCTTCGCAATACCCTTCATCTTGGGCAGGGTCGCGAGGCTCATCTTGCCCTTGAAGAATGCGTTCATCGCCTCGATGCTCTTGAACTCAAGCTCGATGTGGGGAGCGGTGTCCACCTTGTCGTTGTGAACGAGCCACTCGCCGCAGTTGACTACGAAATGGGTAGCCACCTTGCCGTCCGGGCTGTCGGGGTCGAGAGCACTGACCTGCATAACGCCGTGCGCGTGCTCAAACTTCTTTGCGAGCGAGGGAACGTCGCTTGCAATCACCTTGATGAGCGGAAGGACAGCGTTGAGAAAAAGTTTATTTGTAAAAATCTCATCTCTTGATGCCATATAATCATTCCTTTCCTTATCGGGATACGGGCGAAGCTATTACACCTCGTCGTCCCAATCGTCATCAAGCTCGAAGTCCTTGCCCATGACCTCACGGACAGCGTCAACGATACCGTTCGAGTCGATTCCGAGCATGGACATGATGTCCTCATGCAGTCCGATGGGAGCAAACTTATCCTGGATACCGAGCTGCTTGAATGCGCAGCCCTTACCGGACTCAACAACAACCTCTGCAACCGCGCTGCCGAGACCGCCGATGACATTGTGATCCTCAACGGTGATTATGCGGCGGGTCTCCATAACAGCCTTGAGGATAGCCTCACGGTCGATGGGCTTGATGGTGTGCATATCAAGAACTCTGACTTTAAGACCGTCCGAATTCTCAAGGAAGTTAGCCGCCTGGAGAGCCTGGAATGCGCAGGAGCCGCAAGCGATAACGGTGATGTCGGTGCCCTCTTTAAGAGTGACTGCCTTGCCGAGCTCGAAGCCGTAATCGGTGTCCTTATAGAGGACGCGGTCGAAGCCTCTGTTGATTCTGATATAGAACGGGCCGGGGGTCTCATATGCCGCACGGACTGCGTTGACAGTCTCCATACCGTCTGCGGGGCAGATAACGGTGAGGTTGGGCATAGCACGGGTAACTGCGAGATCGCAGATAGCGTGATGGGTCGAGCCTGCCTGGCCGAACGAAGTACCCGAATGGGTAGCGATTATCTTGGCGTTGACATTCTGATAGCAGATGTCGGTGTGGAGCTGGTCGGCGCTTCTTAGAGAAGCGAAGACCGAGAAGGTCGAAAGGAAAGGAACGAGTCCTGCTCTCGCCATACCTGCGGCGACGCCGAACATGTTCTGCTCTGCGATACCGACGTTGAAGAATCTGTCCGGATAAGCCTCACCGAACATACCGATCTTTGTTGATTTGCCGAGGTCAGCGGTCAGCGCGACAACTTCGGGATGCTCTGCGCCGAGCTCAACAAGGGTCTTGCCGTAATATTCCGCGGTGGAAAGAGCGGTTGATTCAACGGCTGTATAGGTCATTCCGCCTGCCATATTATTCGCCCTCCTTTTCAGCTCTTGCCTTGCGTGCCTCATAGTAGGCGTCAAGGCTGTCTATAGCTTTCTTATACTTCTCTTCGTCAATAGCGCCGTAGTGCCACTGATAGTTATCCTCCATGAAGTTGATGCCGGCGCCCTTTATCGTGTCGGCAATTATCATGACGGGAGAATCGGTCTTGTTCTCAAGAGCGAAGTCGATAGCGTCGCACAGCTCCTTGAAGTTGTGTCCGTCGACTTCCTTGACGATGAAGCCGAAGGAACGCCACTTGTCGGCGAAGGGCTCGAGCTTCATGACATCCTCTGTTCTGCCGTCGATCATGCACTTGTTGCGGTCGACGAAGGAGATCATATTGGTGACTTTGAAGGTGGAAGCAGACATAGCGGCTTCCCAGTTTGAACCCTCGTCGCACTCGCCGTCGCCGAGGATGCAGTATGTTTTGTAATCCTTGCCGAGAACTCTTGCGGCAAGAGCGGTGCCGACAGCTATCGGAAGTCCGTGGCCGAGAGAACCGGTGGAGGCGTCAACGCCGACGACCTTGTTCGAATCGAGGTGGATGCCCATCTTCGAGTTCGTGTGGTTGAAGGTCTTGAGCTGCTCGGGATCGTTCCAGCCGAAATCGACGAGCACGGGAGCGTAAGCTATACCCGCGTGACCCTTACTGAGGATAAAACGGTCTCTGTCCTCCCACTTGGGGTTCTTGACGTCGAGTCTCATGTACTTGTGATAGAGAACGGTAAGCATATCCATGACGCTCATGCCGCCGCCGATATGACCGCTGCCCGCCCAGTAAGTGGTGTCGAGGCAAAGTCTGCGCAGCTCGTGAGCCTTCTTTTCGAGCGCTAACCATTCCTGCTTTGATAATGGCATTTACATTTCCTCCTTACAGAAAACATTTTTATCGTCTGAGTGAATGAACGGGTGCCCCCGCAAATCACAAAGCTTCCGTTTTTTGTCCGGTAATATCCGCCGGATGAAATATATGTCCCGCGCACGGCAAAAATTACTCAAAAGGGCAAAATATCCAAACCCATGAGCGCGCGCGAAACTATTTTTATATATGATAACATAAAAAACCCCGTCTTGTAAAGACAGGACGGGATTTTTTTTCATAATTTTATCAGGCAAGCTCGGGGTGATTCTTGCGCAGGGTGTTGAACGCATCCTCCGCAACATCAACTGTGTGAGCTATATCCTCGTCGGTCAGGGACGCGTTGAGGAAATGGTTGTGGTGGCTCGTGATGAATATGCCGCGCTTGACCATCTCTGCGACCCACTCCTGATGGAGCATGAGGGAATCGTCATCCGCAAGGCGCAGATAGAACAGCGACGGCTCGCCGGAGACTACAAGATGGAAGCCGTTGTTCGCGGCGGCAGCCTTGAGACCCTCGCCGACCTTGAGACCCTTCTCGCGGAAGAGGGCGGGAGTATTGAGATTCTTCATCTTGTTGATGCAGGCGATACCTGCGGCGAACGGGATTGCGCTGAGCCAGTAGCTGCCGGTATAGGACAGGCTGCTGATGGAGCTCTTGAGGAACTCTTTACCGCAGAGGGCGGAGACATTCCAGCCGTTTGCAAGAGCCTTGCAGAAGCAGATGAGGTCTGCCTCGAAGCCGTAGAAGTGGTCACTGCCGGCGAGGTCAAGACGGAAGCCTGCGCGGACATCGTCGACAATGAGGACAATGCCGTTCTTTGTGCAGAGCTCGCGAACCTTCTGCCAGTAACCGTCTGCGGGAAGCTGGTTGTCGAAGAAGTTGCCGTGGAGATAGGGAGTTGAGATAAACGCAGCTATCTCGCCCTCGTTCTCGGCGATAGCTCTCTCGAGAGCCGGGATATCGTTCCAATCGATATAGATATTGTTCGCAACGTCCTCTTCAAGAACACCGGGATAGTCGACCTTCTGGGTCCAGGGCGAAATACCGTGATAGAAGCCGTTGATGAAGATTATCTTCTTGCGGTGGGTGTGGGCTCTTGCGGTCATGATAGCGGCGGTGGTGACATCGTTGCCGTTCTTTGCGAAGAAAGCCCAGTCTGCGCAGTTGACGGTATCAACAAGCAGCTCTGCGAACTCGACCGCCTTGTAGGACGGAGAGGTGGTGCAGTTGCACTTCTTTGCCTGCTCGAGAGCGGCGGCATCAACGTCGGGGTCATTGTAACCGAGGACATTGGGACCGTAAGCGCACATATAGTCTATGAATTTGTTGCCGTCAACATCCCAGAAATAGGAGCCCTGCGCTCTGTCGCCGAAAAGCGGGAACGCGCTGACGGGGATAAAACAGCCTTCTGCCGGGCCGAGGTGGCCGTAAACGCCGGAAGGAATGACCTTTTCGGCTCTCTCGAACATCTCTCTGCTCTTTGTGTAATCGTTAATCTTGAAGCTCATTAAAGTTCCCCTCCCTTATGCCAAGTACAGAGCAACTCTGTCGAGCAGTCTGTTCATATTGTCGATCATCGAGATCATGCCCTTCATGGTGATAGCGCCCATGCCGATGCAGGCAACGGCGTTTATCTTTCCGTCGAAGAGGTCTCTTGCAAGATCCATTGAAGCGAACTCCATCTCGGCGCGCGGATTCTCGCAGCGCTTCTTGATGGTAACGAGGCGGCCGTTCTTCGCGCGGATAGTGACCGCGGGGCCGTCCTTTATGCCGAAGCCTATCTCGCCGTCAACGATATGGGATGCCGAGAACTGACCTATCTTGTCGTTATTGGCTATCTGGGAGATAGCGACGGCAATGGTATAGAGCATGAGCGTGGTGCTCTGCTCGAAGAAGGTTCTGTCCTGAAGATCCTCGGGCGAGGGACGCATATATTTCGCAAGCAGGTCGGTCAGAGGGGTAAAAGTCTTGAGGAGGAACTTGATGTGCTGGAATCCCTTCGAGGGGATGGGGGTTACGGTTCCGTCGATAAGACCGTTGAATTTTTCGCAGGAAGAGAAAGGCAGCTTGACGTCGCACTTGCTGACGCCCTGCTCCATCCTGCATCTGCCGTTTTTGAAGGTTATTGTGGCGCTCGGGCCGTCCTTCACTTCAAAGCCGATGGAGATGGGTTTGGTGTTGGTGAGCATTGCGCTCGCCTCCGGAACTATCTCGCAGAGATTCTCCAAAGTTCCCAAGACAGCATAAAGGTTAATGTACGCCATTGTTTTCTGATCAGTCAACCTTCATTCCTCCTTTTTAATATTGATAAAAATATTCAGAGCCGGTGTCCCGCACCGGTTATCCTCTTGCACTGTATTCTACCACATTCTATGCCGCAAAGTCAATTGCATACCGGAGATACGGCGAAAAATTCACAAAATCGGCTGATTTTTTCGGGCTTTTATACTTATTTTTTCGGCGTTTTTCGATAAATCCGTAAATTTTTCTCCGTGCTACTGCCGACCCTCCGAATACTTCTTTTTCGGAAAGTAATAATAAAACAATATTTCAGCTCTTATAAATAAACGCAAAACCGCCGGCCGGCAGATAACTGCCGGCTGACGGTAGATTTCAGATTCTTCTGTCGTTGCGCGATTCGTGCTTTATCAAGCTTATAACTATGACATACATCAGCGCCACGAACGCGACGAATATCACGGTCGAGAGGGTGTTGCCTATCATGGCGCAGGAGTCATAGAACCCGTGCAGGAACACTGCAGAGAGATAAGAGGCGAGGAGATTCATCACCTTTTTGCCCTTGCAGCCGAGGTCGGAGAAGAGCTTGGCGCGCCCGTAGAACAGACCCATAAAGACCGCGAATCCCATATGACCGGGAACGGCGAGCACCGCGCGCGGGAGCGCAACGGACAGACCGAAGTTCATGACATATTTTATATTTTCGAACGCGGCGAAGCCCAGCGAGACGGAAACGGCGTAAACTATCCCGTCAAAGCTGTAGTTGAAATTCGGATTCTTCCATGTCTTGAGCTTCATCAGCAGGAACTTTGTTCCCTCTTCGACGACCGCAACGACTGCGAACGCAAGAATGATTTTATAATATTTGTCATCCTGGCTTATCTGATCGTTGAGTATCTTCTCGCCGATTATTTCGAGCACTATCGACATCAGCGCCGCAACGATACCCATGAGAATCAGCGACAACAGCAGCCCGGGCGGCTCCTTGTCGACCGTGTCGTGCTTATAGATATAGCGCAGCAGGAATATCGCGGGCAGAACTGCCGCGAGAATATATATGGCGAATATCGCCGCTGTCGGTAAGACAAAAAACATTTAATCAGCTCCTGTGTTTCAGAGTGTGGCGAACCGCGCGGTCAGAGCGTCGCTGCGCGTGCGCCAAAAGCTGTTTGCAACTATTTTTATTGTATACTCCGTGCCGGCTTTCAGTCCGCCTATGTGCTCGGTAAGAGCCGCGGGCATATCGGAGAGATAGTAGCGCGAAGTAATATTAACGTGCTTTTTTATCAGCCCGTCAGAATCTAAAATGTAGATATCATAGCTGTCCGGGCGTTCTTTTCCGGTCGCCTGAGTGAAGGTTATATCGCAGCCGTCCGCCATTATGTTTTCGACGGATATCCCGGCATTTTCAAAATACGGCTTCTCCGCCGTGACATAGCGTGCGTCGGTATATTTGAATGAATCTATGTTCCACGGCTCGTCTATCTCCCATGTGTACGGGAAGAAGCGGCTGCCGAGCACATCGTAGGGATATACCCTCACCCTGCCCTGCGCGTCCGCCTCGACTATAAGGAACTGAGCGGCGCTGCTGTCCTCGGGCGGAATAGTCCCGTGGGTCTTGTCGAACTCGTCGAGCTCGAAATAGCTCAGCGTGCCCGTGCCGAACGCGCTGAAGTGGCGCTGATGCACCGAGCGCGGATCGTTTATCGGCGCGTGGGAGTGGCCGGAGAAATCGACTATCTGCGGGTAGTTTATAAGAATATCCGTTATCTCGTCCTCGCCCCAGTTGATGCTGCCGTAGACAGTATCTGTAATGTGCGGGTGCTGGAAGAAGAATATCGGCTTTTTACCGTCCCGCTCTGCCGCTTTTTCAAGCTCCGCGGAGACGAACCCGCGCTTTTTTTCGTCGAAGTGGCAGCCGCCCGTCGTTGTGACGGCAATGAAATCAAAGCCGTTTATCACCGCGTGGGTGTCGGGAGTAAGACCGAATATCTCATCGAAGCGGCGCAGGGCATTCTCCTCGCCGTCGGTCATATATTCGTGGCTCGCCATGGTCATTATCAGCCTGATATCGGCGGGCAGACCTGCGTCGAGAATCTTCTTGACCTTGCGCATCTGAATCTCCGACCCGCGCGAAGCAAAGTCGCCGACGATGACGAGCGCGTCAAAGCCGCTGTATCTCTCATCGGACGAGCACAGATTTTTGAGGTCGTCAAGCGCTTTTGCAAACCGCTGTTCCTCGATGCAGTCCTCGTCGTCGATATGTATGTCGCTTATGACTGCGAAGCGCAGCGCGGGAACAAAGTTTTTATCAAAAGGCATTGTTTTTCTCTCTTTCATCAAAGTATCTTGTCGAACGCTTCAAGCCAGTAGCGGGCTATCAGAGCCGCGCCGTCGGGTGATGGATGGACTCCGTCGGGCGCCCACTGCTCGGGGCAGGTGTCGATAGCGGCGGCGTTGAGCAGACCGTCAAGCGGGATAAACGCATCGGCGTAATCTTTTGCCACTCTGCGCACCGCCTGAATCCTCGGGTCGAGATCCTCGCGCCAGCTCGCGCGCTCTTCGGAAACATGAAGCACAAAGGGTTCCATTATAATTATTTTGATATCCGGGTTTTCGCGTCTTGCGTCTTCGAGCAATGAACGGTAGATGCTCTCGAACTCGCCGAATTCTGAAGGCAGGTTGCTGTCATATTTGCGCCATGTGTCGTTTATTCCGATGAGCACGGAGAGCACATCGGGGTGGAGATCGAGGCAGTCGGTCTGCCAGCGGTCGCGCAGGTCGCTGACCCTGTTTCCGCTGATGCCGAGATCGAAAAAGTCGATATCAAACTTCGGATTATCCGCGCGGAAATTCGACGCGACGAACAGCGGATAGCCGTTGCCCATGTTGCGGATATTCGAGCGGTCCCTGTCCATATCGGTTATGCTGTCGCCCTGAAAGAGCACTCTGAGTTTTTCCATTATATATTCCTCCGCCGGCGCAGAGCCGTAAATGATTCTTTAGATAATTATATATTTATTTCTCTTCTCTTGCAACAGTTTGGGACAAATTTCGGCGATGTGTGTATATACAAAATTTCATGCCCGTTTTTGTGATATAATACAAATCGAGGTGTTTATATGGAAACTAAAATCTATAATCAGCTCCCGGACGAGGCGAAAGAGATAAGACTCGAGGTGTTCGTAAAAGAGCAGGGCTTCGAGGAAGAGTTCGACGATATCGACGAAACGGCTGCGCATATCGTGCTGTTTGACGGCAGTCACCCCGTCGGAGTCTGCCGCATTTTCACAGACCCCGGGAGCGGCAGGGTCATGATAGGCAGAGTCGCAGTCAGAAAGGCTTTTCGCGGCAGAGGGCTCGGCGCGGACATAATAAAAGCCGCCGAAGAGTACGCCGCAGAAAACGGAGTCAATGAAATATGGATACATTCGCAGGAACAGGCTGCCGGATTTTATTCAACGCTCGGCTACAAGGACACCGGGATCCACGATGTTGAAGAGGGCTGTCCGCATATATTAATGAAAAAGGTATTATAAATTATCCACAAAGAGCATATGCTAACTCGCTTGACTTTTGTGCGAATCGGATGTAGAATAACTATACCAAAATTTTGGAGGAATATGCGATGAACAAAAAACTGATGAGGATAATCAGCGCGGTCATGGCAATCTGCCTGCTCGCTTGCATGATAGTCCCCGCCGCCTCCGCCATGCCTCAGGAGAGCGCAGACGGATCGATAAAGCGCATCAGCGTTGTTATCAACGGCGACGCCAAAACAAGACGCGGCATCTGCTGGTACACGACCGAGAAATGCGGCAGCGATGTTGAAGTAATGCCCCTTGCAAAATACAACGGCAGCTTCGACGGCGCGCTCAAATTTTCCGGCACCTGCACGAAGTGGAAAGAGAACTACTGCCACAAGGTGCTCGCCGAAAATCTTGAGCCCGACACAAAGTATGTTTACAGAGTCGGCGACGCTTCAACCGGCATCTGGAGCAACAACGGCACATTTGAGACAGCCTGCGACGGCGAAGAGCCGTTTTCGTTCATAGCCCTTGCCGATGTTCAGGCGGGCAACGAAATAAACTTCACGAAGAGCGGCGCCGTTCAGCGCACCGCGATGCAGGTCTGCCCCGACGCGAAGTTTCTCATGAACGCGGGCGACTTCGTCAACGACTGCAACGATCAGGAGTGGGACTGGTTCTATGAGAAGAGCTGCGACACACTCATGAACATCACCATGGCGCCGACCGCCGGCAACCACGAGGGCAACCTTCGTTGGGGCTGGTTCGACAATATGTTCAACCTCGACAAGAGCGCAGGCTGGAATCATATCACCGGCGTCTACTATTCGTTCGACTACTCGAACGCACATATCGCCGTGCTCAACACAAACGATATGTATCCCATCAGCGAGGAGCAGATAAACTGGCTTCAGAACGACATGAACTCTTCTGACGCGCAGTGGAAGATAATCCTCATGCACCGCGCCTGCTATTCCGCGGGCAAGAACATAAACAAGCCCGACACCGTCATCATGCGCAAGCGCCTGCTGCCCATCATCGACAGCCTTGACATCGACGTTGTCATCAACGGCCACGACCACATGTATCTTCGTACATATCAGGTCAAGGACGACAAAATTCAGCCGACCGAGTACATCACCGAGAACTACAAGGGCGAGGAGATAACCTACGCGCTCAACCCCGAGGGCACGGTTCATATCCTGCCCAACACCGCCGGCACTAAGCGCTACGGCGTTCACGAGGACGCCATGGAGCCTATCCTCAAGAATTCCGCCGTTGCCGCGCAGCCCTACAAGTCGATGTTCAGCACCTTTACCATCGACGGCGACAGACTTATCTACCGCGCATACACCGTTGATGTTGACGATGAGACCTGCGAGGCAACCGGCTACGAGAAGTTCGACGAATACGCGATAAAGAAGACCACCAAGGGCGAAGCCAAGGAGCATAAAGAACTGCCCACCGACTTCCTTTCAAACTTCACGAAGAATGTCGTGAATGTCCCGGTCGCAATAGTCTATATGCTCGTCAAATATATTCTCATCCTGCCCCATATCATAAAGAACAGATAAATTAAATTCCGCCCGTGCTGATTTTCGGCACGGGCGGTTTTCATGCAGTGAATAAAATTTATAAAAACAGCCGCCGCAAAGTTTATTCTCTGCGGCGGTTAGTTTATTTTATCATCTTATCGTTTTATAATGACTCGGGTCGCGCGGCTTCTGCTCCGGTACTTCATCCGGCACACCTATCGCAACGCCTATCATATACTGAAGATCAACGGGAATGTCGATCTCCCCGCGCCAATAATCGCCCTTGTCGGCGTCATCAAACAGCGCGCCCGCGCTGCCGACTATACATGTACCGAGCCCGAGTCCCTTTGCGGCGATGCATATGTTCTCGACCATGATTCCGGCATCCATCTGGCTGCCGGGCTTTGCGAATATTGCGGCGAACACCGGCGCATTGTGATAGAACGGGTTCTTGTCGCTTCGCGTGTGAACGGGCGTGTCCCAGCCGACGATATTCTTGAAATCTATCTGCATTTGGCGCAGCATAGCGTCATTGCATATGAATCTGACATGGCAGGGCTGGCAGTTGCGCCCGCTCGGAGCCATCATCGCCGCCGCGGTCAGCGTATCGAGCTGAGCGTCGGTGAGCATTATGGGCTTATATTCTCTTATTGTCTGGCGTGTGAGTACGGCATCGATGACCTCATTTCTGATTATATCAGCCATCTTTGAGAACCTCCTTGACAGCCTTGTTTATGACTCTGTCGTTGCGCTCAACCGAAAGCTCGGAGGCGTAGCCCTCAACTATTGTCTTGAACTCGTCCCCGCGCAGGCTCTTGAGGCAGTCGTCGCGGTAGCGGTCGTAGTATTGCTTCGCCTCGTCCTCCGAGGGATTCTCTCTGAGAATAAGGAAAATATAGTTGTCCATGATAAGCACGGTGTTCGAGCCGACGGAGAGCTGCTGAACCTTTTCAAAGAAGCCCTCGGGATAGGAATCCGTGCCTTTTTTTATAAACTGGAGCTGATCCGAAACTGTGGAATCCGGATGCTTCTTGGAATAGAGCTCAACTATCTCGTTCATCGTCTGCCCGTTGCCCAGGCGCGTCGAGAGCTCCATGAACTCCTTGTTCATTGCCGCTTTCTGATCCGCAGTCATAACTACGGTGTCGCCGTTCGCATCGGTAGTCGTAAGATAGCCGGTTATGGCGCGGAAGGAGATATAATTCTCGTTATAATATTTCTTTATATCGTCCTCGCTGACCGCCTTTTCGCCGCCCTCGTCATAGATATAATAGAAAAGTCTGTTACGCGAGGTGTCGGCGGTCTCTATCTTCATGAGCGTCTGCTTCGACACGCCGAGTTTCTCATAGTAGCCCGAGAAAACGTGCCACAGGTCTTCAAGATTATTCGAAGCCGAGCGCTTTTCGGAGGCAGAGAGAGTCAGCCCGTATTCGGAGAGTTTCGTGTTGACCGCGACATATTCGCAGCACAGCTCAATCGCGGCGTCGATCATCTGCTCGTTCGTCGCATCGGCAGCAAGCTCATATTTTTCGGGGAACGCGTGAACCTGGTCGAAATAATATAAAAACGTCTCATAGTCTATCTGCGCGCCCGAGATATTCAGCGCGCTCTTTTTTGATGCCGAACAGCCCGCAGTGCAGAATACGGCGGCAAGGCAGAGCAGAACGGCGATAAAGCTTTTGAACTTCTTCATTTTCGTTTATCCTTTCATCAGAGATCGAGCCATGCGGAGGCATCCGCGTCGGAGGGCATACGCCAGTCGCCGCGAGGCGAGAGGCTGACAGATCCGACCTTCGGACCGTCCGGTATGCAGGAGCGTTTGAACTGCTGGGAGAAGAATCTCTTCATAAATAACCTGAGCCATTTTTCAATCTGCTCGCGGCTGTATACTCCGTCAAACGCGCGGCACGCCATGAACATGAGCTTGTCGGGTGAAGCGCCGAAGCGCTGGAAGTGATAGAGGAAGAAATCGTGAACCTCATAGGGGCCGAGTGTGTCCTCGGTCTTTTGCGCTATTTTGCCGTTTTTGTCGGGCGGGAGCAATTCGGGGCTGACCGGAGTCGCGAGTATCTCGCGGAGCACCTCGCCGAGCTTGCCTTCCCTCTCGTCCGCAACGAAATCGACAAGATATCTAACGAGCGTCTTGGGCACGGAGCAGTTGACTCCGTACATGCTCATGTGGTCTGCGTTATATGTGCACCAGCCGAGCGCAAGCTCGGACAAATCGCCCGTGCCGACGAGCAGCGCGCCCTCTTTGTTTGCGGTGTCCATGAGTATCTGCGTGCGCTCGCGCGCCTGAACATTTTCATAAGTCACGTCGAGTATGCTCATATCGTGACCTATGTCCCGCATATGCTGAGTACACGCGGGGACAATATCTATATCCCTGAGCTGCGCTCCGATGCACTCGGTGAGCGTGACGGCGCTCGACTTCGTTCGCTTCGTCGTGCCGAAGCCCGGCATCGTGATGCAGATTATATTTTCTTTCGGCAGGGCGAGAAGATCAAAAGCCTTGTCCGCAACAAGCAGAGCAAGCGCCGAATCAAGTCCGCCCGAGATGCCGATGACCGCTTTCTTGAGCCCGATATGCTCGATTCTCTTCGCTAGTCCCGCCGCCTGGATATTGAATATCTCGGCACAGCGCACGCGTCTGACCTTTTCATCCGAGGGCACGAACGGGTGCGCATCAAAAGTCCTGTCAATATCGCTCTCTTTGAGCTCCGGCAGGGTTATATCAACGCGCCTTATATCGCGGTCGGCATAGCGAGCCGCGTTGTCATAAAATTCGCTGTTTCGGCGCAGAGCTTCGAGCTTTTTGATATCGATGCAGGCGTATACCGCCGCGCCGTTTCGCTCAAAGCGCTCGTTTCTCGCGAGTATGCCGCCGTTTTCGGCTATCGTACATGCGCCGGAGAACACAAGGTCAGTCGTGCTCTCGCCGATGCCGGCGGATGAATAGACATAGCCGCAGTAGCACCGCGCGCTCGTCTGCTCAATAAGACTCAGCCTGAAATCATTCTTTGTGACCATCTCGTCGGAGGCGGAGATATTTACTATTATATCCGCGCCGCTGAGCGCAAGGACTGTTCCGGGCGACACGGGCACCCACATATCCTCGCACAGCTCAATTCCGACTGCGGCGCCGTTGTCCGCGCAGAAGAGCATATTGCCGAACGGCACCTCCTGCCCACAGAGCGTGACGGTATCGCACGGCGTATCAAGCCCCGAGACGAAGTGGCGCTTTTCATAGAACTCGTTGTAATTCGGCAGATAGCTCTTCGGGACAACGCCCACGAGTTTGCCGTTCTGGAATGCGGCGGCGCAATTGAAGAGCCTGCCGCGCACACGCACCGGGAGTCCGACTATCACGAGCGCGCCGATATCGGCACATTCAAGAATGAGTCTGCCGAGCGCGGCCTCCGCGCTTTCGATAAGCCTGTCCTGCGAGAAGAGGTCGGAGCAGGTATAGCCGGTTATGCATAGTTCCGGCAGGGCGATTATCTGCGCGCCGGACGAAGCCGCCCCTTTTATCAGCGGCAGCATATTATCAACATTTTTATCAGCCGCGCCGACCGTCACCCTCGGGCAGACCGCCGCGGTCTTGACAAATCCGAAATCCTTCAAGATATCACGTTCCCTTTCGCGAATCTTATTATACAGATTATAGTATATACTAATTCCCGCTTTAAATCAATCCTTTTCATTTTTCGGAGGTGATCCCACGGACTCGTTTTATTCTCTCGTTTCTTCGATAAATTCGGTGGTCTGGGGAGTCCCGCTGCTCGTCGCTTTCACGGGCACGGGGCTTCTGCTGAGCGTGAGGTCGGGATTTTTCCAGATAACACACGTCGGCACATGGATGAAAACGACGCTCGGCAGTATATTCAGCAAAAAGAGCCGGGAATCCGGCAAAGGCTCGATATCGCAGACGCAGGCGCTCTCCGCCGCACTCGCCGCATGCATGGGCACGGGCAACATAGTCGGCGTGGCGGCGGCGATAGCCTCAGGCGGCGCGGGCGCGGTTTTCTGGATGGTGATAAGCGCAATAATCGGCATGATGAGCGCGTGCTGCGAAAATATACTCGGCATAAAATACAGATACCGCGACGAAAACGGCGAATGGATGGGCGGCGCGTTCGTCTATATGGAACGCGGACTGGGATTCAGGCAAATGGCAAAAATTTTCTGCGTTCTGTTAGTCATAGCCTCGCTCGGCATCGGCAATATGACCCAGGCGAACGCCGCCGCGCTCTCGCTCTCGGGCTCATTCGGGCTGAGTCCCGCGATAACGGGACTGATTCTCGCCGCAGGCGTGTTCGCGATAACCTGCGGCGGGCTCAAAAGGATCGCCTCGGCGGCGGAGAAGATAATTCCCGCCATGACTGCGATATTCATTCTCGCGAGCTTTGCGGTCATAATAAAGAACTTCCGCGCCGTGCCGTCGGCGTTTTCGCGCATAATATCCGAGGCTTTTTCGCTGCGTGCGGCGGCAGGAGGAGCGGCGGGCTACGGGATAAAAAAAGCTCTGCGCTACGGGGTGGCGCGCGGAGTTTTTTCAAACGAAGCGGGGCTCGGCAGCAACGCGATAATCCACGCGGCGGCGCAGACGGATTCACCCGCCGAGCAGGGCTGCTGGGGCATACTTGAGGTTTTTCTCGACACAGTCGTCATGTGCACCGTGACTGCAATAACTCTCTTGGTCTCCGGCGCGCCGACGGACGGTGACGGCTCTCTCGCCTGCGCCGCGGCATTCGGCAGTGTATTCGGAAAAGCCGGTAGCATTTTCGTCTGCGTGAGCATCTGCGTTTTTGCCTTTGCCACACTTATCGGCTGGTCATATTACGGGCGGCGCGGGCTCGAATATCTGCTGGGCGCAAAGAGCGCGAAGATATACAATATAATTTACGCCGCGGCAGTATTCATCGGGTGCGTCGCCGACCTCGAGCTCGTATGGGAGCTCTCAGACCTCGCGAACGCGCTCATGGCGGTACCGAATCTCATCTCGCTCTGCCTGCTCAGCGGCGAAGCGACAAAAGAGCTGAAAAAGACATATCATAATTGATATATAGGTATTGATTTATTGATATAACCATGTATAATATAAGAAGTATAAATATGCTGTATTGTGGGGATTTGTGCGGAAGAGGCAAAAAATCAGTCGGTTCTGTACCGCAATCCCTCAGTCTCGGCTTACGCCGAGCCAGCTCCCTTTACACAAGGGAGCCAAAATAAAATTCCACAGTGTTATAAAATTTGTTTTCAAAAGTTGGCTATGATAAGCCTTTCCCACCGCTTGCGCGGCAACGGTGCGTCGAATACGAACTGCGAGTCAATAAACTTGTGCTAAATCGCGGGCGACATCCGCCCCATACCGCATACATTTCACTTATTACTTCAAACGAAGCCAGCAAAAATATTCGGAGTCGAATTATGCCGGGATTTTTATGTGATCTGCATATCCACTCGTGTCTGTCGCCCTGCGGCGACGAGGAGATGACTCCCTATAACCTTGTCAACATGGCAAAGGTCATGGGGCTGGATATCCTTGCGCTGACCGACCACAACTCCTCGCTCAACTGCCCAGCCGCGGCGCGTGCGGCAGAAGAGGCCGGAATCGCTTTCGTGCCCGGCATGGAGCTGACGACTTCAGAGGAAGTCCACGTCGTGTGCCTGTTTCCGGATGTCGATTCCGCGCTCGCGTTTTCGAGCTACGTTGCCGAGCGCCTGCCGAAGATTAAAAATCGGCTCGATATTTTCGGCGAACAGCTGATAATGGACGACCGGGACGGTATTCTCGGGCGCGAGGAGAATCTGCTGAGCACGGCGAGTTTTATTTCAATCGGCGAGGTTTTTCCGCTCGTCTCCGGCTTCGGCGGGGTCTGCTATCCCGCTCATGTTGACCGCCCGTCGTTCAGCGTGGTTGCAAACCTCGGCTCATTCGACGAAAGCTGGGGATTCGCAAACGCCGAGATGTCCGCTTTCGCTCAGGCGGACAGGCTCATTGAAGAGCATCCGCTGCTCCGAAAAATGAGGCTTCTGCGCGCGTCCGACGCGCACTGCCTCGAAAATGTCGGCTCGGCGAGCACCGAGCTCGAACTCCCCTGCGCATCGCCGCAGGCGGTCATTGATCTGTTGAAAGGTAATTACTACCTGCAGGGTATGTAATTGGTATATAGTTTATCGATATTTTTTTCCTTAAACTGTAGCAATTTTCAGACCCGCATGATATAATTACTCCTAATGTGAAAAGGAAACTCCTTTTTGCCTATCTGTTATTTTTCTCAAACCTAAGGAGGGAAAGGCTACAAATGCTCAAAAAAATCAGTAAGATACCTTTTTCCGGCACCCCGGAACAGGAAGAGAAGCTCAATGCCGTTATCGCAGAATGCAACGGCGACAAGAGCCTGCTGATGCACGTCATGCAGGAGGCTCAGCTCATCTACGGTTATCTTCCGTTCGAGGTACAGGCTATGATAGCCGAGGGAATGGACGTTCCGCTCGAGAAGGTATACGGCGTATCGACTTTCTACGCCCAGTTCGCTCTGAGCCCCAAGGGCAGATACAACATCTCCGTATGTCTCGGAACCGCCTGCTATGTCAAAGGCTCGCAGGCTATCCTCGACAAGATAAGCGAGAGACTCGGCATCGGCCCCGGCGAGTGCAGTGACGACGCGTGCTTCTCCATCGAAGCCTGCCGCTGCATCGGCGCGTGCGGACTTGCCCCCGTCATGACGATCAACGACGATGTCTACGGCAGACTCACCCCCGATCAGATAGACGGCATTCTCGACAAATACCTGGACGCTTAACGCCATGCGCGAGCTGTCACTCAACATTCTCGATATAGCCCAGAACTCCATATCAGCCGGGGCGTCGCTGATAACAATAGATGTCAGCGAAAGCAGAGAAGAGCATCTTCTCACGCTCACGATTTCCGACAACGGCTGCGGCATGGACGAAGAACAGCTTCAAAATGTCTGCGATCCGTTTTTCACCACGCGCACGACGCGCAAGGTCGGCATGGGCATACCGCTGTTCCGCCTCGCGGCAGAGCAGACCGGCGGCAGTTTTGAGATAACCTCAAAAAAAGGCGTCGGCACCTCCACAAAAGCCGTATTTCATTCGGACAGCATAGACTTCACTCCCCTCGGGGACATGACCTCGACGGTAACGGTGCTCATATCAATGAACACCGACAGGGATTTTATCTACCGCCGCTCGGTCGACGAAAAAGATTTCGTGCTCGACACGCGGGAAATTAAAAATATCCTCGACGGCGTGCCGCTCGACAATCCGGATGTTGTGCAGTGGATGAAAGAATATATCGACGAGAACACAGCGCTACTTTAAAACCATATGACGGCGCCCGGCGCCGGGAAAGGAATAACCATGAAATCACTTGCTGAACTTAACGCAATAAGAGATAAAGCAAAGGCCAATATGAATATCCGCGAAGACAACGAATACACAACCCGCGTGCTCGTCGGCATGGCTACCTGCGGCATCGCGGCAGGCGCAAAGCCCGTGCTCACCGCACTCGTTGACGAGATTGCACGCCGCAATCTCAGCCATGTCACCGTCTCGCAGACCGGCTGCATCGGCATGTGCCAGTATGAGCCGATAGTCGAGGTTCTCGAACCCGGCAAAGAAAAGGTCACCTATGTCAAGGTAACGCCCGAAATGGTCGCGCGCATCGTCAGCGATCATCTCGTCAACGGCAACCCCGTCGGCGAATTCACGGTCGGCGCTATCGCCAAATAACAAGGAGGAAAATCAATGTATCGTTCACACGTTCTTGTCTGCGGCGGTACCGGCTGTACTTCTTCTCACAGTGCAGAAATAATTGCCGAGTTTGAAAAGGAGATCGCCGAAAAAGGTCTCGCAGACGAAATCAAGGTCATCAGGACAGGCTGCTTCGGTCTGTGCGCCCTGGGTCCGATAGTCGTTGTTTATCCCGAAGGCGCGTTCTACAGCCAGATAAAGGTCGAGGACGTTCCGGAGATAGTTGACGAGCACCTCATCAAGGGCAGAATAGTCAAGCATCTGCTCTACGATGACACCGTCGCCGGCGACACCGTCAAGAGCCTCAACGAGACTCAGTTCTATAAAAAGCAGAAGAGAGTCGCACTGCGCAACTGCGGCGTTATCGACCCCGAAAATATCAATGAATACATAGCCATGGACGGCTACCAGGCTCTTGCGAAGTGCCTGACCGAATATACCCCGGACGAGGTCATCCAGATAGTCAAGGATTCCGGTCTGCGCGGCAGAGGCGGCGGCGGATTCCCGACAGGTCTGAAATGGAGCTTCACCCGCAAGAATCAGGCGGATCAGAAATATGTCGTCTGCAACGCCGACGAGGGCGACCCGGGCGCATTCATGGATCGCTCCGTGCTCGAGGGCGACCCGCACTGCATCGTTGAAGCTATGGCGATATGCGGCTACGCCACCGGCGCGACCGAGGGCTATATCTATGTCCGCGCGGAGTATCCGATAGCGGTCAAGAGACTTCAGATAGCAATAGACGAAGCGCGCGAGCTCGGACTGCTCGGCAAGAACATCTTCGACAGCGGCTTCGACTTCGACCTTCATATAAGACTCGGTGCAGGCGCATTCGTCTGCGGCGAGGAGACCGCGCTCATGACCTCCATCGAGGGCAACCGCGGCGAGCCCCGTCCGAGACCTCCGTTCCCGGCGGAAAAGGGTCTTTTCGGAAAGCCCACTACTGAGAACAACGTCGAAACATTTGCAAATATCCCGCAGATAATCCTGCACGGCGCGGAGAGCTTTGCCTCCATGGGCACTGAGCGCTCCAAGGGCACCAAGGTCTTTGCACTCGGCGGCAACATCAAGCACACCGGTCTCGTTGAGATCCCCATGGGCACGACCCTGCGCGAAATTGTCGAGGACATCGGCGGCGGCATTCCCAACGGCAGAAAGTTCAAGGCGGCTCAGACCGGCGGACCCTCCGGAGGATGTATCCCTGCGAGTCTCATGGACACCGAGATAGACTACGACAACCTCACCGCCATCGGCTGCATGATGGGTTCGGGCGGACTTATCGTCATGGACGACAGCAACTGCATGGTCGATATAGCCAAGTTCTTCCTTGACTTTACCGTTGACGAGTCCTGCGGAAAGTGCTCCCCCTGCCGTATCGGCACGAGAAGAATGCAGGAGATACTCGAAAAGATCATCGCCGGCAAGGCGACTCTCGAGGATCTGGACAAGCTCGAAGAGCTCGCCCATTACATCAAAGAAAACTCCCTTTGCGGACTCGGTCAGACGGCTCCCAACCCCGTCCTTGCGACCCTCAAGTTCTTCCGCGATGAGTATATAGCGCATATAGTCGACAAGAAGTGTCCCGCAGGCGTATGTAAGGCGCTGCTGAGCTTCAAAATTGACAAAGATCTGTGCATCGGCTGCGGTCTCTGCGCCAGAAACTGCCCCGTCTCGGCTATCGGCAAGACCGACTATGTCGCAGAAGGTCACAAGCTGCCGTCGTACACTATCGACACGGCGAAGTGCATCAAGTGCGGCGTCTGCATGGAAAACTGCAAGCGCGCCAAGGCAATCAGCAAAGGTTAAGGAAGGAGGGTCAACACAGCATGGAAATGGTAAACATAAAGATAAACAACATGCCCCTGAGCGTACCCAAGGGCATATCCATACTTGAGGCGGCGCGTATGGCCGGCATTGAGATCCCGACCCTCTGCTACCTCAAGAAGATAAACGAAATCGGCGCATGCCGCATCTGCATGGTCGAGGTCAAGGGCGCGCGTTCGCTCGTGACCGCCTGCGTATACCCCGTTAACGAGGGTATGGAGATATTCACAAACACCGAGCGCGTCCGCAAGAGCCGCAAGATGACCCTTGAGCTCATTCTTTCGACGCATGACAGAAAGTGTCTCTCATGCGTACGCAGCGGAACCTGCGAGCTCCAGCAGCTCTGCAAGGAGTTCGGCGTTGACGACGAGGGTCGCTTCGACGGCGCGAATCCCGTCCACGAATACGACGATTCCGCCATACATATGATAAGAGACAACGGGAAGTGCATCCTCTGCCGCCGCTGCGTCGCAGCATGTCAGGCTCAGCACATCTCCGTTATCGGCGCAAACGCCCGCGGATTTGACACCCACATCGGCTCGGCGTTTGAGAGACCGCTCGATTCCGTGGCGTGCGTCTCCTGCGGCCAGTGCATTGTCAACTGCCCGACCGGCGCTATATATGAGAAGGACGACACCGCAAAGGTTCTCGAGGCTATCAACAATCCCGAGAAGTTCGTCGTTGTTCACACCGCGCCTTCTATCCGCGTCACCCTCGGCGAGTGCTTCGGAATGCACATCGGCACCAATGTTCAGGGCAAGATGGTCGCGGCACTCAGACGTCTCGGCTTCGACAAGGTCTTTGACACCGACTTCGGCGCAGACCTCACGATTGTCGAAGAGGCAAACGAGTTCCTCGGCAGAGTCCAGAACGGCGGCGTGCTCCCGATGATAACCTCCTGCTCGCCCGGATGGATAAAATACTGCGAGCATTACTATCCCGATATGCTCGATCACCTCTCGACCTGCAAATCGCCCCAGCAGATGTCGGGCGCGATAATCAAGACCTGGTATGCCGAGAAGATGGGCATCGACCCGAAGGATATCGTCGTTGTCGGCATCATGCCCTGCACGGCGAAGAAGTTCGAGACAAAGCGCGACGATCAGGCGGCGTCCGGCTATCCGGATGTTGACTACTCGCTGACCACGAGAGAGCTCGGCAGAATGATCGAGAGCGCGGGAATATACTTCAAGCACCTGCCCGATGAGGAATTTGACAATCCTCTGGGCGACTCCACCGGCGCAGCCGTTATCTTCGGCGCAACCGGCGGCGTTATGGAAGCGGCGCTGAGAACCGCCGTTGAGAAGCTCTCCGGCGAGGAGCTCAAGAGCCTCGACTTCACCGAAGTTCGCGGCACCGACGGAATAAAGGAAGCTTCCTACACCGTCAACGGCATGGAAGTCAAGGTCTGCGTAGTCAGCGGACTTGCAAACGCCAACACGATTATGGAGAAGGTCAAGAACGGCACTGCCGACTATCACTTCATAGAGATCATGGGCTGCCCCGGCGGCTGCGTCAACGGCGGCGGTCAGCCGATACAGCACGCAGTCGTGCGCAACTTCGTCGACCTCAGAGCGCGCAGAGCCGCCGCTCTCTACGAGGCGGACAAGGATATGCCCCTGCGCAAGTCGCATGAGAGCGAGGCTGTCAAGCGTCTCTATGCCGAGTTCCTCGGCGAGCCCGGCAGCCACAAGGCTCACGAAGTGCTCCACACCTCGTATGTCGCGAGACCGAAATACAAATAATATAAGCACAATAAGCAATAGGGAGAATCCAATATGGATTCTCCCTATTTATTTAATTGCTATCATAAAATCAAGTTTCAATCCGGCTTGCTATTTCGCATTTCGATTCATGAGCCTAGGATGAGAATTGCCCTCTTTATACTATTCACGTTCCCAAGTTTTATAAGAAAGCGGCTTGTCTGTCAATCCAATTAAATAGTCGGCGGACAAATCGTAAAACCTACACAGCCGAATCAAATCATCAATTTTTAATTCGGCTCGTCCCATTTCAATATGATTATATCCCTGCTGAGACTTATCCAATAACTTTCCGACTTGCGCCTGCGTTAAGTCATGATCCTCACGGACATTTTTGATTCTTTCTCGATATTCCATGCATTCCGCCCCTCATATTATTTATTAATGTATACATCATAAAACACTCAAAAATATTGTATTGACATTTACTCAATTTTTGAGTATTATGTTCTCGAAAGGAGGGTAAAAATGCCGTCAATTGACTTTTCCAAAATTGCGGAAATGTTGGAATCTTCAACCGATTTTTCCCTATCTGAAAAGCAATACAAAAAGCTAACAGGTCGGGCAATGCCAAAGGATATATCGTATTTAACTCATAGATCCGCTATGGCAAAATTCGCCGAATCCAGAGGACTAAAAATCCATGTGCAAGAAAAAACGATTACTTTTGAAAAATCTAATGGTAATCAGTAAAAAGAAGGAGAGATTATTTTGAAAAGGTTTACATCTTTATTATTAGTATTCGCCTGCCTATTAATTTGCATCGGCTGTGTTGCCGGTTGTTCCAAAAGCAACTCCGGCGGCTCGTCATCCGGTTCAAAGATAACAGAAAGCAGAGCCATAGAAATTGCCAAGCAACGAACCGTAAATGCTTGCTGCGACCACAGCAGCACAACATCTGTCAGAATTAACTATGGAACTGAAAAAGCAGAACATCGCGATAAAGACGGATGTTATATTGTAGAACTGTCCGGATATTATTTCCCGGTAAATGAATATGGTGAAATAGGAAATAAATGTCGTTTCAACACGTACACCCGAATTTTGGATTCCGGCGCGATTGATTACTTTCACGAGAACTTTTAATAATATTTCGGATTAAATTAAAAAGGAGAGACTCATTTTTCTATGAGTCTCCCCTAATAATATTCACACAATAAAACCCGTCGCAGATTTATATCTACGGCGGGTTTACTTTGGCGGGTTTGCTTTACATTTTCTTTACTTCGTCAAAAATCTCTTTCGTGATTCGTCTGTCTTTGTAATAGAACTCGCGGTCGTGCTCGTTTATCTCCCTCGCGACGCGGCAGGGATTGCCGTAAGCCACGACATTCGCCGGAATATCTTTCGTAACGACGCTGCCCGCGCCGATAACGCTGTTGTCCCCTATCGTCACTCCGGGCATTATCAGAGCCCTCGCACCTATCCAGCAGTTTCTGCCGATATGCACGGGCATATTGAACTGATACGCCTTTTCGCGCAGCTCGGGCAGGATAGGATGCCCCGCGGTCGCGACGGTGACATTCGGGCCTATCATCGTATAAGAGCCGATATAGATATGCGAGTCGTCCACGGCGGTGAAATTGAAATTAGCGTATACACTGTCGCCCAGATGCATATGCGCCCCGCCCCAGTTCGCGTGGAACGGCGGTTCGAGATAGCAGTTCTCGCCTATTTCGGCAAACATCTCTTTCATTAATTCCTGCCTTTTCTTCTGCTCAGTCGGGCGCGTGGAATTGAACTCGTAGAGCAGATCGAGCTTTTGGAGCTGCTCGTCGAATATCGACTCCTCGTTCGGATAATAGAGCTCGCCAGTGTGCATTCTTTCATTCCCATGGTCCTTCTCCTTTTCTGTTTTTCTCCGCTTTGATTATACTTTATGCGCCCGCTTTTTCAGCCTTTTTTGAGCAAATGCGCACATGTTCTGCGACATTCGGGCTTTTTTGTTGACTTTGTGTGCTTCAAATATTATACTTTATAATAGACTTATATAGGAGATTTTTGTTTCAAGTCGGAAGGTGAAGAGAAAATGGATAAATTCATGCCAAAGACCATCGAACAGCTCAACGCCGAATTTGAGGCGCGCATGGAAAAGGCCAAGCAGGATGAGCTGAACGCGGCGGCGGAAAAGGCGGCGGCAGAGATAAAAGCCGCCGAAGAAGCACGAAAAGCCGAGGAAGCCCGCGCAGCAGCCGAAGCAAAGGCAGCCGCTGAAGCAAGAGCAGCAGCCGAAGCAAAAGCGGCTGAGGAAGCGAGACGCGTTGAAGAGCGCAGCTATGACAGCGTGATAGACAACTCGGTTATCTCCGCAAACGAGCTCGAACCGGTAGAGGACGACTTTGAAGAGACTTATTCCGGCGAGGAAGAGGTTTCTGTCGAAGAGTCAGAGCCCGAAGTTAAAGAAGTGCCTGTTGAAAAGCAGAAGAATGAATACGGCGAACCCGATCCCCACGGATATTTCGGCGCGCCGATAGACAAGAGCAGACCGCGCAAGACTCTCTCCGATGAGACAGCTTCCAAGGTCGAGCCGAAGTTCGACTTCGAGCGCACCTCGGACTACTCGGGTGCGATGCTCCAAAACGGCTTCAAGCCGCAGAAAGACAAATTCAAGGGCGCGAGGATATTCACGACCGTTCTCATCGTCATAATAGCCGTTGTGTCGCTCGTCACCGCGCTTCTCTGCGTTGCGGCGGCGCACCCCGACAAATTCCTGCTCGACCGCGGACTCGCCGTGTGCAGCGAAAATGTCGCAGGCTCGAATATAAAGAGCGGCTCGCTGTGCCTCACACGCAGGGCATCCGCCGCATCCGCGGACGAAGTTGCGCTGTACAAGCTCGGCGGCAAATACGAATTTGCGTTCGGTTCGTCTTTACCCGAGGGTGCTTCAATAGTCGCGCTCGCCACGCACTGCGTGCCGTTTATCGGCAAGTTCATCTCGAGCGTTACGAACATGTGGATAGTCTACACCTGCTCAGCTCTCGCGACGATACTCATCATCCTGATAATCAGGCTCGCGGCGTTCAGCGCGCCGGAGGAGAGCGTCACCGACGGAGTCAAGAGCAAGAAGAGCCGCAAATAACAAAAAATCAAGAGCCGCACGGTTGATCCTGCGGCTTTTGCATTTGGAGGAAACCCAATGTCAATAGAAAGAGTCAGAGAATATTTCAGAAAGCTCGGAATCGAGGACCGAGTGATGGAGATAGACGAGTCGAGCGCGACCGTTGCCCTCGCGGCAAAAGCTCTCGGCTGCGAAGAGGGAAGGATAGCAAAGACTATATCATTTTCGCTCGACGGCGAGCCGATACTCATCGTCGCGGCGGGCGACATGAAGATAGACAACGCAAAATACAAATCGCGCTTCGGCAAGAAAGCAAAGATGCTCTCGCACGAAGAGGCGGCGCAGCTTATCGGCCACGCGGTCGGCGGAGTGTGCCCGTTTGCCGTGAACGACGGCGTGAAGATATATCTCGACGAGTCACTCAAGAGATTCAATACGGTATACCCCGCCTGCGGCAGCAGCAACAGCATGATAGAGCTGACCCCCGCCGAGCTCGAGGAATACTCCAAGCCCGAAAGCTGGGTCGATGTCTGCAAGCCGATGGCATAAAAACCGGGGCGGCGAAGAAAAATTTTTCCAAACCGCCTCCGAACACTTGACAAACCGCAAAAAAAATCTTATAATCACATAGCAAACCAATGGGGGCGTAGCTCAGCTGGGAGAGCGTACGGTTCGCATCCGTAAGGTCGAGAGTTCGATCCTCTTCGTCTCCACCAATGACACGAATACTGCTTTTGCGGTGTTCGTGTTATTTTTATACCCACGCCCGATTTCCTAATCTTCGTTTAATCTTTACACGCTATGATAAAATCTGTATAATTATACCGGAGGGTGATCCAATGCGTATTCTGCTTGCCGAGGACGAGAAGAGTCTCAACAGGATAATCACAAAGCAGCTCAAGGCTGCCGGCTACAGCGTGGACAGCTGTTTTGACGGCGGCGAGGCATATGATCTGATAACATCGACCGACTATGACGCGGCGGTGTTCGATGTCATGATGCCGATAATGAACGGGTTCGAGCTTGTCAAAAAGATAAGGGCGCACGGCATCGACACACCGGTGCTGTTCCTGACGGCGCGCGACAGCATCGAAGACAGGGTCACGGGGCTCGACATCGGTGCCGACGACTATCTGATAAAGCCGTTTTCGTTCGACGAGCTTTCGGCGAGACTGCGCGTCATGACGCGCAAAAAATACGGAGAAAAGACGGGTATAATTTCCGTCGGCGACCTGACAGTCGACACGGCAGCGAGGCGCGTTGAACGCGCGGGCAGGGAGATATCGCTCTCGGCAAAGGAATATGAGCTGCTGCAATATCTTGTGATGAACAAGGGCGTTGTACTCAGCCGCGAGAAAATTGAGGATCACATTTGGAACTACGACTACGAGGGTGGCACGAATGTTGTCGACGTATATATCCGATATCTCCGCAAGAAGATAGACGAGGGCGAGGATATCAAACTCATTCACACCGTGAGGGGTGCAGGCTATGTCATCAAATAAAAAAACAAGACCCGCGCGCCGCCGCTCTTCGTTCAAGCTGCGGATAACGGTGTGGATAACGCTGCTCATCGCCGTTGTCAGCTCCCTCGGCATCGGAGGAATACTGATAACAGGCTCGCAGATTGCCGATTCGCGCCTGCAAAATGAGCTGATAAGCACGGTCGAGCGCAATGTTGACGAGATAGAATACAAGAACGGCATTCTCGAAATCGAGAACGATTTTGCCTTCTTCGTCGACGAGGTCTACTGCAATGTCTTTGACTCAAGCGGCAGATATATCGACGGCGAGTCCCCCGCCGCGCTGATAAACAGCGAGAATCGCAAGAACGGCGTGGTCGGAACATTCGAGACAGACGGAAACAAATATTATTATTACGACACCCGTCTCGATTTCAACAAATACGAATACGAAATCGACGCCTTTTCTGGGAAGATAATCAAATATGAGGCGGACACCGCGATGTCCGGGCTCAGCGACCCCGTCTACAAAAGCACCGAGTTCAAGGACGGAATAAACAGCGAAAAGGCGATTGATATCGCGCTCGAGCACGCGGGTCTGACCCGCGACGAAGTCAGCTCGCTGAGCGTTGAACTGCCAGCAAACGCGGACAGGACGGTTTTCAAAGTTGAATTCATATGCAGTAACTCGACCTATCCCCCGGTCTGGGTACGCGGATTCATCAACGCCGACGCCGCCAAGAGCGCGTTCGACGCAATAACCATGACGGTCATATACATTCTCCCGGCGTTTATTATTATCGCCGCCGTCGGGGCGTATTTAATATCGCGCAAAACGATGAAGCCGGTCGAGAATATCTGCCGCTCGGCGCACGAGATAACCGACGGAACCGACCTCTCAAAGCGCATAGAGATGGAGAAAAGCGCGGGCGAAATATACACGCTTGCCGAGACCTTCAACGACATGCTCGCAAGGCTCCAGACCTCGTTCGAAAATGAAAAGCAGTTCACCTCCGATGCCTCGCACGAGCTGCGCACGCCGCTCGCCGTGATAAAGGCGGAATGCGAATACGCGCTGTCCGACAACGCGAGCGAAGAAGATATGCTCGAAGCGCTCTCGTCGATAGACGAGCAGACGGACAAGATGACGAAGCTCGTCACGGCTCTGCTGACGCTCTCGCGCACCGAGCAGGGCGACAAGCGCTACAAGCTCGAAGACACCGACTTGAGCGAGCTCGTCAAAAAAACATGCGCCGATTTTGTTCCCGCGAAGAACATCACGCTCACTGCGGACATCGAAGACAATATTATAATCCCCGCGCAGGCGCAGCTGATATCGCTGATGCTCGAAAATCTGCTCTCAAACGCCGTCAAATACGGCAGAGACGGCGGGCACATTGAAGTCAGGCTCAAGAAAGACAACGGCATCGTGCTCTCGGTGAAGGATGACGGAATAGGGATAAAAGAAGAGGATCTGCCGAAGATATGGGGCAGATTCTACCGCGCGGACGAATCCCGCAGCCGCGAAAGCGGATTCGGCTTGGGACTCTCGCTCGTCAGCCAGATAGCGGCACTCCACGGCGGAAAAGTCTCCGCCTCCTCCGTTTACGGCGATGGAAGCGAGTTTACCGTAACCTTTTGACGGCGGTATAACAGCATAAATAAATGAACCGGTTGCAGTAGATTTTTCTGCGGCCGGTTTGTTGTTTTATATTGTTTGACATCGGGGATGGACAAATCCCAATTTATCAACATCACAGCACACTGTTTTACGGACTTCAAACTTTCCGAAAAATTTTTGCGCTCTAATCTTTCTTTAATTTTCGCGGGTTATTATATGGGTGTACTAAGGGACACGATCCCGATAAGAAAGGACAGATACTATGTTTGCAAGTATTTTCAAATCCATCGGAGTCGCGCTCATGTCAGTCATTATGGCTATCTTCTCTGCGTTCGCTCCGCCGCAGGATAAGCCCGACACGGGCTCGGGCAACTCCGGACAGATCCAGCAGGAAGTAAAGATAAGCCTTGACGCCGCGATAGACATTGCAGTCGCCGATGCGGGCATCGCAAGAGCCGACGCGAAGTTCACCGAAGCGAAGCTCGACAGCGACGACCTTGTCGCCCACTACGATATCGAGTTCATCGCCGGGGCGAACGAATACGACTACGAGATAGCGGTAACGGACGGCAGCATTCTTAAAAAAGAAGTCGAGCCCACCGACCCCTCGAAGCCCTCAAAGCCCCAGCCCGATGTCTCAGGCTATATCAGCATCGACGAGGCGAAGGCAATAGCCCTCAAGAAAGTTTCTCTTGACGCATCAAAGGTCACTTTCAAGAAAGCGGAGCTTGACGTGGACGACCGCACCCCGCACTATGATATAGAATTTGTCTCGGGCGGATATGAATATGAGTTCGAGATAGACGCAAAGAGCGGAAAGATTCTCGAGTTCGACCGCGAGCGCGTGGATAAGAAGCCCTCAGTTGACACATCAAAGTTCATCTCCGTTGAGGAGGCAAAGGCCGCCGCGCTCAAGAGAGCTTCTCTCGACGCTTCAAAGGTCACATTCACCAAAGCTGAGCTTGATATTGACGACCGCACCCCGCACTATGATATCGAGTTCGTTTCCGGCGGATATGAGTACGAAGTCGAGGTCAACGCGAAGAACGGCAGAATAATCGACTTCGACCGCGAGCTTGACGATTCAAAGCCCGCCGACCCCTCGAAGTATGTCTCCGCGGACGCCGCGAAGAAAGCCGCACTCGACCATGCGGGTCTCACCGAGGCTCAGGTCACGGAGCTCGAAACCGAGCTTGACACCGACTCGCTCACCGCGCACTACGATGTTGAATTCAAATGCGGCGGATTCGAGTATGAGTACAAGATAAACGCGAAGAGCGGAAAAGTTATCTCGTTCGAAAAAGAGAGAGACTAACAGATTTTATTCAGTCCCGGATGTTAAGTCCGGGGCTGTTTTTATTTGTAAACTTTTTTCGTTTTTCCTTGACTTAAAGCCGACTTCAGGTTCTATAATAAAGTCAAATCAAAGGAGGAATTATCATGAGAAAAGATTTCGGCGCAAAGCCATTCACCTATCCGCAGCCGGTGCTTATCCTCGGTTCCTACGACAAGGACGGCAATCCCGACGCTATGAACGCCGCATGGGGCGGCATCAGCGGCGGCAATGAAATATCCATGTGCATAAGCGCGGGCCACAAGTCCACGAAGAATATCATCGAGAGAAAGGCATTCACCGTGAGCATGGCCGACCTCGAACACACGGCGGCGTGCGACTATGTCGGTCTTGTCTCCGCAGGGAATACGCCCGATAAATTCGAAAAGGCGGGTTTCCACGCCGTCAAATCGAAATTTGTTGACGCGCCGCTGATTGAAGAGCTGCCCATCGCCGCAGAGTGCAGGCTCAAGAGCTACGACGCAGGCACCGGGCGCATGGTCGGCGAGATAGTCAACGTCTGCGTTGACGAGCGCGTGCTCGACGAAAACGGAAACGTCGATGTTTCAAAGGCGCAGCCGATAACCTTCGACCCGTTCAACAACACCTATGTTGTCCTCGGCGAGGCAGTCGCAAAGGCGTTCAGCGCCGGCAACTCGCTCAAATAAAAATATACGCAAAACGCCCCGCACGTTTCCGTGCGGGACATTTTGTTTTTCGGATGTAACTTTTAATATTTTATCGTGAAGTCGTTTATTGTTGTCATGCCGACTTTCACCCTCGTGTTCGAGCCGAGCAGATGCGCCGTCAGTTCAATAATAACGGGATAGTCATAGTGGGCATAGACCATATTGCCGGTAGGCTTGCTGAATCTTGCTACTATCGTTCCGTTATAATAGGTGAATCTCTGGTCGGTGAGCGAGAGGCCGGGATAGTCGAAGTTTACCACGTCGGCGGTGAGCACGCCGAACGCTGCGGCATAGCCCTTATCGCCCGAGGGATTGACCTCGGTGCCGAAAATCAGTGTTATCTGATATTCGCTGCCCTTGTCCTCTATCTTTGCGCTCTTGACATCGGATACTGTAAGCTTGCTGACCCAATCCTTGCCGCCGACGGGAAATACGTTTCTGATATCCTCTTTTGAGGTCAGGACTATCGCCTTGTCGTCGCGCTTCATGAAAGTCTTCATCGCGCTCTTGCCTATTGCGTCTATCGCCTTGGGCAATTCGGTCTTGTCGGCGTCGTTCTTCGTCTCGGTGTAGTTGCGGGTGACGGACTTCGCCTGATATTTTACTCTGTTCGCGCCGGCGTTGAAATAGGCGATTATCTCAGCCTTAGTCCAGTCTTTTGCATTCTTCGAGGGCGCGGCGGTTACCTGATTCGAAGCGGTCTCGCCGGGCTTTGCGGGGTCGGCCGATTGAGTTTCATTTGTCTCGCCCTCCTGCGCGGTGCTGTCCTCGGGAAGGGCGGTCGTGTCATCGACAACATCGCCCGCCGCGCTCGTCTGAGCGTCGCCCGTGGTGTCCGCATTTGTTTTTGTGTCGTCCTTTTTGCACGCGCACAGCAGCGACACAAGCAGAACAAGAATCGCTATAACGGCGACTATTGATTTTTTCATAAGTTTTCCTCCTTAAAGTTCATATTCACCTGCTCCGACGGTCTGTTTTCTTCCGTCGGGCAGAATTATATCCGCTTGGCAGTTCGACGGGACGGATATTTTATATTTATATCCCCCGTCAGTTTTGTCCCAGCGCACAAACATTTTTCCGTATACGCTGTCATAGCTCGCTTCGGCGAACTCAAAATGTCCGCCCGGGCGCGGGGATATTTTGAATTTGTTCTCCCCCGTGACATTTATTCCGCACATCGTGCCGAACAGCCACTCGCAAACAGCACCCTTGGAATAGTGATTGAGCGAGGCTATGCCGCCCTGCGCCTTTGTGCCTTCCCAACTCTCCCAAATGGTAGTTGCTCCGTTTTTCGGCATAAACAGCCAGCCGGGCATTTCTTCATTTTCAAGCAGTTTATAGGCATAATCAATATTGATGTCTGCAAGTACATCCAGAATAAACGGAGTTGACAAAAAGCCTGTGCCAAGTCGCCAACCGTAATTATCAAGTGCCTTGACAAGTCGTTTCTTTGCAAATTCCGTCTGCTTTTCGTCGAGCAGACCGATATAAAGCGGGCGAACGAGCTTCGCCTGGCGGTCGGTGTCTATTGAAAACTTCTTCGTTGTGACGAGCGCGCTGTAGCCCTTTCTCGCCCTCGCTGCATTCTTTTCGTAGAGCCTTCTGTCGTCGTCTTTGCCCAAAATGCGGGCGATATCCGCCATCGCTTCGAGCATGAACACTATGTACGCAGTCGTCTCCTCCGGGTTAGGGTTGACAAAATCCGTAAATTTAAGAGCCTTGACATCGGCGGGTTCCGCCCATTCGCCGTAGGACTGGCGGTAGTTTGAAATATTGCGGAAATTTTTGAGCCCCACTCCCGTCGGCAGGGCGGTAGGATACCACTTTCCGAGAGTCTTTATTTTATATTCCGCGAAGGCGCGCATATTCGGATAGAAGCGCTCGAGAATCTTTCTGTCGCCGTACTGCTTATAGAGCCTGTACGGAATAAACACGCCTGCGTCGGACCAGCCCGCCGAGCCGTCCATAAAAGTCATATAGAAATCCACACCGCCGCGTGGGGCTATCTGGCGGAAATCGCCGTTTTTGAGCTGTTCGTCGCACATATCGCGCACGAATTTTTCGGCAAATGGCGCATAGTCAAAAAGATAGCTCGCGGTTTTGCAGAATATCTGCGCGTCGCCCGACCAGCCGTGGCGTTCACGGGTTGGGCAGTCTGTCGGCAGATCGGTCGAGTTGCTTTTTGCCGACCACTTTGTCGCCTCGACGAATTTGTTCAGCAGCTCGTTTGAACTGTTGAAAAATCCCGTCTCTTCCATGTCCGAATAGACGGCTATGGCGGTGAAGTCCTCCGGGCGGACGGTCACATCCGTCTCGACGCTTATATACTGAAAGCCAAATATCGCAAACTTGGTCTTGTAGCGGTTAACTCCCTCTTTGCAGATGTATTCGACTCTCTGCAGAGGCGTTGTCTTATGCTTGTTCTTGCACTGTATGTTTTCGAGCGTCAGCTCACCGTCACGCAGAAGCTCGCCGAACTCGAGAATAATTTTCTGTCCCTTGCGGGCGGTTACCTCAAACTCGGCATAGCCCGCTATATTCTGTCCGAAGTCGAGCAGCTTTTTCCCGCTCGGGGTGACGGACAGAGTGGGCTTGAAGCGTTCCTTTTCGGCTATCGGGAAATTGTTTGACGCGCTCGGCAAAACCTTGCAGACGGTCTCTTTCGCGTGATTTTTATATGACGGGATATTATTTGCGTTGACCCGTTCGCCGTCCTTGTTGTCGGCGAAGCGTATCGCGCCGTCGTTGCTCCAGAGCCACGAGCCGTCGGAGGTGACGGTCTGCGCCGTGCCGTCGGTATATTTTATCTCAAGCTGAGCGAGCAGTTTAGTCTCGGTGCCGTACTGATTTTTGAGTCCCCATGCGCCTACGCTGCCCCTGTACCAGCCGTCGGCAAGCTCGGCGCAGAGCACGTTGCTCCCCTCATGCAGAAGCGCGGTCACATCGTAGGTCTGATACTGTATGCGCTTTCTGTATTCCGTGATGCCGGGCGCGAGCGGCATCGAGCAATCAGCGCCGTTAATCTCGGCTGAATAGAGTCCGCAGGCAGTCATATAGAGCCGCGCAGATAAAATCGGCTTTTTGCACTCGAACTCTTTTTTGAAGCAGTCGACCGGGTAACGCTGTTTTCTGTTTACATTATAGTTTCCTGTTATCCACTTCGCGCTCCAATCTGAGGCGTTTCTGAGCCCGATCTCGAAGAATGCCGGCTCGCTCCACTCGCCCTCAAGCCCGTTTTCGTCCCAGAGCTTCACTTTCCAGTTCACTCTCAGGCGCGACGGAGTGTCAAGCGGATACGGAATAAAACTCATCTGTGAAGATTCGACCTTGCCGCTGTCCCATAGAATATTGCCGCGCGTGTCGGAAGCGACTATTCTGTATGCGCTCTGAGCTTTTCCGCCCGCGCAGTTCCACATGAAGCGCGGGTTTTTAATATCTATCCCCAGCGGATTTTTGAGATACTCTGTTTTAAGCTTTACGGCTTTCATTCTTTCACCTCTTTCGCACTCATAACTGCAAAGATTTCCCGCTCCATAAACGGAGTCCAGATTTCACGATACCCCGCCTTTGTCGGGTGTATCTTATCCGCCATATACAAATTCATATCGGCACTCAAGGCGGCGTTCAAATTATCGTCGTTCCACATATCGATAACGGATATGCCCCATTTCTCCTGCGCCGCTTTTAAAGTATCGACCATGGACTGATAGCGCTCGCTGTCGTAGCGCGGACTTGTATAAAATATTACGGAGCAATTCCATTTTTCTTTTGCATAGCAGATTATGTATTCTATCGCCCCGGTTACGGTCTTTGTGTCGAAGTCATTGAGATTTTTCGACTCTATTATTTTTCCGAGCTCTTTCTTCTGAGACGCGTCGTTGGTCGAGAGCTGGCAGACTAAAAGATCGGCTTTTTCCGCATCGAGCTTTTTGAGACGCGACACATATGAATCAATGCCGGATTCAACGAGGGTCGTGCCGGAGACTGCGCTTTTTATCATCTCGCAGCCGTCGCGCTTTTCAATATAGTCGGCAAACGAAACCCCGCCGGATGCCGAGCCGTAGGTCACGGAAGAGCCGAGGAATATAACGGTCTTGCCTTTTATCGGGTTATCGGCATTTTCGGGTGTATTATCAAGCGAATACTTTTCGCCGTTGCCCTCGAGCGAAGCGGTTTTTACATCGTGGAGCTTCACAAACGGTCCCCAGCTCCACTGATAGCCGCAGAACGCGAGCCACGCGGCAATGACGGCGGCTGCAATCAGAATGATTATCAGAAGTTTCTTCTTCATTTTATTCTGTCGTCTCCCCGTTTCTCTGCTTTATCTCCTCCTGCTCCTTGGCGATATTCTTTTCTACATTCAAAAACAGCAGAAGTATCGCAAGGACTATGCCGGTTATCGTCTCAAGCCCTACGAAAGTAAATGTTATCGCGCTCTTGACGCTCGCCGACTGCACGGCGATGAGCTGGCCCGCCGCATTTGTATAGGGCGCGACATAGCCGGACTTCGAGAGAATGAGATTGAATATACCCGTGCAGATTCCGACGCTCGCGACAGCGATCGTGTTATATATCGACATCGCGATGCCGTCGCACCTGAAGCCGTTTTTCCACTCGACATGGTCGAGCACGTCCGCAAACAGAGCCATGAACACATATGAGCACGGCAGACCGCCGATATTCTTTATAAACTGGCCGATAAGCACTATTACCATATTCGTCGGCGCGAGCCAGCATATAGCCGAGCCGACTGCATAGAAAATAAAGCCGATTGCCGTTAAATTGCGTTTACCAAACTTCTTCGCGAGCGGCCAGACGGCGAAAATGCCAATGCCCATCGGGATTCCGCCGATAACGGAGAGCATGGTCTGGGTCTTGCCGTCGTTATATGTACCGAGGACATAGTTCGAGAAATAAACGAGCGAGATGTTTTTGATGGTCGAGCCGACGGTGAAAATGAGAAAATATATGAAAATTATTATCATATATTTGTCGCTGAAAACCGCCTTGAGCTGAGTTACCATTGCGACGCTATCTTTCTTCTGCTCGCCGCCTTCGAGGGTGATGCGCTCCTTGGTGAAATAATACTCCATGAGCGTCAGCGGCAGCGCGATGCACGAGAGAATACTCATCGCAACTATCCACTTTGATTTGTCAACGCCGAGCTGCGGCATGATGAGCATGGGGAAGATGAGCGCGACGATTATGCCGCTCATCATGATGGTCGATATCTGATTGAAAACCGAGAGCGAACCGCGCTGTTCCGTGTTTCTCGTCGAGAGCGGAACCATAAGACTGTGGCTCATGTTATAAATTGTATAAGCGAACGAATAAAACAGATTATACGAGAGCATGACCCATATCACCTGCACCGTCCGGTTACCCGAGGGGACTGTGAAGAGCAATATGCCTGTCACGGCAACAAGCGGCGCGGAGAGCAGCAGCCAAGGGCGCGCCTTGCCCTGTTTTGTGCGCGTGCGGTCGATGATATAGCCCATGACTATATTTGTTATAGCGTCGATTATCTTCGACACTATCGGGAACACCGCGAGGAACGCGCCGCCCCAAACGGTGGTGAGGTTTAGGACATCGGTATAATAGACATTGAGGTAGGTCGCGAGCACGGCGTTTAAAAGCAGCGCGCCGGACGGGCCGAGCAGATAGCCCAGCCACTTCTCCTTCGCCGTAACATCGGGCGAGGTCAGGCGCGAATCAAGCGCCCGCTTTTCGAGCAGTCTGTTCTTCATTTTTGTCTCTCCTTAGCTTTCCGACCCGCTTGACAGATCGGACTGTTTATATTACACTCTTATTATATCTACACCGTGTCGGATTAACAATCATCAGTTTTGTTAATCGCTGCTATGAAACCGACAAAATCATCTGAAAGTGGCGGGATAATATGAACACAAAAAATAACCAGCGCACGAGACTCTCAAAAATATTGCTAAAAAACGCGCTGATGGATCTTCTGGGCGAGAAAGGCTCGGTAACAAAAATATCAGTAAGAGAGCTGTGCGAGCGCGCCGACCTCAACCGCTCGACCTTTTATGCGCACTACTCCGAGCCGAAAGAGCTGCTCGAAGAGGTCGAAAACGAGCTGCTCGACGCGACTCAGGATCACTTAAAGAAAATAGGCGCGGAAAACGACCTCGGCGCGCACAGATATCTGCTTTCATTTCTAATGTATATCAAAGAAAACGACAAGCCGTTCCGCACGCTGCTTGTCGACTCGGTTGACCCCGTGTTCCGTTCAAAATTCATGCAGCAGTCGATAATTCAGTTTATTGAGAACCTGAACATCGTTTTTCCGAAGGAGCAGGAGCAATATATCTACTCATATATTCTCAACGGCAGCACGGGCGTTATTATCCAATGGATACGCTCGGACTACTGCATTGACGAAAATGAGCTTGTTGATCTGCTCTTTTCGATAAATCAGAGCGCGCTTGTCAATCTCGACATAAAGCCGCGCATATAGTTGAAAGCCTACCAAGCAAGTGGTATAATTGTGAAAACTCGCGCAATAATGCGCAAAATGCAAGGAGACGACAAAAATGAGAGAGAGCAAAATCACGAGGGACGAAGCGTTCGAGCTTCTGAAAAAATACAACAAAGACCCGTTTCATATCCGCCACGCGCTAACTGTCGAGGGCGTTATGCGCTGGTACGCGAAGGAGCTCGGCTATGCGGACGAGGAGGAATATTGGGGCATAGTCGGTCTGCTGCATGACATCGACTTCGAGCTCTATCCGGAGGAGCACTGCAAGAAGGCTCCAGAGCTGCTCAAGGCGGGCGGAGTCGGCGACGACATGATATATTCAATTTGCTCCCACGGCTACGGCATCTGCGTAGATATCGAGCCAGTTCACGAGATGGAAAAGGTGCTCTTCGCGGCGGACGAGCTGACAGGGCTCATCTGGTCGGCGGCGCTGATGCGCCCGTCCAAGAGCGTGATGGACATGGAGGTCTCGAGCCTCAAAAAGAAGTTCAAAGATAAAAAGTTCGCCGCGGGCTGCTCGCGCGACGTTATCCGCACGGGTGCGGAGAAGCTCGGCTGGGAGCTTGAAAAGCTCTTCGAGCAGACGATACTCGCCATGCGCTCATGCGAGAGCGATGTCAACAGCTTTATGGGGACTTACCAGGCATAAAATGAGCAAAAGACTGCCGCAGAATAAATCTGCGACAGTCTTTTTTATTTGTGCTTTATATTCAGTCCAGTGCGGGCTCGGGAGCGAGCGGTGCTTCCGTTGCCGGCTCGGTCACGGGGACTACCGGCTCCGACGGGATCGGATTTATCGGTTCGTCGGACGGTTTCTCTGTCGGTTTCTCCGTGGACTTTTCCGTAGACTTCTCCGTGGGCTTTTCCGTAGGCTTCTCCGTGGGCTTTTCCGTAGGCTTCTCCGTCTGCCTCTCGGTAGGCTTTTCGGTGGGCTTCTCAGTCGGCTCGACTACAGATACATTTATGAGCATCTTTCCGCTCGCCGTTTCCCCGTCGGAGTCTGTAACAGTGACTTCCACGGTGTACATTCCGCCGGTTTTCGGGGTATATGACATACTCTTTTCCGATTTTTCCGCCACGAGCGCGCCGTTTAAAAATATCTTTATTTTATAAGAAGTATATTTTCCCGTTCCGCCGGAGACGAGCGCTGACGCGTGTATCTGCGGCGCGGCAGTGTCGTTGTTCGACACCTGCGCCGCCGCAACGGCCGCGAGGGTCGGATTCTTGACCGTCACGGTGCATGAAGCGGTCTTGTTTCCGTCCTCGGTCTTTACGGTTATCACGGCAGTACCCTTCGCTTTTACTGTGACGCGCCCGGAGCTCGAGACAGACGCTACACTGCTATTGCTGCTCGACCATGTGACTTTCCGATTCGCCGCATTGCGCGGAGCGACGGTCGCCCGGAGCTGCCTCGAATCGCCGACCGTCAGGCTGAGCGAGGACGAGTTCAGGGTAACGCCCGTGACATGGTCGATATATACCGTCACCTTGCAGACCGCCACGCGGTTGCCGTCCTTTGTGGTAACTCTGATATTTGTCGTGCCCTCTTTTTTCGCCGCGACTATGCCGCCCGCGACCTCCGCTATCGACGGATCGTCGCTCGACCAGGTGTAGTCCTTGTCATATGCGTCGGCGGGGATAACCGTAGCGGTGAGCACTTTAGTCTGACCGACTCTGAGTTTGGCCTCCGTCGCGCTGAGCCTGATGCCCGTCACGCTCTGGTATTTTTTCTTGCTGTAAAATGTCCTTGTGCCGTTCTTGTTCTTTATCGTCAGAACGCCGTTGCTGACGGATATTCCGTAGCTGTCCCAGTCGCTCTTTCTGTCCGCATATCCGCCGCCGGTCGATGACTTCGTATAGGTGCTGAGAGTTGCGATGTCGAAATTCGTCGCCTTTATGCCGAAGCGATCGCCCGTCTCGTCGCCGCCCTTCTGCGCGGTGTATATTTCAATCGTGGAGTCGGGATTATTGAACAGATACCACACTCCGCGCGCCTCTCTGTAGCAGGTGCCGGTGTATCTGTCCTTCGTACCGGGAGATTTCACGAATTTCTTATTATTGATATAAAAGCAGCTGCTGCCGAGAATTATTTTATTTGCTCTCAGCGAGCTTTCCCATGAGGCGAACGGCACGGAAATTGAGTTGCCCCAGCTGCCGCCCGAGGACGAAAGCGACTTTGAGGGATAAAGAGTATACGCCGCGACGCTCCCCGAAGACGAGGGCAGCGAGAAATTATACGAGCGCAGATTCATTCCACTCGCGGAGTTCGACACATCGACAAATATATCGGAATAGCCGTCGAGATACCATCTGCCGGAATATTTCGCCGCGGTATTGGAATATTTCTGCGCAGATTCCTCTGCCGCCGCGGGCTGATTTTCGGACCCGCTCTCGGTTTTTCCCGTCGCTTTCCATTTCGCGGTGAGGTTCAAATCGTCGTTTATGGGCGTTGAGAAATCGAACTCGGTGTCGCCGTTGAACCAGCCCTCGAATTTATATTCCTCGCGCTCTGGAGTCGGCGGCGCAAACGCCGCTTCGCCGCGCTTTATCTCGATTATTTCGTTCTCCCTGCCGTCGCCATAGCAGAGCACGAGCAGGACTATATCCGTACCCTCGTCGATGCTGTAGGACGCGACAAGGGTGATGTCCCCAGTTATCGCGGTGTTGAAATCAAACGCCGCTCCGTTATACTGCCACTCGATGAAGGTGAATCCCTCTTTGTGCGGATCCCACGGCTTTTTGGCGCTCTCGCCGTCGCGGATATGCTGGGTCTTTATCTGCGTTCCGCCCGAGCTGTCGAATGTCACCGTGTGGACTGAATTTTTGGAGCAGGCGGCAAAAACCGCGAGCGCCGTCAACAGGACCAATAAAACTGCCGTTACCCTCTTCATTGCGATCCCCTTTTCGCTTCGTTATAAGTATCGGTCTGACATAAATATATGCCAAAGGTATTCCAAAATAATTCTACTGCAAAATAAATTATTTTTAATCGCTTTTGAGAATTATGCAGTCTCTATGAAAAATATTTTTCATATATTGATTTTTGTTCAAAAATAAAACAGCTATTCATAAAAGAGCAACCCCCGGCGAAGAAAAACACCGGGGGCTTGGAATTTTGAGTTGTATCAGAGCTCGCGCTCTATCTTCTCCTGCGCCGCTTTCAGTATCGCAGCCGGATCATTGCCGAGGATATCGAGCCCCTCGGCACTGAAAAAGCTGAAGTTCTCAATACCGAAGAACGACTTCGTGACCGTCTTGATATATTCAAAGCCGAAGTCCGTGCCGCCGATATATCCGCCCGAAGTGGTGATATAAATCAGCTTTTTCGCCCTGCAATAGCTTATCGGGACGCCGTCGCTGCCGTAGAGAAAAGTCAGCCCGCCGACGCACAGGGATTCGACATAGATTTTTAAAAACGCCGGAAAACTGTAGTCCCAGAACGGCGCGGCGATAACGACGGTATCGCAGACGGCGAACTGCTTCGCGCAGTCATAGACCGGGTCGGAAAAGTCGTTCTTTTCCGCGCTTTCGGCGCGCTTCGCGAGTCCCGCCGCGTCGAGCGGCTTCAAATTCGCGTCGGCAAGGCGTATCTCTTCTATATCGCCGTCAAGGCGGCTGAGTGCGGTTTTGGCGAGCGCCAAAGTGCGCGACTCGTTATCCCCGCGCACACACGAATTGACGAAAAGTATTTTCTCTTTCATTTTTCCTCCTGTTTTCACTCTCTGATTATTTCAAAATTCCCGCTATGAAGCTCTTCGATGCTGCCGCGCTCGTCTGCGAACGAGTAGCCGTCGGGCAGTCTTATGCGCCCGTGAACTCCGCTGTCCGCGGAGATATCGAGTGCTATGCCCTCGAGCGTTCTGCGCCACTTGACACTCACCTTGCCGCCGACAGTCTCATACGAAGCCTCGGCGCTGTCGAGCTTTTCAATAAATACGGGCGATATCTCAACCTCCGACGGATCAGCAAGGAAAGGATTGACGCGGATGCCGCCGACATATTCAATGAACCACGCGGAAATATCGCCGAACATATGATGATTGAGCGAATTGGGTCTGTCCTCCTCGCGCAGAAAATCCTCCGGCAATGCAGTAAGTCCGCGCTCAACGAAGTTGCCGTAGGACGGATAGTCCGGGCGGGTTATCATTTTAAAAGCCAGGTCGGCTTCGCCGAAGTCGGAGAGCACCCTGAACAGCACGCGCATACCGAGTATGCCCGCGTCTACATGGTCATCGCGCCGTTTGATTATCTCAAGAAGGCGTTTGAACGCCTCGGGCTTTTCGCCGGGAGTGAACACATCGTAATATATCGCCATCGCCTGCGAGGTCTGGCAGGAGCCTATCGCAGTCATAGTGCCGAAGTCTATCAGATGCCGTCTGACCGCGTCTTTTATCTCATTATAGAGCTTTTCGCAGAACTCGCGTTCGAGCGAAAGTCCGAGCTGCGAGAAAATATAGGCGGCTTTCTTGAGAATACTCATGCATGTCACGCTGTCCGTAAATTCGAGCGGCGATTTGACCCTCGTCACTGGGCACCAGTCTCCGAGACCAATCGCTACAAGCCCGCGCTCGTCGCGGCGGCGCGAGATATACTCGCAATAGCGGAATATCGCCGTCGCGTTTTCTTCGATTATCTTTCTGTCGCCGCGCAGGACATAGCAGAAATACGGAATATACGTCAGCGCAGCGTCCCACGCGGGACCGTTGCCCCATTCGAAGCCCCAGCCGCCCGTCGGCACAATGCCGGGCAGCGCACCGTCCGCACGCTGAGCGGCGCGGATATTGCGCAGCCACTCGCGGTAGCTGTTGACTGCATCGAGATTCATCAATATGTGCTCGGCGGAGAGAGCGGCGTCGCCCGTCCAGCCGTTTTTCTCGCGGTGCGGGCAGTCTGTCGGGAAATAATAGAAATTCGAGAGATCGGAGTTTCTTGTCATCGTCTGCAATTTGTTCGTCATCCCGTCGGAGCAGACGAACGAGCCGATCTCGCGCAAAGCCGAGTTCTGCACAACAAATGTCAGAAGATCGGAGGTCGCCTCCTGCTCGGTTATACCGAGCACCACGCAGTATCTGAAGCCGTGATAAGTGAACACGGGCTCAAAAATTTCTTCGCCCTCGCCTTTAAGTATGTACATATCGCGCTGGGAATATCCGGCAGGATAGAAGCAGATGTTGCTCGTGTCCGGCTCGCCGTCGGGCGCAAAATATTCGCCGAACTGCAAATCGATTTGCCGCCCGCGCTCGCCGCTTATCCTGAGCTTTACCGTACCCGCCGAGTTCACGCCGAAGTCATATAAAAATCCGTCGCGCTCGTCGCTCGCTATTTTTTTCGCCTCTTTGACAACGTCGCCGCGAGTTATGTATTCCTTGAGCCTGCATTTTCTTATCAGAACCGGCTTTATCTCGCGCACGGGCGCTATCGGCTCCGCCTCGCACAGGCGCTTTTCGCCGCGCGGGGTCTCCGCAGGCAGGGCATTTTTCCAAGCACTGTCGTCAAAGTCCGGCTCTGACCAGCCGGGAATTTCAAGGCGCGCGTCGTAGTAGCAGCCGCAGCGCAGGTCATCGAAAATGACCGGTGACGGAGCAGTTTTGACCGAGCCGTCAGCCTCGAAAATATCAATTCCGCCGTCAATATATTCCGTCGAGACGCAGAAAGCCGTGCGCGGCGCGCCCCTGAATGCGGCGATATCAAAGTCCCAGATCTGACCGCCCGGCGCGTTCTGCATTCCGTTGCCGAGCATTATGCCGAGAACATTTTTGCCCGGCACGAGGCACTCGGTTATGTCATATTCGTCGTAATAGACAAGATCGTCGGGGTTCGAGATGTACGGGGCCAAAATGCCTTTAGTCAGCCTCTGCCCGTTGACATAGAGCTCATAAAACCCGAGTCCCGTCAGCGTAATAATACTCTTTTTGACTTCGCCGTCTATCTCAAAAGTCTTTCTGAAATATGGCGCGGGGACATGGGATGTATAGGTTGTATAATCATAGCCCGCACAGATAAATTTTCCCGAAAACATAACAGCACTCCTTTACGCTAATATCATAACCGAGGACGGAAAAAACTGCAACAGATTTTTTCTTGGCTTTAAGTGGTTCGGTATGATATAATCGACTTAGAAACCGACGGAGGTATTATCATGGCAAAGGCAGGCAGCAAAAAGCGGAAGATAATAATATGCATCGTTTCGATAGTCGCGGTCATTGCGCTGCTTTTCGGAGCGTGCGCCGTCTATCTCGGCGACTACTATCACGCGATAACTCCCGCAGATGAATCATTCGGGCTTCAGGACGGCAGTTCCCTGCCCGAGACAATCAAACTCGACAACGGAAATATAGTCTGCAAGGGCGAAAACGCGACAAAGGGACTGATATTCTATCCCGGCGGCAAGGTCGAATACACGGCATATCTGCCGCTCATGGAGTCGCTCGCCCAAAAGGGCATACTTTGCGTGCTCGTCAGGATGCCGTTTAATCTCGCGGTATTCGATGTCAACGCCGCAGACGGCATACGGGATATGTTTCCGGAAATCACCGACTGGTACATAGGCGGCCACTCCCTCGGCGGCTCGATGGCGGCGGCGTATCTCGAAAAACATCCGAGCGATTTTAAAGGTCTGCTGCTCCTCGCCGCATATTCGACCGCCGACCTCTCAAACGAAAATATAAGGACGCTGTCAATTTACGGCAGCAATGACGGAGTGCTCAACCGCGAAAAATACGAGCAGTACCGCAGCAACCTCCCCGAGCTTACCGAATATATAATCGACGGCGGATGCCACGCGTATTTCAGCGTTTACGGCAATCAGGACGGCGACGGCACCCCAACGATAGACAACGCCCGTCAGATAAAACTGACGGCGGATGCGGTTGCGAAGTGGGTTGGGTGAAGCTCACAGCGTGTCCGTTCAGATAAATCCACGATATAAAAATATACCCCGCTATGCATTTTTCGGCACAGCGGGGTTTGTTATTGGAGTTTTGTTCGTGATGTGTGGAGAACCTATGAAGTTATTTTCGTTTTTTCTCACTCGGCGTTTTCATTGGGTCAGGCCAGTTAACAACATTGCTTCTGAAAAATATCCGCACAACCTTCGGGCTAAGCTCTTTAACATGCCGCCCGACATAGATACTTGCCAGAATGGTCAGCATTACCAAAAGCCAAACCGCAATCATTACGGAAACAAAAACAGACAGGGGCTTTTTCTCTTTTGCCCTATTTATGGAAATTGTCTTTTCAAGCGTGACCAGCTCTTTGCCATCGCTTTCAACGGTATATACGGCATAATATCCTACAGAATCTTTATCGGGATCTCCGCTTTCAATAAAGCCGAGCGTCAGTGTACCGCCGTTTCTGTTGTCGTCAAGGAATTTGTCAGCGTCCGGTATCAATTCTTTGTAATATGGTATACAATAATATTTTTCACCACCGTTATACAGCAGGAGCCTTTCGCCGCGAACTTCGCATCGCTCAAAGGTGACGGTGGAAACCCTAAGCTCATTTTCGGTAGGAGCATCGGACTTTGCGCCATATAGACAAAGTCCGATAAGAATCGTCAAACACACCGCTATAATAATATAGCTGCATACAAATTGTTCGGAGTCCTTAATGTTTCCCTTGAATATATCATCTTTCGGTCTCGGGACGATCGGAATATCCGTTTGATGGGCACGGTAATATCCCGCCTCGGCACAGCGAAGAAATTCTTTCCTGCCGACCGCCATGCTGTCAATATTAAACTTTTTCTCGCCCGCAAACAACTTTACATCTTTTTCTATAACTATTCCGGTAAGTTCATCATATCGGCAAGCGCGCTTGATGCCGAAAAAGTTTTTATAGACAAGCATTTCATTGGTATAATATATGCGCTGATTAAAATATACGATAACAAGCGCCAGCCCCGCCAACGAAAATACGCCGAATATTACGGCAAAGGCCGGTAAATGGGCGGACAAAAGGCTGAAAAACGTAAGAGCAATCATAACGGCGAACTCAACTGACCCGACAACTAAAAAGACTTTCGGCATCGTCACACGCCCGGCCTTGGCTTTCTCTCTTTTCGCCGCATTCATTATAAGATTTCTCGCTACTTGTTTAACCGCATCATTTTTCAGATATTTTGACATATATTTCACCTCCGCCCGGGAAATACAGTAATTATACAACAGAGATTAGATTTTGGCAATAAAACACAGGATACTGTCGGTGATGTAGCAGAACAAGCAAAAAGCAGGGGCTGACAGAATTGTCAGCCCCTGCTGGTCCGAGTGACAGGGTTCGAACCTGCGGCCTGATGGTCCCAAACCACCCGCGCTACCAACTGCGCCACACCCGGTTATATTTATATTTTAGTTTGCTTCCTGCTTATTAGCTTTCCGCTGTCCGTCCGCGGCGCTTCCCTCAGAAACATAGTCGCATAATACAGGGGTCCCAAAAAGGCTTGCCTTTTTGGGGAGAGGGCGAGGCGCGCAATGAATGAGTTTTCGCCAAAGGCGGAAACGAATGATATGGAGCTGCCGAGGACGATGGTGCGCTCGCTCCGCTCCTTGTTTCTTCACCTCGGAGCAATGCCTCTATCCGCCCCCGGCGGCGGCATTCCTCCTCGCCCAACTGCGTCTGAATCACTCGTGATATTTTACCTTTTTTAGCTTCGTTTGTCAATATAACCGCTTACCGTCGGGTTCATTTTCGGCAAATGTTGCCGTTCGTTCCATAAAATATGCCTTTCATACCGTTCTTATTTATTTTTTAGAAAAGCGTGCTATAATTTAGCTCATATGAAAGGAGAATGACAATGAACGAAAAAATCGCAAAAATATTTGCAGCGGTGTGCGTCGTGTGTGCGATGATCGCTATAGCAGCTTGTAACTCCGGCGGCTCCGATCTGCCCGCCGACGAACCTGACAGCGCACAAAGTTCGGAATATGTCGGCGAAATTTCCGAAAGCAATTCGGTCAGCAACGCACAAACTACTGTAAACAATACAACGCAAAAGGCAAATGCGGCAACCGTCAAAAACACAGTCGACGACCGCGCGCTGTACGAAGCCTTTCTGAAAACCAAGTCGTGGCAGACCTCCGTTTCACGCCGCGTCGAAACCGCGAGCGAATATGAGTATGACTACAACAACTTCAAGTGCGGAAAATATTACTATGACCTCGACGGCGACGGCAGGCTTGAGCTGTTCATTTGCCTGAGCTATCAACGGGGCGAGCTTCAGTACAGCTTTCCGTACATTCTCGACATAAAGGGAACTACGGTCTTTTGCGCATATGAATTTCAATCCACCTGCCCGGTAAGATATTCCAATCACATAACTCTTCTTCAAGGCACTGATAAAAACTACTATTTCATCATCGACTCGAACGACGGCGGAATATACGATGCGGCGGGAAAATACCGTTACTGTGATGGCAAGCTTATACATATAGACAGCGTACACGCCTATAACACCACCGGCTCCCTCGAATCGGGTTATCCCGCCGTATATTATGTCAGCGGCGGCGCAGACCTGTATTTGAACAATGTCATTAAGGACTGGAAATCAGGCAGCGGAGACGCAGTCGAAAGCGTTGACGAAAACACATATGAGACCCGCAAAGATGCCCTCTATAAAGGAACCGAAATAGTATACTACTACAGTTAATATTTTTCCGTAACCTGACAAGCGGGCGGTGAATACTCTGTAATATGACTTTTCGGGAGGCGTATTATGGGTAGCATAAAATATTTTCTCGGGTGCAGCTCGCCCGAGGGGTTTCACTCATTTTTCGACGAGCTTTGTCCGACTCATTCGGGCGGGTATACATATATAATAAAGGGCGGTCCGGGCACGGGCAAATCAAGCCTGATGAAACGGATAAACTCCGCCCTGACAGACGCGGGGATAGAGACGGAGCTGATATATTGCTCATCCGACCCCGCTTCGCTCGACGGCGTATATGCGCCCGCGCTCAACTGCTGGATAGCGGACGGCACTTCTCCGCACACGCTCGAACCGAAATATCCGGGCGCCGCGCAGGAGACAGTTGACCTTGGCAGGTTCTGGAATAAAGATATTCTGCGTTCGCGCGCGGATGAGGTTATCGCACTGACCGATGAAAACGCCGCGTGCCACCGCAGATGCAGGCGCTTTCTCGAAGCCTCCGCTCTGCTGCGCGAGGATATACTGCGCCTGGCGCTCGGCTGCACGGACACGGCAAAAATCAAACGCGCGGCGTCGCGCATCGCGTCGCGCGAGTTCGGCAGGCCGACCGGGCGCATCGGCGAAGAGAGTCACAGAATGATATCCGCCGTCACTCCGGACGGGATAACATTCTTCGCTGATACAGTAAGACAGCTCTGCGAGCGCATATATATCATCGAGGACGACAACATCGCGAGCTCCGCAGCCCTGCTGTCACTGCTTCGCGGATACGCTCTCTCCGGCGGGCACGGCATAATCACGAGCCCGTCTCCCCTTTCCCCGGACGGCGAGCCCGAGCATCTGCTCATCCCCGACCTGTCGCTCGGCTTCGTGACCTCAAACAGGCTGCATCCCGCGGAGTTTGACGGCGCGGTGAAGATAAACTCCTCGCGCTTCACCGACCGCGCCGCGCTGCGCCGGCATATGTCGCGGCTGAACTTCACCAAAAAAGCCTACGGCGAGTTTATCGGCGAAGCAATAGCCTCACTCGAGAGCGCAAAGAGTATACACGACGACCTCGAGAGCATATATATTTCCGCCATGGACTTCTCGCACATGGATGAGCTCGCGAAGAGCATTGCGGAGGATATGTTGAAGAGAAAAATATAAAAAACGGGCGTCCGCATAACGGACGCCCGCGTCAACTCTGGAGAAAATTATTCGCCGACAACGTTGACAGCTCTGAGCTTGCTGGAATCCTTGGGATCCGGCTCGACCTCGAAGGTGACCTTCTGACCCTCGGTGAGAGTTCTGTAGCCGTCTGCAACGATAGCGGAGAAATGTACGAAAACATCGTCGCCGCCCTCATCGTTAGCGATGAAGCCAAAACCTTTTTCTGCGTTGAACCATTTGACTGTACCCTTCATTGTGGTACCTCCGTGAAAAAATTTGCATTCTATATTATATGTTGTGCAATGGACTCGCACATTTTTGTGAACCATCAAACGGTCAATGGCTTACAAAAACATGCGAGTCCACAGAAACATTTGTCAGAATACGCATTAATTATATATTCACATTGCGCTTTTGTCAAGAGCGATTTTGTCGAATAAAAAGAATAATAGATAAAAATTTATAAATTTTTAATTGACATTTCCTCTTTTGCGGAGTATGATAAATGCATATCCATTGGGGAGTAGCTATGGGCAAAAGCCCATCTCGCTGTCACCAACCGTCGTGCAGGTCGCGATAACCGACCGAGCCCGGCTGGCAGCAGACATATGCGTTGAATGCGTTTGAGGCAAGACCTTTGGCAGACATGGTCTGTCGAAGGTCTTTTTTGTTTAACCGAAAGGGAGGCATAAAAATTGAAGTACTATCTTGAAGACGTCCGCGAGGTGTTTAAGCGGACGGAGAGCTCGGAAAACGGACTTTCGCAGTCCGAGGCCGAACGCCGCCTTGAGAAATACGGCAAAAACAAATTGGCACAGGCAAAGCAGAAATCGCTCGTCAGGCGGTTTTTTGAGCAGCTTGCCGACCCGATGATAATCATCCTTATCGTCGCCGCGGTCATATCCGCCGTGACGACAGTCTATGAGGGCAAGGTCTCCGGCTCGCCGTCCTTCCCTACGGACACCGTGATAATCCTCGCCGTTGTGCTCATAAACGCCGTGCTCGGCGTTTTGCAGGAGAGTAAGGCGGAAAAAGCCATTGAAGCGCTGCAGGAGATGAGCGCGGCGACCTCAAAGGTCATTCGCGAGGGCAGGATAATGACTGTCAAGAGCGAAGACCTGACCGTCGGCGACGTTGTTGTGCTCGAGGCGGGCGACGCTGTTCCCGCAGACTGCCGCATATTCGAGAGCGCCAGCCTTAAAATAGAGGAGGCCGCGCTGACCGGCGAGAGCGTGCCCGTGAGCAAGATTATCTCCGTTCTCGGCGCGGGCGACGGCGGCGATATTCCGCTGGGCGACAGAAAGAACATGGCGTATATGGGCAGCGCCGTTGTCTACGGACGCGGCAAGGCCGTTGTCACCGACACGGGCATGAATACCGAGATGGGCAAGATAGCCGACGCCATAACAAAGGCGGAGGACGGACAGACCCCGCTCCAGAAAAAGCTTGCGGGACTCTCTAAGACTCTCACCTTCCTCGTGCTTGGAATCTGCGTTTTCATCTTCGCGTTCTCGTTGTTCATGGAGCGCTCCACTCTCGCGGGCGGCGATCCCGCGCTGATATTCAAGAGCGTTATCGACGTGTTTATGGTAGCCGTCAGCCTCGCCGTTGCCGCCGTTCCCGAGGGACTTGCGGCGGTGGTCACTATCGTGCTGTCAATAGGCGTTACGAACATGTCGAAGAAAAATGCGGTTATCCGCAAGCTCACCGCTGTTGAGACGCTCGGCTGCGCGCAGATAATCTGCTCTGACAAGACAGGCACTCTCACGCAGAATAAGATGACCGTTGTTGACCACTACGGCGACGGCGGGCTGCTCGCAAGAGCCATGTCCCTCTGCTCGGACGCGGAGGAGGATGCGGACGGAGCAGTCACGGGAGAACCCACCGAAGCGGCTCTCGTAAACTTTGCGATAAGCCTCGGGATGCACAAGGGCGATTTGAAAGCAGACAGCCCGAGAATCGGCGAAGCCCCGTTTGACTCGGGCAGAAAGATGATGTCCACCGTCCACAAGACACCGGACGGCATTATTCAATACACAAAGGGTGCTCCCGATGTTGTCGTCGATCTCTGCACCCACGCTTTTATTGACGGAAAAATCGTTCCGATGACAGACGAGATAAAGGCGACAATAGCCTCGGAAAACAAGAGGATGGCGGATAAGGCTCTGCGCGTGCTCGCGGCGGCGATGAGAAAATACGACTCCGCGCCCGACGATTTTTCGCCCGAGGCGCTCGAGCATGACCTGATATTCATCGGCCTTACCGGCATGATAGACCCCGTTCGCCCGGAGGTCAAGGCGGCTATCGAGGAGTGCCGTGGCGCGGGTATAACCCCCGTTATGATAACCGGCGACCATAAGGACACCGCCGTTGCCATCGCCTCGGAGCTCGGCATACTCACCGATCCGTCACAGGCAATAACCGGCGCGGAGCTCTCCGCGATGAGCGACGAAGAGTTCGCGGACAGAGTCGAAAATATATATGTATACGCGCGCGTGCAGCCCGAGCACAAGACGAGAATAGTCAACGCCTGGCGCGCAAAAGGAAAGATAACCGCCATGACGGGCGACGGAGTCAACGACGCGCCGTCGATAAAGAGCGCGGATATCGGAATAGGCATGGGCATCACCGGCACGGACGTCACAAAGAATGTTGCAGACATGGTGCTCACGGACGACAACTTTGCAACTATCGTCAACGCCGTTGAAGAGGGCCGCCGGATATATGACAATATCCGAAAGGCCATTCAATTCCTGCTCGGCTCAAACCTCGCGGAAGTGCTCGCGATATTCACCGCAACGCTTCTCGGCTTCACAATTCTCGAAGCGCCGCATCTGCTGTTCATAAACCTCGTCACCGACTGCTTCCCGGCGCTCGCGCTCGGACTCGAAAAGGCGGAGAGCGATATCATGCGCCGCCGCCCGCGCGATCCGTCGGACGGAATATTTGCAGGCGGGCTCGGCTTTGATGTGCTCTATCAGGGCCTGCTGGTCACCGCACTGACCCTCGCGGCGTTCTTCATAGGCGAACGCTTCGAGACGGGACACTGGGCATTTATGAACATCGCCGAGTGCGAGCAGGGCATGACGATGGCATTCCTCACCATGTCGATGTGCGAGATATTCCACTCGTTCAACATGCGCTCGCAGCGCGGCTCGGTCATAAAGATGAGCCTTCGCGGCAGTCACAACATGCCGCTGTTCGGCGCGATGGTAGCGTCTCTCGTGCTGACGACGGCGGTTATTGAGATACCGTTCCTCGCAAACGCCTTCGGCTTCACTCCGATAGGCTTCGCCGAATATGCGACATCGCTCGCCCTCGCGTTTTCGATAATCCCGATAGTCGAGATAATCAAGGTCGTTCAGCGTGCCGCAGCGAAAAGAAAAGCCTCCAGATAATATAATAATTTGACATCGCGCCCGGCACATTCCAGCTCAATGAGCTGCTCATTTCCGCAGGTCTCTCGGTCTCCACTATCCCGGTGTTCGAGATAGGCAAGGCTATCAGACGCGCGGCAGAGCGCAGAAAAGAAAAGAAAGCTGCGTAAAAATTGATATAATGCATCCCCTGCACCGAGAGGTGCGGGGGATGTTTTGTTATAACTTTTATCACAAGGGACTGCGAACCGCCGCAGTCCTTATTTTTTTTGAGATAACCAGCCCCGATGTGACTAAAACATACTATTTTTATATCCTTTTACAAGTGCAAACTGCGCTCAATTTGTTTATATAACGTTAATGAATATATTTTTATTTTTTTGTTGAAATCTATAGTAATGTATGCTATAATTTTTTCAAAACTGTGGTTAATTTTTATGCAGTAAATCTAAACGCGCAGCGGCGCTTTGATAAGGAGGACTTTTTTTTGAAAGCCTATAACGCGAAAGACATCAGAAATATCGCCATAGCAGGTCATGGCGGCAGAGGAAAAACAACCCTTGCGGAAGCAATGCTCTACACCGCGAAGGCTACCGACAGACTCGGCAGAGTCGCCGACGGCACCACCGTGCTCGACTTTGACGCCGAGGAGAAAAAGAGAAAGGCCACGGTTTCAACCGCTGTTGCCGCTATCGAGTGGAACGGTGCAAAGATAAATATAATCGACACTCCCGGTCTTTTTGACTTTGCGGGCGGCATGAGCGAAGGCATCCGCGCGGCGGACAGCGCGCTCATCGTCACTGCGGCGGGCTCCGGCTTTGACGTCGGCGCAGAGAAAGCTCTCAAGGCGGCGAACGCCAGAGGCATTTCGAGAATGTTCGCCATCACCCGCTGCGACGCGGACAATACAGATTTCTATAAAACATTTGCAGCTATAAAAGACGCAGTCGGCGGTGCTATCTGCCCCGTTATCGTCCCCTATATGGACGGCGGCAAGGTTGCGGCATATGTCAACCTCGCGTCCCGCAAGGCTTTTGACTACAGCAGCGGCGAGAAGAAAGAGGTCGCAATGCCCTCCGACCCGCAGCTTGACGAGATGCTCGATATACTTACAGAAGCAGTCGCTTCGAGCGACGACGAGCTGATGGAGAAGTTCTTTGCAGGCGAGACTTTCACCCGCGAAGAGATAATCAAGGCTCTCAACTCCGGCGTCAGCGACGGCTCCGTTATCCCCGTATACGCCTGCGCGGGCTACACCTGCGAAGCTATCGATATGCTCCTTGACGAGATAGTCTATTCCGCTCCCTCCGCAGCCGACAAGGCAGGCGAGAACGGTCTTCCCTGCGACGAAAACGGCCCGCTTGCGGCTATCTGCTTCAAGACTATCGCCGACCCGTTCGTCGGCAAGATGTCCTTCTTCAAGGTCGTTTCCGGCAAGATAACTTCGGACACCCCCGCTTATAACTCCCGCACCGAAGAGAGCGAGAGAATGGGCAAGATAATCACCCTCAAGGGCAGCAAGCAGGAGGACGCATCCTGCATCCCCGCGGGTGACATCGGCGTTGTCACAAAGCTTGCGGGCATCAAGACCGGAGACACTGTCTGCTCGGCAAAGAACCCGATAACCCTCGAGGGCATCAAGTTCCCGACCCCCTGCCTTTCAATGGCAGTCAAGGTTCGCAAAAAGGGCGACGAAGAGAAGGTCGCGGCGAGCTTGCTCAGGCTCCTCGAAGAGGATCCGACAATTTCGTTCGTCATCAACAAAGAGACCCGCGAGCAGGTGCTCTCCGGTCTGGGCGAACAGCACCTTGATGTTATCGTTTCCAAGCTCAAGAACAAGTTCGGCGTTGAGGTCGATCTCAGCGTGCCGAAGGTTGCATACAGAGAGTCCATCCGCAAGAAGGTCGAGGTTCAGGGCAGACACAAGAAGCAGTCCGGCGGACACGGTCAGTTCGGCGATGTGTTCATCCGCTTCGAGCCCTGCGAGAGCGACGATCTCGTTTTCGCCGAGGAAGTTGTCGGCGGCTCAGTGCCGAAGAACTTCTTCCCCGCAGTTGAAAAGGGTCTGCGCGACAGCGTCAAGAAGGGCGTACTTGCCGGCTACCCGATGGTCGGCATAAAGGCGACTCTTTACGACGGCTCTTATCATCCGGTCGACTCGTCCGAAATGGCGTTCAAGACCGCCGCGAACATAGCATACAAGAACGGTATCCCGCAGGCGAACCCCGTTATTCTTGAGCCTATCGGCACTCTGAAGGCTTATATGCCCGACGAGAATCTCGGCGACATCATGGGCGATGTCACAAAGCGCCGCGGCCGCGTGCTCGGCATGGGTCCGTCCGACGAGCCGAAGATCCAGGAGCTCATCGCGGAAGTTCCCATGGGCGAGATGGGCGATTTCTCGACCGTCCTTCGCTCCGTGACCGCCGGCAGAGGCTGGTTCACCCTTGAGTTCACCCGCTATGAGGATGCGCCGCCCGTCGTTGCACAGAAGGTTATCGAAGAGGCAAAGGCAAACGACGCCGAAGCAGATAAATAAAAACATAAAGAGAGAGCTGTCAAATGGCAGCTCTCTTCCTAATTTAATATCAAAAACCCGCCCGGCATCGCGCCGTGCGGGTCAGTTTTATTTTGAATTGCGGCTTTGAAGCGAGATTTCGTCATTCGTCTTTATAACAAATCCGACCGCGCCGCCTGTGTTCGTTATCAGCAGCTCGTCGCTGCCCGCTATGCTCGCATATATATTGTCGACATCGATATCAACAGTATAGCTCCATGTGCCGCTGACTATCGAGCCGCTGCCGTTGTCTATTTTGACAACGACCTTGCAGTCGTCATACTTGAGCGTAATGCTGCCCTTTGAGCAGTTCACCTTGATGCTCGGCATGGCTTCAAAAACTCTGCCGAGGTCCCCGACCGTTCCGACAGTCCTGCCGACCGGGCCCTGATGCGCGTCCTTAGTATTCTGATCGTCCTGCTGCATCCTAACGTTGAGCGTCACTATGGTGTAGTTGCCATAAGCGACGGCGTTCGCGGAGATAAGGTCGCTCGACTTAATTTCATCGGGCACTCCGGGCACTTCGTTCACAGGCGTGCTGTTCGCCGCGAGCGCCGCAGAGGCTATGCCCGTAAACAGGGAGAGCATTCCCTTTTGGAAGCTGTTGCGCGGAGTGTAATCAACGCGCTTCATGGACATATACTGCGTGGCGTCGATGCTCTTGGTGTTCGCCGCCGCAGCTTTGTAATACTTGAGCACCCGCGAAGTGCTCGTGGAGTTGAGCCCCTTGTAGACGTTGACAGTCTCGGTCTTTGTTCCGCCGGAAACATTGGAGCGCGTCGCGGTTCTTGAGTCGGTCGTCGGCTCGTCAGTTGTCAGCTCCGCAGAGTCGGTGGACTCCTCATGAATATTCCCCGCATCAGTGACCGAGGGTTCGTCCGTAGAAGACTCCGAACCGTCATCGTTCGTTCTGCACGCCGAAAAGGAAAAGAGCATAGCCGCCGCAAGCAAAAGTGCGGCAAATCTCATAAGCTTTTTGTTCATTCTTCTCCCTCCCGACAGATTTTATCTGAGTGTTGCACTTGATTAGGCTTATATTTTAAGATATTAAAGCAGACAGGTCAAGAAAAATCTTATAAAAAAACATGGCAAAAAATTAATTTTTGATAAAGCCGCAGTTTATCCGACGCATATCCCCGACAGCCGACAAAAAACCGCCCGTCTGGAAAAGACGGACGGCTTCGATTTTTTTCAGATATCAGCCCTTAGCGGTGTAAGAGAAAGCGACGATACCCTTGAGGTTATTGACGGAGACGATGGAGACCTTGATGCCGTTTGCATAGACATTGACATCATATGCCCAGCTGCCTTCGACGATCTTGCCGGTGGTGTTGTCAATCTTGACGACGACCTTGCAGTTGGTGTAGGTCAGCTCAATCTTGCCGTCCTTGTAGTCGACGCTGAGTCCGAGCTCTCTGATAGCATTATCGACATCGCCGAGAGTACCGACTGCGCAGCCGACGGAACCGCTGTGGTTATCAGCCTTCGCGCCCTGAGTCTGATCCTTGACGTTGAAGGTGATTGTGGTGTAGTTGCCGCTGGTCACCGCGCTGGCGCTCTTCATGTGGCTCGCCTGCATGCCCGAGGGCTTGCCGGGGATATCGGTACGATCCTTGGAGTTCTTGTTGAGTGCGTTTGCAACGGGCTTCTGAGCTATCTTGAGCAGAGCGCCGAGGCTGCCGTCAGCAGTGATGCTGCCCTTGAGAGCCATGTTCTGTCTGCCGCTCTTGAACTGCTTTGTAGCGTTGACCGCCGCCTGATAAGCTTTGATGCAAGCTGCTGCGTCGTTGGTGTTGAGACCCTTGGAGGGAGTCGTGCTGCCCTTGGTCGTGGTCTTTGTATCGGAGGACTGAGAAGCCTTAGTCTCGATAACGGTGTGACCCTCTTTATCGGTGACTACCTCGGTCTCGACCTCGGAGGAAGCCTCTTCGGAAGAAGCGGTATCATCGGAAGCGGAAACATCCGCCGCCTGACCGGAGGTCTGCGCGTCACCGGCAGTGGTGTCGTTGTTTGTGTCATTCTTCTTGCACGCCGCGAACGAGAAAACGAGGACAGCGGCAAGGATTATTGCCAGAATCTTTTTCATCTTATTTCACTCCTTATTGATTTATATATAATTGTATAATCGTTGTTCCAATCATTCAATAGACAAAAGATAAAATTTCGTTTAACGGGGGTAGTCCAAATTGTGTAAATGCGTCATTAGTGAAACACATCGGGGAAAAGTGTTTTGATTTTGGCGGCGGTTTCGCGTAAGTATCCGGAAATAAGAATTTGCCTGTTGATAAATCGAGGACAACCACGACAATTTTTATCCGGACGCAATCCCCCAGTCTCGGCTTCGCCGATCCAGCTCCCTTTACACAAGGGAGCCGACAATAATTTTATATGTGAGAATAAAAATGCCGTTATATTGCCTGAAGAGCTCCACCGCTATTGGCACATAAGTGCGTCTGCTCATCCTCCCCGACCGCAAGTGAAAAGCCCTCCGCACGCATTGTGCAGAGGACTGAATTTCGTTTTTTGTTACGCAAGTATCTCGCCCATGAGACCGGGAGTTGCGCCTGCGGCGTTGGACTCATCGGTATCGATGTGCATTGCCAGCGCATACTTCGGGCTGACTCTGACGACGACATCGCCGAAAACGAGCGAACGGCCGTTGGAGTCGATCTTGACGCTGACTATCTGCTTGTCCTGAAGACCGTATTTTTCGGCATCCTCGGGAGTTGCGTGGATGTGTCTCTGCGCTGCGATAACGCCGCACTCGAGCTCTATTTCGCCCTTGGGGCCGACAAGCTTGCAGGCGCCGCTGCCCGCAACGTCGCCGCTCTCTCTGACAGGAGCGGTCACGCCTATCGAACGGGCGTCGGTGAGCGAAATCTCAACCTGATTCTCGGGACGCACGGGGCCGAGAATAGAGACTGCCGGGAAGCTGCCCTTCGGTCCGATAACGGCAACGCGCTCGTTGCTCGCAAACTGGCCGGGCTGAGAGAGCTCCTTCTTGACGGTCAGCTCATAACCCTCGCCGAAGAGGATATCAAGAGCTTCTCTGGTGACATGTACATGGCGCGCGGAAGTTTCAACAAGAACTTTCTTTTCCATTTTAAATATCCTTCTTTTTCACTTGATATGTTTGTAAATGCATTTTGAGGCAGGAAACTCCTGCCTCAAAACAGTCATTTTGTTTAATTAGTAAGCGATGTTGTAAATGGTCTTTGTGCCGAAAGGAAGCACTACCATTCCGTCACCAAGAGGAAGGTGAATTGTCCATTTGGCATCATATGTAGCATTGATAACACGGCTGGTCTTAGCATCAACCTTAACGGTAACTGTGCCGGAGGGATACTCCATCTGAGCGGTGCCGATTTTAAAGGCTTTAGCGACAGACTTAAGCACGCCGCCGCTAAACTGATCGTTGATAACAGACGGGAGAACCACGCTGAAAACCTTCGGGGCATGACCCGAGCCGTGATGAACGTTGGAGGAAGCCTTGTCGGCAACCGTCTTTATAGTAATGGTGTAAACTCCGCCCGCCTCGGTGCAAGTTGCGCTTGCGACATCATTCGCAGTAAGCTTGCTCGACCAGGACTCGTTCTCAACAGGGAAGTTAGCCTTTATAGCCGCAGAATTGGAGAATGTTTCGGAGCCCTTGCTGTTCTTCTTGAGCTGACCGTCAACAAAGCTGTCTATACCGCCGACAAGCTTATCGACGATGGAGGGCACTCCGGTGATTTTGCCGCTTCTGTAGTTCGTCTCAGAAACTCTTGTAACGCTCTTCGCACTGGGCTTAACGCCGTTAATGGCCTTGTTGAAATACGCAACTATCTCAGCCTTTGTCGCGGGCTTGGAAGCAGTGCTGCCGCCGCCCTGATTGCCGCCCTGATTACCGCCCTGATTGCCCTTCTTGGTCTCCTCGGGAGCTACGGTGTTGCCGGAAGCGTCGGTCTGAGCCTCGGTGGACTCGTCGCCGCTGACGGACTCAGCTTCGCTGGACTCGTCGTTTGCAATCGTCTCGCCGTTTGCCGAAGTGTTGGGCTCGCCTGTGGTTGTGTCGCTGTTGTCCTTATCCTTCTTGCAGGCTGCAAAAGCAAAAACGAAGCAGAGAGCAAGGACAAGAGCTATGATCTTCTTTGTCATTTCAGTTACCTCCGAATATGAAATCTTCATTCAGTCGCGCTTTTTTGCGGTTTTCTCTCCCGAGCGAATGAGCACGAAAAATCAATTCACTGCTTGCGCGGTCGTATTCATTATAAAATAAAAGAGTGCAAAAATCAATGGAAAATTAAAGATTTATGAAATTTTTATCGATTAACCTCTTTTGATTTGAGAAATTGTTCTTTGGCTCTTGATTGACGGGCGTTTTTCTGCAATAATATAGTGTATATATTTACCTACAGAAACGGAGTGCGGTTTAATGACTGATAACGAAAGACTCGCCGATCTCCTGTTCGGCTCGGACATATTGACGCCGGAGGAGTGCGAGCTGAGATTTCCCCCGCGCGAGCTTCCCGAGGGGGCGCGTGTGACCCGATTCTCACCGAGTCCGACGGGGTATCTCCATATAGGCGGCCTGTTCGGCGCGCTCGTCGATTTTCTTACGGCGAGAGTCAGCGGCGGACTGACTTATCTGAGAATCGAGGACACGGACAAGAAGCGTGAGATCGCCGACGGCGTGTCCGCAATAATCAACGGATTCAAAAATTTCGGTCTCGAATTTGATGAGGGCGTGACCGGATTCGACACAGAGAAGGGCGCTTACGGTCCTTATACCCAGAGCAAGCGCGTTGAAATTTACCATGCGGTCGCCAAGCGTCTTGTGCAGGAGGGCAAGGCATACCCCTGCTTCTGCACGGCGGACGAGCTCGCCGCTATCCGCGAAGAGCAGGAAAACGGCGGCGCGGCGATAACCGGATATTTCGGCAAATGGGCAAAGTGCCGCGACCTGAGCTTTGACGAGCAGAAGAGACGCATCGAGGCTGGCGAGCCCTATGTGCTGCGCTTTCGCTCCGAGGGCGACGAGAACAAGAGAATTGTCTTTGACGACATGATCCGCGGCAAAATTGAAATGCCGGAGAATATAATCGATGAGGTGCTTTTGAAGAGCGACGGCGTGCCGACCTATCACTTTGCACATGTCTGCGACGACCACTTCATGCGCACGACGCACGTTATTCGCGGCGAGGAGTGGATATCCTCCGTCCCGAAGCACATCGCGCTGTTCAAGGCGTGCGGCTACAGAGTGCCGAAATACGCGCACACTCCGCAGGTCATGAAGATAGACGAGGAGACGGGCGCCAAGCGCAAGCTCTCGAAGAGAAAAGACCCCGAGGCGGCGGTCAGCTACTTCGTTGAGCAGGGATATCCCAAGGAGAGCGTTATCGAATATATCATGACGCTGCTCAACTCGAACTTCGAAGACTGGCGCAGAGCGAATCCCACGGAGGACTGCTGGAAGTTCCCGTTCAATCTCAAGAAGATGAGCGTGAGCGGATGCCTGTTTGACATGGCGAAGCTCAACGACGTGAGCAAGAATATTATTTCGCACATGACGGCGGACGAGGTGCTCGGCAATATACTGAACTGGGCGAAAGAATATGATGAGGAGCTCTACAAGCTTCTCGACTCTAACCGCGATTTTGCGCGCGGCATATTCTCGATAGACCGCGACTGCCCGAAGCCGCGAAAGGATATCGCAAACTGGGAGCAGGTCAAGGACTTCGTCTCGTATTTCTACGATGAAATCTACACCCCCGACTACACCCTGCCCGAGAATATCAGCGCAGGCGATGCGGCGGCGATACTTCAAAAATACATCGGCGAGTTTGACATAAATGACGGCAAGGACGCATGGTTTGCGCGCATCAAGGCGATGTGCGAGCCGCTCGGCTACACGCCCAACGTCAAGGAATACAAGAAAGATCCCACGGCGTTCAAGGGTCATGTCGGCGACCTTTCGACCGTTATCAGAATCGCGGTGACTTCGCGCCGCAACACGCCCGATCTTCATTCGATAATCAGGCTGCTCGGCGAGGACAGAGTCAGAGCGAGGCTCGCTGCGGCGCTCGCACACTACAAGGAGGAGAACTAAATGGCGGACAGCACCAATCTCAATTCAAATTTTATCACTGATTTTATAGACGAGGATCTTGCAAACGGGGTCAACACCCGCGTGCAGACGAGATTCCCTCCGGAGCCCAACGGCTATCTGCACATCGGTCACGCAAAGGCGATATGCATCGACTTCAGCATCGCGGAAAAATACGGCGGAGTGTGCAATCTCCGTCTCGACGACACGAATCCCTCGAAAGAGGATGTCGAATATGTCGACGCGATAAAAGAGGACATTGAGTGGCTCGGCTACAAATGGAACGAGGTCTACTACGCCTCGAGCTATTTTGACTTCCTCTATGAGTGCGCGATAAAGCTCATCAAAGAGGGCAAGGCGTATGTCTGCGACCTGTCGCCCGAGGAAATACGCGAATACCGCGGCACTCTTACAGAACCCGGCAAAAACAGCCCCTACCGCAACCGCTCGGTTGAAGAGAATCTCGACCTCTTCCGCCGAATGACCGAGGGCGAATTTGCAAACGGCGAAAAAGTTCTGCGCGCCAAGATAGACATGGCGAGCCCGAACATCAACATGCGCGACCCGGTCATCTACAGAATCGCGCATGTCTCCCACCATCAGACGGGCGACAAGTGGTGCGTCTATCCGATGTATGACTTTGCCCATCCCCTCTCCGACGCTGCGGAGAAGGTCACATATTCCCTGTGCTCGCTCGAGTTCGAGAACCACAGACCGCTCTACAACTGGTTCATCGACGCTATCGGTTTTGAAGAGCCGCCGCGCCAGATCGAGTTCGCGCGCCTTAACCTCAACTACTGCGTGACGAGCAAGAGAAAGTGCCTCGAAATGGTTCAAAACGGCGTTGTCAACGGCTGGGACGACCCGAGAATGGTCACTCTCTGCGGTATGCGCCGCAGGGGCTATCCCGCCGCCGCGATACGCGATTTCATAAGCCGCGTCGGCGTTGCAAAGGCGTACAGCGTGGTTGACTACGGCCTGCTTGAGGCGTGCGTCAGAGACAATCTCAATCAGAACGCCCCGCGCGCCATGGCTGTTCTCAATCCCCTCAAGCTCGTTATCGACAACTACCCCGAGGGCAAGACCGAGGAGATAGAAGTCGAGATAAATCCCGACAAGCCCGAGCTCGGCCGCCGCAAGGTCACATTCTCCCGCGAGCTCTATGTTGAGCGCGAGGACTTCATGGCTGAGCCCGTGAAGAAATATTTCAGGCTCTTCCCTGGCAACGAAGTGCGTCTCAAGAGCGCATATTATGTGACCTGCAACTCATATGATACCGATGAAAACGGCGAAGTCACCTGCCTGCACTGCACCTACGACCCCGAGAGCCGCGGCGGCGAGACGCCCGACGGCAGAAAGGTTCGCGGCACTCTGCACTGGGTCAGCGCGGCGGACAACGTAAAGGCTCAGGTGCGCCTCTATGACCGCCTGTTCAACACCGAGAACCCCGCAGGCGAGGACGGAAACGGCGACTATCTTCAGAACATCAACCCCGATTCTCTCAAAATTATCGACGGCTGCCTGCTCGAGGGCGGACTCCGCGATGCAAAGCCGGGCGATACATTCCAGTTCATGCGCCAGGGCTACTTCTGCGTCGATAAGGACAGCACTCCGGGCAATCTTATCATAAACCGCACCGTTGCGCTCAACTCCTCGTGGGACAAAAAGAAGAAATAATCAAGTAAGAAAGGTCGGTCAGGATGAAAGCTCTCAACAGAATTGTGACGGCTCTGCTGGCAATTGCAGTGTTCCCCGTCGCATATTTCACGGATCTCATAACCGTCTATATGCACGCGACTATCTACGATTCAAATATTGTAGAGAATCTGAGCGTCAAACGCATCATCGAGCTTTTCACGGGAGACGGTCTTTTCGCTGACCTCGTCAAAGGCGGCGCATCCGAGCTCCCGGACGGACTTTTGAAATTCAAGGGCAATTTTATCGCCTTTGTTGTATTCTTTGCCATCGCCCTGCTCGTCGCGCTCGCGACGGTTATAGTCGCCGCGGCGACGAACTCGCGCAAGGCGACCGCTTCGCTCGGCGCGGCAGGTCTTTTGAGCATTATAGGCATGAGGATAGCGTTCTCCGCCGTCTCTTCGGCGGTCAAAGCGGGCACGCTGACCCTCGGTTCGCTGACCGACATGGCGTTTATGAATCTCTTCGGCAAGATAGTGCTCGTCACGATGAGCACGGCGCCTGCGGTGATGACGGTTTTGTTTTTGGCGATACTCATCTGGAACGTCGCGTTTATCGCAATCGACCTCGGCGAGGAACAGCCGAAGAAAAAAGCCAAGCACGCGAAGAAAAAATAAAAAACGAGGGAGTCGGATTTCCGGCTCCCTTTTTTGATAGAACAAGGCTTTGTGTTGTGCCGAGCCGGCAACAGGGCTTCCAAATAGATTCTGTTAAAAATCCAAGCTTGCTCTTTATGCTCCACGCCGCCAAAAGATTTTATCATCTTAATCAAAAAATCCGCTGTATCAATTATTTGATACAGCGGATAATTTTTTATATTTTACACTCCGAACTGGCTGGCGTAGAGCTCTCTGTAGAAGCCGTTCTGTGCGAGCAGCTGTTCGTGCGTGCCCTGCTCGACTATCGTGCCGTTGTTCATAACCAAGATAACATCGGCGTCGCGGATGGTCGAGAGCCTGTGTGCAATAACGAAGCTCGTTCTGCCGTTCATCAGCGCGTTCATCGCCTTTTGGATATGCACTTCTGTGCGCGTGTCAACGGAGCTTGTCGCCTCGTCGAGGATAAGCACCGACGGGTTCGCGAGGATGGCGCGGGCTATCGTCAGAAGCTGGCGCTGACCCTGAGAGATGTTCTCGCCGTTCTCTTCGAGCATCGTCTCGTAGCCGTCGGGCAGTGTGCTGATGAAGTGGTGGACCCTTGCCGCCTTTGCCGCGTCAATGACCTCTTCGCGCGAGCAGCCTTTGCGCCCGTAGGCTATGTTCTCAATTATCGTGCCCTCGAACAGCCATGTATCCTGGAGCACCATGCCGAATACGCTGCGCAGATTTTCGCGCGGTATCGAGCGTATGTCGTGCCCGTCGAGAAGAATCTCGCCTTTATTGACATCATAGAAGCGCATGAGCAGGTTCACGAATGTCGTCTTGCCCGCCCCCGTCGGTCCGACTATCGCGACGAGCTGACCCGGCTCGACTTTCAGATTCATGTTTTCGATAAGCGGCACTTCGGGAGTGTAGCTGAAGCTGACATCTCTGAATTCAACTTCGCCCTTGGGCTCTTCGATCCTGGTGTCGTAGCAGTCGGCGCACTCGTCGGGCTCATCGAGCAGGTTGAACACGCGCTCCGCACTCGCGAGCGAGGACTGAAGGTTGTTCGCGATGTTGCCGATGCTGACGAGCGGCTGCATGAAGAGCTTTGAATAAGTGAAGAAAGTTGTTATGTCGCCGAGAGAGAAAGTGCCCTTTATGACATACACGCCGCCTATGACGCAGATAAGCACATAGGCTATATTGCTGACGAAATTTAATATCGGACCGATTATGCCGGAGATGAACTGCGCTTTGTATCCGGCTTTTGCGAGGCTGACATTTATATCATCGAACTCGTCTATCGCCTGTTCCTCGTGGTCAAAGACTTTGATAAGTGTGTGGCCGGTGTACATCTCTTCGATGTGTCCGTTTATGTTGCCCGTCTCGTCCCACTGGCGGCGGAAGTACCGCTTGGAGCGCTTAGAGATAAGCGATATCACGAGAAGGCTCGGCGGGAGCACGGAGAGCGTGATGAGAGTTAACTGCCAGCTGACATAGAACATTAGCGCAAGCATACCGATGAAGCTCACCGCAGAGGTGATTATCTGAATAAGGTTGTTCTGCAGGGTGTTGCTGATATTGTCGATATCATTCATCATTTTGCTGAGGATATCGCCTTTCGAGTGCGAGTCAATATAGCTCAGCGGCAGGTGGGTCAGCTTGTCGTTTACCTTGTCGCGCAGATCGCGCACGACGGACTGCGTGACGCCCGCCATGATATAGTGCTGAACATAGCTGAGCACCGCGCTCAGACCGTAGATGCCGAGAATGGTCAGCAGGATTTTCTGTATCTTTGAAAAGTTTATCTCGCCGCCGGAGAGCTTTATATCCGCCTGCTCTTTTATCGCGTCGACTATGTCGCCGAGGAACATCGGTCCCGTGACGGTCAGCACCGTGCCGATAACGCCCGCTATGAGCACGACGACCATGCCGGGGATAAACGGCTTTAAGAGCGGCACGAAGCGCGAGACGGTCTCTTTGAAATTCTTCGGCTTTTCGCCGGGGCGGCGGTTGCCGCCGGAATATCCACTGTATTTCTTTCTCGATTGCGAGGTGCGCTTTCTCTTCAGAGGTGATCTTCTGCTCATGCGAGTTCCTCCTTTGAAAGCTGGGATTGGGCAATTTCGCGATAGACCGTACAATTTTCAAGCAGCTCGCGGTGAGTACCGATGCCCGCCATCTTGCCCTCGTCGAGCACGATTATACGGCTCGCGTCGATTATCGTTCCGACGCGCTGGGCGACGATTATTTTTGTTATATCCGGCATCCTCTCGCGCAGAGCCTTGCGGAGCTTTGCATCGGTTGAGAAGTCGAGAGCCGAGAAGCTGTCGTCAAAAACATATATCTCAGCCTTTCTTATCAACACGCGCGCTATCGCGAGGCGCTGGCGCTGACCGCCAGAAAGGTTCTTGCCGTTTTGCGAGAGCTCGCTGTCGAGTCCGTCCGGCATAGCTCTAACAAAATCTGCCGCCTGCGCGGTTTCGAGCGCCTCCCACATCTCCTCTTCGGTCGCGTCGGGTTTGCCCATGCGCAGGTTGTCGGCGACGGTGCCGCTGAACAGGAATGCGCTCTGCGGGATGAAGCCTATCTTCTCGTGGAGGGTACGCATAGACATATTTTTTATATCCACGCCGTCAATGAGAATCCTGCCGCCCGAGACATCGTAGAATCGGGGGATAAGATTGACGAGAGTCGATTTGCCCGAGCCGGTCGAACCGATAACGGCGGTGGTCTCGCCGGGCATGGTCTTGAAAGATATGCGCGAAAGTATCGGCGAATCGGCACCCGGATAGCTAAAGCTCACGCAGTCGAACTCAAGCTCGCTGCGGCGGTCTGCGTCGGGGGTTATCGGATGCTCGGTCTCTTTTATCATCGGGACGAGGTCGAGTACCTCGTTGATTCTCTTCGCGGATATCTCCGCTTTCGGGAGCATCACGAACAGCGACGCCGCCATGGAGACCGCGTAGATTATCATTATCATATAGACCATGAACGCCTGCAGATCGCCGACGGTGTTCGCTATCTGCACGCTGTCCGCTGCGGCGTCGAGCGCGTCTATCTGATCCGCCGCCATCTTGAGGAGAATGGCGACTATGACATAGCAAAGAAGCGTTGCGAGCGGAATAAGGAACGCGAAAATACGGTTTATCTTGAGCATGAGTCCGGTCAGGTCGTAGTTCGCCTTTCTGAACTTCTCGTCCTCATATTCCGAGCGGTTGAACGCGCGGATAACTCTGATTCCGCTGAGCTTCTCGCGCAGGATGAGATTGAGTCTGTCGGTCTTTTTCTGCGCCTTGTCGAACATCGGCAGAACCTGCTTTGCGACGACGAGGGCGATAACCAAAATTATCGGAATAGCGATGAACATGACGGTCGAGAGCCTTTTGTTCAGCGTGAACGCCATGAACGCGCCGCCGACCATGACTATCGGCGCGCTGATAATAATGCGGATCATCATCAGGATCATGTCCTGAATCTGGCGGATGTCGTTTGTCGTTCTCGTTATCAGCGAGGGCGTGCCTATCTTATCTATATCGCACTGGCTCAGCGACTCGACCTTGACGAACAGCGCGCGGCGAAGCGACAGACCGAAGCAGGCGGAGACCTTTGAAGAATAGTAGCTGCCCGCGATTGCCGCGCCTATCGCGATAGCGGAGAGCACCGCCATAACGCCGCCGATGAGCTGAACAGTGCCCATGCGCCCGTCGCCGATGCCGGTGTTTATCATCAGAGCCATCATCGCGGGCAGAATCAGCTGCATAAGATTGTTGAACAGCGAGAAAAACAGCGCCGCCACGGTAGCTCCCATATACGGTTTTAGAAATTTAACTATCTTTGTCACGAAGCGCGATACCTCCGTCTGTCGAAAAAAAGACATAATTACAATTTATTTTATCATTGAAATGTGAACGGTTCAATAACTTTGGTAAACTTTCGGCGATAAATTGAATATATATTGCACGGACTCAATAAAAAAGGGGAGAAAATATGGACTGGTATTCGATGAGCGCCGCGGACGCGGTCGGCAAACTCAGCAGCAGCGTAGACAGGGGCTTGAGCTCGCGCGAAGCGGAGAAGCGGCTCGGGCAGGACGGCGAAAACATACTGCGCGGCAAAAAGAAAAAAAGTATCATCGCGGAATTTTTCGAGCAGTTCAAGGATTTCACCGTGATAGTCCTGCTCATAGCGAGCGGAGTGTCATTTGCGACCTCGTTTTTAGAGGAACACGGCGACTTCGCCGACCCGATAATGATATTGATAATAGTTATACTCAACGCCGCAGTCGGGGTCATTCAGCAGCGGCGCGCGGAGCATTCGCTCGAGGCGCTCAAAAATATGTCCGCGCCGACGGCGGCAGTCATAAGAGACGGAAAAGAGACAAAAATCCCTGCGTCGGAAGTTGTTCGCGGGGATATTATAGAAGTCCGTGCGGGCGATCTTGTCCCCGCAGATGCGCGGCTGATATCTTCACATTCGCTGTCAGCACAGGAGAGTGCACTGACCGGCGAATCCATGCCGTGCGAAAAGGACGCTCTCCGCCGTATTCCCGACGGAAGTCCGCAGGCGGAGCTCAAAAATATGATATTTTCGTCTTCAGTCATAACCGCGGGCCACGCCAGGGCGGTCGTGACTCAGACGGGCATGGACACGGCGGTCGGGAAGATAGCACATCTTCTGAACACAGAAGACGAACCGACAACGCCGCTGCAAATAAAGCTCGCGAAGATAGGCAAAGTCCTCGGCATCGGCGCGCTGGCGATATGCGCGCTGATATTCGTGCTCAGCATCCTGCGCGGCATGGGCGTGCTCAGCGCGTTCATGCTGTCCGTCAGTCTCGCCGTTGCGGCTATCCCCGAGGGACTGCCCGCAGTTGTCACCGTTGTGCTCTCGCTCGGAGTGCAGAAGATGGCGAAGAGCAACGCAGTCATACGCCGCCTGCCTGCAGTCGAAACGCTCGGTGCGGCAACATATATCTGCTCCGATAAGACAGGTACGCTGACACAAAATAAAATGACAGTCACTGCCGCCTGCTCGCCGTCGGGCGAAATTCAGCTGACCGGCGAAGAGGCGAAAAAGCTTTTCTCCCTTGCGGCGCTCTGCTGCGACGCAAAATACGAGGGCAAGGGCAAGGTATCAGGTGAGCCGACAGAGGCTGCGATAGTCGCGGCGGCGGAGCGATCCGGCACCGATACGGCGAAGCTCAACCGCCAAAAGCCCAGAACCGATGAAATACCGTTCTCGTCCGAGCGGAAGATGATGTCCGTCGCGATAAGAGACGGGGACAAAATAATAACGGTCGCAAAGGGCGCGCCCGATGTGCTGATAAAAAAGTGTTCCGACATAATATTAAACGGAACGAAAAGCCCGCTGACTTCGGCTCGGCGTAAAAAAATACTGAGTCTCAATGCCTCTCTCGCCGAGCGGGCATTAAGAGTCATCGCCGTCGCCACGGGCGAGACAAACGGGGGGAAAATAAGCGAGACGGGGCTGACATTCTGCGGGCTTATCGGCATGGAGGATCCGCCGCGCGAAGAGGCATATGAGGCGGTCAAAACCTGCCGCCGCGCTGGAATAACGCCTGTTATGATAACCGGCGACCATGCGGGCACCGCCTGCGCCACGGCGAAAAAACTCGGCATACTCTCGCGCTCCGGCGAATGTCTGACGGGCGCGCAGATAGACAAAATGGGCGAGAACGAATTCGCGCGCGCCGTGCGCTCCTGCCGCGTATATGCGCGTGTGACGCCGGAGCACAAAGTCCGGATAGTCAAAGCTCTGCGCGCCCACGGCGAGGTTGTTGCGATGACGGGCGACGGGGTCAACGACGCGCCCGCATTAAAGGCCGCCGATATCGGCTGCGCCATGGGCAAGGGCGGCACGCAGGTGGCGCAGAACGCCGCCGACATGATTCTGACCGACGACAATTTTGCGACAATAGTCAAAGCCGTCGCCCAGGGGCGTGGAATATATGACAACATCCGCCGCGCCATACACTATCTGCTCGGCTGCAACATCGGCGAGATACTCTGCGTCTTTGCCGCCACTCTCTTCGGCATGCCCGCGCCGCTCCTGCCGATACAGCTTTTGTGGATAAATCTCGTCACAGACTCCCTGCCCGCGCTCGCGCTCGGCGCGGAGAGGCTCGACAGCCGCATCATGCAGCGTCCCCCGCGCGACAGCTCAAAGAGCTTTTTCGCCGACCGCACGGGGCTCGACATAGCCCTCGAGGGAATGTTGATAGGCGCGCTGAGTCTGTTTGCGTTCGTCGCTGGCAGCTCGCTCTTTAAAAATTCCTGCGTCGAGCTTGGACGCACCATGGCGTTTGCGACGCAGAGCCTCTGCGAGATAGCTCATTCGTTCAATATGCGCTCGCGCCGCTCGGTTTTCAGCATCGGTATTTTTTCAAACAGAAAGCTCACTATTTGCGCCACCCTCTGCGCCGCGCTTCAGCTCATTGTTATGACCGTCCCGCCGCTGCGGATGCTGTTCGATGTGTCCGTGCTCAATATATATGAGTGGCTGACCGTCGCCGCCCTCGCCCTCGCACCGATAGCGTTTTCCGAACTCGGCAAAGCGGTTGGAGGGAAGAGGGAGGAATGATTTGCATGACCTGACAACCCCCAACTTATCGCAAATTATAAAAACAGCCCCGGAAAACTCCGGGGCTTATTATATGTATCACTGTGTCAATCCGAGCTTCTTTGCCATTTCGGCGGTCTTGAGTTCGAGCAGTTTGGAGACTCCGTCCTCCTGCATTGTGACTCCGTAGAGGACATCAGCCTCCTCCATCGTGCCGCGTCTGTGCGTAATAAGTATGAACTGCGTATTCTTCGTCATGCGGCGAGCATACTGCGCGTAGCGCGTGACGTTGACATCGTCGAGCGCAGCCTCGACCTCGTCGAAGAAGCAGAACGGCGCGGGAGTGACCTTGAGGATGGAGAACAGCAGCGCGATTGCCGCAAGTCCTTTTTCGCCGCCCGAGAGCAGGTCGATATTCTGAACATTCTTGCCCGGGGGCTGAACCTTTATCTCAATGGCACATTCGAGCACGTCGAGCGGATTCTCAAGAATAAGCTCCGCCTTGCCGCCGCCGAACAGCTCCGAGAACGTCTGACCGAAGATAGTATTTATGCGGTCGAACTGCTCTCTGAACCGCTCCGACATTTTGCCGGTCAGGTCGCCTATGAGCGTGAGCAGCTCCGCGCGGGAGCTTTCGACATCGTCTATCTGAGTTTTCATGAACTCGTAGCGCTCGGAGACCTCTTTGTATTCCTCAATAGCGCCGACATTGACATTGCCGAGGGCTCTTATCTTGTTCTTTATGTCGTTCAGGTCGCGCTGCGCTTTCTGCGGATCTTCAATGACTATGCCGAGCTCCTCCGCCTCGCGGCGAGTGAGCTGATATTCGTCATAGAGCTTGTTCTGCGCATTTTCGAGCTCGCGCTGCATCGAGTCGCGGCGCTCTTCGAGCCTTGCCCGCTCACCGGACAGTCTCTCGCGCCTGTCGCTGACCGAGCGCTCCTGAGCACGAAGTTTGGTGCTCTCGCCCTCGACTCCGCTTCGCTTCTGAGCGAGCGAGGATATCTCGTCTTTCTTCTGCTGAGCCTCGGCGCGAAGCGATGCCGCCTCGCCCTTGAGCTGTTCAATCAGCTCGTTCGTTGCGGTCATCTGCTCGGTTATGGAGTCGATCTCCGATTTAAGCTCATCGGCGTGACCCTCATGGGAGCTTCTGCGGCGTTTGAGCGTTTCGATAACTTCCTCTCGCGCCTGAATATCCTTTTTGAACGCAAGGATGCTGAGGTTGATGCTGCTCTCTTTGTCCGCGTTCTGTTCGCGGGTGCTGAGCAGTTCATCGCGGCGCGATTCGATTTCGGTTATCTTTTCATTGACCGAGTCGAGCTGAGAGGTAAATTCATCTATCTTCTTCTGCGCCTGAGTCTGAATTTCTTCGAGCTTTGCGGTGCGCTCTGCGGAGCTGCGCTTCTCCGCTTCGAGGTCATTGAGCGCCGACTCAGCGGTTTCTATCTTGTCGTCTATCATGCGCAGTTCGCCCTCGCGGCGGATTTTTTCTTCCTGCGCTTTCTGGAGCTCCGCTGTCACGCCGTCGTATTCCGCCTGCGCCGCCGAGACTTCGCCCGCGAGCTCTTTGTATCTCTCCTGCCGCTCGGCAAGGTCTTTTTCAAGCTTCGCGACGGTCTTTTTGAGCTGTTCTATATCATTGCCGCGGCTGAGTATTCCCGCGTTCTGCCCGCGCGAACCGCCCGTCATTGAGCCGCCCGCATTCATGACCTGACCGTCGAGCGTGACGACTTTGAATCTGTGGCCGAAGCGCTTGGAGATGGCTATCGCGCTGTCGATATTATCCGCAACGGCGGTGTGGCTGAGCAGATTCCTGATTATCGGCAGATACTCGTCGTCGCATCGAAGAAGCCTGTCCGCCATGTCGATGAATCCGGCGCAGGAGTCGAGTCCGTCCTCCCTGAACGGGCGCGGCTTTATCGCCGTCATCGGCAGGAAAGTTGCGCGTCCTGCGCGGCTCTCTTTAAGATAGGCTATGGCACGCTTTGCCGCCGACTCGTCGTCGGTTACTATATTCTGCACGGCGGCGCCGAGAGCCGTCTCGACCGCCGCGGCGTACTTCGCATCAACGGTTATCAGCTGGGACACAGGTCCGTGGATTCCGCGCAGCGTTCCGCGCTTTGCTTCGCGCATGACCGCTTTAACGGAGCCTGAATAGCCCTCCATGTTCTTTTCGAGATCCTCGAGCATTCTGATGCGCGCCTGCTTCTGGTGGATGTCGAGCGTTGCGGCGTCAAGCTCGCGGCGCATCTTCTCCGCCTTTTCTGAACGCGAACGGACTATCATCGAATAGCCGTCTATTGAATTTGAAAGTGATTCTATATTTTCAAGGCACGCGTCAAGATTCCTGCGGCTGACTTCGGCCTGCTCACGGAGTGCGTCAAGCAGTCCGCCGCGCGAAGCGATGACTTCATCAACTGTGCCGAGGCGCGCGGCTATCTCCTGCGCGGAGGAGCGTGCCGTGCTCTGCTCGATTTTTGCGGTGGAGAGAGACTCGTTTATGGCCTTCGCCTGCGCCTCCGCGCTGTCGCGCTCGGCGGTTATCGCGCTCTCCTGCTCCTTGAGCTTGCCCGTGCTGTCGAGCAGCTCGAGCAGCTGCGCTTGGCAGTCCTTTATCTCGGCGTCTATAGATTCTATATCTTTTTGGGCGGCGTCGATCTGCTCCTCGAGGTGCTGCTCGGTGGCGGTCGCCGCCTCCATGTCGCGCTTTATGCGCTCTATCGTCTCGCGGTTATGCGCGAGGTTGTTGTGCTCGACGGCGATTCTGCCGTCAACTGCGGTCGCCTGCTCCTCGTCAGAGGCGGCTTTCGTTCGCAGTTCTTCTATCTGCACGGTTATTCCGCTGCCCGTGCTCATCAGCTCTTCTATCTGAGCCGATATCTGTTCGAGCTCGCGCTCCGCCTGCTCATAGTCAGCGGCGGCGAGGGATATTTTATCCTCCTGCGCCTTGAGCCCCTCGCGGGAGCGCTCTATCGTCTTGAGCCAGAGACCTATCTCAAGCTCTTTTTTCTCCCCTGCAAGCACAAGGAATTTCTGCGCTTTTTCGCTCTGCGTTTTGAGCGGCCCGACGCGTCCCTCGAGTTCGGTCAATATATCGCGCAGGCGAACGAGATTTTCCTCCGCCTGTTCGAGTCTGCGTGTCGCGTCCGCGCGGCGGTATCTGAAATGGGATATTCCCGCCGCCTCTTCGAGCATATCGCGCCTCTGCGGCGAGCGCGAAGAGATAAGGTCGGCGACTCTGCCCTGGCTGACCATGGAATAGCCGTCGCGTCCGAGTCCCGTGTCCATAAACAGCTCGTGGATATCGCGCAGGCGGACAGTCTCGCCGTTCAGCTGATACTCGCTCTCACCCGAGCGGTAGTAGCGGCGGGTAACGGAAACATCGTCCTTGTCGCAGTTGTTGAGGGTGCGATCGGTGTTATCGAGGCGCAGAGTGACCTCGGCAAAGCCCATCGCCTTTCTGAGCGACGTGCCGCCGAAGATGACATCCTCCATTTTCGAGCCGCGCAGGCTCTTTGAGGACTGCTCGCCGAGAACCCAGCGAACGGCGTCGGAGATATTGCTCTTACCGGAGCCGTTGGGGCCTATGACGGCGGTTATGCCTTTTCCGAATTCAAGCGTTGTCTTGTCGGGAAAAGATTTGAAGCCCTGCAGTTCGAGTGCTTTTAGTAACATTTATCTGCCTGCCTTTATAATAAGTTGACTTTTTCCAAGGTTATATCACGCGCCGAGAGAGCCGCATTTTCTTTTATCCTGCATTCATAGCCGAGTTCTCTGAGCTTTTCGATATTGCATCTTCTCTGACCGGAAGCTTTTGAAACTTCACGCGGGGCGACATATATTATGTACTTCCCCTTTTCTTTTCCGGAGAGTGCTCTGTTAATAATATCAAAATATATATGCCCCTCGCACATCTCGCGCAGAGCCGGATGATATGCACCGGCAACGAAAGAGCCCTCGACGTCGCCGCCGGAATGAAGTCCGAGGCGGATGACTTTTATCCCCGCTCGCTCGAACATCGGCAGTATCTTCGCGCAGAGCACCGCCGCCTCTTCGGGAGTCTGCGGGCGGTATTCGCCATTGCGATATAGCTCGGCGAGCTCGGTGTTTTCTATAACTACCGTCGGATATATCCGCGCGGTGTCCGGTGAAAGTGAGATTATATCCCGCGCCGTCCCGATGCTGTCCTCATCATTCGAACCGTAGAGCCCGGTCATCATCTGGAGCCCCAATTCGAAGCCGCGTTCTTTTAAGAGCCGCGCCGAGCGGAAGATATCCTCGCGTGTGTGACCCCTGCGGTTCATCGCGAGCACTTTATCATTCGTGCTCTGTGCGCCGAGTTCGACCGCCGTGACATGATATTTTTCGAGGATATCGCATATCTCGCCGTCAACAGCGTCCGGGCGGGTGGATATTCTGATGCCCTTGAAGCCGTTTTCGCCGATGAACTCCTGCGCCGAAGAGAGCAGCTCGATCATATAATCGCGGTCGATAGCCGTAAAGCTGCCGCCGAAAAATGCTATCTCCCCGTCATTTATTCCCTCGGGGGACGAGCGCATGGCGACGAGCGCCGCGTCGCGCACATCCTGCGCTGTCGGCTGGCTCTTTGCGCCCGAAATGCTCCTCTGGTTGCAGAAGCTGCACTGGTGCGGGCAGCCCGCGTGGGGAACGAATACGGAGACGTTTATATGTTTCATGCCTTGAGCCCCATGAGCTCCAGAGCCTCTTTTGCCGCCGCCTGCTCGGCTATCTTCTTGCTTCTGCCCGAGCCGTGGCCGATAACATTGCTGTTGAGATGGACTTCGACGCTGAAGGTCTTGTTGTGGTCGGGTCCGCTCTCGCCGACGAGGACATATTCGACCGCCTCTTCGGGATTGCGCTGGACTATCTCCTGCAAGGTGGTCTTGTAGTCCGTGACGACCGGCTTCTCCTCGTCCGCCTTGTCTATAAAACGGAAGACGAACTTCTTCGCCGGCTCTATGCCGCCGTCGAGATAGATAGCGGCGAGCACAGCTTCAAACGCATCGGCGAGGATAGACGGGCGATCCTTGCCGCCGGTGAGCACTTCGCCCTTGCCGAAGAGCAGATAGTCGCCGATTCCGAGAGTGCGCGCAAATTCGCTGAGTGACTTCTCGCAGACGAAATAAGCGCGTCTCTTCGTCAGCTCGCCCTCGGGCAGGTGCTTGAAGTGATGGAAGAAATGCTCGGCGGAGATAAAGCCGAGCACCGAGTCGCCCAGAAACTCCAGGCGCTCGTTGCAGCGCGTGCCGTCCTGCCGCTCGTTGGCGTATGACGAGTGGGTCAGCGCCTCGGTGAGCAGCTTTTTATTCTTGAAATTGTAGCCTATTTTCTTTTCGAGTTCTCTGTTGTCCATTTTCTTACTCCGCGTCGGCAGCTTCCTTGACACTCTGTGCAATGGTGCCGACTATATTTTTTTCTGCGCAGGTCTTTGCCTGCCTTATGGCGTTGCGGATAGCCTTCGCGTCGGACGAGCCATGCGCCTTTATGACAACGCCGTTGACTCCGAGCAGCGGCGCGCCGCCGAACTCGGAATAATCCATTCTCACCTTGAGCGCGAGCAGTCCGCCCTTGACCATCATGGCGGCGAGCATGGTTATCGAGCTCTTTTTGAATATGCTCTTGATATTTGCCATCATCGCGCCCGCGACACCCTCATAGAGCTTGAGGATAATGTTGCCCGTAAAGCCGTCCGCAACGAGCACATCGCAGCAGCCGTAGGGCACGTCGCGAGTCTCGACGTTGCCGATGAAGTTGACGCCTTTCGTCTCTTTGAGCAGATCGAACGCCTCATGGCGCAGGCGGTCGCCCTTGCTGTCCTCGGTGCCGATATTCGCAAGAGCCACGCGCGGAGACTGAACTTTTACGAACTTCTCCGAATATATCGCGCCCATCTGGGCGAACTGCTTTAAATGCTCCGCGGTGCAGTCTGCGTTCGCGCCGCAGTCGAGCAGAAGAAACGGCTTGTCATTAGAGGGCAGGACGCTGCCTATCGCCGGGCGTTTTACGCCCTTGATGCGCTTGACGATAAAAGTCGCACCCATGACGAGCGCGCCGGTTGAACCGGCACTCACGAATGCGTCGCCCTTGCCGTCCGCAAGAGCCTGAAGTCCGACCGCCATGGAGCAGTTTTTCTTGCTCTTGAGTATCTCGCCGGGCTGATCGGTCATGGTGATAACATCCGGGGCGTCTATAATATCAATGCCAGTGAGCGATATCTTGTTCTGCGCGGCGCAGGAGAATATCTTTTCCTTATCGCCGACGAGCGCTATGTCCACGCCGAGATCGTCCTTTGCGTTGCGGCTGCCCTTGATAACCTCAAGAGGTGCATTATCGCCGCCGAAAGCATCAACTATAATCTTCATTTTTCATTCTCTCCTTCGATATATTTTCCCGCAGACTCGAGTCCCCGCTGCGAGATCTTCTCATAACGCTCCTGCTTCGAGCGGATGCGCTCGTCGAGGGGCGGAAGTATTCCGAAGTTTGCGCCCATGGGCTGAAAATCCGTCACGCTCTCGTCGCTGATATAGCGTGCGAGCGCACCCATGACGGTGTCCCCGGGCATGACGAATGGGTCTTTTCCGTTTATATACCGCGCGGCGTTGATGCCGGCGAGGATTCCCGAGGCGGCGGACTCCATATAGCCCTCCACGCCGGTTATCTGACCCGCGAAGAATATTCGTCTGTCGCTCCTGAGCGAGAAATCCGCGCCGAGGAGCTTGGGTGAATTTATAAAAGTGTTGCGGTGCATGACGCCGTAGCGCACGAACTCCGCATTTTTGAGCGCGGGTATCATAGAGAAAACTCGCTTCTGCTCGCCGAATTTCAGATTCGTCTGGAAGCCGACGAGATTGTACATAGTGCCCGCCGAGTTCTCTTTTCTGAGCTGGAGCACCGCCCACGGTCTGTGTCCCGTACGCGGATCGCGCAGACCGACAGGTTTCATCGGACCGAAGCGGATAGTATCCTGCCCGCGCAGAGCCATGACTTCTATCGGCATACAGCCCTCGTAGACTCCCTTGCGCTTGTCGAACGAGTGGGTTTCGGCGCTCTCCGCGCCGACAAGGGCTTCATAAAACGCCTCATACTCCTCTTTGTTCATCGGGCAGTTTATATAGTCATCCTCGCCGCCCCTGTCGTAGCGCGACTGCTTGAACGCGCAGGACATATCGAGGCTCTGAGCCGAAACTATCGGCGCGGCGGCATCGTAGAAGCTCAGATGTCCGGGGCAGATTTTCTCTATCTCATTGGAGAGCGCGTCGGACGCGAGCGGACCTGCGGCGATAATCACAACGCCGTCTGCGGGTATCTCCGTCACCTCGCCGCGGACTATATCTATAAGCGGATCTTCTTCGACTGTCTTTGTGACAAGGGCGGAGAAATCGTCCCTGTCAACGGCTAAAGCGCCGCCCGCGGGGACGGCAGTCGCCTTGGCGCAGCTCACGCAGAGCGAGCCGAGCATCTCCATCTCGGCTTTGAGTTCGCCCGCGGCGCTCGCGGTGCGCAGAGCCTTGAAGGAGTTTGAGCATACGAGCTCGGCGAAGTTCGGGCTCGAATGGGCGGGCGAGAATTTTTGCGGCTTCATCTCGCACAGGGTAACTCTTATCCCCGCGCGCGACAGCTGTCTCGCGGCTTCAACGCCCGCGAAGCCCGCTCCTATAACGGTAACTTTATTCATCGGTTTTTTTACCTTTTCTTGCGCTCTTTTTCGTATATCCGCAGCCCTCGTTGAGGCATTCGACAACGCCGCCCTTCTTCTTGAACAGGGACTTGCCGCACTGCGGGCATATCTCATCCGTCGGCTTATCCCAGGTCATGAAGTCGCAGCCCGGCCAGTTCGAGCAGCCGTAGAAAGTATAGCCCCTCTTCGTCTTTCTCTCGATGACCTTTGCGCCGCACTTGGGGCACTTTGCGTTCGTTTCGAGCACGAGCGGCTTCGCGTTCTTGCACTCGGGATAGCCGGGGCAGGCAAGGAATCTGCCGTAGCGTCCGGTCTTTATGACCATCATTCTGCCGCACTTCTCGCAGGGGATATCCGTTATATCCTCTTCGAGCTGAATTTTGACATCCTTCATCTCGGCTTTCGCCTTGTCGAGCGACTTCTCGAACTCGCCGTAGAAATCGTCGAGGACGGAGACATAGTCGATATCGCCGGAATCGACGCGGTCGAGCATATCCTCCATCTGCGCGGTGAACTTGACGTTGACTATGCGCGGGAACTTCTCTTTGAGCAGCTTCGTTGTCGCCTCGCCGAGCTCGGTGGGCACGAACTGCTTCGACTCGCGCTTGACATAGTTTCTCTTGACTATGGTAGTGATTATCGTTGAATAGGTACTCGGTCTGCCGATACCCTTTTCCTCGAACTCCTTGACGAGCGACGCTTCGGTGAAGCGCGGCGGAGGCGAGGTGAAGTGCTGCGAGGGGATGAGCTCCTTGAGCTTCGCGGTGTCCCCGACCTTTATCTCGGGCAGGAGCGAACCCTTGCTCTCGTCGTCGCTTATCTCATATACTTTTGTAAAGCCGTCGAAGCGCACGGAATAACCGGCGGCGGTGAACAGGCAATATTTGCCCTCGGCGGCGTCCTTTTCGTTTGCTCCGGCTATTTCAAGCTTCACCGTATCCTGGACGCAGCTCGCCATGAGGCTCGCCATGAAGCGCTTCCAGATAAGATTATAGAGCTTATACTGATCCGAAGTCAGCGAATCCTTGACGCGCTCGGGGGTTATCGACGGGGTCGCGGGGCGGATAGCCTCGTGGCCGTCCTGCGCGTTGGCTCCGGTCTTGTAATAACGCGGCTTGTCGGGCAGGTATTCCTTGCCGAAGATATCTTCTATGGCGGCGGCTGCTTGGGCGCGCGCCTCCTCGGAGATTCTCAGCGAGTCGGTTCTCATGTAGGTTATAAGACCGGTCGTGCCGATGCCCTGAACATCGACGCCCTCATAGAGCTCCTGCGCGGTGCGCATGGTCTTCTGAGTCTGGAAACCGAGCTTCCTCGAAGCCTCCTGCTGGAGGGTGGAGGTGGTAAAGGGCGGCGCGGGGTTCTTCTTCCTCGTGCCCTTTTTGAGGGTCTTGACGGAATACGAAGCGCCGTCGAGGCGGCTGAGGATAGCGTCCGACTGCTCTTTGTTCTCTATTTTTATCTTGCCGTTTTCGTCGCCGTAGAGCGATGCGGAAAACACCTTGCGGGACGGGGCGGTGAACTTTGCGTCTATAGTCCAATATTCCTCGGGCTTGAACGCACGGATCTCCTCCTCGCGGTCAACTATCATGCGCACCGCGACGCTCTGAACGCGGCCGGCGGAAAGTCCGCGGCGTATCTTCTGCGAAATAAACGGGCTCAAGCGATAGCCGACGAGTCTGTCGAGTATTCTTCTCGCCTGCTGTGCGTTGACGAGATTCATGTCGACGGCGCGCGGATGATCCATGCCGTTCTTGATTCCGGTTTTGGTTATCTCGTTGAAAGTGACTCTGTTCTTGTCCTCGAGATTGAGATCGAGCAGGGTCGAAAGGTGCCACGATATCGCTTCTCCCTCGCGATCAGGGTCGGTTGCGAGGATAACTTTATCGCTTTTTTCAACATCTTTTTTCAGCTCGCTGACGAGCTTCTCTTTTCCTTTTATAACGGCGTATTTCGGCGCGAAGTCATGCTTGACATCGACGCTCAGCTTCGCCGCGGGCAGGTCGCGGACATGACCCATCGAGGCGACTACCTCATAGCCGGGTCCGAGATATTTTTTAATTGTCTTCGCCTTTGCGGGCGACTCGACTATAACTAAAGTGGACATTTCGTTTGCTCCCCTGTTCAAATTTTTTTGTATCGTTTCCCTGCGCACAGACACACGAGATCTTCAAGCTCCAGCTCGGTCATCGAGCTGACAACCTCCCACGGCGCAAATCCGGTCTTTGCCGCTATCTCGTCTGCAAACAGAGGTTCTTCTCCCATTGATTCGTATATTCTCTTCGCCTTTTCAGAGAGTCCGACGGGTATTGACACGAGCTTTTTGACCCTGAACTCCTCGGGCTTCGGCTCGGGCTCGAGCTTTTTGACCGATTCGTGCGGACGCTCGACGGTCTTCGGCTCTTCCTTTGCCTGCTCCTGCGTCAGCTCGCGCTTGCCGCTCAGATATTCGAGCGCCTTCGCCATATCTTCCGGCTTTATCTTGTCGGGATAGCGCACGGAGTATTCGGTTATCAGATCGTAAATTGACAAAAGCGGTCTTGCGCCGTCTCTTATCAGCCGATTCGCCCCGGCGTAAGATGAGTTGAACACATCGCCGGGCGGCGCGAACACATCTCGTCCCTGTTCTATGGCGCAGTTTGCGGTGATGAGCGAGCCGCTCTTAACTCCCGCCTCGATGACTATTGTAGCGTCGCAGAGTCCCGAGATTATTCTGTTTCTTATCGGGAATGTTCTCGCCGAGGACGGGAATCCGGGCGGGAACTCCGTTATCAGCGCGCCGCTCTGAGCTACGCAGTCACGCAGATACTCGTTTTCCATAAGATATTTGTATCCGAAGCCGCAGCCGAGCACCGCCGCCGTGACTCCGCCGGAGTCGAGCGCGCCGTTGTGCGCGCAGCTGTCGATGCCCATCGCCGCGCCGGAAACGACGCAGATACCGGAATATGCGAGCGCCGCGGCATAGCGGTGCGCGAGGTAGCTACCCTGGAACGAGGCTTTTCTCGTGCCGACAACGGCAATGCACACGCGCTGTGTCACGCGTTTTATGTCGTCCCTGACGAAGAGCGCCAGCGGCATGTTGCGCAGACTTCTGAGCTTCGGCGGATAGTCCTCGTCGTCCGGAGTGAGGACGGTCCAGCCGTTATTACAGCAAACATCAACAATGCCCTGCGCCTTTTCGGGAGAGCATTGTTTGAGTTTTTCTATCTGTCTGTTGGTGAGTACACCGCTCAATCGCCATTCTATCTCGCCCCTTGAGTACATCTCCTCGGGGGATGGAAACACAGCGGTAATCTCATCTGTGACAGCTCCTGCGCCAAGAGCTTCCCGGAGCCAGAGCCAATAGGCTTTCTTGTCCATTGAAGCCTCCGTGTGTTATTTTGTCAGCTCCCACATAAGCACTGCGGCGGCCGCCGCGGCGTTCAGCGACTCGGCGCGCCCGCACATCGGAATTGTCACGGGCAGAGTGCAGGCGGACATGACCTCGGGCGATATTCCGCTGCCCTCGTTGCCGACAACGCAGATAACGGAGCCCGAAAAACTCATATCGGTTATCCTCTTTGCCCCGTCGGACGGCGCGGAAGCTAAGGTAAGCATACCCTTTTTGGCGGCAAAAATCAAGAGAGAGGGCAAATTTCCTGTTGTCAAAACAGAAATTCGCATCGAAGAGCCCATCGCGGCGCGAAGCGCTTTCGGGTTATATATATCGCATCCGCCGCCGACTATGACGCCGCTCATGCCGAATGCCTCCGCGGTTCTGAGCACCGCGCCGAGATTCGACGGATCCTGCATATTGTCGAGCGCTATATATGTCCCCTTGGGGTCGATCGTCTCCAGCTCCGCCTCTTTTCGCTTGACGCAGATGCAGAAAACGCCCTGCGCCTCGCGGGTATCGGAGAGAGTTCCGGCGAGCTCATGCGGTATCTCGAACGCCTGCTCCGCTTTTTCAGCAACGGCAGAGATATAGTCCGGATACTTTTCGAGCGCTTCTTTTGTGAAGAACGCGGTCTTTATTTCTATCCCGGTCTTTGCGACATCCGAGCATAGGCGTGCGCCCTCAAGCGCAAACAGCCCCGTTTCCCTGCGGAACGAGGCACTCTGCGACAAATGCCGGAAAAGCTTCACTTTTTCGTTGGAACGCGACGAGATCTTTTCAAAATCCATCTTTTTTCCTCCGATATGAAATAAGGGACTGCATCAGCAGCCCCTTAACTTTCAGATTGAGTCTCTACCCGAAAATCTCCGATCACTTACTTGAGGGCAGCCTTGGCCTGCTCGGTCAGAGCGGTGAAAGCGGCGGGATCGCTGATGGCGATCTCGGAGAGCATCTTGCGGTTGAGATCGATGCCGGCCTTCTTCAGACCATTGATGAACGTGGAATAGTTCATGCCGTTGAGCTTCGCGGCAGCGGAGATTCTGGTGATCCACAGGCTGCGGAAGTCACGCTTCTTCTGCTTGCGGCCGATGTAAGCGTACTGGCCGCTCTTCATGACAGCCTGCTTGGCGGTCTTGAAAAGGCTGTGCTTTGAGCCATAGTAGCCCTTGGCAAGCTTCAGAACTTTATTTCTTCTCTTGCGAGTCATTGTTGCACCTTTGATACGTGCCATGGTTTTCTACCTCCGAATAATTAATGAGTGGTTGGCTGTCTCTTATTTGTAAGGGATAAGCTTCTTGATCTGCTTGACGTTGGTGGTGTCTGCAACAGAGGTCTTGCGAAGATTTCTCTTACGCTTTGTGCTCTTCTTGGTAAGGATGTGAGACTTGTTTGCGTGTGCACGTATCGGCTTACCGTTTTTTGACAGCTTGAAGCGCTTTTTAGCACCGCTGTGAGTTTTGATCTTGGGCATGAGTTCTTTTCCTCCTTCAACTTTTTGACCGGTATTTTACCGGGATAATCACTTTGCGCTCTTGGGAGCGAGGAACATGAGCATCTGGCGTCCCTCAAGTTTTGCCGGCTTCTCGACCGAGGCGATATCCGCGCACTTCTCCGCAAACTGAGCCATTATGGTCAGTCCGAGATCGGTGTGGGTCATCTCGCGTCCGCGGAAGCGGATCGAGACCTTGGTCTTGTTGCCTGCCGACAGGAACTTTCTGGCGTGACCGACTTTCGTATCAAAATCATGTACGTCAATGTTGGGCGAAAGGCGGATCTCCTTTATCTCGATCACACGCTGATTCTTCTTCGCTTCCTTCTCCCTCTTGGACTGCTCAAAACGATATTTGCCGTAGTCCATGATCTTACAGACGGGCGGCTTTGCCTGCGGAGCTATCTTGACAAGGTCGAGATTTTTCTCTGCGGCAAGCTTCTGAGCCTGAGCGGCGGAAACGATACCTAACTGTTCACCGTCATTGCTTATGAGCCTGACCTCTTTGTCCGTGATCTCTTCATTGATCTGCATTTCTTTGATACCTATAACCAGCACCTCCATATGCTCTGACCGGTTCTACCGGAAAAATCAAAGCGAGGGCACAGAGATGCCCTCGCTCAATAATCAACAGAAATAAAAATCCGTTCTTATTGACCCGCGCGGACAAAACCCCGAAGGTGAGAGCTGCGGCACAATGCGTCACTCTGCTTTGTTGTACGCACTATTTTAACAGCCCGAAAGGATTTTGTCAAGCGGTTTTTCGGATTATTTTATAAAAAATACCGACGACGCTATTACAAACTGCGCCGCATAGTAGAGAGTGTGGTTTATAATAACATTGGGCTTCGTGTTTCCGCCCTCTTTGAAATACATGGTCGAGAGCACGGCGTCGGAGAACGCGAACAGAAGCCCGCCCGCCGACATGAGTATCCACTGCTTTGCAAAGGAATTGAGTATCATGGCGGAAAAGCTCACGGCAAAGGTCATGAACAGCAAGAAGGTATATGCTCCGACTATTGCTCTGAACTTCCCGAATTTCAGCTTCATCAGCTTTTCGCTGATTATGATATTGCCGAGCGAGACTATGACCGACGCTGTTATCGGCAGCAGAACAGAGAGCAGCGTCCACTTGCCGCAGAAAGCGAAAACCGCGCCGATATAGAACAAATGGCCTATCATGAACGCGATAAAGCCCGCATTCAGAAACTTATCCGCATCGGCTTTGTATATCCACTTGAGGTCAAGCCAGATATCGCCCGAAAGACCGAGCGCAAGGCCGAACACGATAAGCACCGCATAGACCCCGTGACCCGGATTTGCCGCCGCCGCGCAGAGCGCCGTGAGCAGAAAGAAGAAGCTCGCTATCGCCTTTGAATAGAGCCCCTTGAGTCCGCCGTATTTCACGCGCAGGACAAGGAAAACGACGACCGCCGCGATGCCTGCCGCAAGCGCGGCATAAAAATATGCTGTTGACAAAATATATCCTCCTCGTTGTATCCGCTCATCAGACGCGGGAAAAATTCATCTGAAATGAGTATACAACATCCGACACGATTCAACAATAAGTTGAAATGTAACATTATTGCAACAGTTTTGCACTTTTTGTCTTTATATTATATTCAATGCAACATTATCGCGGCACAAAAAATCCGCCGCACCGTCAAAGGTACGGCGGAAACATTGAGTTTTGCTTACTTTCTGCTGACGCCGAGAGTCATCTTCTCGCCGTTGATGTTCCACTCCTTGGAGCTATCGCCGCCGAGGGAATAGACTATCTCATCTGCGAGGACGTCATGCTTTATGGACTCGGCGTTCTTCTTGATGATACCGTTGAGCTTTTCATTCTCGCCGGTGTAGAGAACGATCTTGTCCATAACATCGAAGTCTGCCTCTTTACGCATGGTCTGGATCTTCGAGATTATCTCTCTGACGAAGCCCTCTTCGATAAGCTCGGGGGTGAGGTTCGTGTCTATGGCGACGGTGATGCCGTAATCGGAGACTGCGAAGCTGCCCTCTTTCTGGACGGAGTCTATGAGCAGGTCGTCAACGCCGAGCTCTATTTCGTTGCCGTCGATGCTGAACTTCAGCGCGCCATTTTCGTCGAGCTCCTTCTTGGCGGCCGAGCCGTCGAGGGAGGCGAGATGCTCTTTTATCTTGCCGAGGAATCTGCCGTACTTCGGACCGACGGTCTTGAGCTGCGGCTTGAAGCTGTAGCTGACGAAATCCGCCTCGCCGTCAACGAATTCGAGTTCCTTGACATTGAGCTCATCTTTGATTATCTCCGCGTACTCGCCGCCGAGAGCCTCGTCCGCGCGGACAAACATCTTGCCCAGCGGCTGACGGTTCTTGATGTTCGCGCCGTTTCTTGCGGCACGGCCGAGCACGACTATATTGAGCGCCTCGTTCATTCTCTCCTCAAGAGCCTTGTCAACATATGCGGCATCCGCAACGGGATAATCGCACAGGTGGACGCTCTCGGGAGCGGACTTGTCGATACTGCACACGAGGTTGCGGTAGATATCCTCCGTCATGAACGGGATCATCGGAGCGGCAAGCTTCGAGACGGTGACGAGCGCGGTGTAGAGAGTCATATAGGCATCTATCTTGTCCTGGCTCATGCCCTGCGCCCAGAAGCGCTCGCGGCAGCGGCGGACATACCAGTTGCTCATCTCGTCGACGAAGTTCTGCAGCGCACGCGCCGCCTCGGGGATGCAGTAATCCGCAAGGTAATTGTCAACGGTGGTGATAAGGGTGTTGAGTCTCGAGAGAAGCCATCTGTCCATGGTCGGCAGCTCCTCAGCCTTGCGAAGCTCATGCTTCGTGGCGTCGAACTCGTCTATATTTGCATAGAGCACGAAGAAAGCGTAGATGTTCCAGAGTGTGCCCATGAACTTGCGCTGACCCTCGATAACAGCCTTGCCGTGGAAGCGGTTGGGAAGCCAGGGAGCGGAGTTGGTGTAGAAATACCAACGGACCGCGTCCGCGCCGTAGGCGTTGAGCGCGTCGAACGGGTCAACGGCGTTGCCCTTGGACTTTGACATCTTCTGACCATTCTCATCCTGAACGTGGCCGAGAACGAGGACGTTTTCATAGGGCGCTCTGTTGAACAGCAGGGTCGAAATGGCGAGCAGCGAATAGAACCAGCCTCTCGTCTGATCGACAGCCTCGGAAATAAACTGCGCCGGGAACTGCTGCTTGAACAGGTCGTGATTTTCAAACGGATAGTGGTGCTGCGCGAAGGGCATCGAGCCGGAGTCGAACCAGCAGTCGATAACTTCGGGCACGCGGTGCATCTCGCCGCCGCACTTCGGGCACTTTATTGTGACAGCGTCGATATAGGGGCGGTGCAGCTCAATATCGTCCGGGCAGTTAGAGGACATGCTCTTGAGCTCTTCGATAGAGCCTATCGAATGTCTGTGACCGCACTCGCACTCCCAGACGTTGAGCGGAGTTCCCCAGTAGCGGTTACGGCTGATGCTCCAATCCTGGACGTTCTCTATCCAGTCGCCAAAGCGTCCCTTGCCGATGCTCTCGGGGATCCAGTTGACGGTGTTGTTGTTGCGGACAAGGTCGTCCCTGACTGCGGTCATTTTTATGAACCACGAGTCTCTTGCATAGTAGATGAGGGGCGTGTCGCAGCGCCAGCAGTGGGGGTAGCTGTGTTCAAACACGGGAGCGGAGAAGAGAAGTCCGCGCTTGTCGAGGTCAACGAGCACATCCTTGTCCGCGTCCTTGCAGAACTTGCCCGCCCACGGGGTGCTCTTGTCCATGCAGCCGGCGGCGTCGACGAGCTGAACGAACGGAAGATCGTAGTTCTTGCCGACGTTTGCATCGTCCTCACCGAATGCCGGTGCGATATGGACTATACCGGTGCCGTCCGTCAGAGTGACATAACCGTCGCAGGTGACATACCAGCCCTTTTTGCCGTCATTCGACTTTGTGCACTCGAACAGCGGCTCATACTCTCTGTATTCAAGCTCCTTGCCCTTGAAGGTAGCGAGAGTCTCGACTCCCTCGGGGAAGAACTTCTCAACGAGGGCCTGCGCCATATAGTATACGGTGCCGTCCTCAACCTTGATTTTAACATAGTCCTCTGCGGGGTTGACGCAGAGCGCGACGTTCGAGGGCAGAGTCCACGGAGTTGTCGTCCATGCGAGGAAATATGCTTCCTCGCCCTTAGCCTTGAACTTGACTACCGCCGAGCGCTCCTTGACATCCTTATAGCCCTGAGCGACCTCCTGAGATGAGAGCGGGGTGCCGCAGCGCGGGCAGTAGGGCACTATCTTGAAGCCCTTATAGAGCAGGCCCTTGTCCCAAATCTGCTTGAGCGCCCACCACTCGGACTCGATAAAGGTGTTGTCATAGGTGACGTAGGGGTGCTTCATATCGGCCCAGAAGCCGACCTTGCCGGAGAAATCCTCCCACATACCCTTGTATTTCCATACGCTCTCCTTGCACTTCTTGATAAAGGGCTCAAGACCGTATTCCTCTATCCCCTGCTTGCCCTCGATGCCGAGCAGCTTCTCGACCTCTATCTCAACGGGCAGACCGTGGGTATCCCAGCCCGCCTTTCGGGGCACCATATAGCCCTTCATGGTCTTGTAGCGCGGGATCATATCCTTTATAACTCTCGTCAGCACGTGGCCGATATGCGGCTTGCCGTTTGCCGTCGGCGGGCCGTCATAGAAAGTGAAAGTCTCCGCATTTTTGCGCGAGTCGATGCTCTTCTCGAAGATGTGGTTCTCGTTCCAGAAATCGAGCACCTTCTTCTCGCGGTTGACGAACTCAAAATTCGTCGATACCTTGTCGTACATAATAGCTATCCATCCTTTCAGGGAATCGCGGCTGATAACAAAAAAGGTCCCTGTCCATAACAGGACAAAGACCCGGCTTTGCAACCACCCACTACATTCAATTAAATGCCGCCCGGTAACGGTGGGACGCGCCGTCGGAATCTACTCGGCTTTCGCCTTTCGTCCCGCTGCTCGGGAGTGATATTCGCTCCTGCGCCGAGTACCGGCTTTTCACTGCCGCCGGCTCACTTTGTCTCTTTGCGCAAGGCTACTGTCTCCGTCAAAGCCTTTGAGATATGCTCATTTAAAGTGATTATAATACTTTTGGATTTATTCGTCAATAGGTTTGAGCCGACTATTTTCAGTCGGTATCGGTATTCATAATCAACTCATAAGCCCTTATGCATTCGTCGGCGGGCAATCCCGTCTCGTTCTGCATAAACGCCACGGCCTCCTCCGATTTCTCGAATTTCTCCAAAACATCCTTTGCCTCGGAAAATCTTTTTACCGCTTTTTCGAATTCATTACCCATAGCTTTTCTCCTCTCAAGGTGCCGCACCGACGGGTGAAGCAGGTTTAGTTTATATAAGCCCCGACAGGCTGACGGCTGTTTCATAGGCGTTTTTGGCGGTCTGATATACTGCGACGCCGTTTTGCTCTGCGCGGATACGCGCGTCCTCATCGAGGGGCGCGGACTCCGTTAAAATAATGCAGGCTATGTCCGCAAGCGCCGCCACGCCTATGGAGTTGACATTGCCCATGACGGTCATCCAGGCGTCCCCCGCCTTTGCGCGGGACATGACCCAGCTCAGAAGGTCGCCGCAGTAGCCGCCAGTGACCTCGCGCGAAAGCGAGTCTTCGTTTTCGCAAAGAGCTTTGAGCCCCAGCTTTTCTTTTATATCCCCGACCGTCATTTCGTCTCCTCCTTTTTGCCCGTGCTTCTGAACGGCGCGGGAATATACTCCTGCATATCAGTGCCCGCGAGCTCGTCGCGCATGGCGAAAACGCAGTCGTGCAGCGTCGCGCTGCCCCTGACTATATCCTCCGCGAGGGCGCGGCAGGTGGGCGCGCCGCAGGTGCCGCAGTCGAGCCCCGGCAGGCGTGCGATTATCTCGGTCATCTTCGACATCATCGCCATAGCGTCGGAGACATTGTCGGCGAGCTTGAGAACCGACGAGCCCTCGAGCGGCCGCTGCCAGCTCATAGTCTCGGGCACTTCGTCGCCCGCCAGATGATTCGCCGCAACGGGCAGATATCTTCTGAGCTGCTGGATCCTCGCCTTTGCGACATACGGGTTTTCCGCAGTCAGCGAGCCGCCGACGCAGCCGCCCGAGCAGGCGTTGAGCTCGACAAAATCGAGCCTGTCAAGCTTTTCGTCCTCTATCTCTTCGAGCACTTTTATGACATTTTCTATTCCGTCTGCGGCGAGATATTTATCCTTGAGCAAGGCCGCCGACTCGCCGCCGCTCGACGCCCAGTTGACTCCCATGAGTCCCGACTTGCAGGCGTCCTCGGGCGCGCCGAGGTGGTTCATCTGCTTCAGGAGCACGGGATATATATCCTTCATCGCTATCACGGCGTCAACATTCGACTCCGGCAGGCAGATGGGCTGCTTGACGGCGGTTATCTTCGCGGGGCACGGCGTGATAAAAAATATTCCGATATCCGAAGAGTCGAGTCCCGTTTTTGCCTGCGCCTCGCTGCGCGCTATCAGAGCCGCAGTCTCCATGGGAGAATTGAGCGGCAGGACATGCGGGACAAGGTGCGGGAAGCAGACCCTTATCAGCCGGCACACGGCGGGGCACGCCGAGGATATTACCGGCCGGGGTATATCGTGCTCGGCGATGTATTTTCGCGTCGCATCGCTGACGAGCTCGGCGCCTCTCGCGACCTCGAACACCTCGTCAAAGCCGAGCATTTTGAGCGCGGTTATGACATATCCGATATCATCAAGATTGTTGAACTGCCCGTAGAGCGACGGCGCGGGCAGGGCGACTCTGTATTTGAACTCGATTATCCTGTTCATCGAGTCGCGGTGGGAATATTTTGCATGGTGCGGGCAGACGCGGATGCACTCGCCGCAGTCGATGCAGCGTTCCGAGATAATATGCGCCTTGCCGCTGCGCACGCGTATAGCCTGCGTGGGACATCGCTTTATGCAGTTGGTGCAGCCCATGCACTTCTCTTCATCGAGCCGCACCGAATGGAAATACGTGTTCATGTAAAAAGTCCTCCCGGCTCCCGCAGACGCGGGCGCTCAGTCAGTGAGCGGTATATACTTTGAGGCTTATCGTTGTTCCGACATCCTTTTCGGTGTCTATCTTCATCTCGTCCGTATACTTCTTTATATTGGGCAGACCCATGCCCGCGCCGAAGCCGAGGGCGCGCACCTTATCGGGCGCGGTCGAATACCCCTCCTGCATGGCGAGCTCGACATTTTCTATGCCGGGTCCGTGATCGGCGAGCACCATGGATATGCACTCGGGCGATATCTCGACATCTATCTCGCCGCCGCCCGCATGGATGACCATATTTATTTCGCCCTCGTACATGGCTATCGAGACGTTTCTTATCACGTTGGCGTCAAAGCCGAGACCCTTGAGCACGCGCTTCGTCTCGCCGGACGCCTCGCCCGCGCGGGTAAAATCCTCCCCGTCAACGTCAAAATGGAGCTTCATGTTATCCATTGACAGCCCTGCCCCCTCTCAGGCCTGCCTGATAGAGCTTTCCGCAGGAGGTGAACATCTCAAGCTCGGTTTTGAGCACGACGATATCCAGCTCGCGCGCAAGGTCGAGTATCGCATCGCCCGGCACCTTGCCGCGCACGAACACGATGACCTTCATATCCATCATCTCGGCAGTCCGCACGACCTGGGGATTGACGAGCCCGGTGAGCAAAACTGCCTGTTCTTTGACAAATGCGAGCACGTCGCTCATCATGTCGCTGCCGCAGGCGGTCTGCACCTCTCTGTCCAGATGATCGCCGCCGCAGAGCAGCTCCGCCGAAAGAATTTCTTTAAGCTGTAAAACGGTCATTGTATTCCACCCTCTTAGCAAAGTTCTCAACTTTTCTGAGATTCTGCTTTTATTTATGTTGATTATAACATGATAGTTGAATCATTTCAACCTTATTACATTTTACTTTTCACTTTGAGCGAAGCGAAAAACAGCCCCGCTAAAAGCGGAGCTGTCAAATGCCGGAAATACCGGGGTTATTTTATTTCTTTGCCTTTGCGGCTTTCTTGGCTTTTCGCTCGTCCTTGCTGTCGAGCCAGCCGAACTTATACATTGCAAACGCGCCGAGGAGCGATGCGATGATGGTGACGAAGATAAGCGTTCCGACTCCCATGGTCGAGGCGAAGATAAGAGTGATAACGCCGACCATTATCGGGAAGATGGAAATCTTCCAGTGCTTCGAGAAGTAGGTCGCGGCGAGCGCGCCGAAGAGCGCGGGCAGAACCTGCTTGAAAGCGGGAGCGATGTTGGGGTTGGTGGTCAGCGCGGGGAGCACCGGACGGAACGCGAGCACGCCGACTGCGAGGATTATAGTAGTCGTGATAGCCGAGGACGCGATAGCGATAGTCGAGATGACTTCGCCCTCCTCGGAGTTTGCGCGCACGCCCGCATTCTCCATGGCGTTGAGTCCGCAGGGCAGCTTGAGGTTCGTGATGTTGCCGGTGACGAAGCTCAGATATGTTCCGCCTGCGCCGAGCATGGGAGCATAGGTGAACACTTCGGCGATGCCGGAGATCCAGTAGACCGGGATAACGACCTTCATTGCATTGAAGAGCTTGCCCGCCTCGGGCCACGCATTGTAGTGCGCGCTTATCGCGATGGGCACGAGCATGAGGGCTGCAATGGCGGTTATCGAAGAAATTCTGCCCCAGATATGTATTTTTTCGCTGTAGGGCTTAGCGTTCTTTTTACTCATTTGCATTTCCCTCCTTATCAGCCTCTCCACTCAAGATAAGCGAGCCCCTCGGGGCAGAACTTCGCTATAGCAATAGCGACGCCCATCGCGGCAAACATGCTTATCGGCAGAGCGAATGCTTCAAGCCACTTTATCTTGAACTTCTTGCACAGGAACGTGAGCAGACTCATGAATATCATCGCCGAGACGAGCACGCACACAGACATGAATCCTGCGCCGTCGCCGAACTCCGCGCCGTAGAGGGCGTTGTCGCCCGCCTTACCTGCGCCGGCAATTGCACGCGCGACGAACGCGGCGATGATGCCGATAAACGCAGCTGCGGAAAGAGTATCAGCAAGCTTCGAGTTCTTGTCGGCGACCTTGCCCATGGTCTTCTGCACCTTCTTCATAACGAAGATGATGAGAATTAGCGGCAGGATGCAGCCGATGGTCATGACGAACGCGATGGTCGCAAAGACCTTGGGATCAGTCACGGGGCTCGAAAGAGTCAGACCGAAGGTATCGAGCGCTGCCTCAGCGGCGACGCTCTCATAGGCGAGGTTACCTATGACCGAGAGTCTGATCCACGGCAGGACGATGCCCAGCGAGTTTGCAAGCACGATGACCGTTGCGAGAATCGAGATGGCGGGCGCGATAGTGAACAGCGCGCTCGACACAACGGTGTTCTTCAGTGTATCAGTTGTTATTCCGAGTTTTTTGCCTTGTTTCCATGCCTTGACGAGAAAGAAAAGCGACTGCGCTATGACGAAGACGACGATAAAAAGACCGAGTCCTATCATAAAGCCGTTTTCCTTAAAATTTTCAGGGACCACAAAAACACCTCCTATAAAATTTCAGCGTATTAACTCACTGAGAATGATATCATATTATGGCGGTGCCCGTCAAGAAAAGTCGGGGATATATTGCAAAAAATGTGTAATAATGCAAAAAAGAGATAAAATTCACTGTCCGATAAATTACCTTGTGTTCGCGGCGGAATATGTTAATATATAACTATACTAATTAAACTGCGAGGTGAAGCAGGATGTCATTACCCGGATATGACCCAAACGACTTTGATGATGACGAAATTGACGAATCAAAGCTCGAGCCCGCGACCGATGAAGAAATTCGCGAGGCTATTGAGCAGGTGCTCGACGAAATGGACGAAGAACTCAAAGAAGCTTTCAGCGACGAGACGCTCGAGCGCGAATACGGCGATTTCATGAGAGAATTCGAAAAAGCCAAAACGATCGAAGAAAGAACTAAAGTCATGGAGAAGTACGGAATGTACCATGGCAATTATATTGATTAGCATTCTGGCTCGGAGGTATTCTGATGAAATACAAAGATAACGACAAGAAAGGCGACAGCTTTTTGGACAGGATGATCGACGACCTCATCTGGGGTGCTCCGTTAGGCGGCGGCGTCGGGATAAACTTGAAAACCGGCAACATCATCCCCTATCCCTCTTTTGACGAAGATAATCATCACGATTGGGATAATGACGAGTTCAGCTTCGATGACCTTGCCGACTTTGCTGATGATGAAGACAACGATGACGGCGACCGCACGCTGAGTTTTTCGCTCACCTTCGATTCAAACACAACCGCGCCGGACTTCAGTCCCCGCGACGGCAAGACGATCGAAGAGCAGTACTACGACCCGCAGCGCAATGTCTACTGCGTCGGCAGAGCCATACGCGACAACTTCAAAGAGATTTCCGAGAGCTTTTCGGTGGAAGAAATGCTCGATCTTTCTCAAAGCATGTTTGTAATCTTTTCGAGCAACCAGAAGCTCGCGCTCGACGCGACTGCGTGGGCGGTAAAGAATTTTCCGAAGTCGCTTGAAGGCGCCACCTGCGAGGGCTACCGCCGCGGACTGCCCGCGGATTGGTTCTTGTCCAGCTTTACGGACACCGACCACGGCGAGGATCGCAGTTTCGTCTATAATTATCTGGACAGCCACCCGGAGCTCACGCAGGCAGTCGTCGGACGCCAGGTGTTCTCGAGTCCGGGCTGGCCGATAGATCAGTATCTGCCCCACCTCGCCGAGGAGGATAACGCCGAAAAATTCATCGAGATATACAAGCTGTACTTTAGCAACCCGCATCTGGATTCCGCCAACTGCAGCAAATTTAAAGTCCTCGACAATCTGCTGTTTTTAAATCTCAGGCACCGCGGCGGTCACTTCAGCCACAAAATATATTCTTTTCTGAAATCGGAGATAGAGGCGATGCCGGAAAAGCTTAAAATCGACTATCTTCTCGGGCTGCTCAACTACGAAAGCTACGGCGAGCCGCTCTTTGACAAGCCGCCGATATTGGGCAAAGAAAATTATTTTGTCCAGATAGAGCAGGCAAGAAAGCGTATAAAGGAAATAGATGAAGAGAAAGACAGGCTGTACGACCGGATAAACGAGCTCGAGGAAGAACGCAGCGCACAGGAAGAGCTGCTCAAAGAAATCGGGCGGCAGTATGCCGGCGAAGATGATATTTGAAAAAATCGACCCCGCTCCGATATTGGTGCGGGGTCGAAGCTTGGTAAAATAAAGCTACAATAAATTAAGACTCAATCTCACTATCTTTATCCATCTTGTCAAGCCACAAGCAGACTTCCTGCAAAACTCGGAAATGATCAGGTGCATATTTTATATATTGTACCCCTCCATCCAGCTGAATTGCCAGTTGAACCGGACTTTCCTGATTTTCATATACTTTTCTGCTCATTATTTGATTGTAAAGTGTAGTTATATCTTTCGTGCAGACACTATATCTTACAGCACAATTGGGACACAGACAAACAGAATTCCATCCCAGTGGAATTGACTTGTCAAGCTTCCAAGATACATCTTGAGTATTGATGATATTTTTGGCTTCAAAGTACGGGGTCTTATCATATTTGATGATCCTTGCACCACACATTTGACATTTTCCGTTATACCATCTCATGAGAACCGCTCTTTCCTCTTTAGATGAAGTGTCGATTTTCCTAAAATATTTTACTATCCGCCCTGGCATTTTCTCATTGTTCAGTATTGTTTTTTCAATATCTTTTAATGTGGAGCTGGTGCTGCGAACAATAAAAGCTTCATCTGTGAGTTTGGTACTGCCGTCTTTTTCGATTCGTGTTTGCTTCGCAAGCATTTTTTCAAGCGACAATGACTGTGTTTGCAAATATTTCTTTTCCGATTTTTTATTCTTTCGGTACTGTTTCAAAAGTTCTTTCTCATCTGAAGTCACCCGCTCCCATTCTTCATCATAACCATTTTTAGACATCATATCATTAAATTCATTTACCTTTGTTTGGAAATTTTCACAAAGGGACTGTGCACTTCCGAAGCCTAACGCCTTTAAAAGTTTATTTCTATCATCATATTTAAAGCTCTTGTTTATCTTATCAATGTCAATATCTCCGGGCTTAAACAATCTTCCATTGATATCCGGAACCCAGTCATTCCTTTTGAGATAGTATATGAGAGACGATTCGCAGTGTTTAGGTGTCGCCGATCCATTCGGAGAATATACTGCTTCTGCATAGTTTATATACGAATAGCCTTTTTCAAGCAGAATATCCCATATCATTTTGCTAATCCGCAAATCCTTTAACGACAGAAGATATTCCAGTCTCCATATAGTATAATCTTCATCTTTTCCATATCCGGTAAACCTGCTTTCTGATGATAACTTTTCCCTATAGAGGGGATTCTCGTAAGCAGATTGTTCCTCAATCGTTATATTTCTTTTCACTCCACAAAATTTTGCAAAGTTCAAGACGCAACGCAATTCTTTTTCTGAATACTTTTCTTTATAGCCATCCCATAAGCAATAAACATCATCCATCAGTTCTGTCATTATGTCTCCGGTTTCATTGCCGTATGACGAACCGAGAAAGATTTTATCTGCCGGTAAGAGCGGGAACAACTCTTCTTTATTGCAAAAGAAAAGCTCATAATCTTTGATACCTTCAATATCTCTTCCGCCTTTTGCAACTGTCAGCAAATCTTTAAAATACTTTTCTGTATAATAATCAGCCTCACTGCTCTCTATATTCCTTATTCTCTTAAGCGCAGCTTCCGCTTTTGCTTCAAAGTCGTACTCGCGCACTCCAAGTTCTTCAGCAAAAAAGTTTTTAATTTTCTCTTCTTCCTGCGTGCGCGTTTTGTTGTTCTTTCCTATAAAACAATCTTTTACAAACGGTCCATCTTCTTTTGACGATACTCCATTAAATATAAAGACCTTCCCGGGATATTGCATTTCATTGTTCATATCACGGATCATTTTGCATCCGCGCATTCTGGATTCATATCCGTCATAATCTTTCCTGTCAGTCCATGAGCTTTTGTTATATAAATCCTCACATACAAGATAAAAGCTTTTTAGTTTTTTGTCTGATTGATGGGCAAGATATATTTCAAACGGATCGTTCTCTTCTTTCGATTCATAAACAGACCTAAATAAGTCAAAGAAATCCCTTGTTTCAAAGTGTTCAATATTTAAACTCTCTATAAACTGATCGGCCAAGCCGTTTTTCTGTGAGGCATTTCTTATCCACTTTTTGGTCTTTCCTGTCAATATTTCCAGTGATTCTTCGTCAAAAAGATTTGAAATTGCATTTGACCCTATCAACGCACTTTCTGCGTTTGCATAACCGCCGCTTTTTGTCGGAATAAGCTCCTCTTCATTAAACAGTTCAAAAATTCGCTCCTGTATAGGCAAATATGGTGCTCTAATATCATCCCTTGAGTTTGGCAGAACTGCTAAAAAGTTCATATCGAGAAGCCCCATTGTCTTTATCTCTTTTATAGAATCAGCTGCAAGCTCCGCTATTTTTTTAATAAGAATCTCATTTTCTCTGCATGCTATTATGCTGTCTCGTGCGACTGTAGAGGCAAACGGGGCATTAATATTAAATCGTAATCCAGAGTATTCTTTTTCCGCCGGGAAATATATAAAAGTCGTATGTCCCCCTTTCAGTGGGACTATTTGATACTTTGTTTTTTGTGATTTGTCCGAAGCCAGTGAATATGCCACGCCAATATTCATTTTCTTTATGGCTTCGTTTTCATCTTTTATTTCAACAGCCTGCAAAAACCTGAGCCACTGTGAAATCTCTTCTTGCGAATGAGGCTTCTTGTTTTTGATTGTCACTAAAGGATTTTTATTACTTTCCAGTTTTATATATCCGTAATCCGCATTTGGTAAAAGATACTCCACTGTCTTGATGTTCTTCAAAAACAGAATTGCCGTATCGTTTAAACTTTCAAGTTCTTTCATTATTTCCGAAGATGCTTCAGATGCCGACTTATTTGCTTTATTGAAGGGCAAAATGAACTTTGTCCATTCGATACCGTCCGGGTCAACAGTCCTCATATTTTTAACTTTAGTGGGGACATACACATCTTCAATTTTAAAATGATAGTCTCCGGAGTGTATTTCCGGTGTATCAGTATACGCAAAAACCGCTTTGAAACCTATTCCAAACTTTCCGATAGCAGTTACATCATTTCTCTTTTCTGCGTTATTTCCGATATTTGTAATCGCATCAACATCCGCAAGATTAAATGACCTTTTAGTTCCGTTGTGTTCAAATTCTATGGCATTTTCAAACAGTATAAATCTTGCCACAGTTGCATGCATATCCTCTGCATTCTGAAGCAATTCATATATAAAATGAGCTGTGTCCGGATACAATTCGTATAATAATTTATTGAATCCCTCAAAATTATTTTCTTCGTGCGCCTTTTTAAGCCGCATTCTCGCTTCCCTGAGTTCCTCAAATGTTTCAAAAGACATGACAAAACACCTCACGATACATAAATTCCAAAAGTCAATTTCAGTATAGCAAATGCATTTGCTTAAATCAATAAATCTCATGCGAAAATTCAACTTTTTTCGACTAAGTCCAAAATATCGGACTGTGCAATTGAGAAATTCAATCAACTTCAACTTTTCATTTATCCGCATAATCTCCCTCAAGCGGCAAACAATACAGGTACGCAACAAAAGCAAGGGAGTTAATATAATGAAAGCAACAGGAATAGTCAGAAGAATCGACGATCTCGGCAGGGTCGTTATCCCCAAGGAAATTCGCCGCACGATGCGCATCCGCGAGGGCGACCCGCTCGAAATATACACAGACGCGGACGGCGAGGTTATTTTCAAAAAATATTCGCAGGTCGGCGAGCTGTCATCGCTGACGGCGCAGTACGCCGAGGTTCTGCACAAAAACACTGGGCTTCCGGTCGTAATAACCGACCGCGACAGGGTTATTTCCTGCGCGGGCGTGCCGAAGAAAGAGACGGTCGAGCGCAGGATAACGCAGGCGCTCGAAAACACCATGGAGAACCGCAGTCCGTTTATCTGCGAGGAGGGCGGCGAGCGGTTTCATCCGATAGAGGGCGTTGAGCGCGACGCGGCGGCGGCGTTTCCGATAATCGGCGCTGGTGATGTGTCCGGCGCGGTGGTTCTGCTCACGGCGGACGAGGCATCCGTGCCGACGCAGACGGAGATAAAGCTCGTTCAGGTCGCGGCTTCGTTCCTCGGCAAACAGATGGAGGAATAACCTTTATTTTTCCTCTTGACAAGTGCCGCTATGCGCTATAAAATAATCGGGTATCCGATTGACGGGTTTGGGAGAGAGCCGGATTTCCGGCCACCGAAGGGGCGAAACTCTCAGGTAAAAGAACCGAGCCGGGACGGTCCTCTGGAAAGGCATTTGCACCGACGAAGCAATCCGCAAAGCGGAGAATCTTTCAGGTAAAAAGACAGAGTACACCATTTTTTCTGATGGTGTACTCTTTTTGTTTTCGGAGTGGGTTATGGACATTCTCATTTTTGCGTTTGAAATCATCGGCACCGTTGCGTTCTCGGTTTCCGGCGCGATGACAGGGCTGAAGAAAAACATGGATATTTTCGGCGTCATGATTCTAGGCGTCGTGACGGCGATCGGCGGCGGAGTCACGCGCGATCTCATTCTCGGCATAACGCCGCCCGGCACATTCGGTCACCCGGTATATGCGATAGTCGCGACGGTCACGGCGATAATAACTTTTCTGCCGGCAATCCGCAGACTGCTCACGAGTAATCAGCATGTCCACGACTTCGTTCTGCTCATTCTCGACTCGCTCGGGCTCGGAGTGTTCACGGTCGTCGGAATACAGACCGCTTACAGCGTCTCGACCGGGCGCGGCGCGTTTCTAGTAGTATTCGTCGGGGTCATAACCGGCGTCGGCGGCGGAGTGCTGCGCGATGTTCTCGCCGGGGAGAAGCCGTACATATTCGTAAAGCACATCTACGCCTGCGCGTCGATAGCCGGCGCGGTCGCCTGCGTTATCATCTGGCGGTTCAACAGCACCGCGGCGGTCATTGCGGGCGCGGCAATAGTTTTCGTCATCCGCCTGCTCGCCGCCCATTTCAGATGGAGCCTGCCCAAGGCGGACAGATTCGGTTCCGTTCAGCCGCAGGAGCTAAGCGAGAACGACGAGAACACGCAGGAGATATGATTTCGCGGAGTTATTTATTTAATAGAAAGCCTGCCCGATGGTTGTCCGTTGGGTGGGCTTTGGTTTTTGTAATGCGGGGTTTAAAGTGGAAGTGCAGTGACAGATTGGAATTTGTAGGTGTAAATACCGGCTATGAACGACTTATAAATCAGCACAATCGTGTAGGGCAGATATCATACGCCCGCGAAATTATCACAATTTTATTGGCGTGCATTTGTAGGGTGCGGCGACTCGCCGCACCGCTGCCGCGTGAGCGGCACGATATAAAATTGTAAAATTTATCATCTACCTTCGCGTCCTGCAACAATTGAATATTTTATACTTCCCGCGTTTCGGCATTTCTTTTCTATCTGAGAAAAGAAACGCCTGCAAAGAAAAGGCAGACTCGGGGTTTCACCCCGAGACCCCGGCAACGCCGCGCCGCAGTACTTAGCTTGCGGCTCTCAATTGGCAGCTCGGCACATTCGCCCGCAAACGCGCCGGAGCTTGAACGAGTGCGGGCTCGTGCGTCTTGCTTCGCAAGCCGTTCCCTCGCTCGTCTCTGGTAGCTTTTCAAACACTGCGGCGCGGCTATTGAAAGCCTGATTATCAAAGTCAACTGAGTTGCTCATTTCTACTTTGCATAAATTCAAGAAACGGGGGCTTGCTTTTGACATTAAACACAAATTCTTTATTGACCGGATGTCCCTACGAGGTACGCGGTCTAAAATTTGTGCGGATTTTTGAAAGGCGAACGAAGTTCTCCACTACAGTCGACAACAGACATTTTGAGAATTTCATGCCGCTTACGCGGCATCGGTGCATCGAGTCGCCGCGCCCTACAAGATGCGAATCAATAAAATCGTGATAGATTCTGCGGCATATTGGGATTTTCACATCTCATTCCACGGCACAAACGGCGGTCTGCCGTCTTATAGCATTGTCCATTCCCCGAAGCGTCTTACATTTCGCCTTTAAATGTTAACTGAAATTAAACTATATTCCTTTTTTCTTTAAACTTCGCTTTTATGCTATTGTTAAATCCCGCGGGGTAGGGTATAATTTAATAAGAATTTTAGTGGAACGGTGAAAGTATGACATACGACTCTCAATATAACGGAGCACCCAACGGGTATGGATATCAGCCGGGGCCCGCTCAGACTCTCGAGATAAAGCGGCGCGAGAAGCGCCAGATAAGAAAGCTCGGCAACATAAGCGGTCTGGGCATATTATTGTTCGCCCTGTTCCAGTTTATCGGCGCGGGACTGCTGTTTGCTCTCAATCTCTATGATGACTACGCGAACGAGACCGACCGCGGCTATGCAATAGGCGTGCTGATGTCGATTTTTTGCATATTCGTCCCGTTTTTCCTGTCGAGCCTGCTGCTCAAAGATAAGCGTCAGCAGTGCCTGAACTTCGGCAAGCCCTATGACACGCGCCTCATGCTTCTTGCTGTGCCCGCGGGTCTGATGATCTGCATGATAGGCAACTACGCGACGAATTTTCTTTCGACCTTTGTCGAGAGCACGACCGGTATAACATTTGAATATCCCGATTCGCGCACCCCGACGACGCCACTCGGCATTGCGATGTATCTTATCCAGCTCGCCGTAGTGCCTGCGCTCGTTGAGGAATATGCGCTGCGCGGCGTTGTTATGATGCCCGCGCGCAAGTTCGGCAACTGGTTTGCAATTCTCGTCTCGTCCGCCCTGTTCGGCATGATGCACGGCAACCTCGTCCAGGCTCCGTTCGCGTTCATCGTCGGCATCGGCATCGGCTATTTTGTTATAGTCACCGGCTCGATGTGGACGGGTGTCATGATACATTTCTGCAACAATATGTTCTCCGGCGTTATCTCGATACTCTACGAGTTCCTGCCGGAAAAAACGGTCAATCTCATCTATTATATCTGCGTCGCGGTGTTCTTTGCGGCGGGCATAATCTGCCTGATTCTCTTCATGAGAAGGGCGCGCCAAAAGAATATCCAGACGAAATTCAGAAAACCGCGCACCGCACTTTCGCGCGGCGAACGCACGGCGGCATATTTTATAAATGTCCCGATGATAATCTCTATCATCTATCTGCTCTACACGACATATACTTTTATCACATGGCCTTCGTAACCGGGGAGTGGAAGAATGACTGACAGAGAGCTTATGCAGGCGGCGATCGCGCTTGCACGGGAGGCTGCGGCAGACGGCGAAGTGCCCGTCGGCGCGGTGGTCACAAGAAACGGAGAGATAGTTTCGGTCGGGCGCAACAGACGCGAAAAGGACAAAAACGCCCTCGCTCATGCCGAAATTGAAGCGATAGACAGAGCGTGCAAGGCGCTCGGCGGCTGGCGGCTCTGGGAGTGCGAATTATTCGTGACGCTCGAACCGTGCCCGATGTGCGCCGGGGCGATAATAAATTCGCGCATAAAGCGAGTGGTGTTCGGGGCATACGACCCGAAAGCGGGCTCGTGCGGGTCGGTAAACAACCTGTTTTCTTTTCCGTATAATCACTCGCCCGAGGTCGAGGGCGGATTTATGCAGGACGAGTGTGCTCTGCTTTTGAAGCAGTTCTTTGCCGAGCTGCGCAGGACAAAATAAATTCCCGAAAGGGCTGAAGAATATGGCAATAAAGGATCTTGCCGAACTCATCAAAAAATTCACTCAGAAAGACAAATTCAAGCCAACGACAGTACAGGTCATCAAGTCGGCAAAAAATCCGCCCGTTCCCGCGCAGAATGAGGATATCTCTGTCCCGTCGGAGGGCGAGCGTATCCATTTTCTCAACACCGGGCGCTCGGACTGCATTCTTCTTCAGAGCGGCGACCGATTCGCTCTCGTTGACTGCGGCGACGCGGAGCACGCGAAACATACGGCGCGGTATCTGAAAGAAACTGCCGGCGGGAAGATAAATCTTGACTTTATCGCGATAACCCATCTCCATTCCGGTCATGTCGGCGGACTAGAGACGCTCCTTGACGACGGGGATATAACAATCGGCAAGATATATCTCAAGCCGTTTATCAGCCCTAACCTCGCACAGTGGGACAAGTGTCTCCACGACGGCGATGCGCTGTATAAATCGCTCAGCGAAAAGGCGCAGAGCATGAACATTCCGGTCATCGGCTGCGTGCCGGACGAGCCGTTTGCGCTTGGCAGCTGGACTCTGCGTTTCTTCAACACCGAGCCCGACTCATATCACAAGAACATCGGCGAAAACGACAACTCGCTCGCCATACTCGCCGAGCAGAACGGCAGGCGTATTCTTTTGGCGGGCGACATGGTAAACGACACGGGCGACCTCGCGAGACTCGCGAACGCCGTCGGGCGAATCGACGCGCTGAAAGTCCCCTGCCACGGCGAACGCGCCGTCCCGCAGGAAGCGCTGGACAAGCTCCGCCCCGAGACGATGATAATCACGAACCGCCTCGCCGAGATATCTGACAATGTGCTCGTCGGCATAATGTCGGCGTTCGGGCGCAAGGCGTATTCGACCTCGGACAGCGGCGGAATAGCCCTCACCCTCACGCACGACGGGCTTGAAGTCAGCCGCGAAATACAGCTTCGGGAAACGGCATAAAAAATATAAAACTGCGGAGGCAGATATATTCTGTCTCCGCGGTATGATTTTTGCGGGTATAATTCGATAAATTTTGTTGCCGAGCCGTTGTTTAATTTTCAAGGTACCCGAATTTGCGGCTCATTGCGTCCTGCAAATCCCGCGTCGATACCGCTCATACCGTGCACTTTTTCACTATTCACTTTTACTTATTACTTTGAGCGAAGCGAAACACCCCTCTACGGGGGAGCCTAAATAAAATAACACAGCAACAGCCGCAACAGTTTTCATGTCGCGGCTGTTTTTTATATATTATAATAGTATTATTTATGCCCTCGCTGCGAAAACGCAGGTAAATATACCGCCGCTTTGATTCGCCGCCGCGTGTCCTCCGTATTTTTCGGCGGTATCTTCGAGAATCTTCAGTCCGTAGCCGTGGTCGCCCGTCCGCTTCTTTTTCTTCTCTTCATAGTCGGGCGCGACGGCGTTCTCGCTGCTGATATATAACATTCCGTCGTTTTCGTCGACGAAGCTTCTTATTTTTATATATCTGTTCTCTTCGAGAGCTTTTGCCGCATTTATCGCGTTGTCGAAAATATTGACATACGCCTTGCAGATATCGACATCCTCGATACCAACAAACCTCGGCACATTGAGGTCGAAATCATAGGCGATGTCATTCTTTCTGCACTCGTTCGCCTTGTTCGAGGCGATAACATTGACAAGAGTGTTGAGACAGAATTTTTCTATTTTTATATCCGCGACCTCTGTTCTGAGCTGGTCGAGCATCCGCTCGGCCGCTTCGCGGTCGACTTCGTTTGAGCTGTGGACGACTTCATATGCCGTCTGAATTATGTTCGCGAGGTCGTGGCGTATCTTTCTCACTTCATTGCTGCTGTTTTCGACATTTTTGTAATATTCGAGATTCAGCGCGTTCTGATAATCTTTTATTCTCAGCTCCTCGCGCAGCTTCTCGTTCTGCGACGAGCGCACCATGATATAGAGCAAAACGGCGTCGGAGATTATGCACAGAACCGCCGCAACGCAGAGCATTATCATCGGGGCGCGGGTCGGATCTTCAAGAAACGGCAGCCCGGTGTTCTTGTCCCTGAACCAGCCGTAATATGAGATTATCATCATCGCCGCCGCCATGACTATGACCTGACTCAGCGGGAAGAAAATAAATGTCGCCATCTGCCCGCTCGGGAGAATCATATTTTTGTGCTTCTTCATTCTAAGATAAGTAAAGCCGCCGAAGAGCACTATCAGCCCCACTGTATTCGGCAGGGAGACTATATAGGTCATTATGTCGTCATAGGGATTGAGCCCGCAGGCGATACACCCGGTTATGAGCAGAGCCGAAACGAGATATGTAAACGACATCAGAACTATCGAGACGAAAAGCCGGGTTCTGAGTTTGTCTTTGAAATAGGCTATTGACGAAATGAAATAATATGCAAACGCCGGAATCTTAAAAAACACCGACGGCACATCGTAGAAATAATGCTGGGCGAGCGCTATTGCCGAGAACGGTATGAGTGTCAAGAAAAATACCGCGTAGCGGTTGAAGCGCGGGGTGAGGTTCATGCACAGAAACACCACCACGAGCGCTATCGAAAGAAAGTTGAACACATACCAGAACGCATCAAAAAATGTCATTTGACCAAAGCTCCCTTAAAAAGCACATACCTGTCCGTTGAATCCTTTTTCTTGGAACGGCTTATCGGAATTATCTTCCCGTTCATCATGATAAACTGCGTCGCAGTATATCTCGCGATATATTTTAAATTCACAAGATAGCTCTTGTGGCAGCGAACGAAGCCCGCTTCGAGCTGCCGTCCCGCCTCGTCGAGCTTGCCCGGCACGGTGACGCTGTCTCCGTCAACCGTATGTATCTCCAGATAATTGCGCACGCTGACGATAAAAAGTATCTTATCGCACCCTATCCTGTGGATGCTGCCGCGGCGGGTGTATTCAAAATATTCGCGGCTCGGTCTTTGATGCATCCCGGCGCGTTCGCGCTCGATATAGCCGAGAAGCAGCTTCGGGTCGATGGGCTTATAGATATACCCGCAGTCGTCAACGGTCACGAACGCCTTCGAGACGAGATCCTGATTCCCGGAGACGAAAACTATCTTGACCCCGGGACACAGCGCGCCGACAAACTCGGCGATATCCACGCCGCTCTCGTCGCTGACGGCAATATCGAGAAAGGCGAGGTCGAATTTTCTGTTTGCGTCCTCGGGCGCAAGCTTCTCGGACAGCTCGGCGGAGCTGTGTACGCCGACAAGCTCAATATCGGGATAAGCGTCCGCGATTATTTCGGATATCTGCTTGACCATTGCGGGCTCATCGTCGCATATGAGAATACGCATAGTGAGACCTCCCTTTCTTTATAAAATAAAATATAAAATGTGTTTATATGCGTTTGTATATATCTATAGTATACAAAAATACTCGTCTTTTTTCAAGGACAAAAACTGTCACAGGCAAGAAAATATTTTTTCTCTCCGCCGACTCTTTTCAAAGGGAAATAAATGTTGTATAATTTTGATATATAACTGCTTGATTAGGGGTGTTTGTTTGTCCGGGGACTACTCCAGCCGCAACCGAAGGATGCTCAAAAGGTTCCTGCCTTACTATAAAAAATATTCGGGGCTGTTCGCCCTCGATATGTTCTGCTCCGCGATGACCACCGTATGCGAGATCGCCCTGCCGCTGATAGTGCGGCAGATAACCGACCGCGCGGCGCATGATATTCACGACCTGACGGCGGAGCTGATAATAAAAATAGTCGGCTTCTACATTCTACTGCGAATAATCGACACCGCCGCGAGCTACTACACGGCGTCGGGCGGGCATATCATGGGCGCGAGAATTGAAACAGATATGCGAAACGACCTGTTCTCGCATTTGCAGGATATGTCATATTCATTCTATGACGACACGAAGATAGGCCAGCTCATGTCGAGAATAACAAACGACCTGTTTGACATAACCGAGCTCGCCCATCACGGTCCGGAGAACGTCCTGATGACCGTGATAAAAATAGTCGCGGGATTCATCATGTTCGCGTCGATGAACATATGGCTTGCGATAATAGTCTTTTCGCTCATGCCTCTTATGATGCTTCTGACTTCGCACAGCCGCCGCAAGATGCGCGCCGCGTTCAAACAGCAGAGACGCGAGATAGGCGAGATAAACGCGCGGACGGAGGATTCATTGCTCGGCATAAGAGTTGTCAAGAGCTTTGCCAACGAAGACATTGAGCGCGAAAAGTTCAACGAGGGCTCTCGCCGCTTCTTCAAATCGAAGAAAAACGGCTACAGATACATGGCGAGCTTCCACTGCACTGTAAGACTCTGCGACGGACTGATGTATATAGCAATAGTCGGCGTGGGCGCAGTATTCATGATGAAAGGCAAGACTACCGTCGGCGACTTCTCGGCGAGCCTGCTCATGGTCAGCACCCTGCTCGCGGCGATACGCACAATGGTCGAATTCAGCGAGCAGTTCAACCGCGGCATGACTGGCATCGAGCGCTTCACTGAAATAATGGACGAAGTCAGCGACATAAAAGACAGCCCGGATGCAAAGCCCATAAGCGGCGTCAAGGGCGATATCGAATTCAAAAACGTTACATTTTCATACAAGGGCACGGACAAGAAAATTCTCTCCGATTTCTCCCTGCATATAGCTCCGGGCGAGAATGTCGCCCTCGTCGGTCCGTCCGGCGGCGGCAAGACTACGCTTTGCAATCTTATCCCCCGCTTCTACGATGTGGATTCGGGCAGCATACTGCTCGACGGAAAAGATATCCGCGACATAACTTTAGCTTCGCTGCGCTCGAATATAGGCACGGTTCAGCAGGATGTCTACATGTTCTCCGGCACGGTCAGGGACAACATAGCCTACGGATGCCCGGGAGCTGAAAAAGAAGATATAATAGCCGCGGCGAAGCGAGCCGGGGCACACGAATTTATAGAAGAGCTGCCAGAGGGCTACGACACATATGTCGGCGAGCGCGGAGTCAAGCTCTCCGGCGGTCAGAAACAGCGAATTTCAATCGCGCGCCTGTTTTTGAAGAACCCGCCGATAGTCATTCTCGACGAGGCGACGAGCGCGCTCGACAACGAGAGCGAACGCCTTGTTCAGCAGTCGCTCGAAGAGCTTGCAAAGGGGCGCACGGTCATAACTATCGCCCACAGGCTCACGACGATAAGAAACGCGGCGGAGATAGTCGTGCTGACAGAAGACGGCATCGCCGAGCAGGGCAGCCACCGCGAGCTCATGGCAAAGGGCGGCGTATACAGCGAGCTCTACAGCATGTATTCAATTGACTGATTTTTCCGAAAGGACGGATATAAAAATGCTTAAAAATATTTCACCTATCATCTCCCCCGAGCTTCTCAAGATCCTCATGGAAATGGGACACAGCGACGAGATAGTTATCGGCGACGGCAACTTCCCCGCGGCGAGCATAGCTCAGCGCCTTGTGCGCCTCGACGGTCACGGAGTGCCCGAGGTTCTCGATGCGGTTTTGAAGCTCATGCCCCTCGACACCTATGTTGACGCCCCCGTTGCGCTCATGGACAACAACGGCGACGGAGACCGCCCGGCAGTCTGGGACAAATACGAAGAGATAGTCAAAGCGAACGAGGGCGACAAGAATTTCGAGCTCATGGAGCGCTTCGCTTTCTATGACAGAGCGAGAAAGGCATACGCCGTCATCGCGACGGGCGAGACCGCCGTATACGCAAACATCATCCTCAAAAAGGGCGTTGTAAAATAACTCGGAGGACTCTGCATCAATGGAAAAAAGAGTTTTGGCGTTCGACTTCGGCGCGTCGAGCGGACGCGCGATAATCGGACATTTTGACGGGGAGAATATCCGCCTCGAAGAGGTTCACCGCTTCTCGAACGACCCCGTGAGCGTGAACGGCACGCTCTACTGGGATGTTCTGCGCCTGTTTTTTGAGATAAAGCAGGGACTGACAAAGGCGAAGCTCGCCGGCGGATTCGACAGCATCGGCATCGACACCTGGGGCGTTGACTTCGGGCTTTTGGACGAATTCGGCTGCCTGCTCGAAAATCCCATTCACTACCGCGACGCACGCACGGCGGGAATGATTGAAGAAGTGTTTAAAACAGTTCCCCGCGATGAGCTTTACTCCCGCACGGGCATCCAGTTCATGGAGCTCAACACGCTCTTCCAGCTCTGCGCGCTCAAAAAATACCGCCCGCACATTCTCGACAGGGCGGATAAAATGCTGTTCATGCCCGATTTATTCGCATATATGCTCACGGGCAGAAAGCAGACAGAATATTCAATAGCGACCACCTCGCAGATGGTTGACATAAAGACAAAAGACTGGGCATATGACATTCTCGGCCGCCTCGGCATCCCGTCGGGAATCCTCACGCCCATTGTGCCGTCGGGTACCGAAAACGGAATGCTCAGCGCGGAGATATGCGAAGAGCTGGGGCTCGACCCCGTTAAAGTTGTCAGCGTCTGCGGACACGACACGCAGTCGGCGATAACCGCCGTCCCCTCTCAGCTCGACAGCTTCGCGTTTTTGAGCAGCGGCACTTGGTCGCTCTTCGGCACGGAGATACCCGCTCCCATAGTAAACGAGACCTCTCTCTCGATAAACATCACCAACGAGGGCGGCTACGGCGGCATGACGGGGCTGCTCAAGAATATAATCGGACTGTGGCTCATTCAGGAGAGCCGCAGGCAGTGGAAGCGCGAGGGCGAGGACTACAGCTACGCCGACCTCGAGCGCATGGCGCTCTCGGCGGAGCCGTTCAAGTGCTTCATCGACCCCGACTCCCCCGAGTTCACGCCGCCCGGAGATATACCCGGTCGCGTGCGCGAATTCTGCCGCAAGACGGGGCAGTATGTCCCGCAGACAGTCGGCGAGATAATGCGCTGCATCTACGAGAGCCTTGCGATGAAATACCGCAGCACGTTCTCGATGATAAAAGAATGTACCGGCAGGGACTATCCTGATATACATGTTATCGGCGGCGGCACGAAAGATACCCTGCTCTGCCAAATGACCGCAAACGCCTGCAATGTCCCCGTTAAGGCGGGGCCGATAGAGGCTACGGTGCTCGGAAACATCGCCGTTCAGCTCCTGAGCTCGGGCGACATTCCGGATATCAAAAAGGCTCGCGAGATAATCTCGCGCAGCGAGACATTACGCGAATATGCTCCGTGCGACACCGACAAATGGGCGGGCGCATATGAGAGCTTTTTGAAAATACTTAAATAAGTGTTGCGCCCGGTAGTGGCAACACAACATCGAAAGGATGACTGAAAAATGGCAAAAGCAAAGCTTGGAATCAGACCCATCATTGACGGCCGCTGGGGCGGAGTCAGAGAGAGTCTTGAGGAAAAGACGATGAACATGGCGCTCGCTGCCAAGAAGCTCATCGAAGAAAATGTGTTCTATTCGGACGGCACTCCCTTTGAGTGCATCATCTCCCCCTGCACGATAGGCGGAGCAGCAGAAGCGGCAAAGTGCGCCGACTTTTTCTCGACTCAGAACGTCTGCGCGACCCTCTCCGTCACCCCCTGCTGGTGCTACGGCAGCGAGACGATGGATCTCGATCCCCTGACAGTCAAGGCAGTCTGGGGCTTCAACGGCACCGAGCGCCCCGGCGCGGTCTATCTCGCGGCGGTCATGGCGGCTCATGCACAGAGAGGTCTGCCCGCATTCTCGATTTACGGCAAGGATGTTCAGGATGTCACCGACAATTCAATTCCCGATGATGTTGCCGAGAAGATTCTCCGCTTCGCACGCTGCGCCGCGGCTGTCGGTCAGCTCAGAGGCAAGTCTTATGTCGGCATAGGCGCTGTCGCAATGGGTATCGCAGGCTCGTTCTGCGACGCCGATTTCTGGCAGGAGTATCTCGGCATCCGCGCCGAGTGGGTCGACATGGTCGAAGTTACCCGCCGCGTCGAGCTCGGCATCTATGACCACGAGGAATATGAGCGCGCGCTCAAGTGGGTCAAAGAAAACTGCCCCGAGGGCTTCGACAAGAACCCCGAAAATATCAGACACACCCCCGAGCAGAAGGAGAAGGAGTGGGAGTTCGTCGTCAAGATGACTCTTATCTGCCGCGACATCATGCTCGGCAACGATAAGCTCAACGATGTCCGCCCCGTCGGCGCAGAGGCTGAGCACTCCGGCCCGAAGGACGGCTGGCACGAAGAGGCTCTCGGCCGCAACGCCATACTCGGCGGCTTCCAGGGTCAGCGCCAGTGGACCGATTTCATGCCCAACGGCGACTTCACCGAGGCTATGCTCAACACCACCTTCGACTGGAACGGCAAGAAAGAGCCGCTCACTTTCGCCACCGAGAACGACGGTCTCAACGGTCTGTCGATGCTTCTGGGAAAGCTCGTCACCGGCAGAGCGAGCCTGTTCGCCGATGTTCGTACATACTGGAGCCCCGACGCTGTTGAAAGAGTCTGCGGCATGCGCCCCGAGGGCGTTGCCAAGGACGGCTTCATCCACCTCATCAACTCCGGCGCCGCCGCGCTTGACGCCACCGGCGTCTGCAAGGACAAGGACGGCAACGCGGTCATGAAGGAGTGGTGGAACGTCACCGACGAGGATATCGATGCGATGCTCAAGGCTACCGACTGGTGCCCCGCAGACCTCGGATATTTCAGAGGCGGCGGATATTCCTCGCACTTCAAGACTCAGGCTGTCATGCCCATGACAATGATAAGAGTCAACATCATCAAGGGTCTTGGCCCGGTGCTTCAGATAGCCGAGGGCTACACCGCCACCCTGCCCGATGAGATACACAACAAGCTCGACATGCGCACCGACCCGACCTGGCCGACCACCTGGTTCGCTCCGAGACTCACCGGCAAGGGCGCGTTCAAGGATGTCTACTCCGTCATGGCAAACTGGGGCGCAAACCACGGCGCTATCAGCTACGGCCACATCGGCAAAGACCTCATCACGCTCGCGAGCATGCTCAGAATCCCCGTTGCGATGCACAACGTCGCCGACGAGGACATCTACCGTCCGCACGCATGGTCTGCGTTCGGCACGAAGGATCTCGAGAGTGCAGACTATAGAGCCTGCGCCGCCTACGGTCCGCTGTATAAATAACCGAATTACCCGCCGCCCGGAGAAATCTTCGGGCGGCGAAGTTCATATTGCCGGACACCGTTCTCCGCGAACCGCGAGGTGTGCCGGCTTTTTATTTTCTCTTTGCGATATATCTGTCTCAAACCTACAATTATTCAGAAGATTTTTTGTATATTATTTTAATGGAAAGACTCTTTGCCGTATGATATAATCAAGGTGTGAGGTGAGAAAATGAAACTTTTAAAGAATTTTGCTTTGGCGGCGGCACTTGCCGCGATATGCGTTTTGTGCTCATCGTGTGCAAGCAAGCCGAAGCTCATCGACACTGCGGCAAACAACGAAAAGCTCTCTTATTCCGAGAGCTACACGGAGTTGTCCGAAAAGAGGACGAACAAAACAAAAGCTTGGCGCCGCGGAATGGTCGGCGGGAACGGGCTCGAGGGCTTTATCACAAGCGGCAGCCCGTACTCGGACACGATAATTTATCAAAATATGCATTTCATCATGCCGAATATCAACGCCCGCACCTGTCCGGACACATCAAGCGAGCTTGAACAGGTCAAGCAGAGCATCGTTAAATGCGAGGATATCGTTGACAACGCGAGCTATGACGATGTGTATCGCTTTCATCCCGGCGGTCAGCTGAGAATAAACTCCGAGCGGCACCGCATCAAGGATTATATCCGCTACACAGACTACGAGACCGCGCAGGTCGGCGTGAAATACACCGACAAAAACGGCACATGGGAGAGAACTACTTTCACCTCGCTTGCCGACGGCGTCACGGTTACAAAAATCAAAAAATCGAGCAAGAACGCGCCCGTAAATATTACGCTCTCCTACGATGATATCTCGACCATGGCAAACTACTCCGAGGGCGACGAGGTGAATATCAAATATAAAAAGCTCGCCGACGAGGGCAAGGCTTATCTTGCCCTGGTTGCGCACTATCCCGACTATGAAAAATCCGAGCTCAAAAACGGCGGCTACGCCACGCTCACCTATGTTTTGAATATCGGCGGAACTTTAAGCGTCACGCAAGCGGACGCGCCGAAAGACGAGCAATATGCGGGCGACAGCCAGCCGAAATTGACCGTCAGCGGGGCGGACGAGGTTTATCTTATCACTGTTACGGGCAGAGATTACAATATGGGCGAGCTTTCCGCCTTCGCGTCACAAAGCGGCTGCGCGCTCATCGACTTGCTCTATAACCGGACAACGGACTTTGCGAAAAAATACTCAGCCGAGGGAAAATTCAGCTATTCCGATGCACTTGACGCTCATCTTGCGGTATATCAGCCGCAGTTCAACGCAGTCACGCTGACTCTCAAAGACGGCATCTCAGAAAAATCGAACGAAAAGCTGCTGAGAAAGCAGAGGTTCAAGAAAAAGCTCGATCCCGCGCTCAGCCAGCGTTCGTATTATGCAGGCAGATACGCTTATCTGTGTTGCAGCGGATATTCCGCGCCCCGCCTTTACGGTATGTGGACAGGCGAATGGAACACGGGCTGGGGCAGCAAATACACAATGGACGCAAATGTGAACCTGCAAACCTCCTCGATGAACACGGGCAACATCTCCTCGTCCCCGATAGGCTACGCATATTTTATTCTCCGCCAGCTTCCCGACTGGGAGGAAAACGCGCTCGCGACCCACGGATTTACCGACGCCATCCAAGCCCCCGTAAACACCGACGGCGACAAGGCGGTAATAACGGAAACCTGCTATCCGTATCCGTTTCGATACTGGAACGCAGGCTCAAGCTGGATGATCCAGCCGCTCTATGAGACCCTGCAATGCTACGGAGATATCAAAATTCCGCTCAGCGGCGAAATCGACCTTGACAAGCTCAGATCCGTGCTTTCCGTCACCGCGGACGACCTTACGGACGAAGACATTCGCGCGATCGAGGACAGGGGATATCTCCGGCTTGAGCGCGATGTGCTTTTGCCGCTTTTGATTAAATCGGCGAACTACTGGGAGCAGCTTATGACCCCCGAATATTACACCGACTCGAACGGCTCGATTCATTATGAAGCGGGCAAGACGGCGCTTGCGGATGACGAATACTACTGCATCCTGCCGAGCTATTCCCCGGAAAACAATCCGTCGAACTATCCCTCTCCCTCCGACGCAAACGCGGCTATCGACATCGCCGCCTGCCGCGACAATCTGAATATGCTTTTGAGCGTTATAAAAGACACCGCGCCGGAAACCGACACGGCAAAATGGGAATATATGCTCCGAAAGCTCCCGCCGTATCTCTTCGACAAAACCGGCGCGCTCAAGGAGTGGGCGTGCAGCCAATTTGAAGAAAACAACGAGCACAGGCATCTGAGCCACCTCTATTGCGTGTGGCCGCTGTTTGAAACGCAGAACGACGAGCGTCTCAAGTCCGCCTGCATACAGGCGATAAACAACAGAACCTCTGAAAACGAGGCGAGCCACGCACTTGTTCACCGTTCGCTCATCGCCGCAAGGCTCAAGGACAGAACGAGCCTCACCTCTGCGCTCGTGAAGCTTCAGAACCATAAAATAAGATATCCCTCGCTTATGACGAACCACGATTACGATCAAAGAAGCTGCTACTGCACCGACTTTGCCATAGGCTATCTCGGAATCGTCAACGAAGCCCTCGTTTTCTCGAACAAAAACGAAATCGAGATTCTTCCGGCTCTGTTTGAATCGGGCTTTGACGCAGGCGAGATAACCGGGATAAAGGCGAGAACCCGTGCGACGGTTGACTCGCTCAGGTGGGATTTGCAAAGCAAAACGGCACAGGTCACCGTGACCTCCGACATCGACCAAACGATCACCGTTTCATGCGGGCTCTCCGACAAGACGGAGACGCTGACATTCCGCGCCGGAGAAACAAAGACGGTCGATTTTGTGCTGAATTGACCGAATAGGCACAAAAAGCAACATTTCGTCCGGGACCCCGGGCGGAATGTTTTATAGCTTCACGGGGTTTTAATACCTCACTCCCGCTCCCCTCGAATAAACGGAATTGCAGACAGAAGCGAACTCAGCGCAACGGGCAGAGTATACAGCATGAACAGAAGCGTCATCAGATTTGAATATCTGCCGTCGAGCCTCGGGATTCCGCCGTTTGCAATAAAATCGTTAAGCGCCGCCGTTTCAGAGGATGAAAATTTGACGACGGCATAGCCTATGCTCGCCGCGAGCGACGATAAACCGGTACCAATCTTGACAATGAATGTATGCGCGGAGAAAAACAGCGCGTCCGGTCTGTTACCTGATATTTTTTCTTCAAGATCAACGGCTTGTGAGATTATCAGCGTCTGAACGGTCGAAGAAATGCTTACACAGCTTCCGATTATAAGTGTAAGTACGAACATTGCAACCGTTTGCGGAATGTTCGTCATATTTTGAGGATATTTAACATACAGCGCAAATAGCAAAAGATTCGGAAAAATGTTTATCAGATTGACGGCGGCAAAGAGCCTTTTTGTTCCGTATTTTTTAGATAAACTAGGGACTGCTGCCGCCGAGATTACCAGTCCCACAATACTTCCCACTCCGAAAAGTGCCGTATAAATCAGCGACATCTGCGGATTTTTGCTTGCAAAATAATAGGTTACCAGCGGAGTGAGGATAACACCGGTCATGGCTTTCAGACTGCCCAAAAATCCCGATATACTGATTTTTCTGAGCAACGGATTTGTAATAAAATATCTGAGCTGACCCGAATTTTCGCTGCGCTCGGCAGAAACCCTTTCCACCGAACCGATTGCGGTAAACTGAAAAAGCGCCCCGCCGATGATTGAAAACGCGGCAACCGTTATAAGAAAAGCATTTCGCTCATCCACTGCACTTCCGCCGAAAACTGCCGACAACGCAAAAGCAATCGGCTGAACGGCAAGCGTGCTTATACCGCTCGCCATTCCACCTATCGGACGTAGCGAAAGCAACTTTGTTCTGTCGCCCTCATCACTTGTGAGCACTGACGGATACCCGGTTATCGGAATATCGCCGATCGTAAACACAACTTCCCATATTATGTAAAACACAAACGCAGATAACACTATTAAAATATTTTTAGGCATACTGTTTTCCGCGGAATAAATTCCGTTACTGAAACAGAGAATCGTCAGTATTGCTGTGGGAATCGGCACTGCGATAAGATAGTCCTTTAGTTTATGTTTTCCTCTGCTTATCATCGCTCCGATAAACGGGTCTTTGACGGCGTCAAATATTCTCGCAACACTTAATATCAGACCGACCCATACGGCAGGAATCAGAATCGTGAACTGAAGATAATATGCGAGCACGGATATGACTGTTCCGTATATGATGTTCTGACCGGAAAGACCCAGAAGATACCGGAACTTTTCTCTTTTCGTGTAAGTTGTTGACATGGTTTACCTCCTTACATACTTTTAGTATGTTTAATATTAATATATATGGGAGGGGTAAAACCCTCCCGAATATTTAAAGATTGATATCGCTGTTCATTTTGTCGAGCAGCGGATAGATGTCGGAAATGTCAAGCCCGATAGACTTTGTTATACCGCAAATAAACTCAAACTTTGCTTTCAGCTCTTCGTTGTCAACAGGAAAAACAAGCGGGTTTATCCAAATATTCGCGATAAGCGAAACCGCCTCGGCAGCCTGCTTCGGGAACATGACCGACAGAGATCCGTCCCTAACGCCCTCTTCGATAACCGGTTCAAAGGCATTAGGTGCTATATCGTTTACGGAGCGCAGAACAAGGTCGCTGAGCATCTGCGGCATATTCTGCAAATGCACTCCCAATTTTCTGAACTGCTGTTCCTGCTCATCCGTCAGGGCCGCAGCAAGCATACGCTTGAGCTTCTCTCCGCCCGTAATATCGGTATCGGATTGAATTTTACGCCAACTCGCAGACAGCGTATTTTTTGCAAAAAGCCGTTCTATGACCGCATCAAGGATATCCTGCTTTGAACTGAAATGGTGATATATCGCGCCCTTTGTGAGTCCGCCCAGTTCATCGATGATATCCTGAATCGTTGTGTTGTCGTATCCCTTTTCTATAAATAAACGCTGGGACACATCGAGGATAAGATTTACCGTTTCCTCCGGATATTTATTTCTGCTCATATTCGCTCCTTACATACTTTCGGTATGTATATAATAGCAAACTCAAAAACAAATGTCAACAGGTTATATAAAAATGGGTACTTAAAGCTGTTTGCAGGATAAATGTTAGAAAAAGTGTTAGAAATGCTACCGAAAACTAAAAAGAAAAAAGCCCTTCAAACTCCAAAAGCTCAGAGTTATCAAGGCTTTTAACTTGGCGCGCTGCAAGGGATACAGTCGGCTGCGCCGCCTTGCGTGCTCGGCGACCGCTGCTGCGCAGCAGTACCCGCCTCACACTTCGCGGCTAAAAACAGTCCACCGGACTGTTTTCTAAACGCCGCTCACCCTCTCAGGGTTCGAATCCCTTAAAAATAAAAAAAGAACGGAAGCAACACTTGCGGTATTGCTTCCGTTCTTGGCGCGCTGCAAGGGATTCGAACCCCTGACCTTTTGGTTCGTAGCCAAACACTCTATCCAACTGAGCTAGCAGCGCATCTGATTGCCATAGTATATTAGCACAACGCGCCGCAAAAATCAACTGTTATTTCAAAATTTTTTTATTTTTCTCCGCTGTCCGGCGAATGCAGTCTGCGCGGCGGCGGTTTTCGGTCTGCCCGCAGCGCTTTTTTTGACAGTTCTTTGCCGGCTTCGGAAAGTTTTTCTTTTCTTTGGGGGCGCGGATAAATATTTTCTGCGGCGGGTGCCGCTTTGCGGTTTTTTAAAATTTTTTTGCTATTACATTGTAATCATCAATTTTTTGCTATATAATTGAATGGATAGATTGGGGCTTTGTTTATGAAAAGCCGCGAAGGGAGAAAAATTTGTAATGAGCGACAGAACATACGTCTTATCATACGACATCGGCACGACGGGCGTCAAAACCTGTCTGTTTGAAGTTGAAGATGAAATAAAGCTGATCGCTGCGGAGATGGAAGGCTATTCGCTGACCGTTTATCCGGACGGCGGCGCAGAGCAGGATCCCGACGAGTGGTGGAGCGCGATATGCAACACCACGAAGAGACTCATGAATTCAACGAGCGTGAGCACTTCGGAGATAGCCGGTATATCCTTCTGCTCCCAGATGCAGGGTCTCGTGCTCGTCGACAAGGACGGCCAGCCCGTGCGCAAGGCGATGAGCTACATGGATCAGCGCGCAAAGAAGCAGATAAAAGAACTCATGGCTTACGGTCCGCAGATCGCGGGAGCTTATATTCCGAAGCTTCTCAAGTCTCTGCAGATAACCGGTGCCGTGTCCGCGAGCGTCAAGGATCCCGTATACAAATATAAATGGGTCGAGGAGAACGAGCCCGAGAACTTCGCGAGAACCTATAAGTGGCTCGACGTCAAAGAATACATAATCTGCCGCATGACCGACAAGTTCGTCATGACGCGCGACTCGGCTTTCGGCACTCTGCTCTACGATGTCCGCAAGGGCAAGGAGGGCTGGAGCCCCGAGATGCTCAAGATGTTCAACGTCAAGCCCGAGCATATGGCTGAGATAATCGACTCCACCGCTCTCGTCGGCGGTCTTACCGAAAAGGCTGCGGACGATCTCGGACTGTGCGAGGGCACGCCCGTATTCGGCGGCGGCGGAGACGCTTCGCTCATCGGCGTCGGCGCGGGCGCAGTCGCCCTCGGCGATACTCATATTTACTGCGGCACATCCGGCTGGGTCACGACCGTTGTTGACAAGAATATAGTCGACACGAGCGCGATGATCGCCGCGATAGTCGGCGCGCAGAACGGCAAACTCAACTACTTCGCGGAGCTTGAAACCGCCGGTAAATGCCTCGAGTGGGTCAAGGATCACCTTGCCCTCGATGAAATTGACATATTCCTCGAGAAGACCGATGTCGCCTCCTCGAAGGAGTCCATATTCACGAGCCTTTACGACTACATGTCGCATGTTATAAACAAGACCCCCGCAGGCTGCGGCGGAGTTATCTTCACCCCGTGGCTGCACGGCAACCGCTGCCCGTTCGAGGATCCGAACGCCCGCGGAATGTTCTTCAACATCAGCCTTGAGACCGGCAAGACCGAGCTCATCCGCGCCGTTGTTGAGGGCACCTGCATGCACCTACGCTGGTTCCTTGAGACCGAGGACAAAAAGACCAAGACCTCCGATGTTCTCCGCTTTGTCGGCGGCGGCGCTCTCTCCGACGTCACCAGCCAGATACTCGCGGACTGCACGGGCAGAACGGTCGAGGTCGTTGCAAGCCCGCAGAACGTCGGCGCAGTCGGCGCGGCGGTTATCTCCGCAGTCGGTCTGGGCATGATAGGCAGCATCGAAGAGGCGAAGAAGCTCGTCCCGGCGAAGAAGACATTCATTCCGAACCCCTCGCTCAAGCCTATATATGACAAGAACTTCGCAGTCTTTAAGAACCTCTACAAGAGCAACAAGGAGAATTTTGCGGCTCTCAACGGCTGATAAACGGTTCAAACCGCCTTTTTGTGTCAATCATATCTTCGATTCCGCACTTGAAAAAGTGCAATACCCTGTGTTATACTGAAACAGGCAATAATTTTCGGACGATAAGGACGAAGGGAAGGTCTTAAAGAATGAAGAAAATCATCTCGGCTCTGCTCATCTGTATGCTCGCGGCAGTCTGCCTTTTCACCGGCTGCTCAAAAGCAAAAGGACTCAAAGTCAAGGACAGCAGCGGCAACGACCGCGTGCTCGTGACCGACGAAAACGGCAAGCCCGTCTATGACGAGGCAGGCAATATTGTCATTGTCGACACGGACGAAAAGGGCAAGGCAAAGAAGGACGAAAACGGCGAGCAGGCAACAAACGCCATCGCGCTCGATTATCTTCTCGTCTCCGGCAAGAACGCCTACTGCAGATATTTCACATTCACCCAGCCCTCCGGCTACGATATGTCGGCGGTCGGCACCGCGATAACCCTCACAAAAGGCAACGAGACCATCGACATAATTTATGACACCGAAAAGAGCGTCGATGACAAGTCCGCCGATATCGGCGAGGTCATCACCTCGCTCAAGGCGCAGGGCTTCAACCCCGAAGTCAACAACGAGACGAAGACCCTCTGCGGCGAGGACGCAAAGTTTACGGAGATAAAGGTCTCCGCAAACGGCAGAGAGGCGTTCATGGTCTCCGCCCTGTTCGAGAAGAACGGCGTGACCTATGCCTGCACCTACAAAACTTCAAAAGCCGGCGCAAACACCGGAGATTTTGAATCAATTGTCAATTCTATTTCGTTCAGATAACAGACGATAAAAAGTATTCTGACTGTTGAAAGGAGAACAGTATGTTATTTTCACTTGATATCGGTATCGATTTGGGTACCGCGAACACCCTCGTGTTCGTAAAAGGCAAGGGCATCGTTATAAGAGAGCCCTCCGTCGTTGCGGTCGATCAGAAGTACAATCCGCCCAGAGTCGTTGCCGTCGGCACAGAAGCCAAGGAGATGATCGGCAGAACTCCCGGCTCCATAACCGCAGTCCGTCCCCTCAAGGACGGCGTTATCGCCGACTTCGACATCACCGCGGATATGCTCAAGGCTTTCATAAAGAAGGTCACGAAGAACTCCCCGCTCGCGAGAGTCCGCGTTATGATCTGCATCCCCTCGGGCGTTACCGGCGTTGAGAGAAACGCTGTCAACGACGCCGCGAGAAGCGCAGGCGCAAAATACGTCAGCCTCATTGAGGAGCCCATGGCTGCCGCTATCGGCGCGGGTCTCCCCGTCTCCGAGCCCACCGGAAGCATGGTCGTCGACATCGGCGGCGGCACGAGCGAAGTTGCCGTTATCTCCCTGGGCGACGTTGTTACCTCGAACTCCGCAAGAGTCGCGGGCGACAATTTTGATGAGTCCATCATCAACTACATCAAGAAGAAATACAACCTGCTCATCGGCGAGAGAACCGCTGAGGATATCAAGATAAAGATCGGCTCCGCCTATCCCTACGAGGGCGAAGGCGCGATGAACATCAAGGGCCGCAACCTCATGGACGGTCTGCCGAAGAACATCGAGATCTCCGCGGAGGAGATCAGAGAGGCTCTGTCCGACTCCGTCAATCAGATCCTCGATGTCATCAAGGCTACCCTTGAGAAGACTCCCCCCGAGCTCGCTGCGGACATTATCGACCACGGCATCATGCTCACCGGCGGCGGCGCTCTGCTCAGAGGTCTCGACAAGCTCATTGCCGCCGAGACCCGCATCCCCGTTCTCGTCGCGGAGAGTCCGCTCGACTGCGTCGTTGACGGAACAGGCATCTGTCTCGAGCATCCGCTCGATAAATAAACGCCTTTTCGCGGGTCGCTCTGCTTTCCGCAGACGGCCCGCGTTCTCGCAGGCTTACAAAAACTATGCGGCACAACGGTTTTTCTGCCTTTCTGCATACTTTTTGCAAACCCGCGGGATTTTTTGCGTTGTATAGACTTACTTCTTCCAAGCAAAGGAGAGACTCAATTGAAGTTTTACAAATCCATAACATTCAAAATATTTGTCGGCGTGCTCGTCGTGCTGATTATCGGCGTTGCGGCGGCAGCGGCGATGCATTCGGGCTCTTCGCCCGCAAATTCCGTGATAAGCACGGTGTTTTCGCCGCTTCAGCGCGCGTCGTCGTTCTTGGCGCAGAAGTTTTCGGCTTTCTCGATAAACTTCAAGTCCTCCGCCACGCTCTCGAAGCAGGTAGATGAGCTGAACAAAGAAATTGAGGATCTTCAGAGCCAGCTCGTTGACTACGAGCAGATGAAGAGCCAGAACGCGCTCTACAAAGAATTCCTCGAACTCAAAGAGAGCCACAAGGACTACAAATTCTGCGAGGCGTCGGTGGTCGGCAGAGATGCGACGAACCCGCTCTCCGCTTTTGTCTTGAATCGCGGAAGCAATGACGGAATCGCTGTCAACGACCCCGTTATCTACGGCAAATATCTCGTCGGCGTCGTCACATCCGTGACCCTCACGCAGTGCACGATAAAAACTATACTCAACCCGAGCGTCAACACCAGCGCATATGAGATCCGCACGCGCGACCTCGGCTTTGTCACAACGACTGCGGCATACGCCAAGAACGGACTCTGCACCATGCCCGGTCTTTCGAGCTCAACGGCGGTCTCACCCGGCGGAATCGTCTGCACATCGGGAGTCGGCGGCATCTATCCGCGCGATCTCATTATAGGCACGGTCACAAAAGTCGAGGACTCCGACACGGACATCTCCGCGACCGCGATAATCAAGCCCGGCGCGGACATAGCTTCGATAACAGATGTTTTTATAATCACCGAGTTCGAGGGTCAGGGTTCGAGCGTCACAGAGTAACAAATTTATCGAAAGGGACTTGTCTATGGGTCTCACAGCCGAAAAGAAAAGACTTATAATCCGCCGCGTGATTTTCGCAGTGCTGCTGATTTTCTGCGCCGTTATCCAGAATACGCCGGGACTTCTGCCCGAGCCGTTCGGTGCGCATCAGCTCGCAGTGACGGTCATGGTGGTCTGCATCGCGATGTTTGAGCGCGAGACTGCGGGCATGCTCCTCGGTCTGCTCGCGGGCGTAGTGCTCGACGTGACCGGCGGCACCCAGGGCATAAACGCCATTTTGCTGACTGTAGTCGGTCTCGTGTGCGGAATGCTCGTCAACAACATGATAAGAAACAACATCGTCACCGCGCTGATTTTCTCCGCGCTGGCGCTGCTTGTGCATACATTCGTCTACTGGATAGTGTTCGTCGCCGCGGCGGGAGTCCACGGCGGCAGGCTGCTGCTCACCTTCTGCCTGCCGAGCGTGCTCTACACAGTGATATTCACGCCGCTTTGGTTCTTAATAACAAGAGGCATCAGCAGGCTGCTGCCCAGCGAAGTAAAAAGATAAAAGAAAGGAGAACGCCCGATGGATTCAAAGAGACTTGCGATAAGGCGCATTGCCCTGCCCTGCATACTGCTCGCGTTCATACTTGTCTTTGTCGGCGTGCTCGTCAAAGTTCAGCTCGTTGACGGCGAGAAATATGCGAGCGCCGTCAACACCGCAAAGCAGACTACCGTCACCATTCATGCGGCGCGCGGCGAAATAGTCGACCGCAACGGCAAACCCATAGTCGAGAACCGCCAGGGCTACTCCATAGTTTTCAACTATTCATATTTTCCCTCGAGGAAAGAGAACGCCGAGAGGAATTCTATAATAATCTCGCTCATCAGACTTTTTGAAGCGAACAACACCGAGTGGGAGAACGACCTGCCGATAGTCATTGACGCTTCGGGCGGACTCGTCTATAAAGCCGACAGCGAAAAAGAAATCGAGGTCATGAAAGGCAAGGACTACTTGAACCTCAACTCCTACGCCACGGCGCAGAACTGCTACGACGCGATGGTCGAGATGTTTGAGATCGACCCGAGCTATTCGCTCAAAGACGGTTTAAAAATCGCAGCGGTGCGCTATCAGATGCTCCTGAACGGCTTCGGGGTCAGCAATTCTTATACTTTTGCAGAGGATGTCAGCGATGTGCTCGTCGCAAAAGTTAAAGAGAACAGTGCGACTTTCAAGGGCGTTGACGTTGAGGTAGTGCCCTACAGACACATTGTTGACGGCACCCTCGCCGCGCATATTATAGGCACCGTCGGCAAGATAAACGCCGAGGAATACGCCGAGCTCAAAGAAAAGGGCTACGGCATGAACGACATGGTCGGCAAGAGCGGAATCGAATACTCGATGGAGGAGTATCTGCGCGGCACGGACGGCGAAAAGGTCGTCACCGTAGACCCGGACGGCAACGTCTCCGAGACTGTGACGAAAGAGCCGGTTCAGGGCGCGACGGTCGTGCTCACTATAGACGCTGACATGCAGAAGCTCGCGCAGGACACATTCGCGAAGTGGACAGAGAACTACGCAAAATCCTCAAAGAACAAATACGGCGTTCCCGCAGCAGGCGCGCTCGTTGTCAACGACCCGAACACGGGCGAGATTCTGACCATGCTCAGCTATCCGACCTATGACCTGAACACCTACAGCGAGAAATACTCGGAGCTGAGCAAAGACGAGCGCACTCCGCTCTGGAACAGGGCGCTGCGCAGCACCTACGCCATCGGCTCGACCTCGAAGCCCTCGGTCGCCATAGCGGCTATTGAAGAGGGACTCACAAACCGCGACAGGGTCATCCGCTGCACGAGAGAGTTCAAATACCTCGACCACACATTCTACTGCAACATCAACCACAAAGACCGAAACCTGACGCTCAGAACCGCGCTCCAGGATTCGTGCAACATATATTTCTATACCTGCGGCGAGGAGCTCGGAGTCAGCAGGCTCAACGAATACCGCTCCATGCTCGGGCTCGGCGTCAAGACCGGCGTTGAGCTGACCGAGGCGGAGGGCATTGAGGACAGTCCCGAGTACCGCGAAAGCATCGGTCAGACATGGCTGCCCGGCTATCTGATCCTTTCGTCCATCGGCGAAGGTGGTACGCGCTTCACGCCCATCCAGCTTGCAAACTACGTCGCCACGATAGCAAACGGCGGCACGAGGTACGAACAGCATCTCATCAAATCGGTCAAGAGCGCCGACTATTCCGAGACGCTCGTTGAAAAGACCCCGAAAGTCGCGCTCGAGACAGGCATATCGAAATATGCCATCGACTGCGTCACCGAGGGCATGGAGTACGTTGTCAACAACAACCATATTATACAGTCGGCTCTCAAGGGGCTCGATGTCCAGACCGCCGCAAAGACCGGTACTTCCGAAGAGAACAGAAAGATAAACGGCGTCAGCCAGGTTATCAACAACGGTCTTTATATCACCTTCGCGCCGAGCAAAAACGCCGAGATATCCATGGCGTTCATCTGCGAGGGCGTCTACGGCTCGTCCTCCCTCGCGCAGATCGCGAAGCCGATATACGAATACCACTTCAACAGCTCACAGACGGCAGCCGCGCCGCAGAGCGAGAATACTCTTCTGGGGTGATTAGATTAAATGGCTGAAAAAATAGTTATCGCCTCCGGCAAGGGCGGCGTCGGCAAATCATCTCTGACGGCCGGACTTGCGCGCGCGCTGAGCGGCGCCGGCAAGCGCGTGCTCATGCTCGACATGGACATCGGACTTCGCAGCCTCGATCTGATTTTCGGCACCCAGAAAGACGTGCTTTTCGACTGGGGCAATGTTATCGACGGCGGATGCGAGCCGAATCAGGCGGCACTCGCCGCGGGCGGTCCGATGCTGATGACTGCGCCGATGCGCATGTCCGACTCGTTCACCAAAGAGAGCATGAAAGAGCTTGCAGACAAGCTCGCCAAAGACTACGACTATATATTTTTTGATGCTCCGGCGGGGCTCTCCGACGGATTCGAGCTCGCCTGCGCCGCAGCGGACAGGGGCATTGTCGTCTCCACCGCCGACGCGGTATGCGTGCGAAGCGTCAACATAACAGCAGGCGCGATGCGCAAACTCGGGCTTTCGGACATAAGGCTCGTCATCAACCGCTTTGACGAAAAGGCTGTATGCAAAAAGAAGCTTTTAAACATCGACGATGTCATTGACGCGGTATGCGTTCAGCTAATCGGCATCGTACCCGAGGACGCGGCGGTGTCGCACTGCGCGGTGCGCGGCGAACCGCTCCCGGCATCGAGCGCGGCGGCAAAAGCGTTTTCGCGCATAGCCAAAAGAATCGACGGCGGCGAAGCACCGCTGTTGGGGTGAAAATTGATGTGCCTGAGGCAAAGGTAACATTGCAAAATACTATCAATTGGTTGTAGGAGCGGATATCATTCACCCGCAAACCCCGTACAATTTTATTGGCGCGCATTTGTAGGGTGCGGCGACTCGACGCACCTATGCCGCGACAGCGGCACGAAGTCTTCGTAAATATTTATTTTGCCGACTGTAGGGGCGAACTTCGTTCGCCTGCTTTTGAAGTCTATATCGAGACAAAGCGGCTGAGAGATTGCTACGCTTGCACCATCTCAACAAAACGCCGTGACGCTCACGCGTCAAAGGGTCGTCGAGGTCGCCGACCCCTACAAACCGCGTTGAATAAAATTGTAATATTTTGTAATATTGCCGAATTACCACCCACGCCACAACTCAAATCAGGAGAAACGCCATGAAAAAAACGCGTTCAAAGAAAAAGATAATAATTTCCGTTCTCTGCGTGCTTCTTGCGCTCGCGGTGCTGACTCCGTGCGTGATAAACGCCGTTGTGATGCTCAGCGCGAGCATGTATATAATCAGCGCGGACGAGGCGGCGGGACGCGGGGCGGACTGCGTATTGGTGCTCGGCGCAAAGGTCAACTCCAACGGCACGCTGAGCCATATGCTCGAGGACAGAATGAGCACGGGCGTTGATTTATATCAATCCGGCGCGGGCAAAAAGATCCTCGCGAGCGGCGACCACGGCAGGGATTCATACGACGAGGTCAACCATATGAAACAATACGCCGTCGGCAGAGGCGTTGACCCCGACGATGTGTTCCTCGACCATGCGGGCTTTTCAACATATGAGTCGATGTACCGCGCCCACGATGTTTTTGAAGTCAAGAGCGCAATAGTCGTCACGCAGAAATACCACCTCTACCGCTCGGTCTATAACGCGCGCCGTCTGGGGATAGACGCATACGGCGTGGCGGCGGACAAGCGCGTCTACGGCAAGCCCGTATATAATTTTGTGCGCGAGAGCCTCGCCCGGTGCAAGGACTTCTTTATGTGCATTTTCAAGCCAGAGCCGACTTATCTCGGCGAGGTTATCCCGATAAGCGGCAGCGCGTCGCTCTCGGACGACACTGAATACTGACAGTTTCAAGGAGAAAGATATATGCGACTTGGCATTTTCGGCGGCACCTTCAATCCGCCGCACATGGGGCACATAAGGCTTGTTACCGCTATCGCGGACAAGCTGCAGCTCGACCGCGTTCTCATTATTCCGGCGTCGGTTCCGCCGCACAAGCACGTCTTGAACCTTGCTCGCAGCAGGGACAGATTCGAGATGTGCCGCCTGAGCTTTGAGGGCGACCGTCGGTTTTCCGTCTCGGACACGGAGCTTCGCCGCGTCGGCAAGAGCTACACCTACGACACGCTCTGCGAGATAAGGAGTGAATACCCCGACGCCGAGCTGTTTTTGATAGTCGGCTCGGATATGCTCGCGACATTCGACGAGTGGTACCGCTATCACGACATACTCATGATGTGCACCCTCTGCGCCGCCTCGCGCAAGCACGGCTTCGTGCCCGAGCTCGAGGGCAAGTTCACGCCGGAGGAAACAGAAAAGATAAAATTCATCGAGATTCCGGTCTTTGAAGTAAGCTCGACCATCATTCGCCGCAGGATCTCCGAAAAAGAGAGCACGCAGGGGCTTCTCGCCGACGGCGTGCGCGACTATATCGAAAAGAAAGGGCTTTACACTTGAACGTACCCGAGAAATACAAAGAATATGACGAGCTGCTGAAAACTAAGCTCGACGACTACAGATACATTCACTCGCTCGGCGTTGCAAAGAGCGCCCGGCACCTTGCCGAGCTATACGGCGCAGACCCCGAAAAGGCTTATTTTGCGGGGCTTCTGCACGATGTGATGAAGAACGCAGCGTCCGAAGAGCAGTTGCAAATAATAGAAAAAGCTGATATAATGTTATCTCCGTCCGAGCGCCTGAACCGCAAGCTCTGGCACGCGATAGCCGGAGCGGCATTTTTGAAGCTGGAGCTTCATATCACCGACGAGGATATCATCGGCGCGGTTCGCTGGCACACTACGGGCAAAGCCAACATGACGCAGCTCGAAAAGATAGTCTATCTCGCGGATTTTATAAGCGAGGACAGAAAATATCCGGATGTCGACAAAGTCCGAGAGCTTTCGAAACAGTCGATAGAATCCGCGATGCTCTACACCCAAAGATACTGCATATCAAAGCTCCTCGCCGACGGAATGATAATCGACCCGTCGAGCGTCGACTGCTACAATGAACTTATAACCGAGAGGAGTTCAGAGAAATGACCCCCAGAGAACTGACAAACGAAATAGTTAAAATACTCGACAAGAAAAAGGCGCTGGACATCACGGCGATAAAGACCGAGGAGCTGACTATAGTCTCCGACTATTTTGTCATCGCGACCGGTACTTCAAACACCCATGTCAAGAGCCTCGCGGACGATCTCGAATACGAGATGGGCAAGCTCGGCGCAGCACCCGAGCACATTGAGGGACGCGCGACCGGCTGGATTCTGCTCGACTTCGGCAGCGTGCTCGTCCACCTGTTCCAGAAGGATCAGCGCGAATACTACAACCTCGAGCGCCTTTGGAACGACGCGCAGCAGCTTGACATAAGCGACCTGCTGACCGACTGAGAGAGAACATCCGAAAGGAATGACATAAATCATGGCAAACTACGATTTCAAAACCATTGAAAAGAAGTGGCAGAACCGCTGGGAGAAAGAGGGCACCTTCAGAGCTATCGATGATTTCTCGCTGCCCAAGTTCTACGGGCTCATCGAGTTCCCCTATCCGAGCGGCGCAGGCATGCACGTCGGCCACATCAAGGCTTATTCCGGCATGGAGGTCATCTGCCGCAAGCGCAGGATGCAGGGTTACAACGTCCTGTTCCCGATAGGCTTCGACGCATTCGGACTGCCCGCCGAGAACTACGCGATAAAGACCGGCACCCATCCGCGCATAGTCACCGACCAGAACATCCACAATTTCACCGGCCAGCTCAAGCGCGTCGGCTTCGCGTTCGATTGGAGCCGCGTTGTCGATACGACCGACACCGACTACTACAAGTGGACTCAGTGGATCTTCCTCAAGATGTTCGAGCACGGACTCGTTTTCCGCGACAAGGCGTTCGTCAACTACTGCCCGAGCTGCAAATGCGTGCTCTCCAACGAGGACTCGCAGGGCGGCAAGTGCGACATCTGCCACAGCGATGTTATCCAGAAGTCGAAGGACGTCTGGTTCCTGCGCATAACTGAATACGCCGACAAGCTGCTTGACGGACTCAAGCATGTCGACTTCCCGGCCAACATAAAGGCTCAGCAGGAGAACTGGATAGGCCGCTCGACCGGCGCATTTGTCAACTTCACCCTCTCGGGAACTGATGAGACGCTGCGCATATACACCACCCGCCCCGACACCCTCTTCGGCGTCACCTTCATGGTCATGGCTCCCGAGCATCCGCTCATCGACAAGTACGCTGACCGCATTTCGAACATGGACGAGGTCGAGAACTACCGCACCGAATGCGGCAAAAAGACCGAGTTCGAGCGCACTCAGCTTGTCAAGGACAAGACCGGCGTCAAGCTCAGCGGGCTCACCGCGATTAACCCCGTCAACGGCAAGGAGATTCCGATATTCATCTCCGACTATGTCATGATGGGCTACGGCACCGGCGCCATTATGGCTGTTCCCGCCCACGATCAGCGCGACTGGGATTTTGCAAAGGCGTTCGGCATTGACATCATCCAGGTCATCAAGGGCGGCGACATTGAAAAAGAAGCATACACCGGCGACGGTGAGATGATAAATTCCGATTTCCTCAACGGAACGGACAACAAGAAAGAGTCTATAGAAAAAATGCTCGAGTTCCTCAAGGAGCGCGGCATTGGCGAGAAGGGCGTCCAGTACAAGATGAAGGACTGGGCGTTCAACCGCCAGCGCTATTGGGGCGAGCCGATTCCGATTATCCACTGCCCGAACTGCGGCATGGTAGCAGTGCCCGAAAACGAGCTGCCGCTCAAGCTCCCCGATGTTGAGAACTTTGAGCCCGGCGAGGGCGGCGAAAGCCCGCTCGCGAAGATAGATTCCTTCGTCAACTGCACCTGCCCGAAGTGCGGCGCGCCCGCGAAGCGCGAGACGGACACAATGCCCCAGTGGGCTGGTTCGTCCTGGTACTTCCTGCGCTACATCGATCCGCACAACGACAAGTGCTTTGCAGACAAAGACAAGCTCAAGTACTGGCTCCCCGTCGACTGGTACAACGGCGGCATGGAGCACGTCACGCGCCATCTTATCTATTCGCGCTTCTGGCACCGCTTCCTCTATGATATCGGCGAAGTCCCCGTGCCCGAGCCGTATGCGAAGCGTTCAGGTCTCGGACTCGTGCTCGGCGCGGACGGCGTGAAGATGTCGAAGTCCCGCGGCAACGTTGTTGACCCCGACGATGTTATCAAAAAGTACGGCGCAGACACCCTGCGCACATATATAATGTTCATGAGCGACTATTCAGCCTCCGCCCCGTGGAAAGAGAGCGGCGTCAAGGGCTGCAAGCGCTTCCTCGAGAGAGTCGCGTCCCTGTCGGATATCGCCGAGGGCAACGGCACGACGAAAAAGCTCGAATCGATACTGAACAAGACAGTCAAAAAGGTCTCGCAGGATATTGAGGACATGAAGTTCAACACCGCGATCGCCGCGATGATGACCTGTCTCAACGAGATAAACGATGTCGGCACGCTGACAAAGGACGAGCTGTCCGTATTCATCCGCCTGCTCTGCCCGTTCGCTCCGCACCTGTGCGAGGAGATGTGGGAACAGCTCGGCGAAGAGGGTCTCTGCTCGACCGCGAAGTGGCCCGACTACGACGAGAGCAAGTGCGTTGACGACGAAATAGAGATCGCCGTTCAGGTCAACGGCAGAGTCCGCGACCGCTTCACCGTGCCCGCCGATATCGAGGCTGCCGACGCGATTGCCAGAGCCAAGGAGCTCGACAAGGTCAGGGAGTTCACCGACGGCATGGCATTTATAAAAGAGCTCTATGTCCCCGGCAAGCTCGTCAACCTCGTTGTAAAGCCGCAGTAAAAAAGGATATTTTAATCAAAAATAAAAAATCCCCCCAAGCGGTTGACAATAAAATTCACCTGTTGTATAATTAGAGGCAAGCTTATGCTAATTAGCCCTTGCAATTGCAGCGGAGGGAGGGAATATTAATGAGTCAGGTCAAAGTTAAAGAGAATGAATCTCTCGAGAGCGCACTCAAGCGTTTCAAGAGACAGACTTCCAGAGACGGAGTTATCCAGGAGGTCCGCAAGAGAGAGCACTATGAGAAGCCTTCGGTCAAGAGAAAGAAGAAGTCTGAGGCGGCTCGCAAGCGCAAGTACAAATAAGTACCTGCACTGTACAACTGTACATTTAAAGGCGGTGGGAAAGGGATTTCTCACCGCTTTTTTCAAAGTTACCCTAAGGAGGAACAGAGAATGATTTTCGACAAGTTTCTTTCGCTTCTGCCGTCGGAGCTCGACGGCGCGCTGATAATGTCCGAGGAGAACAGGCGCTATTTCACCTCGTTCCCGTCGTCGGACGGCGTTCTGCTCATTTCGAGAAACGGCACGGTATTCCTCACCGACTCGCGCTATGTCGAGGCGGCGCAGAAGAAGATAACCGTCTGCCCCGTCAGACTCACAAAAGATCTGAGCACCGAGCTGCCGCAGCTGATGAGCGAATTCAAAATAAACAACCTCGCCGTTGAGACGACGAGACTCACCGTCGCCCAGTTCGAGGAGTTCACAAAGTGGATGCCCGACACAGGCATCTGCACTGAGAACTACGCCGACCGCGCAATAGACGCGCTCAGGATGGTAAAATCCGACGACGAAGTGAAGCTCGTTTGCGAGGCGCAGGCGATAGCCGAGCGCGCATTCGACCATATACTTGAATTCATAAAGCCCGGCGTGACCGAGCGCGAGATTCAGCTCGAACTCGACTACTATATGCTCCGAAACGGCGCGGAGGCGCTCTCGTTTGAGACGATCGCGGTCAGCGGAGTCAACTCCTCGATGCCGCACGGCGTGCCCTCAGACAAAAAGATTGAAAACGGCGACTTCATCACCATGGACTACGGCGCAGTCGTCGGCGGATACCACAGCGACATGACGCGAACCGTCGCAGTCGGCTCCGTAAGCGAAGAGCAGAAGAAGATATACAACACCGTCCTCGAAGCGCAGCTCGCCGCGATGGAGAAGATGGCTCCCGGCGTCTCCTGCGCCGACGCGGACAAAGCCGCACGCGATATCATAACCGACGCGGGCTACGGCGAATTCTTTGGCCACGGCACGGGTCACGGAGTCGGCGTTGAGATCCACGAGCAGCCGCGCGTATCGCCCCGCTCGAAAGAGATTCTCGCCCCCGGACATCTTGTCACTGCGGAGCCCGGCATCTATCTGCCCGGACTTTTCGGAGTCAGAATAGAAGACATGGTGCTCATCACGGAAGACGGCAGCCGCGGACTCACCCACGCGCCGAAAGAACTCATCATACTCTAAAATATCTCCCCGTATGCAGGACATACGGGGATTTCTGTTTTATATGCGAACTCCGTTTGCCTGATTTTAGGCTCCCCTGCAGGGGTGTTTCGCTTCGCTCAAGGTAATAAGTAAAAGTGAATAGTGAAAAAGTGCATGGTATGGTTGGATTTCATTCGCCCGCGAAATTGCACAATTTTATTGGCACGCACTTCGTAGGGTGCGGCGAAACATACTGTCCCGCAGCAACTCTTTTCGATTTTTTAGTTGACCTTTTATATTTCTTCTGATAAACTTGTGGTATCAGGAGGGATAACAATGGCAAATGTCAAAAAAGCTCTTTATAACGTAGCCGTTTTTCTGGTCTCGCTGTTCATCACCGGCTCGATAAACGTCTCGAACATCAAAAACACTCAGGATACAAGCCGCGTAACGCTCACGGTAAACGAGACGGAGACGCTCCAGGAAATGAACGGCTGGGGCGCCGCCGCGGCATGGTGGGCGCAGGTCGCAGGAGGAAGCAAAAACGCCGACGATATCGCAAAGCTTCTCTACAGCAAAGAGGGACTCGGGCTGAACATATACAGATACAACGTCGGCTCGGGCGAAAAGCAGAACCCCAACTCCCGTCTCGATCCCGATTCGTGGAAGAGCACGGCGAGCTTCCTTGTATATAACGAAAAGACCGGGAAATATGAATATGACTGGTCGCAGGACGCGAACGCAATGAATATGCTCAAACTCTGCATGAGCTACGGCTGCATTGACTCAGTCGTTCTGTTTTCAAACTCGCCGCACTTTTCAATGACCGTTTCCGGTCAGGCGAGCGGCGGACTGAAGAAGCATCAGAACAACCTCAAGCCCGAATGTTATCAGGAATATGTCGACTATTTTCTTGACATAACCGAGCATTTCCTTGAGCTCGGCGTGCCGGTTAAATATATAAGTCCGATAAACGAGCCGCTTGTCTCTTGGGGCGGCGACAACGTCTATCAGGAGGGCTGCCACTACGACGAAAAGGAGATGTTCAAGCTCTACCGCATGTTTGCCAAGAGCATAAAGGAGCGCGGACTCAATGTCAAAATGTCCATGTGCGAGGTCTCGAAAATAGGCAACCCCGCATTCGAATACATAAAGAAAATCAGCAAGGACGAAGAGCTCAGCAGCGTCATGGCGACATATTCTTATCACTCCTACTGGTCCGACACGAACTATCTGCTCAAGAAGGTCTGGGGTCAGTATCTGAGAAAATACTACCCCGATGTGACGGTCGAGATGGACGAGTGGTGCGAGCTGCCCTGCCACAGCACGACGAGATCGATATCCGGCGCGCGCACCATGGCGAGAACTATATGCCAGGATATCATGTATTCAAACGCCACGGCGTGGACCTCGTGGGTCGCAGTCAGCGAATGGGGCGACAACTCCGACGGACTCATCATCGCCGACCATGAGTGCAACGAATATTACACCGCCAAGCGATACAATGCGCTTGCGCATTTCTCGAAGTTTGTTCCTGTCGGCAGCAAGGTCATATCCAACGAAAAGGATGTCAACGACCGCGTCGCGTGGAAGATAAAGAAGCAGATGGGCTTTGTTATCCTCAACAAGACCAACTGCGCGTCCTTCCTCACGCCGGACGGCAGCATAGTTGTCGTCATCGTCAACGACGATGCGGGCTGCACCTTCAACTTCGAGGGCATCAGCGGCAGAGACAATCTCAAGATATACACCACGAATGACCGGTACGATCTCAAGCTCACCTACGACGGAGAGTATAAACAGGAGGTCGAAATCCCCGGTCTGAGCATCACAACGCTCATATTCAGCTGATGATACGCACTCCCCTGCGGAGTGCGGACAGAACAGAACCCCACCTGCGGTTTGCCGTTAGGTGGGGTTGTTGTTTGGAGATTCCGGCGCAAAACAAAACTTGTCAACAAAGAAGCATACAAAAACCAACCGCGGCGGTTTCCCGTTGCGGTCGGTTTTGTTTTTATATAATTGAGCGAATTTATTCTGCCTCTCCGCCCTCAAAGGTTTTTGCAACCTCCCTGAGCAGCTCGCGTATGGGCAGGTGCTGAGGGCATGAGTGCTCGCACTTTCCGCAGCCGATGCAGTCCGACGCTTTGCCGTGATTCTCGGTGTAGACCTCATAGTAGCAGTCCGAGTTCCAGTCGCGGCAGAGCTGCTTTGCGTTCATGCACGAGAACAGGTCGGGGATAAGGATATGCTCGGGGCAGCCGTCCGTGCAGTAGCGGCACGCGGTGCAGGGGATGGTGTGGGTCGCGCGTATAACGTCGCAGACCTCCGCTATCGCCCGTCTCTCCTCGTGGCTCAAGGGCTTAAAGTCCTTCATAAACGACAGGTTGTCGTTCATCTGCTCTAAGCTGCTCATGCCGGAGAGCACCATGAATACGCCGTCGAAATCCGCTGCGTAGCGTATCGCGTAGCTCGCCGGGCTGCCGCCGTGAAGAGCGTCGAATATAGCCTTGCCCTGCTCGGGAATGTCGGCGAGTTTTCCGCCCTTGACAGGCTCCATGACTATTACGGGCTTGTTGTGCTTGCGGCAGACCTCGTAGCACAGGCGCGCCTGAACGGCGGGGTCCTCGAAGTCGATGTAGTTGAGCTGGATCTGAACCACCTCAATCTCCGGGTATTCGTTAAGCATCTCGTCGAGTACGTCGGCGGTGTCGTGGAACGAGAAGCCGACGTGCTTTACCTTGCCCTCTTTTTTCAGCTCGAACGCGTGCTCATAGGCGTGCAGCTTCTTGTATTTTTCAAATATCGACTTCGTCTGCGAGTGCAGGATGTAGAAGTCGAAGTAGTCCACTCCGCAGCTCTCGAGCTGCTTTTCAAACAACGGGCGTATCTCGTCCTCGCTGTTAAACAGCGAATCGGAGAGCTTGTCGGTGAGAATAAAGCTGTCGCGGGGATAGCGCTTTACGACGCAGTCGCGTATCGCCGTCTCGCCCTGACCGCCGATGTAGACGCGTGCGGTGTCGAAATAGTTGAAGCCCTGTGCCATGAACTCGTCAACCATCTTTGTGAATTCGGCGTAATCTACTTTTTCGCCGTCCATGGGCAGTCGCATGCAGCCGAAGCCTAACTTTTTCTTTACATCGGGGAACGTGCTCATTTTATGTCTCCTCCCGTGAATTAATTTTATCTCGTCAAATATATAATGCACTCTGCGTGGCGTGCAGTCAAGGGGAAAAAATCAAACTTTTTGTGAAGAAAACTCCCCTGCGAGAAAGTATGTCACTGCTTTTTGTCGAGCTCAAAATGAGCGGCGAATTTTTTGAACAGCGGCGTAAAGTCGAAAAATTTATCAAACAGGCGGCAGAAAAATCCGATTATCGTACCGTTTATCGAGGCGATAACGAGCGTGCCCCAGCCGATGCCCTCAAAGCGCCTGAAAAACGCGAGCGACATTATCGCCGCCACCGCGAGGCAGGATAAATCGAAGCAGGTCTTGAATCGCGACAGCTTTATGCCGAACTTTCCGCTGACGCCCTTGACGAAAAAGTCGTAGACCTGCGGATAGAGATAGGTTTTGTAAAACATCGCGACCGAGAACGAGGTCAGCAGCACGCCGAAGATAAAAAGAAGTATTCTTATCGGCATGGACATGCTCCCGGGCGGGGTGACATTAGGATTAAAGAACGGGATGCACCGCCAGAGATCGAGCGCCGCGCCGTAGATAAGGCAGGTCACGAACGACGAGAGATACACCGCCCTGAATCCGCGCATGACGATGCAGAAGATAATAAACAGCCCCGCCTGAATTACATATTCCGCCTGGCCGAATGTGAGAATTCCGACTTTCAGGCTCAGAAGATATGCCGGCGCGACTATCATCGACACGCCGAAGTTCGCCGCCGTGAGCATTGCGACCGCGAGCGAGAGCAGGGCGACGGCGAGGATATAAACGACCTCGCTCGGAATTTTCAGCTTCCTGTTTTGCAAAATAACCCCTCTTTTCATCAAAAAAGCCACGCACCGAAAAGGTGCATGGCGAAAAATAAACCCGTTAGGTTCGGAAAAATCCACACGATTTTGGTATATTATATTACATAATCTGCCATGTGTCAACGCGCGCGGCGCAGTTTTGCAATACCTGCCGCGAGCAATGATACTGAAACCGCGAGCGTGAATATTAAAATGAGCAGATATACATTGCCGTTTGCGAAATGCGCCCAGTCGGCGAAATTCACGGCGTAGTTCGCGCCCTCTACGCTACCGAGCACAGCGGCGAGAAAACGCGGCAGAGCATATATAACCGAGCCGAACGCGAGGACATCGACCGAGGCGTTTATCAGCGGGTGCTTGCAGATAATATGCATGACGGCAGTCACCGCGAATGGAATAAATGAATAGAGCACAATGAGCAGTCCCTTGGGCAGGCTGAATACATTCGTTATTCTTGCCGCCGAAACGAGCAGGGCGAGGCAGGCGAAGAACAGCAAAAAGTATACGACGGGAATAAATCTGCGTCCCCTTGCGGGCATATACCGTCTGAGTAAGAACGGAGCGAATATCGCGATATAGCCGAGCAGAGTGCCGAGTGCGGCGGCGCCGAACCAATTCTGCCCGTATTTTGCGCAGCAGATGACAAAGAGCAGGACGAGCGAGAGATAGGTCGAGCCCGTGAACACCGCGAGCTTATGCTTTTCGGTAAAACGCGTGAATGTCGGGACGAACGAAAACGCCGTCAAGAGACTACCGAAAACCACGGGGAAGAAAATAAACCTGTGATTCACCGCGAGGTCGCATATGAAACATATAATAAGCGCCAGCGCATACGCGCCCGTGAAGCCCCAAAAGAAGGACTCGGTAATCTTTCTGTATACGCGCGCGTCCCGTTTCATCTCGTGATACTCCGTGTCGTTCGCGCCGCTTATCAGCTCATGCTCCGAAATGTCGAGCACCGAACAGATATCGGGTATCATCGTTATATCGGGATAGCTTTTGCCCTTCTCCCATTTTGATATTGCAGATTCGCTGAGAAAAAGTTTTTCTGCGAGCTCCTTTTGGGTCATCCCCTTTTCGTTTCGCTTTTGACGCAAAAACTGACCGAATGTTGATTTGTTGACCATTTCGATCACCTCCGCTGCGTATCATAGCACCGCCCGCCGTATTTGTCACGGGAGCGTCAGTCAAGTCGCCGTTTTTGGGGCAATTTACCGCCGGTCGAGGGGTAATTCTGTCAATTTGCGGTCTTGTCATAGCCGAAGGCGCGGTAAGACTCGGCGAGCATCTCGCGCTGTTTTGCGGAATCGGCGGCGGAAAATTCGTTGTTGTCTATGTAACCTGCGGTCAGGTGCATATCCGTGTTATCCGCCAAAAATGAGTCAAAAGTGTTTTTATATTCCTGCTCGCTGAGCTCCGTCTGCTTGCCGTCGGCGTAGGAGTAATATTTGTGCTCCGACTGCGAGTCTTCGTTAGTATAAACATCCTCGGAGAACAGAAGCTCGGACTGAACCTTGCCGCCCGAAACGGTCACGCGGCTGTAGCTCACAGCATAGTTTTCGGCGGACGCGCGGGCATAGCTGCAAAAGAAATAGAACATATTGCCGTCCCCGTCCCGCAGGAGCTTCATATAATCGCCGTCCTGCGCCGCGGTAAGCTTGAAATCCGCATTGCCGTTCCCCGAAAGCGGGAGCGATTCAACGGCGCTTTTTTCAGCGTTTATTTTATAGAAAAAGTCGGTCGTGAAAAGTCCGCTGCCCTGCGTCGAGGTCGACACGAGCTCCGGCATGCCGTCAAAATCGAGGTCGATAAAGCAATATCCGCAGTTTCCGACGGAATTTTCGCCAAGCTCCCATACCTGCCTGTTCTCTATGCAGATATCGGCGACGCTCTCTGCGGAGAGCTCCGTATTCCCGCTCTTGCAGGCGGAAAAGCTCAGTGGAAAAATAAACACTGCGAGTAAAAGCGCGATAAATTTTGCCGTTTTGTTTTTCATTTTTCCCTCTCCGTTTCGCGAAATTATTGCAAACATATTATAGAATATAATTTTGCGGCGAGTCAATACTTTTGGCAGGCGGCAAAATATTCTGTTTTGCGTGTCATATCAATTTTTGCTTTACTTTGCGTGCTGCTTTTTGTATAATGTTATGTGTATAAAATTAACTTTTTTGATAACGAGGTTTTTGTATGCTGCAATTTGAAGAGTTGAGACTTGAGCTCAACGATAATAAACAGAAGCTCTCCGAGCTGCGCGAGGCTCTCGGTCTCGACGCGCTTAAAGAAGAGATTGCGAAACTTGAGGAGCAGACCGCCGCAGAGGAGTTTTGGGGCGATATCGAAAATTCACAGAAGGTGCTCCAGAGAATAAGCCAGCTTAAAAATAAGGTCGCGGCTTATACTTCGCTCGAGACCGCTTTTGACGACACGATGACCCTTATAGAGCTCGCCGACGAGGAGGAGGATCTCTCCATGTTCGACGAGTGCCGCGAGGGTGTTACAAAATTTGAGGACGAGCTCGAGAAGCAGACCCTCAGCACGCTTTTGAACGGCGAATACGACGCGAAGAACGCACTGCTGACTTTCCACGCGGGCGCGGGCGGAACCGAGGCTCAGGACTGGACGCAGATGCTCGTTCGTATGTATCAGCACTGGGGCGAGAAGCACAACTTCAAGGTCAGCATGCTCGACTTTCTTGACGGCGACGAGGCAGGTCTTAAATCCGCAGTTCTGCTCGTCGAGGGTGAGAATGCATACGGCTATCTCAAGGGCGAGATGGGCGTTCACCGCCTTGTCCGTGTCTCCCCGTTCGATTCATCGGGACGCAGACACACATCTTTCGCTTCCCTCGAAGTCATGCCCGAAATCGACGACAATATCGAAGTTGAAATAAATCCCGACGATCTTAAAGTCGACACCTACCGCGCGAGCGGCGCGGGCGGTCAGAAGGTCAACAAGACCTCGTCCGCCGTGCGTATAACGCATATCCCGACCGGCATAGTGGTCTCCTGCCAGATCGAGCGCAGCCAGCATCAGAACCGCGAGGTCGCGATGAGAATGCTCAAATCGAAGCTCCTCGAGATAAAAGAGCGCGAGCATCTTGACAAAATCGAGGATATCAAGGGCGACCAGAAAGAGATCGGCTGGGGCAGCCAGATCCGCTCCTATGTCTTTATGCCCTACACCCTCGCCAAGGATCACCGCACAGGCTTTGAAAACGGCAACATCAACGCCGTTATGGACGGCGACATAGACGGCTTCATCAACGCTTATCTCAAGATGGAGTCGCTCAAGAACCAGGACTGATAACATGAACATTATCGACATTTCGCGCGACGCGCTCAAAACCGAAATATATCCGGGCGACCCTCTGCCGCATGCGGAGTTCGTCAGCCGGATAGGAGAAAATTCGAGCTGCAATCTGTCCACGCTCTTCTCGTGCGTACACACCGGCACTCATGCCGACGCACCCCTGCATTTCATCGACGGCGGCGCGAGCATAGACGAAGTGCCGCTCGAACCGTTTATCGGACCGTGCACGGTCATTGAAGTGCCCGAGGGCGCGATAACGGGCGAGGATATCAATGAAAAATTCCCGCAGAAATGCGAGCGCCTGCTCATAAAGGGCGGCGGCAAGGCTTATTTTCACAGTAGCGCCGCGGACGAGCTCGCCGACATCGGACTCAAGCTCATAGGCACGGATTCCCTCTCCGTCGGCGTAAAGGGCGACCAGGTAGCGCCGCACAAGGCGTTTTTGGGCGCGGGGATCTGCGTGCTCGAGGGGCTTGACCTGAGCGAGGTTACCCCCGGCAACTACTATCTCTTCGCCGCGCCTGTGAAGCTCGGCGGACTCGAGGGCGCACCCGTGCGCGCGGTGCTTATCAGCGACTATATTTTTTGGGGCAGCCGTTGACGCTGTGCCGTATCTGCAATAAATGAAAGGCGTGTTCTGCTCAATGAAGCGTTTTCTGGACGTTTTGCTCAGCCTGCTGGCTATTATTTTTCTTTCTCCGCTGATGCTTATTATCAGTCTGATAATAATCTGCGATGACGGTCTGCCTGTCATATTCAGGCAGAACAGGGTCGGCAAGGGCGACGAGCTGTTCAAAATCAAAAAATTTCGCACGATGAAAAACGGTGCGCCGAATCTTTCGACCGCCGATTTTGAACAGTCGGATGAGTTTATCACCCGTTCGGGCAAGTTCCTGCGCAGGACAAGCCTCGACGAACTGCCGCAGCTGTTCAATGTTCTCGCGGGCGACATGAGCTTCATCGGTCCGCGCCCGCTGATCCCCGAAGAGAGCCACATCCGCGAGCTTCGCCGCGAATACGGAGTATATTCCGTCCGCCCGGGGCTGACCGGTTGGGCGCAGGTCAACGGCAGAGACTGCCTCTCCGACGAGGAAAAGGCGGCATATGACCGCGAATACATCGAGCGCAGATCGCTCTTGTTTGACACAAAAATATTTTTCCGCACCATCTGGGTCGTGCTCACGGGCAAAGACGTTGTCGAGGGCGGAATGAACCATAAGGAAGAAAAATAAGCCGCATATTGCGGCTTTATTTGTAGGTGGCGGTTTTTTACACTTTGTAAGGGTAAAGCCGATGACTCAATAAATCTCGACGAACAAGTTCCAATAGCTGCGCCGATAGCGGACAGCCGCAAGGGCTGTCCCTACGAAGTGCGCTGTTTAAAAATTGTGCAAACTTCGCGGGCGGATGATATCCGCCCCTACTGTCTTATATTTTTACTTGTTATTTTGAGCAAATCAAAAAGCCGCCTCAGAGGGGTTCTCCGGGCAGCTCATTGATATAATATTTTGTTTTATGCCACTCCGAGGTACTCTTCGAGGCACAGGTTTTTCGCTTTCATCTCTTTGGCGGCTTCGACGCCGACATAGCGCCAGTGCCACGGCTCAAAGGTGATGTTCGTGATGCTCTGTTTGTCCTTGGGATATCTGAGCACGAAGCCGTAGTCCGCGGCGTGCGCCTGGAGCCATCTGTATTCTTTCGTGTTCTCGAAGCTCTCGTATATCGAGAGAATGTCCATGCAGAGCCCCGCATTGTGCTCGCTCGTCTGCGGCGGCAGGATTATCTCCGACGCCATTATCGTCGCCTGTTTCTTGCTGTAGCCCTGCTTCATATAAAGGCTGATGCGCGCCTCGAAGTTTCTCTTCTGATGCGCTATCGAGCGGTAGCCCGACAGGGGCGAGAGCTTAATTCCGTCTTCGAGCGCCGCGTTATACATCTCTATATAGTGCGGAGCGACGCGGTAGTCAAGCAGTCCGTAGTCATATCCGCCGTAGATGTCAACAACGGTCTTTGCGGTCTTGACCGTGTAGTCCGCGGGCAGAATATAGTCGCGGTTGACGAGGGTCAGATACCATTTCGATTCGTCTATCTTCGTCACCTTCGGCGAGAATCCCGCGTATGCGTATGCATATTCCGTGACCCCGCTCGTGGAGGCTTTTGTGGTCTGCTGAGTTGTTGTCTTTTCGGTCTGCGTCGCGGTCTCCTGCGAGGTTGACTCGGGCGCGGTGCTCTGCGCCGATTCGGACTGCGACTCGCTTGAAGTTTCAGCCGGCGTTTTGCTGTCCTTCGAGCGGACTTTGAGAATAGCGTATGTGCCGACGAGCGCAACGAGTATTACCGCGAGGATAACCGCAAGTATCGAGCGTATATTTTTCTTCATTTTCCATATCTCCCACAAAGGTTTCAACAGCCCTACGGCTGCGACACAAATATATCACAATAAACCTGCCGTGTCAAACTCGCGGCGGAATTTAAAAGACGAAAGGAGTCTTATCATGAAAGCTCAGGACAGTGTCAAAAACTATCCGTCCGCGCTCAGAGAGATGACGAATTTCTCGGTTCGCGGAATCAAAAAGATCTGCAAGGATGTCGGTCCCAGACCCGCCGGCAGCGAGCAGGAGCATGAGGCTCAGAAGCTCATGGCGGCCGAGCTCGACGGCGCGTGCGATAAGGTTGAAATCGAGCCCTTTGACGTGCATCCCGGCGCATTCCTCGGCTGGATACTCACGGATGGCATAATGATGATCGCCGCGATAGTCCTCTTCTTCTTTGGCATGAGCGTCATATCGCTGGTTCTCAGCGCACTCTCGCTGATATTCGCAATCGTGGAGTTCCTGCTCTACAAAAAAATGCTCGACCCCTTCTTCCCCAAAAAGACATCGCATAATGTCGTCGCCGTCAGAAAACCCAAGGGCGAAGTCAAGCGCCGCATAATTTTCTCCGGCCATTCGGACAGCGCGAACGAGTGGAGATTCACCTATTATGGCGGCTCGAAGCTGCTCGTTCCGATAATCGGTCTGAGCTTCGTCGGCATTCTGCTCGGACTCGTGCTCAACATCTGGGCTATCGCCGCAGGTCACGGTTTCTCCATAGCTGAAGACGGCGCGCTCAACATCCTGAGATATGTTTTCCTCGCCTGGATACCGATCCTCTTCGTCGCGCTCTTCTTTGAAAACAAGAAGAGACCCGTCATGGGCGCGAACGACAACCTGACCGGCTGCTTTATCTCAATGGCGGTCGTCAAATATATGCAGCACCACGACATCCGCTTTGAAAACACCGAGGTCTGGGTAGTGCTCACAGGCTCGGAGGAAGCGGGACTTCGCGGCGCAAAGGCATTCTGCAAGGCGCATAAAGACGAGCTCGGCGATGTTGAGACCGTGTTTGTCGGCCTTGATACCATCCGCGACTACGATTTCATGGCGATATATTCGCGCGACCTCACCGGTACCGTCAAGAACGACGAGAGTGCGTGTGCGCTTGTCAAAGAGGCTGCAAAGCAGAACGGACTCGATATGCCCTATAAGAGCGTTTTCTTCGGCGCGACCGACGCCGCCGCAGTCACCCAGTCGGGCATGAAGGCTGTTTCGATAGCCGCAATGGATCCCGCCCCCGCAAGATATTATCACACGAGACTCGACACCGCGGATAATCTCGACATAAAGACTATTGAAGCCGTGCTCGGCGTTGCGCTCGAGACTGCGTTCCTCTTCGACGAAAAGGGTCTTTCAAACTGATTGTTTGTATATTATAACCAAATATGCCGCCTGTTTTTCAATAATTATAACAAAAATAGGCGGCACTGTTAATTTTTACTGTAATAATTCAAATTAATATGTTATAATAATTCAGTCTAAAGAGCAGCGGAACTGCGGCGCAGCATAATTCGATTTTGTGCGCTTCCGCTTTAAAAACGAAAGGGGATTTAACCTTCATGAAGAAAAAGATCTATGCCGTATGCGCGCTCGTGCTTGTGGCCGCAATGTTCTTCTCGTTCGCGGCTTGCGATGCCGGCACCACCGACACTGAGGAGACCACAGTCACCGCGATGTCCGAGATGCCCGTTGGCAAAGAGGCAATGGTCAACTATTACAACAGCGTCATAAACGCCGTCAAGGTCAAGAAGCCCGCTGTTAAGAAATTCCAGAGCACGGAGAACGTCTCGAACGTTATCTGCGGCACAGAGGACGGCGAGCGCAACACCCTGCTCGAAAAGTCCGTTCCCACGCTCAAGAAGTTCATCTTCGACGGCACGAAGAAAGCCTTTGAAGAGAGCAGAAACGCCGAGACAAAGTACGGCGACGATCTGACAGCCCTCTTCCCCGTATCCGGCGAGAGCTGGTCGAGCCGCCTCACCGCAGCTGATGTTGAGTCCGCGGAGATAGAGGCAAACGACGACAACAGCCAGCGCACCCTGACCCTCGTCATCAAAGAGCCCAGCGTCGACCTCGTCAAAAAGGCGTTCAACCTCGGCTCCGAAGAAGACAGAGCAGCGGCAGTCAAGGAGTTCAGAGAGAAGCTCAAGGGCTACCTCAGCTTCACCGATATCGAGTCCCTGACCTACACCGAGTGCAAGATAATCTGCGTCATCAACACGAAGGACAACACCGTTGCTTCCGTCGAGTACATAAGAACCGAGAAGATCACGACCACGATAACCGGCGAGGGCACCCTTGCCGAAATAGGCACTCTTCCCTGCTCGTTCGAGTACACCTACGGCGACAAGTACGAGATGGACTGGACCGATCCTTCGACCACAACCACTGCCGAGGCAGACTAACAAAAACTGAAGTGAGTCCTCCGAGGCAGCTCGGGGGACTTTTCATTTGGCAACTGGGGGTATGAATTTGTTTTCACGGATAAACAGCATGGGGCTTTTCGGCATGGACAGCTACATGGTTCAGGTCGAGGCGGATCTCTCACAGGGGCTGCCGAGATTTGATATAGTCGGACTGCCCGACGCCGCGATAAGCGAGGCGAAAAACAGAGTCCGTTCGGCGATAAAGAACACGGGATTTGCCTTCCCCGTCAGCCGTATCACGGTGAACCTGGCTCCTGCGGACACGCGCAAGGAGGGCTCGGTATACGATCTGCCGATTCTCATGGCTCTGCTCAAAGCCGGCAGGCAGATAAACTTTGACTCCGACAACATGGCGTTCATCGGCGAAGTCGCGCTCGACGGGCTCGTCCGCCGCGTCGACGGCGCGCTGCCCATGGTCATAACCGCCGCAAAGAACGGAATAAAGACTGTATTTGTCCCGACAGAGAACGCGGCGGAAAGCTCGGTCGTTCAGGGCATTGAGGTTATACCCGTGCGAAGCGTCGAGCAGCTGATAAAGCACCTGCGCTCCGAGGAAACAATAGCTCCCGCGAAGTTCGACGATTTCAGAGACAGCTACGCCCCGGACGAATTTGCGCCGGACTTCCGCGATGTCAGAGGTCAAGCGGAGGTAAAACGCGCGCTCGAAATAGCCGCCGCAGGCGGTCATAACATAATCATGGTCGGCCCGCCCGGATCGGGCAAAAGTATGCTCGCAAAGCGCCTGCCGTCTATTTTGCCGGACATGACATTTGAAGAGAGCCTTGAAACGACGAAGCTCTATTCCGTCGCGGGCGCGTTGCCCGAGGGCGTATCTCTGATGACCCAACGTCCGTTCCGCTCGCCGCACCATACCGTTTCGCCCGCAGGACTTTCGGGCGGCGGCACTATTCCGCGCCCGGGCGAGATATCATTGGCGCACAACGGCGTGCTGTTTTTAGACGAGCTGCCGGAGTTTTCGCGTCAGGCGATGGAGGTTCTGCGCCAGCCGATGGAGGACTCAAAAATAACAATTTCGCGCGTCTCCGCGTCGCTGTCGTATCCGTGCTCGGCGATGATAGTCTGCGCGATGAATCCGTGTCCCTGCGGATATTACGGTCATCCGACCCGCCGGTGCACCTGCACCCAGCAGTCGGTTCAGCGATATCTTTCGCGCCTTTCGGGTCCCCTGCTCGACAGGCTGGATATTCATATCGAGGTGCCGCCCGTTGAGTTCGCGAGTCTGTCCGGCACCTCGCAGGAGGAGTGCTCCGCGGATATCAGAAAGCGCGTCAACGCGGCTCGCGCCATTCAGACCGAGCGTCTCAAGGGCAGCGGCATTTCGTGCAACGCAAAGATGGACGCAGCGCAGACGAAAAAATTCTGCCGCCCGACTCCCGAGGGCATGATCCTGCTCGAAAGAGTGTTCGAAAAGCTCGAACTGTCCGCGAGGGCGTATGACAAAATACTGCGCATCGCGCGCACCGTCGCCGACCTTGACGGCAGCGAGACCGTGAACTCCGACCACATCTCCCAGGCGGTGCAGTACCGCTCGCTCGACAGAACGCTGTGGAGAAATGTGAAGTGAGACCGCCGACTATAGATTATAGATCACAGACTATAGATAAAGCCCCCTCTCGGCGGGGGCTTTTGCTGCTCTACGGCGCGAGTGCTGCTTCTTTGAGGCTCGGTAGGGTGCGGCGACCCGACGCACCGCTGCCGCCGTCGGCGGCACAAGCTTTTTGCCAAACGACGGCATGCGGACAAGCCCATCTATATGTAAAACACGAGGTGGGACGGGGACGACAGATAATGTCTCACAGAGCTTTTTGCTATAACAATAAAAAACGGCTAAAAATCGTTGTTTGTTCACATAATAATTGAAATTTGTCTCAATTTCGTCTACAATAACCGTTGGTATTTGTGATATAATCGAAGCGGAAGATGGAGAATAGTATCCATCGGAAAGGTGAAAGGAAAAAATATGGATTTAAACGGTCAGAAATGCCCTGCCTGCGGCAGGAACTTCGATCACGATGACGATATAGTCGTCTGCCCGGTCTGCGGCACACCTCAGCACCGCGCGTGCTGGGACGAGAGGGGCGAATGTGTCAACGCATCGCGCCACGCCGAGGGCTATGTCTGGCAGCCCGAGGCTGCCGGTTACAGAGCCGAACCCCAGCCGGAGGAGCAGACGGAAAATAAGCAGGGTACGCAGGTCTGCCCCATTTGCGGCGCGGAAAATAATCCGAATTCGCTCAGCTGCACAAACTGCGGCGCGCCCCTGACTGCGGGCGGCGCTCAGCCGTTCAACCCGTTCTTCAACGCGGGCGAGGCGGGCAACCCGTTCCTCTACGGCGTAACAATAGACCCGGAGAGCGAGATAGACGGCGCGAAGGTCAAGGATATCGCCTGCACGGTTCAGTCGGCAAGCGCGAGATATATCCCGAAGTTCAAGGCAATGGCGGACGACAAAAAGAAAATAACCTTCAACTGGGCAGCGTTTTTCTTCAGCCCCTATTGGCTGTTCTTCCGCAAGCTCTGGAAAGCGGGACTCATCTTCATGGGTCTGATGCTCGCCGTGGCTCTGCCGTTCACTTCTAAGGTTGAGGCGTTCACAACCGCATATCAGGCGTATTCGGAGGCGATATACACCTCGGCTCCGGCTGCGGATGTGGCGACGGCGCTTGAGACCGCTGCGACGGCGGTGATGCCCGTGCTTCCGATGATCGGCATACAGATTGTTCTGCACATTGTCGCCGGATTTATCGCGAATCCTCTCTATAAGCGCAGCGTAGTGGCAAAGGTCAAGAAACTCCGCGCCGAGTTCCCCGATGATCGCGCATTTGAGGCGGCGACGATGAGAAAGGGCGGAACATCGATTTTACTTGCTTTTACGGGCTATATAGGTTATTATATAGTATACAATCTGCTGTTGTATTTAGTAGAGATGCTTATAAAATAAAAGAAAGGTTTGGTGCAAAATGAAAGTCAAAAAGGCTATTATTCCTGCGGCAGGTCTCGGCACAAGAGTTCTCCCCGCATCCAAGGCAGTTCCGAAGGAGATGCTCAACATAGTCGACAAGCCGGCTATCCAGTATCTCGTTGAAGAGGCTGTTGCGGCGGGCATCGAGGATATACTCATCATAACCAACCGCGGCAAGGGCGTTATCGAGGATCACTTCGACCATTCTTTCGAGCTTGAGGCAAATCTTGCCGGCAAGAAGAACAAGGAGAAGATCTACGAAGAGGTCAAGGCAGTTGCAAACCTTGCAAACATATATTTCATCCGCCAGAAGGAGACCAAGGGTCTCGGCCATGCTATCCTCTGCGGCAAGAGCTTCGTCGGCGATGAGCCGTTCGCCGTTCTCTACGGCGACGATGTCACCGTCAGCGACGATCCGGTAACTGCTCAGCTGTGCAGAGCATATGAGAAGTACGGCAAGGGCGTTGTCGGCGTCAAGGAAGTTCCCGACGAGCTCATTTCGATGTACTGCTCGCTCGACGTCACTCCTCTTGAGGGACGCGCAATGAGCTGCCACAAGATCATCGAGAAGCCCACTCCCGAGCAGGTCATGTCGAACTATGCTATTCTCGGCAGAGTCGTTCTCCCGCCCGAGGTGTTCGGTATGCTCGAAAAGGGACTGACTACTGTTAAGCCCGGCGAGGAGCTTTATCTGACCGATGTCATGAGCGAGCTCGGCGCAAGAGGCGATCTCGTTGCTTATGATTTCGACGGAATCCGTTACGACATGGGCAACAAGCTCGGCATCATGAAGGCAAACTGCGAAGTTGCCCTCAAGCATCCCGAAATCGGCGAGAGCTTCAAGGCTTATCTCAAGGAGCTCGTCAAGACCCTCGACTAAACAACAGCACAACCAAGTAAAGGAGCGCATATGCGCTCCTTTTTTGATGGGTGGGGGTTGCGTTTGCGGTAATGTAGCAGATAACATCCGACCATGCCACACACGTTTTGCTTATTACTTTGAGCAAGCCAAAAGCCTCCGCATGATATCACACGGAGGCTTTGAGTTTTTATTTTTTATTTTACCTGCTTTATCTTGTTGCCGGAGACGAGGAACGCGTGCTCGGAAATTTCCATCATCGGGGTATCGTTGACGGAATCGGTATAGAAATTGTCGATTATCGTATCGGGATACATCTCCTTGAACAGCTCGACCTTTCTGCCGCGGAAGCAGAGGTCGGTTATGTGCGCGTTGCCGTCAGTGCGCGAGCAGATATAATTCTTGATGTTGAGCCTGTGCATAACATCGTCGAGCAGAACTTCGGGGCTCGCGGAGATTATTATATCGTCATCCTGCCTCTGGCGAAAATAGAACGGCTTTATCTTGTGGATATTCGTATCCCAGAACTCGGTGACGAGCGCGTCGAAATCCTCGATGCTGTTGTAGTAATCGGTAACGACATCGGAATACTGCTCCAGCGCTTCCTCGGCGTTTATCGTGCCCTTTGTGTATTTGTAGAGCCCGTTGATAACGTCGGGAATGTACTTGACGAGCGAGGGGTCTTTCTTGAAAAGAAAGATGAACAGATCAATAAAGCTCTCGCCGTCGTAGATGGTGTTGTCAAAATCATAAACATTCATTTTCATTTTCTCCTTGTTCGGGAAGCTCTGCACACATCCCGGATTTATTTTCTCCGTCAAAGAATACCATAATTTTAACTGTTTGTAAAGACTTCCAAAGACGCCCCGCGCGATTGACTAAACGGGATTTAGTTGGTATAATGGTATAAGGTCTGTATGAAAATACGAAAGGACGAAAAAACGATGATTAAGATCGCTCCTTCAATGCTCGCAGGCGACTTTTCCCAAATGGGAGAGCAGGCCGCAATGATAGAAAAGGCCGGCGCGGACTGGCTCCATCTCGATGTGATGGACGGACATTTTGTGCCCAACATAACCTTCGGCGCACCGATCATAAAAAGTATCCGCAGCAAAAGCTCGCTTGTCTTTGACGTTCACCTGATGATAAGCGAGCCGCTCAGGTATATCCCCGATTTTGTGAAAGCGGGCGCGGATGTTATCACATTCCACATCGAGTCGGATTCCCCGGTCGACGAGACTATCGACCTCATCCGCTCGTCGGGCTGCAAGGCGGCACTCTCCGTCAAGCCCGGCACTCCCGTTGAGAGCGTTTTTCCCTATCTCGACAAGCTCGACATGGTGCTCATCATGACTGTTGAGCCCGGCTTCGGCGGTCAGAAGTTCATGGCAGACATGATGCCGAAGATAAGCGCGCTGCGCGAGGAGTGCGAGAAGTGCTCGATTGATATTGAGATTCAGGTCGACGGCGGCATATCCGCAAAGACCATTGAAGAGCCCGCCCGCCGCGGCGCGACCGTCTTTGTCGCGGGAAGCGCGGTTTTCGGCGCGGACGACCCCGCAAAGGCGATAGCCGAGATGAAAGATATCGCCGCAAACTGCCAATAATCAATTGCCAGAAAGTTTTTTCAGCGCGTCGCCCTCGGCTATGCACCGCCAGTGCTCCCGGGTGTGCGAAGCGGCGGCAATGGAATTTATCTGCGCGCCGAACTCGCTGAGAATATGCTCCGGCGCGTCGGAAACGCTCTCGCCGAGAAGCAGGCGGTAGACGCCGCCGGACTCATACAGCCCGCTGTTTTTAAGGCTTCTGCCGAGCGCGTGCGCCGCGTCCATAACATCGTCTATCGAGCCGAACTCATAGACCGCCGTGTTCTCCCCTTTCTTTATCGACGGGGGCTGGCGGACTCCGCGGCTGCCGTCCGAACAGAGGGTGAATTTCAAAACGCATCCTCCCCTGCCTGCGGGCACCGCTTCGATTATCATCCGCCCGCTCGGGTCGATGTCGCGCTTGAGTTCGTGACCCGCTCTGTCGAGCAGAGTCCAGACCACGCGGCGCGTCTCAATATTCGAGTAGTCCATTTGATCGTATGTAATATTGAGCGCATCCATGTCGCGCGCCGAAAGCTCTATAGTTATCCTGTTTTCAGCCGGCGCCTGTATCTTCAAAGCGCATCCCCTCCTTAATAAACAGAAAGTTCTCTGCCTTATATAATATTACGCGCCCCCGCGGCGTGCAATGCAAAATTTTTGCCAGCGCAATAAGCCGGCAAACGGAAAGGTTGGTTTTATGGCAAGATTCAAACGCATAAAAGCGCCTAAAAGTCCCTATACGAGCTATCTGCTCATGCTCGCCGCACCCGCTATAGTCAGCTGGTATTACTACGGCGCGCTCGCATTCAGGGCGATACTTACGGGAATTATAAGCGCGGTCGCCGTTGAGGCAGTCGCGCTGCTGATAATGAAAAGGAAGCTAAACTGCCTGTCGGATATGCACGCGGTGTTCACGGGCTTCGCCATCGCTATGCTTCTGCCCGCCACCGCACCGATCTGGCTGATAGGCGCGGGCTCGGCGTTCGCAATTCTCGTTGCAAAGATTCCGTTCGGTCCGGCGCACAAGGCTCCGTTCGTGCCCGCTGCGGCAGGCATGGCGTTTCTGACCGTCTGCTTCCCGGACGAGGTTTTCAAATATCCCGCCATCGACTCGGCGTCGTTCGATGTTTTTGACGCGGGCTCGTCCCTCGCCGCTCAGCTGAGCGCGGGCGGAATACAGCATGTGAACTCCGTCGGCATAATGTCGATGATATCCGGCAATGTCGCCGGCCCGCTCGGCACCTGCTGCGCGGTCGCGCTGCTCGGCTCATGCGCTCTGCTCACCGCAGGAAAGCCGAAGAGACTCTTCAATGTCCTCGGATTTTTGACCGTCTGCTCGCTGCTTGCGGTAATTTTCCCGCGCGGATCGTTTTCAAGACCGGTATCCCTGCTCACGGAGCTGTGCGCAGGCAGCCTGCTCTTCTCGGGCATATTCTTTGTAACCGACCCCGGCACGAGCCCGAAACACCCGCTGACAAGATTTATCTACGGCGCGTTCGCCGGAATAATCTGCATGATACTGCGCTACTTCGGAACGTTTGAGGACGGCACCTGCTTCGGCATCCTGCTCACCAACGCTTTCTGGCCGATAGTTGACAGCACGCTGAGAAAAATTGGCTACCACAAGTTCATTGAAAAGTCGATGGCAAAGAGCGCGGAAAAGAGAAAACAGAAAGCAGCATTAAAGGGAGGTGAGCCGGCATGAGTTCAGGCAGAAAATACTCATTCTCCGACGCGCTGTTCAGCAGCACGTTCATTCACAACCCGGTGCTCATCCAGGCGGCAGGTCTCTGCGCGATAGTCGCAGTCGCGACGACGCTCAAGACGGCGGTCCTGCTCGCGGCGGCGTTCTTCCCGGTGCTTATTATCACGCAGGTCTTCGCCTGCCTCGCGCTCAAAAAAGTCCCGAGATGGATAAGAGTCGCGATATATCTGCTCATCGGCACGGCGATAATCGCCGGAATCATATACGCAATCGATACTTTTATGCCCGAAATCAGCCTCGGCGCGGGTATATATCTCGCCCTGACGGCGGCAAACTCGATAATTGCCCTGCACTGCGAGAAGCTCGCGGTCAAGACCGACCTGCGCCATGCGTTCTTTGACTCCGTGGCAACGGCGCTCGGCTATGCAGCTGTTATTATCCCCGTCGGCGCGCTGCGCGAAATGATAGGCTCATCCACCATATGGGGCGCAAATATCAAAGTCCCGATGGCCTTCCCGGCGATTCTCATGCCGTTCGGCGGATTTTTGTTCCTCGCGTTCTTCGCCGCCGCGCTCAAGGCGCTGATAAACAAGCGCTTCCCCGAGCACTCGGCAGAGACCGAGATGAAGATAAAGAAAACTTCCGTCATAGTCAGCAAGAAGAATCTTCCCGAGGATCTGGCTCCCGCCAAGGCTGAGGAAGCTCCCGCAGAAGAGGAAAAAGAGACTGCCGAAGCAGAAGAGACTGTTGAAACGGAAGAGACTGTCGAAGTCGAAGAGACCGTTGAAGCCGAAGACCCCAAAGAGGACGACTTGGCACACTTTGAGCCGCTCGACGGCAAGGGCAAATTTGACCTTTCCGATATCTTCGCCAAAAACGACGAAGACGAAGATGACAAGGACTACGGCTCGGTGTTCAACCGCCTGTTCGACGAAGCAAAGGATTTTGACTCCGACGAGAAGAAGGAGGGAGACAAATGAACATGACCTGGTTTTTTGATTTGCTCTCCACAGCACTCTACACTGTGTTCATTCAGAATCTCGTCTTCAACGGCGGATACGCGGCGAGCGAAGCTCTTATGCTTGCGAAGAAGCCGCGCAGACTCTGGATGTTCTCGGCGATGATCGCATTTTTCTCGACCGTCACGGCACTCGCCTGCCCCGCGCTCGAAATGATACCGGTGCTCAGCACCCTGCCCTCGGCGCTGCATTTTGCAATGTTCAGCGGCGTGCTTATTGTAGTTTTCCTGATAACCGGACTCATACTCAAGCTCGCCCTCGGCGCGACCGAGAAGTTCCTCGGCACGCTCGGCATGGCGGCGCTCAACACCCTTGTGCTCGCAACTCCCCTGCTCAACCGCAGCGCGGCCTACACCCTCCCCGAGAGCATCGGCTCCGGCATCGGCGCGGGTCTCGCGTTCATTCTCGCGGCGACGCTCATATGCAAGGGTCTGCACATAATCTCGCAGAATCAGGATATGCCCAAAGCCTTCCGCGGCACTCCGGCGGCGTTCGTCTACGTCGCGCTGCTCTCGCTCGCGTTCTCCGGCTTCTCGGGCAGCTCCCTGTTCTCATAATTAATTAAAAAATTCCGACGCCGACGGGTGATGTCATGCCCGCCGCGCGGCACAGAGGATGATGAAAAATGGCAAAACGCAGCAAATATGACAAGTATTTTTCTCCCGGCACTCACAGGAGCATAACCGCGTTCAGCAAGCACGCGGCAGGCGGCTCGAAGCGCCGCAAGAGCTACACCGAGCGCAGGCGCAATAAGATAGTTGGAATAGTCCTCGCGTGCATTCTCGGCGCAGCTGTTGTCTTCACTGCGGCATTTTTCGTCACCGATACGCTCCTCGGCATCTCCGACGCGAATATCGAAACCACGCAGAAGGCCGAAAAGGACAACAAAGGCAACAAAGACAAGAACAACAAAGGCGGCAAGAACGACACGACCGCTCCCGCCGACAATCATCAGACTTCTGCCGAGATAAAGGCGCGCGTCGGCAATGTCTCCCTGCTCGCGGGCGGCAGCGGACTCGACCAGTTCGTATCCTCGCTCAAGAGCGCGGGTCAGAACGCCGTTGTCATCGACTTCAAAGATGCGTCCGGCTATCTCAGCTTTCCCTCTTCTATAGCGGCTGTAAAAGACAAAGCTCCGTCATCAAAGGCTCAGGCGAACGCCGCCGCGAGCGTCAAGAAAATTCAGCAGTCCGGCATAAAAGTCGTGGCGCGCATATACTGCTTCAAAGATACACAGATGCCGCGCATTGACCGCACCATGGCTGTTCACTACAACAAAACTCAGATGATTTGGCTCGACAACGAGGCTTCCAAGGGCGGCAAGCCGTGGCTCAACCCCTATTCGCAGACGGCCCAGAACTATCTGCTCGAGGTCGTCAAGGAAGTGAAGAACCTCGGCGTTGATGTTATACTTCTCGACGGCGTGCAGTTCCCCGACTTAAATTCTAACGTTGCGACATTTGACGGCGAGGGCTCGGTATCGAGAAATGCCGTGCTCGTGAACTTCGTCAACTCCTGCGTCTCCGCGTGCTCCGGCACTCCCGTTATCTGCGCGATGAAGGGCGAAGCGGCTGCGGGCGGCAGCAGCGATATATACAACGGCTCTCTCTGGAGCGCGAACGCCTCCGCTTTTGCGGTCGATCTCAGCTCCCTCAAGGCGGACGCCCAGCGCAATTTCCCCGCTTCGAAGAAGGTCATTGAAATGAAGAGCTCGGCTTCAAACACCGACAGCACATATATCCTCACGAAATAAAGGCAGATTTAAATGCATTTTATCCCCTACAACTCGAGAAAAAAATATCATCTCTCGCCCGGCGCGGCTGTGCGCTCGGGTGAGGATATGATTTTCAGGATAGTTCTGCCCCGCTCGGAGCAGTGCAGCGCGGTTCGCCTCATTCTTGAGACGGACGGCGGCGAGAGAGAAGATTTTTCTTTCTCGTGGGAGCGAATGCAGGGCGAAAACGAGGAATGGTGGCGGCTCGAGACCGCCGCACCCGAAAACGCGGGGATAGTCTGGTACTTTTTTGAATACGACACCCCGTGGGGCACAAAAAAAATATCACTTGAATCTAAAGGCAGCGCCGTCATCGGCGAGGGCTCGCGCTGGCGGCTGACCGTATGCCTCGAAAACTGCGATACTCCCCTGTGGCTTCGCGGCGGCACAATGTATCAGATATTCCCGGACAGGTTCTGCCGCTCCGGCAAAACTCCCCTGCCCGAGAACAAGCCCGCGGCGGAATATCACTCCCGCTGGGGCGAAGAGCCCGACTGGGAGCCCGACTCCGACGGAAAAATTGAAAAATACGACTTTTTCGGCGGCGACCTCAAGGGCATCGAAGAGAAGCTCGGCTATCTCGAGAGCCTCGGCGTCACCTGCATATATTTGAACCCGATTTTCTCCGCGCGCTCGAACCACCGATACGACACGGGCGACTACATGAAAATCGACCCGATGCTCGGCACAGAAGAGGATTTCAAGTCTCTCTGCAAGAGTGCCGAAGAGCACGGGATAAAAATTCTGCTCGACGGCGTGTTCAGCCACACGGGCGCCGACAGCAGATATTTTGACAAATTTTCGTCTTACGGCGGCAAGGGTGCATATTGCGACAAAAATTCTCCCTACCGTTCGTGGTATAATTTTCGTTGCTGGCCGGACGATTACGCCTGCTGGTGGGGCGTTGACATCCTGCCGGAGCTAAATGAGACAGACCCGGGCGTACTGGCGTTTCTGACCGGCGAAAACGGCGTTGCGCGGCACTGGCTCAGACTCGGCGCGTCGGGCTGGCGGCTCGACGTGGCGGACGAACTGCCCGATGAATTTCTCGACCGCTTCCACGAGGCGGTCAGAAAAGAGAAAAAAGACGCGTTTATCTACGGCGAGGTCTGGGAGGACGCGACCGACAAGATAAGCTACGGCCACCGCCGCAGATATCTCGAGGGCGGCGAGCTGGACAGTGTGATGAACTATCCGTTTGCAAATGCTGTTATAGATTTTGTCCGCACGGCGAATGCGGAAGAACTCCGCGAATGCGTTGAAAACATAGTCGAACACTATCCCCGCGCGTCGCTCGACACGCTGATGAACCATATCGGCACCCACGACACGGTGCGCGCCATAACGCGGCTCGGCCGCGGCGATATCAAGCGCCCCGAAAACGGGCGCGACAGGGGTATCTTGACTGAAGAGCAATATCAAAAGGGCGTTTGCCTTTTGAAGCTCGCCTCGGTTTTGCAGTTCACGCTCCCCGGCGTTCCCTGCGTCTATTACGGCGACGAGGCCGGGCTCGCGGGCGGCGAAGATCCGTTCAACCGCGCCTGCTTCCCCTGGGGAAATGAGAACGCGGAGCTGCTCGACCACTACAGAACACTCGGCAGGATAAGAAAGCTCTGTCCCGCGTTTATCGACGGAGAGTTCAACTGCATATCCTCGGCGCTCGGCTGCATCGCATATGAGCGCAATTCCGAATCGGGCAGCGCGCTGATAATCGCAAACGCAAACTGCCACGGGATAGAATACACTGTCCCCGAACGCTGGCGGGGCGCATCCATGCTCTTCGGCAGCGCCGCCGACGGACGCAGTGTCCCGCTCGGCGCATATTCGGCGGCAATACTTTATAAATAATCGGAGGTGATAGCATGGCGAAAAGAAAGGGAATGAAGTTCCGCACAACGCAGGAGAAAAAGACAAAGCAGTTTCGGCTTTTCGTGCTCGGATTCGTCGGCTTTCTGCTCGCGTTCGCCCTCGTCTCCGTAGCCTATATGTTCAAATCGCATCATCTCTCAATGAACGACCTGTTCCCGGAAAAGGAAGTCGAATCCTCCGACGGGAGCACCGACGAGGCTATTGCGCCGCTCGGCGGCAAGGCGACATTTATGTTCGCCTGCGTCTCGGACGAAAAAGACGAGCTGTATTTTGTCGCCGCAGTCAGCGCCGATCTCGATTCGGGCGAGGTGCGCGTGTGCGCCTTTGATCCGAATACTTCGGCGGATATCTCCGGCAACAAAGACAGTCTTATGGGTCACTACAAGACCGGCGGCTCGAAAGAGCTCAAGAAAGCGGTCGACTCCCTCTGCGGATTCACCGCGGACAAATACGCCGTCTCGACCGCGAATCAGTTCAAGAATGCCATCAACGTGCTCTCCGGCGCGCAGATATCCGTGCCCGAGCGCATAAGCTATAAGACAAAGGAGCTGTCGCTCTCGCTCATGCCCGGCAACCAGACCGTCAAGGGCGAGACGCTGCTCAAATATTTCCGCTACTGCCTGACCCCGTCGGGCGGCGGAGCGCAGAAGCAGGGCGAACTGCTCTGCGTGCTTTTCTCGCAGTATATCAACAAGACCTATCTCGCCTCCGGGCGCAACTATTTCTCGCAGATAATCAACTCTTTGGACACCGACATATCAATAGTCGATTTCTCGCGCTGTGAGCGCACTCTCTCCGCGATGGCGGCGGGAGATATAAAATATACATCTGTTTCTTCCGCCGGCGAGCTGACCGTTACGCCCGGCAAGCGCGGAAAATAACCGTTTATAAAACAAGGGGGCGGTCATTTGGCAAGAAAGCTTCTGTGTCCTGCGGCGCTTCTGCTGGCGCTGACGCTCATATTCACCGGGTGCTCGGTGAAAAAGGTGAACAATATACCCTCATCCGAACAAGTGTCTGCGTTCGGCGACTTCAAGCACTACTTCGGCGAGCTCAATGAGAACGAGAAACGCGCATACAACGCCATTCTCCGCGACATTGAGTCGTTTCCCGAGGAAATTGAAATTCCCGAGCTCAACAACGAAGAGCTCGAAAAGGTCTGGCTCGCCGTTATGTACGACAACCCGGAGCTGATAATGCTCGGGCGCGAATGTATGCTCGTCTCGAGAGACCGCAAATTCTGGTTCAGCTGCGAATACGCCATGACCAAAGACGAGTATGAGCAGAAAAAGGCCGAGCTTCAGACAAAAGCGGATGAGCTCGGCGCAAAGATAGTCAAAGAAGCTTCTGATTTTGACAAGGAACTGCTTATTCACGACGCGATAATAGACTCGTGCAGATATACCGACTCCGACAAGCTCATTGCAAGCTCCGCTTACGGCGTGCTCGTCAACGGCTCCGCCTCCTGCGAGGGATACGCAAAGGCGGCGAAGCTCCTGCTCGACAAAGCGGGAATAGAAAACTATGTCATCACCGGCACGGCGAAGCGCGAGGACGGCGCGAGCGAGGGACATATGTGGAATGTCGTCTTTATCGACGGCAAGCCCTATAACCTCGACCTCACCTGGGACGATCCCATCGGCGAGGGAGTGACGCAGAACAAGCGCTATGCTTATTTCAATATTACGGACGAAGAGATACTGAAAACCCACACGTTTTCCGATGCGTCCGCCTGCTGCACCGCGACGGACAGCAACTATTTCGTCAAGCTCGGCAGGCAGTTCGACGGCTACAATGCCGAGACGAAAACCGCTCTTTCAAATATGTTCGGCGGGCATAAATCGGGCGACAAGCTCGACGTCAGGTTCTCTTCCGAAGACGCTTATCAACGCGCCATTGATGGACTGCTGAAAAAAGAGGAGATCTACAGACTCCTCAGCATCGCCGACGCGGGCAAGGGCGGATTTTCAACAACGCAGATTAATTATATCGCCGACGACACCCACTGTGTCATCGAATTTATTCTCGTATAACCGGGGTGAAATGATGGACAAAAAGAGAATCGAGGCGGCTGTACGCGAGATACTTGCGGCGGTCGGCGAGGATCCGGACAGAGAGGGTCTTGTCGAAACGCCCGCGCGGGTCGCCAGAATGTATGAAGAGATTTTCTCGGGGCTCGAGGACGATCCGAAGCGCCATGTCAAGCTCTTCAACGAAGAGAAAAACGAAGAGATGGTCATTGTCCGCGACATCCCGATGTATTCGATGTGCGAGCATCATCTTCTGCCGTTCATCGGCAGGGCGCATATAGCATATATCCCGCGCGACGGCAAAGTTATCGGTCTGTCGAAGCTCGCGAGGATAGTTGACAGCTTCGCGCGCAGACCCCAGCTCCAGGAGAGGCTGACTTCGCAGATTGCGGACTTCCTCGATGAACAGCTCGACCCGCTCGGCGTGGCAGTCGTTATCGAGGCGGAGCACCTGTGCATGACGATGCGCGGAGCGCGTGCGTCGGGTGCGCAGACGAGAACTTCCGCTCTGCGCGGCACGATGCGCTCGGACGCGAGGGCGCGCGCCGAGGCAATATCACTTCTGACAAAATAAGGCGATACTATGGAGAGATTTATTTTTGATACCTCCTCCCACACCCTTGTGTGCGGGATACTCAATATAACTCCCGATTCCTTTTCGGACGGCGGCAAATGGGACGAGCCGCAGAAGGCTCTTGAGCACGCGCTCGAGATGCAGGCGCTCGGCGCTGATATCATCGATGTCGGCGCGCAGTCGACCCGACCCGGCTCAACAAGACTCTCCGCCGACGAAGAGAACGCGAGACTCATTCCGGTGCTCGATTTGTTAAAGGGCAGGATAACCGTTCCGATAAGCGTTGACACATTCTATCCCGAATGTGCGCGCACGGCTCTCACGCACGGCGCGAAGATAATCAACGATGTCAGCGGGGAAGCAAGCGACGAGATGGCGAAGGTTGTCAGCGAATTCGGCGCGGGATGGATAATCATGCACAATCCCGCCGGCGCGGACGCCGTCCCCGTCTATGAAAACGGAGTCTCCGACGATGTGCTCGACTTTTTCGGCAGAGCCGCGAGGGTCGCAAAATCGCACGGGATACCGGCGAGCAGCCTCTGCTTCGACCCGGGAATCGGCTTTGCAAAGAGCTACGAGGACAACCTGCGCCTGATAAGGGATATCGGGAAGATAAAGACCGACGGCAGCGCGCTGATGTCCGCCGCGTCGCGAAAGCGCGTTATCGGCACGGCATCGGGCGAGACGGACGCCGCAAAGCGCGACCCGGGAACGGTGGCGCTGCACACGGCGAGCATATTGAACGGCGCAGATGTTATCCGCGCTCACGATGTGTTCTCCGCCGTCCAGTCGGCGCGCGTCGCGGACGCACTGAAAAAGATATACGGGGAGGCAAACGGTGGATAAGATAATTATAAATTCGCTTCGCCTCTTCGCCTATCACGGAGTCAATCCCGAGGAGCAGGAGGACGGGCAGTTCTTCATTCTCGACATTGAGGCGGATATTCCGCTTTCAAAAGCCGGCGAGAGCGACGACTTAAACGACACCGTCAGCTACGCGCAGATGATAAAATGCGCGCGCAGGGTGTTTTCCTCGCAGAAGGACAAGCTCATTGAGCGTGCCGCGCGGCGAGTTGCCGATGCACTGCTCGAAGAATTTCCGCCCATTGAGGGCGTGAGAGTGACCTGCAAAAAGCCGGACGCGCCGATGAAGGCGGATTTCGGCTTCGCCGCGGTCAGCATTTACAGGGAAAGAAAATAAAAACATAAAACGGGCAAGAAACATCAAGCGAAAGGACTGTAGATTTTATGGCAAACTGTATGCAGGCAGTTATAGGGATCGGTTCAAACATGGGGGACAGACTGAAGAACATAAACGGCGCGGTGCGCTCTCTGTCCCGCCTGCCAAAAACGAAAATAACGGCGTGCTCCCACGTCTATGAGACCCGTCCGGTCGGATATGAGGCGCAGCCGCTGTTTTACAACGCCGCAATAATAGTGGAGACGGAGCTGTCCGCGCAGATGCTGCTCGGCGCATGCCTCGGCATCGAGGGAGCTTACGGCCGCGTGAGGACGATAAAAGACGGACCGCGCGTGCTCGACCTCGACCTGCTGCTCTATGAGGGCATGAAGAGCGAGAGCTTCCTGCTCACCCTGCCCCACCCGAGAATACACGAGCGCGCTTTCGTGATGGTTCCGCTGCTCGATCTATTCCCGTCCGGCAGAGCGCCCGGACTCTTCTTCCTGCCGGCTCTTCACGAGATCGGCACGGACGGCGTTGAAAGAATAAACGAAGAGATAACTCTTCCCGAATAAAGAACGAGGTGTACCAATGAAATACGACGTAGTTATCATCGGCGCGGGCCCTGCCGGAATATTCACGGCCATTGAGCTTATCCGCAAGGGCGCGAACAAGAAAATTATGATGGTTGAAAAGGGTCAGCCGATTGAAAAGCGCCGCTGCCCCAAATCGAAGACCAACAAGTGCGTCAACTGCAAGCCCTATTGCCACATAACGACCGGGTTCTCCGGCGCGGGCGCGTTCTCGGACGGCAAGCTGTCCCTGAGCCCCGAGGTCGGCGGTCAGCTCCCCGAGCTCATCGGCTACGATGTGGCGCAGAAGACCATTGAATATGCCGACAGCATCTATCTCGAGTTCGGCGCGGACACTCATGTTGAGGGCGTCGGACGCGAAGAGGAAGTCAAGGAGATAAGAAAGCGTGCGATAAAAGCGGGTCTTCGCCTCGTTGACTGCCCGATACGCCACCTCGGCACCGAGAAGGCGCAGGACATATACTATGCCATCGAGCAGTATCTCATCGAAAACGGCGTTGACATGCTCTTCGGCTACGAGTGCGACAACATAATTCTTGAGGGCGACCAGTGCAAGGGCGTCTATGTCCGCAAGGGCGACGAGAACATAGAGATCTTCGCGGATCACACGGTCATCGCGACCGGACGCCGCGGCGCGGACTGGCTCGAAAAGCTCTGCGCTCAGCATGATATTTCTCATCAGCCCGGCACAGTCGACATCGGCGTGCGCGTTGAGATAAGAAACGAGGTCATGGAGAAGGTCAACGATGTTCTCTATGAGTCGAAGCTCATAGGCTATCCCAAGCCGTTCAAGAACAAGGTCCGCACATTCTGCCAGAATCCCGGCGGATTTGTCAGCCAGGAGAACTACGACAACGACCTCGCCGTTGTCAACGGACACTCATACAAAGAGCTCAAGAGCAACAACACGAACCTCGCGATACTCTGCTCCCACAACTTCAATCAGCCGTTCAACCAGCCGATTGAATACGCGCAGAAGGTCGGCGAACTGACAAACATGCTCGGCGCGGGACATATTCTCGTCCAGCGCTACGGCGATATCCTCGACGGAAAGCGCACATGGCAGAAAGAGCTTGACCGCTCGAATGTCAGACCCACTCTCCCCGACGCCGTCGCGGGCGACATAACCGCCGCCATGCCCTACCGCGCGATGCTCAACATAATCAACTTCATCCAGGCTGTCGACTACGTCGTGCCCGGCTTCGCCGCGGAGGAGACACTGCTCTACTCCCCCGAGCTCAAGTTCTACTCCAACCGCATCAAGATGGATGAAAACTTCGACACGAACGTCAGAGGTCTCCACTGCCTCGGCGACTCGAGCGGCTGGACAAGAGGTCTGATGATGGCCTCCGTCATGGGCGTGCTCATGGGCAGAAGCATAGCGGACAGATACAGCGAATAAACACAGCTAAAAATGAAATGAACCCCCGAAGTCTCTGTGAACTTCGGGGGTGATGTGTTATATGTGATGATTTTAGCGAATACAATATTTCGTAATATTTTTTGTATTGCTTTTCACAATATTAAGTTATTTAACTTTAAACCTTACCCACTTCTTAACATTACTTATTTTTGTTCCGGCTGAAGTGTTTCCTGATATAATTTCTTTAGAAGATTCTTTATTTGTTTCCGTTTTAGAAAGGTAGTACGTCTCTATACGTTCCCTATCTCTATACCTATAGAGCTTATAACCTTTTGAAACCAAGACATCTTTTTTCTCCTCATTATACCAGCTGTTTCCGTGTTTACCATATATATTAAACTTCTTGCCGCCTACCGTTTCTGTTCTCCAAACAGGTAATCTTTCAGTAGACCAACCGCGCACTTCCTTTTTACCACAATAGCTTCCGCTCCAATTTCCAGCCCATGGTCCAGTGGTCCCTTTGCCATCAGTATAACGACTATAGTTATACTGGGGCTCATATTTATCGGGCACAGACTTGGAATGATCATCTATTTCACGGTATCCAGGCTTCTCTTCCGGTTTTTTCTTCGAGTAGTCACTCCACTCTCCGTACTCTCCCCATTGGTAGGTTGAATCCTTATACTCACTGTATCCGTTGTTTTTATATCTTTCAGCCTCTGAATTACTTGTCGTAGTTTTATATGTCGTTTCATCATATGTCCACTTGCTGTAAAAAACATCGGCATTAGCTGGCTTTTCGGACTCAAGAACCCAATCGGATAAACCATTTTCTTTCCACTGAGCATAGAGCGTTATGTTGCTTGTGGAGTTAAATGTATCGCCCGAAGAAACTTTTGTTCCTCCGCTCGGCGAAGTATACCAACCTGTAAAAGTATAATAATCCTTTTGGGTCGTCGGCAGAGTTCCATAGGTATCTCCGTATTTGACCGAAATACTGCCAACCGAACTTCCTCCATTAGTATTGAACGAAACGGTATAGGTATTCTCGCGCCACTTCGCATTGAGCGTATGGTTGCGGTCGACATTAACCGTCGAGTCCGCGGTCACTTTTTCTCCGCTGTCGGTATACCAGCCGTCAAAAGTATATCCCGGTTTTGTCGGCAGAGGAAGATTTCCGTATTTTTTGCCGTATGTAACACCAATCGGGCTGACCGCGCTGCCGCCGTTTGAGTTGAAAGACACCGTATATTCTCCTGCGGTCCAGCGCGCATAAAGCGTATGATCCTCGGAATTATTGACGGTATCGCTGCTTGTTATCTCCCTGGTATAAGCCCTCGACAAATACCATCCGGAGAAGGTATAACCGTTTCTTGTCGGCGTCGGCAGGGAGCCGTAAGGCTTCTCATAATATTTGGTCTCTGTCGTGGATCTCGATCCGTCGCCGTAATCAAACGTAACCTTTACGGGCTGCGGTCCCTTGCTGATATAGACAACAATCGTGCTGCCCTTCGGGACATTCATTCCGCCCTCCGGCGAAGTTCTGATAACAAGTCCCTCTTCGACTTCGGAATCATATATCTGTCTGAATTCAACCGTAAAGTCGCCAAGTTCCTCTTTTGCTTCGTTTTTGCTCATGCCGGCAACAACCGGAATAAACACGGTCGGCTCTGCCGTTGCATAAAATACCGTTATAGTATCGTCAACGGAAGCAACCGTTCCGCTGGGCGGATCCTGCGAGATAACCTCATTTTCCGGATACGAATCATTCTCCTCCGGCATAGGCACAACATTATTGAAGCCTGCCTGCGAGAGCGCTATAAGTGCTTCGGAGAGATCCTTGCCGACAACAACAGGAACCTCTGAGGGAGCCTGTCCCTTTGAATAATAGATTATAACCGTATCTCCGGCTTTCAGCGTGGTACCCGCCGTTATCGTATTTCCGTCTGCGGTCACGATACGGATTATTGTTCCCTTTGTCGGATATTCGCTGCTGTACTCTTCTCTGGTCTGAACATTGAGTCCCTTGCTCTGGAGATAGGCTTCGACATTCGAACTGCCAAGAAATTCTTCGTCGATTCCGAATCCGTCATAGCTTTTTCCGAATGTTATTGTTCCGTCTTCCGAGACCTCAAGCTCATAGTCCTTTTCCGAACCTGCACTCTTGTTATATCTGACAACCGATCCGATGGTCAAATATTCACCTTCACTGTGATCCTGTTCTATAACTATATTCTCGTTTTCTTCGCTGAACTTCTTTACGCCGAAATCCAGACGCAGCTGTCCATCCCTGAACTCCGGCTCGGACTTCGCCTTCTCTTCCGATTCACCGACGATATTGGGAACGCGGACGAAACCTTCTATATTGCCGGCATTAAACATTGACTTGAAGTTTATGACACCGGTCAGTGTCAGCACACCGACCGCTATCGCCACAGTAAGCAGCGACGGGACAAGAATTTTGAGCCACAGCGGCCACGAATAGATATCTATCTTCTTTATCTTTCCGTATCTTCTCTTCGCCGGCGGATCTGCATTGAGCTCCTCGATAAAGGTTTTGATATCCGGTGTTCTGTCCTCCACGCGGACATTCATCGCGTTGAGAATTGCCACTTCGCGGTTTCTGGAAATATTTTTTACAAGCTTATGCGGCTCAATAAGAATATCCTTGTTCTGGTTCTCGTATTTTGCCCTGCGTTCCATAGCGTCCGGAGGTGTTTTGCCGGTTATCATCCTGTAAAGCGTTGCCGCTATGGCATAGACATCGGTATACGGACCCTGATCTCCCCTGCTTCTGTACTGCTCCTCGGGCGAATATCCGGGTTTTATAATTACCGTAAGGCTTCTGCTGTGAGACGTCGTTGCATATCTTGAAGCTCCGAAATCGATAAGCTTCACCGATCCGTCCTTCGTCAGGAATATGTTATCCGGTGCGATATCTCTGTGGAGAAGTCCCTCGGCGTGAACGGTCTGGAGCGATTCCATAACGGGCATAAGCATATTTATTGCTTCGTCCTCGGGAATGGTTCCGACCTGGCCGAGATATTCTTTCAGCGTGATTCCGTCCAGATACTCCATGATAATATATGCAGTTTCATTTTCCTCGAAGCTGTCAAATATTTTTACAATTCCGGCTTCGTTCTGGAATTTAGCCAGTCTCTTCGACTCCTCGACGAACTTTTTCAGACCGTCACGGAACTGTTCGCTCTTATCGCCGTTGAAAACCGTTACCTGTGACTGACCGGGCATTCTTGTTGAGAACTCGCCGGGAAGATACTCCTTTATTGCAACTTTCTGCTCGAGTTTTCCGTCCCAGCCTATATATGTCACTCCGAATCCGCCGTATCCGAGAACTCTGCCGACAATATATCTGTCGTGCAGCAGCGTCCCGGGCTGCATATGTATTGACTCCTCAGCCGGCGTTCCGCATACATATCCGCAATGCGGGCATACATTGAGCGCATCATCATACTGTTCCATACACCCCAAACATCTTTTCACTGTTATTCCTCCTCAAAAGTAAAGTTAGGATATATATCCGCCACCGCGCCGAATTTTGCGCTGTTGAGTGCATCGACGCTAACGGGTATTTTGTCAGAGCACAGCTTGCTCAGATAATCATTATTGAGCATATATCTTAAAAGTTTTTCAGCAGCTTTCTTTTCTGCCTGCGACGTTCTGTCAGATATGCTCCATTCATATGTAAATTCACAGAACAAAGGATCTTTTTCCGGGTATACACATTTGAAAGAAAATTTCTCGTTTCTATAGTTAAGGGCGGTAATAGGATTCAGCATCTCTATTGAAGAAACAAGAACCGTTCCTGACAGATCGTCCGCCTGAGAAATTTCACTGAAATCACACATCTCTATATTTCCGAAATTCTTTGTTATTAAGTCGGACATTCCAATATCGGACTTAACATTCTGCGCAGAGAAATCTGAAATATCATAAAAATACTGATCCGTATAACTTTTTCCGAACATATATGCAACCGGCAGATTCACTGCAAGCGGCATACGTTTTTTTGTATTGTAAATTTTGTTATAGTTTTTCTTGAGAAGCTCACAGCTTTTAAACTCGGAGGAGCTTATGACCGCATCCAGGGGTTCCGCGTCGGAATCGGTTATATCTTCGGAAACTCCCGTGCTCTCATACAAATCGGGTTTTCCCCCGCTGTCCGATTCCAATGCCTCTTTGAGGCGGGATTCATACTCTTCCTGCGTGAAAGAAACAACTGTGACCGTTACCTTTTCGTTGCCCTCCTGCATTTTGAAGTTATTTTCGCATATTGTTTTCAGGATATCATTTTGATCATGTTCCCGAATAACCCAAACCGTTATATCTGCGGCCTCAAGATATTCATTCGCCTTCTGACTGGAATATATTTTGAACGTGACGGCAGACACAACAGCAACCACAATACACGCAGCCATTATGCCAAGGAATTGTTTCAGCTTTCTGACCTTTTTCTCTTTTGAAAGCGGCATAACCTTTCTTTCGCCGCTCAGAGCGCGCAGAAAATCGTCGACATTTTTAAAGCGCATATGGCGTTCTACAGCCATTGCTTTCATAACGGTGTTGCTCAAATTTTCCGAAACCGCGGGATTGAGTTCATTGACCGGCACCAGCTCGTCCGATATTTTTCTGTTTGTTGATTCATCCGGTTTAACGCCGGTGAGCATCATATAAAGAGTCGCGCCGAGCGCATAAATATCAGTCCACGGGCCTATATTCTTTGTGTTATCGTACTGTTCCGGAGGTGAGTATCCCGGCTTGAGAATAATATCAATGACATCATCGGTGCTGTCCGCAAGCTTTGCTGCGCCGAGATCCATCAGCTTTATTTTGATCTCCTTGCCAGTACAGATAAAAATATTATCCGGCGCAACATCTCTGTGAATTATATTTTCGGCATGCAGGGAGCTCAATGCCTTTCCGACTTCAGTTGCAATAACTATAGCGAAATCCACATCGATTTTTCCGCCCATCTGGTTCAGATAATCATTAAGTGCCATTCCGCGCAACAGCTCCATGACTATATATGCCGTATTATTTTCTTCAAAGAACTCAAAAACATTCGGTATACTTCTGTGCGATCCGAATTTCGCCATATTTTTGGCTTCGGCAAGGAAACGTTCTTTTCTGTAATCGAACTCATCTTTTGAGTTCTTTGAAATGATAACGTTCTTCAGCCCTTCTGCTCGGGTGACAAGTCTGCTGATGAAGAACTCTTTGACAGCCACTATTGTTTCCAGCTTCGTATCCCAGGCTTTGTAGACGATGCCGAAGCCGCCTGCACCTACCACTTCACCTACTATATATCTGTTTGCAAGCATTGTTCCCGGAGCAAGATATATCGGTTCTTCAGCCTTTGTTATTTCAACGTGTCCGCAATAAGGGCAAACCGAAAGGCTTTCGTTGAACTCCTTAAAACAGGAAAAACATCTCTTCATGTTATTGCTCCTTCTCCTCATAATCGCTCCACGAAAAACTTTCATCGCATAACGGAACGAACATGAATTTGCTTGAACCTATTTCTATGATATCCTTTGCGCTTATAATCTTGGTTTCAAAGACATCGTCATTGTTGAGATATGTAAGACCGCTTCCGTCCCCTGGCTGAAGATAGAAGTTTCGTTTCTTCGGCTCATAGATAATCAACGCATGTTTTGACCGCGAAACAGTGTTGTCTCCACTGATTACTATCTTGTTTTCCGTGCTGCGCCCGATTGAATTTTTGCCGGAAACAATCGAAAAGCTGTCTCCAAAATGCGGGCCGCTCACACATACAAGCCACCCGACGACCGGATCAACCGGACCTTTTGGTGTATCACTGCTCAGCATTTTCTTGTTTGCTGCACTGAAATAACTTATGGTTTTTTCGTCCGTATTTGCAGAAACCTTTTTGACTGCATCCAACAGTGAGGGTCTGCTCTGCTCCGGTTCCGCCGCTGCCGATTCACTTTTGTCCGATTCTCCGCTATCCTTCTCCGACGCATTTGCAGAGACCGAAGGCTCCGGCACTGAATTTACTGCCGTATTTACGGCGGGCTCTTTGTCCTCACGGCTGCTTTTGTTCACATTCCAGAAATCGATGGTCTTCTCTGAATTCGGTTGTCCTCCTATGGGCTGCAGACCGCCGCCGCCCGTCGTCCCGCTCACCTGATTACTATATACCGGCATTTTTTTACCGCTTTGTGAAAAGGACTCGGGCATGCTGACAGGGTTTCCCCTTGATACGGGTTCTGCCGCCCTTTCTTCCGTATTTTTCTTCTTATGAAACAGACCGCCGAATTTGGGCGATCCCGAGGATTTTTTCCCGGAATCCGAAAAATTGTTTGCTTTTACACCGGCGCCGCAAATTGGGCAAACATCATACATATCGCTGTCGAAATAATGATTGTTGGTGCACATCGTGACATTCATGACAATTCCTCCATCATTTGATTTTTAAAACCGCTATTGTTGTATTATCTCTGCTGATCCCGTTTTTTGTTGCCGTCTTTTCGGCTTTTATCTCCAACGCCATCGCAGTTTCATTGACATTACTGAAATTATTGACAATATTCAGAATATCCGCATCTGGCAATACTTTATATAATCCGTCGGACATTATCACCAGCCTGTCGCCCGGCAATAGTGGCAGCGGCAGATTGTTATAATCAACAAGCGGCGAACCGGAAATGCCCAAAAAGCTGATTAGTGCTTCACCTTTCAGGTTTTCGGAATTAAATTCCTCACGGTCTATCATTCCGGCATTAAGTTTTTCAAGCAGTACGGTTGTATAGTTATGATCCTGCGTTATCTGTGCAAAATCTCCGTCTCTGAAAAGATACAGTCTGCTGTCGCCAACGGAGTTCCAATACAGATTTCTGCTGCTATCCAACATAACGGCGACCAGTGTACTTCCCGCATTCAACTTTTCGCCGGAGGCTGTTTTCAAATTGAGTACATCCGCATTGGCCAAAGCTGTACATTCCTCCAAAAACGGAATTATTTCATAGTTTTTTGGTGCACTTTTATATTGTAATATAAATCTGTTCACCGCCGCATTGCTCGCCAGACGGCCTCCCTCGTGACCGCCCATTCCGTCGCAAACAATAATCAGGCTTCTTTCATCATCGAGCATATAGCCAAAGTCGTCCTGTTGATCCGTTCGGTCGCCCATCACCGAAAGAACTGCAAGCGAACATATGGGATTTTCACAATAAGCTGTTCTTTTCTGCATATGCTTCTCCTCCCGGTTATTTGTCGCACCACACAGCTATCGCCGAAAAATTATCCATATTTCTGTCTTTGCCGCTTTCCTTAACGACCTGAACCATGCTGCTCAACCAATCTTCAACGGTTGCAGATGTCTTCAAAAGTGCGCACATATCTTTTTCTTCTATCAGCTCCCAAAAACCGTCTGAGCAAAGAAGAAACGCTCGACACTTTTTAAGCGGCACCGGCTTCATCAGATCAAACATTGGCTCGTCCCATTCTATACCCATAACTCTGAGAACGATGTTTCGATCAGGGTGATTACGTATCTCGGATTCCTTTATGTCTTTGGAAAGCACAAGCATTTGCGGAATGCTGTGATCCAATGTTCTTTTATAGACCTTGTTTTTTCCGAATATGTAAACTCTGGAATCCCCCACATGACCGATATAAGCGTTTTTTTCATCTGTCACTAAGGAAACAGCCGTCGTCTTCATTTTGTGCCGAGCTTTCAGCTCAATTTGTTTGGCCATAAGAATATCCTGAGCCGCCATAAAAGCTGATGCGAGAAAATCCGATGAGTTGCCGCTTTTTTTAAATTGATTCTTGAAAACCTCTGCAACCAGTGAAGACGCCGCATCTCCCATACCGTGACCGCCAAGTCCGTCGCAAAGGACAAAACAATGTTCGTTTTCTTTGCTGCAAACCCCTATTGAATCCTCGTTGACGGCCCGGTCTCCGCGATCTGTAAATAATGCATATGTCAAATTCATTTTTTTGCTCTCTGTTTCCGTTTATTTTTCATCTGCCAACTCGTTGAGACGGCTTCTGTATGCCTGAACCTCAGAATTGATAAATCCGACAAAATCAATTGACTCAATGTCGTCATGCATAAACAAAAACATTATCTCGCTGTCGATATATCCCTCAGGAAAGGGAACTCCGACATAATCGTATATATTCTCATCATCCTCGCGCTCAACCTCTGTCCCGATAACCATCAATTTTTTCTCTGCATCGGTCAAAGTTATAACGCTGCCTATAGGCAGCAGCCTGCTGCTTTCCATAACTTCTTATAGCCCCTTTCAATTATCTATTACCAATTTTCCTAATTTGTATGCAGATCTGAATGTTTTATATATTCTTCTGCAGCACTCATATAATATATTTCCGTCTGAACTCGGATCTATTTTCATAAGTTTCCTTATAAAAAATTCCGGATCCATGCTGAACGAAATCTTGTTGTCGAGCACGTCACTGTATGTAGCCTCACCCCATATCGGCGACAGCTTCGGCTTGCCTGTAAGAACTGTGTTGGCCTTCCCGAAGGCTGAAATCATTTTATCGAGCCCGTCAAGGAATGTTACCAAATCCACACCCGTATATACCAATTTTCCTATAAGGGCACCGACTTGAGCGTTTCCTAAAAAGTCTTTTCCAATGCTCTCTCCGTTTTCAATCAGAAGGTCCTTAAGCCAATTGACGCCGACTTCTTCATATAACCCTTCAGAGAGAAGACACATATCTGCCGTGTTATTCACAAAATCGTTTGTGCCGCTTATAAGCATAACTACGCCGATCGGAATTCCGCCGGCAAAACAAGCAGCTATTCCGCCGGCAATTTTTGTGATAGCCTTTCCCTCGCCTAAAATAGCTTTTCCGTAATGCCAGACTTTAAAAGTATTGCCGCGCGCGTCATAATCCTTTTTGAGCACAGAATAAATACTTTTTACTTTGTCTGCTATTGCATTCGAGCTTCCGACACACATCGCACCGAGACTTTTGATCAGCTCGCCCCTGTCTCTCGCCTCAACCCGACCGTCATATTCGGTGTACGGTATTCTGCCGCCGCCCGATCCCCCGCCAAAGCCTTTCTTTCTGACTCCTACCGCAGCAGCAGGCACTGAGCGCCTAACCCGCTGTTCCGTGCGGTAATATTTATTGGCGCTGCTATCCGCAAAAGAGTTTATCCGGTCAATTTTTTGCGACACCGACTTTAATTGGGAGTCTATATTTCTGAATTTCGCGGATAGGTCGCCCTTATTGATTACTTTTGGATCTATCCTATTTTTTATAGACCGGATGTTTTGATTTGCAGTCGTAACTGTTTTCTTTGCCTTTTTCGCCTGACTGCCGGCATTGAGAACAGCCGGAACATTTATTTTTATTGTTCCCATCAGCGCTCACCCCCTTAAATCTTATATCCGCGGTCTTATCGCCGCGCATTATCCCATATACGGCGTTTGCTCTCCATAAGGTCTTTGCTCTTTTCAAGCTCTTCGTTAAGTTTTTGAATTCTTTCAAAGTTCTCAAAAATTTTTGAAACCCTCAACAAAGCATCGAATTCGCCCGGAGCGTCATCATCATTTTTTGTTAACCGCTCCAGCTCTTTCTTCTTTTTCTTGTATTCCGCTTCCGCTTTTTCAAAATCGGACTTGGCCTTGGCAATTCTCTGAGCCTTTGCCCTGGCAGCAGCCTGAGCCTTTGCTCTTGCCGCAGCATCTTCTTCCCTCTTGACTGCCGCCGCCGCCGATTTTATAGCGTTGCTTAAAGAAGTGAGCCGATTAATAACATCGTCTATCTGCCTGACTACCTGATCGATACCCTTTGAGACATACCTGACCTCTGCACCGCTCCAGTTTGCGGCAAGTGACGATTTATAATCTGTCAATTGTGTTTTTGCCCGTTTGAGACCGGCTATCTGATTTGTTATCTGATTCGCCTGATCCCTTGCTGCATTTACATTTACAGCCATATGTTCAACCTCTCTAAGCAATTATCTCGGCGTTCCGCATTTCGGACAGACTCCGTATTTAGAGCTGAACGGCGCAGAACAATTTTTGCAAAAAACTATTCTCACATCCTGATTGTTGGGATACGGCGTTTTCTGCGCTTTACCCCTGTTTGACACCGACCTCGTTTCCTTGCGGTCCTGCATCGAACCGGTACCTTCCCTACGTATTTTCAAAAGCATTGAAATTGTAACTGCGTGAAGCGCCATTGAAATACCGAGAAGCACAAAAATTATTATAATTTGAATATACAAATCCGTGACCTCCACATGAATAAGTGCCTTTGACTAAATTGAATAAAACGCATAATCCATTAACGACTTTTTGTCAAAGTAAGCAACCGATTGATTTTCAAGGCCTTTTTCAACGGTAACCGATATTTTTTGCTCATAGAACCTTGTCTTCTTTTTGTTGCGTTCAATTATAACTGTTATCTCCGTTGAGCCCTCGTGTTTCGCTACTATACTTATTGTTTTTTTAGTTTTATTATATCTGACTTCGGCTATGTTGGGATCTGCTATACTTACTTTGATACCGCCCTTATTTTTAATATCCTTATCGCTTAATGGAAGTGATGTTATTGATACGCTTTCCTCGTCACCTTCGCGAACTATGCTTTTGTATTTTTCAAGATATATTTTTCCCTGACCGTTAACCTCAACAGCGGTTTGTCCGCTGCCGTCTCGTGTACAGTTTGACATATATTTTCCGTCTTCAAAGTGCGACGAGTGTGACCACAGGTTTATAGGCTTAAACATTGAAACCGATTTTGCTTTCAGGGTTTTAATAACAAATTTACCCACTTTGCTTTTTTCTGTCAGCAAATTTCCTTCAAAGCTCAAATTATAATCAATACCTATGCAATACTTTAGATCACCGCTTTTACTCCATTCATCCGCCGTATATTTGGTAACATACACATATCCGGATTGCGGTTTTTCATCATGAGAAAAGAATCTTGCTTCGGCATCAATCTCAAATTTAGCTTTTATCTCTCCATCTATAATCGGATCGCCAAAATAACCAACATTAGGATTCAACGCGAGCGCTATTGTAACATTTGCATTGACATGTGAATCCGTGTCTGTCGTTGACAGGTTTGCTGTATTTGCTCTGTAACTGAACCAGCTTGTCTTTTTTATGGTAAGTTCATATGCATTGCTCTGCATAATCTTCAGATTTATTGTTCCATCAAACCTGATTTCCAAATATAATGTTGCGCCTATAGTAAATCCGCTACCCAACGGAATTATAACCTGAGCCAGCTTAATGCTTTTTGACCCACCGGCAGAACTTCCGGTAAATCTCGCGTTTTTAATATTAGCAAAAAAATTACCGGATACTTTTTTATCTTTAAAGTCAATTTTAAGTCCGCCGTTTCCGTTATTTGCAGGGCTATATCTGAACTCCGCTTTAGCATTTGCAGTAAACTCCGTTTTATATGAGAGTTTCACATTTCCCACCGCTTTTTTACTAAGCAACAGTTTTCCGACATTATGGACACTGACATTGAAATCACTTATTGTTGCCGAGAGTTCAATGCTTGGGTCTATTGCCGGATTTCTCCATTCCTGTTTTGAATAAATCGGGTCGTTTATTTTAAAAGTGTGCCCGAAAGTGACGGTTATTCCGTTGTTGTTTGCGGCCGGTTTTATGCTCACGCCCTCAGGAATATCTTTGGAAGGAATTGTCTGTATTTTTTCATCTTCATCTTTAGGATTACTTACCGGACTTATTGTTTTCTTTGCGTTTATTCCCTGATTTTCGGGCTCATCTTTCAGAAATTGTTCCGCATCGCAGTCATATCCGGTTATCGTTACCATTACCCCGACATAATTGACATCTGTAATTTCAACCGATATCGGTTTTGAATAAGAAAGGCCTCTGGTTAAAGATTGTTGTGCTCCCGCCTTTGGCATCACAACAATCTTACCGACTTCATATGCCTCTATATTTTGCTGATAAGCAGCTTTACTTATTTGAAAGGAAATTTTTCTGCGATTTGCGGGACCGTCAAGAAATTCAGTTTCTGTATTTATTTCTTTGTCGCAAAAGACAGTCTTTGGCCTTTCGCCGCCATCTGTATCAATACTCTCTGTCGATACAGCATCAAATTCTTTATAATCATATATTTTTACGCTCTTATCGATAACCTGAACGTTATCTTTATATGAGACCTTTAACTCGCCTTTTTCATACTGACTGTTTGCCTCAACTTTAAACATTCTGTTTATAGCATTAAGACATTCCTCTGCCGTCATTTTTTCATTTCCATCAAAATATCCCTTGTTGAGTTCGAATATTCCCATTCCTACGGCATCTTTTACTGCTTGTTTATCATGACAGAATAAAATATCTTTAACCTTTATATCATCGCATGTTTTTCTGTATGTCATAAAATTTACGCAGGCATCTGCAACTATTTCCTTTGTTACATAGCCTGTAACATTCTTTACCTGACCTTTATCCAAGAGCTCCCATTCAAGCATAATCTCAGACTCAATTTCATAGCCCTCTCCATTTTTCAATTCTTCCATTGTATGATTTTCAGAATAGAGATTTGTCTGTTCAATAAAAAGGCTGAAGAACTGGCCTTTTGTCATATAATAATCTTCATCCTCATCATTTCGACAGGCAACAAAAGACGACAGAACAAATATCGTACAAAAGAACAGACATAATACTTTTTTCAGGAGCCCCTTCATTTTCATTATTTTCACCTCAAAAAACTTCACAAACATGTGGACGGAAATACCCGCCCACATGTTTCACTTTTTTATTTGAACGCTTCGGCGTTTGCCTGGATGGCGCTCTCTGTTGACTCATAGGTCTGTGCCGTATTGACAAGAAACTTTGCATATGACTCAACAACGGTTTTGTACTCCTCAAACCTCGGTTTGAGAGCATTCATTGCCGCACGAATCTCTTCTCCGGCGTCGCTCTTCCAAGTTGAGCTGAGGTCGTTCATGCTCTTGTTTATCTCCTCAAGCTTTGTATCGAGCGCATTGTTGATGCTGCGGACTTTTTCAGCAGTATCTACCAGTACTTGCGTTGAAATCTGAATACCGTCTGCCATTTTTTACTCCCCCTTAATTAACAAGCTTGCGAGCCTCGGCAACAACGTTGTCCTGCGTGTCACGATAGCCCTTGGCGCTTTTTCTAAGGAAATCGGCATATTCAAGCATCAGAGTATGCATTTTTTCAAAATCATCTTTGAAACCTGCAATCTGATCAACAAATGCCACATTGTCCTTTCCGTTCCAGGTCGAAGCCATAGCGTTTGTTTCGCTGTAAAGCTGGTCATACTGTGTCTTGTAATCACCAGCCAGGCCTTCAATCTTGCCCGCCGTAGACTCCAACAGTTCAGGCGTCACCTGAATAATCTTTGCCATGTTAAATGACCTCCTTGATTTTTTATATTAACATCAGTCTTGATCCGTTCTTTATTTCCGTCTCCAGCACTGACAAGTTAATATCTATAATAGAACCGTCCCCGCGAAAACAAAGCACATTGTTTTCGTTGGCAATAAATCTTCCGTCCGACATCTCTGCCACCGACTTTTTTATCAGTTCAAGCACCGTATATACTTTTAGAGACACAGGGATAAACATGTCGTATGAAGAGTTTATTATCGGCACAAAAATATTTACAAGGATCTTGTCCATATCCGTCACTCCCTTTCAGCGGATGAAAGCAATTTTACAAGTACCGGACGATTCTTTGAAACGACATATCCATATTCCGAGCCTATGTCATCATAAAGGTCTGCGGTTATCTTACTTATCTTTATCGTATACTGATCCGCAAATCCGTCGCCAACCCAGATACCGTCGGAACCGCTTATGTGTTTTTTATACCAGGTATTATAATTCTGCGACATGAGCTGGCTCGCAGTGTCGAAAATAACAAAATGAATTTTGTAGATTTCTTCTGCCTTTTCGAGCAATACATTCAACTTGTCTTTGGAATCCGCAGACAGCTTTTCATAAAATCGCTTATAACCCAATATGACATAAATTCTGTCATCAAATCCGGCAAGCACCTCTTTTTCCATTCTGCCATCCTTGTAGCTGTTATGCCGTTCGACCATCTCAGCGAAAACGTCTTTAACGACCTCGTCAAAATCCATATTCACAACGGAAAGCTCTTCTTTATAAATAAACTCTTCCGGGTCTATTACTGTTGTGTTTGCAATTTCAGACAAAAGCACAGAAAGTTCTTCGGCGAAGTTGATCATTTCGGGCAGCTCCTGCGCAACAACCGGAAGAACCACCTTATTTGTCAGATTTACAAACGAAATGTTCAAGCTGCTCTTCTCGACTCCGACAGGCACACGCGAAATATCCCTGATGTAATCGCCGACAAAGTCACAATCCACTGTATCGGGAAGAATAGGAACGCTCTTTGCAAATGAATCCGAATTTTTTGCAAGACCGTCGCAAAATTCAATAATTGTCTCTCGAAGATTGGCGCTGTCCATTGCATAAGCGGTCTGGAACTCATAAACTCTGTCCATCGCAACCAATCCTCTTCCCTTATATGCAGAGGGAATCAGGCCGTCTGTTTTTCCGACTATGATTGAATAATCTGTTGCGTCGTTCAGCTGAAGCGTCATAACAACTCTGAAATTCTGCTGGGTACGGTACCTGATTGCATTTGTGCCGGTTGCGCTGACCGCAAAATAGATTCCGTATTTTACTCCGTCACGGCTTAAAACAGTAAAATCATCCTGAAAATCCTCGTACTGCTCCGCAAATCCGGAGAAATCGTTGAGCACAACCACAATGTTCGGAATAACCGTACCGCTGTTTCTGTAATAGCTTGCATAATCGCCGCCATAGTCAGAGAAAAGACTGCGTCTTTCATTCATCTCAGCCTGCAGCATCTTGAACAGGTTGGTAATCATTTCTTCATCTGCCGACGTCATGAACCCGCCGACCTGAGGCGCAGTTTCAAAAACCTTCAGAGTCTCCGAGCCAAAGTCGAGAATATACATATTAAGCTCTTCGGCCGTGTGATTCTTGATGAGTGAATAGCAAAGAGTTGTCAGGAAAGTAGCCTTTCCGTTGCCGGCCGAACCATAGATAAGACAATTTCCTTCTCTTGACAGCGGAACCGTAAGCAATCCCTGTTTCTGGTTGAACGGATCGTCATATTCGCCGACAATCGGTTCGAGATATACGCCGTGCGATAATGTGCCATACTTGCTTTCAAGACTGTCAATATATATTCTTTCGGGTATCGGTTCGAGCCACAACGGTCTGGCATACACATTTTCTTCTTTTGCAAGATCGGACAAATACTTTACAACCGACACTATCTGCTTTGTGCTCGCCTTTCCGATCTTCTTTTTCTGGCTGGGCATGACATTCATAACAACTCTTCCGATGTTGTCAATAACCTGAATGCTTGTATCTACCGTCTTTTCAATGACATCTGTAGGTATATAATCTGCACCGCACCATGCCGATTGACCAAGCGCAAACAATTCATTGTATCCGACCTGGAGATAAAACCTTCCCGTCTGTGTAAGCTCCGCTGCATCCGGGCATTTTATCATATCCTGACTGTCCGCCCGCTCCTGAACCTTGAGACAAACTCTGAATTTACTGTTGCTCCAGATTTGGTCGTCAACGACTCCGCTCGGCTTCTGCGTTGCCAGAATCAAGTGGATACCAAGGCTTCGTCCGATTCGTGCCGCGCTGATAAGCTGATCCATAAAGTCCGGCTGCTGAGTTTTCAACTCCGCAAACTCATCCGATATAATAAACAGGTGCGGGAGCGGCTCGGTAACAACTTTGTCTCTGTACAACTGCTGATATTTATATATATCCATTGTGCCTTCGTTCGTTATTCTCAATGCATCGTTAAATATGCTCTGCCTTCTGCGCAATTCACTTTGTATTGAAATAAGCGAACGTTTAATTGACGCTCCGTCAAGGTTGGTAATTGTACCCGCGAGATGCGGAAGTTTTATACAGCGATCCGCATTTTCAAATGCTCCCGCTAATCCGCCGCCCTTATAATCGATCAGGATAAATGACACTTCGTCCGGGTGATAGTTAACCGCCATAGACAGAATATATGTAATTATAAATTCTGATTTTCCCGAACCGGTCATTCCGGCAACCAATCCATGCGGTCCGTGATACTTCTCGTGAAGATCCAAGTTGAATAACTCGCCCTCGGAATTTACTCCCACAGGAGTTTGCAGGGTTTTTGTGGGGTTGTTTTCTCTCCATCTTGTCAATGAATTGAGATACTCAACCTTACCGACATTGAACATTTCAAGGAATGTTATCATAGACGGCATCGTGTACTGCTGTCCGTTTACATCCAGTTCGATATTTGCAAGCTTTTCGGAAACCCTTCCAAAAATACTTTCATCCGCATGTTCTGCATCAAAAACTATCTGAGCCCCCGTTGTGTTATCTTTGTCGTACAGCTTTGTATTTCTGCCATTTACATGGATAACGGTCTTTGTTTCTTTCGGAAAATCGTTGAACTTTTCGCCGATAAACAGTGCACTGAATCCTATATTGCCTTTGCTGCTAAGCAGTTTGCTGAGCGTTTCGCATTTTCTGCTCAGTTTTCCGCTGGCGGATATAAGAACATAGTAAGGTGCAAAGTCCGCATAGCTCCTGTTATATTTGTCTTGGCGCACCAGAATGTTTTTTTCCATGAATGCCGAAATTTCTTTCACTTCGTCATCATCGGACGCAAAAAATCTTATTCTCTTATCGTCGCTCCAAAAGTGCGGAATATATTTTGTAAAAGCCCATTCATCTTCATCGCTCTTGTCAAGCAATATCATTATTTTCAGTTCGTCATAGCTGTGGAGTGCAACCAGCTGCAGAATAACGGACTTCATAAAATTATATGTTGCTGCTTTTTCTCCGTAAAAACCGACTGCGGCATTCTCCGTAAGCGACAGACTTATCGGCACATTATGCAGAACCTTCGGCTCTTCTGCCAAAGTAAGCATGGCATTTTGAAGAATATCATCATCCATCGTGAACTTTTTTTCGGGATACTTTACTTCCGCATCCATTTCAATTGTTCCGATTCCAAGACGCAGCTTTAAAAAATCTGCCTGACCCAGCACACGCTCCCACAGATTCGATTTCTCCATCATTACTCTGTCTGCACATTCACCCTGAGATGTCAGATTCTCGTTGAGAATATCGCTCTGCTCCCTCGAAAGTCGTTTGAACTTTTCACCGATCTCGCTTAAATATTCCAGATATTTTTCCTGACGTCTGTTTTCATTGGCGATACGCTGTTTCTTTTCATGTCTCTTTGTCAGGAGCGGCCAAAGTACCGTTCCAAGCAGCATACTGACCGACATGAGCAGCGTCGGAATTACGGACGCCATATTGCCCCCGTTTATTCCGTTGATGAGAGATATCAGTCCCGTACTTACAGATGTCATTCCCATTGTAATGGACGGTCCTATCATCAATGCAAGCGGAACTGTCTCTTCTTTTTCTAACGGCGGCGGCGGATCAATCTTTACCTCGGCATGCTCAATCTCTTTTCTAAAACGGGGCGAGCGGGAGAAAAACTGTTTTTCTGGCTGTTCGGGTATATTCTCGTCGCTATTTCTCGCAACCTGTGTTCTGCCGATACCGATACTGTCGGACTTGATTTTCAATTTTTCGTCCGGGTTGTTTAGGGCAATATAATTGCTGCCCACAACCATCTTCAGACCCATAATATAGATGAAGTCCCCCGGTTTGAGCTTTTTAGTCTCAATTCGGTAACCGTTTACATATGTACCGTTCTTGCTCGCAAGATCGCAAATTGACCAAGCTTCACCGTCAAACATAAGCCTGGCATGTTCATTGGATACAAACCGATTATTGAAGCAAAAATTATTGTTTGGATCCCTTCCGATAGTGAATACTGCCGGCTCTTTTGCAACAATCCGCGTAAGCGTCTGGCGTGTATAATCAATATTCTCGGCAAACAGGATTACTCGTTCGTCCGAATTTTCAATTTTTAAATATAGAAAGCTGGACGGTGTAAGTATGTGGTTTTTGAGCACATTCCCTTCTGTATCGAAGATTTTTACCATTTTGTTTTCTTTGAGAAACCATTTTTCATCAATGGCTTCAATGCTCGCCAATTGACGCAGTCTGCCCTTTTCATCCAAATCCGTAAGCCAATACTGCCCCTTGACTCTCTGAGGTAAAGTAAGGCTGAACATCTGTGTTGACTTAATAAGTGTAATTATCATTTCGTTTCCTCGCTGTCATTTTTTGCCGCAGGCACATCTGTTTTCATGTGATTTCAAAAAGCATTTTTCTTCTGACTATTTTACAATATGGAGTGATTTTTGAACTCTCCGTTTTCATGCTTCTACCAGATATGTGCATATATTTTTTGTTTTTTACTCTTTAAATATAAATGTCTTTTCCAATATTCAGCACAATTTTTCCATATTATATGTATTCAGGCACATAATAGCAGAAAAAAATTTCTTTGTCCATAGAATCGGTACGAAACGCATTAAAAACGGTATGAACATGCACTTTTTGACTTTCTTTTTAACAGTGTTTTAAAAAAGTTAAAACTTCGACACCTATTTTTGTTTTTGGCACAATCCTCTGAGGCTTTATTTTGTCTCTGACAATATGATAATTTATTATTTTCAGGTGCCGATTTGTTGGTGATGTAAATATATTCTCATGTGCAGCATGCGTACCTGCAAATTTAAATTAAAAAAGGCACTTGCAATTGCAAGTGCCTCAGTCTGTCGAAAAAGGCCCAGCAAGAGCTGAGCATTTTTTGAAAAATGTGGTAAAATAAAAGCGGTGATAAAATGATAGTAAAGCAGAGAGAAAACCGCGAACAGGTAGAAATATTCAGCATAGAAGAGTTCGTACCGGCAGACCATTTGTTAAGGAAAATAGACAGTGCGATAGATTTCACTTACATATATGAAATAGTAGAAGATTTGTATTGTGCAGATAATGGCAGACCGAGCATAGACCCGGTTGTGATATTTAAAATGGTGTTGATACAGCATCTGTACGGATTGCCGTCACTCAGAAGAACAGTTGATGGAAGAAATCAACGAGGACAGAGCAGACCACGGCAAAAAGCCGTTTGACGGAACAAAAGCAACGGAAGAAAAAGCAATAAATGAATCAACAACAGACCCGGAAAGCGGAGTGTTTCACAAAGGAGAACACAAGAAATGCTTTGCATATACAGCACAGACAGGTTGTGACAAAAACGGCTATGTAATGGATGTAACGGTCAATTCGGGCAATGTTCATGACAGTGTGGCATTTGACGGATTATACGAAAGACTCATAGAAAAGAATCCTGAAATAGAAGCAGTAGTAATGGATGCAGGATACAAGACGCCGTGGATAAGCAAGAGAGTATTGGATGACAAGAGAATACCTGTACTGCCGTATAAAAGGCCGATGGGTAAACAAGACTTTTTTAAACCGTATGAATATGTATATGATAAATACTATGATTGTGTAATATGTCCCGAAAACCATGTGCTGAATTATGCTACAACAAACAGAGAAGAATACCGAGAATTCAAGAGCAAAACATATATATGCGAAAACTGCCCGTCAAGATACAAGTGCACAGAAAACAGCAAGTATGAGAAAACGGTAACAAAGCACATTTGGTCTGATTATCTTGAAAAGGTGGAAGACATCAGACACACTCCGATATACAAGGAAATGTATGAACGGAGAAAAGAAACAATTGAACGAGTATTTGCAGACGCAAAAGAAAAACACGCAATGCGATACACCCCTTACAGAGGCTTATCCCAAGTAACCAACTGGGTTAGGCTTAAATTTGCTACCATGAACCTGAAAAAATATGCAGTTCACAGGTGGAAAAGATTGAATGCACTTCAGCCATCTGCCAAATTTTCCTTGCTTTTCAATTTTTTATTATATTTTAACTTTAAAACCCTAAAACTCTCTTGAGCTTTAGGGTTTTTCTACAGACTGAGCACCTGCATTGCAAGTGCTTTTTTGCGTTTTACAGATAAAGTTTCGGTGAAATATCCCGCCGACGCGGGATGTGAAATGTTTGCCTTGCGGCAAACGTAAAATATCGCTCCTTCGTCGCAATGTGAAATAAAATTTGCCCGCGTTCGCGCAGCGAACATTTCACGCGAGCTATCGCATTTCACACGCCGCAGGCGTATTTCACTTGCCCGCAAGGGCAAATTTCACTGAAAAAGGCACTTGCAATTAATCGCAGTGCCGAATAAAGCCACTATAAGCTTTAGTGAAATCGCTCGCCTTGCTCGCGGTGAAATAATTTACTTCGTAAATTGTGAAATTTGATGCTGCGCATCAAGTGAAATAAAATTCGTTCCTTCATATGCCGCAGGCATATTTCACATTTGCGAAGCAAATATTTCACATCGAAGATATTTCACTCGTTCCGTAGGAACGAATTTCACTGAAAAGACTTCAATTCTTTGCAAAAAATATCTTTGTATATCTATGACGCTTTGATATTACATTGCTTCTGTACTACTTAATCAAAGCACAAGTGAAATATCCCGCCGATGCGGGATGTGAAATGTTTGCCTTGCGGCAAACGTGAAATATTGCTCCTTCGTCGCAATGTGAAATGAAATTTGCCCGCGTTCGCGCAGCGAACATTTCACGCGAGTTATCGCATTTCACACGCCGCAGGCGTATTTCACTTGCCCACAAGGGCAAATTTCACTGAAAAAGGCACTTGCAGTTAATCGCAGTGCCGAATAAAGCCACTATAAGCTTTAGTGAAATCGCTCGCCTTGCTCGCGGTGAAATAATTTACTTCGTAAATTGTGAAATTTGATGCTGCGCATCAAGTGAAATAAAATTCGTTCCTTCATATGCCGCAGGCATATCTCACATTTGCGAGGCAAATATTTCACATCGAAGATATTTCACTCGTTCCGTAGGAACGAATTTCACAGAAAAAGGCACTTGCAATCGCAAGTGCCTTTTTCTGGTGGGAGAGGGTGGATTCGAACCACCGAAGCCGAAACAACAGATTTACAGTCTGCCCCATTTGACCGCTCTGGAACTCTCCCATATTCTGTTTTCGTTGAGGTTGGAAAAAAACTGGAGCTGGTGGACGGATTCGAACCCCCGACCTGCTGATTACAAATCAGCTGCTCTACCAGCTGAGCTACACCAGCATCTCAACGCTCGAATAATATATCACAAATCGAGCGTTGAGTCAAGCCCTAAATCAAAAAAAATCGAAAAAATCGTTTATTTTCCGCTCCTGAGCAGTTCCGTCATGACCGCCGCCGAATTCTTCGCGGCAAGGGCGGTGAATTTTGAATAATCCATGTGCGATGAGCCGTCCGCCGCGTCGGATATCGCGCGGATAACGCAGAACGGGACTTTGTTCACATAGCACACATGACCTATCGCCGCGCCCTCCATTTCGCAGGCTATCGCGCCGAAAGTTTCGGAGATATATTTCTTCTTCTCCGCGCTGTTGACGAAGCAGTCGCCCGAGGCAATTTTGCCCTTGACGCATCTGATGCCGCCGACGCCCTCGGCTGCGGCGCAGATTTTATCGGCAAGCTCGCCGTCGGCGGGGATATCAACTATATTTATGCCCGATATCATGCCGACCGGGTCACCGAGCGGACTCGTGTCCATATCGTGCTCGACAACGAAGTCGCTGACCGCGATATCGCCGATATTGAGCTTCGTGCTCAGGCTTCCGGCAACGCCCGTGTTTATTATCCTATCCGGTGAATAGAGCAGGATCATCGTCTGGGCGCACATCGCCGCGAACACTTTACCTATTCCGCACACGGCGGTCACTACTTCGCGCCCGCAGAGCGTGCCGCTCGTGAACTCGATGCCGCTGACTGTCTTTGTCTGCCTGTTCTCCATCTGCGCGTTGAGCGCCTCTATCTCGATTTTCATCGCTCCGATTATTCCGGTCATGGCTGTCTCCTTTTTACTCCGTGGGATATTTGAAATCCTGCTCGCGGCTCTCGAGCTCTTTGAGATACCGCGCCGCCTCTTTGTGCGCCGCCTCGATGCTGAGCTCTTTATAGTTGCCGCACTCCTTGCGCGATGCGCCGAACATCTCCGGCGCGTCAATAGTCTTTCTCAGCGCCTCTTTGACTTTTTCGAGCGCGCGCTCATGGTTCTGCGAGCGCATGAGCAGATAAAAGCCCGTGCGGCAGCCCATGGGGCCGAAGTATATGACATCCTCCGCCGCGTCCGAATTGCGCAGGAACGTCGCGAGCATATGCTCCATGGAGTGCATCGTGATGTTATCCATATAGTCTCCGCAGTTCGGCTTGCGGGTGCGCAGATCGTATGTCGTGATATCGCCGTCGATGCGCGAGATGTACATCCCCGGGACTATATAGTCGTGATCGACCGAAAAGCTGGTTATTCTCTGCATAAAATACCCTCCTGTTTTCTGACAGATGAATTATACCACACGCCGGGCGCGGTTTCAATGAATATCGGCGCGCGGCGGAGCAAAAATAGAATCGAAGGAGGCTTTTATAAAATGGGAAAATTCTTTCTTGAAAACCGCGAGATACGCGAACGCTTCGACGCGCTGCCGGTTGAAGTGCGCAACAAGATAATCGAGAGCGATCTCGAAATAAACAGCAAAGATGAGCTCGAGCTTGTCGCAAAAAGGCTCGAAAATCTTTCCAAATAGCCATTTTCTGTTGACTGATGCCGCGCACTCGTGTAAAATGGGTGTGCGGTATATTTTACACAGATTTTACAATAGAATTAGTATCGTGCTGTAAAACAACATACAAAAAGAGGCATCGCTATGATTATTGACAAATTCGAGAATCTTCCGCTCTATTTCTCCTGCCTGCCTGGACTCGACAGGGCGGCGGAGTTCCTCGCCGGAGAGAATATTGCCGACGGACACTACGAGATAGACGGCGAAAAAATATTCGCAAACGTGTCGAGCTATGAGCCAAAGGAGTTTAACGGCGATATGCGCTTTGAGGCGCATAAAAAATACGCCGACCTTCAGGCGGTTCTTGAGGGCGAAGAGCGCATCGACTGGGCGCCGCTCGGCTCGCTCAAGGAAGAGAGTGAGGAATATTCAAAGGGCGGCGACATAGCATTTTACAGCGGGGACGAGCACATGAGAGTGACGCTCTCGGCGGGCGAATTTCTTATTTTGTTCCCCGGCGACGCGCACAAGCCCTGCATCCGCAGCGGCGGAAAAGTGAAGAAAGCGGTAGTAAAGCTCGCGCTGTAAAACGCGCTTTCGGGTAAAGCTATGAAAAAAAACGACAAGATAACAGTTATAACCTGCGCGGCAGCGTTTGCGCTGAATGTCGCGCTGTTTTCGGTCAAGCTCTATGTCGGCCTGTGCGCGAACAGCATCAGCATATATTCGGACGCCGTGAACAATATGTTCGACAGCCTCTCGGGGCTTGCGGCGTTTATCTGCTTCGCCGCACTGCTTAGCTCATCGAGCAAGGGCACACGCGCGATAATCAAAAAAGCGGAGCAGTTCTTTTCGTTCGTCATGTCGGTGATAATACTTCTCACGGGGCTGTATTTCGCATATAATTCGCTCGAGCGGCTGTTCTATCCGACGCCTATATCTTATCTGACGCGCTATCTCGTGATGCTGATAGTCACGGTCGCAGTGAAGTTCATCATGTTCTTCGCCTATCGCGGGGTCTACCGAATCACCGGCTCGCCGATAATAAAAGTCATGGCGGCGGACAGCATTCTCGACTGCTTCATAACCCTCGCCACGGTCATGAGTCTCACCGTCTCGCAGTATGTCGAGTTCGCGGTCGACGCGGTGTTCGGGCTTGTTATCAGCGCGGTGCTGATAACCTCGGCGGTGAAGCTCGCGAAAAAATCGGGCGCGGTGATGCTCGACTTCGTCGGCAGCGGCAAACGCGGAGAGATATCTGAAATATTTGACTCCCTCGGCGTTGCGGTCGATTATATCACCTACCGCCGCACGGGGACGGAAATTGAAGCGTTTGCAAAGCCCAAATTCCCGGAAAATACAGACGAAAATGAAATAACTCAAAAACTTGTCAGCGCCTGCAAAGAAAAAGGCGTGACGCTGCACATATTGAAAATCTGAAGAGTCATGAAAGGAGCAAAAATGAAAGAGAAAAAGAAGAAAGACCCGAAGAAGAAAAAGAGAGCGCTGATTATCACAGGCTCTATCCTCGGCGTTTTCGCGCTGTTTGTTATTACCGTCGTTATGATAACGATTATCGGCGACAAGGCGAACATCAAGCGCGCCGAGAGCTATGACCCGGTGGTCATTGAGAATCAGCTCGTGCCCGAGAAGGACGAGAACGGCTACTGGACGTTCACGACCGACCGCGATCTCAAGATCATGCAGCTGACCGACATACATCTCGGCGGCGGCTGGCTCTCGCTCAAGAAGGACTCGCAGGCGATAAACGCAGTCGCCACTATGATTCAGGCAGAGAAGCCCGACCTCGTTATTATAACGGGCGACATGGCGTTCCCCGTTTTCTTCAAGGCGGCGACATTCAACAACAAGCTGCCCGCCAAAGAAATAGCCGCTCTCATGGAGCATCTCGGGGTCTACTGGACGGTCGCCTTCGGCAACCACGACACCGAGGCTTACAGCTACTACTCCCGCGAACAGATTTCCGACTTCTACGGCAACTCCGGCTTCAAATACTGCCTGTTCCAGAAGGGTCCCGACGATGTTGACGGCTACGGCAACCAGGTCATAAACGTCAAGAACTCCAAGGGCATCCTCACCCAGTCGCTCTACATATTCGACAGCCACTCGTACACTGACGGCGACTTCCTTGGCATGATGTGGAAATACGACAACATCCATGAGAACCAGGTTCAGTGGTACAGAGACAACGTAAATCTCATGAACAAGCAGAACAACGAGCGTCTCAAGGAGCTGGGTCTGCCCGAGAATTCGGATGTCAAGTCCCTCGCGTTCTTCCACATTCCGCTGACCGAACAGCGCGACGCATGGTACGAATACATGGCAAACGGCTTCAAGGACACGGAAAATGTCAAGTATGTCTACGGCAAAGCCGGTGAGGGCAAAAAGATAATCTATTGCGGCATGGGCGAAGACGATCTGTTCGAGACGATACAGGAGCTCGGCTCGACGAAGGGACTCTTCTTCGGTCACGACCACGACAACAACTTCTCGATTTATTACAAGGGCATCCGCATGACTTACGGATACAGCATCGACTACCTCGCCTATTCGGGAATCAATAAGCGCGGTTCCCAGCGCGGCTGCACGATAATCACTGTCTCGCCCGACGGCACTTTCGACTGCAAGGCAGAAAACTACTATCAGAAGAAGTATCAGAGCCAGTACGAAAAAGAGCAGGTCACGATGCAGGATGTCACCGAGGCTTCAACTCATCTTTAATATAACGCCTGCAGGCTTATAAGCATAAAAAAGCAATCCTACCCGAGGAAAATCCCTTGGGTAGGATTTTTGTGTATACGGCACGGCGAAGCGGAGATTTAGGGTTGTTGTCCGGAGTTGCCGATTTTTCCTTGCTTTTTTAGATGTCCTTTTGTAGGGGTCGGCGACACGACGACCCTTTGCCGCGCCAACGGCATGATGTTAGACTATAAAATTTTTACCCTCTGCCTTCGCTACCTACCTTAACTAAATATTTTATCTCTTACAGCGTTTCGGCATTTTCTTTTTGTTTGAAAAAGAAAATGCCTGCAAAAGAAAAGCAAACGAGCCGTTCCCGCTCGACACCCGCAACGCCGCGCCGCAGTACATAGGTTGCTCTTCTCAGTAGGCAGCTCGGCACATTCGCGCGCAAACGCGCCGGAGCTTGAACGAGTGCGGGCAACGTCGCCGAAGCGCCGCCGGTGGCGGATAAAGCGAGGCGATGTTGGCGAAAAACAAGGAGCATAGCGCCCGCCCCAAGGGCGATAGGCGACTATGTTTTGAGAGGGTTATGCGGCGGCTTGCGTTGCAAGCCGTCCCCTCGCGTCCTCAGTTAGCTTGTTCCACTGCGGCGCGGCTATTGGAAGCTTGATTACAAAAGTCGGCTTGGTCACTTGCTTTTACTTTGCAAGAGTTCAAAAAACGAGGCTTGTCTGCCTGTTTAAATCTTTCTATCGGCTACGCCGATAACGGACAGCCGCAAGGGCTGTCCCTGCAAACGGTCGGTAATGAACAGTTCGAGGATTTCATGCCGCTCACGCGGCTTCGGTGCGTCGAGGGTGCCGCACCCTACATGTTGCGCGTCAATAAATTTGTGCAGATTTCGCGGGCGGATGATATTCGCTCATATTGCGAACTTTTTCACTATTCACTTTTACTTATTACTTTGAACGAAGCGAAACAAACCCCTCAGTCGCTCTGCGACAGCTCCCCTTCAGGGGCGCCTGAATATATTCTATAACGATACTCAATTTACCCATCAACAAAACCAACCTGCCCAAAGCTTATATCAGGCAGGTTGGTTGTCTTTACTCTCCGTCCGCCGGAGGGTTTGATTTTTAATATCCGAGGTTCATATCAACCTCGTTGATAATATCCTCCCCTGCTATATAGCGGCGGAGATTTTCGAGACAGATGTCCCATACTTTCTTTTTCGTCGCCGGGTCGTGACCGAAACCGCGCCCGGAGATATGCGGAGTTATCAAAACATTCGGCATTTTCCACAGCGGTGAGTCCGCCGCGAGCGGCTCATTTTCGAGCACATCGAGAATCGCGCCCGCAATGCGTCGCTCTTCGAGCGCGCGGATGAGCGCGTCCGTGTCAATAAGACTCCCGCGCCCGACATTTATAAACAGCGCGTCACTCTTCATCAGGCAGAGGCGGTCGTAATTTAATATATGCCCCGTCTCTTTTGTGTTCGGCAGACAGCCGATGACTAAATCCGCACGCGGCAGAAGAGCGTCTATATTAGACAGCGTGTACATCTCATCGAAATACTGCGCAGGCGCGCCCGTTCTGCGGATGCCGATATTTTTTGTCCCGAACGCCGAGAGCCGCTTTGCAATATTCGAGCCGATGTCGCCAGTGCCTAAAATAAGAGCCGTTTTGCCTTCAATCGTCCGCTCTGCTCCGGCATCGCGCCAGATGCACACCTTCTGATTCTCGATATACTCAGGGAAACGCCTGTAGACGCAGAGAATCGCGCCGATAACATATTCGGCAATGACCGGGCCGAACGCGCCGGACGCATTCGCTATTTTTATCCCCTGCGGGAAGCCGCCGCGCGTGTATATATCCGCACCCGCCCAGGTCATCTGGACGAATTTCAGGTTCTTCGCCTCTCTTATTCTCTCCGTGCGCGGTTCGCCGATAATCACTTCGGCGCTGCCAATATCGTTTTTTCTGTCTCCAAAAGAAAATATACAGCTGTTTTTGAATTCTTCGAGCCGCAGCTTTATCTCATTGCTGCACGGCGCCGTTATCAGAACCTCTGTCATGCAATCACCTCAACACAAAATTATGCCCGCGGGCAAAAGATATCCCCCCGCATGAGCGGAGGGAATTCGCATTTAGTCGCCGAGGCTCTTGAGCGCGTCCGCCAAGCGGGACAGATCCTCTTTGTCGAAGAAATCTATCTCGAGCACTCCGCTCTCCTTGCCGGGCTTCGTGCCGACCTTGACTTTTCTTCCGAGGAAGTCGGTCAGAGCGAGTTCAACCTCGTCATAGTAGCTCGCGCGGCGAGCGGCTGGCTTCTCCGCCTTGGGCTCTTTATTTCTCTTTTTGACTAATTTTTCAACATCGCGGACAGTCAGCCCTTTTTCTATAATCAAATCCGCCGTCTCGATGATATCCTGCTCATCTTTAAATCCGAGCAGGGCGCGTGCGTGACCGGGCGAGAGCTTGCCGTCCGAGACGAGCGCAATGACGCTGTCCGGGAGCTTGAGAAGTCTCAGCGCGTTCGCCACTGCGGGACGGGATTTGCCGACGCGCTCCGCCGCCTCGTCCTGAGTCAGCGAGAGGGTGTCCATGAGCGCCTTTATGCCCTGCGCCTCTTCAATCGCGTTGAGATCCTCGCGCTGGAGGTTTTCTATAAGAGCGAGAGCCATCGCCTCGTCGTCGCTGAGCTCTTTTATAACAACGGGGACTTCGGTCAGACCCGCCATGCGCGATGCGCGCCAGCGGCGTTCGCCGGCGACGAGCTGATAGCTGCCATCTGGCATCGGGCGCACGAGAAGCGGCTGAATGACGCCGTGTTTCGCTATGCTGTCCGCAAGCTCGGCGAGCGCATCCTCGTCAAATATTTTTCTCGGCTGGTCGCGGTTGGGCTCGATATCCATTATCTTGAGCTTGACCGCGCTGGTCGAGGCTATCTCTTCAATGGAGTTGTCGGCAAACAGAGCGTCAAGCCCGCGGCCGAGTCCGCCTTTTTTTGCTGCCATTTATATTTCCCCTTTCGGCTCAGTTGCTTTTCTTTCCGTTCATTCTCAGGAACTCGTCCGCAAAGTCGTTATATGCGCTCGTTCCCTTTGAGCTTCTGTCATAGTACATGACCGGCTGACCGAAGCTCGGAGCCTCGGAGAGTCTGACATTTCGCGGAATGACCGAGGAATAGACCTTTCTGGGGAAGAAGCGTTTGACCTCGTCAACGACCTGCTGGGTGAGATTGAGTCTGCCGTCGTACATCGTGAGCAGAACTCCCTCGATCTCTATCATCGGGTTATAGAGGCGCTTGACCTGCCTGACGGTAGACATGAGCTGCGACAGACCTTCGAGCGCATAGTACTCGCACTGGATCGGCACCATGACTGTGTCCGAAGCGCACAGGGCGTTGAGAGTTATGAGTCCGAGCGAGGGCGGGCAGTCAAAGAAGATAAAATCAAAATCCGCCTTGACGGGTGCGAGCGCAGTCTTGAGTCTGCTCTCGCGGCGATCCATATCCACGAGCTCAAGCTCCGCGCCGGCGAGAGCCATGTTCGACGGCAGAACCCAGACGTTCTCATACTCGCTCTCGAGGATAACATCCTTTGCGGGGACGGAGTTTATCATAACATCATATGCCGACTGCTCGAGCGCGCGCTTGTTGATGCCGAGTCCGCTCGTCGCGTTGCCCTGCGGGTCGATGTCCGCGAGGAGGACTTTATACCCCTTGTCGCCGACGGCCGCCGCGAGGTTGACCGCCGAGGTCGTCTTGCCGACGCCGCCTTTCTGATTGACTATTGCAATTACCTTTCCCAATCCGAAGTCTCCTTTGCCTTTTTCGGCCAAAAATACTGCAAAAATTATACCATAACGCTTTGAAAAGGTCAATCAGAATATCGGACACCGATGTTTCACGTGAAACATTGAAACGACAAAGCGGCAGGCTTCTTTTCGGAAGTCTGCCGCCCTGCCGTGATGTGGGGTGTGAAAGAGAAAGATATGGTAATGGGGGATTGTCAAATTTATGGGTCAGCCTGCGTTGCGGCAGGCGAACTCTTTCGGTATGCGCACCGTGAACTCGATGCTGTCCTGCGTCTCGGTGCGCAGGGACTCCGCCCTGATGCCCGCTTCGCGCATGGTATCAACGGCGTGGTTTATTGTGTTGACAAAGATGCGGACATCTTTGAAGAGCTTTATAACGTGCGGCTTGTGCGCGGTCTCGTCATCGAGAATCGCGTTGACGAGCTTTTCGGTCTGCGCAACATTCAGCGAACGCTTTATGACTGTATCGGTCGCGGCGTGCAGCTTATTTAAATCTTCTATCCTGAGCAGAGCACGGGCATGGCGCTCGGTTAAATCTGCGGAAATCATCTTCTCGCGGATATCCTCAGGCAGGCGCAGAAGCCGAAGCTTATTTGATAATGTGGACGGAGCTTTGCCGAGCCTTTCCGAGAGCTGAGCTCTGTCGAGTCCGTACCTTTCGCCGAGCGACTCTATCGCAAGCGCCTCCTCAAAGAAATTGAGGTCGCGCCGCTGAAGATTCTCTATCACGGAATAGACAGCCGCCTGCGTGGAATCCGCATTTATAACAATGCACGGCACGCGGTCGAAGCCCGATTCTGTTGCAGCTCTGAGCCGCCGCTCCCCTGCTATCAGCTCATATTTTCCGTCCCCGTCCTCCGCGCGCACCGAAAGCGGTTGGAGTATTCCATTGCGGCGGATGCTCTCGCCGAGGGACGAAAGCTCGTCGGGGTCGAAATATTTTCTCGGCTGATTCGGGTTTGTCCTGATCTTATCAACAGGAATGAGCAGAACAGCTCCGGCTTTTGAAACTTCCATGGCACTTGTCCTTTCCGATAATAGAAGAACCGCCGTTCCTCTGTGATAAAAGCATATCACCGGAAAAGGCGGTTGTCCACTGTTTTCGGTCGGGCAGAAATGAGCCGTTCGGGAGCTTTTCCCCGTTATACGAGCGGCTTTTTTGAAATCTGTGCCGAAGGGCGCGGGTATTTTGTCGCAGTGTGCGATATCTTTTTTACATTTATCAGAACTCTCTCGCCGCCGTCGGGCAGTATGAGAGTCTCGGTCTTTTGAGTCTCGCCGCCGAGTGTGGCAATCGCTTTTCCGGCGCAGTCGAGTTCTTCGGCACCCTTTGCGCCTTTCATCGCGCAAAAAGTTCCGCCGACTTTAACAAACGGCAGACAGTATTCGCACAGCACGTTCATCGCCGCGACCGCGCGCGACACCGCAAAATCGAAGCTCTCTCGCAGCTCCCCCTGCCCCGCCTCTTCGGCGCGTGCATGGACTATATTAGCGGAAAGTCCGAGTTCTTCAACGCTCTGCGAGACGAACGCCAGCTTTTTGCCCGTCGAGTCGAGCATGGTGAGCTTTATCTCCGGGCGGGCTATCAGCAGGGGAATTCCCGGGAATCCGCCGCCCGTGCCGACATCTATGATTTTCGTCCCCGGCTGAAGATCAATCATGCGAAGCGCAGTGAGACTGTCCGCAAAATGCTTGACGGCTATCCCCTCGGGGTCGGTTATGGCGGTGAGATTGAGCACTTTGTTTTTTTCGACGAGCATCGACGCAAAAAGCTCAAATCTTTCAAGAGCCTGCGCGTCGAGCTCAACGCCGATATCGGCGCAGATATTTTTGAGCCTGTCCTTATTTATCATGTTTCCTGTTCTCCCTCTCCAGATGAATCAGCAGCACCGAAATGTCCGCAGGGCTGACGCCGGATATTCTCGACGCCTGGCCGACATTCTCCGGGCGTATCTTTGAAAGCTTCTCGACCGCCTCAAGCCGCAGTCCGCCGAGCGCGGCGTAGTCTATATCCTGCGGTATTTTTTTCACTTCGAGTCGGCGCATCTCATCGACCTGCGCCTGTTGGCGTTTTATATATCCCTCGTATTTGATATCTATCTCGACCTGCTCGAACACTTCTTTCGGATAGTTCGGGCGCGTCGGGTCAAACGGGGCGAGCAGTTTATAATCCGCCTGCGGACGGCGCAGAAGCTCGGAGAGTCTTATTCCGCCGTCGATGGGCGATGTTTCACGTGAAACAAGTATATCATTCAGCTCTTTGCACGCGTGGATAGTAGTATTTTCTGCGCGGCGCTTCTCGTCTTCAATCAGTTCGAGCTTGCGGCAGAATGCGTCATAGCGCTCCTGCGAGATGAGTCCCAGTTCGTAGCCTATAGGAGTCAGGCGGCGGTCGGCGTTATCCTGTCTGAGCAGAAGTCTGTATTCCGAGCGCGAGGTCATCATTCTGTACGGATCGGAGCAGCCCTTTGTGACGAGGTCGTCTATGAGCGTTCCGATATACGAGCTGGCGCGGTCGAGTTCGAGCGCGTTCTTTTTCTGAACCTTGCGTGCGGCGTTGATGCCCGCTATCAGCCCCTGCGCGGCGGCCTCTTCGTATCCGCTTGAGCCGTTGAACTGGCCTGCGCCGAAGAGTCCGTCAAAGTCGTTGAACTCAAGACTGCGCTTGAGCGCGAGCGGATCGATGCAGTCATATTCTATAGCATATGCGGTGCGCATGACCTCGCAGTGCTCCAATCCGGGGATAGTGTGCAGGAATTCGAGCTGCACATCCTCCGGCAGCGAAGAAGAGAGCCCCTGGAGATACATTTCCTGAGTCTCCGCGCCGCATGGTTCGATGAATATCTGATGCCGCTCCTTTTCGGAGAAGCGGACTATTTTATCCTCTATGCTCGGGCAATAGCGCGGGCCGACTCCGTCTATCTTTCCGGAATAGAGCGGCGAGCGGTGGAGGTTCGAGAGAATAACTTTCTTCGTCTCCTCCCCCGTGTAGGTCACATAGCATTCGCGCGTGTTCTTCACTTCGTACCTGCCCGTGAACGAAAACGGCACTATATCTTCATCGCCGAACTGCGGTTCGAGCTTTTCGGTCTCAACGCTTCTGCGGTTGACTCGCGCGGGCGTGCCCGTCTTGAATCGGCGCAGAGGGAGTCCGAGGGCTTTGAGCGATTTTGAGAGCTCGGTCGCCGGGAACATTCCGTCCGGTCCGCTCTCGTATGAGACATCGCCGATATAGACTCTGCCGCCGAGAAAAGTACCCGTCGCGAGCACCACGCACTTCGCACGGTAAACGGCTTCGAGTCTGGTTGTGAGCACCCACTCGCCGAAGTCATAATAAATATCAACTATTTCAGCCTGGCGGAGCGTCAGATTCTCCTGCTCCTCAAGCGTTCTTTTCATATATGCGCTGTATGCGCGTCTGTCAATCTGCGCGCGCGGGCTGTGAACCGCGGGACCCTTGCCGAGATTGAGCATACGCATTTGAAGCGTATTCGCGTCCGCCGCGAGACCCATTTCGCCGCCGAGCGCATCTATCTCGCGCACGAGATGTCCTTTTGACGTTCCGCCTATCGACGGGTTGCACGGCATATTGCCGACCCAATCGAGATTGACGGTGAACACCTCCGTCTTGCATCCGAGACGCGCCGAAGCGAGCCCCGCCTCGATTCCCGCGTGACCCGCGCCTATAACGGCAACATCTATTTTACCCGCATCGTATTTCATTCGGTCAGTACCCCTATTCTCAACAGTATATCGCGCCGAACGCAGAGAGCGCGGCGCGGAAAATTTATAATCAGTCGGTGTCGTTACGACCCAAAAGTCAGATGTACGGTTATAGATTGTGGCGGTTAATAGCGGAGTTGAAAGTTAATGAAAAAATATATATGTTGCCTTCGCTACCTACCCTAAGAAAATATTTTACACTACCAGCGTTTCGGCATTTTCTTTTTATTTGAAAAAGAAAACGCCTGCAAAAGAAAAGCAAACTCAGGGCTTCGCCCCGAGACCCCGCGAACACCGTGCCGCAGTACATAGCTTGTGCTACTCAGTAGGCAGCTCGGCACATTCGCACGCAAACGCGCCGGAGCTTGAACGGGTGCGTGCTCTTGCGTCTTGCTTCGCAAGCCGTTCCCTCGCCCCTCTTAGTTGGCTTATCAAACACTGCGGCGCGGCTATTGGAAGCCTGATTATAAATATTAGTTGAGTCACTCGCTTTTACTTTGCAAAAGTTCAAAAAACGAGGCTTATCTGCCTGTTTAAATCTTTGTATCGGCTTCGCCGATAACGGACAGCCGCAAGGGCTGTCCCTACGAACGGTCGCAATAGACATTTCGAGAATTTCGTGCCGCTGTCGCGGCAGCGGTGCGTCGAGTCGCCGCACCCTACAAAAAGCCCGTTTATTTTACACAACTTGCAACACCTGTCGCAATTCACTTTCCGACGCAGAACTGCGCAAACACTTCGTTGACTACGGCTTCGCCGGCGCGTTCGCCGGTGAGTTCGAGCAGCGCGTCAACGGCGCAGTCGGCGCAGACGTTGACCGCGTCGAGCGTGACTCCGCTATCGAGCGCGGAGCGCGCCTCTTTTATACTGTCGAGCGCGCGCACGCAGCAGTTGCGCTGGCGTTCGCTCGTCAGCGCGGCGGCAGACGGATCGAAATTCGAAGTACCGAGCAGATCGGACAGCACTTTTTCCAGTTCGCCGCCGCCCTGAGCTGTCTTTGCGGAAAGCTCGACATATGCGCCGAAGCAGCTCTTTATATAATCCGTGTCGCAGACAAAGCCGAGGTCGCTCTTGTTGACGACTGCTAGACTGCGCCTGCCGGAACAGAAATCGATTATTTCCATATCCTCATCGGTCAGTTTCTGCGCACCGTCGAAAACGGCAATGACCAGCTCCGCTCTGGAGAGGCGCTTTTTCGCAAGCTCAACGCCGATGCTCTCTATTTTATTATCCGTGTCGCGTATTCCGGCGGTGTCCGCAAGGCGCAGCAGGTTTTCGCCAACCCTGACCGTCTGCTCGACTATATCGCGCGTCGTGCCGGGGACATCGGTGACTATCGAGCGCTCGCATCCGCTCAGGAGATTCATCAGCGTCGATTTTCCGACATTGGGTCTGCCGACTATGACAGTATCCACTCCCTGAGTGACCGCTTTACCGTTTTCGAATCCGCTGATAAGCGACTCAAGTTCGCTCTGCGCCGCCGAAAATGTTTTTTCAAGCTCGTCCGTGGAGAGCTCTTCTATATCCTCGTCCGGATAATCGACCCACGCGCTCAGATGCGCGCAGACATTTATTATACTGTGGGCGACCGATTCTATCCTGCCGCTGAGTCTGCCCTCAAGGGTATTAAATGCGGCGCTCGCCGCCTGTTCTCCCTGCGCGGAGATGAGCGACATAACGCTCTCCGCCTTTGCGAGGTCAATGCGTCCGTTTAAGAAAGCCCGCTTTGTGAACTCGCCCGGACCTGCGGGCTGAGCGCCCGCGTTCAGCACCGCGCGCAGAACCTGACGGACTATATACACTCCGCCGTGGCAGGACAATTCGACCGTGTCCTCGCCGGTATAGCTTTTGGGCGCGCGGAAAACGAGGGCTATCGCCTCGTCTATCGGCTTGCCGTCGAGGCTGACTGTGCCGAAGTGGGCGGAGTATCCCGCCGCTTCGCTCAGCGGCTTACCGGAGACCGCCGAAAAGACTTTATCCGCGACGGCAATCGCATCGCCGCCGGAAATGCGGACTATGCCTATTCCGCCCGCGGCGTTGGGAGTCGCGATGGCGGCAACGGTAGAAGTCTGTTCCACGGTGTTCACCTCTTTCGTCTATAGATAGATTTATTATAACGCAGGGAGACCTGCGGGTTTATCAGAATTAAAATTTTGTGGACAATCGGCAACCAAATTTAACCGAGCGATAATCTGCCCATGCTTTCGACGTCCACTATAATCAATCTTTTATATTAACTGCGTTTTGGCATTTTTGTGCCGCCCCTCAGCATCGGCGCGTCGAGTCGCCGCGCCTCTACAAATTACGAATCAATAAAATTGTGTGAGTTTCGTGAACAGATGATATCTGCCCTGCTGTATACATTATAGCTTTATAGATTTATCTGTTACTTTAAGAGAATCGAAAAAGCGGCAGCGGTCTGGAAGCTCCATCCGCTGCCGCCGAAACGTTTTTATTTGATGTTGACCTTGTGGTTCATCAGCCATCCTGTTCCGAAGAACAGACCGATTGAAACCAGGAACTGGAAGATAACTCCCGTCACGCCGAACGAAAGATCCTTTGTAGACATTGCCGTGCCGAACGAGAACACAAGTCCGTCTGTTCCGGGCGAAACGGTGATGGGCACATAGTTCGTCAGCAGGAAGTTGCAGATCTGAGCGATAATGAATATCGCAAAGAAAACGACTATCGGGCCTGCCGCGCCGAGCTTCTGCATAATGCGGGTGTTCGCGAAAGTTATGGAGAAGAACAGCTCGGAAATGAGGAACGCAAGCTGAACAAAGACCGCGAGCACGAGCAGGACGAGATATCCCTTTATCGCTTTTGCGCCGGGCATCGAGCGGAACATGCTGATAATTGTCTTTATCATGTTAAGGTTATTCTCGCCGATGAGCGAGGTGACGTAGTCGTATATCCAGATCATTATGCCGATGCTCACAGCGTAGCTGACGATCATCCACAGGAAAGCGACTATAGCCTTTGCCGCGAGGAGCTGCCCGCTCGTTACGGGGAGCGTAAAGCTCAAATAGCCCTGCTGCCCGTAGAGCGTCTTATAGAAGTTTGCGATAACACCGACAAAGGTTATGATAAGCGCTATCAGCGCGATGAGGAACAGCGCAATCGTTGCCATGGCGCTCAGCCAGCTGATGTCTATAGCATAGGCGATGAGCATGATGCCTATTGTGACCGCGGCGGCAACGTAGATGTTCATCATCATATGCGCGCTCATTTTGATTTCATTCTTAATCAATTTGCCAAGCATATTTGAACACCTCCTTGAAAACATCCTCAAGCGTCTTGCCGCTGCTGCATATGTCGTCAACGGACGAGTTGAGCAGGACTTTGCCCTGACCTATCATCAGCGCGTGGTCGAATATGCTCTCGACATCGTGGATAAGATGGGTCGAGATGAGCATAGTCGAATCCTTCGGGTGATTCTTCATAATTATTTCAAGTATGCCATCGCGCGCAGCGGGATCGACACCGCTGAGCGGCTCATCGAAAATATAGAGCTTCGCGTTGCGGCACATGACGAGAATGAGCTGGAGCTTCTCCTGCATGCCCTTTGACATCGACTTTATCTTCTGCTTGGGCTGGAGACCGAATGTGTCGAGCATTCTCATCGCCTTGTCGCGGTCGAAGTCCGGATAGAAGTCCGCGATATATTTTATCGCGTCGATGGCGCGCATCCAGTCCGCGAGATACGACTTCTCGGGCAGATACGCTATCTTCGCCTTTGTCGAAGGACCGGGAACTTCGCCGTCTATGAGCACCTCTCCGGAGTAGTCGTGGATAAGACCCGTGAGTATTTTTATCAGCGACGATTTACCCGAGCCGTTCGGGCCGAGCAGAGCTATGATCTGGCCGGGCTGGAAGCTGAACGAAATGTCGTTGAGCACCTGGTGGCTGCCATAGGACTTGCTCAGATGGTTTACTGTGATTATGTCCTGCATTTTTTCCTCCCGTAAATTTTTGACGTAGGAATCTACTTGGAATGATTATATCACAAAAAACAGCATAGTAAAAGTTTTTTATGTTTTTTTAAGGAATGGTCACATTTTATTTAAACTTTTTTGCCGATATCCTGTTTTTTATCGCTCCCGCGGCGGCAAAAATCATAAGGCACACGGCGTTCGCCGCGACTACACTCGCACCCGCCGGGGTGTTGAAGGCATAGGAGATAACAAGCCCCGCAAAGAAGCAGACGCACGACACCGCCGCCGATACGGCAGTCACCGCGCGGAAGCTCTTGCACACACGCATTGAAGTCAGCGCGGGGAAAATTATCAAACTCGATATCAGCAATGCACCCATTATCCTCATGCCGACAACTACAGTGACAGCAGTGAGCAAAGCTATAAGAGTATTGTAGAGTCCCGTCTTTGTTCCGGTCGCCGCGGCGAAAGTCTCATCGAAAGTTACGGCAAAGATGCGGTTATAGAATATGACATAGAGCACGAGCACCGCCGCCGATATCGCGGCGCAGGCGATAATATCATTTTTGCCCATGAGCAGAACCGAGCCGAACATATAGCCCGACACATCGGTGTTGAGTCCCGTTGTCAGAGACGCTGCAATGACGCCGACTGCTATAGCCGTGCTCGAAATGAGCGCTATGGCGGCGTCGCCCTTTATCTTCGCGTTGTCGTTTATCCTCATGAGCAGGAATGCCGCCACTACAACTACGGGCACGGAGATTTTCAGCGGCGCCACATTCAGCGCCATAGCCACGCACGCCGCGCCGAAGCCGACGTGGGAGAGCCCGTCGCCGATCATCGAATAGCGTTTGAGCACGAGTGTAACCCCGAGTAGCGCGGAGCAGAGAGCCACGAGCAGACCCGCTATCAGGGCGCGGCGCATGAATGAATAAGAAAGCATCTCGGCTATAAGTTCAAACATCGCTTCTCCCCCTCCCCGCAAAACGCCGTCCGGCGTCGCTCTTTAAATAATCCTCGGTCGTGCCAAAAAATTCGACTCCTCGCGAGCCGAGGTGCAGAATTTTGTTCGCGTTCTCGACGGCGCACTCTATATCGTGCGAGACCATAATAACGGCTATGCCGGAATCCCGATTGAGCTTTTTTATCAGGCGATAGAACTCAGCAGTCACCACCGGGTCAAGCCCGGTCACAGGCTCGTCGAGCAAAAGCAGCTCTTTTGCGGCGCAGAGCGCACGCGCGAGCAGAACCCTCTGCTGCTGACCGCCGGAGAGCTCGCGGTATGATCTGTTCGCGATATTTGTTATCGAGAGCTTTTCCATATTTTTATTCGCAAGACTGCGGTCAGCGCGGGAATAGAACGGACCTTTCGAGCCGTTGAGACAGCCGGAGAGCACGACCTCGCGCACCGTCGCGGGAAAATCGCGCTGAGCCTGGGTCTGCTGCGGCAGATAGCCTATGTCCGTGCGCCTAAGCCCGTCAGCGAAATCAACGCTTCCGCCTCTCATCGGGATAAGCCCCAGAATACCTTTTAGAAGTGTGCTCTTGCCCGAGCCGTTTTCGCCGACTATGCAGAGATAATCTCCGCGTTCAAGCTCAAAACTCACGCCGTTGACCGCTACCGTATTGTCGTAGCCTATCACTGCATCGCGGCAGGCGAGCAATATATTTTTGTTCATGAAAGTGCCTCCCTGAGATTTCGGAGATTGTCGTTCATCAGCGAGAGATAGCCGACCCCGGACTCAAATTCGTCGCGGCTGACATTGTGGCAGGAGTGGAACAGCCGCATCGAACAGCCCGTCTCGCCGCAGATTATCTCCGCCGTTCGCGGCTCGGCCAGCTCTTCATAGAAAATGACCGGGATGTTCCCGTTTTTTACAGTGTTTATTATCTTCGCTACAGTCCTGGCACCCGGCTCGGAGTTGTCCGCGCAGGCGTCGAGCGCGCTGACGAAATTCAGCGAATACCGCTCGGTGAAATTGCGGAAAGCGAAGCGGCCGGAGAATACGATTATATCGCGCTTTCCGTTTTTGACTGCGTCTTTGAATCCCGCATCGAGCGACTGAAGCTTCGAGATATATTTTTCGCTGTTTGATTTATAGAACTCGGCGTTGCGGCTGTCGAGCCGGCAGAGCGCGTCGGTTATGACCTTCACCATGCCCTGAGCATAGACCGGGTCTGTCCAGATATGCGCGTCAACAAAGCCCTCTTCATATTCGTGCTCGTGTTCATGCTCGTCCTCGTGGCCGTGTTCATGCTCATGCTCATGCGCGGCAAGGCGCAGACCCATTTCTGAAGCGATATCGAGATACTCGCCCGCTCCCGTTGATTTGTCAAAGAGCTTCGCCGACCAGGTCTCCATATTTTCGCCGACGCGGATCAACAAATCCGCATTACTGACCGCTTTCATATCGGCGGGAGTCGGATCGTATGAGTGGCTCTCCATTCCGGGCGGGAGCAGCAAAGTTAAATCTACTCTGTCCCCGGCAATCTCGCGCACGAAATCATATGGCACGAACAGCGTGCATACAACGCGGAGCTTATCGCTCTTCGATTCAATTTTTCCGGAGGAGCAGGCGGCAAGCGAAAATATCATCGCCACGCAGAGTATAACTGCCACCGCGCGCAAAAACTTAGTTTTCATTCTTTTTCCTTTCGGCGCACTCGGCGCAGACTCCGTAGAGCACGGTGTTCTCCTCGCTGAGGGTGAACCCGTGATGCTCGAAGATATGCTCCGCGACCTTGTCAAGAAAGCCGCACTCGACATGGAGCAGCTTCCCGCACTCGGAGCATTTGAGATGATAGTGATTGCAGCAGTCCGCGCTGTCGCCGACATACTGATAGCACGCGCTCTCCCCGTCGTGGAGCACGAACTTGCGCACGCTCCCCTCGCGCAGCATTTTTTCGAGATGGCGATAGACCGTAGCCTTGCCGACCGGGCAGCCGCGCTCGCCCAGAATATGCGATATATCCTCGGCGGTCAGATGCCTGCCGCCGCTGTTTTTAAGCAGATTGAGAATGAGTTCGCCCTGCTTTGTGTTGTAACCCATAAAAAGCACCTCTTTGAGCTTCGGCAGAAAACAGAAGAAATATTCCGCCGCAAACTGAATTTGAGAATCGTTTTCAATTTTAATCCCGAAAGCGCGGTTTGTCAAGAGCGGAGTTTCGCTTCGCTCAAAATTGTGCAGTAAGGGCAGATATCATCCGCCCGCGAATTTAGCAGTGCTTCCTGTCTTTTGCAACTCGTAGAGACAGCCCTTGCGGCTGTCCCTACGAACTATCGGTAATAGATATTTCAAAAAATTTTGTCCCGCTCTTAGCTACGGTGCATAAAAATCTATACACTCCGCAATATCCCGAAATAAAAAACAGCTTCATCCCGGCGTATCTGCCGAAATGAAGCTGAATAAATATTTTATTTTTCCGCGCTGTCTCTACGTTTGTATTTCGACGAGGGGATAAACGCGAACACAGCGATGACCGCAACGAACAGCGCCGACATTACTTTTATATACAGCTCCGAAAGTCCGATGTTCTGCGCCGTCTCCTGTCCGAGCGCGATATAGACCGCCGCATATGTCACGAGAACGACGAAGAATGCTATTATCAGTCCGTTTCTCGCTTTTCTGCGCGAGCGTTCGCGGTCGGGGTCATACGGGAGCGCCAGCCACGCCGCGGTTATCATTATCGGCGAGATGCTGCCGGAGAGCACGGAGAGAATGATATACAGCACCGTGTTTTTTTCGCTCCTGCCGTTTTTGAGCATCAATATGCCGCATGACGCAAAGCCGATTGCATTTATTATATCCCCCGCTATGCGCACTCCGCTTGTGAGCCCGTTGAAATTCGGTATGCACACCGCCGCATCCACTAATATAAATATCGCCATAACGCAGAGCAAAGCGGGCATTATTTTTTCCGTCAGGCGTAGGTCTGCATTCCCGCTCTTTTTGATTCGCGACGATGCGGTTATCGCCGAAACGCCTATGAGTATTAATATAATCGCCAAACACAGCGAGACGATTTTTTCCGCCGCCGGGCTGCCGGCTAAAAACGGCGAGATGCCGTTTGTCAGCGCGCCGATAACAGAAAACACGCCCGCGAGGGTATAGAGAAGTATGTTTCGTCTGTTCATTTTTTCGCTTCTTTCATTCGGTCGGGTTTTAGAGATTTTATATGCTTTATTTATTCTGCCGGTGAATAGAATTCGTCACTGCCGTATACGCTTTTTATTTCGCGCCAACTGAGTCTTTCGGAGCATATCACCGTGCCGCACTGATCCGACTCTTCGGATAAATCTATATCGTCTTTCCATATAAAATATCCGTCTTTCTCTTCGAGCGACGCTTCTAAGATTTCGCAGGTGTATTTTTCGTCAGTCGGGCGGAGCGACAAAGATATAAGCCCGGAAAACTCAAGCTCGATTGCAGCCGAAGAATCGATTTGACTTTGTATCAAAACGCGCAGTGTGCGTCGGTCGTTGATAGGATACATGCTTTTTTCCGCAGTAGTATATGCTCCGCTTATATAATACATCTCTTTGATGCAGCTGTCATGGAAACTGTACATTCTATTCATGAGAGCCGATATATCTTCCTTGCCTGAAATTTTATTCCACATAATTTTATTTTTTCTTCGCCTTTTTCTTTTTGTCCTTCGGAGTCGAGACGGCGATAAGCGCAAGACCCATATCGGTAACGAGAGTCAGGCAGAGGAACAGCCAGTCGGCCACCGCGCGGAATGTGTCGCTCGGCAGAGTGAGATTGGTTATTATGTACGCCGCAACAATAATTACCGCGCCGACGATAAGCTCGATAACGCCTGCCTTGCGGAGCTTTTTACATTCGCCGTCAGCCCTTTCGCGCGCGAACGCGCCGGAGACAAATATGGAAGCGGGATTTCCCGTCATCGCGGCGAACACGGCATATGCAATTTTATTTCTTCTGATGAATACCATGTTATTTTTGAACATGATAACGGCTGCGGCAATGTGTCCCGCCGCGCCTATAAGTTCTGCTATAATTCTGACTGCGTCGAACGCCGTTTCAAAATGTACGGCGGTGTTTATGATATCCGCCGCGAGAATTACCGCGAAGCCGACGAAGCATATCGGCATAACAACAGTGCGGACTGCGGAATCCTTCGGATTCTTGCCGGACTGCGCCGCAAGTATAAATGAAGAAACTGCCGCCGCGAGCGTCAGAACCGCGCCCGCTATCATCGAAATTGTAGCGCCGACCGTCATCTTGGTCGGATAAAGCGCGAGCGCGCCCGAGAAGAAAAGATAGAAAAGTCCTGAAATAATATAGAGCCCTTTTCTGTGTTTGTTCATTTTGTACCCTCCGTCAATTTATTCTCTCCCGATATTATTTGCCGGGTAAAATCCTTTTACGCTCACTTCGCCGCCGGTTATTACTTCGCGCTCTCCGTTTTCGAAAATGACTTCAAGCCCGAAATTTTCGGCGATTTCAACGGCGCGTCCTTTTTTTATTTCTTCGCCGCACTCGATGCTTATCTCCTCGCCGATAACGGCGCAGTTCTCGCGGTATTCTTTTAGATATTCCTCTCTTTTTTCGGGAAATCCCGCGTTTATCAAATCGAGCTCTTCGATAATGGCGGCGATTATCTGCGCCCTGCAAAACTCTCTTTTGCATATTATTTTCAGAGACGAAGCAATATTGCGAAGCTCGGGCGGAAAGCCGTCTTCGCTTTGATTCACATTTATGCCGATTCCCATCACGGGACCCGCCGAGGTCATCTCTGTGAGTATGCCGCATATCTTCATCCTGCCGCAGACTATATCATTGACCCATTTTATTTTGCTTCCCGCATGGCAGACTTTTTCTATCGCGCGGCGCACCGCAACCGCGCCCCACGCGGTTATCTCGCTTATCTCATCCGGGGTCGCGTCGCCGGTGCCAAGCAAAAAAGAGAGATAAATTCCTACTCCTTTGTCCGATTCAAATCTCTTTCCGCGCCTGCCGCGCCCTTTCGTCTGGCAGTCGGCTGTCACGCAGTCGCCGGGTCGGGCCTTTCCCTCGGCGCACCAATTTTTTAGGATAGTGTTCGTTGAATCCACCGTGTCAAAGACGGCGATATTATTTTTTCGCTCTTTTGTGAGATATTTTTTTATCTCCGCGGCGGAGAGAATATCAGCCTCCATTTTTCTTCTCGTCCTCCTCAAGATGCCTGCGCCAGTGGAACAGATACTGCTGCGCTATTCCGCGCACTCCGTCCATGCACTCAGGCAGACCGTTCGGGTATAGCTCGCCGACAACGCGGCGCACCCAGACATCTATCGGGAACGCATCAACGCGCCCGAAGCCGAATAATAAAGTACACTCCGCAACTTTCGCGCCGACTCCTTTTATTTTCAAAAGGCTTTCGCGAACTTCGTTATCAGAAGCATTTCTGAGCGCGGAAAGATTTACTTCACCGCCCGCTACTTTGCGCGCGGCATCGATTATATATTTATTTCTAAAGCCCGCTCTCAGCGGCGCGAGGTCGTCCGGTTCGAGAGAAGCCAATTTTTCGGCGGACGGGAACGAATATCCCCCGCCGGGGAGCTTATCTCCGAAGTTTTCGCAGAGTCTGCCGATTATGCCCTTTATTCGCGGTATATTATTATTCTGAGAGATAATAAACGAGCAGAGCGTCTCCCACTCGTCTTGCTTTAATATTCTTATCCCCGGATATTCCGAGCACGCTGTTTTGAGATTTTCGTCCGCGCTCAGGCGCTTGCATATCGCGGTGTAGTCGCGGCCGAGGTCAAAATATTTTATCCATATGTTTTTTATTTCGTCGGGCGTCGTGTTTTCAAAAAATAATCTATCGCCGTCCTGCTTTAATCTGAGCTCGCGGTTCATCGCCACTCCGCTCCAGCTGCCGTCCGCATTTTCGCTCCAGCGAAACGCCTGACCGCAGTCGAGTATCAGCGGCAGGCTAAAACAGCGAAGCCCGGTTATTATGCTTCTGCCGTCCGTCTGCAAAATTTTGTCACAATCCAACTCAAATCCGCTCCTTTTGTTATATAAGCGAAATATATTTAAATTCAGAAGTAAAGAAAATATAACAAATTGTATATATTTTCGACTTTGATTTATCTATCCACATCAGCTTGTCAAGGTTTTTCAAGCGTTTTTGAAGAAGTTATCAACATTTTCCACATAGTTTTCCACATATCACGCGCGAAAGTGTGATTACAGTTCGTATAATCGGCTTTTCTCCGCCCGTCGGTATATTTCACGCCCGAAAAGTCAAAAATAATCAACACATGACATTCGGAGGGCAAGAAAAAATGATAAAAGGTGTGAACCGTCAGGTCATAGAGATAACGCAGACCAAATGCGAATATTTTGAAAAAGTGCTGTTTTTCGTCAAACCAGAATACGCTGCAACGAGCGAGGGCACGCTGCGCGAGCGGGCAGGTCTGATAGCAGACAGCGCGGGTATTCCTCCGGCAAGCAAGCTCAAAAAGAGAAAAATTATCTCCGCGCTGAAATTCGCCTGCTCCGCGCTCGCGGGAGCCGCGGTGACGGCGCTGATATCATTTCTGCTTTAAATAATAGCTGCAAAATCCGTTCATCACGCAGGCGGGACAGTTCGGTCTGCGTGCGATGCACACCGCCCTGCCGTGAAGCACGCAGCGGTGGCAGAAATCGTTGCTCTTTTTAGGATCGAGCAGAGCTTTCAGCTCTTTTTCTACTTTTGCTGGGTCTTTTGTGTCAACAAGCCCCAGCAAATTTGTTATTCTGATAAGATGCGTGTCCGCAACAACTGCCGGCTTGCCGTAGACATCGCCGACTATTAAATTCGCGGTCTTTCTGCCGACTCCCGGGAGCTTGAGAAGCTCTTCGATAGTGTCCGGCACTTTTGAATCATATTTTTCAATGAGCATCCGGCTCATCGAAACTATGTCGTTAGCCTTTGCGCGGAAAAAGCCGCAAGGGTGGACTATCTCCTCGACCTCGGCAACATCGGCAAAAGCGAGGCTCTCGAGCGTCGGGAATCGCTCAAAGAGCACGGGGGTGACTAAATTTACCCGCGCGTCGGTACACTGAGCCGAGAGTCTGACCGCTATCAGCAGGCGATAAGGCTCCTTTTCTTCAAGCGAACACAGAGCATCCGGATATTCTTTTTCGAGCGCCGCCACAGCGAGGGCGGCCTTTTGCTTTTTTGTCATAGCTTACCTCTTCGGGATTATCTCTATCCAATAGCCGTCCGGGTCGGCGATAAAATATATCCCCATGCCCTCGTTTATATAGCAGACGCAGTCCATCTCTTTATGCTTTTTGAGCGAGGCCTCGTAGTCGTCCGCAGTCAGTGCGAGATGAAATTCACATTCGCCCAAATCATATGCCTGCGGGTGATCTTTGAGACAGGTGAGCTCAAGAGAAAAAGTGCCGCTGCCGTCGCCCATGAAAACTATTGTAAAAGAGCCGTCCGACGCTTCTTTGCGGCGGATCTCTTTGAGTCCGAGAGCTTCGTTATAGAATTTTATGCTCTCGTCGAGATTTTTTACGTTGAAGTTAAAATGATTGAATTTGTATTCCATGCTGCACCTCAGTATTTATAAGTCAGTCCGAAAAGCTCGGTTTCGTTCTTTTTGTCGTTTTTATATATCTCTTTGCGCACGGTTATCATGCCAAGCGTGATATAGCCGAGCTTATGATAGAGCGCGAGAGCGGCTTTGTTATCGGGCGAAGCCTCGAGGCAGATTGAAGTATATCCTCTGTGGGATTTTATCTTATCTTCCGCAAGCCCGATAACGCGCGTGGCGATTCCCTGTCCGCGTCTTGTTTCATCAACATAGATATCTTCTATCCACGCGGTGTTGCCCGTGCGGTAATTTATATGGACAAAGCCGACTGTGTCTTTTTCGTCAACTATCACAAATAATTCGCCGTTTCCGTGGGTCCACTCTTTGAGCGTCTTTTTCGCCGCTTTCATTCGGCTCTCGTCGGGCTTGTCCGTGCCGAAATGCAGACCCGCGCTGAATCCGAAGTACCGCGCTATTCTCTCAACGGTCTCGTCTTTGTATTTTCCGCCGAATTTCTTGAGCTTTGTCATGATAAGACTTCCTTTCTTATACATATTTTTATTATATCATACTTGTTTATCCATGAAAAGCAGAAAACATTGCTTATAAAACAAATCGGAGGAATATTGCCGGAAGATGTAAATATCTGTTTATAAATCAGGCTTTTAAAAAATCAAATCTTTGCTGTTCAGTTTTCAAGGTAACTTAAATCCGACAAAATAAATTCGGCTACTAAAAAGCTTTCTTTGTTTAATTTTCAAGGTAACCTGAAAACGGCAAAATAAATTCAGAAGTGTAAAGCAGGCTTTCACTGTTCAGTTTTAAAGGTAACTTACACAAAACCAGGAAAACAAAAAATTTTGCATATTATTATAGTATATAGCACTTGTAATTGATTCAAATATATATTATAATATCTTAGTAACCTGATAAGCATCTTAAGCGAGGCTTTGTTTTGGTCATGTGGCGTGGCGGGTCCTGTGCGGCGGGGCGCCGTGAACCATGTCAGGCGGGGAACCGAGCAGCATTAAGCGGTCTGCACTGTGCGCCACAGTCCGCCTGCCCGCCGCATGACCAAGATAAAGGCTCGTTTTTGTTTTTATCAAAAAGTATTTTTAAAGGACGGTCTGTTATGTACCGCGTGCTCTACAGAAAATGGCGTCCGCAGACCTTTGAAGAGGTCTACGGTCAGCCCCATATAACCGCAACGCTCAAGAATGAGCTCGTCAGCGGCAGGGTCGCCCACGCCTATCTGTTCACCGGCTCGCGCGGAACGGGCAAGACCACATGTGCGAAGATTCTTTCAAAGGCGGTCAACTGCCTCTCGCCGCATGACGGCGACCCCTGCAACGAGTGCGAGATATGCCGCGGCATCGACAACGGCTCGGTGCTCGATGTTATTGAAATAGACGCCGCTTCAAACAACGGCGTTGACAATATCCGCGATCTTCGAGACGAGGCAAACTTTACGCCTGTCAAAGCGAAATACAGAGTCTATATTATAGACGAGGTGCATATGCTCTCGACCGGCGCGTTCAACGCTCTTCTGAAAATTCTCGAAGAGCCGCCGGAGCATGTTATATTTATCCTCGCTACTACAGAAGTACACAAGCTCCCCGCGACTATTCTTTCGCGCTGCCAGAGATTTGACTTCAAGAGAATAACGCCCGAGGATATCTGCGCAAGACTCCAATATGTCGCTGAGCATGAGAATATCACTCTCGACGAAGACGCCGCCGCGCTGATAGCAAAAGTTGCCGACGGAGCGCTGCGAGACGCGCTCTCTCTGCTCGACAGATGCTGTGCAGTCGACGAACATATAACAAGCGAAGTCGTTACAAAGAGCGCGGGACTCGCAGGGCGCGACTATCTAATGCGCCTGTCCGAATGTATAATTAAAAAGGACTGCGCCTCAGCTCTCGGAATAATTAACGAGCTGCACATGAACTCCTGCGATATGGAGCGTCTCTGCTCCGAGTTCATGTTTCATCTGCGTGACTTAATGATAGTCAAAACGGTCAAAAATGCGGACAGCATTCTGATAGCTACAGACGATGAACTGAAATCTCTGAAAGCTTTCGCGGAAAAACTGCCGCTCGAAGAGCTGCTCTATGATTTAAATATTATCGAAGACACATTCTCGCAGATAAAGCGCTCGTCTAATAAGAGAATACCGCTCGAAATGGCGTTCGTGAAGCTCTGCTCCGAGTCGCTTGATTCGGAAAACGACGCTCTGCTCAGAAGAATATCCGCGCTCGAAGCAAAATTGGCTTCCGGCAATTTCACGGCGGCAAGCAGTGCTGTGCCCGTTGAAAATAAACCGAAAGCTCCCGAACAAATTAAAACAGCTGTTCCCGAGCCTCGTCCGCAAACAAAAGCGGAAGAAATGAAAAAAGCTCCCGAGCCGCAGAAAGCTGATATAAAAGAAAAGGCTCACGAACCGAAAACGGAAGCTCCTATTGATCATCACACTCCCGCACCATCACCCGAGGGCACGAACGGCGAGACAGTTCAGTTCTCCCGCTGGGCGGAGGTCATGGACGAGCTTCAAAAAGTCGATGCGCCGCTCCACGGAATACTCAACGGCGCGAGCGGATATGAGCGCGACAACTTTATTCTTATAAAGAGCGAGAATCCCGCGCTCTCGTCTTTCATAAAGCAAGATACCCACGCAGTGCTCTTAATGAAAGCGATTTTCGCAGTCACCGGCAAACGGTATAAAATAGGTCTTTATAAAGCCCCCGAACAGCACAGCGGCAAAGACCCGCTCGAAGGGCTTATAAAAAAAATAAACGATTTCAAAAACAGTTGAAGTAAGGAGAAATAATCATGAAAGCAAGAATCCCCGGCGCCCAGCAGGGCGGCAGTGCAAATATGATGAAGAAAATCCAGGAGATGCAGGAGGAGATGTCCCGCGTCCAGCAGGAGGTCGAAGAGACCGAGTTCACCGCCAGCGCAGGCGGCGGAGCTGTTGAAGTGACAGTCAACGGACGCCACGAGGCTGTTTCCATAAAAATGGCTCCCGAGATAATCGACCCCGAAGAGCCGGAGATGCTCGAGGATCTGATAATCGCCGCTTTCAACGAGAGCGTGCGCAAGGCTAACGACGCTATGGAGCAGGGCATGGAGCGCGCCAAGGGCGGACTTTCCATCCCCGGACTTTTCTGATATGGCGCAGAACAATGCCGCTCCGCTCGCGAGATTGATAGAGCAGTTTGAGCGCCTGCCGGGAATCGGCAGAAAAAATGCTCAGAGGCTCGCCTATCACATTCTTTCGATGACGAACGAGCAGGCAAAAGAATTTGCCGACACGATAGTTGAGGCGAAGACAAAAATTCACCGCTGCCCAATATGCTGTGACTTAACCGACGCGGAGCTCTGCCCTATATGCAAGAGCCCGTCGAGGGATAAGAGCGTTATCTGCGTTGTCGAAGACCCGAAAGCTGTCATGGCTATCGAGCGCACGCACGAGTTCGGCGGAGTATATCACGTTCTCCACGGGCTGATATCCCCGATGAACGGAGTCGGTCCCGATGATCTCTGCATAAAAGAGCTTGTCAACAGACTTGGCGACGGCGAAGTAAAAGAGCTTATAATGGCTACTAATCCGACAGCCGAGGGCGATGTCACAGCTCTGTTTATCTCAAGGCTCGTAAAGCCGCTCGGAGTGAAAGTATCGCGCCTTGCTTACGGAATCCCCGTCGGCGCGGATCTTGAATATGCCGATAATTTCACTCTCACAAAGGCTATCGAGGGCAGAAAAGAGCTCTGATAAAAAGAAAAGTTTTCCACATTCTTTTAGTTTTCCACATACCGGTTTTCCACACTTTCCACATCGGTGTTTTTAAGGGTGTGGAAAAGTAAAATCTTTCCTCATCCGATGTGGAAAACTCAAAATCGCGGTTTCATTGACAGTAAAGGGACAGAGGTACTTTTCCTCACTTTCAACACCCTCTACTACTACTACTAAATATAATATTTATTTATTCACAGACAGGGAGGATATTTCATGAAATTTGTTTGCGGCACGGCGGAGCTCTCCGAGGCTTGCCTCAACGTGCAGAGAGCAGTATCGACCAAAACGTCGATACCCGCAGTAGAAGGTATTCTCATAAAAGCAGTCAGCGGTCAGCTTATTCTCACGGGATATGACCTTGAACTCGGTATAAATACCGCAATAAAGGCGACAGTCGAAGAGGAGGGCTCGATAATTATCAACGCCCGCATTCTCTGCGACATTATGCGCAAGCTCCCCGGCGAGAGCGTGCGCTTTGAGTCCGATGCGAGACTTCTTGCAAGCATCGTCAGCGGCAACGCAAAATATTCGCTTATCGGCATGAGCGCTGAAGAATATCCCGAGCTCCCGTCAGTCTCCGGCGGATATCCTATTGTTATCAATCAGGGCGTTTTAAAAGATATGGTCAGGCAGACTATATTCGCCGTCGCAGTTAACGACAGCAAGGTTGTTCACACAGGCGTCAAGTTTGATATCAGCGGCAATATACTGAAGCTCATTGCAATCGACGGATTCAGACTCGCCGTCAGAAAAGAGAATATAGATTATTCCGGCGACGATATCTCATTTATCGTTCCCGCGAAGACGCTTTCTGAAATAATGAAATTGATGAACGACGATGACGGAACTATCTCGCTCGGAGTCGGCAAGAGACATATTGTCTTTGAAATCGGCTCTTACAGCGTCGTTTCGAGACTTCTTGAGGGCGAATTTTTAAATTACGAATCCGCTATTCCGCCCAAATGCACAACAAGAGTCAGAGTCAACACCCGCGACATGATAAATTCGATCGACCGCGCTTCGCTCATTATCAGCGAGAAGTACAAGAGCCCCATCAAGTGCGTTTTCGCCGACAATATGATAAGACTCTCGAGCGTTACCTCGCTCGGTACTGCGAGCGACAGCGTCTCGGCTGAGATTGACGGCGACGATGTTGAAATAGGCTTCAATAACAAGTATCTGACCGACGCTCTGCGCGTTGCGGATACAGACGAAGTCAATTTCAAGCTCAACGGCCCCGTCTCGCCGATAATAATCCTTCCGCCCGAGGGTGATAGCTTCCTGTTCCTCGTGCTGCCCGTTAGAATAAAGACTGAGTAAGAAGGATAGAAATGGTTAAAAAACTCAAAGTCAGAATAAAAGAGAAACCGGTCACGGAGAAAAAGATAGACACCGAGTTTATCCGCCTCGACGCTTTTTTGAAGCTCTGCGATGCAGTTGTGACCGGCGGACACGCAAAGTTCGTTATCCAGGACGGAGAAGTGAAAGTCAACGGCGAAGTCTGCACTTCGCGCGGCAAAAAGCTCCGTCCGGGAGATACGGCTGAGTTTGAACATAAAATATACAAAGTTATCTGATATGTATGTAACACAGCACAATGCAAAAGACTTCCGTAATCTTGAAAATGCAGTAATTTCGCCAGACAGGTCTATAAATATAATTTTCGGCGAAAACGGTCAGGGCAAGACGAATCTCATTGAGAGCATCTGGCTCTTTACCGGTTGCCATAGCTTCAGGACAAGGAAAAATTCCCAGCTTATACGCGAGAACTGCGAGCGCAGTATGCTCGATATAAGCTTTTTTGCATTTGACAGAGATCAGACGGCTCGGCTCGAGCTGACGGATAAAAAGAATGTGTGGATAAACGGCGTTCATAAAGACACTCCGCGAAGACTCATCGGTGAGTTCCCGGCGGTGCTGTTTTCCCCGGCAACGCTGTCTATAGTCCAGGACGGACCGGGCGAGCGCAGAAAGTTTATAGACATAGCTATAAGCCTTGTCAAGCCCAACTACGCAGGAATACTTTCAAAATATATAAAAACTCTCTCCGAGCGCAACGCGCTGCTGCGTCAGGCTGCGGCGAGCGGGAATATAAGCTCCGATATGTTTTTCTCATGGGACGCACAGCTGTCAGCTCTCGGAGCAAAAATACTTCGCTACCGCTTTGAATATCTTGACATGATAAAAAAGCAGGCTGCGGAAAATTATTCCGGAATAACCGCCGGGCGCGAAAAGCTGATGGTCAGATATGATACATTCTGCAAAGCTACCGATTTTGACGAACAATCGGCGGCGCAGACCATGCTCGACGAGCTCGAAAAAAATCGCGAGACTGATATTCGCCGCCAGTTTACAGGTACCGGCCCGCACAAAGACGATCTTTCATTTTTTATAAACAACAGGAATGCCCGCATCTACGGCTCGCAGGGTCAGCAGAGATCCTGTGCCCTCTCATTAAAATTGGCCGAGGCGGACATACTCGAAAAAATCACGGACGAAAGCCCGATAATCCTGCTCGACGATGTTATGAGCGAGCTTGACGACGGGCGACAGGAACTGCTGCTCGAACGCCTCGGAAAAAGGCAGGTTTTCATAACTTGCTGCGATCCGTCCCAGCTGCTGCGGCTGCAGAAGGGTAAAGCGTTTGAGATGACGGACGGCAGTATAAATGAAATATGAGGAGGGAGACTGATGTATCTTCATCTCGGCCAGGACAAGGTCGTGAGCATGGACGAGATAGTCGGAATATTTGACCTCGACACTTCGACTGTTTCAAAAGCCACGCGCGACTATCTCGCGAAGGCCGAAAAGGACGGCTGCGTTACGAATGTCTGCACCGATCTTCCGAAATCTTTTATAGTCTGCATCGGCAGAGACCAAAAAACGCACGTCTATATTTCACAGATATCGTCGTCAACGCTGCTCAAACGCACGGAGTATGTTGACAGTCTTTCAAATATCTGAGTGAGGGGATAACAAATGAAAAAGAGGAACACCGGAATTAACCTCTTTAAGCTGTTTTCCATGTTCATGATAGCCTTGCTTCATGTTCTTGGAATGGGCGGGATAATCGGAGCTGCCGCGGGAACAAGCAGCTACTATCCGGTTTATCTCATGCAGAATGCGGCATTTTGCGCGGTCAACTGCTACGCACTCGTCAGCGGGTATCTTATGCTCGGCAAAAAGATAAAGCCGTCGAGGATAACAGAATTGTGGTTCGAGATATTTTTCTACAGCGTCGGTCTGTCTGCGATTATGATATCAATCTACCGCGAATTTTTCAGCGCACAGAATATAGTCTATGCACTGACTCCGATAATTTCAAATCAGTATTGGTACATGACCGCGTATTTTCTGATGTATTTATTCATCCCGATGATGAACAAATTCGCAGAGGCGGCAGATAAGAAGAGCTTCACTGCGGTTATAGCTGTTATTCTGCTTCTGACAACGGGTTCGTTTATAATCGGAAAAGACGGATTCAAATTTTCCGAGGGCTACAGCCCGATATGGCTCATGGTCATGTATCTTGTCGGCGCGTATATGAAAAAATTCGGTGTCGGCGCGAAGATGAAATGGTACAGTGCACTGTTATTTTATATAATCTCCGTCGGATGCAATTTTGCGCTAAATATATTTTTAAAAGATCCGATGAAAAAGATATTTACAGACGACACGGTGAACTACCTGACATATACCTCGCCTTTTGTGGTCTTGTCCGCAATCTTCCTTTTTATATTCTTCTCGAAGCTGAAATTCGGAAAGAAAACGGAGAAGTTTATAAATTATATAACCCCCGCCGCTCTCGGAGTTTATCTGATACATACTCACCCGCTCGTGTTCAATAAGCTGATGAAAGATATCGCGATGCCGCTCGTCAATCACGGCACGGCGGCGATGATTTTCGGCTCGGTTGCAATGGCGCTCGCTGTATTTATAATATGTATAGTAATAGACCTTCTGAGAATACAGCTTTTCAGGCTGATAAGAATAAACGCGCTGTGTAAAAAGCTTGACGAAGTGTTTAACAGCAAAAAGAAAAAGACGATTGAAATCGAAGAACCGAAGATTGAAGCGGAGCAGATTGAAGAAAAAATAAATATATAAAATTAAAGCCGGAAGATTTTTTCTTCCGGCTTACAACATTTCGATAAACCTGATTTTTTGGGCTTCGCAGGAATCAGAATCAATGCATCTCTTGTGTAAATGGAGGTGGCGCGTAGCGTCGTAGGGATTGTTTTGAATAAGTTGAAAATTTTCAAAATTGCTGTTTTTTAACTTTCATACAACAACCCCTCAGTCATGGCTTCGCCGTGACAGCTCCCCTTACACAGGTGAGCCTTGAGACCATGCAATAATAGGTTTTTTGACAGACTAAAAGCCGGAAGATTTTTTCTTCCGGCTTAATTTATTTGATTTTCAGCAGCAGCTTCGCCATTTTTCTTCCGAAGTGTTTGCGGTAGATATCGAGATATTCGTATTTGTCGAACTCGCCGTCGCCCTTTATGAGAATCTCCATCGGAACTCCGGCGAGAGATATCTCCGTCCCCGTCTCGCGCAGTCCGCAGCGAAGATAAAATTCCTTTCTGCGAACAGTCATCGGCTTGTTTTCGTCCGGTTTTTCTATTTCGAGCAGGAGATTGCGGCGCGGGAAAGTCTCACACAGAGCGGGGATGATTTTTGAACCCAGTCCCTGACCGCGTTTGTTGCCGTCAACGGCGAGGTACATCAGAAGCACCGATTTGCTGCCCGTGCAGGTTATCGCGAGAGCGCAGGGCTCGCCGTTTTCATATGCGGCAAACATTTTTATTATATTATTTTTTTGTAATTTTAGCAGCCTTGAAAAAGGCATTCTCTCTCTTATCGGAAAAGCTTCTTTATATAGCTTTTTTACATAATTTACATCTATTTTAGAAACTTCGCGTAGTACCATTTTATATTACCTCAGTGAATGAATTTCATTATCAGCTCCGCTATGAACACGGCGGCGCAGGACGCGGCGGCAACGGTCAGCAGACCGCGCTCGAAATATGCGAGAATCAAAGCTACGACAAAGCCCGCTATCGCGCTCGGGAGACTCGCTGTGGATGAAAATATCGCGGGAACCGTCATAACGGCGAGCACCGCATACGGGACATAATAGAGAAAAGAATTTATGAATCTGTTTTCTATCTTTTTCTTGACCAAGACGAGCGGGAGCATCCTGACGAGATATGTAACTCCCGCCATGACGGCAAGACCCGAGAAAAACTGAATATAGTTATTCATCGGCGCTCACCTCCTCTGTCTGCTCCTCTTTTATCGGGGCCACGAGCGCAAACAGCACGCTCGCCGCAACGGCGCAGATAATTATAGCGAATCCGCTCGGCACTTTCGAGAGCACGGGCACAAATTTAAATGCACAGCTCAGAGCGATTGCCGTCAAAATGCAGAGCAGAGTCGGCAGGCTCTTTTTCGCGGGCGGGACTATTATTGCTATAAACATTCCGTATATCGCGATTCCGAGGGCGGAGACGAGCATTGCGGGCAGGATATTTCCGGCGACCGCACCCAGGAGAGTACCGAGACTCCAGCCGAGATAGGGAGTCAGGGTGAGTCCGTAGAGATATTTTCTACCAAGCGGCGCGCCTTTTGAGATAGCGACCGCGAAAACTTCATCTGTATTGACAAACGATATTAAAAATCTATCAATCAATCTCACGCTCTTTCCGAGCTTCTGCGAGAGCGAGACGGACATGAGCGAATAGCGCATATTGATAACAAACTGCGTCAGCGCCAGCTCAAACAGAGATCCGCCGCCCGCGATTATCGGCACCGCCGCCAACTGCCCGGCGGAGGTGACATTTGTCATCGAGATCATTACGGCTTCCCACGCCGTGAGTCCGTGGCTGACCGTGAATATTCCGAACGCAAAGGCGACCGACAGATAGCCTAAGCATATCGGCATTCCGTCGCGCAGTCCCTGCGAAAAGCTGTTTGTTTCTTTCTCCATAGTATTATCTCCGATTGAACGCAAAAAACATTTTTTTACATGGCTTTATTAATACTGCCGTTAATTATACCACACATGACGCATAAAAGACAGACGGCAAGACTATAAATTTATGTGCCGGATAAAATAAACAAATGGTAAATTTGCTCAAATAGTGGTTGATGAAAAGATATAAAGGTATTATAATATTATATGAGTAAGCCGATGCCACCGGCTTTCGAAAGGAGCAGAACAATGAAACAGGAAATCAAAGATCTCTATGGCCTCTGGCTGAAAAAGACCGAGGGCAATGCTGAACTTCATGACGAACTTTCCGCCATTGAAGGCAAAGAAGATGAGATATCGGATAGATTTTACCGTGCGCTCGAATTCGGCACGGGCGGTCTGCGCGGAGTTCTCGGCGCGGGCACAAACAGAATGAATGTTTTCACCGTCAACCAGGCGACCCAGGGTCTGGCGGATTATCTCAACGCAAAGTATGATTCCCCGTCCGTCGCGATAGCGCACGACTCGAGAATCAACTCTGATGTTTTCGCAAAGGGCGCGGCAGGCGTGCTCGCCGCAAACGGAATAAAAGTATATATTTATCCCGAATTGGTTCCGACCCCGATGCTCTCTTTCGCCGTGAGAAAGCTCCATTGCAGCTCCGGCATAATAATTACCGCGAGCCACAACCCCGCGAAGTACAACGGCTACAAGTGCTATTCGCACGAGGGCTATCAGATGACCGATGCCGAGGCGAACGCCACATACGAGTGCATCAGAAAAGTTGATATATTCGACGATGTCCGCACCATGGACTTCGACGAGGGCATAAAGAGCGGAAAGATTGAGTTTATTGACAGCAGCGTGAACGAGGCATTCTATGAGTGTGTCCTCTCGCGCAGAGTCAATCCCGACGCCGTTTCAAAAGGCAAGCTCAAGCTGATTTACACTCCCCTCAACGGCACGGGCAATAAGCCTGTCCGCGAAGTACTCAAGCGCGCGGGCTTCGACGATGTTACGGTAGTCCCCTCTCAGGAGAACCCGGACGGCCACTTCCCGACCTGCCCCTATCCGAACCCCGAGATTCGTCAGGCTTTTGAAGAGGCTCTGAAGCTCGCCGAGGGCAAGAATGTCGATCTGCTTCTCGCGACCGACCCCGACTGCGACCGCGTCGGCATCGCCGTCAACACCGGAGACGATTACAGGCTCATGAGCGGCAACGAAGTCGGCGTTCTGCTGACCGAGTATATTCTCTCTTCGATGAAAAATGCCGGCACTCTGCCCAAAGACCCCGTTATAGTCAAGTCGTTCGTTACGACTTCGCTCGTTGACCGCGTCGCGGAGAGCTATGGCTGCGCGATACACGATGTGCTGACGGGATTCAAATATATCGGCGAATTTGCGACTAATCTCGAAAAGAAAAACGAGGGCGACAGATTCATCCTCGGCATGGAAGAGAGCTACGGTTACCTTTCCGGTCTGCACGCGAGAGACAAGGATGCGGTAGTCGCGTCCCTCCTTGTCTGCGAGATGGCGGCATATTATAAATCTCAGGGTAAGACTCTCGCCGAGAAGATGACCGAGATATATGAAAAATACGGCTACTACAAGAACATTCTTCTCAACTTCACTTTCGAGGGCGAGAGCGGAATGGAGAAGATGGGCGCTATCATGACCTCGCTCAGAGAGCACGCTCCCGAAGAGATAGCGGGCATGAAAGTTATTGAGACCGCCGACTACAAAAAGTCCGAGCGCGTTGATATAATAAGCGGCAAAACAAGCGAGATAGACCTGCCGAAGTCCAACGTTCTCGCATATAAGCTGCCCGACGGCAACAGCGTTATAGTCCGCCCGTCCGGCACCGAGCCGAAGCTCAAGGCATATATAACCGCCTGCGGCAAGGACGAAAATCACTCCTCGGCTCTCGGCGAAAAGCTCGGCGAATCAATCGAAAAAATTCTCGGCGTAAAATAACGCCCGAACGAAAGGATGATAAAAATGCAGAAGAGAGGAATATGGACAAGAGTGGTCGCCATAGTTCTGGCGGCTCTGATGGCGATAAGCGTCGCTGCGGCGGCAATAACCGCTTTTGCAGAAGAAATGGTTCCCGTAACGGGTCAGAACACCTCGAACACTAAATGGATAATCATCGCGGCAGTTGCCGCCGTGTGCGTCATTCTTGTTTGCGTGATACTGCCCAAAGCCAAGAAAAAGTAAGTTAAAGTAGACAAAAGAAATAAATATTTCCTTAAATTTATCTGAAATCAAAAAATGTTCACAATTTAAACACAATTTGGCTATATTTGGATGTCAAAATAAAGAAAGTATAGGAGATATGAATAGAGGTGCTTTCAGGGCGGCGGTATCAATTTGATACGCTGTCCTGAAAGCTTTTTGGGAGGAAAAAACATGAACAGAGATTTTCTTGAGATGATAAAAACCCGCCACAGCACGCGCAGCTTCAAGCCTGATTCTATACCGGAAGATCTGCTCGACGCAGTCCTCGAAGCGGGCACTTATGCGCCAACGGGCATGAACCGCCAGTCGCCTGTTATAATCGCGGTGTCCGATAAAAAGTACCGCGAAAAGCTCTCGAAGCTCAACGCCGCGATAATGGGCGTCGACAAAGACCCATATTACGGCGCGCCGACCATTGTTCTCGTGCTCGCGGATCCGAGCGCAAACACATTTGTTGAGGACGGCAGCTGCGTGCTCGAAAATCTGATGCTCGCCGCTCACGCCTGCGATTTGGGCTCGGTCTGGGTTCATAGAGAGCGCGAGATATTCGACAGCGAAGAGGGCAAAAAGTTACTGCGCGAGTGGAATCTGCCCGAAACTCTGCGCGGAGTCGGCTCGATAGCCCTCGGCTATCCCGCCGCCGAACCAACTGCGCGTCCCCCGCGCAAGGACGGATATATAGTAAAAATATAAATAAAAAAGGAACTGCCGTGTGCAGTTCCTTTTTGTGTTATAAAATATTTAAAGCTTGTTGAGTGTGGCATCTCATGCATCGTTGCCGCTATCGGTGCAGCTAATGAAAAATCGTTCAGTTCAATACTACACTACCCACATCGGGTTAGTCATGCACCACACGGCGGTATCATACGGAATATTTTTCTCTTTCGGTCTCCATAGAGCCATTTTGATGTTGAAAAATGCCTTTCTGAATCCGCGCAGACGGTATGTTATCTGCGCGCGGACAAAGCCTTTTTCTATTATAGAGATATCTTCGTCGAATTCCGATTCGCCGCCGATTCTGTGTTCATATATGATTTTTTCGTTGTTGAACACGCGCAGGGTCATATTTTTTCTGAGCCTTTCGGCGCGCAGATGAACTTTCATCCCCGGGACAAATTTAACTTCATCGCCCTGAACGCAGTCCTTGTATGACAGAACGAGCCTCGACGCGTCGGGCGAGTTCGTGATAAACGAGTTGCCGCGGCGCAGGGCAGATAAGATATCTTTTTCGCTGTTTGATTCAGCAAAAACGAATGTTGTCGGCGAAGCGAGCATATCCGATGTGCCGTAGTCGCGGTGATAGTCGCTGCCGCCAACTGCCGCGATTCGCCTGCCGCCGAGAATCTGCCGCTCCCACCAATTGATGCAGGTCATGTTGCTCTGATGCATGAACATGTTCCAGATTTCAACGCAGTCCGCCGAAAAATCTTCAAGCGGCATCCTCCATCCGAAGCGGCTGCAAAACGGGTGGTTTATTGACACCGTGCATCCGTTTGAATGAGCGAGAGCAGACATTGAAAGATACTGTTCGTATTTCTCCGGGCGCGTGCCGTCAAATTCGGGCAGCCCGCTCCCGTATATATTCATGTGCCCGTTTCGCCCGGTGTATTCGGCGCCGGGAATGACGAGCAGATTTTCTGAATAATAGCTTTTGTCGCCGACCGCGTTTTTGTTATGGTCGGTGATTATTATCCAGTCGAGACCCTTGGTTTTGCATTTTTCAATGAGCTCGTCGGGCGTGTATTTTCCGTCGCTGATTGAAGAATGCATATGCGTGTCGCCGCAGAGCCAGATTCTGTTTGGCATATCGGGTCTCCTTTCGTGAAAATTAGAAGCGTGAAAGTTGGTAAATTAAAAAAATACTTTTTATAACTTCATTTTGTGCCGCCCTGCGGCATCGGTGCGTCGGGTCGCCGCACCCTACAAGTTGCTTATCAATAAATCTGTGCAAAGTTCGCGGGTTGATGATATCTGATTATACTGCGCATTTTTTCACTATTCACTGTTCACTAATTGCTTTGAGTGCGAACGAAATTATTCCCAATCTTTCCATATCTCCGGGCAGTAGCCGACTGTTGCCTGCTTGCCGTTTCGGACTATCGGGGTCTTGAAGAGTTCGGGGTGCTCGAAGAGCTTATCCTCTTTGTCCTCGTCGTGCGCGAGGTATTTTATAAACTGCTGTTCGTATGCCTTGCTCTTCTCGTCGAATAATTTGTCCATGCCGCCGACGGCTTTCTTGACCGAGGCGTACTCGCCGCGGCTCATGCCGTATTTTGCAACATCGATGAGCTGATATTTTATCCTGCGCTCCTTGAACCAGCGTTCCGCCTTTTTCGTGTCGAAGCATTTTGATTTTCCGAATATCTGTATGTTCATGTTCTTGCTCCTTTTTCTCTTGTATCCGGTGACAATTATATGATAAAATATCTTTGTTGTAAAGGAGTTGAACCGCTTGACGATGGATATGCCGAAAAATGTTGATATTGCGATAAACCTGCTTCAGTCGGCGGGTTTCGAGGCATATGCCGTCGGCGGATGCGTGCGCGACAGCCTGCTCGGCAAAACTCCGAACGACTGGGACATAACGACCTCGGCGAAGCCGGAGGATATGAAATCCGTGTTTGCAGACTTTCACTGCATCGACACGGGCATAAAGCATGGCACGGTGACGGTAGTTATCGACGGCGAGCCGCTTGAAATAACGACTTTCCGCCTCGACGGCGAATATGAGGACAACAGGCACCCGAAAAGCGTGACTTTTACTTCTGACCTCGGCGCGGATCTCGGCAGGCGGGATTTTACGGTCAACGCCATGGCTTACAGCAAAATGACCGGGACGGTCGACCTTTTCGGCGGTCAGAATGACCTCAAGAACAAAATAATCCGATGCGTCGGTGACCCGGACAGGCGCTTTAACGAAGATGCTCTGCGAATCCTGCGCGCCCTGCGCTTTGCGTCCGCACTCGACTTTGAAATTGAGGAGAAAACCGCGCAGAGCCTTTTGAAAAACTGCGCTCTGCTCGGAAATATTTCAGAAGAGCGCATAGCAAAAGAGCTGTTGAAGCTCGTCTGCGGAAAGGGAGCAAAGCGAATTCTAACGGACTTTGCCCCGGTGCTGTTTGAAATCCTGCCGGAGCTTCAGCCGATGTATAAAAACAGCCACGACAATCCGCACCACTGCTATGATATATACGAACACACGCTGATAGCCGTCGAGAGCATCGACCCCGAGCCGACGCTGCGCTTTGCAATGCTCCTGCACGACTGCGGCAAGCCCGCCGTCAAAAAATTCGACGAAAACGGTGTTGCGCATTTTTACGGACATCAGAGAATCAGCGCGGAGATTTCGGCGCAGATACTCGCACGGCTCAAGGTGTCGAACAAATTCAGAGATGAAATTCTGTTCCTCGTCAGCAACCACGACCGCTGGGAGCTATATGAAAACACGGAAAAAATGCCGCGCTATCTCTCAAAATTCGGTCTCGACGGTGTGCTGAATCTGCTCAAGGTCATGCGCGCCGATGTGCTCGCGCAGTCGCCGGAATACAGATACCGACTCGATCAGATAGCCGATGCCGAAGAAATCGCGAAGAATCTGGCGGCGCAGAAGCCGTGCCTGTCGCTGCGCGAGCTCCAGATAAACGGGCGCACGCTCATGGATATCGGCATCCCTCAGGGCAGAAAGCTCGGCGCGGTGCTCGCCCAATTACTCGACGAAGTGATAGACGGGGTGACAAAAAATACGCAGGAAGCCCTGACGACCCGCGCGAGGGAAATATACAGAGAGATGAAATAAAAATCCGCCGTGTTGATTTTTTGATGCGGCGGATTTTTGCTTTGTTTGGAGTGGAAGGATATGTATAGTATGGCAGAATATTATCCACCCACAGATTTTGCACAATTTTATTGATATATAACTTGTAGGGTGCGGCGACCTCGACGCATCTCTGCCGCGACAGCGGCACGATGTTAATTTGTAGGATTTATACTCTACCTTTGCGCCATACCATAATCAAACTTTTATACTACCCGCGTTTTCTTTTTAATATCTGCAAAAAAACAAACGAGTCGTGTCTTTGCTCTTACCAGATATACTTCAAACACTGCGGCGTGGCTATTGAAAGCCTGATTATAAAAATTAGCTGGGTCACTTACTTTTTTCTTTGTTGTGGCTTGAGCAATAGACAACTCCCAATTTGCAGAATCCCTCCACGCCCCACCAACAAACAAAGGCATCCGTCATGAGCGGATGCCTTGATATTTTTTATAAAACTGTTTTTTCGACTGAGGTGCCCGAGATATATTTCTCTTTTATCTTCATCAGCTCTGCCATGTGCGCTGTTTGAAGATGCGCTTCCTGCTGTTTTGCCGAAGCCCATTTTTCAACGAGCAGTACTGTGTCCGGGCTTTCCGCCGAGAAGTAGTAGTCGTAGCCCTCGCAGCCGTCTTCGGCGCGGACGGTATTGAGAATCCCGGAGGCTGTTATTTCTCTGACGAATTTTTCTCCGCCGCCGGGCTTCGCCGTGTATTTTACTAAGAGCAATAGCATAAAAATCCCCCGCTTATCTGCACTGAGCCGCGATGCATTCGCTCAGACGCGCCAGATTTTCCATGCCGAGGCTCTCCGCCCTGACGCTCGCGGGCAGTCCCGCCGCTTCTATAGCCGCGTTTATCTTGTCTTTCGGGATGCCGAGTCCCGCGCTCAGCGAGTTCGACGCGGTCTTTCTGCGCTGACCGAACGCCGCCTTGACTACGCGGAAGAAAAATTTCTCGTCCGATATTTCAACAGGCGGGTCGGGTCTGATATCGAGCCTGATAACGCTGCTGTCCACTTTGGGAGCGGGCATGAACGAGCCTGCCGAGACATCGAAGAGCTTCTTTGCGTCGGCATAGTAGTTGACCGCTACTGTTACGGCGCCCGCGTCCCTGCTGCCGACCGGGGCGCAGAGTCTCGCCGCCGCCTCTTTCTGCACCATGACTGTCACCGCGTCTATCGGAATGCGGCTCTCGAGCAGGTACATGATAACCGGCGACGTGATGTAATACGGCAAATTCGCGCAGACTACGACGCGCATTCCGTTAAAACGGCTTGAGATGAGTTCGTGCAGGTCGGTCTTTAGCACATCTGCATTGAGCACTTCGACATTGTCGAAATCTTCGAGCGTCCCCGCGAGAACGGGTATAAGGCGCGTGTCGAGCTCGAGCGAGACGACTTTTTTCGCCCTCTTTGCAAGCTCCGCGGTCAGCACGCCGATTCCCGCGCCTATCTCAATAACGCCGGTGTTTTCGTCCGCGCCGCAGGCCTCCGCCATGCGCGGGCAGACGGTCGGATTTATCAGAAAGTTCTGACCGAGCGACTTCGAAAAAGTGAATCCGTGAGCCGAGAGTATTTCTTTTATAGTATTGATATTTGAAAGATCCTGCATATTATCTCCTTGTTATTCGGTCAGCGAGCAGATGCGCACGCCGAAAAGTCCTGTTTCGACCTTGACCTCAATTGAATCGCCGACTTCGACTTTGCCGCAGCGCTCCTTTGGCAGGTCGATCCACGCATCGACTCCCGCGCCTTTCCACGGGGTCACGCGGATTCTGTGCGGACCGTCGTAAAACGCGGTTCGGATATCGTCGTCCGTCTCGATAACAACTGTGTTGACATTATGTACGCCGCGGGTGAACGTGTTGTTGAGCGTCATGGCGCAGCCCATTATAGAAAGCGCGGCGAGCAGAATGAACAGCGCCTGCTTCACTCCGCCGACGGAAAAGCCCGCAAACTTCTTCTTGCATATCATATAGGCAACTATAGTCAGCACAATGGCGATAATAATGCTCACGCAGAGCATCGGACCGAATGAGTCGATGGCGTTGTTTATCTCAGTCTCGAAAATCATGAGCGCCACCGGCACCATCGGCGCGCACCAGATGCTCTCCGTGCGTCCTCGACACATATCGAATGTCAAAAGTCCTATGCTCGCCGCGGAATAGACGACCGCTGCCGCCGCGACGAATTTCACGCTGTGGAAGAATGCGAACAGCGCAAACACCGCTATATTGGCGCACAGCCAAATTATATTTTTCTTTTTCATTGATTTAACCCCTCATTGACGGCAGATTGTATTTTACTGATTCGCACCCTTGCCGCTCAAATATTCTATATCCATTGCGAGAATACGCGCTTTTTGGCAGTGCGACATTTCCTCGCGCTTTTCATTTGTTACCGACGGAGTCAGCGACCGCATCATCAGGCGAAAAGCATTCTCCCTGCGCTCGCCGTCGGTCTCCTCGTATATTTTCCCGAAAGCGATAACGCTCCGGTATTTTGTGGTGAAGCGGTCTTCGATCACTCCGCCGTTTTCGACGACGCAGAACGAGCATTTATTGTCCCGCGCTATGGCGTCGATTTTATGACCCTCGGCGGCGCAGTGGAAATATATTCTCTCGCCGTCATAGACATAGTTGAGCGGCACGGCATAAGGATAACCACCGTCGCCCGCGAGGGCGAGCACACCGTAAGAGCCGTTTTCAAGTATTTTTTTTGCCTGCCCCTCGGGCAGTTCGCGCTCAGCGCGCCTCATTTTTCTGAACATATCATATCTCCGTGTGGTTTGGTTGAGAAATTTGCTAAAAGTATTTTGTGAATGCCCCGCAGAGAGACAGAACAGTAAAAAAAGAGCGGGTGAAGCAAAGCAGCAATTTGTAATTATAAATGTCGGCGATAGGCAAGCAGTCAATATTGCAAATCAGCACAATCTTGTAGGGGCGGATATCATTCTCCCGCGAAAATTGCACATTTTTATTGATTCTCAACTTGTAGGGTGCGACAAATCGTCCGTACCCTCACAGCAACCTTGTGTCGTTGATTATCAGCTCGAAGCTGCAATCGAGTCTGGCGGCAGATTTTTTGCAAAGCACCATGCGCTCGAGGAAAATCTCGAAGTATTCCATCACCGGGCAGATGTCCGTGTCGATCTTCAGGCGCAGGATTATTACTCTGTCCTCGCCGTCAACCTCAAGCTCCGAGTCCACGACCGCGTAGTTGACCCTGTCGTGAATGTCCGTGCTGACTGTTTTGCTGTTTCTGACGCGGCTTCGGCGCACATCGCTCTTGTCCGCGAGGATGAGCGCCGCGGCGATCGGGCTGACGGGTGCCGCCGTCTTTTCGTCGTGGTGTCCTATCGCGCCGACTATCAGCGCGATGTCTTTCGGGTTTATGTCGAGACTGCGCAGAATGTTGAACGCGAGTATGCCGCCGCTCTGCGCGTGGTCGCATCGGTTTATCATGTTGCCGATATCGTGCATGTATCCGGCGACCGCCGCGAGCTCGCATTCGTGGTCGCTGTAGTTAAGTATTTCCAGTATCTCGCGCGACATTTTTGATACCGTGCCCGCATGGGCGAGTCCGTGCTCGGTGAAGCCCAGCTCGCCGAGAACGCGGTTGCCTGCGAGGATATAAGTCTTGAGCTCTTCGTTTTCATGAATTTTATCGTAAAGTTCCATTTTTTGCACCTCTTTTTTCGCTTTGTAGCGTAAAAAATTTGTAAAAAACCTGTTGTCTATCTTTTCTTTTGCCTACTTTGTGAGTATAATATAACCAATAAAGAGTCTGGAGGTAATTTCAATGTCCACTGTATTAGTAACCGGCGGCGCTGGCTTCATCGGCTCGCACACGAGCGTAGAGCTGCTCAACGCGGGATATGATATCATTATACTCGATAATTTTGTCAACAGCAAGCCCGAAAGCCTTAAAAGAATAAAAGAACTTACGGGCAAGGATTTCAAATTCTATCAGGCGGATATACGCGACGAAGAGGCGATGACCAAAGTTTTCGCCGAGAACAAGATCGATGCGGTCATTCACTTTGCGGGTCTCAAGAGCGTTCCGCAGAGCGTCAAAGAGCCGCTCAACTACTATGACAACAACATAGCGGGCACGGTCTGCCTGTGCCGCGTGATGGATAAGGCGGGATGCAAGAAGCTCGTCTTCAGCTCGTCCGCCACTGTTTACGGCAGCAAGAACCCCTCTCCGCTCAGAGAGGATATGCCGACCGGCGGCACCACGAACCCCTACGGCACGACGAAGTATTTCATCGAGCAGATACTTCAGGATCTGTGCGTATCCGACAGCGAGTGGGGCGTGTCCATCCTCCGCTACTTCAATCCCATCGGCGCGCACAAGAGCGGGCGCATCGGCGAGGATCCCAACGGAATCCCCGGCAACCTCATGCCCTATATCACCCAGGTCGCCATCGGCAAGCTCGAGTGCCTCAACGTCTGCGGCAACGACTATCCGACCCCGGACGGCACGGGCGTGCGCGACTATATCCATGTTGTCGACCTGGCGCTCGGCCACATAAAAGCCCTCGACAGATTGCTCAAAGTAAAGGGCTGCGAGGTCTATAACCTCGGCACCGGCAAGGGCTACAGCGTGCTCGACGTTGTCAAAGCTTTTGAAAAGGCGTCGGGAATCAAAATCAACTACAGAATAGCTCCCCGCCGCGCGGGTGATGTCGCCTGCTGCTATGCGGACGCGACAAAGGCAAAGGAAGTGCTCGGCTGGCAGGCGCAGTATGATATCGACGATATGTGCGCCGACTCGTGGCGCTGGAAGTCGCAGAACCCCAACGGTCTGGAATAAGCTGTTCGGAAAGGAACCGGTTTGACGGAACTTTTTGAAAATATACAAAAGCCCGAGACCGCCGTGCTTGTCGGCGTGGATCTGGGCGAATATGACTGCGAGGCGTCGCTCGACGAGCTTGAGGAGCTGGCAAAGACCGCCGGCGCCGAGGTCGAAGCGCGCGTGACTCAGCGGCGTGAGACTCCCGATTCCGCGACCTTTATCGGCTCGGGCAGGCTCAGGGAGATAAAAGACTTTTGCGCCGATAACGACGTCGATCTGCTTATCTTCGACAGCGAGCTGACTCCCTCACAGCAGAGGAATATTGAAGACATAACCGACGTGCGCGTCGTTGACCGCACGCAGCTGATACTCGATATCTTCGCCGCGCGCGCAAGAAGCGGCGAGGGCAAATTGCAGGTCGAGCTGGCTCAGCTGAAATATCTGCTCCCGCGCCTCGGCGGCAAAGGAACGAGCATGTCGCGTCTCGGCGGAGGAATCGGCACGCGCGGACCGGGCGAAACAAAGCTCGAATCCGACCGCCGCCACATCCGCCGCAGGATAAAAAATCTTGAGGACGGGCTTGAATCGCTCTCGCGCCGCAGGAAGCTCGCGCGCGAACGCCGCGAAAAGGACGAAGTCGAGACGGTCGCCATAGTCGGCTACACAAACGCCGGAAAATCAACGCTGATGAACGCGCTGACCCAGGCGGGCGTGCTTGCGGAGGACAAGCTCTTCGCGACCCTCGACCCCACCTCCCGCGCGCTGACTCTGCCGGACGGCAGAAGAGTTATGCTCATAGACACGGTCGGATTCATCCGCCGCCTGCCTCACGGACTTGTCGAGGCGTTCAAATCGACCCTCGAAGAAGCGGCGAGCGCAACGCTGATACTCAATGTCTGCGACGCTTCGTCGCCGGACTGCGCCGAGCATCTTGAGGTCACGAACAGGCTTCTCGAAGAGCTCGGATGCAAGGGCAAGCCGATAATCGCCGTGTTCAACAAGTGCGACGCCGCGCCGGATCTCTCGTGGCTCTCGGCGGGACTGCACAGCGTCAAGATATCCGCGCTCACGGGAGAGGGACTGGACAGGCTTTTAAACGAGATGGTCAGGGCACTGCCGCCCACGCGTAAAAAGGTCACGCTCCTGCTCCCCTATTCCATGGGGTCGGATGCCGCGCTCCTGCGCGAAAAAGGCGCGCTCGACCGCGAGGAATACCGCCCGGACGGACTGCTGATGACCGTCACCGCGGACGCAAAGCTCCTCGAAAGGTACAAAGATTATATTGTATAATAAATTGTATAGTAAAACACCGACCTCCGGGATATATCGGGGGTCGGTGCTGTTTATAGTGGTTGACTGTTTCCGTCGCAACGAGCTTTATCGCCGCGTCGCTCACACTCCTGCGCTCGCCGCTCTATGGGCTCGGCTACGCCGCAAATGATATTGTATTAATTATTATGTGGATAATGGCGACTGTCGACGACCCGTCGTATCTGCCGATGATAGTCTGTTTCTCGGTGTTTATCAATGACTGCTACGGCTTCATCAACTGGAGAAAGATCAGGCAGCGCCAGGGAGAGACTGCCCCGACGCAGTGAACTTGCGTGTGTAGTCCGCTATCTCAAGCGTGCGGTCGGATTTCTTGGCGGCGATAAAGATAAAGTGATATTCGCCGCTTTTCTCGGGGAGGGTGTTGAACTCACCGGTGTCGGCATTATAGATAAGACAGAGATCGTATTCGCCGAGCGTAAAAGCCGGGGCGCAGCCCTGAAGCTCGGTCGGCAGCTCTTCTTTCCAGCGGTCGTCGCTTTTAGCGTTTTGAAAAAATGCGTCGAAGCTCGTCTTTTCGCAGAGCACCGATGAGCGTACCTCACCCTCGAACAGCTTGTTGATTACGCATTTTTCGCTCTTCGGAAGCTCGATATTTATCTCCGCGGCATATTTTTCGGCGGCAAGATTGTCGGATATGTACGAATCTTTGAAAATCGGCGTAAACGAGCCGTAGACTGCGAGGATGACCGCGAGAATCAGCCCGACAACTATATTTCTGACGTTGCGTATGCCCTTTTTGTTTTGATAAAAGCCGAAGATTATTGACGCTGTCGGTATCGGCAGGAAGAGATAGAAAATCCATATTTTGTTCACGACTTCGCCCAGAGCGAAGCTTGACGGAACATCCGGAACTGCGGCTTCAAGGGCGGTGAGCGCGAAAAACGGGCAGAGTATGGAGAGGATTATCAGCAAAATCGATATCACTTTCCCCTTGCCGGACGCTGCGACTGTGTTTTTTCCCGCGCCTATATACGGCCTGACCGCATCGCACAGCGGCTCCGATTTGCGCAGGATGAATAAATTTCCCCCAAGGATAAACACCGCATGCGTCTGATTTTCGAGAATCTTTGACACATCTCCGTAACGCACGACAAATCGGCTCGAAAGCTCGCCGCGGCGCATGACGGTTATTACCATTCTGTCCGCATAGAGATCGTATTCGTATTTTCTGTCCGCACTTTTTTGCAAGGCACTCTTTTTGTAAGAGGCGGCCCCGATTATCTGTTTGATAAGGACGACTATAGTGAAAATCAGCGCGGCAATGCAAAAGCCCGGAATGTCGATTCTGTCGTCGCCGATGACGGACGCAGAAAGAACTATGGTAAAAAGCACCGCGACGAACAGCGTTCTTAGAATACGCGGCATGAATACAATGCGCGTTGCGGATTTTATATCTTCCGGGTTGTATGTTATTTCGCCGTGCTTGTGCGGGATTACTGCCGCGGGTGCTTTTTGCGGACTCTCCGTCTGCCGCTCCGACATGAGCGCGTCGAACGACACGCCGAAGATATCTTTTAATGTATATATGTTGTCGATGCTCGGCGCAGTCTGCCCGGTCTCCCACTGGCTGACCGTCTGGCGGCTGACCGAAAGTTTATTTGCAAGCTCCTCCTGGGACATACCGCGCTCTTTTCGCAGAGCCTGTATCCGTGATCCGATCGTCATAGCTTTTCTCCTCCCTTTTGTGGTTCAATTATATCAGAGAAGTCTGCTGTCCGCAAGAAAGCGGCGTTTGCATTTGTCAAGCGGCGCTTGCGGAGCCGTAAAAATTAAATAAAAAATAAACATTTGAAAATATGCTCATATTTGAAGTAAAAAAGTCGAATCTTCTGTTATATTATATAGAAAGCAAAGGACAGGAGGCGATACCGTGAAAAACAGGCATGAGGGTCTTGCCGAGATGAAGAAGGACGGCGTGACCTACTGCAATATGTTCTGGCTGTTCATGTTCGGCAATGTGCTCGGCGTTCTGCTCGAGGGTACATGGTGCAGGCTGATTTTCGGCCACTGGGAGACGCATGTCGCAACCATCTGGGGACCGTTCTCTTTGATATACGGCGTAGGCGCAGTGATGTTCTACATAAGCGGCGAAAAAATACGGAGCACCGGTTACAAGGGAGTTGTCGCCCGGTTCTGCTCTATCGCGATAGTCGCCACGGTCTTTGAGCTCGCCTGCGGGCTGCTGCTCGAATACGGCATGGGCATGAAAGCGTGGGACTACTCAAAGAGCTTCATGAACTACAAAGGTCTAATCTGCCTGAAAATGACGCTGCTCTGGGGACTTGCGGGCGTTATCTTCGCCTATATGGTCGTGCCGAAGCTCAAAAAGGTGTTCGCGCGTATGCAGGGCACGGGCTGGAAGGTCGCGTGTGCCGCGTTATCGATATTTATGATAATCAATCTTTCGTTCACCCTCGTGTGCATGGTGCGCTGGAGAGACCGCCGCGAGGGGATTGCCGCGACAACGCAGATCGGTCAGTATGTCGACAGCAAGTATGACGACGCGATGATGTCAAGCCGCTTCTGCGAATGGCATGTTATAAAAAAATAAGCAAAGCTATTTTGCAATGCGGGACTGCTTTCGGGCGGTCCCTTTTTTGTTGCGACTTTTTTGTTGTGTGGTATACTTTGGTATATAAATCTTACGGAGGAAGAAATATGCAGTGTATTCTCTCCGCCCTCGTGGCGATCATTATCGCGCTCGCGCCGGTGTTCAATATTCCGCTGACCGTTGTGCCGCCCAAAGGCGAGCTGCCGCACGAGAGCGAGCCCGCGCCGTCGGAGCTTTCGGTATATGACAAAGTCGTCGGCGTTGACGACTCGGTGTTCTATATCTCCCGCCCGAACGCGGAAAATATGAAAATAATATATGCTTCCGATTTCGGCATGGACAGTGACGCGCAGGACAACACGGACGCTTTCTGCCGCGCGATTGACTACTGCCGCAGGAATCCGGGCACGCGCCTTGTAATAGATGCCGGGGAATACCGCTTCTCGCCGAAGAATACTATCGGTCTAATTTCGCTCAAGGATGTTCTCATCGACGCCGAGGGCGCGGTGTTCGTCTTCGACTGCGACAGATATTTCGAGATAAGCGGATGCGAAAATTTTGAGATAAAAGGGCTTGCCGTCGACTGGGCTTGGGACGAATCCCGCCTTGCTTCCGTTGTTAAAATCGAGAAGCGAAACGCGATAAAGCACACATTCGATATGCGCTTTACCGAGCTTAACGAAGTGCCCGAGGATATCGCAGTCATGGTAAGGACATGATATACAATTATTAATATTAAAATTTTCCATCTTTTTTTGCCCTTTGTTTTCCGGCGATAATGCCGCGCGGCGCGGAAAAAATAACGGTGTCCGCAGTGCGGACAAAATCAAAAAGGGGGCGGAGCATGAAGCAAATCATAAGATTTTTCAGCGCGGTCGCGCTCATGCTCTCGGTGGGAATTTTTTCCTGCGTTGCTTACGGCGATATTCAGCTGCCCGACGAATACAGCGTCGTCGCGGGCAGCGGCGCCGATATCGGCGAGAGCGTGTTTTCTGCGTCCGCGTCCGCATCGCCGCAGGGCGAATATGAGCTTGAGGTAAAAGCGTTCGGGGTGTTCCCGGTCAAGACCGCAAGGGTGAAAGTGTCTCAGCGTAGATATGTCACCGTCGGCGGCGAAATTTTCGGCATCAGGCTCTATACGCGCGGCGTGCTGATAGTCGGGAGCGAGGAGATCGAAACGGCGTCGGGCGCAGTTGACCCGGCGGCTCGCGCGGGGCTGAAAAAGGGCGATATCATTTTAGAGATAAACGGTTCGCCCGTCAGCCGAAACAATGATATCTCCTCCGCCGTTGAGTCGAGCGGCGGCGACGAAGTCGAGCTGCTCATCGAGCGCGCAGGCAAAAAGCAGACGGTGAAACTCCTGCCCGCGCGGAGCAAAGTTGACAGCAAGTTCAAAGCCGGTCTGTGGGTGCGCGATTCGTCGGCGGGGATAGGAACGGTGACTTTCTATGACCGCAAAAACGGAATTTTTGCGGGGCTCGGTCATGCGGTCTGCGATGTTGACACGGGCGAAGAGCTGCCGATATCCGGCGGCGACGCGGTCAATGCTGCTGTAAAAGGCTGCTATAAGGGCAAGGACGGCTCGCCCGGCGAGCTGTGCGGTGTGTTCGCGCCGGGAGAGATCGGCGAGCTCTATGAAAACTGCGGCATCGGCGTTTACGGCGCGTTTAGCGAATTGCCGAAAACCGGGGAGATGCCCGTGGCGATAGCCGACGAAGTCAAAACCGGTAAGGCGCAGATAATCTCGACCGTCGACGCGGACGGACCGCAGTATTATGATATCGAGATAACGAAGATCTATACAAAAAGCGGCCAGCGCAACATGATAATCGAGGTGCGCGACAAGCGGCTTATTGAAAAAACCGGCGGCATAGTCCAGGGCATGAGCGGCAGCCCGATAGTCCAGAACGGTATGCTGGTCGGCGCGGTGACTCATGTTTTTATCAACGATCCGCTCAAGGGCTACGCGATATTTGCCCAGACGATGGCAGAGGAGGCGGAGCGCATATCTTCGCCCGGATATTCCGCCGCTTCGTAGCAAAATTGGAGCATAAAATAAAAATTGCCAAAAAATGGTAATTTATTATTGACATTTATTCCCATATATGGTAAAATCCAATTGAAAAATCAACCCGGAGGTACTAATTATGGGAAAAATGTTAAAAATCATGCTTGCACAGGACACGGACACTCAGACGGGCTGCGCCGCGGCACTGCGGGCAAACGGCTTTGAGGTCGAAACAGTCCGAAAGGACGGCGCGCAGATACTCCGCCTTTTCAGGCAGGGAAGCAGACCGGACGTGCTCATCATGGACGCTTTCATGCAGGGCACGGACGCGATAGGCGTGCTCGGCGGACTTGCCGACATGCACCTTGAGCCGCGTCCGCTGGTGTTCGTGACCGCGTCGAACGCGAATCCGCGCCTTGAGCAGGAGATAACGCAGAGCGGCGCAGACTACTATTTCATCAAGCCCTTTGACACGCAGATACTCGCACAGAGGATAAAACAGCTGACCGGGCTTTCCGCCCCGGCGCAGGGAAACATAGTTGCTTTTTCCGCGCAGGACAACAGCCTTGAGGTCACCGTCTCCGAGATAATGCACCGCATCGGCGTGCCCGCGCACATAAAGGGCTATCAGTATCTGCGCGAGGCGATAATCCTCGCGGTCAACGACGATGAGATTATGAATTCCGTCACGAAGCTTCTCTATCCTACAGTCGCAAAGACCTTCAAAACCACTCCGTCGCGCGTTGAGCGCGCCATTCGCCACGCAATCGAGGTCGCCTGGGACAGAGGCGATGTCGATGTGCTCAACTCCTATTTCGGCTACACCATCCAGAACTCCCGCGGCAAGCCGACCAACAGCGAATTCATCGCAATGATATCCGATAAATTGAAGCTCAACCTGAAAATTTCTTAATTAATATCGAAAGAAAACCTCCGTATGACTTTTGCCATACGGAGGTAATTTTATTAACCCTGCGTGAGCGTGAGGCTCGCCGTTATCGGGAAATGATCGCTCGGATAGACTCCGTCGTAGGTCGTTCTGACAACATTGTAGCTGTTGACCTTGAAGCCGGTCTTGGAGATCATTATGTAGTCGATGCAGTCGTCGTCAAGGCGTTTGCCCCAGTTCTGATAGGTGCAGCTCTTTATCGGATCCTTGGTCTGATATTTGACATCGAGGAAGTTTTCGGTCGCGCTGCGATATGTCTCGGTGTCCTCTTCAACATTGAAGTCGCCCATTATCATCGCGGGCAGCGAGCCGAACTGCGCTATCTTGTCGAGCACAACGCCGATGCCCTTTATCCTCGCCTCTTCGCTGACATGATCGAGGTGCGTGTTGAACACGACGAATTCGAGCCCCGTCTGCTTCTCCTTTAGGATAACATAGCTGCAAATTCGATAGCACGCGGAATCCCAGTCCTTGCTCATCTTTTCGGGAGTCTCGGAGAGCCAGAACGAGCCTTTGTCGATAAGGTCGTAGAGGTCGGTGCGGTAGAACACCGGGCAGCCCTCGGAGAAAGTCGATTCGTCGCGGAAGGTTATGACCGAGTCATAGCCCTGAAGCGTGCGGCACATATAATTATACTGCCACTTTGTCGCCTCCTGGAAGCCGATAATAGTCGGCGCTTCCGTTTCGATGTTCTTGACGATGAGATCGGCGCGATAGAACCAGCTCTTTTTGCCCGTGTCCGTGACGTTCGCGCAGCGCAGATTGCAGCTCATGATGCGCATCTCCCCGCGCTCGAGCGGCTTATCCTCGATGACCGCGGCGTGCTGATTCTGCTTATAGTGCGGATAGTAGATGCAGAAAATGCACGCGACAGTGATGAGCGTCGCAAGCACGACACACAGCAGGCAGATAAAAACCTTCGTGCCTTGTTTCATTTGATCCTCTCCTTTGATAAAAAATTATATATCCTGTGCGCCACGCGCACTGAGTTGCGAGGTTAAGTTTTTCGTTTGAGGTTAAAAAATGTGTCTTTGTAGAGTGCGGTGACCCAACAATATTATATCGTAGGGGCGGATATTATCTGCCCGCGAAATCTGTACAGGATTTTGATGTGCAGATTATAGATGTGCTCTCATACTTTTTCACTATTCACTTTTACCTATTACTTTGAGCGAAGCGAAACAAACCCCTCAGTCTTGGCTTCGCCAATCCGGCTCCCCTGCAGGGGAGCCGAAAGCAGGCGAACCTTGTTTGCTTGCCTTTAAAATCTATGTGATTTTAAACAGCGCACTTCGTAGGGACAGCCCTTGCGGCTGTCCGTTATCGGCGGCGCTTCGCCGATGTTACCCACCTTAACTTTTCGGAGGCTAGGGCTATCGGTGCAGCCGATATAAATAAAGCCGCGGCAAACTTTCGCCTGATAAAACAAAACTGCGCGCCGCAAGAGCGGCGCGCAGCGGCATTGCTTTTTTTTGATTTTTATCAGTCGTCGTGATCGCAGTCGCAGTCGTCATCGCCGCAGCAGCAATCGTCATCGAAATCGAACTCGAGCAGAGTGCCGCAGTTGGGACAGTCAATGCTTCCGTCCTCAAGGATGCCGTCGTCGACGCAGATAGTCTCGCCGCAGTTGGGGCACTCGATCTCATAGCAATCGTCGTCGCCGCAGCAGCAGTCGTCATCGTCCTCGTAGACATAGCCCTCGAGATCGGAGAGATCCTCGTCTATTTCGTCAACCTGATCGCTGACAACATCGAGACCCTCTTCGAGATCCGAAACGCTCATAGCCATGTCGTCAAGAAGCTCGATGATAGCCTTGATGACCTTGACTTCGTCTTTCTTTGCGTCGAGGTCGAGACCGTCGACAAGACCTTTGATATAAGCAACTTTCTCAGTAACTGTCATTTTGCTTTCTCCTTTCAAAAACAGCCGTCGGCTTTTGAATTACGGAATCTTACGCTCTGCTCAGATACTCGCCGGTGCGGGTGTCAACGATGACCATCTCGCCCTCTTCGATGAACAGCGGAACCTTGATCTCTGCGCCGGTCTCAAGCACTGCGGGCTTGGTAGCGTTTGTCGCGGTGTCGCCCTTGAAGCCGGGATCGGTCTGGGTGACTTCGAGAGTAACGCTTGTGGGGGGCTCAACGCCGAAAACATTGCCCTTGTAGGAAAGGATCTTGCAAACGGTGTTCTCCTTGACGAACTTGAAGTTGTCGGAGAGGTCGCTCTTGTTTATCGGGATGAGCTCATAGCTCTCGGGATCCATGAAATAATAAAGATCGCCATCGTTATAGGAATACTCCATCTCCTTGCGCTCAATATAAGCGGTGGGGAATTTTTCCGTGGGGTTGAATGTGCGCTCAACGACCGAACCCGCGATAACGTTTCTTATCTTGGTTCTGACGAATGCCGCGCCTTTGCCGGGCTTGACGTGCTGGAACTCTATGATCTGATAGACATCGCCGTCCATCTCAAACGTCACGCCGTTTCTGAAATCGCCTGCTGAAACCATATTGTCTCCTCCGATATTTTAGACTTACACGTTTATTTTATACTATTCAGCCGTATATTTCAATACTTTTTTTCATCAGAATGGGCTTTTCTGCGCGCTGAGCTTCAGATGCTCGCCCGCGTATATCAGGTCGGGGTCTTTTATTCTGTTTATCCCAACGAGGGTTCTTATCGGAACGCCTGTGCGGCGGGATATATAAAAGAGCGTATCGCCCGGGCGCACGACATAAAATTCGCCCGACATTCTGGCGCCGGGTATCGAGAGCTTATCCCCTGCGTATATCGTTTCGCCGCGTTCGAGTCCGTTTCTGTCTTCAAGAGCGGAGAGCGTGACGCCGAACTTCCCGGCTATCGATATCGGCGTGTCGCCGCGCCGGACGGTGTATATTTCTTCGCCGCTGCCGCGCACTGGCAGAGTTATTCTCAGCCGCTCGCCCGCGAATATCCTGTTGGGATCAACTATCCTGTTCTCTCGGACTATCGCTTCGACTGTCGTGCCGTATTCCCTCGCTATCGCCCAGAGAGTGTCGCCTGCGCGGACATATACCGTGAGCGTCCGTGTTCGCGCGCGGACGGTGGTTCGCTTCTCGCCGTCGATGCGCCCCGAGTCGGAGAGGAATATCCCCTCGGTGAAAATATTGCGGTCAACGTTGCCGTAGATGCCGCCGACTCTGCCCTCGTCCGTATACTGGAAGCCGACCCACTCGCGCCATTTTCCGTTTGCCGAGGGCTCGTCTGCGCCGTACTGCGCCGCCCAGAGCGGATATTTTTCGGCGAGCGCGCGGCTGAATATATTCCTCGCGTTTGAAAGGTCGCTGTATATCACGGCTTCCCGCTTCGTCAGCGCGGTCAGCTCGTCGAGATAAGCCTCGGATATCGCGTTTATCTGCGAGACGGAGAGCGAGCCGAAATATTCAAAATCCATCGCAAGGCGCATATCCGGCTCGCGCCCGGCGGCAAGGGATGCAAAGAACCGCGCCTGCCTGCGCCCCTCATCGACCGAGCGGGCGGTGACATAGTGATAGAAGCCGATTTTCAGCCCCGCCGCCTTCGCCCGTTCATAGTTTTCGGCGAAGTATTCGTCGGTATATTCCCCTGCGCCGACGCGGATATACACCGCCTCTATCCCGCTGCGTCTCACTTCTTCAAAATCTATCTCGCCCTGAAATTCGCTTATATCTATCCCGCGATACTGACGCCCGCCCGACGGCGGAATCGCCCGCGCCGGGACGAGCGCGGCAAAAACAAGCGCCGCGATGCAGGCGATAAGCACCGCCGCCGCGCCCGTGAGTCTGCGTTTTATATTCATTTTCCCCTCTCCTCCGTCATTTCTGCCGATTATTCGGCACTATATTCTATGCCGCAGAGCAAAGAAGCGCGACGGAGATTGAAATGGCGGCGGGGATAATGGCGGTTGGCATTAGCGGAGTGTTCATAAAAAATTCGACCTATGATTTATAGGTCGGTTTTTATGTTGCTCAAGGTGTATAGAAATGCGATATTTATCTTCGTTTGACAAATTGGGATTTGTGTATCACTTGAACCATAGCAAAGCAAAAGCAAGCGACTCGGCTAATTTTTGTAAGCGGACTTTCAATAGCCGCGCCGCAGTGTTCACTAAACTAATTGGGATGAGCGGGCTAAGTAATGCTCACGTTGAGCGGCTTGTAGGGAGCGTCAGGGAAGTTCGAGATGGTGCAAGCGGAGCGATTTGTCAGCCACCTGCCGCTATATAGACCTCAAAAGCGGGCGAACGAAGTTCGCCCATACGGTCGGCAGAATAAACCTTTACAAAGATATCGTGCCGCTGTCGCGGCAGCGGTGCGTCGAGGTCGCCGCACTCTACAATGCACGCCAAAAAATTCATACAGATTTAGCGAGCGAATGATATTTGCCCCTACACGATTGTGCTGATTTGCAACATTGCAACTCTTGTCCGGGGCGTGTTCTTATTCATTTATCGGAACGATTGCCTTACCGGCACGCATATTGACATTTCTAAGCTCGCTTACAATGTCTCTGAACTTCGCCCATTCCACTAAAGAATCCGCTCTCGGTACACTCGGGGCGGATTTTCCTCTGCGCAGTTTAAATTCTGTTTAACAACCTGCTTTACAATATCTGATGAAGTATAATAAAGAAAAACGCAGAGTGACGGATATGACTGTAAAAAAGCGGCTCAATATTTCAAATATAATAATGATAGTCGTGCCCGTTGTCGTGACGGCTTTGGTCGGCATTATCTGCCTCGGCACTGCGTGGCTGACCCTGAACCGCTCGAACTGCTGTCATACGGGGTCGATCAGATAAGCCGCGGCAATCTCGACTACCGCCTCGAATATTCAAACGACGATGAATTTCTGCCCGTCTGCACGGCGTTCAACGGCATGGCGAGCACGCCCGAAATGCAGAAGCGCTATCTTGATACTATAAAGCGCAAGACTGAGGATATAGAGAAGATGGTCAGCGCGCTGTTCGCATATTCAAAGCTCAACATGGAGGAATTCGAGATAAATATGGGCAGACACTATTCTCTCGTATTCCACGGCATAATCGGAATAGTTATCGCCGCGACCGCCGTGATAATCCCGTTCGGCAGCTTTGCCTCGGGCATAAAGAGCTGCGTCGCCGATATAATCTGCCTTGCAGTCGGAATAGCAGCCGCTCTTTTGCTGACAGGTTCAACAGAAAGTTTGACAAAGACTAATTCTTTCCCCCAATATAACATCAGCCGCAGGGAGCTTTTATACTCTCTGCGGCTGATGCCTTTTTATTTTTTATATAATTAAAAGTTTATTACCCCGAGGTGCTCGAGGAGTATCTTGACGCCGATGCCCATAAGAATAAGTCCGCCGGCGAGCTCCGCTTTGTTTGTGTATTTCTCGCCGAAAACATGGCCTATCTTGACTCCCGCGGCGGAGATAATAAATGTCGTCATGCCGATAAACGAGGCGGCAGCCCAGATATTGACCTTGAGAAAAGCGAGCGTGATTCCGACTGCGAGCGCGTCGATGCTTGTCGCTATCGCGAGGACGAGCATCTTTGTGAATTTCAGCTCGTCGCGGTCGTTGCCTGCGGCGTCGCGCTCAACATCTTCTTTTTTGAAGCTCTCGATGAACATCTTGCCGCCGAGAATGAGAAGAAGCACGAAAGCCACCCAGTGGTCATAGCGCTCGATCTTGTCGGCAAAGCCCGTGCCGAGGAAATAACCGATTATCGGCATAAGAGCCTGGAAGATGCCGAAATACGCGCCGACAATCGCGCTCTGCCCAAGGCTCGCTTTTTTCAGGCATACGCCCTTGCATATCGAGACGGCGAACGCGTCCATTGAAAGACCGACTGCGAGAATGAAAAGTTCAGCTAAACCCATATTGATTCCTCCGTTTTTTTTCGGGGCAGGGAACAAAAAAAGACCCACCTGCGCCCTTTGCGCAGATAAGTCTCATCAATTAAAGAGGCGAAAGCCTCTTTATAGCAGGACCAGATATAGATCAGTATGTTGACCCTGCTGCGCCGCAAATCAGCGCCGATTACTCCCCTATCGCTTCGGGCAGTATAGCGCATCGCTTTAGTTTTGTCAAGCGTATCCGATTGAATTTTGCCGTTTGTTCTGATATAATCTATCGTGGATTAGGATGCCGTGCGGTGTCCGAAGCTATATTTATGCAGAAAGAGGTCTTGCTATGAGCGGACGCTTTGATGAGCTTCGCCGGGAATATCCGCAGTTTGTCTACAGCGGCTATTCAGTCAGTGAACATGAGGATGGGCTGCACTTAAGCTTTGATTTTTCTATCCCCGGTCTGTGCGAGTTTCATCCGCAGACGAGGCTCGACGGAAAAAGTCTTGATATATTCAATTCCCCCGTGTCGGACTACGCGAAGAGAATGGTTTTCTTCATCGGTCTCGCGGAGGCGGTCAGCTACTGGAAATGCGCCTGCCCGCCTGTTTTCAGAGTCGAGTGCGGCGAAATGTCCGAGGATGACAAAGCTTTTTTCAAAAAGCTCTGGTTCAACGGACTCGGCGAGTTTTTCTATCGAAACGGGATAAAGACGGATATAGACTCTTTTGTGAGCATTGACGCGCCGGAGCCGAAAAATATCCCGCAGTGCGAAGATTATGTCTCATCGGGGATTGAAATTGTCCCCGTCGGCGGCGGCAAGGATTCGGCGGTCACAACCGAGCTTCTGCGCCCGTTCGGCGATAAGCTGAGATTTTTCACCGTCAACGACCAGCCCGCGCGCACCCAGTGCGTTCTCGCGGGCGGCTACAGCGAGGATAAAATAATAAAAATTTACCGCACTATAGACCCCGAACTGCTAAAGCGCAACGCCGAAGGCTTTTTGAACGGTCACACTCCGTTTTCGTCGGTTGTGGCGTTTATATCAATGTATGCGGGCTTTATCGAGGGCGCCGATGACGTTATTCTCTCGAACGAGTCGAGCGCTAATGAGTCGAATATCGGCGGAGAGAGTGTCAACCATCAGTATTCAAAGTCGTTCGAGTTCGAGCGCGACTTCGATGAGTTCCGCCGCCGCAACTTCCCGCAAAGCGCGGTTTATTTCAGTCTCCTGCGCCCGTTCTGCGAGCTTCAGATAGCAAAGCAGTTTTCGCAGTATAAGCAGTATCATTTGATATTCCGCAGCTGCAACAGAGGGAGCAAGAAAAATATCTGGTGCTGCGAATGTCCGAAGTGCCTGTTTGTTGCGATAATGCTCTCGCCGTTTTTGCCGCCCGATGAGCTGAACTCAATATTCGGCTGCGATATGCTCGCGAAAACAGAGCTTGAGACCGACTTCGACGGCCTCTGCGGCTTCACGGGGCTCAAGCCCTTTGAGTGCGTCGGCACGGCGGACGAGGTCGTGCTCGCATTGACGCTGACGGCAGAAAAATATAAAAAATCCGGGCTCGAGATGCCCGCGCTCCTGCGCCGCTTCTGCGAAAAGAACACTGCCCGCGTGGATTACTCCCTGCTCTCGGGCTTCAACGAAGAAAATCTTATCCCAAAAAAATTTGATGAATGTGTAAAGAGGATGTTTGAATATGTATCAGCAGCTGATTGACCATCTGAGAAACAAGCGCATAGTCCTGCTCGGCATGGGGCGCGAGGGTCACTCGACCTATAATTTTATCCGCCGCTATCTGCCCGAGCAGAAACTTATAATCGCGGACGCAAAGCAGGTCGAACTCGATAATGACCCGAATGTCGAATTTGTCTGCGGAGACGGCTATCTCGGCGCGATAGACCGCGCGGATATTGTCATAAAGACCCCCGGCATTCCGCTCCTTCATTTCAAGAGGCCGCAGGGTGTTGAGATAACCTGCCAGACCGATCTTTTCCTGCGCTTCTCCGGCTTTACCTGCGTCGGCGTGACCGGCACAAAGGGCAAGACGACAACTTCGACTCTCATTTATTCCATGCTCCGCGCCGCAGGAAAAGAGACGTGCCTGATAGGCAACATGGGCTATCCCGTCTTTGATAATATAGAGGACTGCGCGGGCGAAATAGCCGTTATCGAGATGTCGTCGCACCAGCTTGAATTTACTTCCTGTTCGCCGCATATCGCCGTTTTGACGAATATCTATCCCGAGCACCTCGACCACTACGACAGCTTCGAGTGCTATGTCGGCGCGAAGCTCAATATAGTCCGCAACCAAAGTAAGGGCGATACATTTATATATAACGCAGATCAGGGACTCGACGGCTTCTTCGACATGAGCAAATATCCGGGCGAAGCGGTCGGAGTCAGCGTCCATACGCCTGGCGCCGAGAAGTACTGCGACATAAACAGCCATCTTCTGGGCGAACACAATATCCAGAACTGCATGTTCGCCGCCGAGGCCGCGAGACGGCTTGGCGTTTCGGACGAAGATATCATGAAAGCTCTCAAAAATTATGAGGGCATCGAGCACAGAATGGAATATTTCGCGACGGTCAAGGGCATAAAATTCGTCAACGACTGCATCGCAACCATTCCCCATTCCGTCATGTGCGCCGTCGAGGCTCTCGGTGATGTTGACACGCTGATTTTCGGCGGCATGGATCGTGGGCTCGACTATTCGGCGTTTGAAAAGGCGCTGGAGAAGAGCAGCATAAGAAATCTCGTCTGCCTGCCCGATACGGGACATAAAATCGGCATGCACATGGCGCAGAACGGGAGCGAAAAGAAGATAATTATCTCGGAGGATATGGAGGGCGCAGTGCGCGCGGCGATGAGCGTAACGCGCCCGGGCTGCACCTGCCTGCTCTCGCCTGCCGCTTCGAGCTACAACAAATATAAAAATTTCGAGGAAAAGGGACGCCATTTCAAGAATATAGTGCGCCGCTATGCCGAGATGGGCGGGGAGAAAGCATGAGAGATTTTCTGAGCGAAGAAAAGGGACTCTGCGCCGAGGTTGAATCCCTCTGCATGACCGACCCCGACTCCGCGCACGCGCTTATCGACAGCGTGATATCGGACTGCGGCGAAGTGAAATCCGACCGCGCGCAGTCCGCGTCCGTTTCGCGCGTCTGCTGCCGCTTTCTGATGCACAGAAAGATGAAGAGTCGCCTTGTTGACACGCTCAAGACGGACGACGGTCTGCGAAAAGCGATTTTCGGCGAGCTCAACACATATAAGTACAGCCTTGTTTTCCTGTTCCGTCGGCTCATACGCCTGAACGAAACGGAGCTGACGCAAGAGCTTCTGACCCTGCTCGAAAACAACCCCTACCGCGACGATAGCGCAAAAGATTACTCCGACCGCTGGTCCTTGCGATTCATAATCGACGAGGCTCTGCGCGCGCCGGACGATTATCTCGATTTAAGCGAAGAGAACAAGAATGTGATAGACGAGGCGAGAAAAGGACTCTGATAACCGAGGGGACAGAGGAGTTATGACAAAAATAAAGGACATAACGGAAAAGCAGTTCAAGTCCGCCCTGTGCAGACTGAGCATAGCGATCCCGTTCACGTTCATTTTTGCTGCGGCTTATTGCAGGACGAGCCTGTATTATCCGGAGAGCAAAACCTCCGTGCAGTTCTCTCTGCTGATAAGCATATATGCGGGCTTCCTTCTTCTATGGGAAAATATCGTCCCCATGAGATTCGGCTGCCGGGGGAACAGGTTTGAAATTTTCGCTAATCTTTTTCCAACCGGGCTTTTGCTCATGGCGGTGTTTTCGCAGTATCACCCGGTGACGGCTGTTATTCTTCTGTGCGTGCCGGCGATGCTCACCGCGGTTTTCGGCATAATTTTGCGCAGAGGCGAACGCTCGCGCGGCGCCGCCCACGACGAGAAGCGGCACGATATACGTGCCATGAGATTTTTTGTTACAGTGTCGGCGATAGTGTTTCTGGTGCCGGGAATATTTTCGCTTTTTGTCTATGATTTTGAGTCCCGCAAATACACGCCGGACACAAAGTCGGTCGCCGCTCAGGAACGGGCGCAGGAGGAAACGCCCTCGTTTTTGAAGAAATTCTGCGAGGACGAATGGGCAAAGTGCAGCAGTGAAGAGCGCATAACGCTTATTCAGCTGCTTTCAAACTACGAGGCGGAAAAGCTCGGAATACCGAAGGTCTCGGTTGTGTCCGGCAGGATAGACCTCGTCACTCTCGGTTACTACGATGACGAAAAGAATGAAATAGTAGTCGACATCGAACACATGCGGGAGGACAGCGCCCGGGATGTTACTGTAACGATACTCCACGAGACATATCACGCATACCAGTATTATCTGGCAAAAAACATTGATTTTAACTCGGAGATATCAAAGACCGCGTATTTTGACACCGCGCGCAGCTGGCGCGACAATTCATTGAACTACATCGACGGCCACGAGAATCGCGAGGGGTATTCAGCCCAGCCGCTCGAAGAGAGCGCCCGCGCATTTGCGCAGGAGGAATACGAAAATCTCAGGCCGATGATAGAAGAGTAAATATTGATTTACGGAGACGACTGCCATGCTGAACTACAGAAAAATAGAACCCGCAGATGATAAGCGAATCGCCGAAATAATCCGCGCGAATCTGGAAAAGTTTCATCTGGATATCCCGGGAACGGCGTATTTTGACCCCGAGCTGGATCATCTGAGCGCATATTATAACAGCAGCCCGTCAGGGCGCGCCTATTTTGTCGCGCTCTCCGCAGACGGACAGGTTATCGGCGGTGTCGGCATTGCCGAATTTGACGGGATAGAAAACTGCGCGGAGCTTCAGAAGCTTTATTTGGACGATTCCGTCAAAGGAAAAGGCTGCGGAAAAGGGCTGATGCAGATAGCCGAGGATTGGGCAAGGTCAGCGGGATATAAAAATCTTTATCTCGAGACCCACACGAATCTGTCGGCGGCTCTGAAGCTCTATGAAAAAACAGGCTTTCATCAGATCGAAAAGCCCTGTTCAACCCCGCACGGCACAATGAACCGCTTTTATTTAAAAGAACTGTAATTCATATAAATCAGGCTTTACGGGTGCAATATTGCAGCTTGTAGGGTGCGGCGACCTCGACGCACCGATGCCGCGACAGCGGCATGAAACCTTCGGAAAAGCTCATTTTGCAGACCGTAGGGGCGAACTTTGTTCGCCTTTTTGTGGGCACAGGTTGCTTTTCTTTTGCTGGCGTTTTCTTTTTCAAATAAAAAGAAAACGCCGAAACGCGGAAAGTGTATATCATTTGATTATAGTAGGACGCGAAGGCAGAAGCCAATTATCAACAATCCGCAATTGCTATAACTTTATATCGGCTATCGCCGATAGCGGACAGCCGCAAGGGCTGTCCCTACGGCGAGCGCTGCTTTAAAATCGCGTAATTTTGAAATAAAAATCTTATGCCGCCGGTAATATTTGCGGCGGCAATGCGCGCTCCCCAACATCATTCACATCACACAGGCGAGCACGAGGGTTTCCTCAATGCTTTTATACACGCTCTCGAAGTCGCTCAGCGGCAGGGGATTTCTGCCCTTGCCGAGTTCGAATGTGAACGACGGAATGCCGAGTGCCTCTATCGTCCAGTCCTTGAACCCCGCGTGTGAGGCAAGCCCCGCATTCTGCACGAGCGTATAGCCGCTCGCCGCGGCGAAAATTTTTGCCAGATGCTCGCCGCGCTCCGGCGTGTGCTTCCCGTATTCATAGTATATCTCTTCACCCTGACTGTGCAGGGCTACAGCTGTTCGCGGCATTCGCCTCAGGCACAGCCGAACGAGGGCGTTTACCTCCGGTTCGGTCTGCGGAGCATATCCGCCGAACCGTCTCGGCGCGGGCGCAGTTATTCCCGCTTCGATTTCCAGCGCTTTTGAGAGATCCCATCCGGCGTTGAAGTTGTGGTTGAGATCGACCCCGCGCGCGTTCGCGTTCCAGAGATCATGGCTTTCACTCATAGCGCGCTCAACGCAGTCTCTGTATTTTCCCGCCGTCTCTGCGCCGTGCAGGGCTATCTCTACCCCATCGGGGTTGACGCACGGGACGAATATTATTTCCCGCCGGCTAAGTGCGCCGCCTATGTCGATTCCGCACATTGTCTGCCTGTTCTTCGCACTCAGGCACAGCCGCTCTATAAATCTCAGCGTGACGAGTGCCGTCAGCCGCTCCTGCGCGTGGAAGCACGCCGCTATGAGCACCGGGTTTGCGCTCCTGCCGAATCGCAGGGCGAATATCTTTCTCCCGCAGGCGCTTCGCCCGGCTATCTCGACTTTTAAAAACGGATATTCCGCCTGGAGCGAGCATACGCTTTTCTTTATATATGCGTAGTCCGGCTCGCCCGGCGTGAAGATATATTTCAAAAAATCACCCCCGGAAAATAATATTTATTTCCCCGCGGGATAAGACCTGAACGGAGGCTTATATATGAAGCTCGACGAAAAAACGATTGAAAAAAAGTACATCTACAAAGGCAGGATAATCAATGTCCGCACCGACACCGCCGAACTGCCCAACGGCAAGCAGGCTCTGCGCGAGGTTGTGGAGCATCCCGGCGGAGTGACGGTCGCCGCGCTGACTGATAACGATGAACTGATGTTTGTGCGGCAGTTCCGCTATCCGTATTCCGAAGTCCTGCTCGAACTGCCTGCGGGCAAGCTCGAATACGGCGAGGACCCGTTTGAAGCGGGCAAGCGCGAGCTGCGCGAGGAGACGGGAGCCGTGGCGGAGCACTATATCGACCTCGGAAAATTCTATCCCACCCCGGGCTACTGCGGCGAGATAATCCATATGTATGCGGCGAAGGGGCTGTCCTTTACATCCCTCGACCTCGACGACGATGAGTTTTTGGCGCCGGAGAGAATACCGCTCGAAAAGGCGGTCGAGATGGTAATGAACAACGAGATACGCGACGGCAAAACGCAGACCGCCGTGCTCAAAGTTGCGCAGAAGCGCAGAAAGGGCGAGATATGAAAATTGTTCTTGCGTCGTCTTCGCCGCGCAGAAAAGAGCTGCTCCAAACGGCGGGAATAGATTTTGAGATAGATGTCGAGGGCGTTGACGAAGTGCCGCAGGGCGACACGCCGGAGGAAAAAGTCTGCTCGATAGCGGCGCAGAAATGCCGCCCGGTGGCGGCGCGCCGACCGAATGACTGCGTGATAGGCGCGGATACGGTCGTCTCCGTTGACGGTGATATTCTCGGCAAGCCGCACGACAGAGAGGGCGCAAAAAATATGCTCCGCCGCCTCTCCGGCAGGGAGCACACGGTATATACCGGAGTGTGCATCTCGGCGCACGGAAAAGAAACCGTGTTCAGCGAAGCGACGAAAGTTAAATTCTTCGATCTTACAGATAAAGAGATAGCGGACTATGTCCTCAGCGGCGAGCCGATGGACAAAGCCGGAGCTTACGGGATACAGGGACTCGGCTGCACGCTCGTCGAGGGTATCGGCGGCGACTACTTCAATGTTGTCGGTCTGCCGGTTGCGCGCGTGGTGCGCGAGATAAAAAAGATAACGGGAGCGGAAAAATGAAACTGCTTGTGACAGGTGCATTGAGAATAACGCCCGAGGAATCGGCGGAGCTTGAAAATCTCGGCTATGAGATATATTTCATGCCCGACGAGCGGGTCGCCGTGCCGGATAACATACCCTGCGAAGAGATAGAGGCTATCATCTGCAACGGGTTGTTTCTCTATACTCCGCCAGATAAATTTCCGAAGCTCAGAACCGTTCAGCTGACGAGCGCGGCGCTCGACCGCGTGCCCATGGACTACATGGACGCCCACGGCGTAAAAGTGTTCAACGCCCGCGGGGTCTACAGTGCGCCGATGGCGGAGTTCGCCGTCTGCTCGGTGCTAGAATTCTATAAGCGTACGGCGTTTTTTGCGGCAGCTCAGGCGGAGCACCGCTGGGAGAAGCACCGCGGACTCGAGGAGCTGGGCGGAAAGCGCGTTGTGATAGTCGGCGCTGGCAGCGTCGGGCGCGCCTGCGCGGACAGGTTCAGGGCGTTCGGCTGCGAGATAATCGGCGTCAACAGAAGAACCGCCGTTGACGGCTTCGATAAAATATATTCAATAGGTGATATCCGCGCCGCCGTGAGCACGGGCGATATAGTCATATTCTGCCTGCCGCTGACAAAGGAGACGGAGCATATCGCGAACGCCGAATTGCTCTGCGCGATGAAGGACGGGGCGGTCATAGTCAACATCTCACGCGGCGGGATAATAGACACCGACGCACTCATAACCGAGCTCAAGTCCGGGCGGCTCAGAGCCGCGCTCGACGTGTTCGAGCAGGAGCCGCTGGACGCCGGCAGCGAGCTGTGGGATCTCCCGAACGCCGTGATAACCCCGCACAATTCATTTGTCGGCGACGGCAACCGCGCAAGGCTCTTTTCATTGATAATAAACAACCTGAAATAAGACTGCCGCCGGGCAATTCAACTCGGCGGCAATTTTTACATATGCCGAAAAATTTTTGAAGTACATCTTTTTTTATGCTCGTTATTATTGACGAAAGCGCAAAGGAGGTGGTAAAGATAGATCGCGAAGAAAAGTTAAAAGAGCTCATGGACGGCTACAGCAAGCTCGTCTTCAGCATATGCTACCGACTGACGAACGACTACTTTACCGCCGAGGATCTGACCCAGGAAACTTTCCTGTCCGCCTATTCCTCGCTCGACCGTTTTGACGGGCGCAATGAGCGCGCGTGGCTGAGCCGAATAGCGACGAACAAGTGCCTCGATCATCTAAAGAGCGCGGCGTCGAGAACGACACCCGCCGAGGATGACGAACTGGAGTTCAGAGCCGGCGCCTCACCGGGACTCGAGGACGAATATATGAACACCCAGCTCGGACTCGATGTCAGAGCGGCGTGCGAAGCGCTCAGAGAGCCGTATCGCAGCGTTGCGGTCGAATATTTCTGCGAGGACATGCCGCTGTCGCAGATAGCCGAGAGAACGGGCGAACCGCTCAAAACCGTCCAGACCCGGGCATATAGAGCAAAGAAAATGCTCAGAGAAAATCTAAAGGAGGTCATACTGCAATGACACACGCAGACGATAAAAAATTAACGCTCCTGCTGCGCGGCGGCTTGAGCGAGAGCGAAAAAGCAAAAGTCATGGAGCACATCGCCGAATGCGACGAGTGCGCCGACCGTATGGCCTGCTTGACGCTCGATATGGCAGCTGTTGACCCGCCCGCCGGCATGAGCGAGGATATCCTCGCCGCCGCGGCGAAAGAGAACACCCGCGAGAAGCACAGACAGGATAACCTGCTGATGTATTCCGTGAGAGTGGTCGCGGGAATATGCGCGGCGCTCGTGATGATATTCTCCGGCGCTTTCAAGCACATATCGAAGATAAATGATATAGATATGTCGAAGCTGAACGACAAGAGCCGCTCGATAAGCCAATCTATCGACGAGAGCTTCAGCGAATTCAAACAGAAAATCTCTGACTTGGGAGGAAATAATAATGAACAAAAAGAATAAAATACTCTTTTTCCTGTTTTCACTCATTCCGGGCGCCGCGCATATGTATATAGGTCTCGTTAAGCGCGGACTTGTGATAATGCTCGCGCTCGTCGCGGGAGCGGGACTCGCCATGATGGCCGACACCCCGGCGTTTTTGCTCGTGCTTCCGGTGCTGTGGTTCTACAGCTTCTTCGACGCATGGAACAAATATCATCTGCCCGAGGATAAGCTGGCAAAGGTTCAGGACGACTTCCTGTTCTTCTTGAACGCCATGCCCGAAAATGTTCGCTCTGATCCGCGTTTTAAGAAAGTTGCCTCCGCAAATGTTTTAAAGGTCGGCGGCATTGTCGCGATAATAGCCGGAGCCTATCTTATCTGGGATCAGATAATAGTCAGAGTTCTGAGCCGCCTGCTCAGCGATACGGGCGCCGAGATCCTGAGCCAAATTTCCTATAAGCTTCCGCAGGTAGCCGTCGCCGTCATACTGATAGTTGTGGGAATAAAGCTCATCTCGCACAAGAAGCGTGAACTGGAGAGAAAGAATAACGAAGGGGAGGATGAATAATATGGCGGCAAAACGCGTAGGCTCGGTGACGCTCGGTCTGACCCTCGTCACATTCGGCGTGATGTTTTTACTCAGCGCATTTATTAAGAGCTTCAACTACCTCGATGTAATAAAATTCTGGCCTGTTATCTTTATATCTCTCGGCATTGAGATGCTCGTACATGCGTTTTCAAAAGATGTGGAAAAGGCGAAGCTCGATGTCCCCTCGTGCATCATGACCTGCGTGCTCATGCTCTTTTCAATGTGCCTTGCCGGCGCACAGTATGCGATGACGGAGCTTGTTCCCTATATTCAGGCGCACGCGTAAAAGAGGTGCCGGATTGAAAAAGAAACTGAGAAAAAGAATCTCTGCGGGGCTGATGATCTCAGTCCTCGCAGTCATGGCGGCACTGCTCGCGGTCTTTGCGATAAGACCGCACTTGCGTTTCGTCGCCGGGGAATATCTCGGGCTGAACACCCGAAAGATAACGGTCGCGAAGATTTCGCCCGAGCTTGACGAAATAAATATCGACGCCCTGCGCGCCGATTCGCGCGTGACTTTTAATCAGAGCCTGATGCTCGTAAACTCCGAGCATCCTCTGGATGATAAAGATAAGCCCGATCTTGCGGAATACAAAAAGACGGGCGTCATAATGAACGCCTGCGCCGCAGAGAGCTTTTCGGAGCTGTCCGCCGCGGTGACAGAAAAGACCGACTGCAAGCTTCTTGTCATGAGCAGCGTCCGCGACGCGGATGAGCAAAAGGAGCTCTACAACAGCGATTCCTCGACCGCCGCCGCGCCCGGCGCGAGCGAGCACCAAACGGGACTCGGCATCGATGTTTATGTCAAAAACTTCGCGGGCGAGGGCTTTGTCAAAAGCCAAGCCGGGCAGTTCGTCAACTCCGAGTCGTGGAAATACGGATTTATAATCCGCTATCCGTCCTACGGCAAGAGCTCGACGGGCATAAAATTCGAACCGTGGCACATTCGCTATGTCGGCAAGCCCCACGCGGCGATAATATATAACGATCGTCTGACGCTCGAAAAATATATCGACTCGTTTGAAACAGGCGAGTGGTACTCCGCCGACGGATATTTGATTTCAAGGCAGACTGTCGGCGAGAGCGTGACGATGCCGAAAGCATTCGGCTCGGCAGTTATCTCCCCGGACAACACCGGCTGCTATATGATAACAGTCAAACAGTGAAAAGCAAGAAACAGAAAATCCGCCAAGCGAAAGCAAGGCGGATAATTTTATTGGTCCTCTTCGTCGAGTGTGTCTTTTCCAAAGGCTTTTATGTAGCTCTCGGTGAGGTCTTTTATTATAATCGGAGCTTCCTCCTCGTCCAGTATTCCGTCGAGGCGGCCTTTGAGCAAATCCTCATAGTAGAGATAGAGCTCATCGCTCATAGCTTCGCTGAGATCGTTGTTGTCCACTTCCCACTTTATCAGCGGGAGCACCGCGTTAAGGCGTTCAGCCTCTTCAAGGATATCCTGATTGAACTCCGGAAGATATGAGTTTTCGAGAAGTCTTCCCGTTATTGGCGGTATGCTTGTAATCACACGACTTTCAAGAATTTCTGTTGCTCCCTGATAATCAAGGTCGTATTTCATTTTTTACCCTCCTGTTTCAATTTGTGCCGTTTTTAATATATCGGCTTTTTTCTTCTGTGTCAACTGCTTTTGGGGGAACGGTGAAATGATTGTACGATATGCGACGGGTGCGGCATTGCCGGGGCACAGTTTGCTTTTAGTTTAAAGGCGTTTTATTTTCAAACAAAAAGAAAATGCCGAAACGCGGGGTAGCGTATATCTTTTGATTACAGTGCGACGCGAAGGTAGGGTATAAATCCTGCAAATTCACATCGTGCCGCTTGCGCGGCAGAGGTGCGTCAGGTCGCCGCACCCTACAAATATGTTCAATAAAATTCTACGGATTTCGCGGACGGATAATATCCTCCTCTGCGAATTGTGCTGATTTATAATATTGCGCATTCTTCATTAACAATGCATACAGCAATACAGCGCTCAATCTATTTCCACGCCGCCGATAAATAATATAACAAAAACAGCCGCAGCCAAAAAACGCTGCGGCTGTTCCTGTGAGCCCCGTTCTCTTTTGGATTTGCTGTTCTCATATCCCGAAAATTATTTTATATTTTTTATCCACTTCTCGACTTCTTTGTCGGAGGTGCGCTGAGTGTGATCGTCGAATCTTATATCGATGCCGGGCTTTATATCCGCGCCGGGGCAGGCGGATTTGACATCTTTTAATGTGTGACCTATCCAGCCGCCGTTTGTCGCGAAAGTATAAATTTTCTTGCCTGTGAGGTCATTGTGGCTCAGGAATGTCTTGACCGCCGGGGCGAAGGTGTACCACCACACGGGCGTACCGAGAATCACTGTGTCGCAGTCCGAAAGATCGATGCCGAGCGGCTTTATCTCCGGCTCGTATCCGCGCTTTACTTCGTCCGCGCCCCGGTCGACGATAGAGTTGTAGTCGCCCTCATACGGCACGACTGTATCAATGCGCGCGGCGCCGCAGTTCAATTCGCGGGCGATTTTTTCGGCAATGCTTTTTGTGTTGCCGCCCCAGGAATAGTAAATAACAATAGCTTTCATTATTTATCCTCTCCGTAAACTTCTTTTGCCATGCGGAATGCCGCCCATGCTTTCGGCCAGCCGGCATAGAACGCGAGCTGAGTGAGCATCTCCGCCATCTCCTCTGCGGTGACTCCGTTCTCTTTTGCGTGGGATATGTGATATTTCAGCGAGCTGTCGAGAATGCCGCTCGCCATGAGCGCGGAGACGGTTATCATGCTCCTGTCCCTCGGGGAGAGCTTATCCTCGCGCGACCATACCTCGCCGAAGAGCACATCGTCGTTGAATCTTGCAAATTCGGGCGCAAATTCGCCCAGGGCGTCTCTGCCCGCAGTTACCTTTTCCATTATATATATCCTCCTTATTTAAGTTTGTTATATTCCTCGTCGCCGACGGGCTCGCACCATTCGGTCGAGCAGTCCTCGCCGGGGATTTCAAAGGCTATGTGCGAAAACCAGCTGTCTTTCTTCGCGCCGTGCCAGTGGCGGACGTTCGCGGGGATAGCGATGACCGTTCCGGGAGTCAGGCTGACGGGCTCTTTGCCCTCTTCGCAGTACCAGCCCTCGCCTGCGGTGCAGACGAGCATCTGACCGCCGCCGGATTTCGCGTGGTGGATATGCCAGTTGTTGCGGCAGCCCGGCTCAAAGGTCACGTTCGCAAGGAACAGACCGCATTTTGGGTCGGTCAGGGGATTGAGAAACGATTTGCCGATGAAATACTGCGCGTATGCGGAGTTTTCGCCGCCTTTTCCGAATACATTCTGCTGTTCAAATTCTTTCTCTGTCATGATATTATTCCTCACTTTCCGCTGAATACGGGGAAGAAGCTGTACTCTCCGTAGTCTTTTATTTTTTCAAAATTTTTGAGCGTGTTCAAGTCTTCGCCGGAAATATTAAAATCAACATCCGCGTTCGCTTTCATGTGCTCCGGGTTCGCGGTCTTGGGCAGGGCTACCATGCCGAGGTCGAGCACATAGCGCACACACAGCTGAGCCGGAGTGACGGAATATTTCGCGGCGATGTCCGCAATAGCTTTGTTTTTTAGCGCCTCACCGTGAGCTATCGGCGAATATGCCTCGGTCTGAATGCCGTTTTTATTGCAGAAGTCAATGAGCGAAAGCGGGGTGTTGCTGATGTGCGCCAAAATCTGGTTGACCATGGGCTTTATCCCGCACGAGCTGAGTATATTCTCAAGGTCGTCTTTTAAGAAATTTGATACGCCTATTGCGCGGACTTTTCCGGCTTTGTACGCATCTTCGAGCGCGCGCCATACCTCGCGGTTCTCTTCAAAATATCGCTTTTCGCCGCGGAACTCCGCCCACGGCTGCGGGCTGTGGATTATCATCATGTCGATGTAATCGAGTCCGGTTTTTCGGAGCGTCTCGTCTATCGACTGCGCCGCAGCATCATAGCTCTTATTCTCGGCTGCGACTTTGCTCGTCACAAACAGCTCGTCGCGTGCCACACCGCAGGTGCGAATCCCCTCGCCGACCCCGGCTTCGTTGCCGTATGCCTGTGCGGTGTCGATGTGGCGGTAGCCCATGGCGACGGCGTCCCTGACCGCCTGCGCGGCCTCGCCGTCCGTCAGCATCCATGTGCCGAGCCCGAGCTTCGGTATTTTTACGGAGTTTGAAAGAGTGTAGGTTTCATTGAGAATCATTCAAAATACCTCCCGATTGACAAATCTTTTGCACAATGCTAAAATCATTCTGCAAGTTCGTCTATATTCTATAACTTAAAGCTAACTTCAAGTCAAGACCTAAAATAAAAACTTTTTATGAACGGAGCGGTAAGATGTTCTATACAATAGGAGAGATGGCAAAAAAGATGGGCGTCGCGCCCTCGACACTCAGATATTATGACAAAGAGGGGCTTCTGCCGTTTGTCGAGCGCTCGGGCGGCGGAATAAGAATGTTCAAAGACGAGGATATTGAGTGGCTTTCTATTATAGAGTGCCTGAAAAAGACGGGTATGCCCATAAAAGAGATAAAGCAGTTTATCGACTGGTGCATCGAGGGTGATTCGACTATAGACAAGCGCCTCGAACTTATCGACCACCGGCGCGAGCGGGTGCATGAGCAGATGGCTCAGCTCGAAAAAACGCTCGACACGCTCGATTATAAGCACTGGTACTACGAGACCGCGAAGGCGGCCGGCACCTGCAAAATTCATGAGCAGATGGCAAAAGAAGATATTCCACAGAGAATGCGCGAGATAAAAAGGCGCATGGTCGAGGGCGGAGAATGCGAAGAAAAATAAAAATTTTGCTGTTTTTCACGGTAAAGCGTTGAAATGTGCGATTTTATGTGTTACAATAGCAAACATCAATGACGGTACGATGGAGAGCCGCTCAGCTGAGACTGGCGGTTCTTTTTCATTTTCGCCGCCAAAATGAGGGGCTCGTATGCAGCCCGTGAGGAGTTTTTCAAATGACCGTATCAAACATCTGTATCCTGGGGACGATCGCCGTCTACCTCGTCGGAATGCTGATAATCGGCTTCCGCTGCGCGAGGAAGAACGAATCGTCCGCCGATTTCTACCTCGGCGGCAGAAAGCTCGGTCCGCTCGTTACCGCAATGAGCGCTGAGGCGAGCGACATGTCGAGCTACCTGCTTATGGGCCTGCCCGGGCTCGCGTATCTTTCCGGCGTTGCCGATGTCGGCTGGACCGCAATAGGTCTCGCAGTCGGAACATATCTCAACTGGCTGTTCACCGCGCTCAGACTGCGCAGATATACCCAGGAGACCGGCTCGTTCACTATTCCGCAGTTCTTCTCCCGCCGCTTCAGGGATGACAAAAACATTCTCGCGGTGCTCGCGGCGGTTATAATCATTATTTTCTTCATTCCCTATACTGCGTCCGGCTTCGCCGCCTGCGGCAAGCTGTTCTCCTCGCTGTTCGGTATGAACTACATGACCGCGATGATAATCTCCGCAGTCGTCATAGTCGCTTATACCACGGCGGGCGGATTCTTCGCCGCTTCGGCGACCGACTTCGTCCAGAGCATTATCATGACCGTGGCGATAGTCTTTGTCCTCGTTTTCTCAACGATATCGGCGGGCGGCATTGATGCTGTTGTCGAGAACGCGAAGGCGCTCCCCGGCTATCTCTCGCTCACCGCATCATATATAGAAGATACCGGCAAGAGCGAGCCCTATAATCTTCTGCACATAATCACCACGCTCTCGTGGGGTCTCGGCTATTTCGGTATGCCGCATATCCTGCTTCGCTTCATGGCTATCGAGGACGAGAAGAAGCTCAAGCTCTCCCGCCGCGTGGCTTCGGTATGGGTCGTTATCGCCATGGCGATGGCTGTTCTTATCGGCATCGTCGGCAGAGCACTGAGCAACACCGGTCTTGTCGATCAGCTCCACGGCAACGACACCGAGACTATTATAGTCCGCGTCGCGCACCTGCTCTCGACCTACGGCGCGTTCCCGGCTATCATGGCGGGTCTTATCCTCGCGGGTATCCTTGCGAGCACGATGTCCACCGCCGACTCCCAGCTTCTCGCCGCCGCTTCGAGCGTGTCCGAGAACATACTGCGTGAGGCGTTCCACCTCAAGATATCCGAGAAGAAGAGTATGCTCGCAGCGCGTCTTACCGTTATCGGCATAGCTATCCTGGGTATAATAATCGCCCGCAACCCCGACAGCTCGGTGTTCGGCATAGTCTCGTTCGCATGGGCGGGCTTCGGCGCGGCTTTCGGTCCGCTTGTTATCTGCTCCCTGTTCTGGAAGCGCACCACGCTCCCCGGAGCGATCGTCGGCATGGTGTCGGGCGGCGCGATGGTCTTTATCTGGAAATATCTCATCAAACCCATCGGCGGCGTGTTCGGCATATATGAGCTGCTCCCCGCGTTCCTTGTCGGTCTTGTCTTGATGGTTATAGTCAGCCTCTGCACCAAGGCTCCCTCCAAGGAGATAACCGACGAGTTCGACCGCGTCAAGGCTATGGGAAAGGCAAAATAATCCGCTGACGGGACTTTAACAATCAATTTGTTTTTACGGAACATTTCAGTTGTTAAAAGTGATAAAGCGATTTTCCTGATTTTCGTCATTTTTATTAAAAAAAGCGAAAATTTTTATGAGTATTGACAATAGGCTCATACGAAAGTATAATCAATAAAAATTGAAGGTAATTCACAATTGCCCTCATTATATCCGATTTTTTGCGCCGCAGTTGTCGGGCGGCGCCGAGAATAAAATAAAAAACAGGAAAGAAAAGAGGATTTTTATGAAAAAAGTATTTGCATTAGTCCTCGCTCTTGCTCTCGTGATGTGCGGCTTCACCGCATGCTCAGGCAAAAACGGCGGCAGCGATACCAAGACAGACGCCGATCTTACCAAGGTTGGCGAGTACACAGCTAACAACACCGAATATGTTATCGGCGCAACCGGCCCTCTGACCGGCGACGCTTCATCATACGGAAACTCCGTGCGCAACGGTGCTCAGCTAGCCGTTGACGAGATTAACGCCGCAGGCGGTCTCAACGGAGTAAACTTCAAGTTCGACATGAAGGACGACAAGGCCGGCGCCGTTGAGGCAGGTCAGGGCTTCACCTCCCTGCTTGAGGGCGGCATGCAGGTCTCCCTCGGCGCCGTTACCTCCGCATCCTGCGAGGCTTTCGGCACTGCAGCTGCTGAGTACGGCATCTTCTTCATGACTCCCTCCGCTTCCGCAGCTTCTGTTATCGAGACCGGCGACACCGCTTTCCGCGTCTGCTTCGGCGATCCCGACCAGGGCACACTTGCCGCTCAGGAGCTTACCTCGAAGTATAAGAAGATCGGCGCTATCTACGATACCTCCGACACTTATTCGCAGGGCATCTACGATGCATTCAAGGCAAAGATGAACGAGCTCGGCGTCTCCTACATCGAGCAGACCTTCGACAAGGAGAACAAGAGAGACTTCTCCACTCAGGTTGCCGCTCTTAAAGATTGCGACGTTATCTTCCTCCCCATCTACTACACCGAGGCGGGACTTATCGCAAAGACCTGCGCTTCCAAGGGCTGCAACGCGGTTCTCTTCGGATGCGACGGACTTGACGGCGTAGCCAGCCAGATCGACTCCTCCGTTAAGAACCAGATCAAGTACATCACCCCCTTCGATGTCAACAGCAAGGAAGAGAAGGTTTCGAAGTTCGTAAATTCCTACAAGGCAAAGTACAACGCTCTCCCCGACCAGTTCGCGGCTGACGCTTACGATGCAGTCTATGCAGTCTTCAACGCTATGAAGAAGACCGGCGTTAACAACGTCAAGGTCGATCCCACGGCTCTCGGTACTGCTATGGCAAAGGCTATCACCGCCTCCGACTTCTCCTATGACGGAGTTACCGGCAAGATGACCTGGGAAGCCAGCGGCGCCTGCAACAAGGTCCCCGTTATTGTTGAGCTTGGCTGATAACTATTAATTTCTAAAATTTATATTTATTGGTTTTTGAACGGCAGGGGAAGTGTATTCTCCTGCCGTTTTCTGTATTTTCTTTCGACAGTTCAAGTTTCTCCCATTCTAAAGGAGCGTTAGGTTTATTATGAGTGTTATATTTGACGGACTCAGCCTCGGCGCCATCTACGCCCTCATAGCACTGGGCTACACGATGGTTTACGGCATCGCGAAGATGCTCAACTTTGCCCACGGCGATATCATCATGGTCGGCGCATATGCCGTTTTCACAACGCTGGCGGCGGGCGGAAATCTCGCTATCGGCGTTCTGGCATCTGTTATAGTCTGCACGCTGATGGGTATTATTATCGAAAAGGTCGCCTACAGACCCCTGAGAGGCGTCACCCCCATCGCGGTTCTGATAACCGCTATCGGCGTCAGCTACCTGCTTCAGAGTATCGCACAGCTCATCTTCGGCGCAAAGGCGCAGAGCGTGTCTCTGCCTTCGCTCGGCGCGGTGAGCATTGCGGGCACCAATGTCAGCGTCAGCTCGATCCTCACCATGGGCATAAGCGCGGTTATAATGATTGCCCTGACCCTGTTCATCAAAAAGACCAGGACCGGACGCGCCATGCTTGCCGTCTCCGAAGACAGGGGCGCGGCTCAGCTCATGGGTATAAATGTCAACAAGATAATTACCGTCACCTTTGCAATTGGCTCGGCTCTCGCCGCGTTCGCGAGCGTGTTCTATCTCTTCCAGATACCGACTGCGGAGCCGACCCTCGGCTCGATGCCCGGCATCAAGGCGTTCACCGCGGCGGTTATCGGCGGCATCGGCTCCATCCCCGGCGCGATGATCGGCGGCGTGCTCCTCGGCGTTATCGAGAAGATATGCCTTGCCGTCCCCGTCCTCGCACCCTATACCACTGCCGTTGAATTCAGTCTTTTGATTTTGATCCTTCTTGTAAGACCCATCGGTCTGCTCGGCAAGAAGAGAAGAGAGAAGGTGTAATTGATGAGTAAAACAAAGACAGAAAGCAAATTCAAGCTCAAAAATTACATCAGCTATATAATGGTCATCGCTGTCCTCGGCGTGTCGGTCATTCTCCAGCTGACCGGCAACCTCCAGCGCTCGGCGTCGACCCTGCTCGTCCAGATAGCTTACAGCATCATCCTCGCCGTTTCCCTGAACCTCGTCGTCGGTTTCCTCGGCGAGCTGTCGCTCGGTCACGCAGGCTTTATGTGCGTCGGCGCATATCTCGGCGGATACATAGCCATTCAGCTCTCTAATTTTATCGGCAGCAAGCTCTTGGTGCTCATCATCAGCATGCTTGCCGGCGGCGTGATAGCCGCAATATTCGGTCTCATCGTCGGACTTCCGGCACTCAGACTCAAAGGCGACTACCTCGCGATAGTGACCCTCGCTTTCGGCGAGATAGTCAGAACAATATTCAAGAACCTCGATGTTTTCGGCAAGGCAATGGGTCTTCGCACGAACACGATAAAGTACGATACGAGAAACGATACCTCGCTCTATATCGTCGCTTTCGTCGTCGTGCTCATCGTCCTGTTCATGATAAACAATCTTATCCGCTCAAAGCACGGCAGAGCGATAACCGCTATACGCGACAACGAGATAGCGGCAAAGGCAATGGGCATAAACGTGACTTTCTACAAGCTCTTTGTGTTTGTTTTCTCCGCATTCTTCGCGGGCGTCGCAGGCGTTATCTATGCGCATTACATCACGCCCGTCCAGTATTCGGTGTTCTCGTATAACTACTCTATCGAAATTCTCGTCATGGTCGTCCTCGGCGGCATGGCAAGCATCAACGGTTCGATAGTCTCCGCCGCGCTCATCACGATAATCAACTTCGAGCTCCAGAGCAAGCTCTCCGGCGACCTCGCGGCGCTCAAGTACCTTATCTATGCGCTTATTCTTATCTGCCTCGTTATCTTCAACAACGCTCCCGCGTTCACCCGCATAAAAGAGAAGCTCGCTCCGCGCTTCATCATGGCGCGCATCGCGGACAAGAAGCGCAAGCCCGAGGATATCAGCGACGACAAGGGCGAGTGGAGCAACGTTCCCACAAAGATCTCCATGGACGAAATCCTCTCTGTCGATATGCAGCAGGGCAAGGAATTTGTCCCCGACAAGCCGCAAAAGGGAGGAAAGAAAAATGGCTGAATATGTTCTTGAAACAAAGAATCTCGGCATTTCCTTCGGCGGACTGAAAGCGGTCGAGAATGTCGATCTGAAAATAAAGAAAAAGCAGCTTTACGGTCTCGTAGGCCCCAACGGAGCGGGCAAGACAACGGTCTTCAATATGCTCACCGGCGTCTATCAGCCCACCACCGGAACTTTCTACCTAAACGGCGAAGAGCTCCGCGGCAAAAGCCAGGAGCAGATAAACCACAAGGGCATCGCGAGAACGTTCCAGAACATTCGCCTGTTCAACAACATGAGCGTGATAAGAAACGTCCTCGTCGGTCTGCACAACCAGCCCGAGTTCAAATGCGATATCTTCTCAAGCATCTTCCGCCTCCCGAAACACTACAAGACGGAGAAGGCGATGCGCGACAAGGCAAAGGAGATACTCCGCATCTTCGACCTCTATGACGAGCGAAACAATCTCGCCTGCAACCTGCCTTACGGCAAGCAGAGAAAGCTTGAGATAGCCCGCGCTCTCGCGACCAATCCGTGCCTGCTGCTCCTTGACGAGCCGGCGGCGGGCATGAACCCCCACGAGACAGAGGATCTGATGGACATAGTCAGGCGCATAAGAGACGAGTTTGACATGACCATACTTCTTATCGAGCACGACATGAAGTTCGTGTCGGGTCTTTGCGATGAGATAACCGTGCTCAACTTCGGCACAGTGCTCGCGCAGGGCAAGACAGAGGACGCGCTGAGTGACCCCGAGGTCATAAAGGCGTATATCGGTGAATAAGGGGGAAAAGTCATGGCATTGTTAGAAGTCAAGGACCTTCAGGTCTATTACGGCGTTATAAGAGCGCTCAAGGGCATCAGCTTCCATGTCGATCAGGGCGAGATAGTCTCGCTCATCGGCGCAAACGGAGCGGGCAAGACCACCACGATGCAGAGCATCATGCGCCTCATTCCGATAAAGAGCGGCTCCGTCGTCTATGACGGAAACGAGATAAACAAGATTCCCGGTCATAAGCTGGTCGGCATGGGAATGAGCCAGGTGCCTGAGGGTCGCCGCGTGTTCCAGGAGCTGACCGTCTATGAAAATCTGCTCCTCGGCGCATATACGCAAAAGGACAAAAAGAAGATAAAAGAGGATATCGACGAGATCTGCACCCGCTTCCCCCGCCTCGGCGAGAGAAAGTCGCAGATAGCGGGCACTCTTTCCGGCGGCGAACAGCAGATGCTCGCAATGGGCAGAGCTATGATGAGCCACCCGAAGTTGCTCATGCTCGATGAGCCGTCGATGGGTCTGTCCCCGCTGTTTGTCGATCAGGTGTTCGAGATAATCAAGGACTATCACAAGTCCGGCACGACCATCCTGCTCGTCGAGCAGAACGCGAAAAAGGCGCTCTCCATCTCCGACCGCGCCTATGTCCTCGAAACCGGCGCAATAACCGCAGAGGGCACCGCGCAGGATCTGCTCAACAACGAAGAGATAGTCAAAGCCTATCTCGGCGGCTGATAAAATATAATTTATATGACGCTCCGAAGTTTTTCTTCGGGGCGTTTTTCTTTTCAAAACGCAAAATATATGATAATATAAAAATAAAGGCAAGCCCATGCGTTACCTAAAGCACCTTTTTGTTGTCTTTAAGAGTGAGCGGATGTCGTTGGAGAGGAGGTAATTATGGAGGACAAACTGCTTATTGACGGCTTGTTCGCCCGCGACGAGAGGAGCGTGGCGCGGCTCGAGGAAAAATATTCGGGATACTGTTATACCGTGGCCTATGCCGTTGTGCGCTGCCGCGAGGACGCGCAGGAGTGCGTCAGTGACGCCATGCTTGGTGCGTGGAACTCCATTCCGCCGAACAGACCGGAAAATCTCGGCGCATATCTCGGCAGGATAGCGAGAAATTCCGCGCTGAATTTGTTGAAAGTCCGCCGGGCGAAAAAGCGCGGCGAAAAGAATGTTGCCCTCGCTCTCGATGAGCTGTCGGAGTGTATACCGAGTGCCGAGAATACCGAGCAGCAGGCGGACACCGTTCTGCTACGCGAGGCGGTGAACGGATTTTTAGACTCTCTCGAGCGGGAGAGGCGAATAGTTTTTATTCAGCGCTACTGGTATATGCTCGGCATATCGGAGATAGCCGCCGAGCGCGGAATGACCGAGGGCGCGGTAAAAATGTCGCTCAAGCGAACAAGGGACAGCTTAAAGATTTTTCTCGAAAAGGAGGGCTTTACGGTATGAAAAAAGAAGATTTATTGAAGGCCGTAGGCGGCGCTGACGACAGGTTTATAGCCGAGGCCGCGCCGAAAAAAATAAATTTTAAGAACAGAGCGCCGCGCTATCCCATGCGCTTGATGACGGCGGCGGCGTGCCTCTGCATAGTCGCGGCGGTGTTCTTCGGCTATTGGCTGATAAGCCCCGCCAGACTGCAAAAGATATCACTCGGCACAGTGGGCTTTTCCGGCGAGGGAGCCGGCGCTCACACGCCTGTTGTGCGCGACATAAGCGAATACACGACGGGAAACCCGTGGAGCGCGGAGATGAAGCTGAAGCGTCTGCCTGTCTACAAAAACACGCAGTCGCTAAGCTATGATGAGCTGCTCTCGACCGTGCGCAAAACTGCCGAAAAATCAGGCGCGCAGATAAAGTCGGTGACGCAGGAGAATCTCCCGGAATGCGAGTGGGTAGTCAGCGAAAATTCGCTCTACGCCGTCAGAGCCGAGACGGATATCGGCTTGATATCGGCGTTTGCGACGGGCGGGGTAAGTATAAACTTTTCCGAGCCTGTTGCGGGAAACGGCACGGGGCGCGATGCCGCAGGGTACTTCATTGAAAAGTATTCTTCTGTAATCGGCTTCAAAAATCCCGTGCTCTGCGTCACTTCCGACTATGATATAAACGGCGGGGAGAGTGCGGAATACCGCGTCTATGACGGCTCGGGCGGCGATTTGAAAAGAGTAAAAAGCTATAATTTCGGGAGCGTGTTTTTTGATATAAACGAAAACGGCGGGCTTGAATCGATAAGAATCAGTTCCGTCGACGGCGCAAAGAGGCTCGGTGATTATCCGATAATATCATATAAAGAAGCCGAAAAGCTTCTGCTCGGCGGCGAATATATCTCCGGCTCGGCGGACGGAATAGAAAACGGCGTGGTTACGCGTGAGAAGATAAAAAAAGTCGAGCTTGTCTATTCAATAGACCCCATGGACGCGTATTTTGCGCCGTATTACAGATTCTATGTTGAGCTTGACCGCTCGCCTGCCGCCGGAATCAAATGCTATGGCGAGTTCGATGTGCCTGCGGTAAACAGCAAATATATATCAAATTAAATTATATTTTGGGGCTGTCCGTTCGGGCGGCTCCATTCTTTATAATTTTTTTATTGGTTTGCGCGCCGAAAGGTGCTACAATTAAATTATTGATACAAGTGAGGTGTTTTCTGTGGGCAGATATCCGATAGACCGCAAGGAGCGCGTGACGCTCGGTGGGCTTGGACAGACGATTCACATTTGGGGAACGAAAAATGAAAATCCGGTCATTCTGTTTCTTCACGGCGGACCGGGCGTGCCCAACCGCCACGACATGGCTAAAGACGGCTTCGGGCTGACGGACGATTTCACGGTCGTCGCGTGGGATCAGCGCGGAACGGGCGGCTCGTATTTCGGCTGTGACCCCGAGAGTCTGACGCTCGAACAGCTGATATCCGACTGTGCCGAGCTTGTTTCATGGCTCTGCAAAACGCTCGGCAAGGAGAAAATATTTATCGTCGGCGGCAGCTGGGGCACCGAGCTCGGCACATTCGCCTGCGCCCGCGTGCCGGATAAGATAGCCGGATATATCGGCTACGGCCAGGTCGTCAACGGAGTCGAAAACGAGAATCTGTCCTATGCCTTTGCGATGAGAAAGGCGAAAGAGGCGAACGACTTGGAGAGCATAGCAAAGCTCAAACAGGTCGGCCCGCCCGTCAACGGGCAGTATAAGCCGGTGTTCGAGGGGCTCATGACCCAGCGGCGCATACTCGGAAAATACGGCGGACACACAGTCAAAAAAGAGAGCTATTTCAAAGGCACCGTCCTGCCGATGCTGCTTTCGACGGAGCTCAGCATAAAAGACAAATACGGCGCGGCGAAAGGCTATAAGCTCTGCCTGACGCAGATGTGGCCGACGCTCGTCAATTATGATTTTACCACTCAGCTCCACACATTTGAGATGCCCTATTATATATTCCAGGGGCGGCGCGACGAAAACACCCCTGCGGCGCTGATTCAGAATTACTATGATTCGATAGAAGCGCCGGACAAAGATTTAATTTGGTTTGAAAACTCGGCTCACCGCCCGTTGAGCGAAGAGCCCGAGCTGTTCAGAAAACATCTTCGCGAAAAATTTCTCAAAATAGCCGGAGACGGCGGGAGGAGAGAGAAACAATGAAAAAAATAACAAACGGCAAGATCTTCGCCCTGTGCCTCGGAGATTTTGCAAGAGGACTTATCAACGGTATTATTACAACATACCTGCTGACCTTCTTCATCCCCACGAACTCGAACACAACTCTGCCGCAGTTTTTTATGAAAGCTGCGCTGACTATGGCGATAATCCGCGGAATCGGCACGGTTATCGACGCTGTTACAGACCCGTGGGTCGCAAGCCTTTCGGACAACAGCAAGGCAAAGAGCGGCAGACGCATATCCTTTATGCGCTGGTCGGCTATCCCTTACGGGCTGTTCTGCCTGCTTATCTTTTTCCCGCCCGTGGCGGGTTCGAGCGTTATAAACGCCATATGGGTCGGCGTGATGCTCGCGCTCTATTACCTGTTCTCGACGCTCTATAACATTCCCTACAGCGCGCTCCAGGCGGAGGTTGTCGCCGAGCCGCGCAAGAGAGTGTTCCTCTATTCTGTAGTCAGCCTGCTCTATGTTGTCTCGTCGGCGATGGTATTCTGCACATCTATGATAAAGAGCATACTGATGAAAAACGGCATCGAGGAGATATGGGCTCTGCGCATTCCGTTCATCGTGTTTTGCGTGCTCGGCGGAATATCGGCGCTCATCCCGGCGTTTGTTATCAAAGAGAAGGACTACGTTGAGCCGAAAGAATATCACCAGTCCATCTGGGATGCGCTCAAGGCGACCGTCTCTTATCCGAACTTCGCGATAATCACCGTGGGTTATCTTATCATGTGGATAGCGTTCACCTTCTTCAACACCGCTGAGGTCTATTACATAACAAATCTCTTGAACCTCGGCGACGAGTGGGTGACATATGTCTCGGTTATATCAATAGGCGTCGGCATAATGACCTATCCGCTCGTCAATATATTGGCGCGCAAGGTCGGCAAAAAACCGCTGCTTCTCGGCGCGTGCATAACATATGTTCTGCTCTACTGCGCTATTTTCAACTACAATCTTGTTATCAATGCCATCGGCGCGAAGCCGTTTGCGATACTCATCGGACTCGTTATAGCCATGCCCATAGCGATAACGAACATAATCCCCTCGTCCATCTTCGCGGATCTCGCGCAGTACGACTCGATAAAGACAGGACAGAACAGAGCGGGTATGTTCTTCGCCGCGCGCAACTTTGCCAACAAGATGTGCCAGGCGATAGTTGTTATCGCGTGCTCGCTCCTGCTCGGCAAGGGCGCAGACGGCACAGGCGCCGCAACGAGCGCGGGAGTGCGCAACACGGCGCTTGTCGCTATGATTTTCGTCGCGATTTCGGTCGTTGTCTATATCTTCTATAACGACAAGGAGATAGCCGCCGCGATAAAGGCGCACAACGAAGCGCAGGAAAAAGAGAGCAAAAAAGCCTGATTTCGGCGCAAAGCAAGCAAACATAAAATCAACCGCCCCCGATCGGAGGCGGTTTTGTGTTTTATTTTATCTTTAATTCGGCAGCTGTTCGAGCGAGCGAAACTCGTAGCCCTGCTTGCGCGCCCAGTCGATGATATCGCCGAGGGCGGCGGCGTTGTCGGGCGAGACGGAGTGGAGCAGGATAACCGCGCCCGGATGCAGGCGCGAAGTCACGGTGTCGAATGCATACTGCTTGCCTTTTGTGTCGTTGACATCCCAGTCGGCGTAGGCCACTGACCAGAACACGGATTTATATCCGAGCGAGGAAACGAGGTCGAGCGCCGAGGCGGAATATGACCCCATCGGGAAGCGGAAATACGGTGAGGAATAGCCGAACTTTTCGCGCAGGTAGTTGTCGCAGGTCTCGATTTCCGTCGCCATCTTCTCGCGGCTTATCTTCGAGAAATCGGGGTGGGTTGTCGAATGATTGCCGACGATGTGCCCCTCGTTTATCATTCTTGCGATAAGTCCGGGTTCTGCCTTAATATTCGAGAGCGTGCAGAAAAATGCGGCGGGTACGTTCTTCTGCTTGAGAATGTCGAGAACGGTCGTTGTGTATCCGTTCTCCCAGCCGCAGTCAAAGGTGAGATAGAGAACCTTTTCTTTCGTCTTCATGTCTATCGAGACGGCGTTGAAGCCCTTCTCGTCAAAATATTTCTGCGCGTTCGTCGAGTTTTGATGCGGAACGCCGTTTTTGGATACGCCGTAGCTGTATCCGACCGTCGCTGTTGAAAGCCCGCGCGTGTTCTGCGGGTCGGTTGCTATCAGCTTTATCTTCGGCAGCGGGGAGAGTCCCGTATACGTTCCGGTGTTCGGGTTGAGCTTGCCTTTCTCCGTTTTGCGCTGCGCCAAAGTTGTGTTCTCGGGTGCTTTTGTTGTCTGCGGAGCTGCTTTTGTGGTCTGCGGCGGCGCAGTCGTTGTCTCGTCGCGCTTCTGACCCGTAACGGGCGCGTTGCCGTGGGTGGCGTCCGTGCTGTCGTCAACAACTTTCGTTTTGCACGCGCACAGCGAGATAATGAGCGTCAGCGCGAGCGCGAGGCTTAAAAATCTTCGTCTCTTCATTTAACACAGTCCTTTCACAGATATTCGTGATTATTGTGTGCCGAAAAAGGCGATTTTAATATCGAATGCGAAAACATTTTGATTTTGAATTATACCATTTTATATTATACCACAATAACCAATAAAATCAATTGAGAAGCCGCAAAATTCGACTCTTTGAGCCCTTCGGCTCATTGACACCGCGCGGGCGATAATATATAATTAAGTGTATTTGATTTTTCGGAGGTGCGTTTAAGTATGGTCAGAGCAATTGTGGGTGCCAACTGGGGCGACGAGGGCAAAGGTAAGATTACCGATATGTTTGCCTCCCAGGCGGACATGGTCATTCGTTTTCAGGGCGGCGCCAATGCAGGACATACGATAATCAACGACTACGGCAAGTTCGCGCTCCATCTTCTGCCGTCAGGCGTGTGCCAGCCCGGCACGGTCAACATCATCGGCAACGGCGTGGCTCTCGATATCGAGAAGCTCGTCAAGGAGATCGAGCATGTCACTTCGGCAGGCGTGCCGCAGCCCAATATCCTCGTTTCCGAGCGCGCGCAGATCATGATGCCTTATCATGTTATGCTCGACACCTATGAGGAGGAGCGCCTCAAGGATAAAAAATTCGGCTCGACAAAGAGCGGTATCGCTCCGTTCTATTCGGACAAGTATGCGAAGATTGGCTTCCAGGTCTGTGAGCTGTTCGATGAGGAATATCTCAGAGAAAAGCTCGAAAGAGTCTGCGAAGTGAAGAATCTGCTGCTCGAGCATGTCTATCACAAGCCGACTCTCGATGTGGACGAGCTGTTCGACCACATGATGAAGCTTCGCGAGATGGTCAGACCCTATGTCGCGGACACCGGCAAGATTATCCGCCAGGCTGTCAAGGACGGCAAGAACATTCTTCTTGAGGGTCAGCTCGGCTCGCTCAAAGATCCCGATTTCGGTATCTATCCCATGGTCACATCGTCGTCGACCCTCGCGGGCTTCGGCGCCGTCGGCGCAGGCATCGCGCCCTATGAGATAAAGGAGATAGTCACCGTCACCAAGGCTTATTCGAGCGCCGTCGGAGCGGGCGAATTCGTCAGCGAGATATTCGGCGAAGAGGCGGACAAGATGAGAAACCACGGCGGCGACGCCGGCGAATACGGCGCAACGACCGGCAGACCGCGCCGCATGGGCTGGTTTGACTGCGTCGCGACCCGCTACGGCTGCGAGGCTCAGGGCGCAACTCAGGTCGCGCTCACCGCGCTCGACTGCCTGTCGTATCTCGACGAGATAAAGCTCTGCGTCGGCTATGAGATAGACGGCGAAGTCACAAAGGACTTCCCTGTCACCTCGCGCCTGAAAAAGGCAAAGCCCGTCTATGTCACCATGCCCGGCTTCAAGTGCGACATCCGCGGCATAAGAGAGTTTGACAAGCTTCCCAAGGAGGCTCAGGACTATGTCCTCTTCATCGAGAAGGAGATCGGCGTGCCGATAAAGCTCGTTTCCAACGGACCGAGAAGAGAAGAGATTATAGTCAGATAAAAAAGGGTGGATATCATGCAGGACAATCATGAGAAGGTTCTCGTGCTGGACTTCGGCGGCCAGTACAATCAGCTCATCGCGCGCCGCGTCAGAGAGCACAATGTCTACGCCGAGATAAAACCGTACAGCCGCATAACCGTCGACGAGATAAAGGCGGCGGGCTATGTCGGAATAATATTCACGGGCGGTCCCAACAGCGTCTATGACGAGAGCTCGCCCCACTATTCGCCTGAGATACTCGATGCGGGCATCCCCGTGCTCGGCATCTGCTACGGCGCTCAGCTTATCGCATATATGGCGGGCGGCGTTGTCAAAACGAGCGGCTCGAAGAGCGAATACGGCAAGATAGATATGACCCGCAGCAAGGACAGCCGACTGCTCAGAAATATCCCCGAGGATACGAGTGTCTGCTGGATGAGCCACACGGACTATATCAGCAACCCGCCCAAGGGCTACAAAGTAACTGCCGTCACGCACGACTGCCCCTGCGCGGCGATGGAGAACGATGAGAAGAAAATCTACGCCGTTCAGTTCCATCCCGAGGTCATGCATACGCAGTACGGCGAGGAGATATTCAAAACATTCCTCTTTGATATCTGTGGATGTAAGGGCGACTGGGTCATGTCAAGCTTCGTCGAAGAGCAGGTAAAGCACCTGCGCGAGAAGATAGGCGACAAGACCGTGCTTTGCGCCATGTCCGGCGGAGTTGACAGCTCCGTTGCAGCCGTGCTCCTGCACAGAGCGGTCGGCAAGCAGCTGACCTGCGTTTTCGTTGACCACGGCCTGCTCAGAAAGAACGAGGGCGACGAGGTCGAGCACATCTTCCGCGAGCGCTTTGACATGAAGCTCGTCAGAGTCAACGCCCAGGAGCGTTTCCTCACCAAGCTCGCAGGCGTGACCGAGCCGGAGAAGAAGAGAAAAATTATCGGCGAGGAGTTTATCCGCGTCTTTGAAGACGAGAGCAAGAGGCTCGGCAGGATGAATTTCTTCGTTCAGGGCACAATATATCCCGATGTTATCGAGAGCGGCGTGGGCGACGCGGCGGTCATCAAGAGCCACCACAATGTCGGCGGACTGCCCGACCACATCGATTTCGATGAGCTCATCGAGCCCCTGCGCGACCTGTTTAAAGACGAGGTCCGCAAGGTCGGACTCGAGCTCGGCATCCCCGAGGATCTTGTCTGGCGTCAGCCGTTCCCGGGCCCCGGACTTGCCGTGCGTATCCTCGGCGACATCACCGAGGAGAAGCTCAATATTCTCAAGGATGCGGACGCTATCTTCCGCGAGGAAGTCAAAATCGCCGGCATCGACCGCGACATCAACCAGTATTTCGCGGTGCTCACCAATGTCCACAGCGTCGGCGTTATGGGCGACGCGAGAACCTATGACAGCCTCATTGCGCTGCGCGCAGTGACCACAGACGACTTCATGACCGCAGACTGGGCGCGCATCCCGTTTGATGTGCTCGCAAAGGTCTCGAACCGCATCACCAACGAGGTCAAGGGAGTCAACCGCGTAGTCTACGATGTCACTACAAAGCCCCCGGCAACGGTGGAATGGGAATAAATTGAAAAACTCTGAAAACCCAGTAATAATGCGGGTTTGCAGGATTTCAAAACCCTCGTTGATAAGATTTTGATAAGATTACACTTGAACACCTTTATCGGATGTATCAAGTGGTTTGTGGGTGAAGAGTAATATCTTGTGGCTCACAAAAACTCCATATTAACATTAAACCCCGTACTGACGGAATAAAGTCAGTACGGGGTTTTTGTCGTTTGCGGGGTTATTTCAGTTTGTCCTTAAAGGCTTCTACAAGGGCATCGCTGAGTTCCTGCGAAGGTACTTTCGCCCAAGTCTGTGTTGTATCTTTTTTGGGATAAGTATAGCGCCACTCATCGTATTGTTCTTTAGAAATCTCGCCGTTTCTGTATTTTTCAGCCTGTTCTGCCCAAGTGGTAAGCATTTGGAAAACAGAGCGGTCAATATTCGGCTTGTTACCGTCAAAGACGATATGCACTTCGTTTTCATTCTTCTCCACTCTTACGCCGTGCAAATCCTCAACGGCAAAAAGAGTATGTATAAAGCCAAGATCACTGTCAATATCGGGAATTCTGAGTGCCAAAGGCGAAACCTCAAGTACTCCTGCAAGAGACTTTACCAAATCTTCTTTCGGCGTTCTTGATCCTGATTCATACTGTGCCATACGAATGTCGGCAGTTTTTTGCGGAAAGCCCACAGCCTGACCGAGCCATTTTTGGGTCATACCTCTTAAATTTCTAAAGAAACGGATTCTTTCACCAATTGCCATTGCGCTTCCTCCTAACGATCTATTGATAATATACATTATACAGATAAGCTTAGTATATGTCAAGACTACAAAAACAAAAAAGTTTAATATTTTCTCGAAAACCACTTGACTTTACGGAATTTGCTTAGTATAATGATGATACAAACTTAAACTAATAGCGTTAAGTCTGTGAAAATTGAATAACCGTCGTACACCACGGCAATGGTGTACCCGCCCGGGCAAATCGGAAGGCGGCCAGAAAGTATTCCGACACGAAATAAGGATGACTATTTTTAAAGGGGGTGATTTTATGACAGATAAAACTTTTATGCGAGCGGATGAAGTTGCAGAGGAACTTGATGTATCAAAGGCTTATGCCTACAAGATTATCCGACAGCTCAACGATGAACTGAGTGCAAAGGGATTTATTACGGTTGCAGGGCGTGTCAGCCGACAGTATTTTAGTGAAAGAATTTACGGAGTAGAAAGGAGAGATGATTAATGCCCGTTTACAAGAATAAGGACAACGGCACTTGGTATGTGATGACGCAGTATACCGACTGGAAAGGCGAACGCAAACCAAAGTGCAAGCGTGGCTTTGCCACAAAGCGAGAAGCACAGGACTGGGAACAGAAATTTCAGCAGCAAAGCTCAGGAGATTTGGATATGCCCTTTTCTGCCTTTGTTGAAATTTATTGCAGAGAACAGCAGCCACGATTAAAGGAAAGCACTTGGCAGACCAAAGAGAACATTATTCAGCAGAAAATTTTGCCGTACTTTAAAGACCGCAAAATCAACGAGATTACCACCAAAGATGTGAGAGCGTGGCAGAATGAAATGCTGGCTTACCGCAACGAGGAAAACAAGCCCTACTCATCATCTTATCTTAAGACTTTGCACAATCAGCTTTCAGCCATCTTTAACTATGCTGTCAGATTTTATGATTTACGCAGCAATCCCGCCTCAAAAGCAGGCAATATGGGCAGTGAGGAACGAAAGGAAATGCTGTTTTGGACGAAGGAAGAGTATCAAAAGTTTTCCGAGGTGATGATGGATAAACCGCTTTCCTACTACGCATTTCAAATGCTTTATTGGACAGGTATCCGTGAGGGTGAATTGCTTGCTCTTACCCCTGCCGATTTTGACTTTGAAAAAGGAACGGTAAAAATCAGTAAGACTTATCAGCGTTTAAAAGGTCAGGATGTAATCACCTCACCGAAAACAAAGAAAAGCAACCGTACTGTGCAAATGCCTGATTTTCTCTGTACCGAAATGCAGGAATTTTTCGGTATGCAGTACGGGATGAAAAAGAAAGACCGTGTTTTTACTGTTACAAAAAGCTATCTGCACCACGAGATGGACAGGGGTGCAAAAGAAGCCGGGGTAAAGCGTATTCGTATCCACGATCTTCGCCACAGTCATATCAGTCTTTTAATTGATATGGGATTTTCCGCCGTTGCTATTGCTGACCGAGTGGGACACGAAAGCATAGAAATCACTTACCGTTATGCTCATCTATTCCCGTCAAAACAAAAGGAAATGGCAGTTAAACTTGATTTTATGAATAAAGGAGTGTGATGATATGTCAGCTAAAAATGTAGACCGCCACAACCGTTTCCGCAGTATTACCGTAGGATTTCGAGTATCACCCGAAGAACAGGAAGAACTCAACAGAGCAGTTGCTCTTTCGGGACTGCCGAAACAGGAATACTGTTACCGCAAGTGTATGGGGCGTGAGGTAGTGGTTCAGCCAAATCCGAGAGTTTATAAGGCGCTGAAAACGCAGATGGCATTTATCCTTGAGGAATTACAGCGTATTTCCGCAGGTGAGAATGTCCAAACGGAACTGCTCGACACTATTGACCTTATCGCCTTTATAATGCACGGATTGAAAGGAGAGAATGCAAATGAATGATAAAAAAGAAATGACTGCCCGAACATCATCTGTTGGCGCAGATGAAAGGCAGTCACTCAATGTATCTGTTAATAGTATAGCCGCATATCACTTGAAAATCAACACTTTTATTTTGAAAGGCGGTGGTATGAATGGCTGAACTTAAAATTATCAGTATGGATGAAGTACAGAGTAAGGAAGTGAACTGGCTTTGGTATCCGTATATCCCATACGGAAAAATCACCATCATTCAGGGCGATCCCGGCGAGGGCAAAACAACTTTGGCGTTAAGACTGGCGGCGCTTCTCTCTAAAGGAGAAGCACTGCCCTATGACGATACCGAGCGTGAGCCTGTTAAAATCATCTATCAAACTGCCGAGGATGGACTGGAAGATACCATCAAGCCGAGATTAGAAGCGGCTGAAGCAGACTGTACTCAAATCAAAGTCATAGATGAATCGGAAGCTGTACTTAGTATGCTGGATGAACGAATTGAAAAAGCAATTATAGAAGTCGGTGCAAGGGTGGTAATCCTTGATCCGATTCAGGCGTATGTCGGCGCAAATATCAATATGAACAACGCCAATGAAGTCCGTAATGTGATGGCACAGCTTGGACGAATCGCAGAAAAATATGACTGTGCCATTTTGCTCGTCGGTCATATGAATAAGGGAAGCGGAAACAAATCTTCCTACCGTGGACTTGGTTCCATTGACTTTCAGGCTTCGGCAAGAAGTGTTCTGATTGTCGGGAGAATCAAAGACAATCCGCAGGTCAGAGTGATGGTGCAGGACAAGTCTTCCCTTGCCCCTGAGGGCGAAGCGATTGCATTTGAACTGGATAAGGAAAACGGATTCAGCTGGCTCGGTCATTACGATATTTCTGTTGACGATCTGTTAAGCGGTATTCCGAAAGAGAAGAAATCCGAACAGGCAGAAAATTTAATCCTTGAGTATCTTTCAAAGGGCAAATACCCGCAGAAAGAATTGGTCAAGAAAGCACAGGCAATAAGTATTTCAAAGCGTGTGCTGGATGAAGCAAAGAAAGCACTGAATGTCCAATCGGTTAAAGAGGGCAGTCAGTGGTACTGGCAGCTTCCCGAAAAAACAGAGTGAAGTTTTTCAAGGTTGCAACATTGCAGAAGCTGAGACATCTGCAACCTTGCAATCTTCCTTTTTCGGGAAGTGATAAAGTTTGGTGGAGAGTGCAGAGAGCACCTTTTCAAAGGTGTTCTTTGCCCCTCGGAGAGCCCACGACATCTTTGCAGCTGAAGTGCTGAAAGTGTCATAGTGGGTTACACACTTTGAAAAAGTTGTGTAACTGCGGCTCCCCGAAAATACACCTTCGGAAAGGAGTGAGAAAATGGCGAAACAAAACTTCAGTGTCGCCCGTATCGAAACCCGTACAAGAGCGACGGTTGGCAAGTTCGAACGACACATTGAGCGTAAAAATGACAACTATGAAAATATGAATGTTGACCTCTCCCGTACTCCTATGAATGTAAGTTTTAAGAGCTGCGGAGAGCTGACTTATAACGAACATCTTGACAAAATGATTGCCGCAGGAATGGTATCTTTGAAAGGTTTAAAACCCGATGCAACAGTCTTTGATGAGATGATTATGGATGTAAATACCGACTATTTTGAACAGAACGGCGGCTATGAATATGCCTGCCGGTTCTATGAAGAAGCTTTCCATTTTGCAGAAAAGCTTTACGGCAAAGACAATATCGTATCTGCCGTAATGCACGCTGACGAGTTAAATACAGCAATGACTGAGAAGTACGGCAGACCGATTTATCACTATCACCTTCATATTATGGCGTTGCCGGTAGTAGACAAAGAGGTGCGCTGGACGAAACGCTGTAAAGATCCCGAACTGGTCGGAAAAGTGAAAGAAGTCATTCATCAGGTGAGCCATTCAAAGAAATGGAAGTCCGAAAAGGCTCTTGATGAAAACGGAAATCCGATTCTGAACAGCAAAGGAAAACAAGTCTATCACGCTTCCTACAGCATATTGCAGGACAAGTTTTATGAACATATGCAGGAAGCTGGCTTTAACGGATTCAGCCGTGGAGAGCGTGGAAGTACCGCTGAAAACTTGGCTTCACTTGAATTTAAAATCAAGAAAGACAAAGAGAAACTATCAGATCTTCAAGAAAAAATCGCTGGAGAACAGGTACGGTACGAAGAAAATCACAATGCCTTTATGACCTTTAATGAGATTGACAACTCAGGCAAAAAGTCGTTTACGGGCAAATATACCGTGTCGGCTGATGACTACGAAAAGCTGACAACCCTTGCGAAACAAAGCTACTCAGCGGTATCTGAAGCAAAGAAATTGCAGGAAGAAAATCGGTATCTCACGAGACAGATATGGTCATTACAGTCGGAAGTTTCACGGCTTAAAACTGCCTTATCTGAGCTGACGGAAAAGTGCAGACCGTATCTTGAAGCACTAAAAGCTGCTCCAAAGGCGGTCAAAGAATTTATAGACGGTATCCTTGAAAGGTTTAAAAAGCAGGAAAAGAGCATTTATTATGAGCCAATTCCTGCACCAAAAATACAGTCACAAGAGCGTGAAAAACGCTTTAGAAAAAAAGATTATGAAAGGTAGGAAAACAAAATGACAAAGACGATTTTTGAAGAAATGGGCGGGACTTATGTATGGCAGGGAGATTATTATCTCCCTTGCCTCTCACTGCCCGAAGAAGAACAGAAACCAGTAGGCGTGTGGGGACAGCGGCACCTGAGGTATATTAAGGAGCATAAAAGGACTCTTTATGCGAATCTGCTGACTTCCTGCAAGCTGAACAGTTACCTTGCTGATATTGACGAACAGGCAGAGGAAATGTTTTCCCGGCTGGTAAAACAACTGGCGGAAAAAGAAAATGTAACGGAAAAGCTTAAGGCTGAAAATCAAATGCTGTGGGTGCAGAAGATGAATAATATCCGCAATATGGCAATGAATGTAGTAAATATGGAAGTAATATTTATTTGAGATTGTATAGTACTTATGTTAAAACGGTGAGAGTAGTTCTCACCGTTTTGTTAATATATTTATATCAAACAATATTTTTTCTTTCTTAAAAGGTACAGTAATTTATTTGGGGATTCACCTTAATATTTTGCAAACTATGATTTATAATTAATGTAAATTAAAGGTTTGTATCCTTGTAGTCTTACCTCCTTTTTCCACTGATCCAAACGATTCTTAAGCATCAACATATCTAAAGAGTTGATATCTGGAACACCGTCCACTTCTATATGTGTTGCTCTTTCTAAGATGAGCCATATTGCTACAGTATGAATTTCTGGCATATCATTTAACAATTTATGTTTATACAAGCGTAAAGAAGCAATAGATTGATCAACCGCATAACACAATTTTGCAGAAGTGTTTCCAACTTTAACCGCATACATAATTCCGTCTTTATATAAATCCATAATCTCAACTTTAGCTCCACTAACAGACTTACTGTCTCGGTCAAAATTTTGAAATCCATAGTCTTGTTCCATTAACATATTAAATGCTCGTTCTGTATAATATTTTTTCTTTAGTGCTGCTCGTATTTCGCTATCATTTTTTTGTGCATTACTCGGATCACTCCTAGCGTCTGGGAAAAAAGTTTCAATAAATTCCATATGTTTTTGTGAATTAAAATCATATGAAGGATGATATTCTGCACGAATCTCAGCAATAGAGTCCCTAAGATACTTCAAATAATCATCATTATATTGGTACCAAATACCTTTAGACAACAAGCACCGCTCTTCATCATCAGTGAAGTCAATTAAATCCCTTACTAATGCACAACTTACTACATTACCTTCGTACAAACTTTGCACTTGAATATCTAACACTACATTCTCAAAAGTCAGGTTGTGCTCTTGGCAGAATAAGCGTAACTCATCACACGAAAGAGATGTAACATTTTTGGTTTTTCTACCATACTTAAAAACAAACTCACTGTCATTATGGTTAAAAATTTCTGTTACTCCTACGATATCAAGTTCAGAGATGCTGATTTCTGGGCTATCTTTAACCTTTTCTTCCATTCGAGTATTGAGAAGAGCAATTTGTTCTTTGTCTTTGACTTTAGTAAAAACAGGAATATTATATATATCTACTTTATTATAGATCGTATTCTCTATGTAGCAAATTATTGAGACAATACATTCCAGAGAATCTGATTCGGTAACACAACGGATTGAAGTCCCAACTTCTAAGGATGGTTTAAATAATGTAAACTCATCATCCAATTCTACCTTTGCTTTTAATTTTGCAAATGATTCTCCACTATCAAATTCCAGTTCGTCGTAATTAATATAGGTGTTTACCGTTTTGTTTCGTCTAGAGTTTGGTGTCGTTAGTGTTGTTGTTTTAATTTCATCAAACGATATCTTTCGAGCAAAGTTAAATCCAAAGTCTTTATCAGCATATTTATCCACAATAAAATATGAATGACCATATGTTGCGGCATACACAGTCTCATCATCTTTTTCAATTAAAAGTACTGCACTTGGTGATGGATCAATATGAATTTCTTCTTTATTATACTTTTTTAGCAACCAATTCCATTTAACATCTTTTGCGCCATTGGGTCGGCTGTAAAATAATGTGAGTCCAAATTCAACATTTGTATCCTCTATCAACTTGTGAATGAATATAGTTTGTGACATATCCATTTTATTTGACAGCTCTTGAAAAAAGGTTTGCTTTTTGCTGTCATCAATTTTATACAGGTTTAAGCTCCCCATATCTTTATCCCCCTGAGTTTTATCTTCATATTCTAAGAATTTTGTAGCTATGATTTGAATATTAAATCACATTTTAGGTATCATCGAATGATTATCAATAGTATTTCGTGATACATCCCATTTTGCGACTTTCATTTTTTTAATTCTTTTTCCGCTACCAAAATCTAAAAGGTCAGTTCGCTGTAAGACATTTAACACTTTATTTAAACTGCCTAAGCCTGCTGATGATAGTAAATACGCCTCTTCAGGATTGCACAATTTACAATATATCAATAGTTGTCCTAAGTTTTGTAATGTTAATTGAGTTTTCTTTGCTTCAATAAAATAAATTTCAGCTCTATCTTTCCAAATTACCATTCCAAGTACATCTATTTCAATTTTCAAGCCTACAGCTTGTGGATAATATTTAATGATGTCATACTGTTCTAAAACAGCATCTAAATTAACAGAATGGCAGTCAACAACAACTACTTTACAGTTTTTTCTTTTATATTTATCTTCTAAATAAACTTGCAACCAACTACACATTTTATCGTATAGTTCAATTTCCTTTTTTACATTATTCACCATATCCCAAATCCTTTGCTAATTCCGTCCAAGATTCATAATGTTTTCCTCTTATACATTCAGGTAAAGAATCATCGTTTTCCATAGGATGATGTGGTTTTTCTTTTCTTCTAATTTTTTTCTCCCAATAAAATTGGTGCGTTTTGTTTTCGTCAAGATAATCTAACAATTCGTCTGCATAACGCTCTAATGCTCTCTGCTTATGAACAATATTAAATCCAATAGGTAAAAATTCATTTGCCCATATTTTTACTTGGTGTTCTTTTTTCCAGTAATAAGGCTTACCTTCATTGTATTTTTTTAGATTTGAATCTCTAAAATTGGGGTGACCAAAATCAATAGTTTGAACAGGTATATCTAAATCTTTTAGCATATTTGCAATATCAATTACCAACTGCCAGTTTCCAGGAATTTCTATGTAAACTCTGTGTGCCCCATCTTGACCATAGGCTATATTGCTTCTACGAATATAACCTGTTACATCCGCCATTCCTCTCAGTAGTTCTTTCTTTTCATCTGTAGTCATATTAAACAATTCATTATTCATTGTCATAGTTGAATGATGAACGCCATTCCCAATAAAACGAAGTATTTCACGCATAGTATAGTCTTCATTTCTTTTGGTAAAAGAAAATTGTGTTGCTCGTTTCGTTTCCGATATAGGCAAAGAATGTCCAATGAGCGGTTCTACAATATTTCTAATATCAGTTAAGCTGCTTTTTACATAAATAGCAACTTCTCGTCCCTCATCATCAATTAAATTTTTATGTGGTAGTTCAATAGTGATAGTAGTTGTATCAACTCTATGCTGTACTTCCCCGTTTCCTAATATCATACCAATTAGATATGCCATTTGTGTATTCATTTATTTTTATCTCCTTTGTTTTCATTTATTGATAATTCGTTAAATATTTTATCTGCAATTGCTTTAGCCATTAATGGTGGAACGGCGTTTCCTATTTGTGTTCTCACGGATACTTTTGTTCCATAAAATACATAATTATCATCAAACGATTGAATTCGGGCAGCCTCTCGTGGGGTTATCGCTCTGTTTAAGAATGGATGATTATTTTTTCCGTTTGATGCAGCATCAAATCTGGTATCTATTGTTGGAGAAGGTTCATCCCATTTTAGTCTACTCCAAGTTGAATGAAATTTTTGATTACCTAATAAATCTTTTGGCAAGCATTCTTTGCCTTTTTCAGGTGGAATCATTTTCAACTTTTCGATAGCTATTTGAGCGTGATTTGAAGCTTTGTGATTATATAGTTTTTTGCTGTTTTTTCGCATTTGTTTTTGATATTCAGATTTTGCCGGTGTTTTGTACTCTTGTTCAAAATCTCCTTCAGCAGAATCTAAATATGCTAAATCCTCTATAGCTTCCCTAACTGTAACAGGTTTGTTTACAGTAGGAGATGGTAGTGATATTTTTTTTGTTTTACAAGCAATAAATATTGTTCTTTCTCTCGTTTGTGGCACTCCAAAATCAGAAGCTTTTAACACACCTACATCGACCATATAACCGAGATTTTCTATTGCTGAAACAATTTGCTCTTTAAACCAGCCTTTTGAGGTGGACAATAGGCTCTTTACATTTTCAATAACGAATACATCTGGTTGAAGCTTTTCAACTAAATTCAAGTATTCAATAAACAAAAAATTTCGAGGATCTTCTAACCCAAGTTTTTTTCCTTTCATAGAGTATCCCTGGCAAGGTGGACCGCCAATAATCATATTAACTTGATTTTTTATTGATGATTCGATTATTTTTTCTTTTATATTACTGTTTCTGATGTCACCAATAACTACATCCACTTCGGGCATATTCTTTTTTAGAGTTACAGCTAACTTTTCCTCGATATCTAATGCTACGACCGTCTTAAAATGAGGATTTTTGTGCATACCGTAAGACATTCCGCCTGCACCGCAAAACAAATCTAAAATTTTAAATTCCATCTTTACCATAGTCCTTTGCTTTAATTAAAATTCGTTTAAAAATGTCTTTTCCTTCGATTTTAGGTTTAAACAAATCAAATTCATTATCTGAACCGTGATTTGCTTCTCCTATAATTTCAAATTGTTCCTCATTATGATATTTGAGATATGTTAAAGGAACACCCATAATACCTGAGTAATCTTTTGGAATATCTTTAACTCGTGATACATTAATTGCGTCAAAATCATCATATTTAGGATACTTCGCAGGTTCATAAACTGCTGTTAATTCTAATTTTTGGTGTTTTCTTTGATTATCCAAATTAGTAAGCCACATAGCGTTACCTAAGCTTCTCCATTTTTGTCCATTTTCATCAATCCAAAAGCGTGTTTTTCTTGGGGGAGTATCATCCGGGACTTTAAATGCCATATCACCAAACTTACAACCTATCCAAGCTTTTCCATTTTTAATATACGGGAAAATTTCTTTATATGTTATAGCGTTTTGATTTCCTATTAACAAATATTTTTTTTCATATTTCACCAATAGAGAAAATAAATCAATAAATTTTGAAAATGGTGGGTTGGTAACTACTATATCTGCTTCCTTTAAATATTCAATACATTCGTCGCTGCGAAAATCCCCATCACCTTTTAGCTTGTTTACTGTTCCTTTTTTCATTAGAAATTTTTTTATGTTTTCATCGCTTATAATACCTTTGGAATTATCAAAGTTTTCTTTTGCCATCATAACATAGGCAAACTGATTATTTACAATACAGTTGTCAGCATCTCTTAGTTTTGTGTTTTCTAAAATTCTTGAACCTTTGTACGATGTACATATCAGTTTTTTTAATTTAAGGATATTAAAATTCTTTAAAAAATATTTTGAAAAAGCAGATTCATAAGGATCATCACAATTGCACAAAACAGTTTTGCCGTAAAATTGACTTGTATAGTGAGCAATTTCTTCTTCTACAGTGCTGTATGTTGTGTACCATTCATCCGTATTTTCAGAATATTTGGCTTTATTTAAAATCGAATTTCCCTTCATTCGAATATAACTCCTTCTAATATAGCGTGCTCTTCAATGATTAGTTATTGCCACTTACCACCAGCGGCAGACCATTTTTCAGTAAACTTGCTGCTTTTGACCGCCACTGTAAACGGTTTTGTCAAAAACGCCTCAATTATTTTTAGCACCGTATTGAAATCATCAATTTTCGTATCAATCTTTCGACAGAATGCTTTCCACTTTTTCTGCATAGCAGAATCGTCTGCAAAGCTCATAACCTGTTCAAACTGTTCAATCGTAAAGGTGTGTCCACGATTTTCAAAAGTTTTCTTCAGTGCTTCGGTGAGCACCTTGCCGTCAAAATCAAATTTATTAGCAAGATAGTAAATGTCATAATAATCCTTCATTCGGCTGGAAAATTCCATCAGACTGAGGATTGCGTCTATTTTCTCAGCAATCGTCGTTTCAAGAGAATATGTATTTACTACCGGCGCAGCGAAGTCGTCAAGCTGTGTCGGGATTTTTCTCTTTTCCTGTTTCGGCACGATAACATCACCCACACCAAAGTCTATACTAAACGGCGTTCGTGTGTTTTTAATACGAGCCACAATAGAAGCTCCGATACCGGCGTATTTCTTTGCAACTGCAATGGGTGCAATATCTTTAATTTCAAAGGTAATAAAATCATTGCCGGTGGGCGTGGATATGATTTCTTCCAGTACAGGTTTTAGCTGTTCTGGAGTATTTGGTACTCTCCGAAGAAGAAAATCAACATCTACCGTTACTCTGCTGTCAAAGTCGGTAACAGAGTAAATAAACAAACCACCTTTAAGGACAAGATTTTCCGCATATTTGGATTTCTCCAAACGGCGCAAAAATTCTTCCTGACAAAAGAGCTGCAAACAAAGCTGATAGCTTCTTCCGCTTTTGGCAGCCTTATTTTTCAGTCGTGCAAGCACGGATGCGGCAATATCAGCCATTGAGCAGCACCTCCATTACATTCATAAGTTTTGTATAAACGCCCATATCCTTTGCGTATTTAGAAAGATTTGCGAGATTCTTTTTCGGATCTGCTACATAAGCGTTGATTGCTTTGTTGAATATTTCACTATCAAGCTTTGAACGATACTTAAAGCAATCACAGATTGTTCGCTCTCGGTCATAAACTTTTAATTCAACACCATTAAAGTCACCTACAGTAGCACCGTAATGGTAAAACTCGTTCTGAACATAATAAGCTTTGATAGGGACTTCCTGCATTGCTTTGATTGCTCTTGAAAAGGAACGGGGGACAGCAACTGTCCATTCACGAGGAGCAAAGTCACTGTACCCATAATAAAATAGAGCAGACTCTACACAAACAATCCCTTGCGGCAGGAGTTTAGAAATTAGAGCTTCTTCTTTTGGCTCTTCAGCGTTAGGCAGTTTGTAAAAGCCATTGCGAATACGCTCTATATAACCTTGATTGCAAAGGGAAACGACATCATAGTTTTTTAGCCCGACGGCAACAAAGTCTGCTGTCTTCGCAATGCTTCCGACTTTATTAAAAACATCAATTGCTATTTCGTGTTTATTCAATAGTTCACCGACTTTCTGCACGCATTTTTTATTATTTGCGTGATTATAGTATAGCATTAATCGATAAAAATTACAACTATTTTTACACGATTAACAAAAAATATGCGTGTAAAAAATCAAAAAGTTATTGCAAGGCATATCGCTTTGTGCTATAATACATTTGGCAAAACCAATCCGGTTGCACTTATTCTTTTCTTGCAACCATCGGTTTTATCGCACCTGATAAGATATTGATAAATTCTCGTCGTACAGGCAGTATAATATGGATTATCAGAATAATACGAAAACTACATCACACGGTTTATAAACAAAAAGCGTTAAGTTGTAGTTCTCGGCAACGAATGGGAATAAAACTCACAAGGAGAACAAACTATGAGCAGTAATGTACGTCCCGAATCCATGGAACGCATCACTACCCCCGAGCTTGCGAACAAGTTCATCGAAGAGCATGTCGCTGCCGTACGCGAGCAGGTCGGCGACAAGAGAGTCCTGCTGGCTCTGTCCGGCGGAGTTGACTCGTCCGTAGTTGCAGCTCTGCTTATCCGCGCGATAGGCAAGCAGCTGGTCTGCGTCCATGTCAACCACGGACTCATGCGCAAGGGCGAGAGCGAGCAGGTCATCGAGGTTTTCAGAAACCAGATGGACGCGAACCTCGTCTATATCGACGCTACCGACCGCTTCCTCGATCTTCTCGCCGGAGTCAGCGACCCCGAAAAGAAGAGAAAGATAATCGGCGGCGAGTTCATCAAGGTCTTTGACGAAGAGGCGTCGAAGCTTGAGGGTATCGAGTTCCTTGCACAGGGAACGATATATCCTGACATCCTCGAATCCCACGGCGTAAAGGCTCACCACAATGTCGGCGGCCTGCCGGAGGACATGAAAATGGAGCTTGTCGAGCCCGTAAAACTGCTCTTCAAAGATGAAGTCCGCGTCGTCGGCGAGGCGCTCGGTCTGCCGCACAGCATGGTATACCGCCAGCCGTTCCCGGGTCCCGGACTCGGAGTACGCTGCCTCGGCGCGATAACGAGAGACCGCCTGAACGCCCTGAGAGAAGCCGACGCTATCCTCAGAGAGGAGTTCGACAAGAACGGCCTTGCCAGCAAGGTCTGGCAGTATTTCATCGCCGTGCCCGACTTCAAGAGCGTCGGCGTGCGCGACGGCAAGCGCTATGAGGGCTGGCCGGCAATCATCCGCGCGGTGAACACCACCGACGCCATGACCGCCACCATCGAGGAGATCCCCTACGCCCTCCTGCATCATATCACCGACCGCATCACCCACGAGGTCGAGGGTATCAACCGCGTCGTAATGGACCTCACCCCAAAGCCGATCGGAACGATTGAGTGGGAGTAAATTGAAAAAGTCTGAAAACCCAGTAATATCAAGGGTTTCAAGGTTTTCAAAGAGCCCGTTGATAAGATTTTGATAAGATTCTGCTCGGTACCCTTTATCGTATGTATCGAGTGGTTTGTGAGTAAAAAGTAATATCTTGTGGCTCGCAAAAACACCATATTAACATTAAACCCCGTACTGACGGATTAAAGTCAGTACGGGGTTTTTGTCGTTGGCAGGGTTATTGCAGCTTACACTTGAACTAAAAAGCTTGAAACACCGATACGATATTTTGGGTGCAGAAGATGAATAATATCTGTAATCGTGCAACGGAAATAGTAAATGCAGAAATAATTTATGCAGTATAATTGTAGCGGCGGCAGGGAGAAATTCTTGTCGCACTTACTTTTTTAGAACAATAAAAAGGCTTACAATCATTTTTTTAAAATGGTATTGCTATTATTCGAGTTTTGGAATATAATATTATACAAGTACAAACTCAGTGTATTCAGGAGGTTGTTATGGAATATATGTCTGCAAGAGAAGCGGCTGATAAATGGGGGATTTCCCAAAGACGTGTTGCTGTTCTTTGCTCTGAAAACAGAATTGAAAATGCTACTATGATAGGCAATATGTGGATTATACCCGCAACCGCTGAAAAACCGATTGATGCAAGAAGTACACGTTACAGTAAAACTGAAGAAAAGGTGGTTAAACCTTTTTTGAAGTGGGCAGGCGGTAAAGGGCAATTACTTTCTGAAATTGAAAAGTATTATCCGTTTGAAACCGGTAAAGTCACAAAATACGCTGAACCATTTGTTGGCGGCGGTGCAGTTTTGTTTGATATACTTAGCAAATATGATTTAGAAGAAGTTTATATCAGCGATATTAATGCAGAACTTATCAATACATATAGCATTATCCGTGATGATGTTGATGCATTGACAGAAATGCTTTACGCTATGCAGAGCGATTTTATTCCGTCAGATACAGACAATCGCAAAGTGTATTATTTGAAAAAGCGTGAGCGTTTTAATGATTTAAAAGTAAACGGTGACGAGAACATCAATATTGAAAAAGCGGCATTGATGATTTTTCTTAATAAAACTTGCTTCAACGGGCTGTTCCGAGTAAATAAAAAAGGGTTGTTTAATGTTCCTATGGGAGCATATAAAAACCCGATGATTTGCGATGAAAACAATCTCAAAGCAGTATCTGAGAAGTTGCAGAGAGTTACTATCGTATGCGGAGATTACAGAAAATCGGCAGACTTTATTGACGAAAATACCTTTGTTTATTTTGATCCGCCATACAGACCTATTACAGATACGGCAAGTTTTACGGCATATACCGAGAATTTGTTCAACGATGAGGAACAGATTGAACTTGCACGATTTGTTGATGCTATGCACAGAAAAGGTGCAAAGGTTGTAATCAGTAATTCTGATCCCAAAAACTCAAATACAGAAGATGATTTCTTTGATAATATTTACTCTGCTCATAAAATCAAACGAGTTGAAGCAA